>Ga0310696_10000127_pt1 | contig 132331 bp, 99 predicted proteins | sample AusTroGonzalo_MG_4_FD_203885 | JGI IMG/M metagenome (GOLD analysis project Ga0310696, IMG submission 203885) | Bovine rumen microbial communities from tropical cattle in Woodstock, Queensland, Australia - Gonzalo_02 (v2) (version 2) | ecosystem: Host-associated > Mammals > Digestive system >...
GGGACACTTCGAGACACTGACATACCTGCTCCACACGGCATACGCGAAGGATGAGTATGGCTGCCAGGGCAGTCTGATGTTCGAGGTGGTGGCACCACCGGTAGTGATACCAGAGGTCTTCACTCCAGAAGGCGACGGAGTCAATGACGAATGGGATCTGACGAATATACTGGATGCCTATCCGAACTCCGTGGTTAAGGTGTTTGACCGCTACGGTAAGCAGGTGGCAGAGCTGAAGGGCGATGTGGAGTCATGGGACGGAACTTACAACGGACGACCACTTCCATCCACCGACTATTGGTACACCATCAACATCCCAGAGATCGACAGAGTGTACTCAGGTCACTTCACACTGATAAGAAGCAAATAATACCTCTTTAGCAGATGATGAGTACATCATCATCTCTCAAAAGCATAAGGAAGGAATAGTCTGTCATGGATTATTCCTTCCTTGTTTGTGTTAAATCTGTGGTTATTATAGAGTTCTTACATCGACTTCATGAGAACACACCCATGGAAACCAGACAACCAACCACCATCCTCCATTTAATTGAAGGGTGGTGATGATTCCGGTTATGCCGCTTACTGTATTACTGAGTAGTACAGTTTTGTATAGTTTCTTATTGAAATTCTTGCGTGTGAGATATCTCGTAAGTAATAAAGCTTCGCATAGAATGACAAACGCCATGAACGCCCATCCCATTGGCGTAAAAGCAAAGATGCCAAATGATACATTCAGTAAATTCATTAGCATGTCGATTTAAGCCTTATTCCCAACCGTCAAAGATCTCCTCTCCGTAGTAGTTGTGTTCTTCTTTGGAATGATTAGGATACCACACTTGTGCAAAGAAAGGATTTCCTTTAGCAATCTCGTCGTAGTTCCATGGGGAAGGTAGGCATTCAGGACACCAATGACCTCCTAATAAAATCAGGGCAGGAGATGCCTTGAATTTATGTCCGAATTGACATTCCCATTCCAATGGGGTGGCAGCGTCTCCTTCAACCATTGTTTCGCTTAAACATTTTCCTCCGCGAAATTCAGCGGCAGATTTCATGTCGTCTATATTCCATTGAGAAATAGGTTTGCTCTCGTCATATCCGTGATTTAGTACAATGGCCTTGTCTGAAGGTTTGGATAAATCCTGATGTTTCCAATCAGGAATGTTCTTCCATGCTTCAAGAGAACCATAATAGGCGGCAATACGCTGTTTTTCGTTGTTTTTTATCCAAGATTGAGTTCCCCATTTCTTCTTGTATGCCATTGGACGCATAGCAAGTTTGATGATGGGTGCAGGACAAATTGCAGCCAAGTGAAAGAACCAAGGCAATTGGTCAGCCATGTGCTTGAAATATTCGTCTATTGGTGTGTTGGCACGGAAGTGCAGATAATCTTCTAGTACTTGAGAGTCGAGATACCATTGTCCATGAAAATTGCGAAGCACAAACCATTCGGGATTGAAAATCTTTTCAGGAGGAGGACAATGGATGGCAGCCATAAGTTTGCATTCAAGTTCATAGTTGCTGAGTCGATATTCTGGTCCGCTACCAATATTGTAAAAACGATTCCAAAACTCGTCAGGTACAGACGCTTCGCACAGGTTGGCCAACACGCGACCGCTATCTTCTACCGTACACCATTCCAACACGCCTCTCAGTGGCACATGAAACATGATAGGATCATAATTCTTTAAAATTGTTGGATAGAGTATGCCTGATTGTCGAAGACATACCCAGTGCTTTATACCTGATTCTACAATGATTCTTTCGGCTATCGTTTTACTGATGGCATAGTGGTCATATACACTGATGCAGATAGGATCGCCTGTTCTTCCCCAATGGTTAGGCTCGTTGCGGTCGGATGTCTGTGCGACAGAACCGATGTAGCACACTTTGATATTGTCTGCATTCGGTTGAGCAAGGACTGCTTTAGCTACATTCTCTGCTGCCAGAGTGTTTACTTTCCTTGTCTTGTTGGGAAAATAATCGGCAGAAGGCGATACCATTCCACCTACATGTAATACGTAGTCGACCTCGCGAGTGGCTAATTCCACATCTTCGTAATGAGTTAAGTCACCCCATACGATTCTAATTCTGTCAGCATAGGGTGCTAATTTCTTTTTGTTGGTTTCGCTTGGACGAGCCAAGACAGTTATGTCGAAACGATCTAATCGTTGTAGTAGTTCTTGCAAGCCAGACCAACCCATGGTTCCTGTTGCACCTGTGAGAAATATTCTTTTTTTCATTGTTTGCAATTATTTGTTATTGCTCATTGTTTTTTGCGGCTTTTTTGTTTTGTTTCCGCCTCTTCCATAAATAGATGAATACAGCAAGAATTATCCAGATAGGCCAGAGAATGATGATGCCGTGGAAAATATATTTTGCTATGCTCGCGCCATAGCCAAAGGAATTTTTGATTGAGAGGGAATCATCGTCGTCAACATCGCATTCCTCTGTCTTTGTAAGACGTATAGATATTTTACTATAGTTTACGTCTTGATCGATGGCTTGCATTCTTCTTGCTTCAAGGTCAGCCTCTTCTTGGATGACGTCCAATCGACGTTTTACCTCAAGTATATCGCTAATGCTATTGCACTTTTTGAGTAATTGCCTGTATTGCTCTGCTATTGCATCTTTAGTCTTTTTCCTCGATTCCGAATCGTAATATTCTTTTGTCTTATCTTCTGAAAAAATGTGCTTTCGTTCTATTTTTATGTTTTTATTTTCGCCCTCTAAACTTGATAAAAAAAGATCGAAATGAGAACTTGGAATACGTATTTCCAGTTCTGTTGTTGTCGAATGTTTTCTTTTAACGCTGTACTCGGATGTGTAGTATCCACCTGTTGTTTTTGTCAGACTGTCAATGAAGTGCTTTGCCTCCTTCATGTCCTCGCATTCAAGGGATAATTTACCAGTTCTAACAATCTTTCTGGAACATGATTGGCTATTTGAACTGATACTATCGCATGACCTATAATCAGAGGATCCCTTAGAATAGTTTTGCATTTCTCCATCAGTATTGGCAGTGGCTGGTTCGTAGTCGTAGGATTCTGATTCGGCGCAAAGCTCATATCCTTTTTCTTTATTGCATCCAGTTACAAACGCCAAAATAATGGCGAAAATTATGAATCTTCTTAATTTACAATTCTTCATGGCATTCTGTTTTTTTTGAAAATGTTCTAAAGCTTTGTTTGTGTTGACAAAAATACATTTTACAAAGGAAAAACGTGCGATAAATGTAAATATTTTATGTGCGATTCGTTCGCCTTATTTTATGTTTAGGTATTTATGTACTTGAATGGAAAGTCGCCAGTGAGGGTGTTTCATGATGTAATCGATAACATCTTCCGTGTTCGTACAAGAGCAAGGTTGAAGGTAGTAATGTTGAGCCGTTATCTCATTGTGCCAGTGTTCTACATTGCTATTTTGGTAGACTACCTTTACCTCGTCGACATTTTTTAAAATGGGGGCTAATTCCTCTTTTGGAGAGCAGGTGATCCAGTCTATGTTTTGCGGAATTTCATGCGTTCCGTTTGTCTCTATGGCTACCTTTTTCCCTTGTTGATGAAGAAGGTCTATTAGATGTTCGGAGACTTGCAGTGAGGGCTCTCCTCCTGTGAGTATAACCCATGGAATGTCATATCCTTTTGCTTTTTCTGCAATCTCTTCTTCTGATAATTCCGTGTAAGGTTCGTGGTTTGTGTCACAAAATGGACAGTTGCAGTTGCATCCAGAGAAGCGGATGAAAAAAGCAGGGGTTCCCGTGTGGAAACCTTCTCCCTGAATGCTGGCAAACATTTCATTAATCCTTTTCATAGATTGCTGTATTTCCTTCTGATTCTTGTACGGAGACTTTATAGCAGTTGTCTGTGTTGTCACAGATCCAACGGGCTATGTTTTCAGCTGTAGGATTGATGCCAGGTAAGGAGTCGTTGAGAATGCAATGGTCCAGTTTCTGTTTGATCATCTCTTTGATGAGGGTAAAGTCTGTGACCATGCCATTTTTGTTTAACTCTTTGGCTTTGCAATAAATGGTTATAACCCAGTTGTGTCCATGCAGTGTTTTACATTTGCTTGGATAATCTAGCTCTAGATAGTGAGCGGCTGATATCTCTATTTTTTTCTCTATATAATACATATCTCTCGTTTTAATGTTGGTAAGGTGTATTGTCTTTGATGCCAGCTAATTGAAGTGCTTCTTTTCGCTCTCTGCAAGTTCCGCACTTTCCACAATGAATTTCGCCTCCACGGTAGCAACTCCATGTTTGAGAGTAGTCGATACCGAGTTGTGCACCACGTCTGGCAATATCTGCCTTGGTGAGATTCGTGTAGGGTGCCCAGAGAGTGACGTTTTGGTATGTGCCTGCAGACATAGCCTTGCTCATATTGTCGACAAAGTTTGGCGTGCAATCTGGGTAGATGGTGTGATCACCTCCATGATTAGCCATCATGACATATTTGGCTTTTACATCATCGGCGATACCTGTGGCGATGGAGAGCATAATGCCGTTTCTGAAAGGAACAACGGTTGATTTCATGTTCTCTTCGTCATAATTTCCTTCTGGAATGGCATCGTCGCCTTCTATAAGGGAGCTATGTAGATATTCTTTAATGAAATCCAAACGAATCGTATGATGAGGAATCCCTAGTTTCTGACAATGATACTCAGCAAGCGGTATCTCTTTGTCGTTATGGTTGCTTCCATAGTGAAAGGAGATAGCTTTCAATATTCGATCTTGATACTCATAGAGCAGAGTAGTGCTGTCCATCCCTCCGGACAAGATAATGATACAATCTTTCATATTGGATGGATTAATAAGATTTGTTCATTTGAGCTGCTATGCGCTGTGCTTTCAACTCTTGGTGATTAGCGTCTGCATAGTTGGCAAAAGGGTAGATGGAGATACCTCCTCTTGGAGTAAAGATACCATAAACCTCAATGTATCTTGGTTCCATCAGATGAATGAGATCTTTCATGATGATGTTGATGCAATCTTCATGAAAATCACCATGGTTGCGGAAACCGAAAAGATATAGCTTGAGCGACTTGCTCTCTACCATTCTTTCGTTTGGTATATAGTTGATGACGATTTTTGCAAAATCTGGTTGGCCAGTTTTAGGACATAGACTTGTGAACTCTGGACAATTAAGGGTGACCAGATAGTCTAATTCCTGATGCTTGTTGACAAATGTTTCTAATAAATCGGGATTGTACGTGGAGGGGTAAATGGTTTTACTCTCTCCTAACAGGGTAACACCTGCTAATTCTTCTGATGTCCGTGCCATTGTTTTTAGTTATTTAGAGGAAAAACTGAAAGCTCTATTGCGGGGAGTCTTAATTCCCCAATTAAAAAAAAACCACACATTTTAGTGTGGCTTTGCGCTCCTTCTTGGACTTGAACCAAGGACCCCCTGATTAACAGTCAGATGCTCTAACCGACTGAGCTAAAGAAGCATTTTTGCCTTGTTTTCAAAAGCGTTGCAAATGTAGTGCTTTATTTTCTATAATCCAAATGTTTTCGTCTCTTTTTTTAGTTTGTTGCGTAATCTGAATGGACGAAAAACCTGAATATTTATCTCTTTTCTTTATAAGCATTTGAATACTATGGTTTTATTCATTCCTTAGATTTATGGTTGGCAATGTGTTATTTTCAACACTTCATTGCAGAATTTGATGATATATACGCCATTTCTTTCGTTTTTCATCTCGATGTATTGCCCTTTTCCGTTAGAAATGACATTGCCATGGATGTCATAGAGTGTCCATTGACAGGACTCTCCCAAGTCAACACGTTGCAACATTTGATCATAATAAGCTATGCTGTTATCTTCCGAATGACTTTCTTGCAGTTGAGTGGATGAACCTTTGCCAAATTTGATGTTTCGTAAGATTAATTCATCTGTATTGCCGCTGATGGTGATGTAGAGGTCTTGTATGCCACTCAGTGCACTTAGAGGAGTACATTCTACTTCAACCCATTCCTCCCCTGATTTAGGTAGGTCGCAACTGGATAGAACAGTTCCATTTTTACTTCCCGAACGAATATTCAGTTTTCCCCCGTTGGCGTTTTTTACGATGACGGAGATATCTGAAGAGACAATGCTGTCTGTGATTACGTTTTCAAAGAGAGCCCATCCTCCCTCTTTCATACATAATTCATCTTTTTCATTCAGGCGGATGCGCATACCATTGTCAAAACCATTGCCTGGTAGAGAATCGCGTATGATACGTAGGAAGTCGATGCGGTCTAATTCGGAGAAGTTTTTTCCGACACGTACTTCAATGAAGTTGCCTCCTCGTTTGAGGTGTGCTGGAATGTATATGAAAGAGTTCTCTGGGAAGGTTCCCCATGCTCCTGTTGAGGGAAGCTCTATCTCTCTGTTTTCTCCATTGATGCTGATGTTATGGGTTGCGTCTTCACCTCCGTTTGCATAACGGTATCGGAGTAGATAATCACCCTCCTGCATGATGTTTATGGGTAAACGAACGGAGCTTTTGGATGTGTTGATGTAAGCAACGTATTCTCCATTGGATGAGGTGTTGCTCTCTGTGATGACCAAGTCTCCACTTACCCCTCGCGTGAGTATGCCATGTTCGGCCTCTGCACTGAGGTATCGACCTAAAAATGGTTGTCCCATCTCAGGCCAATTATCTTCTGTAAAGACTATATCACGTACATGAAGGGTGGGGGCTCCGTTTGATTTTGAATTGTAGTAGTGATGAACAAAACGGATACGATTTAGGTCTTTGAAGGCTTCACCTCCGCCCGGACCGTAATAGCGACCGTATCGCTCCATTAGAATGGTACCACCTCCGTTGGTTAGCGCCTTCCCGCTTCTGTCTACGTATGGACCTGTGATGTTGTCGGATCGTCCCATGGCTGTTTTGTATGTGTTCTGATTCAATTCGCTTCCCATTTTACAACATACATCCCATGCGGTGAATAAGAAGTACTGGCCATTGTGTTCAATCAGGCTGGGACCTTCGATACCCGAACCATTTCGAGAGGCTAACCGATAAACCGTATTGTCGGAGGATGATTGCTTGCCTGTCGATTCATCTAAGCGAATCATGCGAATGCCATCCCACCATGAACCAAACACCATCCAGTAATTATTGTTTAAGTCTTTCGCCACGTCTGCATCGATGGCATTATAGTTGTTGCCACTGCCACTGCGTACCACTTCTCCCATATCTGTCCACCCATCTTTTGTGGGGTGATTGTTTGTCATGAGACCGATGCCAGAGGTGTTTTTACCAAATGCGGATCCCGTGTAGTAGACACGAAACTGATTGCCGAAATAATTTAGGTCAGGCGCCCAAATGTCTTCTATCTGATTGTTGGTGACAGTTTTAAGCCAATTGGGTATGCTTGATAATGTTCTGCCTAGTGCATTCCAATTTATAGCATCTTCAGAAGTGTAAAGAGTCAGCATGTTATTGGTGACCATCAATGCGTATCCGTCTTCATAACGTACGATGGATGGATCGTGTCCGCCAAAACAATTATCTTTAGCATACCAATCGGCCGTATATGCCACCTGCGTTGTCAGTAAAAGAAGGAGACTGACGCACCACGAACGTAATCCGTGGTGCAGCTCATTAAAATTATAAGTGTTTGTGTCTGGAATTTTCATCATATATCGCAGGTGTTTGTTTATTTCTCTACCTGAATTTTTTTGTTTCCGTTTTGAATATAGACTTGTCCGTTGATAGGAGTGGTTACGATTCTTCCATATATATCATATATAGGCTGTTGATTCGTATCGTCGTCATTGATTATAAGAGGACTGTCTACTGATGACTCACATTCACAATCTTCTGTTTCCAAAGCGATGATGAAACAGATTTGCTTGGAGGAGAAGGTGAAGGTGAATTGGTCACACACCTCTTCTTCAAATGTGTAAGAGACAATAGTCGGATTGTTTTGGAAATTGTTGTCGCTCACCTTGGCATTGAACGGGTAGGAGACTTCCTTGCCGTTTATCTCCGTTAAATAGCCGGCTGTAGATTCGTCGTTACTGTATCCGATTAGAGTGATCTTCTTTGCCTTTTTGTTCTTTGGCAAATAGAAGGAGTTGACAGCTCCGTTGGAGTTTTTGTAGGTTGTGTAGGTCCTGCCTTGGTAGGAGATGTCTTGTCCGTACAAAATACTCTTGTCTGTTCTGCCCGTGATGGCCCAACTATAGTCGGTTGCTCCCGATGTGGTGCAGGTCCAGTGGTTGTTTTCTGTATGTCCATTATCTTGCGAGAGCGTACCATTGTCATAGTGGAATATGAACGATTCTGTTGTGGAGGAGGAACCTCCATCAGAAGTGACAGCGTTGGATACGCTACTCAATCCACCCATTGAATTGGCGGCGCGAATGGTGAATTCATCGGTCGAGGATGTGCCAGCAGGAATAGTGTATTGTGTTCCTGTTGTGTTTCCTACGTAAATATTGTTTTTGAAGATGACGTAGCAACGTGCGGAAGGATTGTCACTCCATGATAAAACTCCGTTGTTGACGCTTAATTTAGGAGTCTGTACCTGTTGCGCCAACTGGTCTGGCTGCCAATTGTCGCTTCCTCCTACAACATTAGCAATCGTATATTTTTCAGCATCTGACGCGGAAAGAACAGGGTTGATATAGACCGTCTGATTATCCTTTGTGTAGGTGGTGCGTCGACTGCTGAGGTTTATTGCGTTTCCGTTTCCATCCATACTGTTGTATTCTGCGAATAGGGCAGGCACAACATTCATAGGGTCGCCCCATCCAGCGGCAGTTGGTTGAACGTTCATTTTCGTATTGATATAAACACAGCGAGGAGATTTGTTCCAAGAACGTCCTAGTCGATAATTGCCATTGCAAATGGAATATCCGTCGATGGTACAATCTTTAAATACATATCCCCATGATGTAGTGGTGGCAGGTGCTGTGATACAGTTGTTGGATCGGTTCTCCAAATAGAGCAGACAGCGGTTGAAAAGTATGTCGCCACTACCGCAGATGAAATCTACTGTTCCGTGAATCTCACAATCCTCAGAGTATGTTCTTTCTGATTTAGAGTAGTAAGTGTCTTGTGTACTGAGTAACTTGACGAACTTGTAGATGTTCCTGGTTCCTTGGTCCATTAAGGCTACAAACCGATTAGCACTGGCATTCGGGTTGTAGTAGGATCTGTTTTGGAGTGTGATGTCTTGTAGGTATATATCATTCGCTCTCGACAAGTACAATGTGGCAGTCTTACTGATAGCCTCTTCCGAACAAGTGTTGTAGAGGATTACATTGTCCATGCTCTGTCCGATAAAGGAAACGGAGCTTTTTGTCCATGTTGTCATTTGGTTACCATCACCTGTCAGAGATCCTATGTTGTATTCTCCATCAGGGAAGAAGATGATGAATCGTTCGCTTTGACTAGCTTCTGCAGCTCTTTTTGCCTCGGCAAAGTTGCCATCCACACCTACAACAAAATCGAAAGGAGCTTTTGTCACGGTGATGATGTCATCATCGTCATCTGATTGAATACCCATCACCTCATTGACGATTGAGTTCATATATACCTCTAGGTAAGTGTATCCAGAAGGAGCGATGGCAGAACCATCACTTGGATCGTTCTTATTTAGTCCTTTTTTATCTTCCCAACTATCAGGCATACCGTCTCCATCACTATCTGTTTGGGCTGGCGCACTGGCGTAGGTAGGCCATCCTCCCACATCGGAAGGGGAGTCGATGATACCTTTTCCTTTTAATACAGAACCCGTGTAGGTGTAAGAACCATTTCGTGTCTCTTCGCAGATGCGGGCATCAACTGCGTCTCGTTTGTAGGAGGCTCCTGCCCATTGAAGTACCTTTTGATATGCTTCTTTGGCAGATTGTGTGGTGACGGGAGCCACGCTGTATTCTGTGTAAGAACGGATGCTTTGTTGATTCATCTGTCCGTTGTTGCTGTTGTCTATGTCTATACCATTCCAGTCCCAGTTGTCACCTTTGCCTTCCATATAGTTACCACTGATGTAGAAGTGACCATAGACACCTTGCGCTTGTGAATTCTTGCCATCATCTGCCCATGGTTGGAATATTCGATATTGGATGGATGATTTTGTGGCTGGACCCGCCTTGTAATAGTTGTTGATGAAGTTGTATGAACCTCCTTCTCCTGCGTATCCACTATTGGTGCTTCCCCAGTTGTAGAACACGTTGTTTCGTAAATCTACTCGTTCCTGGTCTGCCAAGTTGGAATAGCGACTTCCACATAGTCGGGGCGTACGGCTGTCATGATGAGCAACGAGGTTGTGATGGAATGTTGCACCTCTTCCGCCCCAGATGCCTCCATAGCCATGGTATCCTTTCGGATGAAAAGAACCTCTCAGACTCTCTGCCACTAGACACCATTGCATGGTGAAGTTTTCGTTGTCATAGAAAGAGGCGCATTCGTCGGTACACCAACTCATGGAGCAGTGGTCGATGATGATGTTTTTCTTCCTTCTTCCCCATGTGGCATCTCTATCAATAGAAGGCCTTCCGTCGGAGCCTATCTCGTCGGGTGCATCCGTACCCATTCGAAAACGCAAAAAACGGATGACTACATTGTTGGCATTGACATATAGATCGTAGTTTTTAAGACAAATTCCATCTCCAGGAGCTGTTTGTCCTGCAATGGTGATATCATCATTGGTAATGGATAATCTTTTCTGTAGTTCGATGATGCCGGAGACGTCGAAAACAATGGTCCTCGGACCAGATTGATTGACTGCATGACGCAGTGTTCCTTCACTTCCATCGTCAGATAGGGAAGTGACATGATAGACTTTGCCTCCACGTCCTCCAGTGGTGTACATTCCATACCCTTCTGCACCAGGGAAAGAGGGGAGATCATCAGAATAAACTTGAAATGGCATGCATAATAATAGCGTAACAATTAGCCTTGTTATGGTCCTCATTCTTTTGAAGTAGTTAAAAAGTTAAAATTTTATGGTTTCGAAAAAACATAAGCAATGCTGGTTGCCTTATTTGACAACGAACTTGCATGTTTTTGGTTTGCTTTTTCCTCTTATTTGTAACAAATAAGTTCCAGCAGTTAGTTGATTGACCTTCTTTTCTATTTTATTGTTTCCTGGTTCTATCGTTTGATAGAAATCAGCTTTTGTACGAGCTTCCATATCGACAATCATAAAGTGGCAGTTCTCTTTTATGTCACTATTGATGATGATGTCGATCATGTTTTCTTCTGCTATAATGCAGATTGATTTGTTCTCTGTGGATGTGATGATAGGGTTGTGTTCTGCCTCCTCGACATAGAAGGAACCGTTTTTCGTCACTTCCTCTTTTGCAGAACTTTGGGTTGTGATTGTATAGCGATACAAACCAGGAGTGGTTGCGATGCCATAGAATCTGATGGTTCTGTTAGCGGTGTCAATTTCCGCACAAATACCATCAGGAACATCTTGACTCCATGATATGCAGATAGAATCGGCATTTTCCCATGAATATCCATATTCGATGATGGAGTCGTGTTGCCTAACAGTTTGGTCTGTTTCTCCTGTTCCGAATTTCTCGAGTGCTGGCAATGGCTTGTTGACAATCAGTTTGCCAAGACCTTTGATTCCGTCAGGGTAGTCCTCTGTTGTGTAAGTTCCACCTCCGTAAGTTTGTCCGTTGATCGTTAAATCATTCACTTCCAGATTGCCTTTCAAAACAAGTTTGGCGCTGTCAGAGATGGTGATTTGATCTGTATTGACATCCACATTGATTTCCAATGTTCCATTGTCTACGAAAATGCCAACAGGACCCAATGCGTTTTTGTTGTTTACGCTAATGGTTCCTTCCTCTAATGTCCAAGAACCGTTCAGTTGTTCAGCTTCTGCATTTAGGCTCAATATTCCGGCACTTGTTTTGATGATATCACCATCGCCAGAAATGGTTCCTACAATCTCGATTCCCGTTGTGTCTGTAGGACCTGCGATGATAGTGCAGTGAGATTGAATGTTGATTTCCCTTGCAGAAAGGAGGTATAGAGGGTTCACATTGCTGGATTTTATGGTTCCACCAATGATGTTGAGTTGATCAAATGTACAATTGGCAGTGATGTCGAGTGTACCATTCTCTTCAATTGTGATAGGTGCACTCAATTCTAGTGGACCTGCTTTCACCTCTCCCGAGCGGATAATGGTAGTGTCGATGGATTGAGGCACACCGACTGGAGTCCAATTCTCCTGTGTGCTCCACACATCTGTTTTGTTGCAGTCGTAGATGTATGTCTTTGCCTTAGGCTTGTAAGCAATGGTTGTGATACTGTTTCCTGGCATGTTGACACTTTCCAATGCATCATAGGTGCCTATGGTTGAACTCCATATCTTTTGAGAAGGGACACTTTGGATGACTGTTGCTCTTGTTCCTTCAGGGAAGAATGGTAGTCTGGCAGTCTGGTTGTTTCGGTTACGGTTGACCAAGACAACAGTATAAGCGTCTTCTTCCGGACTTTTGAAAGCGGAAACGATAACGTTGTTATTGTTGGTTTGTGCGGAAATGTTTTTCCATCCGCGACGAATAAATTTGGAATAGTGACGCAAGGCGTGGTAATCACCTTGAATGACATATCCATCTTCCGTTTTATATCCATTTTCTGAGAATTCCAAATTGATGCAACCATCACCCGTGTCTCCCCATATCAGATTCCAATGAAGGTATGAAACAACGTGATTGACTGAGAATGCATATGACATAAAGATAGCCAAATGAATAGGATCGTTTGGATCAGGATCTCTAAGCGAGCTGTTTTCGGTCATATACATTGGTTTTTGGTTCAGATAGTCTCTTGACAGGTTGGTCATTGCACCCAAGAATTCATCAGGGTAGTTGTAGCGATAACCATCGTCTTTGTGGTTTTCCGAGCCACTATGGTAGTAGTGGAAATTGTATCCATACAACATTCTTTTGTCGACTGTGTTGATGTATTCTTGCACCTTGTTCCAGCCGATACCCAACACTTCAGGACCTAGTATGCCTGGAGCATTATCTAGTGTCTTAATGTTGTTGTATACAGAAGAAAGAGCATTAGAATAGGCAGCGATGCCATTCGACTCAGAAGGGTCGAAGATGGTTGATTCATAGTCGGCATCACAATCCACCTCGTTCTGAATACTTATCGTATTTGGATAAACGTCCACCTCCCGATATTGCTGTAAAGCACGCTTCCACCATGCTCCGAATTTGTCATAGATATAACGTCCATACTCTTTTTTTAGGGTTGGCTTGACTGGACCACCGCAAGAACCGGTGAGGGAGTTGTTCTGTTTTAATTCGGCAGGGGCAGACCATGAAGACATGGTGATGAAAAAATCGTCGCCTAGTCGTTTCTTTCCTTCATGTACGATTTCAGCGTCGTAGGTAAGGTCGGCATCCTCTTCGTGAGCCCAGTTGCCTATACGCAAGCCGGTTAGTCCCAATCCGTTGAAGATGGTGTCATATAATACCTCTTTGTTTTTGTGTGTGGTTAACCAGTCCAGATAGTACACGATACCGCCGCCAATTCCATCAATGGTCTGATAGGAAGTGGTGGGATCTATGGTAATTGTCGTCTGCGCGTATGAAAATGGCACATTTACCAATAATATTCCCAGGATTAGAGTCTTGAGCGCGGTTTTCATTTCGTGTTTTTTTACGGTTAACGTTGCTAAATTACACAAAGTTAGTATCTTGACAAAAAAAAATTACTCTTTTTTCTTATGAGCAAAAAAAGTTTTTTTCCATTTTGCGGAATATATGCTTGTTTTGCGAGGTTTTCACAAGTATAAAATTTCTCTTTCGTTTTCTGTTTGAAGGTTCGTTTTTTTTATCTAATTTAGCGGTCTAACTTTCAAAGCATAAAATATATGGTTAGAAAAATCAGTTTGTCGATTGTCCTTTGCATGTTGGTGGCGTCAATATTTGCAGAGTTATCATTCAAAATCGAGATGGGGAAAAGGTTTCGTCACTTGGAACAGTCAAAGTGAAAGGAGGCCGTTTTGGAACTCATATCAATTTGATGGGAGATGCTGCGAAAAACCTCGGGCTGAAACTGGCGGAAATGATATGTCCGCGACTCACATGAGTCATGCAAAATAATGAATTAATTTTATTTATGATAAAATATTATGGCTATAGAATTTAAGTATGCTCCAATGTTTCAATTGGGGAAAGATGACACGGAGTATTATTTGTTAAGCAAAGAAGGCGTAAGTGTTGGAAATTTTGAAGGACATGAGATTTTGAAGGTCTCAAAAGAGGCATTGACTCTTCTTTCTCAGCAGGCATTTCATGATGTGGAGTTTATGTTGCGTCGCTCTCATAATGAGCAAGTGGCTGCCATTTTGAAAGATCCTGAGGCTTCTGAAAATGATAAATATGTGGCTCTTCAGTTCTTGCGTAATGCAGAGGTTGCATGTAAGGGAATCCTTCCTTTCTGTCAAGATACTGGAACTGCTATTATCCATGGAGAAAAAGGTCAGCAAGTGTGGACTGGCTTTGAGGATGAGGAAGCATTGTCAAAGGGTGTGTTTAATACGTATGTGAACGATAATCTTCGTTATTCTCAGAATGCACCATTGAATATGTATGATGAGGTTAATACAAAGTGCAACTTGCCTGCTCAGATAGACATCGAGGCTGTGGAAGGCGCTGAATATCGTTTCGTCATGGTGGCTAAAGGTGGTGGTTCTGCTAATAAAACTTATTTCTACCCAATGACAAAGGCAACTATCCAGAATGAAGGTACTCTTCTTCCTTTCTTGGTAGAGAAGATGAAAACATTGGGAACTGCTGCTTGCCCTCCTTATCACATTGCATTTGTGATTGGTGGTACTTCTGCGGAAAAGAACTTGCTAACTGTAAAATTAGCTTCCATAAAATATTATGACAACTTGCCTACTACGGGTGATGAGACAGGACGTGCGTTCCGTGACATCGATTTGGAAAACAAGTTGTTGAAAGAGGCTCATAAGATTGGTTTGGGTGCTCAATTCGGTGGTAAATATTTGGCACATGATATTCGTGTGATTCGTTTGCCTCGTCATGGTGCTTCTTGTCCTATCGGTATGGGCGTTAGCTGCTCTGCTGATAGAAACATCAAAGCAAAAATCAACAAGGATGGTATCTGGATTGAAAAGATGGACTCAAATCCTTCAGAGTTGATTCCTGCAGAATATTGTAAGGCTGGCGAAGGCAAGAATAGCATTGTTATCGATTTGGATAAGGGAATGGATGCTGTTCGCGCTGAGTTGACCAAGTATCCTGTTAGTACGCGTGTGAACTTGAAAGGTACTATCATTGTGGCACGTGATATTGCTCATGCTAAGTTGAAGGCTCGCTTGGATGCTGGTGAAGATTTGCCAAGCTACTTCAAAGATTATCCAGTGTTGTATGCTGGTCCTGCTAAAACTCCAGAAGGATATCCTTGTGGTTCTATGGGACCAACCACTGCAAATCGTATGGATCCATATGTGGATGAGTTCCAAGATCATGGTGCATCTCTAGTAATGATCGCTAAAGGTAACCGTTCGGATGTGGTGACAAATGCTTGTCAGAAACACAAAGGTTTCTATTTAGGAACAATCGGAGGTGTGGCTGCAGTTCTTTCTCAAAGCTCTATTAAGAGTATTGAGTGTGTAGAGTATCCAGAGTTGGGTATGGAGGCCGTTTGGAAGATCACAGTGGAAGACTTCCCTGCATTCATCTTGGTGGATGACAAGGGTAACGATTTCTTCAAACAGTTGAAACCATGGTGCCCTTCATGCAAACAAGCTCTTTCATAAACATGAAATAGATTTGATTGACAGATGAAAAAACGGAAGATGATTGTCTTCCGTTTTTTTGTGTTCCTTTGCTTGGTAAGCTTTTGATTGCTTCTCTAATAAATTTTGATACTGGGGAAAAATCCGCTATCTTTGCCCTTCAAAAAAATGTAGAATAAGATGGTCTCTGTTGATAAACTTACTATCCGTTTCGGAAGTGTCACATTGTTCAGTGATATCTCATTTGTGGTGAACTCCCGGGATAGAATCGCCCTCGTAGGAAAGAATGGTGCGGGCAAAAGTACGATGTTGAAAGTATTTGCTGGCATTCAACCGCCAACAACGGGTAGTGTCTCCATACCTAAAGATATTACCATAGGATATCTGCCTCAGCACATGATTCATAATGATGGAGTAACCGTTAGAGAAGAGGCTGAAAAAGCGTTTTCTCACATTTTTGAGTTGCAGAATGAAATAGAAAATCTGTCTGCTCAATTGGCTACTCGTGAAGATTATGATTCGCCTGAATATGCTCGTCTTATCGAACAACTGACTCATGCCAATGAGCGCCTGGATATGATGGGTGCCAATGATTTTCAGGGTGAGGTGGAGAAGACCTTGTTGGGATTGGGTTTCCTTCGTTCTGATTTCGATCGACAAACCAGCGAGTTCAGTGGTGGATGGCGTATGCGTGTCGAGTTGGCAAAAATTTTGCTGAAACGACCTGATGTGTTGCTATTGGATGAGCCCACCAACCATTTGGATATCGAATCCATTCAGTGGTTGGAGGAGTTCTTAAAAAACTGTGGTAGCGCAGTAATCTTAGTTTCTCACGATAGAGCGTTCATTGATAATGTGACGACTCGTACCATCGAGATATCCCTCGGTAAAATATATGATTATAAAGTTTCCTATTCTAAATATGTGGAACTGAGAAAAGAACGAAGAGAACAGCAGTTGCGTGCCTACGAAAATCAACAGAAACAGATTCAAGATACAGAGGATTTCATTGAAAGATTCCGTTATAAGGCTACTAAGTCCAATCAAGTTCAGTCTCGTATCAAACAGTTGGAGAAGATGAATATCATCGAGGTGGATGAGGAAGACAATTCTGCTCTACATCTGAAATTTCCACCTGCTCCTCATTCGGGTAGTATTACGGTTGAGGCTCAAAACCTGACTAAACGCTATGGTGATAATGTGGTGTTGGACTCTATTGATCTTACGATTAAAAGAGGAGAGAAGGTTGCCTTCGTTGGTAAGAATGGAGAGGGTAAGACCACTTTGGTGAAGTGTATCATGGACCAGGTGGAGTATGAGGGTATGCTGAAGTTGGGACATCTTGTGAAGATTGGCTATTTTGCACAGAATCAAGCTTCTTTGTTGGATGAGGACAAGACAGTATTTGATACGATTGATTCGGTTGCAGTAGGTGATATTCGTACGAAGATTCGTGATATATTGGGTGCGTTCATGTTTGGAGGTGAGGCCTCCGACAAGAAGGTGAAGGTGCTGTCTGGTGGTGAACGAACCCGTTTGGCAATGATTCGATTGTTGTTGGAGCCAGTCAATTTTCTTGTATTGGATGAGCCGACCAACCACTTGGATATGCGTTCGAAGGATGTGCTGAAAGAGGCGATCAAAGCTTTCAATGGAACGGTGGTAGTGGTATCTCACGACCGTGAGTTTTTGGATGGCTTGGTAGATAAGGTGTATGAGTTTGGTAATCATAAGGTAAAGGAACATCTTGGCGGCATCTATGACTTCCTGCAATCCAAAAAATTATCTTCGTTACAAGAGTTGGAGAGAAAGTCTCCTGTTTCGAAGACGGAGAATACGCAGAAGACATCATCTGATAATAAATTATCATACGAAGCTAAAAAAGAGTTTGACCGCAAATTAAGAAAAGCCGAACGTGCGGTAGAAGATGCGGAAAATGCAGTCAATCAGATTGAAAAGAGGATAGCAGAGATTGAGGAATCACTTGGGAATCCAGAGAATGCATCTAATACAGCTTTGTTTGACGAGTATGGTAAGAAGAAACATGAGTTGGAACAGAAGATGTACGAGTGGGAGATTCTTTCGGAAGAATTGGAGACGATAAAGAGTCAAATGTCATAATATGATACGTATTGAAAATGCCGGAGTAGAGGCACAGATATTATTAGAAGTTGGCGGACGAATTGTCTCTTACAACAGAATAGGGAAGCCTAATGTGTTGGAGAGTGATCCGTCGTTATGGAATGAGACTCAGGAACAACGGTTGAGTCCCTCGCCAGACATGCTTGATTTCCGTCCGTATAATGGTCATGAGGTGTGGGTAGGTCCGCAAAGTCAGTGGTGGAAACAGCAGACATTGAATGCGGAAAAAATAGATTCAGATCTTTTTTGGCCGCCAGATCCATATATCAGTTTTGGCGCATATCATATAGTAGATCAGACAAGCAATTCACTTGTGATTGAGGGTGAAGATTCTCCGATAAGTGGTTTGCGTATGAAGAAGAGTATGCGAATTGAGGAGGATGGTTCTTTGTTCTTTCAGGTGGAGGCAACCAATGTGCGGAAGAGTGATGTCTCGTGGGATTTGTGGTTGATCACCCGTGTGAATGGACACAATGAAAACTATGTGCCAGTTCGCTCGGCGGAGGATGTTGTTTTAGGAGAGCCTTCGCATCCATGGCAAGGTCGTCCGACATACAAGGTGGAGAATGGCTATTTCTCATTTACGCCGTTGGATAATGATCATCAGTGTGAAGAGTGTACGGGTAAGGCATATATAAAAGCATCGGAGCCTGTGATTTATGCTCATTGCGGAGATGAATGGTTGAAATTAGAGTTCGAACATCACGACTCATCCTTACTGCATCCTGAGCAGACGGAGATAGAGTTGTATAACTTTGTTCATGCGGAAAAGGAGAAATCATTGTTGGAATTGGAATATCATGCACCGTATCGTACGTTGCATGCGGGAGAGTCTATGCAGACGTGGTCTAGATGGCGTCTGATGTGTACTATGCCTAAATGATGAAAACAATGGTTAGGTAATTGACAAGATTGATAATAAAGTAAAGCGGCTGTGGAATATTTCCTACAGCCGCTTTCTTATGTAAGCATGTTTCTGTCTAAAACAGAATCAATCTTTTATTTTGCTATGACAAGTTTCTTTATTGTCACACCATTTTCTGTGATGATGCGAATGATATAGTTGCCATCTTTCAAGTCGGCAACGGAGATAACCTTGTCTTTGCTAGTTTTCATTACCACACCTTCAGTAGAGATGATTTCAACACTGATTGGAGTGACACCATAAATTTCAACAACAGAAGAAGCAGGGTTTGGTCCGATAGCAATTGGTGCGATAGCGGTTTCGTTCAAACCAACATCACCCACTTTTTCGAATTTAATCCAGTCAACATCAATCCAGTTACCTGTATTCTTGATGATCATGGTCTGTGTACCTTTCTTAAGAGTTACATTCTCTAATTTCACTTCTTCGAAATCACCCCAGCTACCGAGTTTGTCAACACTCACATTTATTTTCACATTAGACTCTTCGAGTTCTACTGACAATGAACCAGAATCGTTGCCTTCACCCAAACGCATTGTTACGGTGTATTCACCATCCTTTTGTACGTCAACAGTGTAAGCCATCCACTCATCACCTTGGAATGAACCGACTGCCACACCATCAGAAATCTCTTTAAGGTCAACATCATCTTCACGATAGTAGTTGGAGTAGCTATCACATGAGTTGCCTGCTGACTGATCATAGTAAGCCATGCCAGATACACCCTCATCATAATTCTCTGCTTCAATCTTTCCTGGGATGACAGCTGCTGTTCCTTTGTAAGGCTTGTTAGGTTCAACTACATTTACAATTGCAGAACCAGTCACTTCTTTGTTGTCACTTGTGATGACTAAAACCTTGATAGAGAAGTTTCCTGCCTCTTCAGGAGTCCAAGTGATGGATTCACCCTCTCCAATCTTAGTGTCGCCATTGTAGTAAGTTATGCTTCTAACACCGCTCTCAACATTGTTTAGTGTGACAGACAAATCTACACTGTTGCCAAGCACAATTGTAGACTTGCTAACTGAGATGCTTGCAGATGGACCTTGAGCACCTTTGCCGCAGAATTTTGCTTTCGCATTTTTAGCAGCGTCACTTTGCATATACTGACGCAACCATTTTATACCACTACGCTCGCTACCGGTATTAGTAAACAATCCCGTATCAGATCTCCATGTCTTACCGTTGATGTATCCCCAAATAGTAATACCAGAAACGAAATCAGCTTCCCACATTGGTTTGAAGGTGTTTTTCATAATCGTTTCGTATGTGCTTTCGTTATTTTGTGAGATGTCGTATTCGGTGATGTAGCACTGCAACTCTTTGCCGCACTTTTGCGTAATGCTATTGTGAATTTCCTTTAGCGTGTTACCGAAGTCAGAGATGTTATAGTGACTGTAGTAATCATCCAAGTCGTGGCTTTGATGTCCGTAAGCATCAATTGGTGCACCTTGTTGTACTAATGATGAAACAAGATTGATAAAATCGGTTTTCTGCCATGTGAAGGTGTTGTAGTCATTGTAAATCAACACGGCATTTGGGAATCTCTTACGAGCCATACGGAATGCCTCTGCAATCCATTTGTAGTCGTAAGGGTTACTACTGTTACCCAAAGCTTGACTTAGAAGGATTTTGAAGTCTTTGGATGATTTTCCATTTTCAGTTCCTTCCGCATGTCCTTGTATAGCCTCATTCACAACATCGATTACAGCTAAGTCAGGATACTTGATGGCAACTGCATCAAACCAATATTCGACTTGTTGTTTCAACTCTGATGGAGAACAACCCGCCAATTGCGTTGGCCACTGGCTCGTCCAAAGAAGAGCGTGGAATTTAAACAACACACCATTGTCCTTGCACCATTTGTAGTGAGCGTCAGCAGTTCCCCATTTCCATTTTTCAATACCCTCTTGTGCACTGTTTACCTTACAGTTAACAATTGATCCCCATTTGGTCTCATTCTCGCAGGTGAGCTGATCCCACAAATCTTCATACTTCAAGTTGCCAACGCCTGGCTGTATTTGGTATGACGTGGTAATGTTACCCAAAAACTTACACGTGTTTTGGTTTAATTGTGCGTCTGCTATGCTTATGCTCATAAGCGCAGCTGCAAGTAGTGTAATAAATTTTCTGTTCATGATCTTCGTGTTTTTGTAATGTGAATGTTTGCCCTTAAAATAGGAAACATACAATCGGTTTTTAATGAGAATAAAATAATTTAGTGCATTTGTAAGTTATATATAAGTTATAAGTTTGGTTTTCCTCTGTTATGGGGTCAGATGTAATATATGTTACAAAAAAGACCACAATAAACGTTGCTAAGATACGAATAAAATCTGACATAAACACTTTTTTGAAAAAAAATCCTGTTGTCATGTTCGTTTCCCTCCTTTCTCCTTAAGTAATGATGTTTGTATAGGAGAGATTTCTCAGACTGTGTTCATAGCGCTTTGCTAAAGTTTTTTGCGGTATTTGATAGCGAAAAATTCTCTATTATCTTCATTCTTTCGTAATTTTGCACCTTTAATTATAATATGGGAGATGTCTCTGAAATTCCTATGGATGAGGAGAGAAAATCCTATAGGTGTGTTATAAAAGATTTGTTTTCTGTGGATAAAGAAGAAAAACATAAAGAAGAATCGAGTGCTGAAACAGCATGGATTGATGTGTATGGAGCGAGAGTTCATAATTTAAAAAATGTGGATGTCTCTTTGCCAAGGTACAAGTTGTCTGTCATCACAGGTTTGAGTGGCAGTGGCAAGTCATCGTTGGCGTTTGATACAATCTATGCAGAAGGACAACGTCGGTACATAGAGACTTTCTCTGCTTATGCTCGTAATTTCCTTGGCAACATGGAACGACCTGATGTTGACAAGATTACGGGACTGAGCCCTGTTATCTCCATAGAACAGAAGACCACCAATAAGAATCCTCGTTCAACAGTGGGAACGACAACAGAGGTGTATGATTTTCTTCGTTTGCTTTTCGCACGTGCGGGTGAGGCCTATTCATACGTGACGGGTGAGAAGATGGTGAAGTATACAGAGGAACAGATACTTGATTTGATAGAACACGATTACAAGGGAGATGCTATCTTCTTGTTGGCTCCATTGGTTAATGCAAGAAAAGGACATTATAAAGAGTTGTTTGAGCAAGTTCGTCGAAAAGGATATTTGAATGTCCGTGTAGATGGAGAAATAAAGGAGATTGTTCATGGCATGAAGTTGGACCGCTATAAAAACCATACGATTGAGGTGGTGATTGATAAATTAGTGGTGTCTGATGGCAACCAACAACGTGTGCAAGCTTCTGTACGTACGGCTATGAAACAAGGAAACGGAACAATCGTTGTGCTACGAAAGAAGGATGGTGAGATTCGCCATTTCAGTCGCCATCTGATGTGTCCGACAAGTGGTATCTCGTATGCAGAGCCTGCTCCACATAATTTCTCTTTCAATTCACCTCATGGTAGTTGCCCTAAGTGTAAGGGATTGGGTGTAATTAATGAAATTGATATTGATAAGATAATTCCAGACAAGTCGGTTAGTATCTACAATGGAGGTATTGTTCCGCTTGGCAAATATAAGAAGTCACTCTTCTTCTGGCAATTAGAGGCTGTGGCAGACCGTTATGGCTTTTCGTTGAAGGATCCTATTTCAAAAGTTCCTCCAGAAGGATTGGATGTTGTGCTGAATGGTACTGAGGAACGGGTGTGCGTGAGAAATGAATCTTTGGGATCTTCTAATATGGCATGTCTGTTTGAGGGAGTTATCCATTATATTGAGGTGCAGCAAGAGATGGATGCATCGGCAACAGCCCGTAAGTGGGCGGGCCAGTTTAGTAAACAGGTCGTATGTCCTGTTTGTCATGGCAACCGTTTGAATGAGGAGGCTTTGCATTATCGGATTGCAGGAAAGAATATTGCAGACCTTTCTCGTATGGATATTGCTGATTTGTATGATTGGGTGTGTAAGGTGCCGGCACAGATGTCGGAAAAGCAGTTGTCTATTGCGGAACTGATATTAAAAGAGATAAAAACACGTCTGCAGTTTATGCTGGATGTGGGATTGGATTATCTCTCTCTTCATCGCTCTTCAGTCTCTCTGTCGGGCGGTGAAAATCAGCGTATTCGTTTGGCTACTCAGATTGGATCTCAGTTGGTGAATGTCTTGTATATTTTGGATGAACCAAGCATCGGATTGCATCAACGAGATAATGTGCGATTGATTCAGTCGTTGAAACAATTGCGCGACATTGGCAATTCTGTGATTGTGGTGGAGCATGATCGTGATATGATGCTTGAATCGGATTATATCGTCGACATGGGTCCGTTTGCAGGAAGAAAAGGTGGAGAGGTGGTCTTTGCAGGTACTCCACAGGAGATGTTGAAAACACAAACAATGACGGCTGATTATCTGAACGGTCGTCGTACAATAGAGGTGCCTGCAAAGAAGAGAGAAGGAAATGGAAAGTCCATCATCATAAAAGGCGCAAAAGGAAACAACCTGAAAAATGTGGATGTGGAGTTCCCTTTGAATAAATTTATTTGTGTGACAGGTGTGTCGGGTAGCGGTAAATCGACCTTGATTAATGAAACGTTACAGCCGATATTGAGTCAGCATTTCTATCACTCTTTGCAAGACCCTTTGCCATATGATTCGGTAAGTGGTGTTGAGTATATTGATAAGATTATTAATGTGGATCAGTCGCCCATAGGACGAACACCACGATCCAATCCATCCACATATACAGGTCTGTTTGGCGACATTCGAGAGTTGTTTGTCACTCTACCAGAGTCGAAGATGCGTGGATATAAGGCAGGACGTTTCTCCTTTAATGTGAAGGGAGGCCGTTGTGAGACCTGTTGTGGAAATGGATACAAGACGATAGAGATGAATTTTCTACCAGATGTATTGGTTCCATGTGAAGAGTGTCAGGGGAAACGATATAATCGAGAGACTTTGGAGGTCCGCTTCAAGGGAAAATCAATTGCGGATGTATTGGATATGACCATCAATATGGCGGTTGACTTCTTTGAGAATATTCCGAACATTTATCATAAAGTGAAAACTTTGCAAGAGATAGGTTTGGGTTACATAAAGTTGGGACAGCCATCAACAACCTTGTCAGGTGGTGAAAGTCAGCGTATTAAGTTGGCAACGGAATTGATGAAGAAAGAGACAGGTAATACGTTGTATGTCTTGGATGAACCAACCACGGGACTTCACTTCGAAGATATTCGTATCTTGTTAGACGTGTTGAACAAATTGGTGAATAGGGGTAATACAGTTATTGTCATCGAACATAACATGGATGTGATTAAGACTGCTGATTATCTGATTGACATAGGTCCGGAAGGTGGTCGAGGAGGAGGACAAGTCATCGCGACGGGAACTCCCGAGGAGGTGGCTGAGAATCCAAACAGCTATACGGGCAAATATCTGAAAATGGAGTTGGAAAGAAAATAAGATATAGATAAAAACATGAAGCATACTGTATCAGTCTTATTATTGCTGATGATAATGGTTTTGAACTTGCAGGCTGCCAATCAAGCATCCAAATATGGGGAAACAAAGGAGTTTTATCATCTGAAAGGACCTGTTAAATCATGTTTGCTTTCGTCAAAAAACGATAAAGTATACCTTGAATTTAATAAGGATGGATTTCTTACAAAGGGAATAACCACTCGAAAGTCGGATACGCTTAGCACCTTTGTCGCAAAATTCGATAAAAAGGGCAACGTTATTCGAAGAACACATTGCGATTATAGTATTAAATGTCTTGATTGTGAGAAGGAAATAAAGGAGAGAGAACCCCAATTGTCAAAAGAAGAAGTGCTAATTTATGATATTAAATCATCTGATGATACTGATTCTGATTGTTACACTATGTGTAAGAATAATCCAGAGTTTGTGAGAAATAGGGTTAAAAGCAATCTCGAATATGTATACAATAATAAAAATGAGTTGGTGAAAGTAGTCCAAACGGAAGTGGAAAACAATTATGATTCCATTGTTACTTTATATCAGTATGATGAGAAGGGCCATAAAATTAGAGAAAGTCACCATTATGCTTCCGGCGGTTCTTTTGTTGATAAATGGGAGTATGAAAATGATTTGTTGGTGAAAGATAATAATTTTTATTATAAATATAATGACAAACAACAATTGGTGGAAAAGCAAAATATAGAAAAGGAGGAACGTAAAATCATATACACATATTACCCAAATGGCAAATTGAAAAGTAGGGTAAGCAATTTTCACAGAGATTCCCTTGTGTATAACATTAATGGAGATACAATGTTGTGTGTTCAAAATCGAATGATACGTTACTCTTTCCCAGGTGTTGGACCTCGTGGTATAGTGGTTGGAATGGTGCGCCGTCAAGTAGTAGAGTACGATAAAGAAAACATACGGACAAAGTCTCAATTTTACAACGAACAAAAGAATCTCGTGTTTGAGAATTTTTATGATGAAAAAGGCAACTGTATAAAATCAGTTTTCAAAAAAGGTTATGTGGATCGTGCTTTCAATAAGGAAGGAAAGGTTTTGACGGATAGGCTCTATCTTGATAATGCGCTTGTCAAACATAGTGAGTATGATGATAAAGGCGTGTGTGTTAAAGAAGAATATTATGAAGCCGGCGTTTTGAGAAGAATGCTAACGAGAGAGACTGATAAATACGGGAATGTGGTAAAAGAGAATGAAGCTCTTTATTTTAGACCCTCTGGTGGAACGAATGCACGTACTACTTCGTCAACTATTGATATCACATATTATTAAGTTGGAACACCCCACTATAATTTACTTCCCCCATAATTTATAGAAGTGGGCAACTGGTCCGTGACCGTGACCGATCTCATAGTCAGCTCCTTCTATGATGGCTCCTTCTATGTAAGCTTGTGCCTTCTCGGCTGATTCTTGGAGACTATATCCCTTGGCTAGCATGGAGGCCAGTGCGGAAGATAGTGTGCATCCGGTGCCATGTGTGTTTTGTGTGTATACCCGTTTTGTTTTCAGTTCAAAATAACGGTGTTGAAAATTGTCATAGAAGATGTCAATCAGGTTGTCATCTGTCAGATGACCCGCTTTAAGGTATACAGATACGTTGAACCGTTCCGATAGTTTTTGAGCTACAAGAGGAAGATCCTCTTGGGTGGGTATCTTTTCCCCGAATAATATTTCGGCTTCGGGTATGTTTGGGGTGATGACCGTAGCCATGGGTATGAGTATCTCGCATAGTGTATTGATGGCCTCTTCCTCGATGAGACGATGGCCTGAAGTGGAGACCATGACAGGGTCGAGCACGATGTTTTTCACGTTATGCTTCCGAAGCATCTTTGCCACGCTACGAACAACGTCGGATGAGTGGAGCATGCCTATTTTCACGCTATCCGCACCAATGTCGCTTAACACGGCATCGATCTGTCCCTCGATTATGGAAGGTTCGACACCAGCCACGTCGATGACACCCACTGTGTTTTGTACTGTTATTGCGGTGATGGCAGTCATGGCATAGCAGCCGCAAGCAGAGATGGTTTTGATGTCGGCTTGTATTCCTGCTCCTCCACCAGAGTCGCTGCCGGCGATTGTAAGTACACGATGATATTTTTTTGCCATTTCTATTGAATTAGGTTTGATCCGCATTGGACAGATCTATATTGCAAAATTACATAATTAATCGACACAAAGAAGTATCATACAGCGCAGATTTAAAAGATCTAATATGGAGGATGTGTCTCTTTGAAAGGACTGATTGACATCTTTTCAATCAAGAAATATGACATTTTGTCAGTTTTGTGTAAAAAAATAAGAATGGCATTTAATTTGAACTATGTAAAATGTCAAACGCTAAAAAATACAATTATGAATTTCGAGAATTTTACAATTAAAAGTCAAGAGGTCATCGACGAGGCTGTGAAGATTGCGGATAGCAAGAATCAGCAGATTGTCGAACCAGAACACTTGCTCAAAGGCGTCTTGAAGGTGGGGGAGAACATCACACAGTTCTTGATGAACAAGATGGGTGTGAATGTAAGAATGGTTGATGCTGCGTTGGACAAAACGATTGATAGTTTTCCGAAAGTTCGGGGAAAAGTAGACCATTACATGTCTAACACAACAAAAGAGGTGTTGGATCAAGCATTAAGCCTATCTCAAGCCGATGGTGATCAGTTTGTCTCTATGGAGTACATTCTGTTGTCACTGTTGTTGACGTCGAGTAAGGTGTCTACGCTATTAAAAGATGCGGGGATGACGGAAGAAGCCCTTCGTCAGTCTATTCAAGAGATGCGAAAGGGTAGTAAGGTGACGGACTCTTCTGCGGAAGAGAGTTATGATTCACTGAACAGGTTTGCCATCAATTTGAATGAGCGAGCACGTTCAGGTAAGTTGGATCCTGTGATAGGCAGGGATGAAGAGATACGAAGAGTGCTTCAAATCTTAAGTAGACGTACGAAGAATAACCCGATACTGATTGGAGAACCGGGAACTGGTAAGACGGCTATTGCAGAAGGTTTGGCACAACGTATTGTCAGAGGTGATGTGCCTGAGAATCTGAAGAGTAAACAGATTTACTCGTTGGATATGGGTGCGATCATTGCAGGAGCCAAATACAAAGGAGAGTTTGAGGAGCGATTGAAATCAGTGGTGAATGAGGTGATTAAAGCTGATGGCGAAATTATCTTGTTCATTGATGAGATTCACACATTGGTAGGTGCTGGTAAAAGTGATGGAGCCATGGATGCGGCTAATATTCTGAAACCAGCCTTGGCAAGAGGGGAACTTCGTTCCATCGGTGCTACGACTTTGGATGAGTATCAGAAATATTTTGAAAAAGATAAAGCATTGGAGCGTAGGTTCCAGGTAGTGATGGTGGATGAACCGAATGAATCGGATTCCATCTCTATCCTACGTGGTGTGAAGGAGAAATATGAGAATCACCATCAGGTTCGTATCAAGGATGAAGCGATTATAGCAGCGGTGCAATTGTCAACTCGTTATATCACCGACCGATTCTTACCAGATAAGGCAATCGACCTTATTGATGAGGCAGCCTCTAAGTTGCGTTTGGAGATCAATTCCGTTCCAGAGGAGTTGGATTCAAAGGAGCGTGAGATTATGCAGTTGGAGATTGAACGAGAGGCCATCAAGAGGGAGAATGATACGGAGAAGATGGAACAGTTGGGAAAAGAGATTGCCAACTTGAAGGAGGAGACCCAAAGGATACGTGCTAAATGGACGGCAGAGAAATCGTTGATTGATGAGCAACAGCAGTTGAAAATCAAGATCGAGGATCTTCGTTTCCAAGCAGAACGTGCCGAACGAGAAGGCGACTATGAAAAGGTGGCTGAGATTCGATACGGACGTATCAAAGAGGCAGAAGATAAAATTGAGGAGATAAAGAAGAAACTTTCTGAAATTCAGACGAATAGTCCATTGGTGAAGGAGGAGGTCGATGCAGATGATATCGCAGAGGTGGTCTCAAAATGGACTGGTATCCCAGTCTCAAAGATGTTGCAGAGTGAAAAGGAGAAACTGCTTCATTTGGAGGATGAGTTACATAAACGTGTGATTGGACAGGAAGATGCCATAGCAGCTGTTTCTGATGCCGTTCGTCGTAGTCGTGCAGGATTGCAAGATCCAAAGCGACCTATTGGTTCGTTCATCTTCTTAGGAACCACGGGTGTCGGTAAGACAGAGTTGGCTAAAGCTTTGGCTGAGTTCTTGTTTGATGATGAGAATATGATCACTCGTATAGATATGTCTGAGTATCAAGAGAAATTCTCTGTGACTCGATTGATCGGATCACCTCCAGGATATGTTGGTTATGATGAAGGTGGACAATTGACGGAGGCCATTCGTAGGAAACCTTATTCCGTTGTCTTGTTTGATGAGATAGAGAAAGCCCATCCAGATGTCTTCAATACCTTATTGCAAGTGTTGGACGATGGACGATTGACTGATAATAAGGGACGTGTGGTTAATTTCAAAAACACAATCATCATCATGACTTCCAACTTGGGTTCAGACTTGATACGTGAGAAGTTTGAAAAACTGACGGCTAATAACAGAGAAGAGATCATAGAAGAGTCTAAGAAGACGGTTCTCGACATGCTGAAACAAACAATCCGTCCAGAGTTTTTGAACCGAATTGATGAGATCATCATGTTTGCTCCATTGACGAAGAGTGAGACGAGACAGATCGTTGATTTACAAATCAATTCAGTCTATAAGATGTTGAAAGAGAATGGAGTAGAGTTGCGTGTAACAGATGATGCACGTGATTTTATTGCTACGGAGGGTTATGATCCTCAGTTTGGTGCAAGACCAGTGAAACGAGTTATTCAGAAACGCTTGTTGAATGATCTCTCGAAAGCATTGTTGGCACAGACGGTAGATCGTAGTAAACCGATTGTTGTAGAGAAGAAAGGTGATGGATTGACGTTCCAAAACTGATGATTAATGAGAAGGGCAGATAATGCCAAAATTAGGACATAAAAAGGAGTATAAACCAAATAGAAAAATGGGCGAGGAGGATGAATCCCTCTTCGCCCATTTGCTTTTTCTCTTTTCTCAATTTGAATGTGAAAAAATGTATAAATATACTGTTATTCATTTTGCTTTTGTTTGAAAAAAGATTATATTTGCGTCGTTTTTCGTTGAAGAAACGATATTTAGAATCGAATTTTTGGTAGTTTAATGGAAATATTAATGATTATTCTGTTCCTTGTCGGATACGCAAGTATCGCAATGGAACATACTTTAAAGGTAAACAAGGCAGCCACTGCGTTGCTGTTATGTGCATTATTGTGGACGGTATATATCCTAAAAGCCGATTCTGTATTAACTCAGTTTTCAAGTCATGAAGAGGTGGTCTCTTTTGTGACAGGAAATCAAATCATCGAACATTTGGGAGATGTGGCGTCAACGCTGTTCTTCTTGATGGGAGCGATGACCATTGTGGAGTTGATTGACGCTCACGGTGGTTTCTCCATTATCACAAATAAGATTACAACGAGAAAGAAGAAGAAACTGCTATGGATGTTAGCAGTTATTACATTCTTTATGTCTGCCATATTGGATAATCTGACAACAACCATTGTAATGGTGATGTTGCTGAGAAAGCTTATCAGCAATTACAAGGAGCGTTGGTTGTTTGCTTGCGTGATTGTCATTGCAGCCAATTCGGGAGGTGCCTTCTCTCCAATTGGAGATGTTACCACGATTATGTTGTGGGTGAAGGGTAATGTGACAACAGAAGGTTTGTTACCAAACTTGATACTTCCATCCATTATTTCAATGGTTTTGCCTGTGTTTATCGCAGGACGATTCTTGAAAGGTGAATTGCCAGAAAGAACAGAGGTGGTAAGCACAAGCGGTTTCGACCATGTGTGTGCTGCTGATATTATTACGCATAAAGAACAAAAACTTATTTTCTTAATGGGCGTGGGTGCTTTGATTTTTGTTCCTATATTTAAATCTATTACCCATTTGCCTCCATTCATCGGCGTTTTGTTAGGACTCGGTGTTCTATGGATCTATACGGAGATTTTATATCATCGTAAAAAACATATTCCAGAGTCATCAAAAGCGCGTATTTCAGTAGTGCTTTCACGAGTTGATTTCACAACTATATTATTCTTCCTTGGTATTTTGATGGCAGTTTCTGCATTACAGTGTGCAGGCATATTGAAAGAATTGTCACTCTTCTTGGATAATCATGTAGGTAATGTATATGTTATTGATGTGATTATTGGTGCGTTGTCATCTATCGTTGATAATGTTCCGTTGGTGGCAGGATCCATGGGAATGTATGAAGTAGCATCAGCGGCAGACATTGCAGCTAATCCAGATTTGGCACTTTATGCAACAGACGGAGTGTTCTGGCTGTTCCTAGCTTACTGTGCTGGAGTTGGAGGATCTATGTTAATCATCGGTTCCGCTGCAGGTGTTGTGGTGATGGGATTGGAAAAGGTGCCATTCGGATGGTATCTTAAAAACATCTCATTGCTAGCCTTGGTGGGATATTTGGCGGGAGCACTCTTCTTCGTTTTACAGGAGGAGGTAATCCGTCCGTTGTTATGACCATTAATTGGTATCTAAATTTTCCATAATTGTAATTTTTAAGTTGTTGGACTGCCCGGGCTTCGTGGTGAAGCTTGGGTAGTTTGTTTTTTATATTGTTGTTTGTTTGCTAATGAAAATAATTTGCTTGACTTCTTTGGGAATAATTTAATCATTTGTATATTTGCAAGGTGAGTGACGTTTTTTAGAGGCAATGATTCGATATAATCGACAAGATTGGGTGCCTGATTTAGCAGGATAAGATGAAAAACCAACATCCGAACTATCATAAAACTATAGGGGGGTGATATTACATGATAATAAGATTTAAGCTTATGAATAAGAAACAGTTTATCGCAGGATTATTATGCTGTTCATTTGTTGCTACAGCATTTGCCGTTACGCCAAACAATATGCAAATTTGGCTGAAGGACGGAGGACAACAGGTGTTTGACATCAGTGAGGTGGACAGTGTCACTTTTGGTGAGGCTCAACAACCTGAGTACAGACCTCTCATGGAAAACACAATGATTCCTGTTTTCAGTAAACCCAACCCACTTGTTATCTCAGAACAAGAATTGCCGTATGTAAAAGCTACTAACGAGTTTGGAACGAAATGCTATGCAGAAATACGAAAATCATCCAAATCAGGTGTTAATTTCTTCTCTCCAATCAGTCTTAACATTGCTTTAGGTCTCTGTGCAAACGGAGCTGACGGAATTGGAGCGTATGAGATTACCAAGGCATTGGGCTTCAGATCGGATAATGCCATAGATGATATGAACAATTTCTTTAAGAAAATCACACTTTCCCTCTATTCCAATGTTGATAGTGTGACTGTTCGTACAGCTAATGCATTGTGGCTCAACGAGAATAGTATTGTCAATATGGATTTTGTGAAGACGGCGCAGGAGAAATATTTTGCGACGGTTAGACACCTCGACTTCAAAAATGATCCTTCGGGTTCGAAGGATACCATAGATCACTGGGCAGCACTCATGACCAATAATTGTATCGACAAATTGAATGTTAAAATTAATGAATTTACACGGTTTGTCATCAACAATGCATGTTATTTCAAAGGTAGTTGGGTGAAAAAATTCACTCCAATAGGGAAATTCTTGTTTAATGGAATGAATGACCAAAAAGATTCTACATACTTTATGAGGGTTGCCGATGAGTATTTTGAGTATTATGAAACAGATGATTATCAGGTAGTCAAATTAGATTATGGTATTTCAGAAGATAAGCCTGCTTCTAGTCAATATCAACCATATACTCCAAGCAACAGTTCCTATAGTATGATTGTTCTATTGCCGCGTATCAAAACAGATTTGGATAGTGTTCTTCCTACTGTTCGGTGGGATTCCATTCCTTTTGAACCGGTGAAAGGAGTCATTTATATGCCTAAATTCAAAGCTGCAGGAGGTTATCCCTTGAAGGAGATATTGAAAAAATTTAATATTGAACAAATTTTTAATACGTGTCCTAATGTTGTATATCGTGAACCTATCTATGTATCAGAAGTGCAACAGGACTTTTTCATCAATGTGGATGAGGATGGTACAGAAGCGGCTGCCGTTACTTCCATAATAGGGGTCGCAGGGGGTGTCGCCATTAAATCATTCGATATGTATTGCAATAGACCTTTTGCCTTTGCTATTCGCGAGAACAAATCAGGACTTCTGTTGTTTATCGGTGAGTATGATTCGGTTCCTGAGTCGAAAGAATGAGTTTAAAAAATGTATTATAAACATATAATAGGAAAATTATGAAAAAGAAAAATTTACTTTTAGGCTTTATGGCGTTATCGTTAGGCGCCATTACTGCAACTGGAGAGCCTTATGATATGCAAGTCTGGCTAAAAAATGGAGACCAAAAGTCTTTTGATGTTAGTCAGGTGGATAGTGTTACCTTTGGTACGTCTCAACAACCTGGGTATGATCATCTAACGATGAATACGTTGCCTCCGACGTTTGAACAACCCAATCCTCTTGTGGTGAGTGCGCAGGAACAAGAACTTATACGAGCTAACAATGAGTTTGCTACAAAATGTTATTCGATAGTACGTCAAATGCCAGACCCTAAAAACCCTGATAGCATGAGAGCTGTTCATTTCTATTCGCCAATAAGCCTTGGTTTTGCCTTGGGACTCTGTGCCAATGGTGCTACAGACAAAGGAGCGCAGGAGATAGCAGATGCATTAGGATTCAAATCCTTGTCAGAGATGAATGATTTCTATCAGAAATTGTATCTCTCCATCAATTCAAATGTTGATAGCGTAGATATTCGTACTGCAAATGCGTTGTGGATAAATGAAGGTACGAGAGCTTATGAAGATTTCGTGGAAACATCGAAGGAGAAGTATTATGCAACTGTCAGACACCTTGATTTCACACATAATCCAAGCGGAGCGAAAGATACAATAAATCATTGGGCAGCACTGATGACCAACAATCGAATTAAAAAACTTTCGATAGAGATTTCTGAAATAACACGTCTTATTATCAACAATGCTTGCTATTTCAAGGCAAAATGGAAACATCCATTTACCTCTTATTATAATACTATGACATTCAATGGCGCATATGGCAAAACAAACAGGACGGATGCTATGTACATTGATTATTGTTATATGGAGTGTGCAAGTACAGACCTGTATCAAGCAGTTAAACTTGATTATGCGGACAAAAAAGCTGATTGGGAAGATACGACAGGCACGAGTACCTACAGCATGATTGTCGTATTACCAACTGTGGGACATGACCTAGATGAAGTATTGCCTACTATAAAATGGGATTCCTTGCCATTAAAATATCAGACGTGTGAAATCGTTATGCCTAAATTTGAAAGTAAAGATAGCTACTCGTTGGCGGGTGCTTTAAATGAATTGAATATTCAGGACATCTTTTCTTCCTATCCAAAGGCAATATATGGCGATGCAGTGATTTCTCAGGTTACTCAGGATTATTTCTTAAAAGTAGACGAAATTGGTACGGAAGCTGCAGTTGTTACTTCAATTGGAGTTGATACGGGATGGGCTCCAACGCCAGAACTCAAGATGCTATGTGACCGTCCGTTCGCTTTCGTTATCCGCGAGAATAGCACGGGATTGATCCTCTTCATGGGTGAGTATGATTTTGTACCCCAAAAAATAGAGTAAACTAAAGTGTGATTGATTCAATAAAAGGGAGCAAGTGCTGAAGTGTCGTTTATCTTCGTTTCTTCAGCACTTGCTCCCTATCACATTATTTATTATCTTTGCGCTATAAACATTGATAATATGAATCTTTCAAAATACGTCCTTCATTTTTTTGTTCTTGCTGTTATTCTTGGCGGTTGCGCCAATATGGCTCAAGGTCCAACAGGAGGGAAAAAAGATATAAAATCTCCCGTTCTTTTGAGAAGTACCCCTGCCCAAAATGCAAGAAACGTTAAAGAGAAACGTATTGAGATAGATTTCGATGAATACATTCAGGTTAATCAGCCCTCTCAAAATTTGGTGGTGTCACCTCCACAAAAATCTGCCCCTATCGCTAAAGCAATAGGTAAAAAAATGGTGGTTCAGTTGAAAGACTCTTTGCTCCCGAACACAACCTATACATTAGATTTCAAAAATTGTATTGGCGATTATACAGAAAATAATCTGGTCAAAGACTTTTGTTATTCATTTTCAACGGGAGAGACCCTTGATACACTTGTCATTTCTGGTACGGTCTTAAATGCACAAGACCTTCTTCCATTGGAAAACATTTGTGTGGGTATCTATTCTAAGGATGTGGATTCCCTTTTCACAACAACTCGTTTTGAACGTATCGGAAAAACAGATGCGAGCGGACGATTTAGCATTAAAGGTGTTGCAGGTAAACGATATAAGATTTATGCCCTCGAGGATTTAAACAACAATTATTATTATGACCAAGTGGGAGAAGGTGTTGCCCTTCAGGAGATGGAACTTCCTATACCTACTGTTGATATATCTTACCGACATGACACTACTTATAAAGATTCTGCCACAATAGATACTATCATCACAAAGAAAGTGATGAAATATGCTCCAGACAGTTTTATACTTCGATTGTTCCATAAAGAGGTCAAATTGCAGGAGTTTAATAAGATAGAGAGAAGTGATAGAAAATATTTCACCCTCTACTTTAAGAAGGCGGAGAATTCCATTCCGAAAATCACCCCTGTCAATTTTACGCCAAAGGGATCTTGGTATATGGCTGAATCCAATAAAGCAACGGATACCATTACTTATTGGATTACCGACTCTGCAGTCTATAACAGAGACTCACTGACCATTGCAACCAACTACCTCATTACAGATTCTGCGGAAAATCTTGTTCCTCATGCGGATACTTTGATCGCAGGTCTGACAGCCAGATATATAAAAGAGGAGGCGGAAAAAGCAAAAGAGGAGGCTGCCCAAATCAAAAAATATGAAAGGAGAGGGAAGGTGAGACCACGAACCAACGTCATACGTATGACAAACCAGAATGGTTCCATCGAGATTACCGACTCTCTGATCATTTGGTGGAAATACCCACTTTCTACAATCAAAGCGGAGAATGTTCATTTGAGTTATACGAAAGATTCAACGAAAGTGCCGATGAACTTTAAAATCAAGAGGCTGGACAATCAACGATCTTTCTTTGTGGATGCAGAACTCTTGCCGGGTGTCAATTATACATTAACACTTGATTCGGCTGCCGCGTTTGATTATTATGGCAATCATAATAACAAAGATTCGCTTATGTTCAGAAAAAGAACAGAAGATGAATATGGTAACATCAAATTAAAACTTTCTCAACAGGATGAATCCAGCATTGTACAGATTATCAATGCATCAGGAACTGTCATAATGGAAAAGAAGGCATTAAATGGAACTGTAGAGTTTCAAAATGTGACACCAGGCACCTACTATGCGAAATTGATTGAAGATAAAAATAACAATGGTAAATGGGATACAGGTGTTTTCAAAGAGAAAAAACAACCTGAAAATGTTTACTATTTCTCAAAGCCTTTGAAAATTAGGGCAGGTTGGAGTGTGGAAGAAGATTGGGATGTGAAAAAAGAAACCATCGACAAACAAAGACCAGGTGGTCTGCAAGCTCCTAAAAAGAAAAAATAGCACATGAGCCAGACAGTTTTATTATCCAGTGCCTATTTGGCTCCTATTGAATATTATCAGGCAATAGCTCAAAATGATGAAGCCATCATTGAACAATACGACCATTTTGAGAAACAGACCTATAGAAACAGATGTCGCATTCTCACATGTAATCAGGTGATGGACCTCGTTGTGCCAATTATTCGTCCTAAAGAGCGCGTTCCTTTCAAAGAGATAAAAATATCTTACACGGAGAAATGGCAGCAAACACATTGGCGTGCTATTGAATCGGCTTATAACAAATCTCCTTTCTTCGAATACTATAAAGAGGACTATGAGCCTTTCTTTACAAAAAAATATGATTATCTAATCGACTTGAATCAAGGTTTGTTGGAAACAACAATGCAATTGATTCACCTTTATACACCCCTTTCGCTTTCTAAAACTTATCAAAAGGTGGAAGAGTTGGTTGGAATTACGGATATGAGAAGAAGTTTCCATCCCAAACAGATTCATACGGAAACAAACAAACCATACTATCAGGTGTTCGATCAAAAGTTTGGTTTTCAGCCACATCTGAGTATTATTGACCTGCTATTTAACATGGGACCCGAAACAATCTTGTATCTCAAATAAGTCGGCTATTAACATTTTTTATATCTTTGCACTTTGAAGTGTGTTCTATAAGTTCGTTGGTTAATAATATATAAAACCCACCTCAAGAAAGATTAACAATATCGGAATGATGGAAAAAGAATTCAATTTTGATGATATGCGTTCATTTACGGATGAGGAGATGAACGAAGTGATATTAAGAGTCATTGAAAATCCAGAAATAAAGTCAATCCTCGCTTTTGCCTACCCAGATGAGGATCCAGACGCACAAATCAGCAAACTGAAACAGATTCGGAAAGTGCAAGATTTCCAACATCAGTTTATTGCATCGTTGATTCTTTCCATTCAAAAGAAAAACAAAAGTCAGATACACTTCAATGGATTGGAGACTTTCAACAAAGAGAAAAAATACCTCTTTATCTCCAATCATAGAGACATCATTATGGATGCGGGCATACTTAATTCCATGCTCGACATGAATGGGTGGGAGACATCTGAAATAGCCATAGGTGATAATCTTTGTGCAAAACCTTGGATATCGGATTGTTTGAGAATGAATAAATGTTTCTTAGTCAAACGAAGTGGAACGAAAAGAGAGTTGTTCGACGCCTTTCTAAAACTATCGGCTTACATAAGAAGAAACATTACAGAATTGAGAAACTCCGTATGGATTGCTCAGCGAGAGGGAAGAACTAAGGACTCTAATGATCGTACGCAAGAAAGTTTGTTGAAGATGTTGTCTGTCAGTTCTGTGGGCAGTCTGAAGCAAGGCTTTGTTGATCTTAACATCTCACCTATATGTATCTCTTATGAGTATGATTCCTGCGATTACCTGAAAGCGAAAGAGTTTCAGCAAAAAAGAGATGATGAGAATTTCCAGAAATCACAGAGTGATGATATCCTGAATATGAAAGTGGGTATTTTTGGAAATAAGGGAGAGATATTCTACGAACTGACACCACCTATCAACGATGAGATTGAAGAGTTGGTTGATGAAGAGGATAATCGTCCGACAGTGCTGAATAAGATAGCAGCCATCATCGATCATCGCATTCATAAAAATTATCATATCTTCCCAATCAACTATGTGGCATTAGACCTACTCAATCAAACGGAGGAAAACAAGAATGTCCATTATTCGGAAAAAGAGAAGAACGATTTTGAACACTATGTCGAACAGCAAATCGACAAGATAGATCTGCCAAATAAAGACATACCTTTCCTAAAAGAAAAAATATGGCTCATGTATGCCAATCCATTGATTAACTACATGGAAGCCAATAAACAATAAAAAAAGAATGAAAAGAAAAGACCCGCCCAAACGTTTGCGTATTAAAGAATGGGAAGAAGATGACAGACCAAGAGAAAAGTTAAAAGAGCGTGGCTCTAATATGCTTTCAAATGCAGAATTGTTGGCCATCCTTATCGGCTCTGGCAACAAAAACGAGAGTGCTGTCGAGTTATCCCAACGCATACTCAATCATTATGACAATAGACTGGAACTTTTGTCTCAGACACACATCAATCAACTCACCAACCATTTTCATGGCATTGGTGAGGCAAAGGCCATCACTATCTTGGCAGCATTGGAATTGAGTAAAAGGCTCTCATTTAGCGCAGAATCCAACCAGACAATCATTAAGGATGTTGAAGACATATACCAACTTATGAAGTCCGACCTCGTCGGTATCTCATCCGAAGAGGCGTGGATTATCTTTCTGAATGCGGGCAATAAAGTCATCCTCAAAAAGAAAATGAGTACGGGAGGATTGAATGCGTGCATTTTTGATATCCGACTCATCATACATGAGGCAATGGCACAACTGGCTAGCGGAATCGTCATGGTGCACAATCACCCTTCAGGTCGCTTGGAACCAAGTACGCAAGACAAAGAGATTACCCATAAGATGGCAGAAAGTTGTAAGATATGCGACATCAGGTTGATCGACCATGTCATTATTGGCAACACTGGATATTTCAGTTTTTATGAAAAGGGACTTCTGCATTGAAATTTTATGCGTATATTTGACGAGAAAACGTTGAAAAGGATACGATGATTACAATATATACAGATAGAATTAGCAACAGACTGAACTATATTTGCAACCAACTGTTTAAATCCGTGTTAGGTTGTGAATATAAAATCACAACGGACAAAACTGAAATCGTCGGTTTCCCTATTTGGTATTCTGAAGAAAAGGACGGAAATGGCATTCACATAAAACCAGTTGAACTTCTTTTTGAACAGGGTGTCCGTCCACAAAATGTTCAGATGGGAACATGGGATGATCTCATAACTCTTTTCCCAACAGAGGATGGTGATATTCCTTTCGACCTCTTTGCTGCATCCTTCTACCTTCTTAGTCGTTACGAGGAGTATACATGCGACAAAAGTGATGATCATGGACGATTCCCTGTAGAAGAGAGCCTTGCTTTTCAGAATGGATTTCTAACAGATCCTTTGGTGGATAGATGGATACTTAAACTCAAAGAGGTCATCGTGCAAAGGGATGCACAGCAAACCTTCAATCTCCCTGAATATCGCTTTATTCCAACAATTGATGTTGATAATATCTATGCGTATAGAAACCATGGATTACTACAGTTTGTCTATTGCTCGATTCGAGATATGATGAAGGAAAGATGGGACCTTGTACGCCAAAGGTACTCTATTGTTACTAGAGGCAAGAAAGATCCTTTCTTTAATCTGTCCATGGTATACAATCTGCATTTGAAACGGAAACTCCATCCTGTGTTCTTTTTTCATTGCGGAACATTTGGCAAACATGATAAAAGAAGCATTTATCCAAGTTTTTCATATTGGAAAATTAGAAGGAGAATTGCAAAGGATGAGGTGGTGGGACTTCATCCATCCTATCATTGTAGCAAACATCCAATCTTGTTGAAAATAGAGAAGTTCCTTATGGTATGGAACAAGGAAAGCAGTGAACGACCCAATCGATTCCATTATCTTCGATTTCGTATACCAGAAAGCTACGAGCTATTGGAAAAGGAGGGTTTCACAAGTGATTGGTCGCTTTGTTACTCTACGCAACCTGGATTCCGTGCCAGTACTTCTCATCCCTTTTATTTCTATAATCTAAGGGACGAAAGAGAAACCTCCTTGTTGTTGTATCCAACTGCAGTGATGGATAAAACGATAAAATCTGATTTAGGATTGAATCCGGAGACAGGCGTGGTCTACGTTATTAACCTAAAGGAGACAGTGGCTTCTGTTCATGGAACATTCATCACATTGTTTCATAACGAACATATCACGGATGTCTTTGCTTGGAAAGGTTGGCATCACGCGTATGAAGTTCTGCTCGACAGATGCAAAGTCAAATAAAAAATCATTATATTTGCAGAAAAACAAATCGTCAAGAGATGAAAAAACACGTACTTCTATTGGTTCTATTCGGTTGCTTAGCTGCCGCACCTATTCAAGCAAAACAGGTGAAACAACAATCATACATTAACTATATCAACAAATATGCGCCAATTGCGGTGGTTAAAATGCAGGAACATGGTATACCTGCCAGTATCACATTGGCACAAGGCATATTGGAATCTGGTGCTGGTATGAGTGAATTGGCAAGAAAGAGCAACAATCACTTCGGAATCAAATGTCATTCAGACTGGACGGGCGAGAAGGTGTATCATGATGATGACAAGAAACAAGAGTGCTTTCGAAAGTACAAATCGGTAGAGCTCTCATACGAAGATCACTCTCAGTTTTTGAAAAAAGATCGATACAAAAAACTCTACTCGTTGGATCCAACCGATTATAAGGGATGGGCTAAGGGATTGAAAGAGTGCGGATATGCAACAGCCTCCGATTATGCCAAGAAATTGGTAGACATCATTGAAACTTATGAGTTGTACAACTACGATAATGGTACTATACCAACAACAAAAGATGAACAAAAGATCAAGGATGGTAATGAGGTGATCTCTCCTCTTGCTAAGAAAGAACACACCATGGGTAGTATCGTTGCCTATCGTACTCACCAAGTTATTCGAATGGGAAAAACCAGAGCAGTTAAGGCGGATGAGGGTGACACTTACGAGTCGATAGCCAAAGAGTTTCATGTTCATCAATGGCTAATTCGTAGATACAACAAAATACCAAAAGGTTCAGGGCAAAAGCCTCAGGTGGGCGATACAATCATCATCGGTAGATAATTATATGTAAAACAATACGTACAGAAACAAATAGAGACGATGTGTACATCGTCTCTATTTTGTTATATATGCTATGTATAAATTAGCGAGAAATCTGCTCTATTTCACTCATGATCTTATGAGCGATGGCATCAGCCTTTTCCATAGAGGAAGCTTCTGAATAGATTCGAATGATTGGCTCTGTATTGGATTTACGAAGGTGAACCCATGAATCAGCGAAATCAATCTTCACTCCATCGATGTCGTTAACACGTTCATTCTTGTATTTATCCTTCATTGCGCGTAGAATTGCATCCACATCGGTGGAAGGAGTCAATTGTATTTTGTTTTTCGAAATATAGTATTCTGGATAACGTTTTCTCAAATCAGACACCTTGCATTTCTCCTCAGCCATCAATGATAAGAACAAAGCAATGCCGACAAGAGCGTCACGACCATAGTGTGCTGCAGGATAGATGACACCTCCGTTGCCTTCACCTCCAATGACAGCGTTGGTCTCTTTCATCTTTGTTACCACATTCACCTCACCCACAGCTGCTGCAGAATAGGAACCTCCACGAGCTACAGTCACATCACTAAGTGCTCTTGTGGAACTTAAGTTAGATACGGTGTTGCCTTTAGTGTAACGAAGAACATAGTCGGCCACTGAGACTAACGTGTATTCTTCTCCGAACATGGAACCGTCCTCACAAATCATTGCTAAACGATCCACATCAGGATCCACTACAAAACCTACATCATAGCCACCCTCTTTCATCTTTTCTGAAATCTGTGTCAGGTGAGCAGGCAATGGCTCTGGGTTATGAGCGAAACAACCTGTAGGTTCGCAATTTAGTTCTGCAATCTCTTCCACTCCCAATGCCTTTAGTAGTGATGGCAACACAATGCCACCCACAGAGTTAACACAGTCGATGGCTACACGGAATTTTGCTTTCTTGATAGCATCCACATGAACTAAATCCAGGTTCAAAACATCATTAATATGAATTTGCCCGTAATCCTTTTTCTCAACTTTTCCTAACTCATCCACTTGTGCAAATGAGAAGGCGTCAGAGGCAGCCATGCTTAACACCTCTTTCCCGTCTTTGTCACTTAGGAACTCACCCTTTTCGTTCAACAGTTTTAATGCATTCCATTGTTTTGGATTGTGACTTGCTGTGATAATGATACCGCCACAAGCACCCTCTTTCTGAACGGCGATTTCTGTTGTAGGTGTGGTTGCCAAACCAATATTCACCACGTCCATTCCCACACCCATTAGTGTACCCACTACAAGAGAGTCCACCATAGAACCAGAAAGACGTGCATCACGTCCGACAACTATCTTTTTGTTTGAGACTTTGCTGTTTTTTAATAACCAAGAACCGAAGGCTGCGGAAAACTTAACCACATCAACAGGCGTGAGATTGTCACCAACTTCTCCTCCGATTGTTCCTCGTATACCTGAAATTGATTTTATTAATGACATAACATTTGATTTGAAAGGGATTGGTATCCCAATTAATATTCAATTTATGCGGAGGGTTGTATTATGATTCATACCTCCCTATTCCATATACAAAGATAAAAAAACTTCTCCATTTAACTATATTTAATAGATAATGTTTCTTACAAATCGTATCTTTGCATAAGATTACGAGAAAAGTCGTGGAAAAGAGTAGAAAGCATGTCATAGTTGGTATTGTCGGAAGCATCATCATGTTTCTGATGAGTTCGTGTTCTACGACGAAATATGTGCCTGAAGGGGAATATCTACTGAACAAGGCTAAAATAGAGGTAAAAGATAATAAGACCACAGGCAACAATCTGTCCCAATATCTTCGTCAACGTCCCAATTTCAAGGTCTTTGGTTTGTTCCGTATCTACTTGGGAATATATAATTTGTCGGGTCGAGACACCTCCAAAAGAATAAACAAACGATTGAAAGAGGCGGGTGAGCCACCTGTCATCTATGACCCTTTCCTTACTTTCCAATCGGAAAAGGAGTTGCAAAAATATATGAAGACGAAGGGATACATGCAGGCTGAAGTATCCTCTATGACAGAGACAAAAAAGAAGAAACTGGAAGTGACATATTACATAACCCCCAATCGTCCATACCGAATCCGCCATATTGAGAATAATTTTGATGTGGACCCAATCATTGATTCCTTATTGAAAAACAGGGGTGGTTATGCGCAAACAAAGATTAAGGAGGGTGACCTTTTCGATATAGATGTCTTGGATGGAGAGAGAGAAAGAATCACCACTTATCTGCGTCGTCGTGGTTACTATTATTTTAACAAGGAATACATCAGTTTCTCTGCGGATAGTACAGTGGGAGATCATGAAGTTGATTTGAAAATTATACTGAAACCTTATATCGTCACAATGCCTGATGGAACAGAGGTGGAGTCTCAGCATCAACGATATAAAATTAGAAACATCAATATCACCACTTACAATGGTTCCACAACGACGGAATCGAATGTGAAACATTTGGATTCACTTCGATACAATGAAAACATAGTGGTCTTTTCCAATGGCAAACCGCTGTTGCGTCCAAGCGTAATGGAAGAGAGTATGAGAATTACTCCCAATAGTAGTTACAACGACTTCCTTGTAGAGAGAACCTATGCACGATTCAATTCGCTCGGAATTTTGAGAGCATCAAATATCCGCTTCACAGATTTACATAACGAGAATAATGAATTGGATTGTGAGGTGCGACTCTTCTCTGGTAAACCACAATCTTTTTCTATAGACATTGAAGGTACAAACTCGCAGGGTGATCTTGGTTTTGCTGCCAACATTGGATATGCCCATAAAAATGTTTTCAGAGGGTCAGAGGTGCTGAGTGTCAAGGCAAAATATGCACAAGAAGCCTATTCGGATTTGAAGAAAATCTTACATCAATATGTCTTGGATTTGGGAGGTGAGGCGTCACTGAACTTCCCTCGATTCATATTCCCTTTCTTGAAAAAAGATTTCAAGAGGAGAATTGATGCTAACACGGAGTTTAAAGTGAACTACAACTATCAGGTGCGCCCGCAGACCTATGAAAGAACCATCCTTTCAACAGGTATGAAATATCTGTGGAATTATCGACGTTACTATAAATATTCACTTAATCTGATCGATCTAAACTATATCAATATAACCACTAGCGAGTCTTTTGATTCCATCTATAAGGCGGATAAATATTCTGTGTTGAGGGAGAGTTATTCCGACCACTTTATTATGAATACGGGATTCACCATCACATACGACAATCAATTAATGCAAAGCAAACCCAACAAAACCTATTATAAGATCTCTTTTGAAACAGCTGGTAATGTGCTTCATGGTATAAGTAGCTTGAGTAAACGACAAAAAAATGAGGATGGACAATATGAAGTGGGTGGCATCCCTTATTCTCAGTATGTCAAGGGTGAGTTTGATTATGCTTATAATCAGATGTTGGATGAAAGGAACCGTATTGTGTACCATATTGGAATCGGACTCGCATACCCCTATGGCAATGGCTCTGTTATACCGTATGAAAAAAGGTTCTTTGGCGGTGGTGCAAATGGCGTCAGAGGATGGTCTGTCCGTACCTTAGGTCCAGGTGAGTACACATCAGAAAACTACAACGACTTCGTGAAGCAAACAGGAGATGTGAAACTGTTGATGAACATGGAATACAGAGCTAAACTGTTCTGGAAATTGGAGGCGGCAGCATTTCTCGATGCAGGAAATGTGTGGACCATTAAAGAATACGAGGCACAACCTCATGGAGAATTCCTGTTTGACAAATTCTACAAGCAGATAGCCCTTGCATATGGATTGGGCTTGCGACTAGACTTTAGTTACTTCCTAATCAGATTTGATTTGGGCTTGAAAGCGTACAATCCATGTAGAAGTGATAATAATTGGCGATTCAAAGGATTCAGATGGAAAGACGACTATGCAGTTCATTTCGCCATCGGATATCCATTCTAAACCACCCCTGTTGATTCTGAATTAATAGTAGATACGAAGTGTCTCTTCTTTGTCCAAACACATAAGAAGAAGGAATAATACACATTTATTGCAGCCTTGTATAGGACAAAAAAAATACCACCGAGTAGGGTGGTATTTAGTATATTATATGAGGATTTAAATTCAACTAAATGAATTTATAACTCTCCTTAAGACTCTTCTAGATCGTCAAAATTGATTTTAATCTCTTCATTGTCTTTGACGTGAACCACTTGGTAACGAACAGCCTTTTTCGGAGTCATAATGGTTATTTTAAATTCACCTGTGTCATATTCGCATAGGCGAACATAATACTTTTCTAGCGAAGTAGACTCCATGCATTCGAAGTTAATGTACTTGTAGTTTTTCTTTACGATCCACTTCTGAGGTCTGTCGAAAATCTCGTATTTGTATTTTTTCTTAGCACTTTGATCTTCTACAAAGATTGCGTGTTTGGATACATTTACAACAAATATGGTTGAACTTTGCGTCCATGGTCCCCAGACATACATCTCTCTCGAATCGGAAGTTACAGCTCCTTTAGTCTCTCTAAACGCTCGAAATGTAGTTACCTGCGCCTGAATCTCAGACGCACCCATTATCATTAAAAGCAACAACAATATTTTGTAACAACGTCTCATAATCATAAATTTTTATAGTCCGCCAAAGAAAACACTACTTTAATTAACCTATATTTAGTCTTCCATACTTATATGAACCCAATATTTTTCGGTCAAATATTTAGTTTTTTCCCTGAATTGCGGAATCTAACAGTATAACACACTTAATCACCATAATTTTAGTCTCCCACTATTAGTTCCACGCAAAAATATAAAAAATATTCAAAGTAACAAACAAATCGATTTTTAATTCATAATTTCGTGATAAACTCGGTCTAAAATATTCAAAAATAGTTTCAAATTTTCGCGAATTGTAAGTGTCAAACAAATTAATTTTGGCAATGAGTTGATAAAAAAACAGAAACCTTCTATAATTGATATTTTTATTTGTAAATTTACGGGATTTTATATCTGAATGTGTATACTTAATTGTAAATAGGAAAAAATGAACAAAATCGTAAGTAAGGAGAATTTTTCCGAAAATGTTGTAAAGCTTGTTGTTGAGGCTCCTTTGATAGCTAAGGCACGTAAGGCGGGTCATTTTGTGATCGTGCGTGTATGGGAGAAGGGAGAACGTATTCCTTTAACCATTGCCAGTGCGGATGAGAAAGCTGGAACCATCACGTTGGTCGTACAGAAAGTGGGTGTGACATCCACTAAATTGTGTGAGATGAATGTGGGTGATGAAATAACAGATATTGTTGGTCCATTAGGAAAAGCTACACACATTGAAAAATTTGGTACTGTCGTATGTGCCGGTGGAGGCGTAGGTGTTGCGCCATTATTGCCTATTGTTGAGGCTTTGAAAAAAGCAGGTAATCGTGTGATTACGGTGCTTGCAGCGCGTACAAAAGATTTAATTATTATGGAGAGTCAAATGCGTCAGTTCTCCGACGAGGTGGTTATCATGACGGATGATGGCTCTTATGGTAAAAAAGGATTGGTTACGAATGGAGTGGAAGAGGTGATTAATCGTGAAAAGGTCGATATGTGTGTTACAATCGGTCCTGCTATCATGATGAAATTTGTCTCGCTGCTAACAAAGAAATATGAGTTGCCTACAATTGCTTCGTTGAATACTATTATGGTTGATGGTACGGGTATGTGTGGAGCTTGCCGTATCACAGTGGGTGGTAAAACGAAGTTCGTTTGTGTGGATGGCCCTGAATTCGATGCTCATCAGGTTGATTTTGATGAGATGTTGATGCGTATGGGCGCTTATAGAGAAGAGGAAAAGGCTGATTTATACAAGATCGGTAAATAAAGGTGAGTTCTATAACCTAAATTAAGATTATGGCTGAAGATAGAAATGAAGTTTGGCGCGATGAGTTGCGCAAAACTATAAAAAATAAAGAGAGAACAGAGATTCAGAGAGTTCGTATGAACGAATTAAACGCACACTACCGTGCTCGTGTGCGTGAGGAGGTGAATCAAGGTCTGACAGAAGAACAGGCTTTACAAGAGTCAAAACGTTGCTTGGATTGTCCTAATCCAACTTGTATGACGGGTTGCCCAGTCTCTATTAATATCCCTGGATTTATCAAAAACATTGAAAGAGGCAACTTCCTAGAGGCTGCTAGGGTGTTGAAAGAGACAAGTGCGTTGCCTGCTGTGTGCGGACGTGTTTGCCCTCAAGAGAAACAGTGCGAATCACAATGTTTCTATAAACAAAAGTTGGGTAAGGAGGCTGTTGCTATCGGTTACTTGGAACGTTTCGCTGCTGATTATGAACGTGAGAGTGGAAAGATTTCAATTCCTCAAATACCTTCTAAGAATGGTAAGAAAGTGGCAGTTGTCGGTTCTGGCCCTGCCGGACTTTCCTTCGCTGGTGATATGATCAAAAAAGGTTACGAGGTGACTGTGTTTGAGGCATTGCATGAAATTGGTGGTGTGCTTAAATATGGTATTCCTGAATTCCGTTTGCCTAATAGTATTGTGGACGTTGAAATAGACAACCTTGCTAAGATGGGTGTTAAGTTCGTGAAAGATTGCATCATCGGTAAGACACTTTCAATGGAAGATTTGAAAGCACAAGGTTATAACGGCGTGTTCGTGGCAAGTGGTGCCGGACTTCCTCGCTTTATGAATATTAAAGGTGAGAACTTGATTGGCATCTTGTCTTCTAATGAATATTTAACGCGTGTGAACTTGATGGACGCTTCTAATGAAGAGAGCGATACTCCTATTTATAAAGGTAAGAATGTGGCTGTCATCGGTGGTGGTAACACGGCGATGGACTCTGTTCGTACTGCATTACGTTTAGGTGCAAATCGTGCGATGATCATTTATCGTCGTTCTGAGGAGGAGATGCCTGCTCGTTTGGAGGAGGTGAAACATGCGAAGGAGGAGGGCGTTGAATTTCTTACCCTTCATAATCCAATCGAGTATGTTGGTGATGAGAAAGGCCGTGTCTGCTTGATGAAGGTGCAGAAGATGGAGTTGGGTGAGCCTGATGCTTCTGGTCGTCGTTCACCAGTTCCTGTTGAGGGTGCTATTGAAGAGATCGAGGTAGACCAAGTAATCGTCAGTGTGGGTGTTTCTCCAAACCCATTGGTGCCGAACTCTGTGGAGGGACTAGAGGTGAGTCCTAAGGGTACAATAGTTGTTAATGACTCTATGCAATCATCTATTCCTACAATCTTTGCAGGTGGCGATATCGTTCGTGGTGGTGCTACGGTTATTTTGGCAATGGGAGATGGTCGCGCAGCGGCTAAAGCAATGGATGAGTATTTGATGAAGTAATATTTTATAAAATAGAGAAGGGGGAACTAAGATTAACTTGGTTCCCCCTTGTTTTTTGTATCTCCTCTGATTAGAAAGGAACCGATGATTGGTTGCTTCCTTGTGATAGGGGATCGTTGTCAAAGCTGCTGTTGTAGCTAGATTGCGTAGAACTAAAACCAGAGTTGTTCATTCGAGACCCCTGTATACGTGTACGGGAGAAATCCACCTCGTCCTCCTGATTTTGGAAGCGAGCTAATTCTTTCTTGAATTTTAGTCTTACGTCACCCACAGCACCATTTCTGTGTTTAGCGATGATGATTTCGGCTATACCTTCCAGACTCTCTCCGGTCTGCTTGTCTTCCATTATCTTGTAGTACTCAGGACGGTGGATGAACAAAACCATATCGGCATCTTGCTCGATGGCACCCGACTCACGGAGGTCGGCCAATCCTGGTCGTTTGTCTTCCGTCTTTTCCACACCACGGTTCAACTGAGAAAGTGCAATGATAGGAACATCTAACTCCTTGGCTAACTGCTTGAGCGAACGAGAAATCATACTTACCTCTTGTTCACGGCTACCAAACTTCATACCACTTGCGTTCATCAATTGAAGGTAGTCGATGATGATGATTTGTACATGATGGTCTTTTACCAGACGTCTTGCTTTGGTGTTTAGCTCCATGATGGAAAGACCAGCAGAATCATCCAAAAAGATAGGGAGATTTTCCAACGCACGAGATCTTTGCATCAATTGTTCCCATTCGTAAGGCTCCAGATTACCATTTTTGATTTTTTCGGCAGGGATTTCACATACATTGACCAACAGACGGTTGACCAATTGTACGTTAGACATTTCTAGGGAGAACAATGCAATAGGCACACCCATTTCCGCCATGTTTCTAGCCATGGAAAGTACGAAAGCCGTTTTACCCATGGCAGGACGAGCAGCGATGATGATAAGGTCGGAACGTTGCCATCCGGAGGTCATCTTGTCCAGTTTGTGGAATCCGCTGGAGATACCACTCAATCCGTCCGTTCTTCGGGAGGCTTCCTCTATTCGTCCAATCGCCTCTTGTATGACGGGAGGAATAGGGATGAAATCCTTTTTCAAACTGTTATTGGAGATTTTGAACAATTCACTTTCAGCCTTTTGGACAATGTCATCCACATCCGTTTTCTCGTCGTAAGCCAGTTTTTGAATTTCTGTTGAGAAGTTGATGAGTTGACGTGCCAACGATTTCTGTGCTAGGATTCTAGAGTGATATTCAATATGAACAGAGGATGAGACACCAGCTGTTAGTTTTACAATTTGATATGCACCACCCACTTCATCCAGTTTTCCTTGCTGCTGAAGCTTGTTTTGAACCGTAAGCATGTCGATAGGTTCTTGCTTTACGGCTAATTCGGTGATGGCTTCGAAGATGGTTCTGTTTGCATCTTTATAGAAGCATTCTGGTTTGAGGATTTCACATACTAAACTATATGCGTCTTTCTCCAACATGAGTGCTCCTAGTACAGCATCTTCCAAATCGACTGCCTGTGGTGGCAGTTTTGCGTAGCTAGTCTCTTTCTCTTTTCGAAAGATTCGTCTGTGGCCGTTATTCGTTGCCTCGTTCTCCATATCTGTTTTTATTCCTTGATTAGTTTTCAAACGCAAATTTAATTCTTTCCATCGTTCAACTCTCTTTTTGTCCACCTTTGTTTTAAACGAGTTTTTAACATTGTTGTAAAGATGGGGTCTTTATGCCTATTATTTATATTGCAAATATAGTTTGATGAGATTTAAATTTCTCCTTTTATAGATTCCAGATTTCATCTCATACATTCGAAATGAAATTCCGTTTTTTGAATTAATTTTTGAAACACAATCGGGGAAAATGAAATTTTTTGAATCATTTTTAAGATGAAAATAGAGATGAAGATAATCCAAAAAAGATGATTTGTTTACAATAAAAAATATAAGAAGTTTTCAAAAACGGGAAACTTTTTGAAATTGTTAATAACTTTATTTTATTGATACATAGAATTTTAATTAAATAAAACGGGAAACTTTTTGAAATTGTTAATAACTATTTGTTTGTTTTTTTTGCTATTTTTGAAATGAAAAGTAATATTGCAATGCGAAAGAAATTTAGTCGCATATTAATTAATGAAATTGAGTAAAAAACAGAAAAACATTAATGGATGGTCAAGTGTATACATACGAGGAGGCATACAATGCTTCGTTGTTGTATTTCAAAGGAGATTCGCTTGCTGCTCGTATGTGGGTGAGTAAGTATGCTTTGAAAGATTCACTTGGAAACATTTTTGAGAAAGATCCAGAAGATATGCATAGGAGGATGGCGAATGAAATCGCCAGGATAGAGGGAAAGTACTCCAATCCCATGACCTCTTCGGAAGTTTTCGGTTTATTTAGCAATTTTCGTTATTTGGTTCCACAAGGCAGTTTGATGTCGGGCATTGGAAATAAGTATCAGACCGTTTCGCTGTCCAATAATTTTGTGGTAGGTAGAGATGAGGATGCTGAGTCTTTTGGAGCCATTGTCAAGAGTGATGAAGAACAGATACAGTTGATGAAACGAGGCGGGGGAGTAGGTCATGACATGTCTGGTTTGTTTCCGCGTGGAATGCGTGTGAAGAATTCGACATTGACCTCTGTTGGACTGACACCTTTTATGGAACGATATTCCAATTCTACTCGTGAAGTAGAACAAGAGGGTCGGAAAGGATCACTAGGATTGAGCGTTTCAATTAAACATCCAGATGTGGAAACGTTTATTGAAACAAAAATGACAGAAAGAAAGATGAACAGTGTTGATGTCGCTGTTCGTGTAGATGATGAATTTATGAAAAGTGCCGAGCGAGGCACTCCCTATATACAGCGTTTCCCGGTAGAGTCGGATTACACAAATCTTAAAAAGGAGGTATCCGCTTCGGATTTGTGGAAGAAAATCACTCACAATGTGTGGAAATCGTCGGGGTTGAGAATTTTATTTTGGGATACAATTATTAGAGAGTCTGTCTCAGACTGTTATGCGGATTTAGGTTTTAAAACCGTTTCTGTAAGTCCGTATGGTGGAATACCTCTCAGTTCGTATGATAGTTGCCGACAAATGTCGATCAATCTATTTTCTTATGTGAAGAATCCTTTTGAAAGAGAGGCTCAGTTTGATTTCGATCTCCTACGCTTGCATGTGCGTAAGATGCAAAGGGTGATGGATGATGTTGTAGATCTGGAAATTGAAGCAATCGATCGAATATTAAAGGAGGTTGATGCTGATTCTGAATCGAATGATGTAAAACAAACCGAGCGTCAACTATGGGATAAAATAAAGGAAAAGTTGATCAAGGGCCGTCGTACAGGACTAGGAACAACAGCGGAAGGCGATATGCTGGCAGCTATGGGACTGACTTATGGAACTCCGGAAGCAGTCTACTTCTCGGAACAGGTACATCAGACGATTGCGTTGGAAACGTATCGCTCGTCGGTTGACCTGGCAGAGGAACGTGGATCCTTCTCTATGTATGACGCAGGAAAAGAAGCATCTAATCTTTTTATTAATAGAATAAAAGTGGCTGATGTTGCGTTATATGATAGAATGACGAAGGTCGGACGACGAAATGTGGCTTGCTTGACTGTCTCTCCGACAGGTGTAACTAGCCTTATGAGTCAGACCACTCCAGGAATGGAACCCGTTTACATGCCGGTCGAGAAGAGACTATGCAAGGTGAATCCTAATGATACGGATGTCCATGTGGATTTTGTTGATGATATTGGTGACTCTTATGAGGAACACGTAGTATACCATCCAAAGTTCCTGACGTGGATGCAAACCAAGGGATACGATGTGAAAAATCATTACTCTCAAATGGAGTTAGACCACTTGGTGATGGAATCCCCTTATTATAAGGCTTCTGCAAGAGATATAGACTGGATGGATAAGGTGCGAATGCAGGGTCGCATTCAAAAATGGATAGACCATTCGATTTGCTTGACCATTCAGGTTCCGGAGAGTACGACAGAGGAGACGATAGGCCAATTGTGTGAGGAAGCGTGGAGATGTGGTTGCAAAGGCTTGTCCATCTATCGAGAAGGTTCTTGTTGTGATGGTGCCGAATCGTTCGATAGCACTGAAAGACGACAGGGAAGTGCGGAAAAATCTTTTCGCGTTGAACCTCGTCCGAAAGAATTGGACGCTGATGTGGTTCGTTTCCAAAACAATAAAGAAAAGTGGATCGCCTTTGTCGGATTGCTGAATGGACGTCCATACGAGATTTTTACAGGTTTGGCTGATGATGAAGATGGATTGCTGATTCCTAAAACCGTTGAAAATGGAAGAATCATCAGAAATTTTGATGAAAAAACGGGGAAAAGCAGATATGATTTTCAATACTCTAATAGAAGAGGATACAAAACCACCATCGAAGGCTTGTCTTATAAGTTCAATCCAGAGTATTGGAATTACGCCAAACTGATTTCAGGTGTGCTTCGTTACGGAATGCCATTGGATCAGGTGGTGAAGTTGGTCGGCGGATTGCAACTGAATAGTGAAACCATCAATAATTGGAAGATTGGCGTTGAACGTTCTTTGAAAAAATACATCCCGAATGGAACAGAACAGAAAGGTGTTGTCTGCGAGAAATGCGGACAGACAACCGTTCGAAATCAAGAGGGTTGTCTGATATGCGCTAATTGTGGATTTTCCAAGTATGAAGTTTGATTATAAATGATAATACCAGAAAGTAAAAATATAAAAAGGTTTAGATTATGAGTTTTATGCAATACTTTGTTTCATAATTAATATGTTTTTTTGATTTGCAGTGTGAAGGTCTCCGGTGTGATACCGCAGGCCTTCTTTTTTTATGCGTCACGAAATGCAAAGAAAAAGTTTTTTATAAATCAAACCAAATTTTATTTGACTTATTTGTTCCAGATTTTCCATGAAGCAATGGCTTGACCATAAAGCATGTCCAAACCATTTTTAACGGTAGCTCCCTGCTTTTGCCCTAATTGACAGAATAGAGTGTCGATTGGATTGTACACTAAATCAAATAGATAGTGATCGGAAGTTAATAAATTATAAGGCAGATTTGGTGCAGTATCTATGTTTGGAAACATGCCCGCAGGAGAACAATTGACAATTAAAAGATATTCGGAAAGAATCTCTTTGTTGATCTCCTCGTAACATAGCATATCCTCTTTTTTTGTTCTTGATACCATTTTTGTCTCGATATCCAGTTGGTGAAGAGCATAGACGATGGCTTTAGATGCGCCACCTGTACCGAGAATGAGGGCTTTTTTATGACAAGGTTTCAAATCGGGGAGTAGCGAATCTCTGAATCCAATGATGTCTGTGTTGTATCCGCAGAGCGATAAGGAACCTTTCTCTCTACAAAATTTAATGGTGTTGACGGCACCAATTGCTTGAGCGGTTGAATCCATATTGTCTAAGAACGGAATGATTTGTTCTTTGTATGGAATGGTAACATTCAGTCCGTAAAGTTCATTCTCATGGATGAGTTTTGTAAAGTCGCTGATATCGTTTAGCTCAAACAAATCGTATTGAGCGTCAATGTTTTCGTTTTGAAATTTCTCAGTGAAGAATTTTTTGGAAAAAGAGTGCTTTAGCGTTTTTCCAATTAAACCGAATTGTTGCATGTTAGTTAAAGATTAAATCTGAGACGGTAAGGTAACACGTGTCTTTATCAGTTCTGAAAAAAGAGGTGTCTTTTGACATTTTTAATGCTTTAGATTTCCCATTGTGACGAATGTTTAATGCCGTCAGCCATTTGAGTTTCTGGGTTTTATATTTAGGAAGGTCCTTTTGACTTTCGTCGTATGTGTAGATGTCTGCACTGCCAATGATATGGTTTCCTTGCCCGATGATGGTGTCGTGAGATCTACCTTTTGAAGTGATATCGGAGATGACGAACAAGGTATCATCGTAGGTGTTGGTGATGACGTAAGTGTAGTTGTTTTGTTTGGATAGCATGATTAAAGAATCATTCACAACAAGTTTGTAATTTCCTACACCGTTGATATCTTCGGGTCCTTCCCATGACTTTCTGTAGGCCAATTCTTCTGAGATATGAGAAGAGTCGTGAGAAAAGATTTGTAGTGTTTTGATTTTGTATAATGAGACGCTTGTCTCGATGTCCCATACATCTTCTCCAGTTACATCCATTCTGTTAGCAAGTTTTAGTACGTCTCCGTAAGTTAGTATAACAGTGTCAGGTTTTTCTTCAACCACTTGATAAACAACAGTTATTGGGGAGTACTTCTCAGCTTTGTTGATAAGCGTATATGCGTAGTCATGTTCTTCTGTGTGACACGCAGTCAGTAACATGAGCCCAATTAGTATATGGAATATTTTTCTCATTTTCATTTCAAGGGGGAAAAGGTTTTAAATTGAGAGTTTCGTTTTGCATCCGGACATAGTTCGTAGAAAACGTTTATACTGTTTTCGTTTTCCATGCAAGCCTGTTTCAACAGTGATTTTGACTTTTCGAAGTCGCCTAATCTATAGTAGACGAGAGAAAGGTACAGTTTGATGTCCTCTGCATCCGGGTTGATACTATAGGCTTTGTCGAGATACATTACTGCAGTGGTATAGTTCTGATTATCGAAATAGATGTTACCCAACGCAATGTAGGCAATTGCTTGCTTATCGTCCAGCTGAATAGCCTTTCTATAGCAATCGATCGCTTCATCTTTTCGGTTCATGTTGACAAGGGCTTCTGCTTTGTAAACGTGGAAGATGGCTTTCTCTGGATCTCGAGTGATAGCTTCGTTGATCCACTTTAGGGCCTCTTCATAGTCACCTTTGTCGATGTTGGCGATACAAAGGTTGCTCATTATGGTTGTATCTTCAGAACTTAAATTGAGCGCTCTTGAATAGGCATCGATGGCGTCTTGGTATCGACCCATGTTTTCGTAGCAGTCACCAATGTTGGCGTAGCAATCAGAATTTTCGCCCATTAAGTCGTTGTATTCTTCGAAAACCTCAATAGCTTCGGCGTATTTGTTGGAGCAGAACAGACTACTTCCCTTTAGGAACAGAGCTTGTGTTTGCTGGGCATCGATGGTATAAGCATAGTCGTAAGATTCTCCAGCTTTTTCGAAATTATCCAGAGAGAAGTAGATGTTGCCTAGTGCGATCCATGTCTGTTTGGAGTAGGGGTTGATGTCCAACACCTTCTCGTAGGTTTGGATGGATAGGTCAAGTTGGTTGCAGAGCTCGTATACATAAGCTAGTTCGGAGAGAGCCTCTTCGCTCTCTTTGTTGAGGCGAACTGCCTCTGAAAGATATTTTTTAGCCAAAGAAAACATGTTGACGGCGCGATAAGCCACGCCAATTTCTATGAGGGTGGCATCTAAATCATCATCTTCCATCTGGATGGTTCTTTCAAACACCTCTGCAGCTTCTGCTTTCCTGTCAGTATGAAGGAGTATTTTCCCTTTGGTGAGTAAGATGTCGACGTTTTGCCTATCGATGCTTAAAGCTTTTTCGACGATGACGAGAGCTTTCTCATAAAAGCCTTCCGCAGCAAGTAACCTTGCACGGCAATCCATGATGTCGACGGAGAAAACGTGTTGTGATTCAGCGAATTGTAGAACTTTTTCGCAAGATTCATTGTCCTCTTTGTCTATGTAATAGTCGAAGATAGTGATGTAATCATCCTCATCGAAATAGCATGTCGAACCCTCTTTCAAGCTCTGCTCGAAACGATTGACAAGATCTTTTTCTTCTTCTGAGTAGGATGAATCATCAAATATCATATAGACACATTTATTTCTAATTTCTAATTACATGGTGAATTTATTGAACTTACCTTATGCAAAAATATCGTATTGCTTCGAGATGAACCTCTTTTTTGAGTGGAATTTATTAACAAAGTGATAGACAGCATAAAATTTGGGGAAATTGTTGCTCTCTTTTTTCCGCTTTTTCCTTTTTTTGTAATTAAAAAAATCGTAGTTTTGTGCAATTTTGGAAAATTATAAATTTAAAACATAAAAATAATATTCATGAAAAAAGGTTTTTTAACAATGCTTGCTGCGTTTTTCTCTGTGGTTACATTGTTTGGACAGGCAAAGAATGCTGATTTGTCCGGCACTTATACTGGCAAGATAAAATATGTGGCAGGAAAGAATGCTTATCTGATGGATGAGTACAAGTTGGACTATAACTATAAGGTTGTGATGGGTGATCCTGTATGCCTTGCAAATTTAACATGGACAAGGAATAATACATACACGGTCAATAAGAAAACCGTCTCTTATGCTAAGTTGAGCGAGTATCAGGACTTGAAGGCAAGATTTGATATGTTAGTACCTGATTCTGTAACTTTAACGTACACTATTTTATTATATTCAGATCAGAAAAACGCTTATGTGGGATCTGCTAAGACTTCAATTACAATCCCTTACATTGAGAAGGCTGGTGTTTCTGCTGCTCCAGTGGTGCCAAACAAGCTATCATGGTTGAATTCTTTCTCAGATGTTGTGATTGGAAAGCAAACAAAAGAAAAACCAGGTGTGGTTATTCCTGATGCAGCTTTGGATAAAGCATTTGAGGCTGACAGATTAAAAGCAGGTAAGTTGAATAAGTCAGAAAAGTATTATGCATTTAAAGTACGTGCATTATTCAACATCTCATCAAAGATTGAGATTACAAATGTTACGGCAAATGTAAAATGGAATAATGCAGATTACGATTATATTTCAGAAGAGTTTAATTGTAGAGAGGCTTTCGCAACACAATATGCTGCTGGCAATAAGACAAAGGCAATTGACTCATATTTCGCAAATCGTAAATATTCTCCAGCTATCCGTACGGAGAGTGTTTTGTTCTGGAATACAACAGTTCCTCCAACAGACACTTGGATGAATATGATTGAGGAAGGTGAAAAATTATATACTGCAGGTAAGTATGAAGAGGCTGTTGCATACTATCAAATGGCAGCAAAATCTGCTACTAACTTGTCTTATCCTTCAGCTCGTGTAGAGAAGATTAAATTGTATATGGAACACAAGAACAACCGTAACGTTGGTGATCTTGAGTTTGTATACGTAGAGGGTAAGAATGGTATGAAATCATTCTACATCAGCAAGACTGAGATTACTCAATCTCAATGGAGACGTATCATGAGAACTTCTCCATCTGCATTCAAGGGACGTAATTATCCTGTTGAGAATGTTTCATGGGAAGATGCTATTGCCTTCATTAAGGAGTTGAACCGTGAAACAGGAATGAATTATCGTTTGCCTCGTATGGAAGAGTGGGAGTATGCTGCAAATGGTGGTGCAAAGGGTACTAAATCAGAATATTCTGGTGGAAACAATTTGAGCGACGTTGCATGGTGTGCATACAACTCTAATGAACAAACTCATGAGGTTGCTACAAAGACTCCTAATGAGTTGGGTATTTATGATATGACTGGAAATGTTGCAGAATGGGTGGTTGATGTCTATGACAAAGAAACTCGTTTCATAAAAGGTGGAGCATGGAGTGATGATGCTTCTGGCTGTGTGATTTCGAAGGGTGAAAAAATGCCAATCAAATATAAGAGTAATGGTATTGGTTTCCGCGTATGTCAAGATGAATAATTGTATAAAATGTTAATAATTTAGAAGGACAAATGAAAAAGACTTTAATATATTTGTTGGCAGGATGTGCATCGTTGATGTCATTATCTGCGACAGCTGCCACACTAACTCAAGCAGACAAGGAGGCCAGAGAATCTTACTTGAAAGCTGCTGAAAAGTTCACTTTGGGTGATTACAAAGAGACTCTTAAATATTTGGATGTAGCAGAGGCAAAACTAAAGGCAACAAATCCTCGTATCTCTTATTTGAGAGCTAGAGCTCAATATGCATTGGAGAATTATGTTGAGGCTCAAAAAGCTTGTAAAACTTATTTCTCATCTTCATTCGTAAAGGATGATGGATATAAATTGATGATGACTTTGAATGATGAAATCTCTCTTCGTGTTGATTCTATCAATAAGGAAAGAGCTCAGGAAGTAGCTGCACAACGTACAGCTGCTGCTGAAAAAGAGGCTGCTGCACAAGCTGCTGCAAAAGATAGAGAGTTGTTGTACAAACAAGCTGCTATCCGTCGCGCTCAGGATGTAGAGACTCAGAAGGCTGTTAAACTTCAAGAAGACAAGGTGTTCAAAGAGGTTCAACAAAAAAACACAAAAGAGGCTTACCAACAATTTATTTATGACTATCCATGTGGATATAATGTAGCACAGGCTAAATCTGAAATGAACAAGAAATGGCCTTCTTTGACAAAGGTGCTTAGAAAAAACAAATATGGATATGTTAATAAGGCTGGTGATTTAGTTATTAAGGCTAAATATGATTACGGAGCAGATTTCTCTGAGGGAATGGCTCGTGTGTCAAGAGCTGGTAAGTATGGATTTGTTGATGAACAAGGTAAGGAAGTAGTTCCATTGATTTACTCTTCAGTAAGTAGTTACACATACGGATGGGCTGTTGTTAAGACATCAGATAACGAGGCATTTTTCGTAAACAAGAAGGGTGAGAAGATGAATGAAACTGTTTATAATGATGCAAAATCTTTCAGCGAGGGATTAGCTCCAGTTCAGAATGAGTTCTTGAAATATGGCTATATTGATGTTACAGGAAACGAAGTTGTTCCTTGTGAGTACAATACTGCATCATGGTTCCATGAGGGATTGGCTGTTGTTTCCAAGAAAATGGATAACGGTAAAATCGTTTATGCATACATTAATAAGAGCGGTTCTCTTGTCACTGCATTCGAATTTGAGGATGCTAAGGATTTCCAAAATGGAATTGCTAGCGTGAAGAAGAATGGCAAGTATGGCTTGATTGATAAGTTCGGTGGACCTATTGCAGAGTGTGAGTATGATTATATCGCTCCATTCAATAACGATGGTTATGCACTTGCTAAGAAAAACGGATTGGAAGTATACTTGGATAAGGAAGGTGTACAATGGGCTAAGGCAAACGGTAAATATATTAAGTTGAATTAATTGTTTTATACGATAAAGAAAACGAGACGACACACTTTGGTCGTCTCGTTTTTTAGTGAGAAAAACTATGGCTGAACAGCAACTAAACACAGAAGAAGAACAAAAAATGATTGATGCAGCTTATCAGGAGCTGCTAAACGATTACTTGTCATCCAACCACAGAAGAAAGGTCGAAATTATTGAGAAGGCTTATAAATTCGCTTCTATGGCTCATCAGGGAGTCCGTAGACGCTCGGGAGAGCCTTACATCATGCACCCGATAGCTGTGGCTCGCATTGTGGCTCATGAGATAGGATTGGGTTCAACATCCATCTGCTCTTCTTTGCTACACGATGTGGTGGAAGATACTGAGTATTCGGTGGAAGATATTGAAAATCTATTTGGTAAAAAAATTGCCCAGATCGTTGATGGTCTGACAAAAATCTCTGGTGGTGTGTTTGGCGAAAGAGCTTCTGCTCAAGCTGAAAACTTTAGGAAACTTCTGTTGACCATGTCAGAAGATATTCGTGTCGTGCTGATTAAAATGGCCGATCGTCTTCATAACATGCGTACGCTTGGTTCCATGCCTCCTGCAAAACAATATAAGATTGCCGGTGAAACACAGTATATCTATGCTCCATTGGCCAACCGATTGGGCTTGTATGCTATTAAGACTGAACTGGAGGACCTGAGTTTTAAGTATGAACACCCAGATAAATATGCAGAACTTTCTGGTTTGCTGGAAAGTACGAGAGAAGAACGTGACAATTTATTCGCTGTATTTTCAGAACCTATAAAGAAAAAATTGGAGTCTTTAGGTTATCAGTTTGAAATATTGGCTCGTGTAAAATCTATTTACTCTATCTGGCGTAAAATGCAGGCTAAAAACATCCCTTTTGAAGAGGTGTATGATATCTTGGCTCTGCGTATTATTTTTGACGTGAAAGAGGGTGATGACGAAAAGTCCGCTTGCTGGGCTATCTATTCGGCTATCACTGATATATATAAACCTCACCCTGAGCGTATCCGTGATTGGGTGAGTACTCCAAAATCGAATGGTTACGAGGCGTTGCATGTCACTGTTATGGGACCAAACGGTCAGTGGATTGAAGTCCAAATACGTAGTCGCCGTATGGATGATATTGCAGAAAAAGGTTTCGCCGCTCATTGGAAATATAAAACAGGGGAGAATGATGACTCCGAATTGGAGAAGTGGCTGCAAACAATCAAAGAGTTGTTGGAAAACCCAGAACCGAATGCCATCGACTTCCTTGATACATTTAAATTGAACTTGTTCGCCTCTGAGATCTTCGTGTTTACCCCTGCGGGTGATATACGTACATTACCTCAAGGTGCAACAGCATTGGATTTTGCATTCTCTCTTCATACTGACGTGGGATTGCATTGTATTGGTGCTAAGGTTAATCATAAACTTGTACCTCTAAGCTATGTCCTTAATAGTGGTGATCAGGTAGAGGTGTTGACTTCCAAAAAGCAAGTACCCGTACCAGAATGGATTAATTACGTGGTTACTGCGCGTGCCAAGTCTAAGATTCGCTCTATTTTTAAGAAGGAGTATAAGTCATTCATCAACAAAGGAGAACATCTCTTGGATGTCTATTTGAATGAAAATAACCAGAAAAAAACTCCTGATAATCTCGCTAAGATTATGGAGTATTACAAGGAAACGAAAAGAGAGGAACTGTTTTATAAGATAGGAAAATCCATTTATAATCTGAATGACTTGTCGAACACCGTCTTCAAGTCGCAGAGCAAATGGATGAAGTATTGGAACCTTACCTTCCGAAAAGATGGAAAGAGTACCTCTTTGCCATTCTTTGGAACGAAGAAACCAGATGCGAAAAACACCTTGACTTTGGCAGAGGATAACTCTGGTGTCACATATCGAATAGCTGATTGTTGTTCTCCTATTCCTGGTGATGATATCTTAGGTTTTATGGAGGAAGATGGTATGTTGGTTGTTCACAAACGCCAATGCCCTGTCGCTATGAAATTAAAATCCAATTATGGAGAACGAATTATCTCTGCAGTGTGGGAGACGCATAAGATGTTGTCGTTCCCTGCCACGATAGAGGTAAAAGGTGTGGATCGATTAGGTGCGTTGTGCGACGTTATCCGTACGATAACGGAGGAACATGCTATGAATATCAGTAAATTGTCTGTAGATACGAAGGATGGTATTTTTGAGGGGTATATTACATTGTATGTTCACGATGTGGAAGATGTGAACAACCTCTGTTTCTCACTTATGAAGATACCGAGTGTCAATTCAGTGAATAGAGTAGAGACGAGTTCTTAATGAACTCGTCTTTTTTTTCTAATCTCCTGTTTATTTTGCAATAATCATAATTTCTGTTCTACGATTCAATGCTCTACCTTCTTCGGTAGAATTGTCGGCAATAGGTTGTGTCTTTCCGTATCCTTTGAATTCCATTCTCTGACGAGGAACGCCTTTCTTTACAAGATATTCAAGTGCAGCTTTGGCACGTTCTGATGAGAGCGTCATATTATATTCCGCACTTCCTTTGTAGTCTGTGTGTCCTGATAATTGAATTTTGACGGTAGGGTTTTCCTTCATGAATTGGGCAACATGATTCAATTCGATATAAGATTGTTTCTTTAGGGTAGCTTTATCGAAATCAAAGAAGATGTTTCGAAGCGTCATTTTCTTTCCTACTTCTATTTTGTCCAGTTCGACGCTGGATGTCTCTTTCCCTTGAACATCTTTCAGTTTCATAGGTTTCTTGGCAGCAAAGTTGTCAGAGTAGAAGAGGTACCCTTTTTTGCTGACGTTCACACCATATTCTTCGTTTTCTGGAACGCAGGATATGAAATCACCTGTTTTTTTGTCAGAGACAGAGCGGAACACCATTTTATTTGTTTCGACGCTGAACACATCAATGGTAGCCTGAATGGGTTGGTTGGTGGTCGCATCTACGATTTTGCCGGTGGCGAATTTCATTCTTTTGGCAGGAATTAGGTTGCCTTCCGTCAGATCCAGTTCATAGATCTCTTTTCCCTTGCCGTTCTTCTCTTGTCCGTCGGATGCGTAGTAAGCTTTGTCGCCAAATGCATTGACAACGAAACCAAACTCGTCTCTACAACTGTTTATTGGATAGCCCATGTTTTTAGGCGTAGACCATTCTCCGTTTTCCTGTTTGTAGGTGACGAATATATCGTATCCACCAAGACCTTTCATGCCTTTAGAAGAGTAGTAAAGCGTTTGGTTGTCTGCATGAATGAAAGGAGAAAAATCATCCTCTTTTGTGTTTACTGTAGGACCGAGATTGACAGGATCTGAGAATTTTAGACGACCGTCAGGTTGTATGGTAACTTTCGTTTTCCATATATCCGATTTTCCTATACCTCCAGGTCTGTCGCTGGCGAAGTAAAGTTCATCGCCAGTAGGACTGAGGGTTGGGTATGTTTCCCAGTGACGAGAGTTAACAGGGGAGCCTACATTTATTGCAGGAGTCCAAGAGTCGCCTTCGCGAATAGAATAATATATGTCGCAACCTCCAAGTCCGGTACTACGGTCGCAAGCCACGAAGAACATGTATCGGCCATCGAGAGAGACACTCTGAGCCCCTTCGTTCCCTATGGTGTTCATGGATCTACCTACGTTTTGTGTTTTACCCCATGCGCCATTGACCTTTTTACTTAGAAAGATGTCCTCATGCACGCCTTTCCCGAATTCCGATTCACCTTGGCGTTTATTTAGCTTGACGGTGGTTGAGAAGAGAGAACCATCAGCGGTTACACTTGGCCAATAATCGTCAAACTCGGTATTGATGTTGGCTCCCATGTTTCTATAGTGGAAGGGAACGGGATTGGCCACGAATTCAAGAGCGTCTTCGCATTGTTTTATGCCTATTTGAGCTCTTTTGTAGAACGTAGCATCAGAGGGGGATATGGTTTTGTAGGTCTCCATCGCTTTTTCGTAGTCACAAGTCTCATGATATGCTTTCCCTAGTCGAAGAAGAGTGGCTGCATAGTGAGGCAGGTTGGGTTTTGCGATGTAGGCAAGAGTGGCGATTTTCTTTTCGTTGTTTCCCATTCGTCCGTAGAGATCAGCCAAGGTCCAAGAAGGTGCGATGTATTCTTTGTTGTTTCTAATAAGCTCTTTGAGTATAGGAAGTGCCTCCTTGTATTTGCCTTCGTTCATTAGCAACACAGCAGTTTCATACGATTTAATCTCCTTCTTTGTTTCTGCATGAATAGATGCGGATGAGCATAAGAGAAGAAAGCTGAGGAGTATAACTATTTTTTTCATTGTTATAGAGATATTTTAAGGTGGGTTCTATAAATTCATTTTGTGAGATTTCTGAATTTATTTAGATGAGACGATGTAAGCCACCGGAAAGTTCATCAACCCACAATTCATACTATGTTAATTTAAAACGGTGAATTTATAGAACTCACCTATAGTTTGTTTTATAGAGAGACAAAGTTACACAAAAAGGATTTATTTTTAGAATCGAGCGATAGAAAAGAAAAAACGATTCAAATTTATTGACTTGAAGTCGGGAAAAAAGGAAAAAAAAGAGTATCTTTGCGAGTTATTTTTAGAAATTAAATTTAATACATTAATAATTAACTAATTAAAAAAATGCAAAACAAGGGATTTGTTAAGGTGATTGCTGTGCTTTTTGCGTTCATCTGTCTTTTCTATCTTTCTTTTAGCATTGTGTCGTCTTATTATTCAAATAAGGCAGCAAAGATGTTTGGAGAGGGAACTGAAGAGTATCAAGCGTATCTCGACAGTATGTCAAGAGATACAGTTTGGTTAGGTCACACTTTGAAAGAGTGTCGTGAGAATGAGCTAAGCTTAGGTTTGGACCTTAAAGGCGGTATGAATGTGGTGATGGAAGTGTCTGTTGCAGACATTTTGAAGTCATTGGCAGGAACACAGAGCATGAGTGAACCTTTTGTAAATGCCATAAATTCGGCAAAGAAAAAGCAGTTGACAAATCAACGTGACTTCGTAGATCTATTCGCAGAATCTTTTAAAGAAGAGAATCCAGGAGTTCCTTTAACCACGATTTTCGCCACGTTTGATTTGAAAGAAAAGATTTCTAATCTCTCTACTGATGAAGAGGTGATTTCTGTCTTAAAGAATGAGGTTGAAGTTGCAGTTGATAATTCATTCAATGTGCTTCGTTCTCGTATCGACCGTTTTGGTGTTGTACAACCAAACATTCAAAGATTGGATTTGGCAGGTCGTATTTTGATTGAAATGCCTGGAATCAAAGAGCCAGAACGTGTTCGTAAATTGTTACAAGGATCTGCTGATCTTGAGTTCTGGGAGACATTTGAACTGTCTGAAATTATAAATTCTATCGATGCAGTAAATCAAATGGCTCGCGATATGGCTCATCTTTCTGATAAAGAGTCGAATGATACTACAACTGTTGCAGCTAAAACAGATTCTGTTGCTGCTCCAGTTAATTCATTAGATAGCTTATTAGCAAAAGCGGTTGCTGATTCAACCGATAGAGCGAGAGCTATGAAAGAAAATCCACTGTATGCTGTTTTGGAATTGGCTATAGATAGAAAATCAAACCAAATTATTCCTGGTGCAACTATTGGATTTGTTCATAAGAAAGATACTGCTAAGGTTGCAGAATATTTCCGCTTGGCAAAACAAAAACGTATTGTTCCTCAGGGGTTGACTCCAAGATGGTCTGTTACTCCAGATAAAAATAGAGAGGATATGTTTGAGTTGTTCGCTATTAACTGTAAGAGAAAAGATGCTAAGGCTCCATTAGCAGGTTCTGTTATTGTTGATGCAAAGGATGACTTCGAACAATTCTCTTCAAAGGCTAAGGTTAGCATGGAAATGAACCAAGAAGGTGCAGCAACTTGGGCTCGTTTGACAAAAGAGAACATCGGAAGATGTGTAGCTGTCGTTTTGGATGGATATGTATATTCTTGTCCAAGAGTAAATCAAGAGATCACTGGTGGACGTTCTGAAATCACAGGTAATTTCACTCCACAAGAGGCAAAAGACTTGGCAAACGTGTTGAAGTCTGGTAAGATGCCTGCTCCTGCACACATTGTTCAAGAAGACGTTGTAGGTCCTTCTTTGGGTCAAGAGGCTATCCACGCAGGTTTGATCTCTTTCATTATCGCATTCTGCGCTATCCTTATTTACATGATATTCTACTATGGACTTGTTCCAGGTCTTGTGGCAGATTTCGCTTTGTTATGTAATGTGTTCTTAATCTTTGGTGTCTTGGCCTCTTTCAAGGCAGTGCTTACCTTGCCAGGTATCGCCGGTATCGTCTTGACTTTGGGTATGGCAGTCGACGCTAACGTGTTGATTTATGAACGTATTCGTGAAGAGTTGAAAAACGGCAAACCAATTAAACGTGCCTTGGCTGATGGTTACAGAAATGCATTCAGCGCCATCATCGACTCCAACGTTACTACTGTTTTGACCGGTATCATCTTGTTTATGTTCGGTACAGGTCCTATCAAAGGATTCGCAACTACATTGATCATTGGTGTTCTTTGTTCATTCTTTACAGCTATCTTCATCTCTCGTTTGATATTCGAGTGGTTGTTAGGTAAGTCTGATAAGTTCAGCAAGCTACAATTCACTACTGAACTTACTAAGAACTGGTTCCAGAACATGAATGTAGACTTCATGGGCAAGAGAAAGGTATTCTATATCGTTTCTAGCTGTGTCATCTTAATAGGTCTTGTTTCATTGTTTACGAATGGTATGAACAAGGGTATCGACTTCTCTGGTGGACGTAACTACATTGTTCGATTTGAAAACCCTGTATCAACAGTAGACGTTAGAAAAATGTTGGAACCATCTTTTGACAACAACTCTTCTTTGAGTGTCATCACGATTGGTGATAACAATCAGGTTCGTATCTCTACTAACTATCGTATCAATGATAATGATAATAATGTTGATGAGGAAATCGAAAGCATGATTTACAATGCATTGAAGCCTATCATGAACCCAGGTGTTACAAGAGATATGTTTGTAAATCGCTATGCTCTTGATAACGGATCTGTTCGTGCTTCTGATAATAACGATGAGGCTACATTTGGTCTTCAATCTTCTCAGAAGGTAGGCCCTACTATGGCAGATGATATTAAGACTTCTGCTATCTGGGCCGTTTTGATCTCTTTGATCATCATCGGATTGTATATCTTCATCCGTTTCCGTAACATTGCGTTCAGTGTGGGTGCTATCGCTTCATTGACACACGATACATTGATTATCTTCGGTCTCTTCTCTATCTTGAAGGATATTATGCCATTCTCTATGGAAATTGACCAATCCTTCATCGCTGCTATCTTGACAGTGATCGGATACTCAATCAACGATAACGTGGTTATCTTCGACCGTATACGTGAGAACTTAGGATTGTATCCTAATCGTGATATCCGTTCGGTTGTCAATACATCTTTGAACTCTACTTTAAGTCGTACGTTCAGTACTTCCATGAGTACCTTTGTTGTATTGATTGTCATCTTCTTATTAGGTGGTGATACAATTCGCGGATTCATCTTCGCTATGTTGATTGGTGTTATCGTTGGTACTTATTCTTCATGGTTTGTTGCTACTCCTTTGGCATACGACTTATTGAAGAAGGATGGCGGTAAATCATTGATGAAGAAAAAAGAAGAACCTGCAGCTGAAGCTGCTGATGGCGCTTTAGTACAAGCTTAAAAACTATCCCTGTAATAACAGGTTTTAATAATAAAAAAGGTTGGATTTTAATCCAACCTTTTTTTATCTTTGTGCTTGTAAATGATTTGAAATCTTTATTAAAATGCAGAATTATAAATTAACGGATGATTCATCTCGTTTGTTCCTTTATCAGCGTCGTGAAACAATTGCTGTAAAGGTGGGTAATATCGAGATTGGAGGTGATAACCCTATTCGTGTTCAATCAATGGCTAACACGGATACAAATGACATAGATTCGAGTGTACAGCAAGCCTTACGTATCGAAAAGGCAGGTGGCGAACTCATACGATTTACGGCTCAAGGAATCAAGGAGGCAACAAATCTAAAGCAGATCCGTGAGAATTTCCGAAAGAGTGGTGGTGCCGCTCCTTTGGTGGCAGATATTCATTTTAACCCTCAGGCAGCCTTTGTGGCAGCGGAAGCTGTAGAAAAGGTGAGAATCAATCCAGGCAATTTCGTAGACCGTGTTCATACATTACAACGGTTTGATTATACGGATGAAGAATATCAACAGGAGATAGAGAAGATTAAGGACAAATTATACCCTCTGTTGGACATTTGTAAAGCGAATCATACTGCCATTCGAATAGGCGTTAATCATGGCTCATTGTCTGATCGTATTCTCTCTCGTTATGGAGATACACCTAGAGGTATGGTTGAGTCGTGTATGGAGTTCCTCCGTTTGTGTATGGCTTATGATTTTTATAATATTGTTATATCCATCAAAGCATCCAATACGGTCATTATGGTACAAACAGTTCGCTTATTGGTGGATACAATGAATAAGGCGGGCATGAAGTTTCCTCTTCATTTAGGTGTTACCGAAGCTGGTGATGGAGAAGATGGTAGAGTGAAATCTGCATTGGGCATAGGTGCATTGTTGCAAGATGGAATAGGGGATACCATTCGTGTTTCATTGAGTGAGGCTCCTGAAAATGAGATACCAGTTGCCAGAAAATTAGTTGATTATATTACGACTACAGCTCCTATTCGTTCGTGCGATACAGTAGTGGCTAAGAATTCTGGTTTGGTGGATCCTTTTACTTTTAAACGCAGATCATCTTTCTCTGTGGATAAGATAGGAGATGGACAAGTGCCGGTTGTCGTTTCCAACACTAATGTAACTGTAGATGGGTTGTCTCCTGATTATTGTGCAACTGATTTTCAGTCGTCGATAAAGACTGTATTTGCCACTATTTCTACGTATGATGCCATCAAGAGTGAATTGGATGAACATACGGTTGTTGTGTTGGATTCTGTTGGCTATCCATCGTCGCAGGATGGTATAGGCGGACAGCGAGAGTTCATACACAGAATGCTCTCTGATGGCTTGAAGAATCCAGTTATTCTGCGTCGACGCTATATGGATAGTAATATAGAAGATTTGCAAATCAAGGCGGGAGCAGATTACGGACAATTCTTTATAGATGGATTGGTGGATGGAATATGGATAGAAGCACCACAAGTAAAAGAAGAGAGTGTTGTTTCTCTTATGTTTACGATTCTGCAAGGTTCCAGAGCTAGAGTTTCTAAAACGGAATATGTTTCATGTCCAAGTTGCGGAAGAACATTGTTTGATTTGCAGACTACTTTGGCGAAAATAAAAGAACGCACATCACATCTAAAAGGTTTAAAGATAGGTGTGATGGGTTGCATTGTGAATGGTCCAGGAGAGATGGCAGATGCAGATTATGGCTATGTGGGCTCTGCGAGAGGCAAAGTCAACTTATATAAAGGACAGACTTGCTTGGAAAAAGCAATTCCGCAGGAAGAAGCCGTGGATCGTCTGATTCAGTTGATAAAAGAGAATGGAGATTGGAAAGACAATTAAGATTCTGATTGAGATATAAGTAAGAGAGAGTAGTATAAAGATTTATACTGCTCTTTTTTTTGTACATACGGTTGAATCTGATGAGCTTTTTATTCTAGCGTGAATAATTCAGCGAGGCTTTGCGCGTATGTTTTAGAAACAGGGATTTCTGTTGTCGTTTCTGTATCCAGTTCGAGTATGAGACCTTCTTTGTCTTTTCTGAGCACTCTCACCTTTTTCAGGTTTACAACATAGAAACGATGGCATCTTATTAGATTATGTTTGCTGAAGTTCTCTTCGATGTATTTCAGAGAGTTTCTTAGCATAAATCTTGTTACCTCCTGTTTGTTGTTGAGGTAGAATATGAAAACATAATTATCTGCGGATTGTATGTATAGCAGGTCTTCCAGACGAACAGAGAGGCGAAAAACTCCCTTTTCATCGTTGAAATTGATGACTCCTTTTTCCAAAGTTCTTATTCTGCTCTTGATGATTTCGTTTAGTTGGATTTTCTTTTCTTCCAGGTCGAAATAGAGCCAGCATATTATATAAGGTATAATAAGAATGGAAACGACGGAGAGTGTAGTCCTAGGAAGTATTGTATAGAGGTAAGACCGAGAGTTAGGAACTACAACATGGATGGAGACAAGAGAAAGAGTAAACGATATGAGTACGAATTCCTGCAGAATCCACCAACAAAAGAATTTGAATGACCTTGCCTTTTTTTGATTTAGTTTATAGAATAATATTCTACTGAGTATCAGCATGATAAATCCAGAACCAATCATTAGAGAAAGGTAATAGACATATTGATTTTTTTTGATTTCCAATCCTCTTATGGCCACATCGGGATGATATACCAAAGAGAAGATTATCACAAAAAAAACCACAAAACACATGAAACGAAAAATGTCTCGTTTTTGTGTCATGAATTTTGGAACTCTTTTCTCCATTTATTTTATAAAATTATTGCAAAATTACTAAATTTTTTTATTCTCCAAAACACTTTTTTGAATTTTGCCAATCTATTCCTTTTTTTGCACCTATATACTGAATTTCGCCCCACACACCCCATTTATAGTACCTTTTGTTTTTTTGACTGCTTTTTAAAGTCTAATTTTGTCGAGCACTTAAATAGTTTAAGATAAAGGCAAATTTTTAATATATTTAATTTAATAATGAAGATTATTGCGACAGGAAGTTCTGTGCCACAGTTAGAGTTGACAAATGACATGTTGAGTCAGATGATGGACACGAGTGATGAATGGATTCGTACACGCACTGGAATTCAAAGTCGTCGTATTCTTTCAACGGAGTCTTTAACAGATTTAGCGATAGCAGCAGCGAAGAAATGTTTGGATCAGTCCTCATTGCAAGGGTCAGATATTGATTACATTTTGTGTCACAATATTGTCAGTGACATAGTTACCCCTTCGATGGCGAGCATAATAAATAAGGAAATCGGGTCATGTTGTCCGACGGTTGATTTAAATTCGGCGTGTACTGGTTTTATATATGCGTTGGATATAGCAGATTCGTTGTTGAAGACGGGAAAAGCTCGTCGCATTTTGATTGTTTGTGCGGAGGAGATGTCTCATTTTATTGATTGGGATAAGAGAGAGACATGTGTTTTGTTTGGAGATGCAGCAGGTGCTGTGATTGTTGAGGATGGAGGAGACGAAACCTATTTCCATTTAAGTACGAAATATACAGATGCTCTTAATTGCAATTCTAAATACGCATCCAGTCCGTTTAGGAAGAGAGAGATGCCGTATCACTTTTTGGAGATGCGTGGAAGAGATGTTTTTAAATTAGCAATACTTAATTCAAGCAACGACATAAAAAAAGTTCTTGAAAAAGCCAAAATAATGCCAAATGATGTCGATTATTATTTGTTACATCAAGCAAATATTCGTATCTTAGAGGCCATAAGAAAAGAGTTGGATTTGCCCGAAAAATCGGTGCCTCACAACATCGAGAAGAGGGGAAATACATCATCTGCGAGCATTCCTGTATTGTTGGATGAGTTGAATCGTTCACATACATTTAAGAAAGGGGATCTATTGGCTTTCAGTGCATTTGGAGCTGGATTTACATCAGGGGCTTGTCTTATTAGATGGCAATTGGATTAAGTACGATAATTAATTGATGATAAAGTTATGATTAAAAGTAAAATTTGCGATTTGGTTGGAATTAAGTATCCAATCTTTCAAGGAGGAATGGCGTGGATTTCTGATGCCGTATTAGCGTCTGCTGTATCTGAAGCAGGTGGATTAGGTATTATCTCGGCTATGAATGCTAATGCAGAATATGTCAGAGAAGAGATCCGCAAATGTAAAGGATTGACAAATAAACCTTTTGGTGTCAATATTATGTTGATGAGTCCATTCGCTGATGAAGTGGCAAAGGTGGTAATAGAAGAAAAAGTACCTGTTGTGACAACAGGAGCTGGTATGCCATCTAAATATATGCCTGCATGGAAAGACGCAAATATAAAAGTGATTCCAGTTGTTGGTTCTGTCGCTTTCGCTATTCGTTTGGAGCGTATGGGAGCTGATGCAATTATTGCTGAAGGTAGTGAGTCTGGAGGTCACGTTGGTGAGATTAATACAATGGCACTTGTGCCTCAAGTATGCGACGCTGTTAGCGTGCCAGTATTAGCTGCTGGAGGAATCGCAGATGGTCGTGGTGTGGCTGCTGCATTTATGTTGGGTGCTGAGGCTGTTCAATGTGGAACTTGCTTCTTGGTAGCTGACGAATGTAAGGTTCACGAGAATTATAAGAAAAAGATTATTGCTGCTAGTGATAGTGAAACGATTGTAACCGGACGTCGTTTAGGACATCCAGTTCGTTCATTGAAGACTCGTTTCTCTCGTCAGTTCGCTGAGATGGAGAAGAATTCAGCATGCACGGATGAGCAAATCATGGCATTTGGTTCCGGTTCTCTTAGAAAAGCGGTACAAGACGGAAACTTGGAGGAGGGATCTTTCATGTCAGGTCAAATCGCTGGTATGATTAAAGAAGAAAAACCTGCTGCTGCAATTATTGAAAAAATGATGAGCGAGGCAGAGGTAATATTAAAAAACACCCCAAATAGAGTAGGATAATGAAAAGAGTCGTAATAACAGGTTTGGGTGTAGTCAGCCCGATAGGTAACGATGTGCCAACTTTCTGGCATAATTTGCAAACAGGAGTTTGTGGTATTTCCGCTATCTCATCATTTGATACAAAGGATATGCCTGTCAAAATCGCTGCTGAGATAAAAGACTTTTGTGTCGAAGATTTTGGAGTTGATAAAGGCATGGCTCGTCGATCAGACCGTTATTGTCAATTTGCTTTGGCTGCTGCTTCTCAAGCAATGGAAGATAGCGACTTGGCTGGTAAGATAAAACCTGAACGTTTGGGTGTCTATATCGGTTCTGGTATCGGTGGTATGCAGACATTCATCAAAGAATGCACAAAATTGAATGAAGAGGGTGCTAATAGAATCTCTCCATTGTTTATTCCAATGATGATTTCTAACATTGCTGCTGGAAATGTGGCTATTGCTCATCATGCTGAAGGTCCTTGCTTGCCAGTTGTGACTGCTTGTGCTACTAGTACACATGCTATTGGTGAAGCTTACAGAGCTATCAAATATGGTTATGCAGATGCTATTATCGCAGGTGGTGCAGAGGCTGCTATTAACGCTTTGGCTGTTGGCGGATTCACAAACTGTAAGGCATTGACAAAAGCTACTGATCCTAAGGCTGCTTCTCTTCCTTTCGACGCAAGAAGAGCAGGATTCGTAATCGGCGAAGGTGCCGGTGTCGTTATCCTTGAGGAATATGAACATGCAAAGGCTCGCGGTGCTAAAATATATGGTGAGTTGTGCGGATATGGTAATACATGTGATGCATATCATTATACAGCTCCAAAACCTGATGGCTCATGCGCATCTCGTGCAATTGCTCAAGCGTTGCAAGAGGCTAACTATGGTTCATCTGATGTAGTCTATGTAAATGCTCATGGTACGGGTACACCATTGAATGATAAGTCAGAAACTCAAGCATTGAAATTGGCTTTCGGAGAAGAGGATGCAAAGAAGTTGCACATCAGTTCTTCTAAGTCAATGACTGGTCACACATTGGGTGCTGCTGGTGGTATGGAGGTTATCGCTTCTGTATTGTCTTTGCAAAACAATATCGTAACACCAACAATCGGATTGACTGAAAAAGATCCTGAATGTGATTTGGATTATACGCCACTTCTTGCTAAAAAGGTAGATTTGACGTTGGCTATCTCAAATTCTCTTGGATTTGGCGGTCATAACGCTTGTGTCGCTATAAGAAAGGCCTAAAATCGAAAACATAAGATTATAATACTAAATTTCTAATTTTACTATAAGATAAAAACCAGACCTAACTATTCAATGATAGTGTTAGAATTATAGACCTAATGGCTACTATTTGTTCTTGTACATGTGAAAAAGAAGGCTTGAAAAAGCCTTCTTTTTGTTTTTTGCCGGATCTTTAAATTGATCTCTTATTTTACATACTCTCCGGCTTTCTCTAAAGCTGCGTTAATATTGGAGCATATGTTTTCCTTGCCTATTAGATTATCCATTTTAGCTTTTAACAATGTCTTTTCTACATGTGGATTTACACCAGAAAGAACGACCGTTATGCCTGCCTTTTTCGATTGAATACAAAGATTCTCCAAGTTGTGTAATCCTGTGGAATCAATGAAAGGAACCTTTCTCATACGAATGATTCTCACTTTAGGTGTCTCTGCTACACTTTGCATCACTTCATCAAACTTGTTGGCAATACCAAAGAAATATGGTCCGTCAATCTCATATACCTCTACACCCTCTGGAATGATCAACTTCTCTTCGTGAACGGTTACGTCCAAATTCTCTCCTGGATCAATCTCTCCATGGAATACTCGAATGACAGATGTCTCGCTTGTACGTCGTAAGAATAATACAACTGCAAGTAACAATCCAATTTCAATGGCAATTGTTAAATCGAAGATGACAGTTAATATAAAGGTAACCATCAATACAGAGAAATCTGATTTCGGACTTTTCCATAATGAAACAAAGGTTCTCCATCCGCTCATGTTGTATGAAACGAATATTAAGACACCCGCTAAACATGGCATTGGAATGTAACCTACATAACGACCTAAACATAAAAGTACCAACAGAAGCACAAATGCATGGATGATTCCAGCAACTGGTGTACGTCCTCCATTGTTGATGTTGGTCATTGTTCTAGCGATTGCTCCTGTTGCAGGTATACCGCCAAAGAAAGGAACAACGAGGTTGGCAATTCCCTGACCAATCAATTCAGTGTTGGAATTGTGCTTGTCACCGATAACACCATCTGCCACCATGGCGGAAAGTAGGGATTCGATAGCTCCTAACATAGCGATGGTGAATGCAGCTGGGAATAACTGACGGATAACACTTAGAATGGTTTGTCCCTCTTCCAATTGCATGTCCGGAATAGAAGGCGTTGGTACACCTGTAGGTAATTCGTACAAATCACCAATGGTTTGAATGCTTGTTATTCCGAAGTAGTTTTTAAGAATTAAAACACCAATTGTTGCTACGATGATAGCTACTAACGAACCTGGTATTCGTTTGGATATCTTAGGCGTGAAAATGATGATTAGCAAACTGACAATGCCGACACCAAAAGCCCACCAGTTGATTTGTGTGAAATTTTGGAAATAACAGATCCATTTGTGTAGGAAGTCTGCTGGAACTTTCTCAATACCTAAGCCAAACAAATCATTCATCTGTGTTGAGAAGATGGTTAGCGCAATACCTCCGGTGAATCCAACGATAACAGGGTAGGGAACGAACTTGATGATGCTTCCTAATTTCACCAAACCCATCAATATCAGAATAACACCTGCCATAATAGTGGCAATCATCAATCCGGATAAACCATATTCTTGAATGATTCCATATATAATAACAATGAAAGCACCTGTCGGACCACCAATCTGTACTTTTGAACCACCAAATACAGAAATGAGTAATCCTGCGATAATGGCTGTTACCAATCCTTCTGTCGGACCTACACCAGACGCTATACCAAATGCGATGGCAAGTGGTATAGCTACAATTCCCACAATAATTCCAGCCATAAGGTCGGTACTCAATTGCCCTTTGTCATAACTCTTTAAGCATGAGAATAATTTGGGCTCAAATACATCTTTTAGTGATGCTTTCATCTTTTTGAAATTTATTTTGTTACGTTAATAAATGTTAACTATTTAATATTCAGCATTAAAGCAATTCTTAAAAAAGAAGTGCAAATTTACAACTTTTTTTTGAAAAACAAGGTTTGAGAAAAATCTTTTTGTGATTATTGTTATTCGCTAAAAAAAGTTTTAGTAGAGACGCCATTACTATAGATTAAAATTTAGCGCATATATAAGGAGTGTCCTTCGAACAGAAATTATACAAATCTTCACAAATCCGACAAATATGTTTCCAAAGGGACTTGATAGTAGAGACGCATGGCCGTGCGTCTCTGCTATAATAAATTTGTGAGATTTGAATAGATTTGTGAGATTTCTCGCAAAGCGACTCGTTGTTTCCACGCCCCAACGGCAGATTGTTGATGAAAGGGCGAATGCTATTCGCCCGTACATTAAGCGAATAGACCTGAAAGACCATGACAAGTCTTTGCAGTTAAGTGTAATTCCCGTAAATAAATAATGCTGGTAGGCGACCCACCAGCATTACAGCTTATTTTATTTCCCGAAGGATATTAATGATTTGTCTTAGATAGCAGATAGGCATCGGCTATGGTAAGAGCAGCCATTGCCTCGACAATAGGAACTGCGCGAGGCAGAACGCATGGATCGTGTCTTCCTCTTGCTTTGAAGGTGACCTCTTCTCCGTTGCGATTGACGGTCTGTTGGTCTTTCAAAAGCGTTGGCACAGCCTTGAAGGCAACGCGGAAAAAGATGTCTTCGCCATTGGATATGCCACCTTGTATACCACCTGAATTGTTGGTCTTGGTACGAACAACGCCATTGTCGTTGTAGAAGACATCGTTCAATTCGGAACCTTTTTTTGTGACGCCTTCGAAGCCGCATCCATATTCAAAGCCTTTCGCAGCGTTGATGGAGAGCATGGCTTGCGCAAGAATGGCGTGTAGTTTGCCAAATTGAGGTTCGCCTAATCCGACAGGACAGTGTTGGATGACGCAACTGATGATTCCGCCAATTGTGTCACCTTCCTCCTTTGTTTTCTGTATAAGGTCTCTCATGGCATCGGCCACGTCAAGGTCTGGACATCTGACATCGTTGTTCTCCGTCTCGTTAAAATCCAGTTCCTGGTAACTCTTCTGTGTGGCGATTGGACCCACTTGTGAAGTGTAAGCGTGAATCTCCACACCTAGTCTGCGAAGGATAAGTTTGGCAAATGCACCAGCTGCCACTTGTGCGATGGTGGTGCGGGCAGAACTTCTTCCTCCGCCAGTGTAATCTCTTATGCCATATTTAGCTTCGTATGTATAGTCTGCATGAGAAGGTCGATAGAGGTTCTTCAAATCAGAATAATCTGTTGAATGTTGATTCTCATTGCGGACGATAAAGGCAATGGGTGTTCCAGTTGATAGACCCTCGAAGGTGCCGGATAATATCTCAATCGTGTCACTCTCTTTTCGGGAGGTGGTTAGTTTGGACTGTCCGGGGCGACGTCTATTCAGTTCTTTTTGAATGAAATCAATGTCGATAGGAATACCTGCAGGATACCCATCGATGACGCCACCGATAGCGGGGCCATGAGATTCACCAAAAGTGCTAATTTTTAATATGTTTCCAAATGAATTCATAGTTCATTGTTCTGATTAAACGTTGCAATTGCCGCAGCTTCCGCCGTTACAATCGTCTCCGCCACAGCCGCCGCAGTCACTTCCACCGCCGCAACCTCCGCAGCCGCCACCACATTTGTGAGGATTCATAGCCACTGCAATTTCCTCTTCTGTAGCATCTCTCACTTCGATGACCGATCCTCTGAAGTTAAGGTCTTCGCCAGCTAATGGATGGTTGAAGTCCATTTTAACTTTGTCTTTGCTGATTTTCAAGACGATACCATTCATTCTGTTGCCATCGACATCCATCATAGGAACGATGTTACCTTCTTTTATATATTCGTCATCAAATTTTCCATCGACATAGAAAATGGATTTGTCCAGTTCAACAACTCTTCCATCTTCATACTCTCCGTAAGCGTCGTTTTTGTCGATAGTGAAATCAAATGTGTCACCTTTTTTCAAGCCGCGAAGATTCTCTTCGAACTTTTCCAACATCATGCCTAAACCGCAAGTGAATTTCAAAGGCTCAGAAGCTGGAGCTTGTTCCCACAACTCAAGTTTACCTTCTTCGTTTCTAATGAAGAGATCGTAAGAAACGGCTACAAATTTTTTATCTTCAATAATCATATTCTAACTGTTAGATTTGTTTTTCTTTGCAAAGATAGAAATATTTGGTGGAATTATGGATTTTTGTGACGGAATGTGTGGTGATAGGGGAACCCCTCTGGGGTATTTTTATTAATGTCGTGCCTGTTTCCTATTAATAGAAAGCCCCTATGGGGTAATAAAATGCGGTATGCATTCTATGTTAAAACTCGTACGGCCATATCCATTCTGTTTCCATCAGAAAAATAAGTTTTCACATTAAAAAAATAATCGTATTTTTGTCAGTGATATTTTTGCCCCATGGGGGAATAGAAACCATAAAACAAAGAACTATAAAATTAACATTCATGAAAAACATTATTACGACATTTTTAATAAGCGTTGCATGCTTTTCGTTTGGCGTGTTAGATTGTCTTGCAGAAGGGAAGTCACGCGCTCTTTGGGCTTCGAATACATCGAATGGTGTCTTCGTGAGTTGGCGTATGCGTTCTACGGATGCACCTAAAACCACTACTTATAAGTTGTATGCCGATGGGAGACTAGTCAGTGAGATGAAGGATAAAACAAATGTCTCATTGTCTTCGCAATATCAAAACGCCACATTCTCGCTGGAAGTGTATGATAATCTTGGAAATAAGATTGATGAACAGACTGGCGTGAAGAGTACACAGTACGACTATTATCCTATTCGTTTGGATCATCCGGGTGAGTATGCTTTGAATGGGGATCGTCTTTCCTATTTCCCTTACGATTGCTCTGCCTACGATATGGATGGTGATGGCGAACAGGAAATCATCATGACATGGGCTGCTGGTATCGGTGCAACTTGTACGCCGACGGCTCCTCCTATCATTGATTGTATAAAATTGGACGGTACAAGATTGTGGCGAATCAACTTGGGTCCTAATGTGTTGGGCGGTTGCCGTTTCACCTTTTTATGCTATGACTTTGACGAGGATGGCTACGGCGAACTGATTGTGAAGACGGCTCAGGGCTCGAAAGATGCAACGGGCAATTATCTCTCAACGGGTGCGGCTCGTGGTGCTAATCATAACCAATCATCCATCAATAGTTCTGGTGTGATTACAGACGGTGGTAAGGAGTGGATCACTTGCTTCGACGGACGTACAGGAAAAGAGTTGGCTACAATCGACTATTGGCCTTATTTTAATATACAAAGAGACTGGTGTACGGAGTCTGGTAAAACGGATGGTAACACCTACGGTCATAGAGGAAACTGGTTCAAGTCTTGCGTGGCATTCCTGAATGTGAATGGTAAGGCGAAACCTTGTTTCGTGACCACCCGTGGTATCTATACATACTCGTATGCTGCTGCATATACTTGGGATGGTAACACCTTAACCAACTTGTGGAGAAACACTTCAGATCGTAGTGGCAGTAATTCTATTTATGGTGCGGGCGCTCATAGTATCACATGCGGAGACGTGGATAATGATGGCTTTGATGAGGTGATAGTGGGAGCTGCTTGCTTGGATGATGATGGTTCCGTGCTTTGGAATACAGGTCTTGGTCATGGCGACGCTACTCATTTGGGTGAGTTCGATCCAAGCAATGACGGATTGGAATACTTTATGATTACGGAGGAGACAAATGCGAATATCGTAAAATACAATTCTGCACTGATTGATGCGAAGACGGGTAGAGTCATGGCGGGTAGACCACAGACGGGTGGTGATACGGGCCGCGGTATGATTCTCGATTGCGATAGTCAGTATGATGGTGCGGAATATTATGATTGGAGCGATGAATTGATGTACTCTTGTAAGGATGTGCCTATCTCTGCTTGGCATGTGGGTTCTACGACAAGTAGTTCTATTAATTTCCGCATCTTCTTTGATGGCGATCTGTATGAGGAGTCTGCCGATCGTGGTCATGTGGACAAATGGAATAGCCAAAGCAAGACATGGGAACGTGTTTACACCTACGGATATAACATCACTATTGATGGTACAAAGATTCAATGGGGTGCAAATACAAACAATGATACAAAGTATAATTGCTGCTTGCAGGCTGATATCATAGGCGACTGGCGTGAGGAGGCATTGTTCTGGACTACAGTGAATGGTAAATATTACATGACTATCTATCCAACCACTATTCCAAGTGATTATAAACTGCCATGGTTGCGTGATGATCATGTGTATGACATGGCAATCGCTTGGCAGAATTGTGGATATAATCAACCACCTCATTTGGGATATAGCCCTGTGGAATATTACAAAAGATTGAATGAACCTACTCAGCCTGCAGTATTGACGAAACATGGTTCGGGTTCAAGTTCTCAGAGCGTGAAAAAAGGTGAAGCAATTGAAGAGTTCTCTTATTCATGGGAGAATGCGGCAGGCGTGACCGTAACGGGATTGCCAAACGGTATCTATTATACCATCGACAAGGAGAATAAAACGATCTCATTCGCTGGAGTTGCAGATGATGAAGTGGGCGAGTATGAATACAAAGTGACAACGATGGGTAGTGATGAAAACGATGAGAAAAAAGGTGTCTTCACTATCGTGTCAGATTCTAGTGTGTCTCTGATTTCAGTGGAATCGGACATTGAGAAACTTGTGGTTTCGCCTAATCCAATCAATGACATGGCAACGGTCTCTTTTGTATCGACTTCTAACCAAACAATCAGATGGAGTCTTTGCACTATTTCAGGAACCATTTGCTTGAGCGGGGAAGAGAACGTTGAAAAAGGAGAATCACAATTCACTTTGAATGGTAGTTCATTAGAGGCTGGTGTTTATTTCCTAATGATTGAAGGACCTGAAATCTCCGCTAAGGCTAAGATAATGGTTAGGTGAAAATGAAATGAGAGAGAATACGCATATCGTCTCTCTAAGAAACTTTGAATGTGATTTATGCGTAGAATAAAGAGAATAATCATATTACTATATGTGTCGGTGCTGCCCCTTATTTCATGGGCAGCACTGATTTCTTCCACCAATTTTGAAGATTTCAAAAGTGGTTCCTCACTTTCTCGTGAAGAACTGCAGGAGAAAGGTTTTCTGACGGGGACGTGGGATAACTCGCTGGCGACGAGAACTCTTTTGGATACGTGTCAGTCGGTGTCGGGACGTAAGTCCGTTCGAATCACCTATCCGAAAAATGGTTATGGTCCATCGGAAACGGGTTGTCAGGTGCAACTGAAGTTTGAGAAGAGGGATGAAGCCTATGCCTCTTATTGTTTGCGATTCTCTGAGAATTTCTCATGGGGAACCACTAGCTATGGAGGTAAACTCCCTGGTTTGTCGGGTGGCGATAATTGTTCGGGTGGCGATGCTTGCGACGGTACGAATGGATTCTCCGCACGTTTGATGTGGAGAGCTGGAGGTAAGGCTGTGTTGTATCTCTATCACATGGATAAGCCAGATAAGTATGGTGAGGATTTTGAGTTGATATATCCGAATGGAACGCAGGTGGTTTTTGAACGAGGCAAATGGTATCATATAGCGGAACGTGTGAAGATAAACAGTGATGGATCCACGTATGATGGTGAGGTGGAGATTTGGGTGAACGGACAGCAGGTGTTGCTTGTGCGAGGATTGCGTTTCACCTCGAATGGAGATAAAGTGGATGATCTTTATATTTCAACATTTCATGGAGGGGATGATGAAACATGGTGTCCGACGGAAACCTGTTACACATGGTTGGATGATATTCGTATAGGAACCACCTACGAGGATGTCTCCTATCAAACCTGCCGAAAACCAGAGATTGGAAAAAATCAATCCCTTTGTACGGGCGCCAAATCATATACGTTTACATCAGATTTAACTGATGACAAAAGAAAATACCAATGGTTGCGGAATGGAGAACTCATTGCTCATGAACCAATCATTCAGGTTTGGCAAGAGGGTCGTTACGAATTGATAACGGATAGTGCATGGTGCAGTGCACGCGATACGGTTCATCTGTTTGCCACTCTACAACCCACATTGGGAGGTGATAAACATTTGTGTGGCACCTCTTTCCAGTTGTTGGATACACAATTGCCAGATGATGCAGAGTATCAGTATGAATGGGGAAAAGATGGGGTTCGCTTGGAAGAGAAAGGTTCCACTTTGAAGGTTTGTGAAGGAGGTACGTATACAGTGAAGGTCTCATCCTCCAATTGTGAGGAGGTGACAGATCAGGTGGTGGTTACATCAGGTCTGTTGCTAGTTCGTATGACGGAGTTGTCGGGAGGAACGGAAGCTAAGATGGAGGTGTCTGGCTCAGGCGTATATGAATGGTATGCAGATGAACAACTGATGAAGTTACTGGCTACGGGAATAACCTACACCGCACAGATGACAACCATGCCATCCTATGTATATGTGAAGGATGCCAGTTCGTATGATGGATTGGTGGGGAAGAAAAGACTGACTTCAAATGCGTGGACACGTAGCGACTTTTCTGAATCACTGTTGTTTACAGTGAAAAAAGAGTTGACCATTGATTCATTGTCTATCTATCCAAAATCAGAATTGAATGCGGTGATTCGCATTATAGATGATCAGTCAGGTGATGTTGTGGCAACAAGAGAGTATGACAATCTGATGCCAGGCGAGAATCGATTGGCGATTACAGTCTCCTTGTCGCCAGGAAAATATAGAATGGATGCATTAGGAACGACCGCACCTTTGTATCATTCCCATACAGATGAAGATATCCAGTATCCTTATGAGATAAAAGATGTTATTTCTATTGATGGAACCTCACCAGCCTGGCTTGCGAACAAACCATGGTACCTCTATTTCTATAATTGGAGAATCTCGGTGGGTAATACCTGTGCTGCCACTCCTGTCTCTTTGAAGAAGCAGACAGTTTCTTCTACTCCAGTTGTGCAAAAAAGTAAGATTGAGGTCTATCCTAAATTTACGGACGGAGAGTTGCATATAGATGGATTGACGGGTAAGTCGAGGATAATAGTGTACAATTGTAGTGGGAAAAAAAAGTTGTATAGAAACATGAAACAAGAGAATGCCTATTTTAATGTGGCAGAATGGGATTCAGGCGCATATGTGATACGGGTGGAAGATGAAACAGGAGTCTATTCTTTTCATTTCATTAAGTTCTGAAAAAAAACAGATATAGAAGGAACCATCAGAATGGGGAAAGTGAAGAATTGGTGAAAAATTAAGTTTTTTTTACTAATAAACTCATTATGTGCTAATAATTGTTTATCTTAGCAGTCGAATTTGTAAAACGTGAGATTATATTAGATAATTTATAAATTACATAATATGAATGAACCAAAGACAAAAGGTGCGTGGAAAATAAAAACGCTCCTTTCTATTGCAGGAAAATTGCAATGGATGAAATTGGATAAAGCAGCTAAAGATTGTAAGAAAGCGCAAGAGAAGACATTACGTCAAATCTTGGATTATGCAAAGGATTCCGTATATGGAAAGGAGCATAACTTCGCTAAGATATTAGAAGCTCAAACACCAGAGGAGTTGTTTAAGAGATATCAAGAGAATGTTAAACCTAACGACTACGAAGATTTCCGTCCGTATGTAGAGCGTCACAAACAAGGAGAGCCAAATGTACTTTTCCCTGGTAAGCCTAAGATGTACGCCACAACGTCAGGTACAACAAGCGAACCTAAGTGGATTCCTATCACAGAAGAATATTATTCAAATATTTATAGCAAGATGACCAAGGTATGGTTGTATTCTTTTATTAAGAATAGACCTAAAACATTCGAAGGTCAGATTGTATCTATCGTTGGAAAGGCAATTGAAGGAGCTGCTCCAGATGGAACTGTTTATGGATCAGTGTCTGGTGTGACTCAACGTGATTGTCCTGAGTTCATCAAGGTAGCATATACAGCACCTGCTGATGTCTTTACGATTTCAGATTATAAAGCTCGTTACTATTGCATCATGCGTTTGGGTATTGAGCACAATGTACATTTGATTGTGACAGCCAACCCATCTACAATTGTAGAGATGCAGAAGAATGTAAATGAGTTCTATGATGATTATGTAGACGATATTGAGCATGGAACAATTAGTAGCAAGATCAATGTTCCTGATGAGATTCGTCAAAACATTATCAAAGCAAAGAATCTTCAACCAAATCCAGAAAGAGCTAAAGAACTTCGTGAGTTGAAGGCTAAATATGGTACAGTGTTGCCTAAACACTACTGGCCAAACATGCAGATTTTGAACACATGGAAATGTGGTAACACTAAGTTCTATTTGGATAAGTTCAAAGACTCTTTCCCTGCACAAATGATGCACCAAGAGTTTAGCTATTTCTCATCCGAGTGCCGCGCAGGATTGGTGTTGGATGAGACAAACGGAACAGTTCTATTCCCTCACATGCACTACTTCGAGTTTGTGGAGGAGCATGATATAGAGAGTGCAAATCCTAAGTTCTTGCAGTTGCATGAGTTGGAAGTTGGTAAGCGCTACTGTCCATACGTAACTACATGGGCTGGTCTTTACCGCTATACAATGAGCGATTTGCTTGAGGTAGAGGGCTATTATAACACAATTCCAAAGGTACACATGGTACAAAAGATCAATGGTATTGTCACAATGACAGGAGAGAAACTTCACGAAACTCAGTTCACGAGTGCTGTGGAGGAGACTGCTAAGGAGTTGAACATGCCAGTTAAGTTCTTCATTGGATTTGCTGATTTGAGCGTTTCTGCTTACCATTTCTATTATGAGTTCGAGGATGAAAACACAACTCAGGAGCAGGCAGAAGAGTTCACTCGTTCCGTTGATGCTAAATTGAAAAAGAAGAATATGGAGTATGAGGCAAAACGTGACTCACTTCGTGTTCATGACCCTCTTACTCATATCTTGGTGTCCGAGTCGTTCGAGAAGTTCAAAGCTCGTTGTATCGATGAAGGAGCACGTGACGGTCAGTTTAAGTTGAATTTGTTGCTTCAGGATGAGAATCGCCACGCTAAGTTTAAGGACCTTGTTAAGAAATGAACATTGATTTAAGTAAAGTACGTGCCGTCGTCTTTGATCTCGACGGCACGTTATATAACAACAGCCGCTTCCCTTTTTGGTTAGTATCCTCAAGGGTGGCGGATGCTTTTGTTTTTAGTGCGGAAAGAAAAGTCAGAAGGCAGATGAAGGGTGTCGACTTAGACAATTCGGATGCTTTCTACGAATCATTTTTCTCTCATATATCCGATAGATCCCGCTTTTCTCCTGAGGAGGCACGTGATTGGTATTGGACCACCTATATGAATCTCTTCCCTCGCATTTTACGGAAACATTACAAACCGAATGAAGGGGTAGAGGAGGTGTTCACTTTCTTGAATGAGAAAAACATACCATCTGCTATTTATTCTGATTATCCGCTGGTGAAGGAGCGATTTGAGGCTTTAGGATTGTCCAGTGATATTTGTGAGAATTATTGGTCAGCACCTGATATGGGTGCATTCAAACCTGCTATTCGTCCGATGCATGAGATTGCCTCTGCCATGGGTGTAGAGGCGGATGAACTGTTGGTCGTGGGAGATCGTGTCGACACAGATGGAAAGTCGGCTTTCTCTTGTGGCGCTCAGTTTGTTCATATTCTAAAGAAGAAAAATTCAAAAGATCCTTCTACAGCTTATGTGTCAATGCATTGGGATGAGTTCGTTCATTTTATTATGAACTGGGAATGAAACAGCAGTTTCCAATAATACTGCTGATATTGTTGTCTATTGCCTTTGTTGTATCGGCAATAGATATTCAAGATACGTGGTTGACATGGTTGCTGGAGTCAATGCCTGTAATCATAACAGTCCCTATTTTGATATATAGTTATAAAAAATTTACCTTTTCAAATTTTGCCTATCTTTTGATCTTTATTCATTCTCTATTATTATTGTACGGGGCTCATTATTCGTACGCCAAGGTACCTCTTGGCTATTGGATGGAGGATGTTTTTGGATTTACGCGTAACAATTATGATAAAATAGGCCATTTCATGCAAGGCTTTGGTCCGGTGATTTATGCACGGGAGTTGTTTCTACGTTGCACCCCTCTGAAAAGAGGGCGTTGGGCATCGTTCGCTTCATTCTGTGTGGCAATGACGGTTTCTGCCCTTTATGAGATTATCGAGTGGGCTGCATCCATGACCAATCCGGAAGATACAGAAGCATTCTTAGGAATGCAGGGTTATATATGGGATACACAGACGGATATGTTTATGTGTATGATAGGTTCGCTACTCGCATTAACGCTCTTTTCCACACTCCATGATAAATCGATGGGACGTGTGGAGGCGTAAGAAATCATTAGACATTATTTGTTAGATATATAAAAAAAAGAGACAGCTTTGATTTAGCTGTCCCTATTTTTGTTTTGTGATTTATGGATTTTTATCCGTTATCATTAGGTTGTACGCTTGGCCATGGATTTTCGATGATGCCAGCCATTTCGCACATTTTAGCATGTACGCGATCTCTTACTTCATCAACCGCCTCTTTTCTTGGTAAATCGAAGTTAGGATAGATAGGTTCACCAACACGACAAGTGTAAAGAGGTGCTTTTTTGTTGAATAATTTGTAAAGGCCTGTTCTCTCTCTATAAACGATCACCATAGGGATGATAGGAATTTTGTACTTATAGGCAAAGATGAAAGCCCCTTTGCGGAAAGGACGGAGCGGTTTGTAATTGTTCCATCTGCACTCTTCAGGGAAGACGTGGAACCACGCTTTTCTTTCATGTAGTTCATCGAATGCCTCGTTGAATTTTTTGAGGGCGCTCATTGTTTTGGGAACAGGTATACCGCAAGTGTGACGCATTTTGTCACGCACCTTTGTCTGAAAGTTGTCAGCCCATGCAGGATACCATAGGTTGGATTTGCCAGAAGCTGCCCAAACAGTGATAAAGTCCCATCCGAAAGCATGATTGCAGACAGTGATTGCACCATTAGCCAATTCTTTTTTGTGCTTTTTAAGGTTTTCTTTTCCTTCATTTCTCACGCCAAAGATTAGAGGATTGACCCATTTACATACAGTATAGAAACGGAAGGAAGCCCAAAAATGACCGAGTTTCCATTTCCATGATTTGTCTATGTAAGGGTAATTTTCGTCAAAGACTTCATTGTATATATTTTCATAGGTCAACTTATGAACGAAGGGATCTTCCTCGGGAAAGGTGTCCTCTACATCAGGAATGTATTCACCTTCCTTCACCTTCATCATTTTGTACCGCTTATTTTCTAAACATGAACTCATAAGTAAAAAATTAAATGTTAATGAAAGAAATTAGCTATAAAACTCTTAAAAAAGGATTGTTCTCCTTTTCAAATTTTATGGTTGAAGGACATCCGTGACCGCTATATATGACGGTGTCGTCAGGGAGTGTCAATAATTTCGTTTTTATGCTGTTGATTAATGTTTCGTAATTACCTCGGTGTAGGTCAGTTCGACCAATACCACCTTGAAGAATGGTATCGCCAACAAAGACACATTCATCTTTTGGCAGATAGAAGGCAAGTCCGCCAGGCGAATGTCCCGGAACTGCCAACACATGTAGTTCGAGGGAACCCAACGTGATTATGTCGCCATCTTTGATGTAACCTTGAAGCGGAAGAGCATCGTCATCCATTGGCATTTCAAAGAGAGCTAATAAGTCTTGATAGTGATTTAGAAAGAAGTTGTCTTCTTTGGCTCCATAAGCGCCAATACCGTATTTTTCTTGGATGAAACGGTTTCCATAGACATGATCAAAATGCAGGTGAGTATTTAAAACCTTACAAAGATTCAAGTGGTTTTCTTCAACGTATTGTGCGAATCTATTCCTTTCATCTTTGCTTTGACAACCAGGGTCTATAACGATTGTGTCGTTGGTTGCTTCGTCGGTTAATAAGTATGTATTAACTTGTATTTGGTTGAAAACAAATGTTTTAAGTCTCATCTTGAGTGTTTCCTCTTTTTAGTTTGATTTGTCTATGCAAAGATATAATTATTTTGTTTTTTTTGTGTAAATTTGCGTCGTTAAGTTTATGCATAAAAAAAAATAAGATGAGTGTATCAGATTTGAGTGAACAGGAGATCCTTCGCCGTGAGAGCTTGAAGGCACTGAAAAACATGGGAATAGATCCCTATCCTGCTGCAGAATATGTTGTGTCAGCGCATTCCACAGATATAAAAGCCGAGTTTAATGATGATGCTCCCAAACGTGAAGTGACGGTAGCTGGACGTATTATGTCTCGTCGTATCATGGGTAAGGCTTCTTTTATGGAGTTGCAGGATAGCAAGGGACGTATTCAGATTTATATCTCCCGTGATGAAATTTGTCCAGATGAAAACAAAGATTTGTACAATGTTGTATTCAAAAAATTGTTGGACATTGGTGATTTCATTGGAATCAAGGGATATGTTTTCCGTACGCAGATGGGTGAGATTTCTGTTCATGCAGCTGAACTAACTGTTTTGAGCAAGTCATTGCGTCCATTGCCAATCGTTAAGTATAAAGATGGTGTGGCATACGATGCGTTTGAAGATCCTGAGTTGAGATATCGTCAGCGTTATGTTGATTTGGTGGTGAACGATGGTATCAAAGATATATTTTTGAAACGTGCGAGAATCGTTAAGTCTTTGCGTGACCAATTGGATGCTGCAGGTTATACTGAGGTGGAAACTCCTATTCTACAGTCTCTTGCTGGTGGCGCGGCTGCTCGTCCGTTCATCACACATCACAATACATTGGATGTTGATTTGTATCTTCGTATAGCCACTGAGTTGTATTTGAAGAGATTGATTGTCGGTGGTTTCGAAGGTGTTTTTGAAATCGGCAAGAACTTCCGTAACGAAGGTATGGATAAAACTCACAATCCAGAGTTTACTTGTATGGAGTTGTACGTACAGTACAAAGATTACAACTGGATGATGAGCTTTACTGAAAAATTATTGGAGAATATATGTATCGCTGCCAATGGTTGCAGTGAAACAAAAGTGGGTGATAATGTGATTAGCTTTAAAGCCCCATATAAGAGAATTTCTATTTTGGATTCCATCAAGGAGAAGACTGGTTACGACTTAGAGGGTAAATCGGAAGATGAGATTCGTCAGGTTTGTAAGGCCTTGAAAATGGAGATTGATGATACCATGGGAAAAGGTAAACTGATTGATGAAATCTTCGGAGAGTTCTGTGAGGGTACTTATATTCAACCTACATTTATTACAGATTATCCAGTTGAGATGTCACCTCTAACTAAGATGCATCGTTCTAAACCAGGATTGACAGAGCGCTTTGAGTTGATGGTCAATGGAAAAGAGTTGGCCAATGCCTACTCTGAGTTGAATGATCCAATTGATCAGATGGAACGTTTCCAAGAGCAACTTCGTTTGTCTGAGAAGGGTGATGATGAGGCTATGTTTATCGATCACGACTTCGTTCGTGCATTGGAGTATGGTATGCCTCCAACATCAGGTATCGGAATCGGTATCGACCGTTTGGTTATGTTGATGACAGGTCAGACTACAATTCAAGAAGTATTGTTCTTCCCTCAGATGCGTCCTGAGAAGAAAGCACAGGCAAAAGAAGAAACGAATTCTAAAGAGTAAGGATATATTATGGAGAAAACACCAAAGATAGCCGTAATGGGTGGTGGAAGCTGGGCCACTGCAATCGCAAAGATTTGCATGGAACAGGGGGATATCTGTTGGTATATGCGTCGCGAGGAACAAATAGAGGATTTCAAAAAGCATAAGCATAATCCATCTTATTTGTCCACTGTACAGTTTGATACAGAGCGTATCTTCTTCTCTTCGAATATCAATGAAATAGTAAAGAAGTCAGATATCCTGATTTTTGCTACTCCTTCCCCTTTCTTGAAACAACATTTAAAGAAGTTAAGAGCTTCTTTGAAAAACAAGATCGTTGTTTCTGCCATTAAAGGTATCGTTCCTGATGAGAATCTGAATGTCTCAGAATATTTCCATCGCATTTATAATGTACCGAAAGATAACTTGTTGGTTATCTCTGGACCTTCTCATGCTGAGGAGGTGGCCATGGAACATTTGACCTATCTGATGATCGGTGGTCATTGTAGAGATAAGGCTAAGCAGTTGGCTGAGATGTTGCAATGTCACTATGTGAAGACTTCAGTGGTGGATGATGTGTATGGATTGGAGTATGCTTCTGTTTTGAAGAATGTTTATGCAATAGCAGCTGGTATTTGTCATGGACTAAAGTATGGCGATAATTTCCAGGCTGTATTGGTTTCCAATGCGATTCAAGAGATGAACCGATTCTTAAACATTGTGGATGAGAAGCAACGAAACATCAATGAGTCGGCTTACTTGGGCGATTTGTTGGTGACATCCTATTCGAAATTCAGTCGTAACCGTACGTTTGGTACGATGATCGGAAAAGGCTATTCTGTAAAAACCGCTCAGTTGGAGATGGAGATGATTGCTGAGGGATATTATGGTACAAAGTGTATCTATGAGATCAATAAAGGATATAAGGTGAACATGCCTATCTTGAATGCTGTTTACAATATACTTTATGGAAAAATATCCCCTGCCATTGAAATCAAGGTGTTGAGTGGATTAATGAGGTAAAAATTTAAATTAAATACGTATAAATAAAATGGAGAACATTAAGTTAAACATTGAAAACGCTTTTGCTTGCGAGTCTGTTTTCGTTACAAAGCAAAGTGTAAATGCATACGATGCAAAGGTAAAAGAGTGCATGGAAATGTTGCATGCAGGTACTGGTAAAGGAAATGACTTCTTAGGATGGTTGTCATTGCCAAGTTCAATCACTGAAAAGTTTATGGATGAGGTGATTGCAACAGCAAATGATTTGAGAAGCCGTTGCGACGTAGTTGTTGTAGCAGGTATCGGTGGTTCTTACCTTGGTGCACGTGCTGTCATCGACGCTTTGTCTAACGCTTTTTCAGCATTCCAAAAGAGCAAAAAGAACCCTGCAATCGTTTTCGCAGGTAACAATATCAGTGAAGATTATTTGGCTGAATTGTCATCTTTCTTGAAAAGAAAACAATTCGGTATCATCAATATTTCTAAATCAGGAACAACAACAGAGACTGCTTTGGCATTCCGTCTTTTGAAGACTCAATTGGAAGAGCAAGTAGGTAAGAAGGAGGCTCAAAAACGTATTGTTGCTGTAACAGATGCTGCTAAGGGTGCATTGCGTAAGTTGGCTACTCAAGAGGGTTATAAGACATTCGTTATTCCTGATAATGTAGGTGGTCGTTTCTCAGTGTTGACTCCAGTTGGTTTGTTGCCAATCGCAGTAGCAGGTTTCGATATTAAGAAATTGGTGGCTGGTGCTGCTTCTATGGAGAAACTTTGTGGAAAAGATGTACCTTTCTCAAAGAACCCTGCTGCTCAATATGCAGCTGTTCGTAACGAGTTGTATCAAAAAGGTAAGAAGATTGAAATTTTGGTTAACTATCATCCAAAATTGCACTATATCGGAGAGTGGTGGAAACAATTGTATGGAGAGTCTGAAGGTAAGGATTTGAAGGGTATCTTCCCTGCTGCAGTTGATTTCTCAACAGATCTTCACTCAATGGGACAATGGATTCAAGAGGGTGAGCGTTCTATCTTCGAGACAGTAATCTCTATCAAGAGACCTAACAAGAAATTGGTTGTTCCAGAGGATAAAGACAACTTGGACGGTTTGAACTTCTTGGCAGGAAAACGTGTTGACGAAGTGAACAAGATGGCTGAGTTGGGTGTCGTATTCGCTCATGTTGACGGACAAGTGCCTAACTTGCATATTGATATGCCATCTTTGAATGAGTATTACATTGGTCAGTTGTTCTACTTCTTCGAGAAGGCTTGTGGTATCAGCGGTTACCTTCTTGGTGTGAACCCATTCAACCAACCAGGTGTTGAGGCTTACAAGAAGAACATGTTTGCTTTGTTAGGAAAGCCAGGTTATGAAAAAGAAACCGAGGCAATGAAAGCAAGAATTAATAAATAATTCGTGTTGAACGCGCGTTTATTATAATCTAAAAGAGACTGTGTCTGTGAATGATTTTGCAGACGTGGTCTCTTTTCTTTTACGAGTATATGGAAGCATTTATTCAGTGGTGTTTAGATAATCTGAATTATTGGACAGTGGCTTTGTTGATGGCTATTGAGAGCTCTTTTATTCCATTCCCTTCAGAGATTGTTGTGCCTCCTGCTGCTTATAAGGCGGCTGCAGGAGAACTTAATTTGTTTGGCGTGATAGCAGCTGCTACTTTTGGTGCTATGTGTGGTGCCATTGTGAATTATGTCATCTCCTACAAATTAGGTCGTCCATTTGTTTATTGGTTTGTTAATACCAAGTTTGGACACATGTGCTTGTTATCTCAGGAAAAAATGGAGCGTGCAGAGGCCTATTTCAGAGAGCATGGTGTATCTTCCACATTGGTGGGAAGATTGGTTCCCGCTGTTCGTCAGCTAATATCCATACCTGCTGGATTGGCTAAAATGAATTTCTTTAAATTTCTTTTGTTTACGGCTATAGGTGCGACACTATGGAACACTGTTTTGGCAATTATTGGTTACGCACTTCACGCAGCTGTACCTAAAGATCAGCTTGCTTCTGCTGTAAGCGAATACAAACCTTATTTGACAATAGGTGGTGTGGTTCTGTTTCTACTATTCGTCTCCTATTTGATCATTTCAGGTATCATCAAAAAAAAGAAAGGATCAACATCAATTAATTAATAAATAAGTAATCATGAAAAACAGAAACATTATTGGCAAATATTCTTGCTTGGCATTTATCGCCATTGTAGGATTGTCTGCATGTCGTTCTAAAACAGAAACGACTCCTGAGAAAGAAGATGTAAAGGATACTGCAGCAGTTGTATGCACTGCTACACCTACTTACACGATTACTGAGAGCGTGCAAGATTCTATCGTATTGTCATCGCCTTCAGTTCATTCATCTGTATCGTTAATCGATGCATTGTCTAATCGTCATACGGTTCGCTCTTATTCATCTGAACCATTGTCAGATCAACAGATATCTGATATGCTTTGGTGTGTTTGCGGTGTTAATCGCGAGGATGGTAAGTTGACTGCCCCAACAGCCCGCAATGCACAAGAAATAGATGTTTATCTATACACGACAAAGGCTATCTACTATTATCAGAAATCGGGTCACTCTTTGAAATTGGTGAAGGAGGGTGATTTCCGCCAAAAGGCAGGAACTCAACCATTCTATGGTCAGGCTCCTATAGCTATTACTTTCGTGGCTGATTTCAATAAGATGGCTGATTTTGATGAGGAAGGAAGACAATTTTATTCAGCAACGGATGTTGGATATGTAAGTCAAAATCTATATCTTTATTGTGCGGCTTCTGGTTTGGCTACTGTTGCTTGCGGTAGTATTGACCGACCACAGATTCTTGAGACACTTGGCTTGACTAATGCAAAGCCGTTGTTGTCTCATCCAGTAGGCTTCGAAAAATAAGGGTAAACTCGAAAGAGTCTCCCTTTAAACATAAGTTAGTATGAATTGTGGGTTGATTACAGGACCCACCTAAACTAATGGAAATGAAAGGTAAATTCATTGTGATCGAAGGTGTGGATGGATGCGGAAAATCCACACAACTTTCACTTATGAGTCAGACATATGAGAAAATGGGTGTGCTTTGTAAGTACATCCATTTTCCTATGCTTAATCAAGGATTGTATGGCACAATGGTGGCTGAGTTCCTTCGTGGTGAATATGGTTCTATCGATCAGGTACACCCTAAGTTGGTGGCACTTCTATTTGCCAATGATCGTATGGAACATATTGCAACGATTAACGAGTGGCTCGATAAAGGCTATGTTGTGCTTGCTGATCGCTTTGTCTATTCTAACATTGCGTATCAATGTGCTAAATTGAAATCAGCAGAGGAAAAACAACTCTTGAAACAGTGGATTTTACAATATGAGTTTGAACACAATCGGTTGCCAGTGCCTGATTGCTCCTTCTTCCTGAATGTCCCATTCTCTTTCGTTAAAAAGACCTTGGAAGCCAACAGAGAAGGGGAAGAAAGAGCTTATCTGAACGGGAAACAGGATATCCATGAACAATCCATGGATTTTCAAAAACAGGTCTATGATGAGTATCAGAAACTGATTGAGGAACAACCGACGTTCATCAATATTGAATGTTTTAACTCGAAGGGAGAATTCTTGCCAAAAGAGACTATTCATCAAATGATGATGGATCACTTGAAGTGAGTTCTTAATTAAGGGATTATGAAAGAAACGAAGATAGCTGTTATTGGACTTGGTTATGTGGGATTGCCATTAGCCCGTCTGTTCTCATCTAAATATCCAACCATAGGTTATGATCAGAATGAGAGACGTGTCTCTTCAATCATGAATGGACATGATGACACATTGGAGGTGCCTGACGAATTGCTACGTGAGGCATTGGATAAGAACGCTTTTGTTTGTACTTCTGATATCGAAAAAATCAGGGATTGTAACTTCTACGTGGTAGCTGTTCCAACTCCTGTTGATACTTATAATCGTCCTAATTTGCAACCTTTGTTGAGCGCAAGTAAGACGGTTGGTGAGGTGATAAAAAAAGGCGATGTGGTGGTCTATGAGTCTACGGTTTATCCTGGAGTGACGGAAGAGGAGTGTGTGCCTAAGGTGGAGGAGGTGTCGGGACTTCGTTTCAATAAAGATTTCTTTGTGGGTTACTCTCCCGAACGAATCAATCCAGGCGATAAACTACATACCGTGGAGAAAATCAAAAAGGTCACTTCTGGTTCTACTCCCGAAATTGCAGATTATGTGGATGAAGTCTACTCATCTGTTCTAATCAATGGAACGTTTAAAGCCTCCTCTATTAAGGTGGCGGAAGCTTCCAAGATTATAGAGAATTCTCAACGTGATGTGAATATCGCGTTTATGAATGAACTGGCACGTATCTTCAATGCCATGGGTATTGATACCAATGATGTGATTGAGGCGGCTGCCACCAAATGGAATTTCATCAAGATGAAACCTGGATTGGTGGGTGGTCATTGCATTAGCGTTGATCCATATTATCTGATTCAGAAAGCTCAGGTGTATGGCGTCCTCCCTCATATCATGACCAATGCTCGTCGGTTGAACGACGGTATGGGTGAATATGTGGCTAATCGTGTGATTCGTTGCATGAACAAGAAGGGTGTCCTTGTGAAAGATGCTAATATCTTGCTGTTGGGTATCACCTTTAAGGAGAATTGCCCGGATATCCGTAACACAAAGGTCTTGGATATCTACTATACATTGAAAGAGTATACATCCAACATTACCATCTATGACCCATGGGCGAGCAAAGAAAGCATTGCCGCTGAATATGGAATAGAGATTACTAATACAATGCCTACAGATCGTTATGACGCTGTTGTCTTGGCAGTTGCGCATCAGCAATTTGCCAGTTTGAAGTTGCGTTCTCTTCTGAAAGATCCTTCTTTAGGTGTTGTTTACGATGTGAAGAGTGTGGCTCCACGCGAAGAGGTGGACGAAAGATTATAAGCCTTGCTGTATGAGTCACCCAAGAATATATCTCTGTTTGGCTCACATGAGTGAGTCGGGTATGGAACAAAAATTTGTTCAGGAGGCATTCGATACGAATTGGGTGACCCCGTTGGGTCCCAATGTGACTGCCTTTGAACACGATTTGGAACAGTGGCTCGTCTCCAATGGGTCTTCTGCGAAATATGTGACGGCTCTCTCTTCTGGCACTGCTGCTTTGCATTTAGCCTTGTTGATGTGTGGCGTACAAAAAGATGATGAGGTGATCTGCCAAAGTTTCACATTTTGTGCATCTGCCAATCCGATTGTTTATTTAGGTGCTCATCCCGTTTTTGTTGATTCAGAAAGGGAAAGCTGGAACATGAGTCCTGTTTTGCTAAAACAGGCAATTGAGGAAAGAATATCTGTTACAGGAAAGAAGCCTAAGGCGATTGTGGTGACGCATTTGTATGGTATGCCTGCCATGATACGTGAGATAGCCGAATTGTCAAAATCTTATGAGATACCGTTGATAGAGGATGCTGCTGAGGCATTGGGCTCGTCTTATGATGGTCGTCCGTGCGGAACCTGGGGCGACTTTGGCGTTTTTTCCTTCAACGGGAATAAGATGATCACCACCTCGGGAGGAGGTGCTTTAATCTCTCCAAGTGAGGCGAAGAAGCAACAAGCAACGTTCTTAGCAACGCAGGCGCGCGATTCTTTCCCATACTATCATCATACTCAAATAGGTTACAACTATAGATTGTCGAATGTTTGTGCAGGTATAGGGCGTGGACAGATGATTGTTTTGAACGAGCATATTGCTCATCATCGTCATATTGCAACTATCTACAAAGAGGCATTTACTTCAGTGGATGGAATTGAATACCATGATGCACCGTCCCCACTGCATTATTCAAATTTTTGGCTGAGTACCATCTTGTTAGCTCCATCCTTGCATGTTGTAGGACAGCAAGGCAAAGGTGATATTGATGCCCCTAACGATAATGTGGAAGCACTTCGTTTAGCGTTGGATAAGGAACAAGTGGAGAGTCGCCCGTTATGGAAACCAATGCACCTTCAACCTATTTATCAAAACGCCCCAGCGTATGAGGATAACACATCGACACAATTGTTTCGTTGCGGACTATGTTTGCCCTCTGGTCCATGTGTGACGGATGAGGATGCAAGGCGAGTGGTGGATACCATCCTCTCATCAATAAAATAAGCAAGACGTAAGAAAATAATAGTTGAAAGAGTTGGCATTCTTGTTTTTGTTTCTTAAATTTGCACCGCATTTAGCGATTGCCTTATGGTGTAATGGTAGCACATCAGTTTCTGGCACTGCTTGTCCGGGTTCGAATCCTGGTAAGGCAACGAAAAGCGATAAATAACCTACTGAATTTCTGTGGGTTATTTTTTTTATGTGTTTTGTTCGGATTTTTAATTCACTATTCCTCCAACCATTTATTCAATATTGTTTTTTATCCCACTTTTTTATTGTTATATTTGTTAGCAGTAATGGTGAATGCGTATCTATTGCAATGATAGATATGTATTTGATGTATTTAAAAAGATGAGATTATGAGAGTGATTCCTTCTTCTGAATTGATTATAAATGCGGATGGATCAATTTTCCATTTGCATCTGAAGCCAGAACAGTTGGCTGATAAGGTGATACTAGTAGGTGATCCTGGTCGTGTGGATATGGTGGCAAGCTATTTTGATGAAAAAGAGTGTGAGGTTAGCAGCCGTGAGTTCCATACCATCACGGGTAAACTGAACGGTGAACGCATATCTTGCGTGTCGCATGGTATTGGTACGGATAATATTGATATTGTGTTGACGGAGTTGGATGCTTTGAAAAATATCGATTTTGCCACAAGAACGGTAAAACCTACGCATACGCAGTTGACACTTGTACGTATAGGCACATCAGGTGGTTTGCAACCCTTCTGTCCGGTGGGCTCTTATGTGGTCTCTCGTCGTTCCATTGGTTTTGATGGATTGCTTAATTACTATGAGACACCGACTACTGCGATTGATTTGGACTTTGAACAAGCCTTTTGCAAGTATGTGAATTGGAATCCTCGGTTGGCTGCACCTTATGTGGTGTCGGCTGATGAGGGGTTGATCGCACAGCTATGTGAAGGCATGGTGATGGGTGTTACCATCTCGGCTCCTGGTTTTTATGGTCCACAGGGACGTTATGTGCGCATTCCACTAGCAGATCCTTCGTTGAACGAGAAAATAGAGTCTTTTGATTATCATGGTGAGAAAATTACCAATTTTGAAATGGAAAGCTCTGCAGTGGCTGGCTTGGCAAAATTGCTGGGACATAAAGCGGTGACCATTTGTAATATAATTGCTGGTCGCGTTGATAAAACCATGAATACGGAGTATAAAGGCTCTATGGAGGATTTAATTAAAATTGTCTTAACTCGTCTGACCAAATGATTGATGTGTCTCATCTTTCCTTTCGCTTCCCTACGACTACAAAGTTGATCGTGGCAGTGAGTGGTGGTGCTGATTCGGTTGCCTTGCTTGACATCTTACATCAAGCAGGTTTCCCTTGTGTGGTTGCACATTGTAATTTCCATTTGCGTGGCGCGGAGTCGGATAGGGATGAGGCATTTGTTCGTTCACTGGCGAATCATTATCACCTTCCATTCAGAAAGATAGATTTTCAGACATTGGCGTATGCATCGATTCAATCCATTTCGGTGGAGATGGCCGCACGAGAGTTGCGTTATGATTGGTTTCGACAACTGCTTGTTCGTGAAGGTGCAAAGGTGATTGCTGTTGCTCATCATTCGGATGATGTGATAGAGACCTTCTTGATGAATATGTCTCGTGGTACAGGTATCAAAGGACTGACAGGAATTAAGGAACTGACGGATAACGTGTGGCGACCGCTATTGTCGGTTTCAAGAAAGGATATCAACGACTATTTGCAAATAAGAGGATTGTCTCATGTGGAGGATTCCACTAATGCAGATACACTCTATACTCGCAATAAATTCAGAAATGAAATTATCCCTTTGCTTCAGTCTGTTTATCCTACCTTTAAAGAGAATCTATTAAATACGATTGCCAATTTAAGACAAACGGAAGATTTTATTCGACAACAGTTGCAGGAGAAGAAAGAAGCGCTTTTTCAACCATTGGGCAATAATCAATACAAAATACCATTATCCTTATTGAGAGAAGAGACTTCGCTCTCTTTCTTGCTTTATGAGTTACTGACGCCTTATGGATTCTCATCTTCTACGATAGAGGACATTGTACGTTCCCTGCCTATGGACCATTCGGGACATCGGTTTTATAATAAACAAAAAAGTTGGGGATTGGTGCAAGAACGTGATCACTTGTTGGTTTATCCAATCAGTGCGAAACAAGAAGAGGTGTATGAGGTTCGTTGCGAGGAGGATTTTTTGAAGTTGCCGATTGCCATGAATTGCCAGTTGTTGTCAGTTTCGAATTGTAACATTCAGAAAGATGCTCTGCATTGTTATTTGGATCAATCTAAGGTGACATTCCCTTTCGTACTGAGGAGGTGGAGAAAAGGAGATTGGTTTGTTCCTTTCGGCATGAAGGGGAAAAAGAAGTTGAGCGATTTCTTCATAGATCAGAAAATGACAAATGAGGAGAAAGAGCGTCTTTGGGTCTTGACAACGAAGGATGATGATATTGTATGGATTGTCGGATATCGTTCGGATAATCGTTATAGAATTGCGGAAAATACCGCAAATGTATATGTTTTAGAAATTAAAGGTGGATTTTGAAATACACCAATTAAAAAATAAATAGTATGAGTTGGATTGATTATTTTTTCAAATCATGGTCACGTTTCTCTGATTTCAAATCAGAATCTGATCGTAAGGAGTTTTGGATATTTGCCTTGTTCAATTTAGGCATATTTTTCCTTTCGTTTTTATTTATATCCTATTCCGTATTGTCTAATCAGGAGGTTCTGGATATTGTGAATAATAGCATAAAAACTGTCCAGAGCTATTTTCAAGTGACAAACGCATCTGAATTTTCATTGAATGCAGATAGTGGAATATTCCCTTGGGTGTTGTTGATAGCAGTTTTTTCCTCCGTTCTTTGCTGGGCCTTTTTTATCTCGTCACCGATATTTTTCTATCTCTTTGTGCTAATCGTTATTGCTCCTGTAATGTGTTTGAGTGGTGTTTATTCTATTCAAGTTGCATTGATATATATGTTGGCGGTTATGATTCCATACCTTGCTTTGAGTATACGCAGACTTCGTAATGCAGGATATGGTTTGATTGCTTTTTTTAGTCAGCTGATACCAGTGGCGGGCCCCTTCATATATGTTTTCTTTTTGGCAAAATATGGAGCTGATAAGAAAGAGACTTTGGTAAAAGAGTCGTGAGTATGAACAGAGCAGACAACATCCTCAATGGTTTGAATGAAGATTCTGTGATTTACAAGTACTTCCCGATGAAGTACTTGAAGATTCTATTGCAGGATTGTCTGTTACGAGTGGGTCATACCTCTAAATGGGAGGATGTTTATGAGAATTTCTTCTTGAAGAATGAGTTTGTCTTCAAGAACTTATCGGGGAGTGGTAAACGTCTAATAGGATGTGTATATGGACAGTCGTGGACCTTGCAGGGAGAGTCAGACGCTATGTGGCGAATCTATTCCAACAAGTATCGCGAAAGTTGTGCAGTGAGAATTAAGACGACGGTAGGCAAGTTATTCTCTGTCATCTATCCGGTGGATAGTAAGAATCCTGTGCATGACACATCGACTTTCATTGGTCGGGTCAACTATTTGACGGACGAGGAACTTATCCAATGGCAACAACGTTCTATCCCTGCATCTGAGATGTTGCGGGTGATGATGGAGTCTTTCTTTGTGAAAAGGAAACCGTTTGAGCACGAACAAGAAGTGAGGATTATCAGAACAATCCCTGGTGATTTCTCTGATGTGGGTGTTGAATTCCTTGAGTTTGAAATTAATCCACATCAGTTGATTGATGAGTTTGTCATCGAACCTCGCTTGACGGATGCTCAATGTGAGGAGGTGCGTTCTCAACTGATTGAACTGGACGTTTCTCCAGAAAAAATTAGTCAGTCTGATTTATATCGGTTTAAGCCATCACGAATTGTTATACAACCATAAAGTAAACGATTCATAAAAGAAAAAGGCTTCCGTTCAAATGAGCGGAAGCCTTTCTTTATGAGGCATTGCATGTTACTTAGTATCTACCTTCTTTGTCCATAAAATGAACAGTACAAAGGTGGCGATGGTGCAGATGGCACCTATTCCGAAACATATAGCTTTGGATAATCCGAAAGAAAATCCGAAGAATGTGCAACTAACGCACGTCATAAATAATGCAGGGAGCAGTGTGATATAAAAGAACTTCTTCTTGCTATATAGGAAAACGGTGATTGCCCATAAGGTGAAGACGGACAATGTTTGATTAGCCCATCCGAAGTAACTCCATATTACATTAAATCCGTCAGGATTAGATATGTTGAAGAATAACAAAGCTATTGTGACTGCAAACATAGGAATGCAGATGTATAGTCTTTTACTAATACTTTTTTGCTCCATGTGAAGAAATTCGGCAATGATGAGTCGTGCAGAACGTAGAGCTGTGTCTCCACTGGTGATAGGTGCTGCCACTACTCCCATTATAGCTAAGAAACTACCAATGGTACCCAGCCATCCTTGACTGACGGCGGTAACAACTTGTGGTGCTTGTAGAGTTGCTTCTTTACCTAATTCAGAGGCTCCACCTCCATAGAAGAAATACATGGATATGGTGGCCCAGATAAGTGCGACGATACCTTCTGTGATCATACTTCCGTAGAAGATAGCACGACCATGTTTCTCATTGGTCATGCAACGAGCCATCAATGGACTTTGAGTTGCATGGAATCCGCTAATCGCACCACATGCTATGGTGATAAATAGAGCGGGGAATATATCTTTCCCGTTGAATGAGGCAGTGCTTATTCCCACATCATATAATTCGGGTAGTGATGGCCATTTGATCAATAAGTTGGCTCCTAAGGCGATGGCCATGAACAAAATAGCAAAGGCAAAGAATGGATAAATCTTTCCAATGATTTTGTCGACAGGCAACATGGTAGCTATTATATAGTATATGAAAATGGCGGCACACCAATAATATACAGTGCTGACACTTTCTTGATTGGCTGCTATCTCAGAAGAACCGTTTAGAAATTTATCGGTCATGTCGCCTAGTATTAATGCAGGACTGTATACGAAAACAGCGCCAACCATTACCATAAGGAATACAGTAAAGACCAACATCACTTTCTTGGTTCCATCTCCAAGGTATATACCAATCAATTCTGGTAGTCCAGCTCCTTTGTTGCGGATTGACAACATACCGCTCAAATAATCATGAACTGCTCCTGCAAAGATGCATCCGAAAACAATCCAAAGGTAAGCTGCCGGACCAAACTTTGCGCCCAAGATGGCACCAAAAATAGGTCCCGTACCGGCAATGTTCAAAAACTGAATCATGAAAATCTTCCATGTAGGTAGAGGAAGAAAATCCACACCGTCATTTTGACTAATGGCTGGTGTCACTCTTTCTGCATCTGGTGCAAAAACTTTTTCTACGAATTTGCCGTAAAAAAAGTAGCCTATCACTAAGGCTGCAAGACTTACTAAAAATGTTACCATTGTTTTATTGACTATTTTAACGGTGAACTTATGGAACTCACCTTGAACTCACTTTCAATGCAAAGATAATCATTTTGTGGCGGGTTGAGTCAAATCACCGTATCTTTTTCCAAAACTTTATTAACGGATGATTGATTTTCTCGATTTGAGGATATTCTTTTAGTGTTGAGCCAAATTGCTTGTAATATTGCGCGATTGTTGGCTGCATGCTTCCCTCGAAATCAAAGTTCGTCAATCCTTTCTCACGAGCAAGGAGTATTCCATGCCACACCAATAGGGAGGAAGCTCCCGAACTCTTTTCCTCGTTGTCATACACCGGAATCATATAATAGGCGGTGGTTGAATCCCATGCCATGAAAAGTGCCGCTAGGTTTTTGCCAGTATGGTCGATGGCATACAATATCGCCCCCATATCTCGTTTTATGGCCTCTTCACAAAGGGTAACTTCTACCTCCGGAAGATTCATATTCTTCTCTCCCCGTTGCTTCAGACAGGATGTGTGAAATTGATAAAAGTCTGTTGCGCCATGACCCTCTTTGATGATGATGCCATTTCGCTCAGCCTTCTTTATTTGTCTTTTTTGTGCGGAGGAAAAGCTTTGAAAGATGGTCTCTGGTGATTGTTGAATGGACTCGATTATGTATGTATGTCTCTGAGAAACCTTGTAGCCCTGTTCCGACCAGGGTTCTAATAGGGAGGAAGATGGGAAATATTGCATAAACCAATGCAGTTTCATCTTTTCCACCTCGGATATGATGTTGTAGGATATTGCCTTGTCGGATGAGTACCCATCCATTGTCCATATTCCGTTGCATTGAGAAAGAAGTGGTTGAAGAACCATTCTAAATCCATATTTACGGACGAACAGGTAGGGGAGGAATGCGATGATTTCATCTTGCTCATTCCGTATTAGAAGAACGTCCCATTCTTTGTGGCCAGCAACGCATTGCATCCACCAAGCTTGTTGGAAGAGTGGAATTTCGGAATGCTGTTGGCAAAAAGATAGGTATTGTTCTTTGCTCGTCATGGTAATAGGAGAAAAGAGACGAGTTTGACTCGTCTCTATGTGTTTTTATTTTTCAGCTAACAGAATGGACATGCATTCTTTTAGGGAATCTTTCCAATAAGGAACCTTCACCCCAGCTGTTTTGATTTTCTTTTTGTTGAGAACACTATAAGCAGGACGTTCTGCTTTAGTAGGGTATTCGTAGCTTTCGATAGCGCCGACAGTTGTTTTGTATCCAGCTGTTTCGAAAATTGCTTTTGTGAAATCATACCAACTGATGACACCTTCGTTTGAAAAATGATATGTATCAAATCCAGTAAAGCCTTTTTCCAATAGTGTCATGATGGCGTAGGCGAGGTCGGTTGCGTATGTTGGTGTTCCAATCTGATCGTATACCACGTTGAGGCTTTCACGCTCCTTGCCTAGACGAAGCATTGTTTTCACAAAGTTGTTGCCATATTCGCTATAAAGCCAAGCCGTTCTGATGACAATGGCGTCGCAACCTGTTTTCTCAACTTCTATCTCTCCGGCTCTTTTTGTCTTTCCATATACACCGATAGGAGCTGTCTCATCGTTCTCTTTCAGAGGCAGACTGCTCTTCCCGCCAAACACGTAATCGGTTGATATGTGAATAAATTTAGCGCCTACTTCTTTTGCCGCAATGGCTAGGTTTTTAGGCCCGTCAATATTGATTTTTGCAGCTAACTCTTGGCAGTCTTCTGCCTTGTCTACCGCAGTAAAAGCAGCGCAATTAATGATGGCGCCAATAGACTCTTTCTTGACGAGATCTTGTAGTAGATTCAAATCGGTAATATCCACCTCAGGAACGTCTGTGAACAAAAATTTGTGCGCAGGATATTGAGTGGAAATCTTTTTTAAGGAGCAGCCCAATTGGCCATTTCCCCCAGTAACCAGAATATTCATTTTTTATTATTATTTGAAAAGTTCAGCGTCTTTCAACAAAGGATGCTTTTTGTCTTTTTCAGACAATAACATTTCTGACTCTTTGATTGGCCATTGTATGCCAATTTCGGGGTCGTTATACATGATTCCTGCATCCGACTCAGGAGCATAAAGATTGTCCACTTTGTAAGTGAAGATAGCCTCTTGACTTAAAACAACAAATCCATGAGCGAAACCTCTTGGAATGAAGAGTTGCTTTTTGTTTTCTTCGCTTAATAAAACGGCAACATGTTTGCCGAATGTAGGTGAACTTTTTCTGATATCGATAGCCACATCTAAAACCTCTCCTTTGATGACGCGAACAAGTTTTGCTTGAGAGTGCTCTCCTTTTTGGTAGTGAAGTCCACGGAGAACGCCGTAAGAAGATTTTGATTCGTTGTCTTGGATAAAGTTAACTTTACCTACATGTTCTTCAAATTCGTTCATCTTGAAGGCTTCCATGAAGTAGCCTCGACTATCATTAAAAACTTTGGGTTCAATCACCCAAACACCTTTAATTTCTTGCTCAGTGAAAATCATTTTGCTTATAATAATGATAAAATGTATTGACCGTACTGCGTCTTGGATAGTTTGTTTCCAAGAATGCGGAGTTGGTCATCGTTAATCCATTTGTTACGCCATGCTATTTCCTCGATGCATGCGATGTAATATCCTTGTCTTTTTTGAATGGTCTCAACAAAGTTGCTGGCTTCAAGCAGGGAGTCGCAGTTTCCTGTGTCCAACCATGCGAAACCACGGCCAAATAATTCTACATGCAATGTCTTTTCTGACAAATAAAGTTTGTTGAGATCTGTGATTTCGTATTCTCCACGTGCGGAAGGCTGAATGCTTGCAGCTTTCTCTGTGACGGTTTTGTCATAGAAGTACAAGCCAGGAACCGCATAGTTGGATTTTGGTTTTTTAGGTTTCTCTTCTAGAGAGATGACATTGCCATCATTGTCAAATTCAACCACGCCGTAGGCAGTTGGGTCTTTCACGTAGTAGCCGAATATGGTTGCACCGGTTTTGGTGTTTGCTGCTTTTTTCAGCATTGCGGAAAAATTTTGTCCGTAGAAAAGATTGTCTCCTAATATAAGGCAACCAGCTTCGCCGTTAAGAAATTCTTTTCCTAAAACAAATGCCTGGGCTAACCCATTTGGATTTTCCTGTATTTTATAACTAAATGACATGCCTAAATCACCACCATCACCTAATAGTTGTTGAAACATTGGAAGATCCCTAGGTGTGGAGATAATCAACACTTCGCGGATGCCTGCTAGCATAAGCGTAGATAGTGGATAGTAAATCATTGGCTTGTCATATACAGGCATAATTTGCTTGGATATGGCCTTAGAAAGAGGATATAGACGCGTTGCGCTTCCTCCTGCTAGTATAATTCCTTTCATAATTTCTCCCTTATTTCTGCTTTTTCAGAAGAACAGTTTCAATAGCGTTTCTTAATTCGTTCTTTGACATTGCTCCGCGGGCCATTTGTGCTTGTCCGTCTTGCGGAATGAATACCAATAAAGGAATGGATGTGGCACCGAACATTCTTCCTAATTCTCTCTCTTTGTCCACATCAATCTTGTAAATATAGATTTGCCCTTTGTATTCGTTTGCTAATTCGTCTAAGTAAGGTGAAATCATTCTACATGGTCCACACCAAGTTGCGTAGAAGTCTAGAATACAAGGCTTGTCGCCTAAGTATTTCCATTCGTTTGCATTGACATCGGCAACTTTTTGGTTGAACTCAGCATTGTTTATATGAATTACTTTTCCTTCTTTGTCGTTTTTCGCATCTTTGTTTGCTGCACAAACACATGAAGAGATTCCGAATAGGAAGCAAAGGACAGATGTTTTAAATATACTATTTCTCATATCAGATAAGTTTTGTTCGTAAAATTTCCCCAAAAGTACTATTTATATTTCAAAAAGAGGCCCTTTTCTAAAAATCTTTTGATTCAATGTGTTAAAAAAGATGTAAACAAGGTGTCTAACTATCCTAAAAAAGATTATCTTTGCAATAAAAATTAGTCAACGCAACTGTCATTATGTATGTCAGAATATTTTGGTAACATATTTAAATCCTTTATTGATTATTGTTCTAACAAGACATATTCTCGCTGGATCGTTTTGTTGCTAGACTTATTTATTGTTCTTTCCTCTTTCCTTTTCATCGTCTTTGTCGCGGGGTGTACTTCCTCTTCATTGCCTACATTGGATGTGTTGGGAAAAATGTTTGCGGTTTTATTCCTTTATGTTTTTTCTTTTATTTTCATAAAGCCTTATTATAGCATGATTCGCCACTCTGGCATACGGGATATTACTCAGATAATAAAGGCTAATCTTTTAGTTCTCGCTTTGTATTTTTTGTTGAAGTTGAGTTCTTTCCTCATTCGAGATTTGGATTTCTATTTGTTGTCTTTCCCTGAAATGCTTTTCGAAATTTGTATAGTAATCATTTCTATGATTATGTACAGAATCGGGGTGAAATTGTTTTATTCGGATTTTGATTATGGGCATAAGAATGTCTGTTCAAATGTCATTATATATGGTGCAGGAAGCGTTGGTGTTGTTGTGAATGATGCATTAAAGCAGCAGGAGGGAATGTGCAATCACGTGGTTTCCTTTGTGGATGACAATCGTAGTAAAATGAATAAGACGATTGATGGAATTCCAATTTTGCCAGTGGATGAAGTCCTGACGCCTGCCTTTGTAAAAAAGGGAAACATCGATTGCTTGATACTTGCAGTTCCAAAGATATCCGCAAGTAAGCGTCAGACGATTATCAATCGTGCATTGAATTTAAATCTTAAGGTGAAGTCGGTGCCTGCGATCGAATCGTGGATTTATGATAATTTCACTCCCAATCAATTGGAAAATGTTAAGATCGAGGATTTGTTGGAACGTGATCCGATTGTTCTGAATGATGGAAACATGAACAAAGAGATTGCGGATAAAATTGTTTTAGTGACGGGTGCCGCAGGTTCTATAGGTAGTGAAATCGTTCGCCAAATTATGAAGTATAATCCGAAAAAGATTATAGCATTGGATCAGGCGGAAACATCATTGTTTGACTTGCAATTTGAAATCAAAAATTCTGAGGTTTATAAGAAATATTTAACTCGAATAGAGATTGTCATCGCGGATGTGAAAGATGCCGTATTCATAGATTCCATATTTGCTAAATATCGTCCAGATTTAATCTATCATGCTGCTGCTTATAAACATGTTCCTCTGATGGAGGAGAATCCTTACGAGGCAACTTTGATTAATGTGTTCGGCACTAAAGTGGTGGCAGAGGCTGCGATTAAATATCATGTGAATAAATTTGTGATGATATCGACGGATAAAGCGGTGAATCCAACCAACGTAATGGGTGCCACCAAACGTCTTGCTGAGATTTTTGTTCAAAGTAGGTCGTCCGATGTGACCTCGTTTGTAACAACTCGCTTTGGTAATGTTCTGGGTTCAAATGGTTCGGTTATACCTTTGTTCCATAAGCAGTTGGCACTTGGCGGACCGCTTACTGTGACGCATAAAGATATTATTCGATATTTTATGACGATTCCGGAGGCGACAAGCCTCGTGTTGGAAGCTGGAGCGATTGGTCATGATGGTGACATTTTCGTTTTTGATATGGGACAACCAGTGAAGATATATGATATGGCGAGAAATATGATCCGCTTGTCTAAGGCAACTGGTGTGGAGATTAAAGAAATCGGTCTTCGCCCTGGAGAAAAATTGTATGAGGAACTTCTTTCTAATAAAGAGAATGTAATACCAACCGAGCATCCTAAAATTATGCATGCTAAGGTGAGTCGTTACGAAAGAAGTGTAGTGGATAAATATATGGAGGAGTTGCATGTCGTTTTGAATGGTTGCAATCCGATGAGCATTGTTGCGAAAATAAAAGAGTTTTTGCCTGAATACATAAGTAACAACAGTGAGTTTTCTAAATTAGATAAGGACAGTATTTGAGATGATTACATTATACCCTTTAAAGTTTGAGTTGAATCTGTTTGAATTAGTGTGGGGAGGAAGCCGTTTGAAACCATTTAAGGGACTTCCATCCAACTTGGATGATAAGATTGGTGAGAGTTGGGAAATTAGTGCTGTTCCTGGCAGAGAGTCTGTCATATCGAACGGTCCGTTGAAGGGGAAGACATTAAATGACTTGATTGGAACGTATGGAGATCTGCTGTTGGGTAAAACGGTCTCATCTTTATATGGGACAAAATTTCCGTTGTTAGTAAAGTTTATTGATGCTGCGGAGGATCTTTCCATACAAGTTCATCCTAATGATGAGTTGGCTCAATCCCGTCATGGATGTTTTGGTAAGACCGAAATGTGGTATGTGATGGATGCTGTGCCTGATGCTAAATTATATTGTGGATTTAAGACACCAATTTCGAAATATGAGTATCAAAAGCGAATTGAAGACAATTCAATTTGTGATGTTTTGCAGGAATATTCTGTTTCTAAAGGGGATGTGTTCTTCATACCTGCGGGACGTGTGCATGCAATATGTGGAGGTTCGTTGGTGGCTGAGGTTCAGCAAAGTAGCGATGTAACTTATCGTATCTATGACTATGGACGTTTGGACTTGAATGGGGAACCAAGAGTGTTGCATACCGATTTGGCAGTGGATGCAATAAATTATGCTGTTTCTGACACAAACAAGACCTATTATGAAAAGAAACTAAACAAACCTGTTTGTGTGGCTGAGTGTCAGTTCTTTACAGTAAAATTATTGGATATAAACAGAGGCTTCCATCGTAAATTGTACAAATATGACTCTTTCATTATTTATATGTGCTTACAAGGTAATTGTACCATAGAGGTGTTAAGTTCGAGAGGATACGAAGGAGAAGGTAAGCCTGAGGTGACAAAAATATCGTTGACGGTTGGAAACAGTTGTTTAATCCCTGCTTCTGTGGCTGATGTGATGATTGTGCCTGATAATTTGGCAAGTACGACAAAACTGTTGGAAGTCTATATCGACAATAAACATTTTAATAAATAGAAAAAAACTTTAATCCATATAAAATCATTGTTTGAGCAATTATTATTGCAAAAAATGTGGATATAGAAACCAACTATAGACAAAAAAAACGAAAATGGTTTTGTCTGCCAAAAATTTCTTTATATATTTGTGCGTTTAGATTTTGTAAATACATAAATAACAAATAAGATTATGAAGACAAAACTTCTTGCAATTATTGCAGTTTTTTCTTTGATTTGCGTTGAAGCAAGTGCAGTATCTCCATGCAAAGGTAAATGTAGAGACGGAAAGGGTACATATACGTTTGATACAGGAGAGGTTTATTCAGGAACTTTTAAGGATGGTAAGTTTGAAGGAAAGGGAACTTACAAATTTAAGAGTGGAGCTACGTATGAGGGCGATTATAAAGCAGGTGTCCGTGAAGGAAAAGGGAAATTTACATTCCCTACAGGTGATGTATATGAGGGAGAGTTCAAAAATGGATATCCTGATGGAAAAGGTGTATATCGCTATTCAACGGGTGATAAATACGAAGGAGAATTCAAGGAAGGAAAAATGGATGGAGAAGGTACTTATACATTCAAGAGTGGAACAAAACAGGTAGCTATTTTTGAAGAAGGTGACATGGTTGAAGAAATCAGCATTGAACGTCCACGTAAGAAATAACTTTTTCTAACATATAATTAGGGATGCTACCATTGGTGGCTCCCTTTTTTTTTAATATGAAATTTTTAAGAGCTTATTTTATTTTTTTTATACTCCTTTTTTCTTCTTGTCAGCATATTCAAGAACGAATAAATACAATAGTTGGAGAAGAAAAGGATACTGTGCTTGATAGCACGAATACAACCGTTTTGCAAGATACATTGATGCCCGATTCTGTTGCCCCATTGTCAAAAGATTCTGTGCATCTGAAATTTCTATTTAAAGATGCGAATGGGCGAAACATCAATACGAGAATCCCTGTTTTGATGTGCTTTAACTCGGTTTTTGAGACTGTTTACACGAATAATAGTGGATATATAGATACTATTGTTGATTTGAATGATGTTCAGATTGTCATAGCTCCTGACACCTTGTATTATCCTATCTCTGATTATGCGGGGGAGGTCCTTTGGGAAGAATTCATGTTGCCTCTGCGATCAGTTAGAGGACGTATAATGGAAGAAGATGGAACTCCATTGCGTTTCATGCCAATCCATGTTCATTCGAAATTTAAATCCAAAGGGAAAAAGGATATAGAGTCTTTTGATGATGATTTTGTTGTCACAACCGACTCGTTTGGTTATTACAGAACGTATGTGCCGGAGAATGTCTTTCGCGTTACTTTGCGTAGTTGTGGATTCTTTGTTGGAGCCATAACAAGATATGAACTGCTAAACTATCCTACACAAAACTTTTTGTTTATTCCGTTTGAATTTAAGAATTTGTGTGGAGATATAACACCTGCCTATCAGATGTCTATTGTATTGAAGGATATAGATCTTACCATTCCTGCTGATGTGATGAGCGAACTTTTCAAATACGATGATGTGTTGGAATCTTCATCAGAGGCTTACTTCATAGCAGAACGTGGTAGTTCCACACTCAGAAAGAAATCCACAAAACGAAATGCAGTGTTCCGTAGCACCATGTTTACGGTGTGCGTTCATTAATGAGGATTACGGTCTGTAGTTGGATTGAGCAAGAATCATTTGCGCCTCCTTCTTGTCAGTGAGAAGTTCTTCTAAAGTAATCTGCTTGTTTCTCTCCATGTATTGACTGACAATTTTCCAACCAAGCCATAAGACTGCTTGACTTGGTGCTTGGTGTTCACTATCGTATGAGAAGTACTTCGTGTTGTTAGCAGGGTATATGAAGTCAGATATGGTCTTGTTGTCGGTTGAGAACAATAAATTATGCTCTCTTAGGTAGTTCCACATTCCTTTTTCGTTTTCTTCACACCATTCCCATTGTTCTTGATTATATCCAATCAGTAACGGCTTTTCTGTTTTAGGAAGTATTGCTTCTTCAACATACAACATCTTTCCGTAATGAATCATCTCGTCTAATAGATCTTTTCCTTCTTTCTCGTTAGGATATTCGGAACAAATCCAATGATACAATGCATCTGGTACAACTTTCTCCCTCTTCAGGTTCGGAATCATGTAGTCGTATATTCCAGGTACATATTGGTATTTCTCGCAGTCTGCTCCTAAGAAATATTCAACAGATACATATACACACGAAGAGTCGGCTGCGATATATTCAGCAAACCCAGAAAAGAAGGTGCATACCTTTGGTATGTTGAAACTTGGTATTAATGTTTTAGCCCTTGCAAATGCCTCGGTGAAGTCATCTTCCAAATCAGACACATCCGCATATTTTTGCTCACATTCTTTATATAAATCACTATATGCAGGATGTGATAGGAATAGGTAGAACAATGTAGCCGGATTAACATTATGTACACCCGTCATTGCTCCTAATTGATATAGGTATAGTTGAAATCGTTCGCCATGTTTTTCTTTTATCGCTTCAATCTTATTGTTCAGACAAATAGAGTCTGGGTCGGGAATGTCAACTAATAGCAAATCATAATTGCCAATTTTAGCAGGCTTTGTGATGCACTGATCCAATTGATAGATCTCTTTGTCCAATCGGATAATCTCTGTTTTTGCCTCTGGAACATCCTTTGTCTCTATCTGTTGAAAGCGATTCTGCTTGCTGCAACTGAATGTAGCAAGCAGAATGAATGGTATGAACTTAAACGATTTCTTCATTTTAATTATTGTTGGTAAAGTTTTGCTTTTAATGCAGCAATCTCATCACTTGTGATGTAGTCGTCATAGTCCATTCTTTTGTCGATGATACCATTGGGTGTTAATTCAATGATACGATTGCAGACGGTTTGTATGAACTCATGGTCGTGTGATGACATTAAGATGTTTCCTTTGAACACCTTCAACGTGTTGTTGAAAGCCTGAATGGATTCCAAATCCAAGTGGTTGGTTGGAGAATCAAGTACTAAGCAGTTGGCGTTTTTCAACATCATTCGGGAAATCATGCATCGCATCTTTTCACCTCCTGATAGAACACTTGCCTTCTTGTATATTTCTTCACCAGTGAACAACATTCTACCTAAATAACCTCTTACGAAAGACTCGTTTGTGTCAGGAGAATATTGAGCTAACCAATCAACTAACTTCATGTCTGTATTGAAGAAGTCTGTATTGTCGACAGGAAGATAGGCTGGCGTAATGGTAACACCCCACTTGAATGTTCCTGTTGTTGCTTTTATTTTATCGTTGATGATTTCAAAGAAAGCAGTCATGGCACGAGGGTCATGCGATAAGAAGACTACTTTGTCCTCCTTTTCGATGTTGAAAGTGGCATTCTTGAACAACACATCTCCTTCTGGTGTAGTGTATGACAAGTCGTTCACCTCAATAATTTGATTGCCTGGCTCGCGGTCTGGTGTGAATATGATGCCAGGGTATTTACGAGTGGAAGGTTGGATCTCTTCAATGTTAAGTTTCTCCAACATCTTCTTACGACTGGTTGTTTGTTTTGATTTAGCCACATTCGCACTGAATCGTTGGATGAATTCCAACAACTCTTTCTTTTTCTCCTCTGCTTTCTTGTTCTGTTGTGCTTGCTGACGGAGAGCCAACTGACTTGACTCGTACCAGAAGCTATAGTTTCCGGCAAACATGGTTATTTTGCCATAATCAATATCTACAGTGTGTGTACAAACTGCATCCAAGAAGTGACGGTCGTGAGAAACGACAAGCACAGTATTCTCAAATTCAGCCAGATAGTTTTCCAACCACATGACTGTTTCAAGGTCGAGGTCGTTGGTGGGCTCATCCAATAATAGGTTGTCTGGCTTTCCGAATAGGGCTTGTGCCAATAGCACACGTACTTTCTCTTTACCACTTAGCTCCTTCATAAGTTTGTAGTGCAAGTCTTCTTTGATGCCCAATCCACTCAACAAAGCTGCCGCATCACTCTCTGCATTCCATCCGTCCATTTCTGCAAACTTCTCTTCTAGTTCTGAAGCGCGGATACCATCTGCATCAGAAAAATCTTGTTTCGCATATAACGCATCTTTTTCTTGCATGACATTCCATAGTGGCTCGTGTCCGCGAAGTACAGTTTCGATGACTGACACCTCATCAAATTGGAAGTGATCCTGACGGAGGACGGAGAGACGTTCTCCTGGAGCAATGGTGACAGTTCCTTTGGTTGGGGTTAAATCTCCACTGATTACTTTTAGGAAGGTTGATTTTCCAGCACCGTTGGCGCCAATGATTCCATAACAATTACCACCAGTGAATTTTAAATTCACATCTTGAAAAAGAATTCGTTTCCCGAATTGTACTACAATGTCTGAAGCAGTTATCATATATATTGTCTTTTATTTCTTCTTGCAAAGATACGATTTTTAATTGTAACGAGAAAGCCGTACTTTCATAGTTTCTCGAATGGTTGATTTTTGTATAGGTCTGCCGTTTCCTTCCATATGATTTCTGGGTCGCGTTTAAACCATGTAATCTGTTTTTTTGCGTAATGACGTGTGTTTTGTTGAATCATCTGTTTGGCATATTCGAAAGTCCAGTTGCCGTCGAAGTATTCAAATAACTCTTTGTAACCTACAGTGTTCAGCGCATTAAGTTCTCTGTAAGGGTAGAGTGTACGTGCCTCTTCCAACAGACCATCCTCAAACATTTTTTCTACACGCAGATTGATTCGTTCGTATAGTTCTTCCCTTGGTCGGGTGATGCCTATTTTTTCAATGATGAAAGGTCTTTCTTTTTTGCTATTCTTCCGAATGGAAGAGTAGGGTTTACCTGTTTGCAGACAAATCTCTAAGGCGTGAATGATTCGTTTCCCGTTCTTCGGATCTACGGTTGCGTAGTATTCTGGATCCAACAACTTTAATTCATTGCGTAGGTTCTCAATACCGTCTGTTTCAAAACGTTTCCAAAGAGAACTTCTCAATTCTTCATCAATGTTGGGTACGTCGTCGATTCCCTTGCAAATGGCATCAATATATAACATAGAGCCTCCTGTCATGATGAGTGTGTCATGTTTCTGAAATAGTTCGTTACACTTGGCAAGTGCATCGATTTCAAACTTTCCACAGCTATAATAGTCATGGATGGACAGGTGTCCGACGAAGTGGTGGGGCACACGTTTCAACTCTTCTTCTGTGGGGGCGGCGGTACCAATCTTCATTTCTCGAAACATTTGTCGGGAATCGCACGAAAGTATTTCGGTATGCAGTTTCTCTGCCATTTGCAGACTATATTCGGTCTTGCCAACAGCTGTAGGTCCGAGAATGATGATTAGTTTTTTCTCCATGTTGTAATGTTATAGAAAAAAAGCGAGGATGACTCCTCGCCTTTTTATGAAATTTTGAAATTGTTTCAAATTAGAACCAACGTACGTAACAGAAATCTTGACGATGTGCCAAGTCTTTGTTTTTAGGGAACATACGGAATGCATATTTATATGCACCTGCACGGGAGATTCTGTCTTCCAAACGGAAGTACAATTTAGAACCTTCTGATTTGTAAAGTTCCATCTCTTTAACATCGTCTAACGTCTCGTTGTTTTCTGCATTGAAGATGGTTACGAAATCAACGCCAATTCCTTTGTCTTTCAACTCTTTAGTATCGATAACAGCCTCTACAGTGTAGCGGTCACCCACCTCAGCGTTAGTTGACAATTTGTCGGACAATGAAGTTGAAACGATTTCGATTTGATTCCATTTGGAAGCAACCTCTTCTTTCCAAGCAGCGATCTCTTTAGCTTTAGCATAGTTGTCTTTTGTGACAAATGCTTTACGCTCAGCCAATGGATTGTAGAACTTTCTTGTATAGTCATCCAACATACGTTTTGTAGTATAGTTAGGAGTGATCATTGCGAATGAGTTCTTGATTGTTTTGATCCATTCAGGAGAGTATCCCTTACTATTGGTTGCATAATACATAGGAATGATCTCAGTCTCCAGGATTCTGTAGATGGTTGATGCATCCAATTGATCTTGGTAGGTTTGATTCTCGTATGTTCTCTTTTCTGTTAATGCCCAACCTGCACCTTCACGGTAGCCTTCCAACCACCATCCATCTTTTACGGAGAAGTTGATAACACCATTCATCAATGCTTTTTCTCCAGATGTTCCAGATGCCTCAAGCGGACGAGTAGGAGTGTTCAACCAGATATCCACACCTGCGATTAGACGTTTTGCCAATGCGATGTCGTAGTTCTCTAGGAAGATGATCTTACCTACGAACTCAGGCATACGGGAAATCTCGATGATACGTTTGATTAATCCTTTTCCTCCACCATCTGCTGGGTGAGCTTTTCCTGTGAATACGAATGTGACAGGACGGTCTGGATTGTTTACGATTTCAGAAAGTCTCTTCAAATCAGTGAAGAGCAAATGAGCACGCTTGTATGTTGCAAAACGACGACCGAAACCGATAGCCAATGCATCTGGGTTGAAGTTACGTTTCACCTCCATGAAACGAGCAGGATCTCCCTGTTTTGTACTCCATATCTCAGTGTATTTTGCATAAACGTAGTCTAACAATTTCTTTCTCAAATCTTTTCTGATTTGCCAGATCTCCTCGTCAGGCACGTCGTATATTTTTTGCCAAATCTCTGTGTTGGATTGATCTTTGTAGAATTTGTCTCCGAAAGTCTTTTCATAGAGTTTTCTCCATGATGAGTCTGCCCATGAAGGAAGGTGAACACCATTTGTCACGTAGTTGACATGAGACTCTTCTGGGAAGTAACCTTTCCAAATAGGGGCGAACATCTTCTTGGAAACTTCTCCGTGCAACCAGCTCACACCATTTACCTCTTGGCAAGTGTTGCAAGCGAAGACACTCATTGAGAACTTCTCGTTTTTGTCACCTGGGTTTTCACGTCCCATATCCATCAACTCATCCCATGAGATGCCTAACTTTTCAGCATAGTGGAACATGTATTTTCCGAACAATCCTTCGTCGAATTTGTCGTGACCAGCAGGAACTGGAGTGTGGACAGTATACAAAGAAGAAGAACGAACCACTTCAAATGCTTGGTGGAATGACAATCCCTCTTCATGGATGTAGTCGCATAGACGTTGTACGTTGATCAGTGCTGCGTGACCCTCATTGCAGTGATAAGTGTCGTGCTTGATGCCCAATTTCTTAAGCAACAATATACCACCGATACCTAACAAGTACTCTTGTTTCAAACGGTTTTCCCAGTCACCACCATAAAGCATGTGAGTGATAGAACGGTCGTATTCTGAGTTTTTGTCAATGTCAGTATCCATCAAGTAGAGGTTGATTCTTCCGACTGCAACCTTCCAGATGTTAGCGTAGATGATACGGTCGTGATAAGGCACTTCCAATAAATCAGCGTTTCCGTGTTCGTCCTTAACCAAGGTGACAGGGAGATTACCGAAGTTTTGAGGCTCGTAGTTGGCAATCTGATCACCATCCATTGACAATGTTTGAGTGAAGTAACCAAAACGATATAGGAATCCGACAGCTGTCATATCCACGTTGCAATCGCTGGCCTCTTTCAAATAGTCGCCGGCCAATACACCAAGACCTCCTGAATATATTTTAAGGATGTCTGTGATACCATATTCCATAGAGAAATAGGCTACAGATGGCTTCTTGGGATCTTTAGGAGTATCAACGTATTTTTTGAATTCTTTATAGACAGCGTCTATGTTTGCCAATAATTCCTTGTTGTTCTCTACTGCGTCAAGTTTCTCTATTTCGATTGTGTTCAAGAAGAGAACAGGGTTCTTTCCGCATTTAATCCAGAAATCAGCATCGATCTGTTTGAACAATTTTCTTGATGCTGGATTCCATGACCAGTATACGTTTTGAGCAATTTCTTGTAGTTTTTCCAATTTGGCAGGAACCTTTGCTTTCGTGGTAATTTCCTTCCATTCTGGATTGTTAGCTAAATTAATTCTGATACTCATTTTTTTATTGTTTATATGTAATTGTTATTATTTTTCTCTATTGAATCTTCTTGTTTGTTTTATTTTGAAATGTTCTTATTCATTTCTGTTTGGAAAGTGCAATGTCGAATGCTTTTTGATAGTATTGAATGAAATCATTCCAAGAACATTTCTTTGCAAGAGCCAAAGCTTTTTTGTGAACATTCTCTGTCTCTTTCTTATTCATCTCAGCCAATTGCTTAATGTTGTTTTGAATCTCATCCGCAACAGCGAAATAATTGGTGTCTGTACGATGAATGACGGCGACACCATTGGATATGTCCACTGGTTTTGAAGAACACCATAGTCCGAATCCTGCCAAGTCTGTTGTGATGGTAGGTATGCTGAACACGGCACTTTCAAGTGGCGTATATCCCCACGGCTCGTAATAAGAGGCGAAAATAGTGAGGTCCAAACCGATGAGAAGATCGTAGTAACTTTTGTTGAAGATGCCATCATCTCCGTTGAGGTATGATGGAACAAGAATTACTTTTACGTTTTGGTTTTGCTCATTATCGAAATGGAACATGCGCATAGTATGCAAAATCTTATCATCCATGAAGTTGTATATTTCATGTGTGATGATTTTTCTGTATACATGGAATTTTGCTTCAGGGTCACTGAGCTTTTGTTGGAGATCTTTGCGTGCGCCCATATTCCAACCAGGCACAAGAATGAATGCTACAATCTCTCGTTTGAATGAGGTGTCGCAAGCAATCATGCGGAGAGATTCCAAAAACAAATCGATACCTTTGTTTCTGAATTCATATCGACCGCTTGTTCCAATGAAAAGAGCATCGTCTGAAATTTCATAACCGATGAGTTTCTCGGCCACGTTCTTCAGCGTTTTTCTTGCTTCTTTTCTCTTCTTAGTATATTGAGCGCCGCGAGGCACAAAATCATCTTCGAATCCGTTAGGAGTGACGATGTCAGGCTCTTTTCCCAACAATTGTTTGCATTCCCTTGCAGTGATGTCGCTTACGGTCGTGAAACAATCGGCTTGGAGCGCTGCATTTTTTTCCACTAAATGTTTTGCTTTGACATTTAGTTCGCACGCCATTTGATCTCCATTGTATCCTGAGAAATACTCATAGAGCGCTTTCCCATTGAAACAGATGGAACGACCCGTTGTGGTGGCATGCGTTGTAAATAATGTCTTTATATATGGACAGTGAATTTTGGTGTAAAGAAGTCCGGATCCAGTAGTCCATTCGTGGAACTGTGCCACGATTTTCTTTTTCTCTACTTTGTGGAATTGACAGAAGTTTTCGATGAGTTTTGCCGTAGCATATCCAAATAGGACAGATTCTTTGTAGTCTCCGTATGCTTCCATTGAATCTACTTTGAAATGATCCCACATTTCGTAAAGAAAAGCATCGGTCTCTTCTGCAAAACCTCTATGGTCAATTAACACAACAATGGGTTCTCCCGGAATATTCCATCTTCCCGCTCTTACTTTCACATTATTCTTGTTGCAGTTTGAGATCCACTTTTTAAATAGGGATTTGTCTTCTTTGAAGAAAATGTTTTCTACACCTTCGAAGTCGGGTCCGATATATATTAGTTTGTCAGAATAGATGGTGTTTAGTGCCTTAGCTTGTGTGGACAAAACGGTATAGATGCCTCCGATTTTGTTGCACACTTCCCAACTAACTTCAAATACGTAATCCGGTTTATTCTCAAATTCATTCATATACTTTTTCTGTCGATTCCCATTTTGGAGGACAAATATAATTATTTTTTTTGTTTTTTTGTCGGCAATAATGGTTTTTTATTAGTACCATGTAGGATAATCTCCTGAGTCTGTTCTTTTCTCGTATTTCAAGTCTTGCAACATTGATGAATTTACACCAATATGGAAGTTAAATCCTTGATTGGTACCGAATGGGATGAAATCCAAACTGGCTGACCAGCAATGCAAATTTCTTCTGATTCCGCAAGATGTGTATGACATTTCATGATTTAGGAAGTCATAACCAGAACTCATATTGAAAGACCAGTTTTTGGAGAAGTTGATGCTGCCTGAGAAGTTGAGCGACTGTGTCAGTCTTCTGTCGAATTCCAATGTCTCTTTGTTGAATTTGTAGTTTCCGTATGAGACGGAGTAGCTGACATTCAAGTTCCAAGGGAGAGAGAATTTCTGGTACTCATTTGGATCCTCTTTTTTCTCTTCTTCTTTCTTTTCAGCTTCTTCCATTTGATCTTCCATGAGATCGTCTAAGTTCTCTGCATTAGGGTCAATCTCATCATCATCCTCTTTAGACTGTTGCTTCTTTTTCTTAAATGTGCTATTGTTAAAGGAGTAATTGAATGATGTTCTGGCATTAGTTAGTCTGAATAAACGTCCGTTGCGTTCCATCTCAGAGATGTTTGACTTGTAGTATACTCCGTTTTTGTCTAATTTATAGGTGTAAGGACAGAAGCCTGCGGTTACGTTTAAATTAATTTTCTTTGTCAGTTTTAAACGCAAACTGGTGGATAAGTCAGACCATGGAGCTTCATCCTTTTCGGTAAACATTTTATAACTGGTGTTGAGTGAAAGATTATCGATCAAAGAAATCTTTTTATAGCCTGTGGTGTCTTTGTCACTGGCCACTTTCATTTCTAAGTTGTTGGACAAACTCAAGTTTACAGTACCTCCTCCTTTACTAGTTGGTCCACCATAGTAGTTGTTACTGAAGTAGCAGTACTCTGTAGTGTCGACGGAACCATCAAGGAATTTTCTTGTATATGTACCATAGTATTCTTGTCCGAAGTTAGGCCATGGCTTGTCCATTTGAGGGGAGAAGGAGATACTGACAGATGGCTGTAGCACGTGTCGAATCATGTTGACTTTCTTGCCCCAAATAGGTTGGTAGAATCCGTAGAGTTGTGTGCTCATGCTTAAGCTTGCACTCATGTCGTTGATTCTATAGAAGCCATTTTCATTATGTTCGTCAACCTTTTGTTCCTGTTCATTCCATGATTGGTATACCTTTTTAAAATACCATTTCTCATTGTAGTTCAATGTTGGAGTGAAGATCAGATATTTGAATAGGGTGTAGGAGGCACCGACGTTGACTTGGTTTTTGATACCGTTATTCCAATCGTTCAGCAGGTTGGCCTTGAACAATTCTTCTTGTTTTGTTGATATATAGTTGTCGAAGTTCATTCCGTAGTTCAAATATATTTTTTCAAACCATTTGTCTTTTCCCACTTTTTCTTTTCTCTTGAATGGATATACACGAGACATGCTCAGGTTGATGGTTGGCAACTTGAGTGAAATGGTGGAGTCGCTTTGTCTTTGATTGAGCGTGAAGTTGGTGGTCAAAGAGAAAGGCGATTCAGGGAATTTGTATGTGTAGTTGATACTAGATGATTTGTTGTTTTCTCCATAGGATGAAGGATTGTAATGCGAACTTGTATTATTCTTGTTGTATGAAGATGTTGAAAAGTTGATGGAAGAAGAGAAGGTGCTAAATGGGTTGGCTTTAGCATCTTGCATGTGCGACCAAATGACTCTAAAATCGTTTGTTTGTGTGTAGTCAGGAAGAGTCTTCTCGCTCGTCTTGCTAACTTGGTAACTGACGCTCACGTTTCCTGCGAACTTGTATCGTTTCCGGTATTGAGAGGTGGCGCTGGCTGCCCATGACCCTTTGGTGTAGATGTCGCCGCGAAGAGCTAAATCGAAATAGTCGTTTATGGCAAGGTAGTAACCACCGTTTCTTAGATAAAATCCACGAGTGCTCTCCTCTCCGAATGTTGGCATTAAGATACCCGAAGAGTATTTCTCTGTGAATGGGAAGAATCCAAAAGGCAATGCAAGAGGAAGAGGTACATCTTCAATGACAAGGTATGCGGGACCTGCAACAATATATTCCTTCGGCTTCACCTTCGCCTTGGTTAGGTTTAGGTAGAAGTGAGGGTGGTCATGATCATCACATGTGGTGTATTTGGCGTTTTTCATCAGGAACGTGTTGTCTTCCAGTTTTTTCGCTTTTTCTCCTGTGACGTAGCCGTCGCCTTGTTGAGTGACCACGTTTCTTATCAATCCTTTTTTTGTTTTGAAATTGAAGTCTATACCATCCGACTCGTATGTGTCGTTCCCGTCTTTGAACACAGGTTTTCCGACCAATGCGCCTGTACTGTCTTTCCCAGGCATAGCATGGACGATGTTACTGTCTGTGTTCAACTCTATATGGTCGGATGTGAGCTCCATCGTTTCGTATGTGACTTTGGCATCTCCATACAAATAGGCACGACCATTTGCAAAAAAGACGATAGAGTCTTTTGCGGAGTAGTGAACGATGTCGGTAACGGCATCTTTGGAATATTTTTTTTGAGGACGTGAATTTTTTGTAGAATCGACGGCAGTAGAGTCTTTTTTGTCATCTGATACGGCATTCTTTGCCATTGTATTCGTCGTAGTCACTGTCGAAAACAAGACAAAAAATAAAATATATTTATATAAATATTTGAGTATCAAAAGATTAATTATATTTATATTTGTATTCCGTATTGGGTGCAAATTTACGAATAATTTTTCCTAAATTTGCCACAGAAATATTAAAAATAGAATTTGATGAGAAATTCTTTGAGTATTATACGTTTTTTATGTTTCGCAAGCTTCTTATGCTATTCTGTTTTTTCTTATGCAGCGGAAAAACAGTTTGTCGTTGTTATTGATGCTGGTCATGGAGGAAAGGATGCTGGCGCGATAGGTTATACGCTAAAAGTTAAGGAGAAAACAGTAAATTTGGAGACAGCGTTGAAGTTAGGTGCGTTGTTGGAAAAGGAACCGGGCGTAAAGGTGATTTATACCCGCAAGAAGGATGTGTTTATTCCTTTGGATGACCGTGCTCAGATAGCCAATAAAGCAAAGGCGGATTTGTTTATCTCTATTCATGCCAATGCGGCAGAGAATCGTTCGGCTAAGGGAACAGAGACCTATACGGTGGGATCTTCATCGGCCAACTTGGAAGTGGCGATGCGAGAGAACTCCGTTATCTTATATGAGTCTGATTATAAAACAAAGTATAAAGGATTCGACAATAGTTCTGAGTCATATATCATGTTTGATTACATTCAATCCAAGTATATGGAACAGAGTGTTAATTTTGCATCTTATGTGGAGAAAGAGTTTGTCGCTGGGAAAAGAACGAGTAGGGGAGTAAAGCAAGCAGGTTTCTGGGTGTTGAAACAAACATCGATGCCAGCTGTGCTGATTGAGTTGGGATATCTTTCCAATAAAGAAGAGGAGGCGTTTTTGAATAAAGATGCCAATCTTGAGAAAATGGCAAAGGCTATTCATCGTGCTTTTGTTGCATATAAGAAGAAGCATGACGGTAAGGACGGAACATCGTATCGTGATGAGATGAAGAAGAATACGGAAGCTGTTAAATCGGACGAGACAAAGAAAACTGAAGAGAAAAAAGCGGATGAGGTGAAACCTTCAGAATCGAAAGGAACAGAAAAAGCAGTTTCCAATGAAAAGGAGAGCCCGGTTGCAAAAGAAGATAATGCAAGCAAGAAAGAGTCTCTAAAAAATGATACGGTAAAAGTTGCCAAAGAAGAGAAACAGGATAAAAAAGAGGGAGAAAAAAAGGAGACTTCCGCACCTGTGGCAACTAAGGATGAAATAAGATATGCCGTTCAGTTTTGTAGCTCTAGTACCAAAAAGCCGTTAGACTGTCGTGATTTTAAGGGTTGTGTACCTGCACGAGAGTTTATAGAAACGGGTACCTATAAATATAAATATGTATATGGTGATGAGAAGACGTTTCAGGAGGGATTGAAATTGAGGGATGAGGTAAAGAAAAAGTTCCCGGATGCCTTTTTGGTAGTCATCAAGAATGGAGTGAAGCTTCCAGTCAGTGAGGCAAGAAATTATTACAAGTAAAAAAAATGAGAAAAACTCTCGCTAAATAGAATTAGATATGAGTATTATAAAAGACATTATGGATATGAAAATATCCAAGGAATTCAAAATTGGTTTTTGGGTAATAGTTACCATAGCAGTGACTTTTTTTGGAGTTAATTATTTAAAAGGAATTAATATTTTTAATCCGACCAACTATTATTTCCTAAAGTTTGATCGCATCAATGGGTTGGTGGAAACCAACGATGTAAACATAAAGGGATATAAGGTGGGATTGGTAAAGAAGATCATATATGATTATGAGCATCCGGATGCACCTGTAACGGTTGTACTTCAGGTGGATGATGATTTAAGAATTCCTGTTGGTACGAGAGCTGGATTGGTGTCAGGCTTGTTGGGAAGTCCTAAAATTGAATTGTTCATAGATCCGATGAGCACAACATCAGAATATTATCAAAAAGGAGATACGATACCTTCATATATAGATAATGGTATTATGGATGCACTTTCGACTGAGTTGATGCCGAGAATTCAATCCATCATTCCTCAGTTAGATACGTTGATGGTTTCATTACAAGTGATTGCACAGAACAAAGCAATAGAAAAATCATTGTCAAATATAGAGGTGATTACAACTAATTTAAAAGGAACATCGGTATCATTAAATAAATTAGTGGATAATGACGTTCCACAATTGATAGGAAATGCAAATTCTATGATGGCGAAGTTTGATAAGGTTGGAGACAACTTATCGACCGTTGATTTTAATAAGACAATGACAGAATTGACACAAACATTAGCAAGTGTTCATAGTGTGGCTGATAAAGTCAACAAGGGTAATGGTACGTTAGGTTTATTGCTCAATGACAGTGAGTTATATAACAAACTTGGCACGACAGTAACCAGTGCAAATGATCTATTATTGGATTTAAAAGCAAATCCAAATCGTTACGTTCATTTTTCACTTGTGAACAAAAATAAAGAAAAATAATTTAGAATAATTCTAAATAAAAAATATATTTAGTTGTATTTACAACTATTAATTATCTCAAATTAGCAGTGTTTGCGAATAAAAGAAATAAAAGTTGCAAATACTGCTTTTTTTATAAACTACCTAAAATCAGATGATTAAAAAAAAGTCAAAATTGTAAATGATTGAGTATTAAGAATTATATTTATATATACCTGAAATTCAAATAGTTGTCTACTTTTTTTAATAACCAAATTTTTAGTTAGATTTTTTTTGAATAAAAAAAAACACAATTTTGTCATGCAAAGAAAAAAACAAAGTTTTATGAACGAGTATAATGAAAAAGAATCAGAATGTGTAGGTCTGTGGAATAAATGTCTGGCAATTATTAAGGATAATATTTCAGTATCTCAATTTAAAACATGGTTTGAGCCGATTGTTGCAGAGAAATGGGAGGATCGTACGTTAACGATTCAGGTTCCAAGTCAGTTCTATGCAGATTTTGTGGATGAGCATTTTTCGGAGTTGATGAAGATGACCTTCGATCGCGTGATGGGTGAAGGAACGAAGTTGATGTATAGTATAGTAGCGGAAAGTGTTCAGAAAACGAAAATTGTAGTGGCACCTACACCACAACATAATATTTTCAATCCATTTGCATCGAGAACGAGGGCAACCATAGATCCTCAATTGAATCCTAATTATACTTTTGACACGTTCGTAGAGGGAAGTTGTAACAAACTAGGTGTGGAAGCTGGTTTGTCTGTTGCGAAGTCACCATATAAGAACACATTTAATCCGTTGTTTGTCTATGGAGGTTCAGGATTAGGAAAGACCCATTTGGTACAAGCAATAGGATGGGAAATTTTGAAAAAGTTTCCAGAGAAGAATGTGTTGTATGTTGATGCCAACAGATTCCAGTTGCAGTATTCAGATGCGCACTTAAGTAATCGAATAAATGACTTTTTGAATTTTTATCAGCAGATAGATGTATTAATCGTAGATGACATACAGTTCTTCTCTGGTAAAATAGGTACTCAAAATGTATTTTTCCAAATATTCAATCATCTTCAACAACAAGGCAAGCAGATTATTCTGACATCCGATTGCTCACCAAAAACGCTTCAAGGTTTGGACGAAAGAATGTTAACGCGTTTTCGCTGGGGCTTAACAGTAGAGTTGGATGTTCCAAATCAGGATACGAGAAAGTCTATTCTTCAATCGAAGGTGAAGAATGAAGGATTGTTGATTCCAGATGACGTGGTAGAATATATTGCCCGTAATGTGACGGAGAACATACGCGAGTTGGAAGGTGTGGTTGTTTCGTTGTTGGCACAGTCAACATTGACAAAAACGGAGATAAATATTGAATTGGCAGAGCGCGTGATTGGTCGCATTGTAGAGGTAGCCGATAAAACCATCACTATACAATCTATTCAAAAGTTGGTGTGCGATTATTATCGTTTGGAAGCTAATGATATTCAAACGAAGTCACGAAAAAGAGAGGTGGTTCAAGCACGTCAAATTGCTATGTACCTTTCACGTAAGTATACGAAGAATTCACTATCTTCTATAGGAGAGCAGATAGGTAAGAGAGACCATGCAACAGTCCTTTATGCCTGCAATGCAGTGAACGATTTGCTGAAATATGATAAATCTTTCAGACAAAGTTTAGAAACAATTGAAAATTCATTAAAATAATTTTATATTTGTAGCCGATTAAATTAATACAGATTATGGTATACAAGTTTGTTATATTATCTGATGAGGTGGACGATTTCGTTCGTGAGATAGATATTGATTCAGAGGCTACATTCATGGAGTTGCATGATGCAATTTTGGAGTCGGTAGGTTATGCAAATGATCAGATGACTTCATTCTTTATCTGTGATGATGATTGGGAGACAGGAACTGAAATCACACAGGTTGAGATGGATACAGCTTCGGATGTCGATAGTTATGTGATGGACAAGACGAAGTTGTATGAACTCGTTAGTGATGAAGGACAGAGACTTGTGTTTGTGTTTGATTACATGGACAATCGTTCTTTCTATATGGAGTTGAAGTCTATTATTACGAGCAATGACTTGCCAAAAGCTGTGTGCAAGATATCCAAAGGAAAGGCACCTGCTCAGGTATTGGATGGACTCTTTATGGACGATGCAGCAATTTCAAAGAAAGACTCTGCTGTGTTTGATGATGGAGGAGAAGACTTCTTAGATGGAGAGGGCTTCAATGAAGATGAATTGGATGGTTTAAGTATAAATGATAATTATTTCGAGGAGTAACAGTTAGGTTGCTTTGAATTTTGGTATATTTTTTGTACCTTTGTATTCGGGGAGACGGCCTGATCATATATTTACATAGTTGCTCTTTTATCACTTTTGGCTTTTTATCCTCAAAAAAACGAGATACGTTGAAAAAATTTTTGTATTTCACGTCGTCTCTATATTTTAGTTTTATGAATTTAATATCCATGGTTATGAGGAAAACATTAATTTTAGCAATTTTAGCTTGTTTCGCATTTTCGATAACTTCTGTCAGCGCTCAGAAAACTTTTGAAGGAAAGGTGTTGAAAGAGGTTAAAGAGTGGCGTATTGATGGTTCAAAGAAGAAATTGGATCATGTGACAAAATATAAGGACGGGAAAAAGGTGGAAGAAATTGAATATTCCTCCATCGGAGAACAAAAATCCCGTACTACCTATACGTACAATGAAAATGGTAAATGTATAGAAGAAAAATATTACGATGAATATAATAAATTGGAAAAAACAGTCCAATTTGAATATTTTGAAAATGGCAAGAAAAAGTCTCAAAAGAGTCTTCTCCCTAATGGCAAGGTAAAAAGCTATAAGGAGTTCGAATACATAGTTGAATAATAAAATAATGGAAGAAATCGTTAAATCTATTGACGAAAAGCTTTCCGCTTTTGATAAAATTACGTTGGACGAGATGAGCGGAATCCGACTGATGAATCGTATAGATACTAAGTTCCTGGTGAACGTTCATCAACTTCCAACCCTTTTAGAAATGGCGCAGAAGGATTATTATGTGCAAGAGATTGGAACGCTAAGAAAGGCTTTCTATCGTACGTTGTACTATGATACTCCTACAGCCACTATGTATGTTGTGCATCAAGATGGAAAATTGAATCGCCAGAAGATTCGCGTACGTGAGTATGTGGAATCGAATTTGATGTTCCTCGAAGTGAAAACAAAAAACAACAAGGGACGTACTTCAAAGAAACGAATCACCATCACTGATGAAAATGTGCTTGAAAATCAGGAGGCTATCTCCTTTTTGGATGAAAAATCCAAATTTAAGATGAGCGAAATTGCTTATAGATTACGCAACAGTTTTTTTAGAATCACATTGGTTAACAAACAGAAAACAGAACGTTTAACGATAGATTTTAATATAAACTTCGAAAATTGTGTGACTGGCATCAAAAACACAATCTCTAAATTGTGTATTGTAGAGGTCAAACAAGATGGTAACGCTCATTCTTATTTTAAAGATTATCTTTCTTCCCTTCGTATCAAACAACGCAGTATCAGCAAATACTGTTTGGGAATGGTGTTGACAGATCCTTCTATCAAATACAATCGCTTCAAAGAGAAGGTGCGTTATATTAACAAGTTATGATAATTAGTAAAAAAAAATAATAATAAAAAATTATGGAGCTTTTAGCAAGTATTTTCGACTACGAGTTTTTCGGTAGTCCCTTGGTTAATACGGACGGACTCGGTCTATTGTTATTCCGTTTCGGATTGAATGTTATCGTCACTTCTTTAATTATTGTTTGGCTGTATTACGGTAAATCAAAAAGAAGAGATTACGTGTTTACTTTTACTTTGATTAGCACGACAGTCTTCTTGCTAATTTTCTTATTGGGAAGTGAGAAACTTCAGATAGGTCTTGCATTAGGATTGTTCGCTATCTTTGGTATCATCCGATACAGAACGGATACTGTGCCTATTCGAGAAATGACCTATTTGTTCCTTATTATCGGTCTTTCAGTAATCAATGCTTTGGCTATCAGTGTTAGCTATGTTGAATTGTTCTGTACCAACTTCCTATTTGTCTTGATGACTTGGGTGATGGAGAAAACTCGTATCGTATCAAAAAGCGCTTGCAAGTTGATTAAATATGAGAAAATAGATTTGATCACACCAGACAAATATGATGAAATGCTTGCAGACATTAAAAAACGTACAGGTTTGAATATCACTAAGTGTGAAGTTGGTTATATCGACTTTTTGAAAGATACTGCTTTGGTTAAAGTTTATTATGAGTCTGCTAGTCAGGAGATTAATACAGTTGACCAAATCACTCGCGCTAAAGATTTCAATGGATAAGTTTTATCTAAAAATATTCGTAATTCTCTTCTCCCTCTGCTGTTCATCCCCTGTAATGGCAGAGGAGGAGAGTTACGATTTTACAACTTCGATAGACGCTGGTATCTCAAAAAAATTCTTCAAACGTCTGAGGGTTGGATTAACGGAGTCTGTATCCCTAAAAGAAAATTCCACCACCCTCGATAAGTTGTCTACCAAAGCGGATGTATCCTATGCTGTGGTTCGTAAGGTTCTGCGGGTTGGTGTTTCATATTATGCCATCGCAAAAAACAGAGACAACGATTTCTTTTTCAATCAGAGATTCCAAGGCTATACGAATGTTAAATACGATATTAACCGGTTCTCCTTTGCTTGGCGTTCTCGTTATCAAATGACGTATCGTCCAGAGAAAAAAGAGGAGAAACAATGGGTTAACTATTGGAGAAACAAATTTTCGTTTAGTGCGAAAATCCCCAAAGTGCCATTGTACTCGAGCCTCGCAGCAGAACTGTTTTATCGAACTAATAACTACAAAGGGAATTATATCACTAAATTGAGGTACGAGGGAGCCCTGAAATATGAATTTGACAAAAAGAATTCACTAAAGTTGTATTATCAGTATGACGATCCTGTGAATGTAAAAAAACTAAAGAATGTTAGTAATCTGGGTTTGTCGTATCAGTTCAGCTTTTAACATGATGGATACTTCTAAGTATTCTTGTTTTACTCGATTTTAATTTATGGAAACTACCCTATTGAAGAGGATATGTGATGTTTTAGATAAAGTTCATTGGAAAGCTGAATTTTGGTTTGCTATATTGAACACGATCTTCGTTTTCCTTATTTCATACAAATATTTTGTTTTGCTTCATTCTGAGGCGTCTGCTCTTCATCCTGTTTATTCTGTGGTTGCCTTCTTCTGCCATTTTGTATGTTTAACATTGCTTCTGTTGGGAGGGGTGTTTTTTCAACTTTATTTTTTCACACGGAAATATCTTTTGGCAAAATGGGTGACTATAGTGTTGGCGACGATTGCTCTTATTATTCTGATTATTGATGCGTACGTCTTTTCATTGTATAGATTTCACTTGAACTCCTACGTGTTGACTCAGGTGTTCGGCCCCGCATCAGGACAGGTGTTTGAGTTTACAGTAGGGCAATACATTGCTGTTGCTGTTGTTTTGTTGTTGCTCTTAACGGTTGAAATGTTCGTATTCAAATTAGCAGAGAAGTTGGCAAACTTTGTCCCATTCAAATATGTAGGGTGCATCTTGCTATCAATAATTTTTCTCTTCCTTTCTGTTCAATCTTATCGCTTGTATGAACTTTATAAAAGTCCTCAGTCAATAATCGCTATTGAGCGGCATTTCCCAGCGGCATTACCCCTATATCCAGTTTTGAAACTATCCGATGGCTCGACACTTCGCTTAAATGTGTCGAATAATCAATATACTTACCCTAAGCAACCATTGTCAGTATCGCCCACAGGTAAAAATCTCGTTATTATAGCCTTTGATTCGTGGAGATATACAACGATGGATTCATTATGCACACCCAACATATATTCCTTTGCCAAGAAAGCAGTGACATTTGATCAGCATTATAGTGGCAGTAATGGGACAAAATCGGGTGTGTTCTCTCTTTTTTATGGTTTGTCAGGTTCCTACTTCAATGATTTTGACAAACAATCCATTGAACCTGTCCTTATGCAAACTATGCGAGATAATGGGTATGATGTGAGACTTTTCCCTAGCGCCTCATTGCGGAATCCGCCATTGGATAAGACAGTTTTCCTTTCCTATTCAAATCAATGTGATCCTGCAGGAGGTATGAACGCATGGCAACGAGATGTGTATTTGGCGAATAATTTCATGACGTATTTGACAGAAAGGGATACGACGAAACCATTTATGTCTTTCCTCTTTTTTGATTCTCTGCATAGTATGATAAAGCCAGATGACTACAAAGGGCCATTCCAGCCATCGTGGACTTATGCCAAATATGAGCAACTAGGTAAGGGAGTCGATCCAACAGAGTTCCTGAATCTCTATAAAAACATGGTTTATTATTTAGATAGTCTTGCGGGACTTGTCTTGTCTGAATTAGAAAGTAAGGGCTTGTTAGAGAATACGATTGTGGTGATAACAGGAGATCATGCGCAGGAGTTTGATGATAATCACCATTCATTTTGGGGACATAATGGGAATTTTTCGGATGCTCAAATAAGAGTCCCTATGATTTATTATAATCCAGATAGTGAGGCAACTACGTATCATCATTGGACAGCCCATTATGATGTTGTTTCTACGCTGATGCGAGATATGTTTAATGTGACAAATCCCGTATCAGATTATTCAATTGGAAAATATCTTCAAGATACGACGGAGAGGGATTTCCTTGTGGTAGATAGTTATATAGGAATTGGAATGATAGATTCAAAAAGGAACATCACCAATTTGTTTTATGACGAAACATACCAGATAACTGATGCCAGTTTGAATGAAGATTTCCATGCAGAAGTGGATGTGGAATTATATCGAAAAGTGCAAGATCAGTTGAAAATGTTTCAACGTTAATAGGTTTTGAAAAATAAGATTGCATAACAGAATCACTACACGAATAGTAGGATAGATGAAAGAATTTTTTGAAACCCAGTAAAAAGAGTGTTTTTCGATGAATTGGCGATAAAAAAATGTTTTTTTTATTTTGTCGTTTGTTATTTTCTTGTTTTTTTTGCAAGACAAAATGGCTTGAAATTTTTATAGTTTATATTTATTATATTTAATAGTAAAATTTATGGTTTATACACATGAAGTGCAACAAATGTGTTGTGTTGCCAAAGGTCCTAATCATGGACCAGCACCTATACCTGAGGAAGGAAAATGGGTGCAAGCAAAAGAAATCAAAGATATTTCAGGTTTAACCCATGGTATTGGATGGTGCGCTCCACAACAGGGAGCATGTAAGTTGACATTGAATGTAAAGAAGGGTGTGATAGAGGAGTGTTTGGTTGAAACAATCGGATGTTCAGGTATGACACACTCAGCAGCAATGGCATCTGAGATTCTACCAGGAAAGACTTTGTTGGAAGCATTGAATACAGACTTAGTATGTGATGCTATCAATACAGCAATGCGCGAATTGTTCCTTCAAATCGTATACGGACGTACTCAATCAGCATTCTCTGAGGGTGGTTTGGCAATTGGTGCCGGATTGGAAGACCTTGGAAAGGGATTGATTGGTCAAATGGGTACTTTGTATGGTACGAAGGCTAAAGGAACACGTTACTTGCAATTGACAGAAGGATATATCACTAAGATGTTCCTTGATAAAGACGATCAAGTATGTGGTTATGAATTTGTTCACATGGGTAAATTCATGGATGCAGTTAAGAAGGGAGTTCCAGCTGCAGAAGCATTGAAGAGTGTTACAGGTACCTACGGACGTACTAAGAAAGAAGAAGGTGCTGTTAAATCAATTGACCCTAGAAAAGAATAATTGTTATGATAAGAGAAGTTAAATTTGAATCACAAGACCGTCGTATCAAGCAGATCGAGGATTGTTTGAAATCGCACGGCATTTCTTCTATCGAAGAGGCAAACAAAATCTGTGACAAAGCAGGTTTGGATCCATACAAGACATGCGAAGAGACACAGATGATTTGTTTCGAAAACGCAAAATGGGCATATGTAGTAGGTACTGCTATCGCATTGAAAGAAAAAGCAAAAAATGCAGTTGAAGCAGCTAAATATATTGGAGAGGGACTTCAATCATTCTGTATTCCAGGATCTGTTGCTGATGATCGTAAAGTAGGTTTAGGTCATGGTAACTTGGCAGCTCGTTTGTTGTCTCCAGAATCTAAATGTTTCGCTTTCTTGGCTGGTCACGAGTCATTCGCTGCAGCTGAAGGAGCTATCAAGATTGCAAAGATGGCTAACAAATCAAGACCAAAAGATAAACCATTGCGTTGTATCTTGAACGGTCTTGGAAAAGATGCTGCTCAAATCATCTCTCGTATTAACGGTTTCACATACGTTCAAACTAAGTTCGATTACTTCACTGGTAAGTTGAAAGTGGTTAAGAAAATTGCATATTCAGAAGGTGAACGTGCATCAGTTAACTGCTATGGTGCTGATGATGTAAGAGAAGGTGTAGCAATCATGTGGAAGGAAAATGTTGACGTATCAATCACTGGTAACTCAACAAACCCTACACGTTTCCAACACCCAGTAGCTGGTACATACAAGAAAGAACGTGTGTTGGCTGGCAAACCTTACTTCTCAGTTGCATCTGGAGGTGGAACAGGTCGTACTTTGCACCCAGATAACATGGCTGCAGGTCCTGCTTCTTACGGTATGACTGATACATTAGGTCGTATGCACTCAGACGCTCAATTCGCAGGTTCTTCATCAGTTCCAGCTCACGTTGAAATGATGGGATTCTTAGGAATTGGTAACAACCCAATGGTAGGTTGTACAGTAGCATGTGCTGTTGAAGTAGATTTGTACTTGAACAAGAAATAATTTCAAGAATTTATAGGAAAAGGTGATGACGATTCGGTTCGTCATCACCTTTATTGTTAAAAAATGTTACGTTTTTTTTTGAGGCGGGGAGCCTTTTTTAAATCGTTGGTTTATAGCTTTGTTGTTGTTACAGAGTGCTTTTTTTACTTGGTTTTATGCAAATATCTATGGGGGTGAATTAAAAATACTTTCTCTGTTTTTTGTTTTTTTAAGAAATATGTCTACCTTTGTCAACCTATAAATGCATATTATATTACATTTATAATAATACTAATTCGATGAAAAACGTTTTATGATGAATATTAAATGTCGTATACTAACAATGGTAGCGTTTCTTTCAATGTTTTTGTTAGCTAACGCTCAAGAAGAAATAGTTTGTAATCAATACCATTTCAATTATTATTTGGTGAACCCTGCGGTAGCGGGTGCGGAGCGTTGTACACACTTGATGTTGACG
>Ga0310696_10000129_pt1 | contig 131769 bp, 198 predicted proteins | sample AusTroGonzalo_MG_4_FD_203885 | JGI IMG/M metagenome (GOLD analysis project Ga0310696, IMG submission 203885) | Bovine rumen microbial communities from tropical cattle in Woodstock, Queensland, Australia - Gonzalo_02 (v2) (version 2) | ecosystem: Host-associated > Mammals > Digestive system >...
TCTTTCCTTGGCTTGGGCACTACCCGTGCCCTTATGTCCTAAATATAGATTCCTGTTTTGAAAAAGACACCCCGTTTTCTCAAAAAAAATAAAAAAAGGCGGCAAGCCGCCGCCCTAATCTTCCGAAAAACTTCCCATTACGTGAATGCGCTAGTAGAAACGCCCAGTTTCTCGGTCAGGCATTGCTTGATGGCATCTTCAAGCACAAGGCGATCGCCAAGTCCAAATTCGGGGCAATAATTCTTGAGTATCGCCTCGGCGCCATCTTCAACATCAAGCGGACCATCAAACGGATCCATCATCGACTCGGCTACATCGGAGTCATCTTCTTCCGGTTCAAATTCATGTCCGCAGTTTGGGCACTCAACCATTTTTACCTCCCTTTTTCTTGACCGGCGGTATCGGTCCGTGTTTGCGACAAAATGCCAAAACCCGCTCTCTGTCGGGCTTCGGCAGGTTTGAAAGGATCGACTTCAGCTGTGCTGCGCCTTCTAATCGCATATACGGCGCCTTCCAGCCTTGTTTTCCTTTTCGCCTTCGTTTGTATCGCCTTCGGCAACTTTGTCGATTATATCAGCGCATTTGCGCAAATACTTCGATGCTTCGCCAAGGGCGGCAACTACTTTCTTGTCAGGTTTCATTTCATTCTCCTTGAAAGGGGTTTTGCGTTGTATTCCGCCCGGATGGCGTGGCTAGCGTCCGTGCCTGCCAAGGCAGCGCGAACGCCAAGACCCTGCAATACAGAAAGATAGTCTTCTGCCGTTGTCGGGCGTGCCCTTCGGACTTGCGGGATGGTTACCGCAAACTTCCAAGCACTGATCTCATCCGGGGTCATTCCTTTGAAATCATAAGAAATATACCCCGTGTGCGGAACAATGCCCGGAACAATTACATAGCCGTCATCTACATTTGCCTTAAATGATTCCAACAGCATACACGCTCCTTAGCGAGGAACGCGGTTGAAACTAATAAGGGTAACTCCGTTCGGATGGCGAGCTTCAACTGCCGCCTTCAAAGTGCGGACCAGCGCGATCCCGCGCATAGAGGTCGCAAACACCGCGGAGACCGGCTGAGGATAACCGACCGGCCAGTAGGAAACGAGATACGCTTCTTCATCATCGCGAAGTTCGTCTTCCGGCTTCGATACCTCAACAGCAACTTCTACGTGGTCCACTTCAGGTTCCGGTCTTTCCTTCAACTGGCATTCATCCGCCGGCGCCAGCTGACAGCCCAAAATTCCTTCGCGGCGGAGGTATTCAAGTTTCTTGTGCGCGTGCGCAAAATCCCAATTACATTCCATAAGGACTTTGCGACATGTGCCAACGCCGATACCGGTCTTATTGGACAAGGTGCGGACCATTTCATGACGGGCACGGAATTCTTCACGGCTTGCCTGCTTAGGCGCAAGCGCTGCGGCATCCACTTCCATCTTCGGGCGTTCAACGCGGGCATCGCGTTCGCTTTGAATAGGAATGTTGGCACAAGCCTTCTTCGGCTTGTCCGGATCGACCGCCGGTTCGCTGCCACAATCGCGAGTCCAAGTCACAGTGTTCTTTGCGGTCTCGCTTGCCTTCAAACGCTCGAGGGTCAAACCCAGCTGTGCGGTGTCGAACGCGACCTGCAAATCGTTTGCCCAAGTTCCGACCATCCATTCGAGGGTCGGGTTGGCATCAACGATGTGGAGGCGGGTGGTTTCATAGTCCGACATCAAAGCAGGAGCAAGCGGATCCGCTGCATTGAAGCAGGCGCCGTGATCCCACGCTTCATCAAGGACGCCCTTGACAATCTCCTTCAACTTCTTGAAGTCAACAATCATTCCGTCCTTGTTAAGACTGCGGTGTTTGGAAGTCACCGTAATTTCGACCTCGTAGCGATGGCCGTGCAAATGACGGCACTTCTGCGCATAGGAGGTGACGAGCCGATGCGCAATCTCAAGTTCCGTGTAGGTTGTTAATTCAAGCATATACCTGTCCTGTTAAAATAATAAACGTTTGGCGCCGACAACAAGCAAGCCGATGAAAGCGCAAAAGGCACAAAGCCCGATTATTGAAAAAACGATCGCGACAAACCAAAGCCACAACTCGCGAAGCAGCACAAGCCAGCCTTGCGACCGAAGTTCCTTTAACCACGCTATGAGGTCCTTTAGATATTTCATCCTTCCGAGCTGCAGTCCGGGGCATTCATGTGGATGTCCAACGGGATTGTATTGCCCTTGGAGCGTGCTTCCAGCTCCTCGGTCGTTTCAGTTACCCCGGACATTTCGGCGATGTCGATTTCACGCAGCTTGCAGGCGCGATCAAGCACATTCACGAAGTATTTGCGCAGATCCGTCAATTCCTTCGTGGTGTTGGCGCGTGATACCGCAAACGGAATAACGGACGTTGCAATGTCCGAAATTCTTGCGTTGACAATCACCGGGGTCATGAGGCCATCTCCTTTACGGGCAAACAAAAAGCCGCCGTTGTGCAGGGCGCTCATCAATGCCTTTTGGAGAGTCTTCTTAGATGTTTCAAGCGTATTCGCTTGTTTGATTTTGTGCTTACGTTCTTTTTTCTGTGTCATAAACCAATTATACGAAAAGCGCCCCGCCCCGGTGAAACAAAAAAATAGTCCAACCGGACCTACCGGTTATTGATTAGAAAACGGGGCGAGGCGCAATTCAGATGTCCCCGCACGAATGGTCCCTTCCGGTTACCCTGCCTCGGGATTGCTCCACCACGTGCGGGGCAGTTTCTCAGTCGTCCAACCTCTTTGAGAGCCGGGCAACCCAAACAGTGTTATGTATCGCCGAACCTATACACAGCGGCATCAATATCATGAATGACAATGTCTGCCACACTGTCGGCTCCGCAATCTTGTCCGAATAGCATACCGCGAAAAAGCCGGTGAGGAACCAATACCAAGCAGCCTTCGCCACCCGATAAAAGTAGTCCCTCCGGATTTGTTCTTTGGAAGGGGCGCCCATTAGTCCGCTTCCCTTTCATCGCATCTCGGCGGATCCTCGGGGCATTCAATGCCAGCCGTGCGGCAAATCTCGCCCCAACTGAATCCGGTTTCATCGCGGACAATCGAGCTGAATGTTTCGCGGTCGGTTGCGATGTCAAGGCAATGATTCACGCGTTCCTTGCCATCGAGAAAGTCCAAGGCGTCCTGACCCATCTTGTCGAACTTTTCACGGATCTGTTCAGTGGCCGCTTCCATCGCCAGCTTGCGCCGCTTCTCAATGTATTCGGTCACATAGGTTTTCGGGTCGTCCTTCGCGATGTCAAACCTCGAATCAATCATCGGCAACTCCTCATACTTGAGAGTCACCGAATCCATTGTCCGGATTCCGTAGGACACTTGCTCAACGCCACGCCCATAAAGGTGGAGTTCCCACTTTTCGAACTTGACGCGGTCCACCGTAATGATGAAAAAATCCTTGCAGCTGTCGATGCCCATAATCGTCTTGCCGACATAGCCTTCGACCTTTTCAACAATGTCCGGATTGACCAGCGCGAGAATTTCACGCATTGCTTCCGAAACCGCGTGCGCCTGCTTATCCCAAATCTCATGGGACTGCCTGCGTAGCTCAACAAACCCTTCAAGGTTCTTGCGGATCTTTTCAACCCTTTCTTTCTTGTCCATATCTAAACCTCCGGCCAATACTCGGACAAAAATTCAACAAAACTTTCCTTCTCGGTCCAACGCGCGTTGTCGGCCAATGTGTATTCCTTGCCATCGATGGCAACAAACACATCACGCGGATCGAAATACCCTTCAACAAAATGGCCCTCGTTCGCATCGCTTACATGCTCAATGAGGATATAAACGAGAATGGGCTTGCAGTAGGTGGGCTTGCGCTGCCCAAACAAATACCATCTCATTTGCCCGCCTTCTTTGCTGCGTATTCATCGATAGCACGCAACGCGGCGCCTTCGCCGTTATCGCGATCATAAAGATACGGATCAATAGTTTCGGAGAAGCGGGCGAATTTCGTCTTGATGACGCGGCCGTGCAGATAGTCCACGTAGTCCACCTGTTCAAGCAATTCCTTCGCCTCATTTACCGACATATCGCCGGGGACAAAGTGAAGGCGCCCAAGGCCGAGCGGCTTCGAATGGTTGTAAAGGGCGCAAAGCACTTCTTCGCGTTCCAGCCCTTTTTCCTTGTAGTTGATTGTGCCCATAATGATTTCCTTATGTCTTTTTCAACATATACGGAAATCACTTGCAGACGCATTCGGATATGTGGTAAACGCAAATACCGATGAGGGTGCCGGACCAAAGAAGAGTGGACAACCAATATGCGATCTTGAGCCACCGCGGGATATCCTCCCGGACAATCTTTACTTCAGGGCGCTTCGGTTCGCTTGACGGACCAAATATCTTGCAATTCTTGCCCTCGTTGCAATCATTGCGGCGGGGACAGATGCCGCACGATCCGCGAAAGCCAAATCCGTGCGGCCAACCCTTCTTGTAAAAAGGGTTGAACTTCTCAAATCCGCACATTATCATGAGTCACCTCAGTCAGGATGGAGACCAGCCGGTTGCGATATTCGCGGAGATATGCCTTCGCTTCAGCCTTGGTGTCAAACAATGCGAACATGCGAGGATGGATTCCAAGCCGCTGCGCGATCGCATCATCACAATACACCGTGCCCCACATCTTGCCGAGCATACGGCAGGCGGGATCGCTATCATAGTCCCATCGCTGGACCTGCCAAGTGTCCTTGTTATAGCGATGGACGCGGGTGCTCATCCACGTAGTCACCACCGCCACAAATTTCCTTGCGAATTTCTTCATAGTTGTCCTTTGTTAAACACCGCGTCCATCGCGCCACGCCTCAAGCGCAGCGTCCGCGTCCCAATTCGGATCTTCAAGCCCTCGCGCGTGCATCGTCCACCACTCGGACTCAGCCATCGCATCGTCAAATTCCTTGAAGCATTCCGGACATAAATAATCGGGGGTCAGCGACTCCCCGTTATACCAAAATCCAACAAGCATTTCGTGCTTGCCGCAATGCGGGCATTTGCCGTAAGAGGTTACCTGCATTATAACTCCGTATGCAAGATCAGCGGGTGCAAAACACCCATATAAGGCAATGCGCGAACGGTATTGAAATCAAAAAACTCCTCCGCGTCTTTCCTTGTCATCTTGTCATTGCCCATCAAGGACTGGATGCATTTTTCATAATCGTAGACAACACGGAAACCGTCCGGCACATCGACATAGCCGACAATCGCGCTGTCAAAGTTTGATTGTCCATTATCGAGGACCGGAACGCGGACGCCCATGTTGTCCGCCAGTTCATCAATTTCTTCACGAGTCATTTTGCTGCTCCTTCATTTCCTTGCGGAGTTTATCCCACATTGCTCGCCATCTGTCCGCCTCGCAGTGCAGGCGGGCACACTGCCCAACACTCCGTGCCGCACCTGCCAGCGATTCCAAGCGGTAAATGATTCCGTGAATCGCCAAACTGCGAAGGGACAAATTCTTCTTGCGAAGGTCCGCGTTTTCCTTGCGGAGCGCCTTGTTCGCATCTTCAAGCATCTTGATCCGGTGCTCCGCTATCGCATACGGATGGGAGTGGGTGTCCACCGGATATTCCTTCTTGGCGGGTGGCGCCGGAACCGGACTCTTTTCCGGAAGACGCATTGCCGCCATCTTAGAAACTTCTTCAGGAGTGCGCCGCGTCATAGTCAGCCCTTCCGGTATTCCGCTGCACGGCGCTCATTGTTCTTCTTGAAGAATCCGTCCTCCGCCATAAACTTCCCTAAGCGGAAGAACAGCGTCTCTTCGCTTTCACAGAAGCCGTCATACGCCACTCGCGCCGGATAGGCGCCAAGGACCTTCCCCGAATCATCCAAGTCGATCACAATGGTCCACCCAAAAATTTGGAGGAATGTGTTGACGAATCGAAAAAGTCCGGTCATGCGAAATTCATTCCAGTCCTTCTTGATGAACGGGACTTCTTCTCCTTGTTCTTTTATTTCCTGCTGTTCTGCCATTTGGCGCTCCTTTCAAAATTGGGTTCACAAGACTATACGGGGTCGGGCGCGATTTCAAAAATTCTTTGTTGCCCGTGCGCATCGACCACCACGCATTTGTAGGGTGCATCATCCGGTTCAGATGCCACCGCCGGCACATCGTTTCCGGATCCGTGCTTGGATTCCAGCCCGGGAGGAATTGGCTTCCCTGCCGCCATCAGGCGCTTTCTTAAATGGGACTTCTGTTGCGGGGTCATTTTCGTGAAGTCCTGCTTTATTGCTTCTTCCAATTTCATCTACTTGTCCTCCTTGTGGCCCTTGGATAATCTTTCCTTGATCTCAAGCGTCAAGATAATGTGCCACCCAAAAATCCAGGCGAGCGCCACCATAAAACGATAAAACATTTTGCAAAACAACTTTTCCATCTACTTATCCTCTGTGGGACATGCTGTGCGCTATAAGCGCCCGATCCCTTTCATCGTTGTCCGGATCCAGCAAGTAGCCGGTTTGCCGACTCGGGGAAAATAAACACTTCCGCCACATGTCCGGGTTTTGGATCCGCATTTGGTCGTATTGCTCCTTCGTGAACGAAAACTCAACATGCGGATCCATCTACTTGTCCTCCGTGCGCCATAAGCGCTCGCGTGCCTCTTCGTCCTCCCGTTCCCATCTTTCCTCATCGGACAACATGAGCCACTCGCATTGCTTCATTATCCACTCCAGCACGCAAAGCGCCAAGTAGGCAGCCGACAAAACGAACCACGAGAAAAAGTCCAATACGCTACGCATTCGACTTGTCCTCTAATTTCTTGAGGACACCTTTGAGAATTTCCTTCGCGCAGTCCGGACAGATATCCGCGTTGGTCGTGCTGCGCCCATACCAAATGTCAATATCGAATTTGATAAAGACGTAGTCGTCCCGATCTCGCATATATCCGGGGCCGGGGAAGTTAAAGCGATAGTCGCATTTCTCAAATTCCTTCCCGCATTTGTCGCAGGTATGCGTTATGGTTACGTTTTTGATTTCTGCCATATTGTCCTCGCGTGTATGCTTTATTATACGGACTTGTCCAACATGGCAACGGGAACGTATATTTCGGAGACGATTTTCCCTTATAGGATTTTACTTGATGAAATTGGAAGTATTCCCGTATCGGTTTCGTGGCAAGGCGAAGGCCGCCGCACTTTATAGACGCGGTGGCGGATGCCTAGAAGTCCACGGCGCCCAAGCCCTTTTTGAACTTTATAATTCCGGTGTTTCTTTTCGTCCAATGCCGGGGACTCCCTTCGAAGCGGTAGTCTTCGACCTTGATGAGGTCTCGCCGGAGTATGCGAACAAATTAGATAATTTATCCCGACCCGGAATCTTTGTTGCGAAGAGTCCGTCCGCCGTTCTCGAGGTGGACGGAAAACTTTATCGAAGAAAAGTATTCTACCAACTTTCGGAACCGGTCAAGTTCGGCTCATACGGCGAAGCCTATATAGCAGCCTTCGCCCGCTTCATACTGGACGCAGGGCTGCCCTTGCTGCCTTGCGACCAATGTATGCACTCGCCTCGGCAAATGACCTTCGGTAAACCTTTTCCTGAAATGGACAAGTCCATCGAAAAAGTCCCGATTGAAGGTTTAACAAATGTCCGTCCGCCGCTCCCGCTGTCTCGCTATATGGCGAAGGCGATATTCGGAATTGACGATGACATCCCGCTGCCCCCGATCGAGTTCTATGCACGTGGACCGGTCCCTGAAGGGGAACGGCACGCATACATTTGGCAGCGCATCGTCCCCGCCGCATTCTCTTGGTTCCGTTACTTTGAGAACACTATCGAAACGCGATGGGGACTAAATCAGGCAGGCTACCAATTCAAGGACTGCGAGGCGGCAATTCGGACCGCGATGCTCCGAATTGGCGTGAGTCCGGAAGAAACGGAAGCGGTGATACGCGGGGCGCTCTATGAGGCATACACGAAATTCAAGGCGCCAACGCTCACATACTATCGCCCGCGTGTTACGGTGGTGAAGCAACGGAAGCCTGCTGTATCGCGCTGGTCGAAGAAGACGGAAGCGGAGAAGCAACGGACATATGCGAGGCAGAAGGAGAATCGCCATCGCAAGCGTTTCCTCCATAGGCAGGGGGTGACGGAGCGCTCGGCAAGCCCTGGCAGGCCGCGTAACATAGCGGTCGGATCTTTGGACGAATTGGAGGCATTATGGACGGCGGGGAAGATCTCGAAGCCGTATTACTATCGCCTTCGTAAGGAGTTGGGCGGAGAGCCGCGTAAGCGTGGACGCCCGCCCAAACCGGAGAATCCGGGTAGACCTTTGAACCCCGAAATTGTCTCAAAATAGGGACAAGTTTTTCGTTCGGTCCTTTTTGCGGAATTTCGTAGCAAATTCCGCATTTTTTGTTGGACAATTTTTGAGTAGGGACAACTTCCCATACGTTCCTTGTATCTTTACCCCATTAACACTTTTCGGGAGGGGAGTCCATTTAAGAGACAATTCCGTAAACGGACGCGTCCGTTCGTTACTTTGGTTGGAAGATGTCCGATAACGTGGACAAGTCCGGGAGTAGGCAGGACGTGTCCGGCGGACATAAATAGTGTATATTTACTGCATGTCGGATTCTAAAGAAATGACACTGCATACGCAAGATGACTTGGACGAGATAAAGCGCCGGGTCAACACCACGATGGTCGATATGGTCGACCGGTCGGTTCAATCGTTGGACAAATTATCGAAAAGGCTTGACCGCGTAGATGATGCGATGGACAAGTTAGTTGATTTGGAGCACATGACGATAAATGAGTTGGTAGCGTATCAGGCATTCATGCGCGAGTCGTTCAAGATGCGAGCGGACTTTTTGCGCACATTAAGTGGTTATGACATTAACGTCTCAAAGGTCCCGGTCAAGGCGGACGAAAATTCTCTTATGGATGAGGATGCTGCTGTTGCCTTGAGGGACGAGGTTATGCGCCGCGATGGATCAAGTCCGCACACATAAGGCGAAGGTCAATGCCGAATTTCAGCGGGCGCATTTGGTAGCAAGGTGCGTCTATACGCCGGAGCCGCATGACGAGTCCGTTGGGTTTGAAACGGACGACCCGGTGATGAAAACGGTTGTGGCGATGCGCGAGCGCTTGGCGGCGATGAATGTATCCAAGGGAATGTTGACGCAGGGCTGGATGCGGTCCGCGTTATTTTTGCGAATGGTCTACCTGATAAAGGGCAGCGAGGGCTTTGATGTTCTTGCGAACGCTATATGGGCATACACCGCAGCGCTTGTGGACAACTTAGAGAAGGTCAGCAGCGACCCGGACATTTTGAATGATGTTCCGCCTGAGGAGCGGTATGCGGCTTGGCGTGAGATGATGCTCACGTTGAAAAAGGGTTTGGCTGAGCAGGTCAAGTTGCTCAATGAAATCAAGGCCAAGAAGATTGAATTTGAGTCCGGCGAGCAGGCGTTGGAATATGGGCGGCGATTGCTGAAGACCGTTCATTTTCCGCGATACGAAGGCGAGGACTTTATTGCATTTGCGGACGCTATAACGAAATTTGGACCGGGCGGTTTGCCGGACATTAAGGACGGCGAATGGGAGCAGGCTGTGGCGCTGGCGAAGGCGATTTTGAAGTATGAGGAGAGCCGCGAACCGGAGCCTAGCGATAATGCGCCGGAAACCGATGTTTAAGGCTGTTAAATTGAAAATGAATGTAAATGTGCGCCCGGCGAGAAAATCGCCTTAGAAGCGCAGCAAATGAGGGTTTTAGAAATGAAGCAAAAGACGATAGAATTTGGTCCGAAGAAGGATTGGGTGAAGGCGGCGAAGGCGTTTGCGAAGCAGGCGTATGGGACTGCGCGATGCAAGGACATTGAGCGCGAGCGCCACATCAACAAGGAACCCGATTTTTGGGAAGACTAACAAAATTAAGTTGTCCACATCAACGAAGGCTTCCCCCTAAAGGGGGAAGGGGTATGGCATGATTCACGTAGTTGACCACGTTAAAGAAAAAGAGTCCGTTATCAAATTGAATCTCACCCGCATATTGCGAGCGCTGAAGCGGGGCGAAGAGGTAGTTGTTTATCATCCGGTTGGCAAGATCCACCAGCGCCTAGCGGACATAAGAGGTGTTGAGTATGTTGCGTGCAAGGGTCTTGGCGTCTGCAAGGACAAGAAGCTCGAAATAGTTGAGCCTGCATTCCTGCTTGCGAATTATGTAGACCCGGCGATGGTGCGCACAATGCTCCCCGCCTGCAATGCCTCGCTATTCCGTTGGAAGGGGAAATTGATGTTTCTCGGCAGGGAAACGAATTACACATTCCGTTGGCACGAAAATCGGAAAATGATTTTGGGCTGGCCGCTCATACACGGCTGGCCTTCTAAACAGCACTGCTATACAAATGAAGTCCTCTATGAATTCAATGAGCGGACAAATACCGCAACGAAGGTCGGCTATCTTTCATACGTCCCGGAAGAGGACCGCCATCGCCTGCATTACATAGGGTATGAAGATGTCCGCCTGATGGAGTGGGACGGGGAATTGTTTGCGAGTTTTACGATTGTGGACAACGACCACCACTTCACAATGGGGCACGCCAAGGTCTTGGACGATCTTACGTTGGGCGAAGTCACGAAGGTGCCGACCGCGAATGCGATTGAAAAGAACTGGCTGCCGATTGAAGGGCGCCCGCATTGGTATGTTTATTCGTTCAAGCCTTATCGCCTCATCAATATGGCGACCGGAGAATTTCGCGATATGGGCGGCGGGACGGAGCGGGTGCTTCGTGGCAGTTCTCCGATAATTTGTCATAGGGGGAAGCGGATATGCTTGGCGCATATCAACAACTGGCCTGCCTGCAAAACATATGTCCACGTTTTTGTGGAATTTGATGAGGACCTAAACATCATCAAGGTCACCAAGCCGTTTTCATTTTTTGGCGCACCGATTGAATTCAGCACTTCGATTTTGTCCGATGGCGGCAATTTGAATGTGGTATTTTCGATTCATGACCAGTTGCCGTATAGGGCTGTAATCGGACCGGATTTGTTTGACGAAATCATGTCGGACAAATTATCGGATAAGCGCCCGGTTCCGAATCTGTATAAGCGCCTATATGGGAATGCGGTGGCGAATGAGAATTACAAAACCGCCGCCGCGATGGCAACATTTGTTTTGGACAAGGATGTCCGGGCGGAAGCGGCCGAATACACGAAGGCGCTGCCGGATGTTTCGGAAGAGAATAAGGCGTTGCTCATACAGCAGCTTAGTGCGCCGTAAGCGCATGTTTAAGCGCATCAAATCAAAAAGGCGGGCAAATACCCGCCTTTGAATTTTATCGCCGGAGAAGCGCTGTATTAAGCGTATTCCTCAATGGCGCCGTTGAGCAATGTAAGGACCTCGCCAAGTTCGGAATCGCCCAATTCCCAAAATTCGGGCTTGAACTTGATATCCACATACCAATACGGCTTTCCGTTCTCCATCTCGGACACGATGTTGTATTCAACATAGTCGTCAAAATCGGACAGCGCCTTCTTGGCTTCCGTTTCGCAATCGCCCTTATCGCCGCAACCCATATCAAGGTCAAAGCCCTTATCGTGCAGGTCCTTCGCGGATCTTCCGATAACGGAATTGAAGACATAAAGGCCTTTGAGGTAGTTGTCCACGCGCGAGAGTTTGCTGCGCAGCGCCAGCTTCGGGCTCAGCGCTTCGCGCCTGCCTTTTTTGTCCGCCTTCAACATTTCAGCCACAATGTCCGACAATTCGCTGAAGACATAGTTGGCGTCCTTGTCATTCAATTCCAAGATGGCGTCCTTGAATTTCAAGGCAGGGAACCACATGTCCTCGCCCTTCGGACCGCCTTCCGGGATGAGGGTCGGAGAGTAGTCAACGTAATCATCAAAGTCGGCAAACTTTGCGGCGGACTCCTTTTTGGCTTCTTCTTCGGTATTGTATCCCACAGGGATTGCCATATGAGAATCGAAGACGTCCTCAAAATCCGGACCCCATTTTTGGAAGCCGGTATGCTTGTCGAACAGTTTGCCGAGTTCACCGATTCGGGTGGTGCGCTGCATCATCGGCTTGGCAGCATCCGGTGCTTCGCCGCATACCCCGCGATAAATGGCATCGGAAATCTTTGTGAAGGCATCCTTCGCTTCGGCGGAGTCAAGTTCAAAAATGGTTGGCTTGAACTTGATAACTGGAGACCAAACCGGTTCGCCGTGAGGTCCGCCCATTTCATCAAACTCAACATTGTAGTCAAGGTATTTCTTCAAGCCGCCGAAAAGATCGTCCGCATACTTTTGGGCATCTTTTTCCGTGGGCATCCCATAGACGGGAACCATATATGGGTCTTGAACGCTAGCGGTGTTGAAGTCCGAGAATGCCATCCCGATTTCTTTGAAGCCGCGAAGGTTTGCACAGAGGTTGTCGTATTCCTTGATCTTTTCTTTTGCCTTGGCACGCTGCGCTAATTTCGGGCTGAGACCTGCTTCGGACGTTTTCCCTTCGCCAAAGTATTCCGCTTCCGGCCAAGAGGTTTCGCTGTCGCCGTTGGACACCTTTGCGATGCCATCGATGAGGTCAATCTCGTTGCGGATGCGATCTTCAACATCGGACAACGTATCGGTGTTAGTGATGACAAAGTCAAACACGAATTGGTGGACGCGCCCGTCAGTAGCCTTGGGCCTGCCTTCGCTCTTGGTCTTGCTTTCGGCAAAGTAGCCATCTTTCAGCACATCGCCGAGATCCGCAAGGAGTCCGGTTTTAGCGTTGGTCGAAAGGCGATTGAACAGCGGCTTGAATTTGATTTGGGCAACCCTGAAGTCGGGTTCGCTTTCATCGGGCTTGATGTAGCGGCCTTCAACGAAGTCGGCAAAAGGTCCGAAGGTGTCGGCAATGTATTTGTCCCACCCGGCATCCGTATTGTCTTCGGCGCCAGTCATGAGCCCAATCCATTCGCCCGTTTCAATGCTGTTGGCAAGGTCGGCGGTGTCGCCGCCGCTGATTTCATTCCACACCGGATTCTTTGCAAGGAGTCCGGAAAGGATGCTTTCATTTTTAGGGGTTTTCATTTTGAGGTCTCCTTTTACATTTCGTGAAGCGCATCGCGAATGTGCTCAAGCAGGTCCGCTTCAATTTCGTTTCGGATGCCAGCGGCATCGTCATAGTCCGACATTGTGTTGTCTTCGATTTCATCAGTATCGGACCACCACTGAGTAAATTCGCCACCACAGAAAGTATAGCGAATTAACGGCTCGCGGTCAACGAGGAGTTCCACCGAGGAGGTGGGAATGTCCAGCCCGGGCGAATCAAAAGTGGTGATGAGACGCGTTTTGGTGCGGCGGCGATCGCGCCCATCAAAATAGGTGTCCAACATATTGTCGAGCGCCTTTTGAAAGTCGACCGCGTCCTTGTCCGCATCTTGGTTCGGGCTGATTTTATTGATAGGTTGTCCGGGGTGTCGTTTCATACCTTCGTTTTCTCCGTCCGGATCTTTATTCCAAGCGGATGTCACATCCAACACTTCAACGCCGGGGAAGGCTTGCGGGACCAATTCCCTGACCATATTGAGGAAAAACTTTTTCGCATTTTCATCGCTGTGGTCTTTGTAATAGGCGTCAATCAAATTGTCCATCTTCTTGGCGCCTGCTTTCAATTCCGGATGAACGTGTGCGAGCGCATCCCCGAGGACATGGGCAACGTGGATAACATCAATTCCACCAACGCGAAGAATCGGCTGCTCCTTCCCATTTAATTTGTAATGGAGGTTAAGTCGGCGCATCGAGTTGTAGTAGCGATGATACCAATAGTCGCCCGCGTGCTTGGCGAGAATATCGCCAGCCCCTTCGGACTTGCCTTTTGCAAGGTAGTCCTTGACGGCGGCAATGCAGTCCGGGCAAATGTCGGCGTTGTCCGCATAGCCTTTTTCTTTCAGGTATGCTTTCACATCCGGTTCGAGTTCATCGAGATAGAATGTTTGGCGCCAGCCCTTGCCGCAATTCTTGCAGCGGCCAAGATGCGTTCTTTTGGCGCCTTCATTTTTGATGAGTTTGATTTTCGCCATAAGGAGCGCCCTCTACTTTTTGCTTTCAAGTCCGGCGCTGTTGCCCGTAATACCGGGAGCGCTGCCGCCGAGGTTCTTCAAAAAGTCTTGGCACCACACAATCGCCTTTTCGCAAGGATCAACGCTTGCGGTGAAGAAGCGACCGACCGGCCAAAACTGAATGATTTCGCCGCCGAGGAAATGTCTTCCGGCATCGTCCTTTGCGCTGCCCATCGGATGCCCATACGCCTCTTCGGATATGGCGTCCGCGAGTGCGATGGCATTTTCCGGCGTGCCGCAATCAATCATAAACGATTCTGTGTAGCGGTCGCCGCTGTTGCGGGTAACGGCACCGATTGATTCATTTTTGGGAGCGCTTTCACGGCGCTGCAATTTGATTCTAGCCATTTGAAATCTCCGTGTTGATAGTAAAGTCTTTGAGGTCCGATCCAAATTCGCGCAAGAGCCAACGCAGGTCGGAAGGCTTGACCCTTTCATCAAACACATAGATGTCAAGGTCATTGCCCGTTGTATTGTTGGACCAGTCCGATTGGACTTCGCCCATCATAAAGTGGTTGTCGAAGTCGTCCACAATTCCGTTCGCGTCCGCATCGTCAATGCCTTTGAGCGTAAAGACGGACATGATGTGGTAGGCTTCGTTTTTCGGCTTGGCGCCTTCATTCTTTTTTGTGAGTTTGATCTTAGCCATCATAACCTCCTTATGCGCTCGCAATCATGACAAGCGCTTCTGCCGGATCCATATCTGCGAGTTCTTCGTATTCATGTGCGGCGCCGAAGAAGGTTCCGCTCATCAACGTCACCGGGTTTGCAAAACCGGAATGCAGCGCAATGACCTTGAATTGGCCGCTGCCCGGCACCTTCGTAATCTTCACAATCGCCTGAACATCGGAATCGTCCGGATGGATGACAAAGTGGTCAATGTAATTGGGGTCGTCAACCGTGAAGCGGTCAATCGCATCCTTGTCGAATGCTTCTGCCTTCCCGGACTCATTTGCCCCAATCTCGTAAACACGGATATCGGAAAAAGTATTCCAGCCGTCAACAAGATAGGACATTGAGGTGATTTTGTCGATGCCATTATCGCGCTTGAACGTTTCAAGCGTGATGCCATCATCAAACACTTCTCCGTAGCGGTATTCGCGATCGTTCACGCAAATGCTTTGTTCGTAGTCGTCACTTGCCGCTGCCTTGACTTCATCCCAAATTTGCTGCTCCGGCGTTTTCCCGGATTCAGGATCTACCGACCATTCTTCGATGATGGTGCCAGCATCGTCCATACGCCCACCTTTAACAGTGTATGCGCGAATGGCGGTGCTTGCCTCATTCTTTTTTGCCAGTTTAATCTTCGCCATTTGAATACCTCTTAATGAGAAAGTTTGCGGCCGTCCTCATCCTCCTCAACGGTGGACGAGAAATCCTTGCTCGGGTTTTTCTTTTTCTTTTTGGCTTCGGATTTCATCGAGGCGTTTTCGCCAGCCTCGGCAAGGTCGGAACCGAGTTGGGCAATGTGGGCGCCAAGTTCAGCCCAAGTCTTACAACGGGTCTTGGATCCGCGAACGCAGGTGCGCAATTCGTATGTGAGCTGCTCAATGCCGTTGATGGCATCTTCCAGCCCTTCAACATCTTCCCATCCGTCCCAACCTTCAAAGCCGCTTTCGCGCTTCTTGGATTCCTTGAGCGAATAGCCAAGTTCACGGAGGACCTTGCCCACGCAAACCTTCTCGGTTTCGGTGGCATCGGTTTCGCCGGACTCACCATTCACGGACACCTTATAAATGTCCGGGCTTGTGTTGCCCTGCCAGTCGTCATCAACCTCAATGTATTCAACATTGACCGGAAATTCCTTTCCGTCCTTGATGCCGATGTAGGCTTCGGAGTATTCGGGGTGCTTGCTTACGTTGCGGCCTTTGAGCAATTCATAGGCGTAGTAGCAATCCTTGACCGAATACGGGTCGCTGTAAGACAAATAGTCGGTGGTGTTGGTGTTGCCGCGATCCCACTTGAGCCCTTCTTCTTTCACAAGGAACTTAATCTTGTCCGCAAGGAATTGCTTGACGCGTGCATCGGACATTCCATCCCAAAGGTTATAGACGGTGCGGCCGCTATCGCCACCCCAATGGGCGTTGTCGATTTCAAGGTAAATTTTGTTGTCCTTGAGAATCGGGGTGGCGAACTTCCAGTAGCCACGCATACGCGGGGAGTTTTCCCAATAGCCGTCACTCATTTGTCCGAATACGGAATCAATCATGTCCTTGAATTTGGCGTCAAGGCCGAGATCGACCAAATGCGTGTTTTCGGATTCGGTTTTTGATTCAGCCGGAACCAGCGTTTTCAATTCCTTCGCGATGCGGGTCATTTCGGTTTCATCGCCCGCTTCGGCGGCATCTTCCCAATCGCCAACGAGCGCACGCACCTTCTTGCGGAAAGCCGCGTCCTTGTTGGCAAGTCCCATAATGTTATGGACATCGCCATAATCAATTTCACCCGAGATTTGGGCAATATCTTCCAGCTTCGATTCCATAGGTCATTTTCCTTTTAAGCCATTGGAGAAACCATATCACGCAGCGCCCTGAAGTTGAGCGCGATCTCCGCCATAAACGACAAAGTCAGGCTGCCGTTCGCCTCGGTGCCTTGCGCAAACTTTTCAATCTTAGAAATATCGTTTTGGACCAAGTTGTCCAAGAAGACGCGGACCTTGTATTCCCATTCAATGCCGTTGCCCATTGTCATCGCTTCATCATAGGAGGTGACGTGCATAACGATGGAATCGTATGCGGGGTCGGAATAGTAGGACTTATCGCCGGGATGCTGCAATACCTCTTGCATAGAAACCGGCGCCCAGTGTTCGCCATCTTCATTCGGCGCCAAAGAGCCTTCCGTATAAACGTAGCCATCGGCGCTGTCCGTGATGCAAACATAGGCGGTGCTGCGATCGGTGCCATACCAAACGTGATCGCCGTAGTAATAGGTTTTATTCCATTCGGCGGATTTGTATTGGCGATACCGGCGGCCCAACATACAAACGGTTTGATATGTGATGGCGGTTGAAAGTCTGCTCCCGCTATTGCTGGAGTCGCCATCGTCCGGGGTAGGTAGTTGCGTATTGAAATCGAAGTCAACCGCCCATGCGGACGTGTCGCCCTCTTTCACTTCGACCGGAAGAATACCGGTGCACGGAATCATGCGCACAATGGGGTTGCCGGCGATACCGGTGGTTTCGCCATCATCAACCGTAACCTCGTGGGACGTTGCCGCGATGTCATAAGGGCTTGTGCCAAGCGGCTGACCATCGAGCAATGCTGCTCCATAAACCAAAAAAAGCTCGCCGCCCGAAAGGGCGCGTGCAATTTGAAGGGAGCCATCATTTGTAAGTATGGCGATCATGCCTCTTTCTCCGCAAGGCTGAGGGTTGCCCAAACGATTGTATGAAGGGCGCCTTCCGTCCTCGCGCTACCAAGCACGCGACCCGCCTTGGTCACCACCACAGCGTTTTGGTCCGCATCATACGTGAATGCCACATCGTTTGAATACAAGGCTGCCAGCCTATCCAGCAAACCCTGAAACTCCGGGCCGGTAACATTTGCCTCGGCCTTCTTATGAACCAATCGTATACTCATATACTGAATATACAAAAAATTGGCGCTTGGGCGCACTACCCGTAGGTGAATGTAACCTTCGCGATGTCCACGGTTCTGCCTTGGCAGTATTCCTCAATATCCGCCGCAGTGAGCGTGTATTTGCCAAGCGTAAGACCGAAGGCGCCAATCACGGTTCCGTCCGCGTCCTTCATGTATGCGGAACTCGGGAAGCAGTTTTGGAAGACAAGCGTATCGCCGTCCCAAACATAGGCGAGTTCTTCGCCGCCGTGAATCTCGGTGGTGATCTTCGCCAGCACGGACTTGAGTGTATCCACACTCCCTTCAAAGGGGTAGATGTCCATTCCAACAACCTCGGCGCGATCCCATCCGACAAATGCTTCCGTTTCGGACAACTGCCACGTTTCCTCTTCTTCGGAATCATTCAGCACATACATCCAGCGCAAGCCCAGTGCGGTGTCAATGTAAAGTCCTTTCGGGCGGTAGAGCGCCGTAACTCCGACATAGCCGTTGGCAAGCATCAAATCGCTTTCGTCCGTAACCTCCGGATCCGTGACGTTGCGGAAGTGGTCCGTTGAAGTGGACTCCTTCAATCCAAGAAGTCCGAAGGTGTGGGTGGACTGCCAATAGCGAATAAATGTGTTGTTTTCCAAATCGATAGCGCGAATGCGGAGCGGATACTGGACGCGGTCAAATTCATAAATCTTGGTTCCGCGTTCCTCATTGACGCGCGTAGGCACCAGCTCGGCCCACTCATCCGTTTCCGGATCAGCAAGGACAAATACCCCGGTCTCAATGTCCACATAATTGTGGAGCGCCCTGCTGAAGTAGCGGGTCGGGAACAACTCAATAACGTTCTTGCCGCCGGAGCGCTGCCCATCGAGAACGCTTGAGAAGATCGCCGTTTCCATTTCGATTTTGGATTCGTCATACAAATTCATGTGGAGGCGGACCCAAACATAGATAGGAATTTCATAGGCGATAACATCGGCGACCAGCGCCGAATACGAACCAGCCCACGCAGAAGCCTTCACCCAAGTCTTGCCATCGCCAAGATCCTTGACGGCATCCTCGGCGAGGCGGGCAAGCACGTTAAGATCCGCATCGTAGTAGCGATTGTTGAAATTCTGTGTAGGCTCAATTTCTGCGAAGCGATAGCGCGTGACCCATTCGCCGTCCGTGTATTGCTGAATGGAGCAACCGGACTTATCTTCAGGATCATAGCGCAGGGCGCCTTCTTCCGCCTTGCCTTCGGAACCGAGCGGCTCAAGCGTTGAAATGTTGGCGACCAGCTTGCGGAGATTTTCGTGCTGCTCGTAAATGTCCTTGACCTCTTTTTCCTCATCATCGGTTTCCGACTGGCAATAGTATGCAATCGAAGGTTCCGAGAGGGAAAGGTTTTCAACATCAAGGCCGACCGCACGCATACACATGCGCAAGCCATCATAAGTGTTGCGGGTGCGCACCAGCAAGGCAAACAGCAATGCGGACCACTTGGCGCCGCATTCATCCATAATGGATTGCGGGATGCCGACCATATGCGCATACGCCTTGCACATCTCTTCCGACACGCTCCACGTTTTTGCGATCACCGCGTTGGACGCATTGGTATGCGGAATGACGTAGTATTCGGAGAGGAGCGGGGAATTGTCCATCTGCATGTGGTTGTAGATTTCTTCCCACGCCGGATTGAGATAATGTCCCGGCGGATAAATCAAGGTCGATTCATCCTGAATGTCCGTATGCTTGCGCATGAACAACCGGGTGGCGTTCTCATTCACATATGAGACAATATCATCGGAATTGTAGTCCGCATAATTCTTTTTGTCGTAGTGGCCGCGATATGTGCCGAGCGAAGTGGTATGCGCGATGTCCACCCAAAACGGATAGCCTTGGCTGTCCACCGTAACCCAAATATGTTCGATCGCGCCTTTGCGAATAGGCAGGCGCCCGCGGGGAAGAACGAATGTGTCTTCTTCCAATGCGGCAAAGCGATAGAGGTAGCCCTGGCGCCAATAGCGCGTATCATTCAGGGAAGTGCCCTCAGGCGCATTGACAATACACACATAGGAGTTTTTGCCCTGACGGCGCACGGTTCCAACGGTATAGCTGCCGGGCGTGCGCTTATGGGTTTCAATATCCATATGAGTTATTTCGCCCTGAACATCGGGGTAGACCGGCTCCTGTAATTGGAGCATACGCTGTTGATAAACAACCACGGAGCCTTGCGGGAGTTTCAAGCCGGTGATGAAGATCGTGGAATCGCTTTTTGCCTTCACGGTTTTGCCGGCGCCCCACGCCTGAATGCCCGCATACTTTGAAAGGTTGTTTGCCCTGATGGAAGGATGTTGGTTCGCCTGCATGAATCCGTAAAGGGGTTCGCCCGCGGCGTGGAGTGCTTCCATAAACTGCGGTTCCATCACGAGGCGGTTAAGCGTCTTGATGATGTAGCTATCTCGAACCCAGCCCGCGGCGGCCTTACGGAGAAGCGGGCGCTGCTGAATGGAAACATGCGCCTGCCAAAAGATTGAGGACATGCGCTTGTTGAGATTGATGCGGTAGTCAAGGCGGAACAACCCCGGCACTTCCGTATTGGGCCGGTTGGCTGCTACCTTAGAAGAAATGTTGACGCGCCTGCCTGCCACTTCAAGGTAGACAAGCGGAATGTCCGGAATGAAATCGGAGAATTGGTCGATCAGGACCACTTCGGGCGGCACCTGCTCGATCTTCACATACATCGGATTGTCTTCCGGTTCGGGGCCTGGCGGATCCGGCGGAACAACTACATCCGCCGAAATAAATTGCCTCCAGTAGTTTGCATACAAGTCCGCATCCTTAACCTTCAACACGGCGGAGTCGCGCGTTTTCGAAACCACCACATATTCATGCGGCTCATACGATTGATTAAGGCGTTCATTAAGACTAGTCATCCAAATCTCCTATGGGCAAGAATTCATATTCAACGGCGGTGATTTTGTTTCCGGACCAAATGAAATGACGCTTCGCCATAAACTCACGAATACACGGACCTTTAATCGAGCGGGTCGTGCCCGGATACCAGCTCCACGCCTCCTCGCTTTCGAAGGTGTAGCGGTCGGTCAGGCAAACCGGAACCGATACGCTCGAAAAGCACTTGACAGTGACAATCATTCCATCCGCTTCCGCCTTCATCGGCGGGGTGGTAGAGTTCGTGTAAGTGCTGTCGGCGGCTGCCCTCACCGGCCAAATCAGGTTCGGGGATCCGAACATGCTTGCGGTGGTGCCTACGCGCACCTTATACCAGTAAATGCCGTCAGTGTCCTGCCAGTAAGGAACGGAAGGGCGCGTTGCCGAAGGAACCCAAGCGAAAGATGGCTTCCACGGCGACCCGTGTTCGTCCATATAAATTTTGTCCGGATAGAACGGGTTGTCCACCAACGGCTTTTCATAACCATTGATAGCTTCGCCGGTAGCGGAGAGCGGGAGGAACGGAATGTAGGCGGTATACTTGGCATCCGTTTGTGGGCGCGTGGTGCCCACGCTCGCCCCATACCACGCATTGAATGATTCCACCGTAATGCGCTGTTCGCCAGTGCAAATCAATTCGGTCGTCTTGATCTCATCGATGCGGGCGCTGACAACATCTTCTACTTCCGCATCCGGCGCCAACACATCATTGAATGTGCAGTTGCCCAATGTGGTATTCGTCCCGGTGAACTCTTGGATGGTGAGTGCCAGCGCATCGATAGTCCCGGTCGAAAGGTCTTCGATTTGCGGGAAGATGATTGAAAGGACATCGCCATAATCCTCGTTATTAAGCGATATAAGCCCGTCAGTTTTGAGGGCGCCTACTTCTATGGGCGCATCCGAAATAAGGCCGTAGAACGCGCCTACGGAGGCAGAAGCGGAGCCTACGCGCCACTGCGCCGAGTGCTCGCCATTGATGAACGTGATTTTTTCACGGACATCCTTTTCCGAGAACATAAAGACATTCCAAACACACGGCACATTGAAGATGCTGCCGTCCGAATACTCGAATCCAACATAGCCTTCGGGAACTGTGGAATCTTCCCCCAATGAGGAGTCGTCCTGCTCCGCAAGGAGCCAGCTCCATTTCTTGAAGAATTCGTTTGCGTCATGAATTATATCATGCGCAACCTTGAGCGAGGAGTCACTATCCAAAAGCATAGGCGCCTCACAGTTTATACAGCCAGTTGTGTGTTACCGATGCGCCGGGATTGGTCTCTTCTTCAAGCTCCGCCATAAAGCGGGTGCATTGATAAGTTTTGAGCGCACGCAGCGTTCGGATTTGGGCTTCTCTTCCGGTCGGAGTAGACACGTCATCAATTCGGATCGGCACAAGACCAGTGCTGCCGCTATCGCCGGTGCGTGCATAATGGATGCGCCCGATTTGATCGTCAAGCGGGAGCCAGCGGATTCGGTAGCCGCCGTCAACCTGCTCATACATCTTGTAAGGCCAAGTTGCGACAAAGTTCGGAATGAAATCGTAGGACGAGCCTAACGCGCCCAGCAATTTAAGATCGCCGCCCATCTCCGGGGTGTCCCAGTAGATGTGAATGGTATTTCCGTTAAGGGCGGAGATGATGCTTGCCGGGGTGTAAGTGCAATCGGACCAAGTCGGCTCGGAATAAATTCCCGCCGCTTCAAGGACGCTTACATTCCCGGTCCAAATGTCCCCGTTAGTCGAGGCATCAAGGTCGCTAGTTCTCAACCCTTCAACGCCGAACTTCACCACCTGCTTGCGATACTCGATCTTGCCCATATTGAGGGTATTCGTGGTGACGCTCTTAACAGTCAGCGAACCCTGAATGCGAGTAGTTCCGGAGATTGTGGTGGTCCCGGTAAGCGTTGCGTTCACAATCCTGCTCGCATTAGCATTCAAAGAATTGATGCTCGCGTTTTGGATGGATCCGCCCAAAAGTGCCACGCGGCCGCTGATAGGCAAAGTTCCACTAATGCCTTCAAGTCGAGATGCCGCAACATACCCCGCAACCAAATTTGCGCGGGTTCTATTCGGCTTGATCATTTCGATCTCGCCGCTGTCATTCATACGGATGATTACGGAGTCATTTCCGTCCGTAAGCGTAAGTTGCGAAAAGATGCCGCCAAGGTAGCGGTTGATCGCTTCGCGGATGGACGGCATCGAAACCGTGTATTCAACACCATCGGCATCGCGCAAGTTAAGCGTAACCTCGCCGGGCGCTTCAATCAGTTCCCGCCACTTGGCAAGAATCGCAACAGCGTCCGCGTGTGCTTCGCGAATGAGCTTGATGCCTTCACTGAAATCGGCTGACTTTCCCATTTATACCTCGTTCATTTTTTCAAAGCGTGCCCAGCAATTCAACCCGTAGCGGTATACATTATTCGCAACCATACACCCGTGGAAAATCGAAAGTCCATTTCCGATGAGAGTGGTGTGGGAAGACTGCCCGTATGAGGAGAACGTTAAATCAACGGTGACTCCATCCGGAACGAATATATAGAAGTCGGACATGTGGACCACATCATTATCCGGCAGTTTAGGGCGGAACATCACTGACGGGTGCGTGCCGCTTTTAGCAAACATAAAGCGAGGGACCGGCCATTCCGTTACTGTAGAACTTCCATTATCAAGCGCCTGCGCTACGCCTTGAATGCCATCCGCATCGTAGGTCATTTCTTTTCCGGAGCCTGCAAACGCAAGGCCGCCAGCCGTGAGAAGACCGCCACCACCTCTTGTCGTGGTGTGCACCGAGTTGAACGTGGGGTTCGGCGGAAGCGTTCTTGTATTGATGGTCTCGATAATCTTTTGGATGTTCGGGATGGTGTATTGAACCGGCTCGCCGCCCTGCCCTTTCAAGTTGAAGGTAACGTCCTGAGCCTTCGAGGAGAGCATATCTCCCCACTTTTGAACAAGCGTCATCACATCGGACTGCGCGTTGATAAGAGCCTTGAGCGCCGTCTCAAAATCATAATGCATCTCAGCCATTAGTTAGCCTCCGAGAGAAATACCTGCAATGTGCTTTGCGCCACATATTCGTTTGTGGTCAACTGGATTTCATTGACCTGGACTGGGGTGATCTCGGCAATGTCGCCGTTTTCGTCCGTATCGTTTTCCACATAGCCGCCTTCATTGGGCGCCTTCGACAATCTTGCAAGCGAAATATACACCTTCGTAATGCCGAATGCCTCGGTCAACTTAGAATGAAGTTCGGCGGCGGACAAGCATTTGCCGACATGATAGCACGCATACTTTTGAATGAAGCGGGTAACCTCTTCATTCTCCTTGTAGGCGCCGGAGTAGGCGCAGCGGATCTCAACCTTGGACGCGATGCAAGGCTCCACCACAACCGAGGTGAAACCAAGTTTCGGCGCCAGTCCGAAATACCCCTTCAATTCCAGCTCGTATGCGGCCTGCGTGATCGGGACATAATCGTCAATCTTGTAGACGCTATACGGGGAATCCTTCGGCAGCGCTTCAAGGTCGTCCTGAGAAATCCAGTAGTTGGCGCCATCATCCGTTCCCGGTTCAATCCCATAAACATCCGCGATTGCCACATAGAGCATAGCGGTTGCCGCATGATAAACGATGTTACCGGACTTGTAGGAGTGCTTCGCTTCCCAGTAACGGCGCCCTGCCACCATAAGACCGGACAGCACGATAGTAGCATTGTCATAGCGGAATGCGGATTCGGCATTCAAGCCCATCGCTTTCAGTCCCGCATAAATGTCGGCGGGGACAATGACTTGCCATCCACCGGCCGGATCTGTAGGCAGCACGCCCTGAATCGTTCCCTTATCCTTCAACAGCGCCACATAGAGGGCGCCTTCGTATTCAACCATAGAGCCGTGCGGGTAGACCACCTTCGGCTTGTATTTGCTTACGGGGAAGTGGCGATTCTGTTGGCGCCTTGCCGAGCAGGATTTGATCAGCGGGATTTTCATAACCTCGGTGACCAAGTCCTTCTCATCCGTAATCTTGCCGGACGCAAACATTTCAGCGACCGCCCTGGAGCGGAACATTTCCGGGGTATCACCGGTGCTCGGCTTGTCGAGGAGCGGGATGCCATCCTTATTCAAGGGAGTGACATCGCTGTTGAATGTGATGGTTTCGTTTGCCGCCTCGGACAAACTATCCGTCTTGATGTAGGAAACGCGCACCGCCGTGATGTTGGCGAACATTTCCTTGTTGTTGTATCCGGCGCCAAACACTTCGCCATCGCCAAGCGTAATGACAAGTCCGCGTGCCGTGTGTTGGCAAAGAACCAAATAGTCCTTGTCCGAGTAGGCAAGGAGTTCCGCCATCGAGAAAATCGGGATGACATCCTGATCAATGCCTTCGAGATGGACGCGCACTGACGGGGTCCAAACCGCCTTGTAGGTTTCCGGCACATAGATGGATTGGAATGTGCCCGGCGTCAGGTCAATATCGCTTGCCTCGAAGTCTTGCGTGACATACTGGCCGGCGCAGTAGAGCGCTTCATATTTCTGTTCGCCGAGGGAGGTTTTCTCCTCAAGCGATTGAAATTCGTAAAGAATCAGGTTGGCGCTGGATCCATCGCGCAATGTGATGGAGCCTACCGAACTGTAAAGGTCGTATTCGCGGAGCGAGGAAAAGAGGAACGGGTTGCCCTGATGGATGAGCGGCGGCGTAATGCTTTCAATTGAGTTGAGAAGGAAACCTTCGCCCAATTTAAGCAGGTAGGCGTCATTCGCCCTGAAGATGTCCATATTGAGCAAATGCGAGGCGGCACGCGCAGTAATCATGTCGTTGCCGTAGGACAACATTTGAACGGCGCCACGGGCCTGCATCCCATACAGGGCGGACAATTTATTCAGCGCATTAGGCGCCGTGCCTAAACGTTCCTGAATGGTTTTGTTAGCAAGTGCGAAGTGGTCAAAGAATTGTTGCACGATACCCTCGATCTGTAAAAGGCAAAGCGCCCTTTCCTAAATATAGACTTGTTTGAAACCAATATCAAGCAGCCATACCAAAAAACGGAGGCGACCAATCAAGGTGCCCCCGTTCCTATACGGGTTGTATTGATGACCCAAACTTTAGCTCGGAAGTTGTCCGTGGAGCGGGCGGACTTTTCTTGCGGTGAGCTGCGGACGTTCGTTGCCCGGTCGCTTGTTGGTTATGCAGGCCACCAGCTCTTCCTTCGTTTTGAATCCGTCAATGTGCTCGCCATCAGTCCCATCATACAGATTCCACGGCTTGTCCGGGCTGTAATCGCTTTCGTCCGAATCATCAAACTGAATCGTGTAGATGGCATCGCCCTTCTGTGCGATCAGCAATTCCTCAAAGCGGTTTTCGAAATCGATGGTCCAGCCTTGCTTCATAAGCATATCGGCGAGGAGCTCGTAACCTTCAGGGTTGACCATCCCATAGTGGGGAATGACCTCGCGCTGCTTCGCTTCGGATTCGCTGTTGATGGCGCGGGTAAGCATCGATTCGATTATGTCCATAAGATCCGGTCTTCCGCACATTTCGTGTTCGATTATGGTCTTGCCATCCGGGGTCATGCGCATGACCTTGTAGTCGCCGGTCGGAGTTGCGCTTGCGAACTTCACATCCACCACGGCGCCGATCTTTCCAGTGGTTCCGTTATGGGCGCCGATACGGAATGTATCGTAGCAATGCGTTTCGTCATTCAGGAGCAGGCTGACGGCGCAGTCATATCCGAGATCCTCAACGATCTTAGCAATCTCGGGGTAGAGGTTTTTTTCGAGATTGTCGAAATCTTTGAGGCGGTCTTGAAGTTCGCGCCTTTGAGATTTCAAATCAAAAAGAATACTTGCCATTTCATTACCTCAGGTCTTCAGGTTGATAGCCAAATTGGGCAGCGATGTGCGCCAGCACTGCACGCGTAACGATCTTGCGTTCCGGGGCATTGAGCTTGTTGTCCGTAACGTCCGGATCCGTGTTCGCAATGTGGTTTCCGGCATAGGTGGAAAGGGCGGTGATTTCGTGGAGAGCCTTATCGAGTTGACCATCCTTCTGCAGTTTATCAAGAACCTTGCGCACCTCCTTCATAGTGATGCGGTTCAGGACTGCCTCGGACTTGCGTTCGTCCGCAACGCGGCGAGCGGCCTCGACTGGGCCGACCCCATCGTTCCAGCAATCATCAATCATCGCCGGATTCATGTTAATCAGGCGGTCCGCCTCGTCCCCGGATTTGCCCATATCCTTTGTGAGGGCAGTCCAAATATCAAGGCAATAAGTGCGAAGATCCCCGCCCTCGTTGAGGCCTTCGCCCTTGCGATTGCTCCAAACGACTTCGCTTTCGGTGTGGCCGTTTTCTTTCCAAAGAGCAACGATGTGGTAGAGACCTTTCGGGTTTTCGCCCAAAGCCTTTTCAAGGGCGGAAATAACCTCCTTGTCGGATCCGGATGCGATATCATCCAGCTCATCCCCGTCCTTGTCAATTTCATAGAGGGTATAGTAGTCAACCGTGGAGTGGCGGTCCATAGAACCGGGCTCCTTGATTTTCTTTGGAATCTTTGCTTCGGATGTGCCTTCCAGCTTGGCAATCGCATTTTCGATTGTCTTAGGCGTAAGACGGATTGTGAAGGAGCAGGTCGGGCGACCCCAAGAAGAGGATTCTCCGCCCTTATCCCACTTGCCGTCATATTCCTTTTCAATGACCTTGCCTTTCAGCTTGACCGATTTGCCGTTGTGGCGCACAGTGAAGGAAACCGTATCGCCTTCCCAAATGCCGGATTTGTCGGAGCACACCTTTTCCTTGTGGGTATGCCAGTTGGGGTTTCTCGGATCTTCGCTGCCGCCGAAACCAATCGTGGCGCCATCCGTGATAGTGACTTCTTCGGGCACACCATCATAGCGGGCGTATACACAATTTTCGTTGCGCGTCTGCGCACGCTTGAGCGAATCCAATCCAGGGAAAACATCCCAACCGCCAAACCATTCCTCGTATTCACCATCGGGAAGTCTTCCCAACCTATCGAGGTCCTTGGCGGCATCTTCGTTCTTTTCAACAAAACTCAATCTCGGCATAAAATCCTCTTTCGACTTAAATATACGGACAAGTCCTATCCGCCATACTTGGCGTAAAGGTCGCTGTAGTTCCTGATGATGCCCCAGTAGGTTTCATCATCCAGCCCGGCGTCCATTGCGGCGGCCTGCGAATCCATCAGCATGTTGTATTTGCCGCCCATTTGAACCTTGCGGTATGCGGCAAATTCGTCCGCCGTGATTTCATCGGCGCTCTTCGGATTCAACTTTTCATTCTTCTCGACAACGGAGAAGAGGGGTGTGCCGTGGATCTCGGCATCCGGGTTTTCCATAAAGAAAGCAGTCAGTGCGTTCTTCTTTGCGGTTTCTTTGTCCGGCCCAACGCCATAGGCGATTGTTTCCTTGCCGGAGTATTCGGGGTCAAATTCGTCAAGATACTGGATCTTGGCGGAGACCTTCATTTCCCAACCGCCGTTATCCAAGGCAATTTGAAGCGTTTCGTCAAGGGATGCAAACTCGTCCGTGAAAATCTTTTCGAGTTCATCGAGATCCTTGAAGTTCAATTCCGCAACGACTTCGGAAGTGCCATCCTTGAGATTGTCCGCATAGCGGCCAATTACGCCGACATCCGGAAGAATGCGCCAAGACACGCCGCACAATTCCCCGTCCATTGTTTTGGGGTAAACATCAATGCCGCTGTGCTTGGGGTCATCGTTGATGTCCAGCTTGAAGAGTTTAGTTCCGGCGGCGGACCAAGCAGCATTCACTGCGCCTTTGATTTCGGAGTTGTTCATAGCATCCTCTTTGATGGAGGCGCCTGCCGTAATCCTCTTTTGAAGACTGCGGAACGCGCCGGTAAGCAGTTGTTCAAGATCTTTGAGCGATTCCACGCCCATGCACGAAGTAGCGTTCTTCGCATTGTGGGTCGGGTAGTGGTCGACTTCGATTTTCTTCAGGCTATTGAGGACCGGATGCGGGAAATTGATTTCCCACTTATCGTCAACCTCATCGTGCCCGTTCAAGCCCTTGGTGTAGATAATGACGTGGCCGCCCAAGCGGACAATGTCCAATTCAAAATCCTTGGCGCCACTTGCATTCCAAGCAGCGCGTGCGGTGTTTTGAATATCTCGCGGGGTCAAGGGTTCAAGCGATGCCTCGTTCTTGTTTTCAAATTTCTCGATAGCCATAACTTCAAGATCCTCAACTTCGGCGCCGATGCTGTCGGCGAAGTTTTGTTTCATAGCAGCGCTGAAACTTTCAGGGCCGGAACCTTCATACGCATCTTCGATATGCGTGGTCCAGTCACCAGCCTTGTTTTTGCAATAGGTGGTATCGTTTGGGCCTTTATGGGCAAGCACATAGGTCATTTCGGCTTCCCGTGTTTCGGGCTTGCGGCCGAGATCGTCCATAATCCATTTGGCAACCGCCGTGACGGACGCTTCGCCCTTCGTGGCATCGCCAGTAATGCTCTTGCGGCGAACGCCGGGGAAAAAGATCCGCCAAGTGTCGCCGTCAAGGACTATATTGTATTTCGGCCGAGAATCGCGTTCTAAGGCGATTTCGAGGCCCGGCAATGTATTTGCCTGCCCCACATAAAAATCGGGCTTAGAACGCACGGAAACCGCCAAATCCGGCGCCATACGCTGGATGAGGCGTTTCAATTCTTCTACCAAGTCGATTTCTTGGACCGAACCTTCCCGTTTACTTCCCATTTGCTTACCCTTAGATGTCCGTCATGCCCTGCTTGGCAACATCCAAACCGGCATTGTTTCCGGTGTCGGTCTGCGGCATCACAGCACGGCTCGGGGCGTTCTTAATCGGCTTGTTTGAGGTAGCCATAATGCCCGCGTTACCCAAGATGGAGTTGCGCACCGCATTCTTGCTGACTGGGGAGTTGTAGTAGTCCTGATAAACATCGACCATCTTGTCCGTGATGTTCTTGTCAAGGTAATCCTTGAGTTTGTCATCGCCGTCTTTCAGCCAGTCGAAAATGTTCATGCCCGGTTCAACCTTGCTGGACGGAACCTTACCGCCGTTGGCAACCGCGATAGCGCCCTGGAAGTCACGGAGCATATCCGCCGGATCCTGAGGATTATCGCCAGCCGAATTCTTGAACACGATGGAATTGATCTTGCAGTTCGGGTTGAGCAGGAATACCTGCGACCAGCGGTGGTGGCCGTCAACGATGTAATGCGTGCCGTTGTAGTCATAGACCACGAGCGGGAGGTTGATGGTGACCGGGCCGTCGGCAAGAATCTTCTTCTGCTGTTCGGGGTCTTTGGGGTTAACCTGATAGGACAGCGATTTGCCCACATCGATTTCGTTCTGTGTGGGGTGCAGGTCCTTGGCGGCGATAGGTTCTTCGGTCCATTTCATCTTGTCAGCGAGAGTGCCGTTGCCGAAACCAAGTTCGAGCAGGTCAAGCTGATCCGGCGTCAAGTTGTTGAGCGCGTTGACGAGATCCGGCATATCCTTTTGATTTTTGAGTGTTTGGACTTCTTTGTCGAATTGCGGCTTCTGTGCGGAGGCATCAGGCTGCTGACTCACCTCTTCTTCTTCGTTCCGCTTTTTCGCTTCGAATCTTTTTTTGATGAACATGGGTATTACTCCTTTTGGTTAATTCTTGTCGGCGTAGTTTTTCATACGCGCTAAATGCTGCTCGGCGGCATCCTTCTTTGCGAAAGAGGCGAGGATGCGCCCATCGGTGTGGCTACGAATCACCCACGGAGCATCCTCGCCCTTCGAGTTCTTGTGGCCTTTTTCATATTCCAGCTTTTCGTAAGACGATTCGGACTTTTCATTAAATTCGCATGAGGTCCAGTTTGTGGCGGTGAAATGGTCGCGGATATACTGCTTCGGATCTTCCGAAATTTCAGTGCTCCAAATCACATCGTATCCGTTGCCGGACCACTTCCCGGTGCGACCGGTATTTTTATACTTGTATACCTGCATCAGGGTTTTGCCATCGAACACAAAGTTATTGGAACTGCCACGGACGCGTGCGCCGCCATCACCGAGGGTATCGTATGCGGCTTTCCAAGTAGGATACACGCCATCCTTGCTCACCGAACCATTTTCCGGATCCATAGAATACACGGTATATTCGGTAGATTCGAACTTACGCTTCGATTCATCACCCGCCGGGTCAAATCCGGAGTCTTTGATGATGCGCTTGCCCTGCTTGAGAACCATCGGAATCGGGGAACCTGAACCCCAATCGAAATCAAAGTGGTCCCAAACTTCTTCGGCGGAGTCATAATCATCGCGATCATCCCCGTCTTCGTCAAGGAGGAATTGAACCGCCTGTTCCAGCGCATCCGCATCGTCCTTCGCGGTGAAGGTTTCTTTATGCTTGGAATTTCTTAGATCAGCGCGAGTAGTGGGGCGGCGTTCAGCCGCGGGCGCATTGTCCCACCAAGTAAAGGTGTAAGTGCTTGCGCCTTCCGTCTTCGATTCATCATTGAACCAAGTTTCGATAGCATACTCCGCCATCTCGGCGGGGCTGTAATCATTGTTTGCCCAATTGTCCTTGATGAATTGGAGCCAGTCTTCGGTATTCAAAATCAACGCGTAAGCCTTTTCCCAGCCGTAAGGGCCCCACTGAGTTTCAAATTCCTCCTTGAATTGCGCAAGGTAGTCATCAAATTCGGAGCTTTCCTTCACGGCGGATTTGCCGAGAACCAGCATTGCGAACATCTTGGCAACGCCTTCAAGCCCGGTCACATTGGTCGGGCAGTCGATGCGGTTGTTCGGATGTTCAAAATACTTGTAGGCGATCTTGAAGTTGCCATCGCCGAGCGGGCTGTAAACATAGAGAGTCAGGTAGGCGCCGTTGTCCGGCATATCCTTGTCGACCACTTCCACATACGGATAAACATCATCATAGGTGCGCACCGCATAATCAAGGTCAACTGAATCTTCCAGCTCGTTTTTCAAATAGGTGGCGAGAAAGTCGCGGACCGCGTTGGCGGTGCCTATTTGGGTGTCCGTGGGAGAGGCAACCTTCGCCTCATCCGGATTGATGTCGGTATCAAGTTCGTCCGCAATCTCTTCCGGGGACTTGCCCGCCTTGAGTTGCGTGCGGATGTAGTCATCGTAATAGGACATCAGGTAATCGACCTTGTTATCGTCCATATTGCGGTCCAAGAAAATGTCCGCGATAATGTCCATCGAGCGTTCGATTTCGCTATCATTCTTTGCTTCAAATCTTTTCTTGAAATACATTGTGCAGGCCTTGGCAAATGGTTTCTCTAAAAATACATTCATTCGCCGCAAGAGCCCACTGTCACCTTAAAATGGTATATTAGTCCCATGGAATATGCAAAAGAAGATTTGAAGAAATTGTCCACCCGCGAACTCTACGCGGCGGCGGCCGCTGCCGAAGGATACTCATCCGTTCCGGTGGACATTGATACGTTTTTGGACGACCCTTACTATTTAGGCCAAACCTACGGCGGACACGTTTATCAGTATTGGCGTGATGCGCTCCACAAGATTTATCCGAACCCTCTGTATTCCCCCTATATCGAAATTTGTATCACCGGCTGTATCGGTGCAGGTAAAACGTCCGCCGCCATCATGGGCGCCCTTTATGATTTGTATCATGTAACGCTGCTGAAGGAACCGCAGCGCAAATACAAGCTTCTTTCCATTACGCGCATCATCTTCTCGCTTGTTACCGCTACCAAGGACCTAGCGTCCGCCGTTATGGCAAACCAAATGCTTGATGTTATTGCCGCGTCCCCTTATTTCTGTTCCAAGTTTATGCCGAAGAAGGGCGAAAAGCTGGACGAGGACATGTTCCCGCATCATGTTGGCGTAGGCTTCGGATCACGCGGCGGACACAACTTAGGTAAGGCAGTTATCGGCGCCATCATTGATGAAGCGAACTTTCAGGAGGCGGTTGCCGACCAGGCGGTGAAGAACTATGAAACCATCACGCGCCGTATGAAGTCCCGTTTCATGCTCAAGAACGGATCCCTGCCGTGTAGGCGTTGGCTTGTATCTTCCCGTAACGGCGACTCGTCATTCCTTGAATCCCATATCGAAGCGGTGAAGGACAACCCCGATGTGCTTGTCTTGGCGCCTGCTATGTGGGATGTTCAGGCGGAAAAGGGAATCTACAGCGGCAAGACATTCCCCGTCTTTATCGGGACCAATACCGAACAGCCGATGATTTGCACCACCGAGAAGGAGGTGGACGACCACGCTGGCTACATTATTGATGTCCCCGTTGAATACCGAAGCGACTTCGAAGAAAACCTCCCCGGCGCCTTGATGGATATTGCCGGCGTGGCGAGCCGTTCATCGATGTCCCTTGTTTACAATGTGGAGAAGTGGATTAAGTGCCAGTCGCTTGATAATGCGGTCTCGAAGGACGAAATCACGCTTTCGCTCGATGGCGATGACGACCTGATGGACTATGTGAAGAAAGATTTGCCGCCGCTTAGTTACTATGTCCATCTTGACGGCGCCTTGAAAGGTGACCGCTTCGGCTTTGCAATGTCCGCCGTTGAAAAGCAAATGGCGGTGACCGGAAATGATTTCTTGACCGGCGCCAAAACTGTTCGCCTGATGCCTTCGCTCGTCACCCCGATTTGTTTTGGTATCAAGGCAAGGCCCGGATCCGAAGTGCCGCTGTGGAAGGTGCGCAAGTTCCTGCTTGACTTGAGAAACAAAGGCGTGCGCATTATGCAGGTTTCAACCGATGGATTCCAATCCGCCGACATGCGCCAAATGCTTGCCAAGATGGGATTCGAGGTGAAGTATGTGTCCGTTGATACGACAAAGGAGCCCTACCTTCAATTCGCATCCGGCATCAACCACGGAACAATCAAGGTGCCGAAGAGCGACATCTTGGACTTTGAGGTGCGCAACCTTCAAAACCAAGAAAAGAAGATAGACCACCCGATGAAGGTGATGGTCAACGGCAAATATGTCAAGGGTAGCAAGGATATTGCGGACGCTGTCAGCGCCAGCCAACACGAGGCGCTTATGGCGGCACAGACCCTTACTCAGGCGTCAATCACCTCCCAATACAATGACAACCCCTACATGACAATGAAGGACCGCCAAGACTATGTCCAAGATTTGATCTTTGGGCAGATCTTAGGGAATCAGGCGCCCAAGAATATGTATTAGTGCGCCGGAAACGCGCCTCTAAGCGCTTCAAATAAAAAAGGCGGGCATTTGCCCGCCTTCGGAGTTTATGGCTGTAAAATCGCTGTTTATGAGCTCATTTATCCGCTCCTTTTTCGGCTCCTTTTTCCGCTCCCTTTTTATAGGCGGCGGCAATCTTTTTGATGAGGGCGGCGGTCAGGTCCTTACGACTCGTAATGTCAAAGCGTTCGTCACCCGCAAAGATCGAGCCTTCAAATTCCGGATAGCGCTCCGGATTCGTTCCGCAGTCAATGTCGAACTGAATCGTATCACGGACGCCGGAATGAATTGTGTATTTGTAGCCGCTCGTGCCTGCTGCGCCGTTAATCAATTTCGGATCGGCGAAGGAACCGATTTCATCGTGCAGGTCTTCCAGCCACGTCTTGAAAAGGGTGAGGCGGTAGATCAGGTTTTGGAAGTCGAACCTTTTGGAATCTTCTTCCGCGTCCGCGAAGTCAAACGAATTGGCTTCATTCTTCTTGGCTTCATACTGCTTCTTGATATACATTGGCTGCTCCTTTACCACGCTTCCGGATCGGGGAGGTAGTCGCTGAGGATGCAATCGCGGTCGGATTTTGATTGGAAAGCAAACAAGGTGTCGCTGCCGCCAATCGCAATCAAATACGGATAGTCAAGATCCATAATGCTAGAGACAGAGGAGAAACACGTTGCATCGCCATCCCATCCGGATTCTTCGCCGCCGTTCTGCGCGTTTTTGTATTGGGCGTGGATGTCCCAAACGAGATCGGTCAACCCCGCTTCATTGGTGAAGCCGGGGACGTAGACAAGGTCCTTCTCTACGGTCGGCAGCTTGGTGAGCTTTTCTTGAGTCTTCTTGATAAGTTTGATTCCCATTTTTATACCTCAGTATTCCGGTTCAGGTTCAGGGTTTTCGATAGCGTCAATCACGATATCCTTCATGTTATCCAAGGAGTATTCCTTTGCGAACAAATCTTGGGCAAACTGTGCCATTTCATCGCGCGTCTTGAATACCCTGCCATTCTTGACGGCTGCTCTCAACTCTTTAAGGGTCTTTGTGTATTGGAGCATGTAGTCATCAAAATACGCCATCAAAATACCATCCGCAGTATCGTAATCGAATTCCGGATATTCCGTGTCTTCTTCCGGATAAAGAATTTCGATCGCGCTATTGCGCAGGTTCGGGTATATCGTGTATTTGGGGTTGTCCGCACAATAATATGTTCCGAGTTTCGGAGACACCTTGAACATGTCGGTATACGTCATTTGCGACAAGGGCTTACGGATCTGTGCGCTCAAATCACTGAATGCCAACGAACCGCCGGGGAAATGTGTCAGGGTTTTTGAGGTATCCACCGGGAAGTCCGATTCTTTAGAAGGGGTCATCGTCAGGTGGGGACTTGCATACAAGCCAAACTCTCCGGCGCCGGTATATGTTTGAGTGCATTCGCAATCATACACAAATGCGGCGTTGTCATCGAATGCGATGCGAACCTTGAATTTGATGTCAATCATTTGGTCGTCCCGGTCCACATTTGGCTGCTCGTCATAAATTTCAACAGAGCAACCTTCCGGGATGACATATTCAATTGAATGGAGGATTTTCTCGGCGAGGCCGGTGCTTTCAAGCGTAAGGTCGCCCCAAGTATCCCGTGGAGGGACATCTTCATTTTTCTTTGAAAAAAGATGAATCTTTGCCATTTTATCCCTCAAAGAATTTATTGACGATTTCAGCAGCCTTCTCGGAGGTCACGTTCGGGATATTGATGGTATATTCATCGCCGCTGTGATACAGCTGGATGGGCGCCAAGGCGGAAAGGACCGTGGCGAACAGCACGGCGTCTTCATCCTCGGCATCACCGCCAAAACGGAAGGCAAGTGTTTTGACGTTGTCGCGGTAGGTGACCGTTGTGCCGTATTGGTCGCGGCAAAAGATGCCCTTCGGGATTGCCTTTGTGGCATACGGGTCGCCCTTGCACATTTGGTCAAACAAGTCTTCAATTTTCATAATCGCCCCTTACCAAAGAACTTTGCCCGGCAGGACAAACACTGTGTTGCTGACGCCTTTATAAGGCTCGTTGCGCAAGTCCGTGATGTTCTTGGGGTCCTCGTCTCGGTTGATCATAATAAAGTTTTCCCATTCCTTGCGGTCCGCTTCGCCTTCATTGAAGATTGCTTCGCCGTCCAGCTGGAAGGGCTGATTTTGATAGCTGCTGAACTTCAACTTTTGTCCGATCGTCTTTTTGCAATAGGCAACAAACAAGCATTCAAGTTCATGTGGCAGGCCCGCCAAATAGGCATTGTCCGCCGTCAAGGCGATCGTTACCGTAATTGTTCCGGTCCCGTTGAAAACGCGCGTTTCGGTGTCCACCAAAGAGGACAGCTTCACGGTTTTGCCTTGATACTTAACCTTTTGATTCATATCGATTTCCGGGAGGTATTCGCCGGACTCGATGCTGTAGCGATAGGTATTTGTCCGAGGGAACAGCCTATACTTCCGATACCAGTGGACCGCTTTGCGATACATGCGGACCATAGCCTCGTCAGTAATGAGCTCCTCGGTTTCGAGCCCCATCTCATCATCTAAAACTTGTCGGAGTGTAACAGCCATACCTGAAATATAATAAAAATCGGATGGCAGGCACACCGGCGCGTATAACGCGTTTTAAGGCTCGAAAATAAAGAAGGCGCCCAAATGCATAGGCGCCTAATTTGAAAGGCGTAGGCGTCGTTTTAGGCGCCTTTATGATTAAGCCGCGATGCTTTCGACCCACTTGATGATATTGTTCATCGGGGTGGCGATGCTGCGTTCGAAACGCTTTTCCGCCATACGGGCACTCTTCTTTTGGTTGGTGCCGGAGTAGTGGGTGGCGAAGTCCGCGTAGGCGTTGATCAAGCCCCAAGCGCTGTTGCGGAAGTTGCCGTTGTCGTCCGCGTTGAAGCAGTTGCGGAGGTCGGCACGCTTCACTTCGAGGCGGCGGAGTTCGTTTTCCTTCAGTTCGCCCTTGATCGGGAAGAGGAAGTCCGCGAAGGCGTCCACGGCGTCCGCACCAACGCGGAGCGTAGCGAACTTTTCGGCGAGCTTGCTGAACTCGGCCATATAGGCGGCTGCGGTGGACATCGTTGCCTTAGCCTGTTCCAGCTTTTCGGCGGCGGTGCGGCTGTGGCGGATGCTCACAGCGTTTTCGGCGCTGCGGAAAGCAACGTTGAACTGGTTTTGGCACACAATGCGCAGCGGGTAAATGGCAGCCTTGCAAATGTATTTCTTGTTGAACGAGTTTTGGAAGATGAGGTGCGGGGTGATCTCATCGCCAAGGACCTTGATGGACGGCAGGGCCGCAATGAGGTAGTTCAGGCCGGTTTCGGTTTCGCCGCCACGGAGGAACGTCAAGTCGTCCGTGATATACTGGGCGAAGTCGAAGGCTTCACGGTTCTGAATGATGTGGTAAGCATCGCTGACCACGCCGTGAATCTTATTGTCCGTGCCGACAACCGCGTTGGTGTTCGGGATGCGGGCGAGGATGCCATCCGGCATCGTGGTCATTGCGGGGGACATCGAGGCGGTGAAGTCAAGGCCGCATTCGGCGAGGGCTTCATCGAACTTAGAGGTGTTGATGCCTGCTCCGATGGAATCCCAAGTGGCTTCGCGAGCGGAGAGGGTGGTGACGAGTGCGGTGGTGTTGTTCTTCATAATCTTCTTTCCTTTTTTGGCGAGGCAACATCGCCTCATCCTTATGACAATAATATAGAATCGTTTACTGAAAAAGACACCCCGTTTTGAGAAAAATTCTCACTTTTTTTGAAAATTGGCGATTTTAGCGAAATTTCGCAGGTTTTTATATTAGCGGGCGTAGATTTTACAGCCGTTTTCGTCCGGATTGCTGGCGCACCATTCAAAAATTTCGGCTTTTTCACGGCTGGAAATAACTAGATCCGCCGTCTCCGGGCGGTTCAGCCAGTCCCGTGCCACATTTAGATATATGGTCGATACTGCGGGGAACAATTCTTTCAATGCCCGGGGCGCCTGCTTATACTCATGAAAATTCAGTTTGGAGATTGTATACGATATGTGGTAGTCCGTGTCCGGAAAAACTGCGTGACACCTTTCATAACTGCGAACAAGGTTAGTCCAGCGCGATCCGCTGCGAATGCGCTCATACAACTCCGGCTGAATGGAGTCCACCGAGAATGTGATTAGTTTCACAGCGCTGCGCGTCCTGGCGGATATGCGGCGGATATTATAGTTCGTCCAAAACTGCATATTCGTTAGAATGTGAATAGGCGCAATGCCGTAGGCAGGCAAATCAAATTCTAGCATCCGCCGATAGTTTTCCGAATAAAATATATCGCCGGATCCGCCCACCTGATAATATGGCGGTGGCGCATTCAATTTTGAATTGCGTTCGATCGCCGCTGCGCCCAATTCCCCTAGCGCAATCAAGTATGCTTCCATCTCCGAATCGGACAGCACCGGTTCATTTCGATTGTCTTCATAATGATTAAAGCAGGTGACGCACCGCAGCGGGCATTTTCGCCAAGTGCCGGCGACAATCTCATAAATGGGAATCCGCCCCGCCTCAAATGACGGGCACATACTTGGGTTGCATATTGACGCCAGCCCTGCTTCGAAGACTCCCGCATCGAAATGATTGTTGGAATAGAATCGGCGCTCTTGAAAGAAAAAGGATCGCGCGACCGGGGAATGGCAACACGGAAGAATGAGGTCTACCGGGATCTTCCCGTAAACATGCGTTCGCAAACGCTCATAGCGATCGTGGTGCTTGCAATCCATCGTATACCTTGATGACCTTTCCGGTCTTGTCTTTTTCGAGATGCGCGTAAAGATCGTTATTCCGCATTGGATAACCTTTTGAGCGCATAAGGTTTATACGCGTTTGCAATGAAATTCCGTAGCCCTTGCGTGCGATTGTATCGCCAAGGGGTCCGCCGCCCAACTTGATCGCGTTGGTGAAGCAGGTTTTGAATCCGAGATTTTCCAGCTGGATTCCTAAATACTTGTCCTCTTCACCCCAATAGCCATTGAATGCGGGATGAAACAACGCGCCATTATTTTCGGCGCATACCGCTTCTATCGCACGATCCGTTAAAACAAATCCGCACGAGAAGAATTCACTTACAAGGCAGCCCGCATCGACCGGCCCATCAAGTAGGGGGGACTTTGCAATAGATCGCGGATCCGTCTTGCAGGTAAGAAGCAAGGCATCCGCATCGTATTTCTTAAGGGTGTCCGTAATTATCGCTTCCGAATAATGGTCCGGCGTGCGGTCTCCGTCAAGGAAAAGAACGTGCCCGGATTTTCCGAATTGGGCGTATGATGCAGCAAGGCCGTGGTTTCGATTGGCGCCGGCATAAAAACCGGGCGCATGCACTCCCAACGCCGTAGTATACACGCCAGGTATTTCAATAGGCGCCTCCGCATCAAAGGACACTGTAATGCGGTCTTTTGTTGGAAATGCCGCCAACGACATTGGCGGCTGATCCTTGTTGATAATTACGATATTCATTAGTAGCTTAACACATATACCTTTTCGCCGATCTTCATCAGGTAAATGCTTCCGACATATGCCGGGGCAGATGTCATACCGGACTCCGAGGGGTATGCGCCAGTGCCTACGCCTTCGTATAAACGCGGCTTCAATTCCTGAACCGCTTCAGTTGCGGACGGAGTCCATAAGCAGGAGGTGTCCGCAACGATGCGCAGGGACGCGTCCATAGTTACGGTGGACCAGCTTACAGAATCGATATTGCCTGCCGTGAGCCCGATATTTGACGAGAAATGAAGGCACTCGTGCGCTTCGCCGGAATACCCCGTAGGCTTTCCAAGGTCTATCACAATGTGACCCGGGGTTGCCGCGATCGTGCAATTAGTGCGATTCGGGGTCTGCGCATAATTATAAGCATCATTCCAGCTGACATCACAGCTGAGGGATGACAAGGCACCGGAAATTTCAAAATGAGAAGGTCGCCCGCTAGTATAGGAGATTGTTACATTGCATGTGGAGCCGTTTTGAACAAGCGGAAGAGCGCTGGGATACAAGCTGGTTTCTTTTCCCTCCGCCTGCCCGCCAAAGCTATACCCAACGGAGAATGATTGCCCTTCCCTGGTAAGATACAAACCGCCGGAGACTTCGCCACCTTCTCCGCCCGGGGAGGTCGCGTGGCCATCGCAATAACATGCGATATTGATTTCATAAACCACGCCCTCAATCATAGTCTTTGTGTCGAGGTAAAGATTTTGCTTGGGGTTTGTAGTAGAGCAATTATCGCCGGATCCGACCTTTCCACGAACGGTCCAAGTCACCCAATCAACGGTGACAGCTTCCGATAAGTCTAGCGCCTTACTGCTATCAAGACCGGTCCCGCTATCCAACGGTTCAGTGGATTTGCTGGCGAGATGGGTGATGTTGCCGTTCTTGTCAGCGAACGAGCACACGCGAATAACACCGGCGCCGCCCCCGTTACCGATGGAATTGCTCATCCAAGGCTTTTGTTCGATGGTCAAGCGGTGTTCCTCTTCGTCCGGCAATTCGCCAAGCGCCATCTCATAAATGAAGGTGGCGGCGATCGGGGCTTGAACTACCTCGGTCATATTAAAAGATCCGACATAGGTATTACGCCCAATCTCCGTAAGAGTTACGGCGCCTTTTTCGCCGCGAGTGTGGAAGTAGAATGTAACTTGAGGATGCGTCCCCACCACCTTTGCGGTGTAAGGACCAAGCGCGTAAACATGCACGCGCAATTCGCCGGAGGGGCCGCCTACGCCACTACCATCGAATATAAGGGTGTGACTGCTATCTACGAGGGCATTGATGAGAACGCTGTATTCGCCAGTGCGCGAGGCAATCTTGTGGCCGCCGAGCAATTCGTCAACATCGATTTCGGTGTCGCCTTCTTCGATTGCCTTTTGAATCATCTCTTCCGTCACGACATAATCGTATTGGACCGATGCAGCCAGGGCATTCATGTGCCGGGGCTTGACAATTTCGTCAATCGCAAAATCGGTCCTGATGTTCACGTCCGGATTGTTTTTCATAGATACCTCGTTTTCACCTTATACCATTAAATCTAAAAACTTTAATGGCAAACAACAACCGGTTATCAAACGTCCGGAGATAAAAGCACAGTGGCGCCATTTCCTTCAAGCGCAAGGATCACGCCGGACTCCCCGACATTCTTCACCGTTGCCTGAACACCCGATTTCATCAGGCGGAACGGGCTGGCGTCAACTGTAAAGTGTCCGGAGTATTCTCCATCCCAAGGCGCCTCGCCGCAAAACTCGCCACTGGAGTTGACAGCGTTGACAGAAATAGTCCCCGGGGCAAATGTGATGTGGACCGGCATTTGCTGCGAGAACACATCCGTGAATCCTTCTGCCTCCTTGATGGCGCCGAGCACTTCTTCATTGAAAGGCGCAGTTGCCGTGACCGGGGCATCCTTGAACGAATTGATGTAATCGCAAAGGGCGGGGATCGGAAAATCGTTGATGGCACGATAGAGCACCGAGCAAAGTGTCCCGTCATCATATTGGACATGAATGTAGGGCATATCGTTCAGGACATGCGTTGCCACCTTGCCTGCCTTGGTGATTGCGCTGACAGCCGCCGTGGGGAGCCAAGCACCGCCCGGCAACCCTTCACACTCCGCCGTGACAATTCGAATAGAGTCCGTTGCGATGAATCCGGGGTAGGCTTCACAATCCCACGCCACGCCTGCATAACCGGACTTGTTCGGGAATGCAACCGCCGCGAGCTTGGTGATGAAGTCGGCAGGCGCCGGCGTCAATTCTTCCGGGAATGTCGGCAGCGAGGCAGGCACTTCGGAACAAGGCAAGGTAACGCGAGAGCGGCCGTGCTTCACTGTAATGCCGGTGGTGTCGCCAAGAATTGTGATGTTGCCCGTTGCCTTCGAAAGGATCTTGTCCAAAGATGCCTTGTCCACCATAATGGACATATCAACGGCGGGGCACGGAACGCGGACGTTGATACTGGTTCCGCATCCCATAATGTAGCCGGGGACGAAAATGATTTTGCCAGCCTGCAAGAGACCGGTCCCGGCATCAACGCCGGGCGCACATTTGCCCACGGCATCCTTCAATTCTTTTGCTTCAATAATCACAGTTTGAATCCTCCGCGTCTACCGCGTGCTGGTGTTCTTTGCGGCTCGTCTTCATCGTTTTCCGCCTGAATGTCCACATTCGCAATCATATGCGCATCCATCATAGGCTCGCAAATGGCAAGGCAGGATGTGCAAAGAAGTTGAGAAGGCGCCACCGGTTCATCACGCGTGGTGTTACATGCCAATCTATACAATCCTTGCTCACGCTCGGCCGCATTTTGGTTAATCATAATCATCTTGGTGACATGCGCCACCTTGCGGATATCTTCCGCCACGTCCGCTTCGTCCGCATCCTTTTGGCCGCCAACGGTGGCACGCCCGGTTTGGGTTGCAGTGATAAGCAGGCACTTGCGCTCCGAGGCGATACCACGGAGTGACACCCAAGTATCGTTGATGCGGTCGCGCATTTCCTTCGCCGCCGATGTGTGGCGCATAATGTCCGCATAGTCAAGGACAATAACGTCCGGGATAAAATGCTCATACAACTGGAGCGAATCCAAATCTTCTTTCAGGCGGGCGATGGTCAATGTGTTGGACGGATAAGTGCGCACGCGAAGGTCGCCGCGATAATACATCGCATAGTTGCCCATCGCCTTGGCAATTTCCTTTTCGTCCAGCACCGGAGCGCGTGTAAGCACTTGCCCCGGCACAATGGTATAACGCCCCGGCGTAGTCTCCATAAACGCGCTATATTCGGCGGATTGACCTTTACGGGTGGTTCCGGTAAGCTGTTGCCACAAACGCCTTAAAACCTGCGATTCCTTCATTTCTAGCGAGAGCACAAGAACGCGCAGACCCCGCTTGGCGCTTTCGGTCGCCAGTTTCAGGAGCCACATTGATTTGCCTCGTTTCGGCGGGGCGCCTAGTGCGACAAAGTCTTCGCGCGCGAAGGATCCGAGGACCTTCCCGGCATCGCCATCAAAGGTCAGCAGGGTCTCCGCTTCTTCATCGAATGCGCGTGCCACGATGGCAGCCGACTGCGGGGAGAACATTGCAACCGTTGAACTATGAATAGGCGCCGGAGCGGCATACTGCGCAACAACTGCCTCGCCACGCGAAGAGTCGCGAATAAGCAAGGCCCTATCAATGTCATCACGAAGTTTGCGAAGGGCGCTGATCTTGAAGAACTCAAGCGCCTGCTGTTTGACTAATTCAATGTTGGTGGGTTGCCAGTCATCGCTGATACTGCGCAAGAAAAGTCCAACGCCTTCGGCGTCCTCCTTGCGCATACTTTGGGACTTGAAAAGGAAAATGTCCTCGATGGCACGCCCTGGTGCCGCGTGCTGTGCTTGGAAGAACTCCCAAAGCCACGTTGCGACATTGCGGCAAACGCCTTCGCTGAACAACTCGGGCTTCCCCATTTCAGTGCACGCCGACAAGAGCGGCGTGGACATAATGAGGTTTGCAATCAGGCGGCGTTCGCCTTCAACCTGAGCATTGATTTGGGTTATTTCCATCCCTGAGATTCCTTGCTGGTGCTGCCCTGATACTTGCCATCATACTGGGAAGCGGGGTCGCATTCAAAGAAAATCATTTGAGCGATGCGGTCGCCGGCATCAAACTTCACCGGTTCATTGCCCATATTGTAGATGGTGCATCCCGAGGCGCCGGAGAAGCCCGGATCATAAAGACCGGACGAAATGAAGATGCCCTTGCGCGACAGCGAACTGCGGACACAAAGCATAGCGGCCGCGTTGGCGGGGACAGAAATCTTTTCAGCGATTTCAATGTTCAAAAATCCGTGTGCGGGAATTTCGCAAGATTCTTTGATGGTAACGTCCACGCCGCATTGCTGCTTCTTCGTGCCTTCGGCGGGAATGATGTGCTTGTTTTCCAAAATCTTATCGGGATTGATAATCATAAAAACTCCAATTTGGGTTTATTTAATATACGGAAAAAGGCGCGTGGCGCCTTTGTGTTAAACCTGCAACTGGTCCGGTCTCAAGTGGCAAAGTTTGAATACCTGTGCCGCCATCTTCGGGAACGCTTCGCCTTGGTCGTAGACCGGTTCGCTGAGATGTTCAATGAGGCGCAAGCACGCAACTTCGGACCTTGCAATGAGCGTGGTTGTCGCATAGGCGAGTGCCGTGTGGCGAATCGCTTCCATCATCACACCCTGCTTTTTCAGGTTGGTGAGTTGGGCGCCAAGGGTAGGCCACGCTTCCGGCACGCCTACCGATTTATACAAGGCACGGCAAAAGTCGATGACCACTGTATCCTTCTTGCTTTCTTCCGCAACCATCGGATCACCGGTGATCGCCTGCTCCAGCATCACAAGTGCTTCACGGGGCACGCCGTTACAGCCGTTCACAATCGAGTCAAGCGCTTCCGGCGTCAGGTTGATTTCATATTTCTTTGCGGCGTCCGTAACAAGTTTGGTGATGTCCGTTTTCGTCAATGCCTTCAACTTCCAAAAGGTCATGCGGGACTTCAATGCGGATCCGGCATCCCCGGCGAACAATGTGTCAGGGTCGGTAGTGCAGAAGAACCAATAGGTATACGGCGGGGTATCTTCGGTCGGCTTGAGAAGTGCCTTCTTGCCCGGAGCGAGCAGGGAGTGCGCTTCGTCAAGGATGATGACGCGTGCGTTGCCAACGGGCGGACGATACGGCGCCATATCAATAACATCTTTCATTGCTGCCACGCCGCGTTCGGTTCCGCAGTTCACTTCTTGGATGCCCATATTTTCAACGGCGCCAAGAATTGTGGTTGCTGCGATACGCGCAAGGGTGGTCTTCCCGCAGCCACGCGGACCGACAATGCAGTGAACGCGGGAGTGGGTTTTTACGGTGAAGTGCTTTTCAAATGCGGCAAGGGTTTTTTCATTGCCAAGCATTTCGGAAATAGTTTTAGGGCGATGTTCTTGGTATAACATAATTTTCCTTGAGTTTTATAGAATATACGGAAGGCCGCTTTCGCGGCCTAGATATTAGAGGATCAGGTATTAAATGCAGTTGCGCTCTACGATCTTGCGGAACATGCGGATATTGTATTCCAGCAAGTCCGGGTCGATTTTCGGAGGCGCATCCATCATGAGGCGAATGTTGCTCTTCGCATCAATGCCCGTTTCGGAATAGCGCCAGCCTTCAGCGGCTGCCGTGACCGGATTGGAAGTGTCCACCGTTTCGAACTTGACGTGGCGATAAACCGGAGACAAGAACTCGCGTGCAGCATAGGTCCCGAACAAGTGCATCGGGTTTTCCTTCCAACACGGCAACTGAGACAACTTCTCAAGGAAAGCAGGTCGGCGCTCCCACGGCATAAGGTTTTGATCATAGCCGTGCGAGTCAAACGGGATGGCGATCTTCTCGGTCTTCTCAATCATGAACTTGTAGCAATCGACAAGGTCATCAAAGGTTTCGCCCTGGATGGCGCAGATGCCGATGCCGGGAAGATCGGGGAAGGTTTCCACAAACTTCTTGTAGGACTCGATGGTTTCCGGCCCATTGTGGCGCACGTCCGGTATCACATACCAAGTCGGTTTCAGGTCGACCACGTGGCGTCCAAATTCATCGAAGATTCCGGCGCCGAGTTCAAATGCGCTGTTATCGAACAGCACCTTGCGGCCAAGATCGAGGACGCTTTCCTTATAGAAGAAATGAAAGTCCGGGTCGTTGTAGAGGTGTGCGAAGGCGTAGTCATAGTCGTTCCATTTACGGGATTCGGCTAGAAGGCTCCTCGGAACCTCGTGGGAGATTAGAGGCATAGAATGTCCTTGTTTTTAGAACTTGTAGGCGATTGCGATTCGATTCCCGCTAGGCAGCGCCAGCTTGTTGAATGCCTTTGCGCCTGAGCTGATGAAGTAATCGCGATGAGACCCTTTATGTGTAATGATGATCGCATGTCCCGTTGCGTCATCCACTTCAAGACCCAAGATTGGATCCTTGCAGGTATACGAATGCTGCCACACGGTGTGGCTGCTTAAATTCGATGCCCATTGGAGCTCGCGCTCATTGGTAGGATTGGACCGAAAATAGAGTTTGTCTTTCGGGGCATAAATAACAGGCATGTTACCATCTCCTTTTGAGCTTATCGGCTTTTCCTTCGGCTTCGCAATAACTGCATACTGCGTGCCCAAAGATTGTCCGATATGTTCTGCGCTCCTTACATATTATACATTTTGGCGCCGGCTTTGCGGGTGTGGGGTTTATGCCACGCGGCTCCGCCGGGACTAATGAAATTTCCTCACCCCAACTCAAAGGTCGACCTCCCCGCAAAGTGCTTTTCAAGATAGGACTTGACTGCGGGGGCGAACTTTCCGTTAGTGTCGTTGAAACATACCACCCGCTTGTTCTTCAATGCCTCAACCTTGTCCGGCGTGGCATCCGGCATTTCAATGTATCCCTTGTGAGGGAACTTGTCCGAATGCTTTGATATGCCGGTGAAGTCCTGCCAGTAGCGAAGGATCCAATGATTGTAGTTCTTCGCATCGCGGAATTTAGTCAAGGTCTTTTCAATAAAAGGCCAAAACTTATCCAGCGCAGGGATGATAGCATCTCGCTTATAACACACCGCCAAGTGGTTGTGGTTATAATGCGGGCACGTCTTTCCGGCAAACTTTGATACAAGATCGAAGTTATTGCAAACAATGGAGCGGAAAAGGCAAGTCGGGCGGAAGCGAGAGTTGCGGACATCAATCCACGTCAGCGGCTGCTCGCCTTCCACGAAATTCTCAAAGGTGCACGGGGCATTGAAATAGAAGTCGTCATTCATCATCAAGAAGAACGGAGTCAACTCGGACGCATACTTGCGGAGGAAACAAAGTTCAATGCAAGAACTGTTGTAACTCGGGGTAGCGCCTTTGGGCATGAAGTCCGCGTGATAATGAATCTTGAGGCGGGGATGATTGCGGTCCAGCCACGAGGGGATTTGAGATTCGGACTGGAGCAACAAATGCACTGTGCCCGGTGGACCGAATTGTTCATACCCACGCCACCAATAACGGAACATTCCGTAGGAGGCGTAGCGGTTGGAAAATAGTTTCAAAAATAATTCGCGTGCTTTCGGTGTGCGGAAATGCTTGCCACGCGTTTCAAGGAATCGGTCCTGCCATTCGCGGTCGGACGAATCCACATACGGGAGAACGATGTCGATGTCGGTATCTACCATCTACGGCGCCCTTTTTTCGGATGATACTTCGGGTTCAGTGTATTGTAGGGAATGTTGTTGCGCTGGCGCTCGCGGGATGCGGGCACTTGCGGGGTATAGAAATAGCGCATAATGCGCTTCAGCTTAATGCAAACCACAATAAGCAAAAGCACATTAACGCTAGATACTGCGAGGGCTGCTATACTAAGCAATATCGCCCTCCGCTTCAGCCTTCTTCTTCTTGCTCTTCTTCTTGGACTTGGTCTCGGTTTCTACCGGGGCTTCTTCCACGGGCATTTCAACGGCGGGCGCTTCGACCGGTGCCTCCACTTCGGCGGCTTCGAGTCCCGCCGAAGTTTCAGCATCAACCGGAGATTCCTCGGCCGGTGTTTCCGGAGCGGGAATGTTTTCGGCAGGTGTTTCCGGTGCCGGGGCAGGCTGTTCGGGTGCTGCCTTTTTGGGATCCGGTGCCTGCTTGCGCTTCTTGCGAGCGGCAAGTTCGCGCGCCTTCTTACGCTTGGCGATAGTGTCGATCACTGCGCTGAGTTTCGGGTTCATTTTTTCAACTCCTTTGTAAGGGTGGTTTTGATAATCTTCACGCGGTCCGCAACGGATCCGGTGAGTTCCTTATATGGAACATTACATTCTTTTGCGAACGCAATCAAGGCTTCGTGCCATTTCCGCTGATAGTCCGCGTCCGTGGAGCGGATGCCGTTCGCCGGAATTGCAAATTCGCCGGGCTTGGGAATGAAGGCGTAATTGATGTAGGACGCCATCTTGCGAAGGCGCTTTTCAAATTCAGCCTTGACCGCCGCGGGCAGGTTATGGTCCAGCTTCATGTAAGAATAGCAGTCAAGCGCCGAGCGGTCCAAATAAACAGTGTCGTCCACCGCAAGTGCCTGATTCAATTGAGACTCCATTGAAGAGACGATAAATTCCTGCTTTTCAACGGAGGTATTGAATTGCATCTGTGCGGCAATGTTGGAAGCGGACGGAGTGACCACCGTTCCCCCTTCTGCGAAAAGTGCTGTAATGATGGATGTTTTTCCTACGCCCTGTGCGCCGGAAATGGAGATAATTCTGTTCATGAAATAACCTACGGTTTGAGAACGGGAATCTTGCGTTCGAGTTCGTCAAGGTGTTTGAGAATTTCTTTTAATGCCTTGCGGAGGCGCACTACCCTAATCGAAAGATAGACGCACACAATGAAAAGGAGAATTGAAAGTATCATCCAGCTCATGCGGGGGTCTCCTCCATTTCTTCGATAGTTTTATTGATTTCGTCTTCGGCGGCTTGCAACCACGCATCGCCAATAGACTGATCCAGCGCCACGGCAAACTGGCGGAGGAACAGGTCAAGCGATTCGTGTGCCTGAGTAGCCAAGAGATTCAAAACCATTCGGGCGTGCGGAGCACTTCTCTCAGCCTCGGGGATGAGAGCAAGGCACTTGTTGGCAGCCTTTTCAAATGCCTTCAGCGATTCCTTGCGGACCGACTTGATGGCTTCATTGATTTTCTTAGTTTGAATATCCATACGTTACCCTATACCATTTAATGTCTTCTCCGAAGCGTTCGCACCAAAGAAGGACGTCCTCGTCCGTAGGATAGGCGCCGCCGCATCCGTCCAGCCCAAGCTTGTTTCGAATCCAAGGATCCGAGATGGCAATGCCAATACGGGACACGGTTTCCGGCTTTTCGCTCCCATCCTTGTAGATGTAGGCATCGAAGCCACCGAAAAGGTTGCGGTCAAATACCACTGCATCTAGGCGCTCGACCGTAGCCTTAACGCCTTCGTTGTGCGGCATATCAAAAGAATCTTTAGCGTAATGTCTCATGCTTTAATATACGCCGCACGCCTTGTTTAATTCAGGCATTTATAGGCGACCGACCAAACATCGTTCATCGCCGTCAATGCCGAATCGCCCCATACCGAGGCAATCTTTACAACTTGGTTGTCCACCGAAATCTTCACGATGTCATCATCCGGGACGTATTCGAAAGACACATTCTTGCCGACCGCCGCGAAAACTTCTTCCATTTGGGTGAGCCCCGCTTGAATTTTCCTGGCGTTTGTGATGTCCGTGCTTTCGGACGTTTTCTTTTCATAGCGTTTCTTGATGTGCATAATTACTCCGTGTTTCCATAAAAATACATTAAATAAGACCGGGCGCCAACAAGCATCAAATTAAGGTATATTATCAATATGGACTTTAATCACGACTTCAACGGAAACAATGAATTCCTTTTGACCGGGGCGAAGGAACGCCTCCAAATGGTGAAGAGCGCCATCCTTTCATTCGGCGATATGGGCTACACGGATCCGCCGGTCCCGAATGTTCAATTTGCCGTTGGCGATTATACCGACCCTAACGGCCACGCCAATCTTGAAGGCGCCATCAAAGAAGTCCTGATTACCTCTATGGTTGTCCGCCCGGAAGAAATCGTGGGCATTAAAGTGGTCTCCCCGGTTGGCGACAATGGTTTCCGCGTCCGCCTCGATTTCACCTTCGGGACCACCGAGATCCAGCATCCCGCCATATCCGGCGAATAACGCGCGTTTAAGGCGATAAAAATTAAAGGCGGGTATTTGCCCGCCTTTGTTTTATTTGCCTTTTATTTGCTTGTTATTTGCCAAATACGCGCATTCTAGCGATATATCTAATAGATACGCGGATTTTTATTTGCCGGTTATTTGCTAAATACGCGTTATTCGAAGGGGATGCGGATAGCATCTAACGGATACTTGCTGTAAATCTTTTCAGCGGCTTCTTCCGGGGAGCCAAGTTCTTGCAGCTGTGCCACATTGAACGTTTTTGTAAATGTGGAAAGATATTTCCCCGATTGAGGATCGAGGGGCCGCACTTCAAGTTGAACTGTGCGAGGTTTATCGGTGGCAAGAAAAATTGCATCCCCGCCATCCGGCATTTTCAGCCAAATTTGGTAAGGGCTGCCCGTATCCATAGTCCCGTTCTTTTGATCTAGCCAATAGCGGTCCGAAAAACACTTTTCTTTGCCTGCCATATCAAAATACTTTTTCTGAATAGCTTTCGCATACGGCTTGGTGAGGTCATTCAAAGATTCGCGCCGTGCTTCATTATGGTATTGTTTGATGATATACATATCCCTACCTAATTTCAATGTCTTAAATATACATCGGCGCCAATAGAAAACCCAGTTACTTCTTTTTCTTAATCATGTCCGAGATTTTCACGATGTGGGAGTCCGTGCCATCCAACGCCGATGCCAAGGCAACCGCCTTCGAATCAAGCTGGTAGGCCATCGTCACGTCAATCGTTCTAGGCGCCACAAGATAATAGACATTGACTGGAACCTCCTGCCCGCCACGATGCAAGCGGTCTTCCGCCTGCCAGTGGTCCGTAGGCGCCGCAGTGAACTCAACAAAGACGCAATTCGAACAAGCCTTCTGCAAACCGTCAATACCAACGCCCGCCGATTGAATGTTCGCCACAATCACGCGGATATTGGGATCGTTGATGAATGATTCCTTGATTTTGTCGCGCTGCGCTCCGCTGGTTTCGCCAGTCAATACATGCGCCCCGATTCCCTTATCTTTCAGGAATCCAGCGATGTCATCCACAACGGCGTGGTGCCACGCAAAGACAAGGAGCTTTTCATCGGTGGACAAAAAGTCCATAATCCATTGCTTGCAGGCGTCCGCCTTCAAATCATAGGCGGAACGGAACAGCCCGGCGATGGCGGCGGACTTTTCAAATTCGCTTGCCTCGCGTGCCTTCTTCGCCTGCTCGCGGTATGCTTCCATCTTGCCTTTGTCAACCGAGCACGGAACCGTGGTGATGATTTTGGGCGGGAGGAACGACATAACCTCAGCCTTCGTCCTTCTCAAGGAACGCGTGGAGAGGAGCGCGTGAAGTTCCGGACCATTTGAAATGCCTTTGTATTCGGTGCCATACGGACCGACTTTCGGATTGCAATAGCGATTCGCATACGCATAGAAGTCGGGGAAGGTCCCCGGATCGATTGAATGCAGCGTGGGCCAAAGCTGGACGGGGCGGCTTCTAGCAGGCGTTCCCGACATTGCCAGCAGGCAAGGAATGCGCGTAGCAAGTCGCATAAACGCCTTGGTTCTTTGGGAGGTGCGGTTTCCGATCGCCTGCACTTCATCTCCAACCAATGCCTTGAAGCCTTGCGCATAAAAGTTTTGACGTAGCGGGGAGCGCTCCCACTTATAGAGAATGTCCCAGTTGATTACATAGGACTTGCCCGGTTCGAGTTGATAGGGGCGCTCGCCTGAAAGAACTTCAACGTCATCGCGGCCGAGCCACGCCTTATAGTTTGCCGCCCACTGCCCCTTAGTGGAGGAGGTAACGACAATCAAGGCAGGCAGGAGGCCGTGATAACGCAGCCACGCCAGCGCCTGAACGGTTTTACCCGTTCCCTGTTCATCGAACAAGGCAAGGCGCGGGCGGGTCAGGGAGAATTTCAAAAAGTCTTCTTGATAGGGATAGAGACCGGGAAGCACGCGCTCCTTGATATAGGGAGGCGGCGGGCGGTTCACAATTTCGGGCTCAGGTATTTGCCAGCCCGAGGCACGGCACCAATCCCGCATCTCCTTTGTATTTGGGACAGACCACTTCTTTGTGGAGGAACTGTAACGGCGCCCGGGAATGTTCTTGATTGCGTCAAGCACACGGCGCCACGCAACCTGATCTTCGATGTGCCATTCAAGGTTGATCCGGTATTTGTCCAAGTCAAAAGTATACTTCATGCCCGGTATCACTATCGGGTCGGGGATGGCTTGGGCCTGCAAAAATAAAGGTTTCCGCATGTCAAACATATATCAAATATACGTCCGAGCGGACATGTCGGGGTCATTTCTTGGGTGGTCTTCCCCAATCATTCGGACTAAAAAGCGCCTTGCCGGCAACGACAAGGGCGCCAATAAACAGCAGCGTAAGGATCATGAATTTTCCCCATTCGGGTCGAACACCGGATCGCCTTCTTTCCATTCGTTCGGATCGAATACGGCATCCCCGTATGTTTGCGGCTTGCTGACTTCGGACGGGTGCTTAATAGTGCAATCCGGCGACTCAGGGTCATCCGGGTCGTGGAAGAGTTTTTTCTCCTTCACATTCGTGAGGGTGATGGTGTCACCCTTCTTGAACCGGGAGCCCACTCGGATCTTGAGTTCGATTCGTTGGGTTCGGCGGTTTACACTATCGCGCTTGATTTCCATCGGTGATCTCCACAGACTGAACGTCCTTGAATAACTTCCGCTTGATCGGCGGATTCGTTTCCAGCAATTCCAGCGCACGAGCAGACAAGTCAATGCACGGAATCATCACCGGCCCTTTCGCCGTGATGTGAATGAGCATCAAATCGCCAATGCGGATGTTCGTTTTCTTTTCAACGATCGCCTTGTAAGTGGACAACTGCAAACTGTAATGGTAGTAGTTGGCATCGGGGAAATCGGAGAACGGCGGCATCATGCGCTGCCACGGGTTGTCATTCTTGATTTCCTTGTTAGTCTTGTAGTCAAGAATCGCATACTGCCCGGTCTTGGTATTGTAGGCGAGAAGGTCAATCGTTCCGCACAAGCCCCAATCGGAGTTGTGAACTATGAGTTCTTCTTGGACCGGAATGTAGGTTTGCGTGATCATTTGGTAGGCCGCGTTGCAGGCGGGGATGCGGGAGTCATAGTCGGCAGGCATCTCCGGCCACTTCGCCATATCGAAATGCGGCACATAGCGCTTGTGCTGCATAAGATTTTCCATATAGGCGTGGACCTCGGTTCCGAGATCACAAGAATAGTCGCCAGCGCGTTTCCACTTAGCCCTCAATTCTTCCGGCGTGCATCCGTTCTTTGCGGCGGATTTCTTGGCAATTTCATCCCAGTCCTGAGGCGGGCTGAATTCATGAACCCAAGAGGTGACGGAGGTAAATGCGGTCCCCTTGCTGTCCGTGTATTTGTGCGGAACGGGGTCGAAGTGAATGTCGTGGAATTTCCAAAGCTCGAGTTGTATCATATCCATAAATATAACTTTTTTTAGTCCTTAAAACAATGACTATTTGCGAGATGAAAAAGATATTGCGAGAGCAGGCAGTTCGCCAGTCCGCATCTTATAGGAAAGCGCATATAATATACGGCGCCTTGGCTGGATGGGAATAGAGTCCGAAAAAGAAATACGCCCCGATGAAGGGGCGTATTATTTAACAGAAGGGAAACTTACCATTTGGACAAAAGGACTTCTGCGATGTCCTCTTCACTCTTGCAGGCCGCCAAACGGGCATTAACCTTGTCGGCGACATCTTTAGTGATTTCATAGCCATCTACAGGGACAATTTCCATTTTAGAAAAGAGAGCGCTTTGCGTAAGAAGATTGCTGCCACGCCCATTATGCATAATACGCCCTGTGGGGGAATAAAGGGCAAACGCAAATGTAGGATGCCCGCCAATATCAAGGTAGGCGGTAATGTCGGAGCGATCGCGATCGGTAACATCCCACATCGTGCGGGCATCAATTACACTGCGCACATCACTCCATTGAAACGGAGCGGTTTCTTTATATGTCTTGCGCTCGGCAGAAGTTTTTGCAACTTGGCGCATAAATTCTTCTTGATAAGCAAGAACCTTGGCGGCATCGCCTTCCGGGTCGTCCGTGATGGAAATATCATCATAGTGATCCTTCCACAATTCAGTGTATTTTTGATTAAGATGCCCGCCCGGATAATACGTGGCGCCTGCTTCATCTATGCGCCCTTGCGGTTGGATAATGCCCTTCTCAAAAACGGTATATGCCTCAAATTGGGAGCAAATGGTTCCTTTTTCATACGGCCAATCCTCATTCGGGAGAAGGCAGCAATATCGGACCTCTTTATATTTATTCCCTTCGCCAAATGTCGTTTCGGTTTTCACGTCTCCGAGATAGTTGCCATCTTTTGGCGCTCCCTTGGCAAGGGCGTTTACATAGCGAGTTTTCCATTCTAGGACGGGTATACCGATTTCCTCAAACAACGCATCGATAGCAGCTTCCCGCTGTTTGTATTTGGGTAACGCTTTTGCTTCATTCTTGGAAAGAAGGCGAATGTGCGGCATATAAAATCTCCATTGTTTTCAACTAATATACCTTTTTAGGCTGGCGTTTCCCACTAGGCGCCGGGGAAAATAAAAGGACAGCGCTGCCCCACTTTGTGGCGCCTATCTTATGCACGGACAACTTGTATCGCCGTGCCATATGACGCCAAAACTTTTCAGCCTCCTCATCCCAGCACCACAAATAAAATGTTGAGCCATACAGGTCCATAAAACGGGACAACAATGTGTGCCCCATTCCGCTTGTCCCTTTCGCCGTATCGAAATCCCCTATGTGCCAAATAGGGCCAACCTTGTAAGTTTCATTCCATTCTTCAAACCAATATGTCATCGCGCCTTTCAACTTCCCCTTAACGGAAAGTATCATAAATTCACAAGAATAATGCGGCTGTTCGAAGGACTGCTTGAACAAAACGGATTTGAAAGAATGAAGACCGCCGAGACGGCGGATCCTTTTTAAGGCGCTGTCCCAAGATGTTGTGTGCCATTCATCAAAGCGGATCTTACTAACGCGGCGGCGCGATGGCGAAGATTTATGCATTCTAGTCGCGCACATCCGTGTCCCATGAATTGTATTTGCGATCGGGGATCAAATTACCATCGCCGTAGGCCACGCTGCAGCGGCCGAACCATATTCGCGGAATGATTGTCGGGAGAATTGGTCCGTGCCAAAAGAATCCGAAAGATCCCCACCAATAGCCGAAGCCGCCGCTTGTGGAGAAAATGCGTATCGGCTTAAATCGTTTTAGTCTTCCCATTATTGCCTCATGCGAACTTCATCGCAAATGTGTTTGTCAATTTCAAGCCAGTTCTCTTCGCCCGGTGCAATGCAGCCGTTCGTTGCCGCGTTCTCCGAGAAACCCAAGGCGTGTTCCCCTCCCATTTCTGCCCAGCATCCCCCATCCTCGGATACTTCGGCTTCAATGACAAGGGGAACCGCAATCCACTTGAAGTTGTGCATAACCTTGACAACGCCGTTCTTATACAAGATGTCCTCGACAATCTCCTGCTCCTCGGACTTCACAAGCAACACAATAGCATCGTGAATCTGTCCGATAATGCGGCTCTGTAAACCAAGCCTTTCAAAGTCGTCAAGGTCATCGCCGAGCGCCTGCAACAGCGTGTGGAAACCGGATCCCTGAATGCAGCGGTTGGCGCATTCGGTGAACGACATCGGGCCATAGCAGCGACAGCCCATATATCCTTCCACATAGCCGTTCTTTTGATAGCGCTGCCATTCGGCATTGCGCCATTCGTTGTAGACCTTGAAGCGCTCGTTCCAAAAGATCGAGTCAGCCGTTTTGACGTGGTCAAGAAATTGCGGGTAGTTCCGGATGCCGTGTGCCGCCAAATTCTCCTTCGCGGTATCCGGCATCTTTGCCCACATTCGCTCGGCACAATGCTTATAACTGGCACCGTAGAAACTGGAGAACACATAACCGGTCTTGATGGACTGGCGCTCCAATTTCGTCACCTCTTCCGGCTTGCGCATATACATGTCCGCCGCAGTATCGCGGTGCATGTCGGAACTTGGGTCTTGCAGGTATTTAAGCATACTCGGGTCGTGATGATAACTGGCGGACACCATAACTTCAAGTGACTTGTAGTCCGCTTCCATATACTTCCAGCCCGGCGGGGCAATGAACAGCGAGCGCAAAATGTGCTTCATGACTTTATCGCGCTTCGGAATGTTTTGGAAGTTCGGCGAGTCGGCGGAGGAGCGGTATGTTCTCGGGCCGCCACTTTCACCGCCGGAACCGGTGGACAAGTTAAAGAACGGGCGGATCAAATAACTTCCGGTCGGGGCATCAAACATTGCCTCGCGGTCATAGCCCTTAATAAAGGTCTTCCCGATCTTCGCATACTTGCGCATTTGAAGAATGTTTTCGGAGAGCGGGGTGTTCAAGGATTCAAGGTATTCAACATCAAACGATTTGCCCTCGGCATCCTTTTCGGAAATTGTGCCGTTCATTATAAATAGTTTCTTGAGGTCGGCGGGCGAGTTCGGATTGAGTATTGCGGCGTAGCGCTGCATATACTTCTTCGCATCGTCCGAATTGAGGATGGCGTTGAGCGCCTCCTGACGCTTTGCCTCGACTTCCGCCTTCGCGATTTCCACCTGCTTTTTATCCATAGGCAGGCCGCCGCTTTGAACCTTGGAGAGCGTAACCATCCCGCGCATGAAGAACTTGAAGAATTCCAATTCATGCCCCACCATTTGCTTTTCTTGGATGTCGCGGATCGGCAAGGTGTAGATGGAGTCCTGACCGCAGTAGTTCGCGATTTGGAACCACGGCACGCGCTTATCATCCGCAAGCCTATTCAAGGCATAGCACGATTCGTTGTCCTCGCCCGGCATACACTGCGACATGTAAGGGTCTGCATCGGTATCATAACCGATAATGCCGAGTTCAGTGTAGGTGTGGAATTTCAAGCCCACCTTTTGGTTGTTGTTGAGAACGTGGGCGCCAATGCAGGTATCCCAGTCCCAATTCAAAGGCCAGTCCGTTACGGTTCCGTGTAGGCCTGCCTTGAAATGGGTCCAGCAAGTTTCGAAGTCCGCCTTATGCGCGACAAGGCCAACCGGGGAACCGGGCTTGAAAAGTTCGTGCCAAGCATTGATAAGATTTTCGTTGTCCTGATCCCACTTGAAACCGATGCCGCGATATTTGCCATTCGCACGCCAAGCAAGGGAACCGGCGACAATGCGCTGTTCCGGGCGGTGCGGCTTAATGCCGGTGGTTTCATAGTCTATTGCCATTGAGGGGTGCGGGTCGTATTGGAGTGCTTCCTGAATGGCGGCACGGATCCAAGACGCAGCCTCGTCCGGATTAACTGTGGTTCGCAAGTCATTTGGAATTTCGGGGAAAGGCTTGTTAACAAGTTCCAGCGCCTTTTCGATGTGCGCAAGACGTTGCTTGTAGTAGGCGTTGTCTTCTTCCGCCTTGCGTCTCATCGCCTGCATATAAGGGCAACCCCAAGTCGGGCAAATCCACGCATTATAATAGCGGTCGGGGATGGTCTTGCCAAAGAAGTCATCCGCCTTCACGTTTGAAATACGCCCGGACAATCTCGGACCGATCACACCCCAAGTCGCCACGATGCCAACGGGGACGATCACCTTCGGTTTATACTTTGCAATGACATCGGCGAGGAACGGTTGCCCCGCTGCCGCAGTTTTAGTATCGAGCGCGGTGCCTGAAGTCTTCCACGGCACTGCATTGACGAATGCGAACTGGTCAAACACATCGGACGCATCCATACCGATTTCGCGGAACGCATCCCACAATTCCTTGAAGCGGGGAGACTGGAGCGGGCGGTTGCCATCCTCTATAATAGAAGGCCCGGCGACCTGGCGCTCCCACGGCTTCGGCAGGTTAACAGTGTATTTTTCCGAAAGCGGATAGTCGCCGACAAATAGAATCCCGCCGGACATATTGCCGACAACGGGGCTTGATGTTATACCATTTGCTTGGGGCGGAACTACGGCTTGCTTCTTTTTCGTATCTTGTTTTTCAGGCGCGATGCCTAAATTAAAAAAGCCCATAAATAACCTCGCCAATAATATACGGCGAAGCAAAATCGGGAAGGGTTCGGCACGTGCGTATATTTAAGCACCCACAAAACAAATCGCTTCGGCTAAACACTAACGGGGTATTAAATATGGCAACGAAATTTGACTTAGACCGCCCGGAGATGTCCGGTGGACCGGTCTTCATCAATCAGGACAACTTCAAGGTCCTTGATCTCGCGGATGACATCCGCAAACAGTCCTCGCTTTTCCAGTATTACGGAAAGCTCGCAATCAATGCAAAACGCGAGGCATCCCAAGCAAAGCTCCGTCTCAAACAAGCCACCGGCGAAAAAGAACTCGCATTGCGTGAAAAAGCAGACGAGAAGGGTAAGAAATATACCGAAAATCACATCAAGGCGCTCCTTGCGGTTGACCCCGACCTCATTGCGCTTGAAAACGAACTTATTGACGCCGAAGCCGTGGCGGGTCTTTTAGATACCGCTAAATGGGCGATGGACCACAAGAAGTCTATGATTGACGATGCGGTCCGCCTCGAAGTATCCGGCGGCTTCAATGGCAACTTCACCAATGCGCTCGCCGATGAAGCGCGTCTCAACATTCGCAAAAAAGTATAATCACCTAACCAAGAACCGGGCAATGCCCATAACTAAAAGGAAAAATCAATATGCCTTACAATCCGCAAACAATGAACCTCAACGCCGCACAGGCAAACGCAGCAGCATCTAAGGACAGCTACGGTGCCTCCGGTCCGACCATCATCGATGCCCCCGCCGGCGTCAAGTTCTTCGCCCTCAAGAAGGACATGATCGGTCAGGACGTTTACCTCAACATCATTCCGTGGGGAATTGAATCCGACAAGCACATGGGCGTCCACAACGGCACGGCACAGATCGGCCAGGGCGAAATCTTCGCCGAAATGTGGACTCACCGCGTGGAAGGTGTTGTCAAGGGCAATTCTCTTTGCCTTCAGCGCATGTATGGGACGCGTTGCCCGTTCTGCGAAGCATCCAAGAATTCCGGCGCTGGTGAAGCCAAGGCTTCCCACCGTATGGCCCTTTGGGTTCAGCACGTTGACGCGCAGGGCAATCCGGTTGGCGGCGATCCGACCCCGAAGCTCTTCATTACGTCCTACGCCACGTTCGGCAAGGAATTGCTTGATTCCGCCGAAGTGCAGGGCCGCCGTATGGGTCTCCCCGGTTCCATTCCGTTTGCCGACCCGTCCATCAACGGCAAGATCGTGACCTTCCGTGTTGAAAACAAGAGCGGTGGCGGCTTTGATTTCCTCAACTGCGTCCAGTTCGGTTTCCTCCCGCGCCGTGCTCCAATTGCGCAGAACATTCTCGATACCATTCCGGCCATCGACAAGTTCCTGCACATTCCGACCGACAAGGAAATCGCCGAAGCGCTTTACGGCGCCGACAATACCCCGGCTGCTCCGGCTGCTCCTGCCTATCAGCAGGCCGCTCCGGCCACTCCCGCTGCGCAGAACTACGGCGCTCCGGCTCAGGGTTACGGGCAGGGTGGGTTTCAGCAGGCCGCTCCGGCCGCTGCCCCGAATTACGGCGCTCCCGCCGCACCCGCTGGTCAGTCTCAGGGTTTCGGCGCACCGGGCACTGCCGCACCGGCTGCTCCGACTGGCGCTCCCGCTTATGACCCCAACGCAACCGGCTATCCGGAACCGACTTTCTAATTGATATCGGTAAAGGCTACGGCCGAAGGCCGCCTGAGTATTTGGGCGGCCTTTTTATTCCGACTCTTCCAATCAAAAAAAACAATGAACGAATCACTAACACAGCTAAGGAAATTTTTTATGGCTAAAGAAATTGCAAAGCCCACGCCCTACATGAGCATGGGTTCGGATCTCCTTGACCTGCTTGTTGGCGGAGCCAAGGGCGTGATGGGTTTGCCTTACGGCGCCATCCTCAACATCGCGGGCGACAAGTCCAGCGGCAAGTCGTTTATCAAGAACGAAATCCTCGCCGCCAACTACCACAAGAATAACGGCGACCCCAAGAAATTCGCGTGGTTCTCCGATGACTGCGAAAGCGGTGATACCTTCAATACTGGCGCCCTCTACAATGTGGACCTCCGCCCGATGGACGCAGAAGGCAAACTTCCTATCGGAAAGAAGCGCGTCTATGACTCTACAACCGTTGAAGAAATGGACGCCCACGTTTCCCTGTTCCTCGAACATTTGGATTCCTTGCCGGACGATGCGGTTGGCATTTATGCTATCGACTCCCTCGATGGTTTGAGCGATGCCACGCGCGAAGCAATGGAAGGCGCCCGCCTCGGTCAGTTGAAGACCGGAAACGAAGTCAAGGACAAAGGCGACTTTGGTATGCAAATTCCGAAGTTCCTCAGCCAGCAATTCTTCCGCCCGAAGCACCAAAAGCTGGAAGATGCCCGCTGCTCGCTCATCATCATTTCGCAGATTCGCGACAAGGTTGATGCGGTTGGCGGCTACGGACAGAAGTGGGAAATCTCGAACGGCAAGGCATTGGAATTCTATTGCCACACCCGCGTATTCCTCACAACGGTTCGCAAGATCGAAAAGGACGGACTTGTCATCGGCGCCTATGTCAAGGCAACCACCTTCAAGTCCAAGACGCCGCGTCCTTACCGCACGGTTTACTACACCGTGTATTTCAACTACGGCATTGACAATATCGGCAGCAACCTCGACTATCTCTTCAACCTCCGCGAAAAGGACGGCAAGCTCAAAGAATGCGCCAACGCAATTAAGTGGGAAGAAGGCGCCGAGTTGTCCTTGCAGTCGATGAAGGACTGGATGAACGAAATGGGTTGCACCGCTGAATGCCGTGCCGAACGCAAGGCTAAAGAAGGCAACCAAAACATTTCGATGGATTGGGCGAAGGGCTGGATCGCGCAGCGCCCGGAATTGTTGGCAAAGTTCGAGGAACGCTTCGGCAAGCAGTATACGCGTGAAGAACTTATCAACATGTGCGAAGTGAATCCGGAGATGGCTCAGGAACTTACCCGCCGCGTCATTGCGAAGTGGGAAGCGCTTGAAGATTCCGTCCTGCTTAACCGCCCGAGCAAGTATGGTCCGCGTCCGGCGATGCCGGTTCAGCCTGCCCCGGCTGCTGCGCCTGCTCCCGTGGTTGAAGCAGCCCCGGAACCGCCTGCCGATGCGGAACCTGAAAAGCCCGCGGATGAGGAACCCCTCCTCGCTTAAATGGCAAATGCCAGCGCATAAACGCGCTTAAAATCGCTTATTTATAATAAGGCGCCCCAATACAAGGGCGCTTTTCTTTTTGCCGTAAACGCGCTTTTTTGCGCAAAATCGCCAATTCTTAAAAAAAGTGAGAATTTTTCTAAAAACGGGGTGTCTTTTTCAAACAATGATTCTATATTATGGACATAACGGCGCAGGTAGCGCTGAATCAAGGAAAGAAAATATGGCAAACGTTTTACGCTTCAAGACCAAAAAGGCAGCGGTCGCCTTCTTCGAGAAAAAGATCGCCACCGAAGACAAGTGGGTGGTAGGCGCCCTCAAGACCTTGACCGATTATCAAACCGAAACGGAAAAGGCTACGCGCACAACCATCAACCACAACAATGTCGGTTTTCAGCCGCGTCACGCCAATTTCTGCACCACGGCAGCCAACTACACGCGCATTTATCCTAACACGATGGCAAAGCTCCGCACCATCCTCCCGCACTACTGCGGCCAGCTGGTCGAACACTGCCGCGCGAAAGGCACAGTCATCATTGAACGTAAAACTCGCTCGGACAAGGAGGCATAACATGTTCGATAGAAAAGCAATCCGCCAGCACCACGAAGCCCTCAACGCAATCATGAAAAAGTATTGCGAAGAACACGGCCTTGTATTCGTGCCGAAGTCCCTCTCTTACACCAACACCTCCTTTGACTACAAGTTCGAAGCGAAGGAAGCAGGCGAAGAAGGTTACCCCGAACTCAGCGAACTTGAACGCATGATCATTCTCGGTCATATGGACAAGGCGCCGGAAGAAACCAAGAATTGCAAGACCCCGCTCGGCCGCTCCGTTTACACCATCTCCGGTCGCGTGATCAAGCTGGTCGGCTTCAACCGCAAGAAACAGTATTGCTGGGTCATCGAGGTTGATGGCAAGCAAAAGATTTGCAAGAACGAAATGATTGACTGGTCCCGCGGCTTCGCCGCATAAGGAGGTTTTCATCATGCGCACCATCAAAGAATTTCTCGGATCGTGGTTTGCCGCCGAACCTACCAAGGCAGGCCGGAACGAAATTGCAGTGGACATTTGGTATGACTGGTTTTGTTCCGAAGAGGGCCTTTTCGCCCGCACGCGCAAGTTCATCGGGCCGCTTCATCAGCTTATCAAGGCTGTCCCTGAAGCAGGCGAGTTCTCGCCTAGCGGGAAAAACTGCTGCCCGGTGTCCGCACCGCTTTACGATTGCCTTCGCGTGTTCGATGGCGATAACTTCGTGGTGGGAGTTTCTTTTGATGACGTGCGCGAAGATTACCGCTTCGAGGTGTGGGTCATCAAGAACAATGCTGTTCAGGATGTATATACCGGAAGTGATCATGCGGAAATGGTCAAGGCTATGATCGAAGCCACCCGCGCCTACATCGCAACCAAGGCTGTTGCCGCATAAGGAGATTTTTATTATGGCTGAAAAACCGAACTGGGGAGATATCCTCAACTTTGTCAAGTCGCTCGAAATTATGGGTTATACGCCCGATCGCGACAAGAACCACATTGAAAAGCGTGGCGCCTATTTCACATTCGAAGTGAACATTTGCCGCACCGTTAAGGGCGACTTCAAACACCTCGATTGCCGCCTCATTCTTCATTTCGTGAATTTTGATTGCCGTGCGCTGCCCCGCGTGATTGAATTCCAAAAGTGCAAGGCGCTTTCGGTGGAATATGTCCGTGCTTGCGAAGAGCGCGTGCAGACCATCGGCACTACGATCAACGCGATGTTCAATGCCATCAAAAATCAGGCATCGTTGGTCGATCCCAAGGAAATTCTCAAAAAGGAAAACGAATCTAAAAAGGAGGACGCATAGTATGCACCCGGTAGTTATCATCCCGAAAATTTGCGCAGACGAAACCCTGCACGATCTCGCCATCACCAATTTCATCGCCGACATGATCGCGCGTATGGAAGACAGCCGCTCCGAATTCAACCCCGCCAACTTCCGCCTTTATAAGGAATGCGGCAACCTGATGGTGTCCGTGCGCAACGTTCAGCGCTGCCTTGAAGGCTACAACTATGCGTATCAGGTTAAGCAGGTGATGGACGCTGTCACCGAAGCGGGGTTCTTCGAATGACCGGCGCCCGCACCCTGAAACGCAAAATCCTTGTCGGACTCGGCTATGCAGGCGCCACCGCTGTCCTGCTTGCCGCATACGGCTTTGCCGGATGGCTTGAACATTTGTAGAGGTTATTATGCTGACGGATCTTACAAAAATTGATTGGGAAGACATCATTAAGCAGGAGGCGCCCGCCGTCAAGGAGGACGTGCTGAAGACCGCTTCGGAGCGTAACGGACATGAAAAGCCGGGCGCCCGCCTTGCATACTTCTGCACGATGGGAGTTGAATGCGCCAAGGCTGGCAAGCGCACCCTCCTCATTTCGCTGGATTATCCGGTCGGGATGGTTATGCGCAAGCTGTTCTCCATTTGCCTCAATGAGCCCTTCCCGCCCGGATCCGAGGCAACGCCGGAAAAGATCGAAGCGGTCCGCAATGTTGTCGGCGATCGCATTCTCATCTTCACCCCGCCGGTCCCCGGTTTCTCGCTGAAGGCATTGAATGAAATTCTTCTCCGCCACCCTAAAACGGATATCGTGGTATTCGACAACATCATGATAGTCAACCGCACAACCAATAAAATCAGCAGCAAGGACTTGCGTGACATCGCCGTCAAGCATAAGGTAGCAGTCGTAACGTAGGAGGCACCAAATGAAAATTCGCATCACAAAGAAGTCCAACAAAAAGGACGTTGGCATCATCAACTTGGATTGTGCAGCAGCGGTCCACATTAAGCCGCGTGTGGGGCTTGAAGTATTTATCTCGCCCGGCGCACAGCCTGCCATATTCCCGCGCAAGGTCTACAAGTTCGAATATGTAGAAGTAAGCGGAAGTGGCGCCGTTGCCTATCTCGAAAAGCCGCTGGACTGGATCCTTGAAAAGTATGGAAAGGGGTTGTGATGACTTGCTTTGCAATCTTTCCTCGTGTTGTTAAGGTGCTTGAAATCCGGCACGACCCTTTCGGTTATCGCCCGCTACGCAAAAGGGTGATCGGGAAAAAGCTGCATGTCGGCACATACTACGTGGCGGAGCATTCCAAAACACCGGGCCTTGAAGTAGGCGACCTTTTCATTATCAAAGAACATTTTGAAACCTGTCTCCGATGAGGTTTATATGGCAGTCGAAAAAGAAGAAACCCTTTATGTTGGAATGATGCGCGACAAGTATGAACTTCTCCGCGAAGGTTCCCTTCAGTGCAATGACAACGCGCAAAAGTTCCTTTATTTCGCAGCGCTGCCAAAATCCAAGAGCGATGGGTGGCACACGAACAAAAGCGAGTGGACATTCAAGCCCAATGGCAGGCGCCTCGTTGCCTATCAGGCGCCCCACACGATTTACGGATTCCCCGTAATTGAAATTGACGAGGAGCGCTCCGTTGAAAAGCGCTATGAAATCGAATGTATGGAAGCCCGCAAAATCCCGCGCAATGCGTGGTGGTCGGACACAACATTCACCCCGGACAAAGAACTCACTTACGTGTTCTTGGAAGAACTCCCGAAATTCGTTCCGGAATACGGGACGATGGGCTGGAAGCTCAAGCGCGAAACCGATTTCGATCGTATAATTTATAGGCTCGAAGAAAACTTTGAGCCCGCGGCGGAGCGCGAGCAACGCCATCGTAACAACGCCCCGCATGACAACGGGGACTACTTTACCGGAATCGGACTAGGACACGGAGATGACTAAAAAAGAAAAACAATCCAAATCGGCGGCGAAGCTCGTAATCGCGATCGTTGCCGCCATTCTTATCTCGGTTGGCATTGTCGGTATCTATGTCGGAATGTGCACCGCTATGGTTTCGAATCTTGTCGGCGCCTGCATCGCCTTGCTTGGGGTGATCTTGTGCCTGATTGGCGGTGGATTGCTCATCGTTACGTTTGCCACCCAGCTTGATGATGATACCGATGGTCCGCACTTCTATGGGCCGGGAGGAACGATTATATGAAAAATGGGTTGACCGCGTATGAGTCCAAGCTGGTGGTTCGTGCCGCGGGCATTATGAGCGGACTCAATATGCCGGTGAAAAGCACCTGCTGGAGCACCCGGGCGGTAACGAAAGAACGCGCCTATGTGATCACCTTCTACAATACGAATCCGGATGTGTTGGAAAAGGCCGCAACCGGTATGAAACGCGCTTTTCGCCGGGCCTGCGTATTGCACGGAAAACAGAGCCTTCACCCCGGCGAATTGCCGACCCAATTCATCATTTTGACGCTGAATGAGGCCCACCACAAGAAATGCGCATAAACGGCGATTTAAGGCGATAAAAAGTTTAGGCAGGTAAATACCTGCCTTTTTAATTTGACGCGCTTATACGCTCAGTAAACGCGCATTACTTAGGAATCCAAATCGTTGTGACCTTGCCGATGTTACAGCGGCACCAATCGTCTTCGCTAGGAGGTCCATACCACGAATCGTCAATCCCCACAGCGGTTTCAATGAGCCACGCCTTGAACTTGCTATAACCCGCCTGATCGCGGAGGAATAGGCGAAGGAACCGGTTGGTATCCTGAAAGTTGAGACTATCGCCGTATGCCAGCAAATCGTGGAACAGCCAGCCCGCCCTTTCATCTTCAGTGCCGAGATTGGGCACGATGCGATCAATAAGCGGAGGACCACTTCTTCCATCAAACATGAAGCCTGCCTCGGAGCGGGCAAGCAGGCGCCCGGTATCACACTCGGCAATCATGTAGACCGGATGCTCCAGCAAATACCGGCGCTTCCATTTCTTGGATTCAATCAGGTTGTTGAGGTCTTCCCGGCCCTTATCGTAGTCGGCGCCCCGCACGAATGAATAAGAATAAACAGCGTTCATAAGCACTAGTCCTCATCTGTTTCCTTCTTTTTCTCTTTGCGATCGCTGCGGTCTTTCAGGACCGCTACATTCTCGGACATAGCATTGATCTTCTCATAGATCTTGCTTAATTCTTCCTTGAATTCGTTTTTGATTGAATTGTCGGCGCTTTCGAGTTTTTCGAGCCGTGTGGTCACTTTAGAAAGTGCCTCGTCCATCCGCTTTGTGATGGCATCCGCAACGGAACCCATCTCGGTTTCAAATTTCCCTTCAAGTTCTTTCTTGGTGGCGGCCAACGAATCGGAGAGCGCCTTCTTTTCAATTTCGAGCGATGAGACACGCTTGGTCAAATCGCGAATAACGAAAATCAAAATCACGGCGACAACGACCGCAGGCCAACCAAGAAGTTTTCCAAGATCCATCAAATAGGGTATCAATTCCATAACCAACTCCTAGAACAAATAAGTGTTGCCATCCGTGTCCGTAATCAGGCAGACCGGGCGGCCGCCAGCGGACACCACCTCGTTTGAAGCGGACTGCGCCGGATTGTAGAGGTCGCCCATGAGGAGCAAGGTCTTGTCGGATGCATCCTGAGGTGCAGTGAACTCGATGATGTCAGTGCCTGCAACGGTGCTCTCAAGACCGCCAACCGCCGGAACCCAGTAATTGGTATTCGCAAGCAAGGTGACCGCAGTGGTCAACTCATATTCATGAATGTAATGAGTTCCATCAATTGTGTCGCCATCATTATCGCCTCGGGAAATGGTGCTGGTTCCACTGCCGTGCGAGACAATGGCCTGATATGTGGAGCCATCCATAATCAACGGGATCGGGGATCCGCTCCAACCGGAGTTCGGTCCGGCGTAGAGATGTGTATCCACAAAGGCAATCTTCTTGACAGAAACATCAACCGCCGGGGTAATGCGCTGCATCACCATTGTGTTGCCTATATTGCTAATGTGATCGCCCACGAAGATTTGGCCGAGATTGCGGGAAGACCCAAGCGTGTAGGAATCGTAGTTGCGGAACGGAGATCCGGGCGGCTCAGGCGGTTCTTCTTCTTCGCGGTTGCTAATCAGCATAAAGAGACGAGGCTGTTCCATTGCTTCGCTATGATCGCGGAACCACGCGTTTTCAAGGGTCGAGGCGTTTCCGCTCCAGTCCGTTCGCGGAGTATCCGCCGCAGTGGGATCCAAAGACAGATTTTCCTGGCGCATTGAAATTGCCGGAAGACATGCCGAATTATTCGGATTCGTATAGGCAGGCGCTCCCGCCAAATTGATGCCGCTGGCAGGCTGCCCACTATCGTTGTGGTATGCGATGACGGCATAATACCAACGAGAGCTTTCGAGTCTACGCGGTTCCCCATTGACGCCCGGTCGGATGTATTTCAACGGGAAGTGATTTACGCCGGGCGTAAGATGGACCGGACCGGTATCGGCGATCCAAACAGTTGAATCATAGTATTCGTAAATGCCAAAACATACGTCACCGGAATACGCGGTATCGCTGCAATACACGGTTATGTGTGTGGGGTAGTCGCCATCGTTGCGGAGTTCCTGAGCGACCGGCACAAGGAACAGCTGGCCGACCATATCGGCGTTCCCGGTTTTATACTTGTCTTTGAAATCAAAGAATCCCGTAATCTGTGCATACGGGAATGTGGACGTGATCTTGTGGTCCATATCGTGAAGAAGGTTGACCATTTCATCGGTCACATCAATGACTTCTTCTTTAATGACAATCTCGCCGTTGATAACTTCAAGGCCGTTGCCAACCTTCGCCACAAGGAATCCGTTTTCATCAATATCAAGGCCATCGCCATATCTCACGGAGATAACGCGGTCGACAATGCTAATGGCATCGCCTTCCCCATACCCCTCGGAACCCATACTTCCACCTTCCGGGGCAAAGAGTTCGCCTTCCACCCCATTGATGGAAAAGTCGGCAATCTTCACGCCGTGGTCGTAAATCGGAGTGATTTCAACATCACAGGGCGCCTCGCTGCTGTCCGGGATGTAAAGTTCCCCGGACTGGCCATTGATTTTGAAGTCGGCAATCTTGAGGCCGCGTTCATAAATCGGCGTGAAGGAATCATCGCTGCTATTGTCCGGGATGAAGAGTTCGCCTTCCACCCCGTTGATTTTGAAGTCGGCGATCTTGATGCCACGTTCATAAATCGGTTCCAGCGCATCATCACAACTGTTGTCCGGAATGAAGAGCGCACCGGACTGACCATTGATTTTGAAATCCGCGATCTTAATACCGCGATTATAAATCGGGTCGATCTCATCATCGCGGCTGTCATCCGGAATGAAGAGGGCGCCGGCTTCACTGTTGATGGAAAAGTCAGCAATCTTCTTGCCTTTGTCGAAGGCGGGCGTAATGGCGACTTGGTCACCGAGATCCTTGCTGCCGCTTTCCCACGTTCCTTCAAGGCGCTTACAGATGGCCCAATAGTATTTTCCCTTCCAAATACCGCCGAAGCGAAAATCGCCGGGACCGAGCCACTCCGGATACAGATAGATGGAACCCTGGCCTTGAGATTGCGTCAAGACCGGAATTGCGCCACCGGCGTGCCCATTGTCATCGCCGAAAACAATTCCCCAAAGTTGCCCGTAATTTTTACTTGAATCGACTACTACAATCTTGGAGAGCGGGACAAGTTTTCCATCTCCGTTCTTGATATACAAAACATTGTCATCGGAGCACCAACCTGCTTCATTCTCAAGCAGGCGGCTCTTGAGTTCGGCAAAAGTGCCTTTGTTCTCAAGTTGCTTCGCGGGGATGTGGGTTTCTCCAGCCATACTTCATGCCTCGGATATAATGCTTTTTTCATATCAAAAATACATTATATTCAGGCAAAAGAACACGGCTACCAATTTTGGGTTGCAGTAACCAATTCATCCCTCAGGTTGTAAACCGTATCGATGGCATCCTTCAAGCGCGAGGCGAATTCATTCATTGCCTTGAACTCCATCCGGACATTTTGCCCATCATCACCGGGAAGCTGCCCAATGAAGTGGGCGCCATTATCCGGACCATCCGCGACAATGCCAAATTGATTGAGCAGGTCATCCAGCTCGGCACGGCGCTTGCCGCCATCGCCACACAGCGGGGTGAGCGAATCCGCAAGCAGCCACAACTCGTGGATCAAATCCATCACGGACCACTTTTCCGGGTCTACATATTTGGGCCAGCGCGGGATGGCGTTGGTCGCCAAACTATACATGTATTGGACGCCGTCCGGACTTTCCGCGTCCACGCGCTGCAGGCTTGCAAGACTTGGGAAGTCCACCCCAAATGCCTGCGAGGGTGGCGGGACGACATACACGGAACACGTTTCGCTCGGGAAGATATGCACAGTGTAACTTTCGGATCCGCGACTCATTGTTTCTTTGTGGACCGCCTTACTTGTCGCAATGTATTTCAAAACACCAACACGGATAATGTTGTCCGCGAAAATTATTTCGGACGGCTCATTTTCGTTGTAATAGACGTGGTAGGAATTCTTGATGCGTTTGTATTTTTTGCGGAACGATTCGTATGGGACAACTTCATAGTTCCACGGATACAGACCTTTGAGATCGCCGTAAACGCCGATTGCGGCGAACATCGGTTGGCGCCCTCGATCAATCTTGCGGCCGATTTCCGCGTCCACATCAATCTCCATCGAAAGCGTATTCGTTGCCGCCGTGTAGAGCGGGGCAGCCGGATTCTTGGCAAGATACTCCGCCACATACTCATAAATCTCGGACAAGTGCCCGCTTGCCTTATTCGTGTAGAACGCATACGGCATCCCGAGTTCCGGATCATCCTTTTCATAGGTGTCCAGCAACGCGGTCATCTCTTCGGTAGGCGCCTCCTCCTGAATCTTCTTGAGGAACTCGACTAGGTAACCCAACGGCGGGCTTTGCCAAGCAGCCGAAGCGTAAGGGCGCCCCCAATCGCCAACCAAATCGTCATTGTAAGGCGTAGGGAATTGCTCGTTATACGCTCTACTAAGCGCGTTTATTGCATCGCAAAATGCGGTAAACTCCGGAAGGGAAGTTGCCACATCTTCACAAATGTTGTAGGCAGCACTAACTTCAGGCGGAATGTGCGTGATAATGCCGTGCCCGGAATACGTCCAGCTTCCAATAAATTCAGCGGCGCCCTCCTGATTTTCCGCCAAAAGGGTATCGCGCTTCTCCGTGGTCTCGGGGTCCTCCATTTTAGTCAACAATGCGGCAAATGCGGCATCGACCTTTGTGAAGGCTTCCATCAGCGGATCATCATACAAGGTGACCGGGAAACTTTCGTTCTTTTGGACATACAGCTGAGAAAAAGTATGTCCAACGCGAAGCGGAGTGCCAAGCGGGTGATTGTGCTTGCGCCTGCCGAATCCGGCGGTGAAGGCGCCTCCGGTCAATTTGCTGGAAGCCGCCGACAACAATTCATTCACGCTTGTCGCGTTGGTATAGTTGCTGCGCCAATACTTGTATGCCTTTTGGAACGCTGCGCGAGATTTAGGCGTAAGCACATCCCAAGTGGTCGGATCGTCATAGCTGAAATGACTGGCGATCTTCTGCGCCGAGTTGTGTTCGTAGTCGAATACCGGAATCGGCATCGGGGCAAAGTTATCGGACCCCGGTATGGGGTTGTATCTGTCAAGGCCGCTGTTGCTGCTGTCCGGGAACTGGCCGTTGTCTTCCGGCTTGTAGAAGTATGCGCAAGTAACCTGAGGGCAAATGCTGTCCGTCAACGGCAGCCAAATTTCCTTCGCATAAAGCCAGCCCCAAAATTGAGTGAGTTGCGTGATGTATGATTCATAGCGCATGAGCCCATTCGTCATAGAAAGGAGCGCATATATTGTCCCCTTGATGGCGCCTTTGAGATTCGACATCAAGTCGGCACCGATCGAGGCGCCTTGGGAAGACAGCGTTGCCAAGGTATCCCAAAGCACCCAGTAATTCGCTTCGCCTACATAACGGCGGAGGATGGGGTTGGAATCAAGCAGGTCAAACGCATCCCGCGCAATATCAAGATTCATTCCGGCGGAGAAGTCGGCGCCGGCGTCATTCAGGTTCTTGAGGATTTCCTGATACTTGTCCGCGATCTCCTTGCATTTCTTTTCCAGCTTAGAGACCATCTTGTCCATCTTTTCAAGGACATCCGCCTTGCCTCGAATAACAAACTTCAAGGCATCGAACATCGTATCATAGACGTTGCACGCGGTATCAATGGCAGCACCCACAAACTTGTCGTTGCGGTGGTCCTCTTGCATTGACTGGTCGTCAACATATTTTTCATTAGGGGCGCTGTCCCCGAAAAGGCTTCCAAGAAAACTCATCGATGCATATCTCCACGGCGCATAAGGAATGAAATATAGCCGTAAATGTGCTTACAGCAGGTCACGATGTTTTCCGGATTCGCCTTACGCCCGGTCTTTGACGGCTTCTTGGTATAACGCGTATAGAGCGAAGCGCCCATCGAATTGAGAAGTTCGTTGTTGCGATATACATAGGTCGGGCAGTTACAATCGACCTTGCACGGGCTGGCGAGCGTATAGGCGCCGTTGCGATCCTTGCCGAGCTTGATGATTACCGGATGAATGCCGCCCGTTGCGGAGCGGATCGTTGCGGTGAAGGTCTTGGCGGTTTGGTCCTTGTCTTCGGTGGCATCCGATTTGACAACATTGCAATCAACCTTCGAATCATACAACTTGTTATAGTTGTTCAAAAGTCCGCCGAGAGTGAGTCTCGAAGTTACGCCTTCATTCAGCTGCATAATCATTCTCCTTTTTGCACATAGCCTTCTTTGGTGTAGTAATAGCCATCGCGCTCAAACGTGTAGTGCACCGATTTGTCGGAATCAAAATATCCGATGATGATGCTGCCGGGGTTCATATAGATGGGGTCGCCCTTGCTTACGAAAACTTCCCCGGACACCTCAGTTCCGGATTCGGTCCCATCGCCGGTTGGCTTCGGAAGATCCGGCGCCATCACCGGCTTATTCAAAACCGTTGCCACGTCATTCTTGAACGCCTGCCATCCATTAAACGCGGCATCATTGTTGCACCACATTGCGGGGCACAGCTTTCCGCTGATGTTGTGGTGCATAATCAGGTTGCCTACGGGGATGCCAAATTCATCAAGAAGCCACGCACACAATTCCACAAGGTTTTCGTAGGTCGCGTTCGGGAAGTAAAAGTCCGTGTCCATATAGGCATTCGGGCGCTTGCTGACCGGGGTGCGCTTTGCAGAACATGCCTCGATATTGATGGTGTTATAGTTGCCTGCCAGCTTGAGATGTGTGCAGGCGTATTGACTCGGATGCCCATTTCCATCGGTATAGAACTTGATGTGGGCATCGGCTGCCTTCGCTGCGCACGCATATTGGCACGAATAGGTTTTCGGATCCACGCATTCATAGATGCCGCCGGCATCAACGATGTAGTGGGCATTTCCGCGTTCGCTCTTCTTGCGCGAAAGCCAGTCCTTGTATGTTCCTGCTGCGGTGCCGCCATCCCCGCCGGATCCGGTGAAATGGACAACTACAAATTCAGGGGCGGGAGCAACCTTTCCTCTACCCCATCGGGCAATGTGCCAGTCAATCGAAAATGTGTGCCTGATACTTGGCTTCTTTGCGGTCATATACTCAATATACTATTTTTGAGGTTTGTCCGGCGCGTCCTTTATTGGGAAGATGATTGCCTCCTCGTCATCGCGATATAATCGAATGCAGTCGATGGGGAGAAACTCGCCATTATGGTAAATGTAAAGAACCGTGTCTTCCGGCATCAGCGCCGTCTTTCTCCGCATCTCGCCTGCTGTCATAATCCCAATTCACTCCGTATTCTTGCTATCTCATGTGGCGCCAAATCGCCAACGTCCCTTTTCTTGCCATCGGGAGTTGTCCCAAAGTCTTCGCACGCCACGGACACCTTGACGCCATAACGCGCCAATTCTTCCGCATACGCATGTGCTTCCGCCTGAGCGGTTGGTTCGGGGTCGAAGAAGAATACCACTTCCGGCCATCGAGTTAAGCACATGATTTGCGCTTTTTTACACCCGGTGCCAAAAGTTGCCACGGCGCCCGGACCTAATTTCCAAGCATCCACAACGCCTTCAACCACGACTACGCGGCGGCCCTTGGCAAGGTTTCCGCCGTAAACAATGTCCTTGTAGTGCATCAGCGCCTTATCAAGCGGGCATACCTTATAGCGCTCCACATCATCGCGCCCGGTTACATCACGCCCTTGGAATGATACAAGCCTGCCATCAAGATCGTAGATGGGAATGATAATGCGATTCCCGTAATCCTTCCCTTCAAATTTGTCAAAAGGATTAGTCCCTAAAATGCCATACCGCTGAACGAGCATGTCGGGGTCCAGCCCACGGCGAAGAAGATAGTTGCGATGGTATGGCATAAGCTCGCGCCCCGGCAATTTGAGAGAGGACGCATATTGAAGATGAGAATCCGGAACGGCAGCATCGCCGCCGCAGTCCTTCAACGCCTTTATGATTTCGCGTTGTGGGCGCCCGCATAGCGCCTGAAGCGCTTCGAACCCCGTGCCGCCGGGGCAGCGCCAACAATGGTATCGAAGCGCATAGCGATAGAAGCCCCCGTGCTCGCTTGGGTCATCACAGAAGGGGCAATGCACCTGTAACCAATTACCGGTGCTTTTGCCCTTCGTGTCGAATGGGATTCCAAGATCATGTAGGAGCTTCGCTGTGTCCATCTTAGATAGTCAGCGTGAACGGGAAGGTTTGCTTGACCAATTTGGTTTCTTCGCCGCCCTTGGACCACTGCGTCTTCGGCTTTTCAACGGTTTCTTCCTCGCGTGCGTTGAGATACGGCACGACAAGGGAGTTGACGGTTTCAAGCGACATTTGACGCGTGAGAACGAATTTGTAGGTATTCGTTCCGCCATCCTCGCACAGCTTGCGGGAACAGCCGACTTCGGACAATTCGCCGGTATAGCGCGTGCCATCAAAGTCAACGGTGCAGCGGCTGTCCTGAGGATACTTGACGCTCCAAGCACGCGGATCCGCCGAGATCTTTGCATCGAAGTGGCTGAGGATTGTCGGATAGCCTTCTTCCTTCAGCGTGAAGGTGAGCTTCTCGTAAACGAGGAGGTCTTCTTTCTTGGTGAATGCCTGATAACCGGTAAGGGATGCGGCGCCTTCGATTTGAAGTTCGAATTCCTTTTCCGGCTGCAACGGGGTCGGCTCTTGGGCCGAGTTCTGTTCTTCGCTCATGTTTTATCCTTTTTTGAAGAAAAGCTGGTGGCGGGGCTTGTCGGAGAAACCAATGTGAATCCATTTGATATTCTCGTTGTCCTTGCCATCCGGGGTGTAGATGATAACCTGATCGACCGGGCTAGAAAGCGTGGTTGCCCACTCGCGGCAAAGTTTTGCCAGCGCCAACATATTCGCCTTCGTGTTCTTCCAAGGCTGAATGTCGGCGGCCATACCTTTACGGTGGGCGCTGGTCTTGCTCCCGCCTACGGCCGCGTTTACGGCGGCGGAACGGAAGCCGGAAGTAATACGGATGCCTTGACCGAACTTCTCGCGGAGGGCATCCAGCAAGAGCGCCGTATCGCGCAAGGCGGAAAATTCTTCCCAAGTCTCCGGGCTATTAGGGAGTTTTTGGGAGGTGGTTGTCATTTCCTTGAGGGAAAAGTATTTCGGTGTTAGCATCTTAAACGTCCTTTGTGGTTGGATCCCAAAAATACTTGTGCTGCTGAAGTTGGCAACAGAAGTTTCCGTCCGGATGGTTGAGGACAAACATCGGAATATGGGACATAGTGACCTTGCCGAAACTCGGACTGATGTAGATCGGGGTCGGCGGGGCGAGACGTTCGCGCACGGCGAGGACATCATCGAAGTCGTCATCCGCAACCACACACTTCACAATGTCCCAAGGACGGAGCAGCCCAAGGTTTTCGGGAAGCATCTTGTCCAACATCTTGGAACTGGAGCACTTCCAGTCCATAATGAAGTGGACGAGAACCGGATACGGCGCATTGAGGGACGTGCGCCATTCAACCATCTCCTTCAGCGGCACTGCGCCGTTGGTTTCGAAGTCGATGTCAAATCCGGCGCCAAGCAGCATGTTGCCGAGGACCTGCATCCAAGGGACGTTTTCGGGGAGGAGCGGTTCGCCGCCGGTGATGGTCACGTGGCGGATATACTCGCCCGCCAATTTCGTGATTTGGGCGAAGGCTTCTTCCGGCTGCATTTCAAGCAGCGGGCGGTCGTAGAGTTTGTTATACACCGCGGGATTCCAGCTTTCCGGCGTATCGCAAGGATAGGCGCATCTCAGATTGCAACCGTAGGTGCGGAGAAAAATAGTGGGGCGGCCGGCGTGATAGGCCTCCCCATCAATGGACCTGAAAATGTTGATGATTTTAAGGCTGTTCATATTACCTTCCACAAATTAGATGATAATTATTATACGGGACGTGTAAAATAAAAGCCTGCCACGCGGGCAGGCCGGAAAGGACTGGTCCTCGATTAGGTGAGTTCGAGGAGATACTTGATGGCGGCGCCGAGAGCGTTCTTGTAGGCGACCATCGCTTCGCGGACCTCGGCGATCGGGCGGGCGATCGCAACAGTTTCGCCAGTCGGGTTCTGTTCCTTGATGTCTTCGTCCCATTCGTTGATGCGGTCGAAGATGAAGTCGCGATCCCTGGCGAGCTTGATGATGCGTTCGCTCAAGGTCATCGGCTTCTTCTTGTCATTCATGATGTGGTCCAGCACTTCCGAAATGCCGCGGGGAAGGCCACTCGGGCGCTGCGGCGTTTCCGGGGTTTCCTGAGTCACATTCTTGTTTTCAGATTCCTTCTTCTTGTTGTTCGACATAGTTAATCCTTTGCCTATCAGGCGGTTAGAGTTTTTATTTATCGTCACATGCATTTACGATAAAGCAAACGGCATTGATAAGTAGGCATACAATGCCAGTCGGAATGTCGTGCTTCACGAATAAAATTACAAGGGACATGAGGATTCCAATGATGCTCACCCATGTAAGCGGCTTGTGCAAAATATCGCGCATCAAATTTCCTCCGTAAGGACCTTTTTCATTTCAGCCTTGAATTCCAAGACTGCGCGGGATCCGATAATGGTCCCGCCGGTGACCTTGTCGAAGTGGACAATGCCGAGTGCTGAATCAACATTGAGTCGCTTCAGGAGCTGAATTGCCTTTTGAATTTGGCGCGTCATTCTTTCCTCTTATTCTTATATCGCTCATATACCTTCAAGCTGTCACGCTGGTATGCGTGATATTTTTCAAGGCACAGATGATTGGACATGTCCGGGCACGCGGCTATCACATTTTCGCGCTTCGCAAGGACCTTGTCGTATTCATACGCGTAGTATTCCGAGCCTTCCATCACCGTGGCGGTGATGATCATCAGGATGAATGCAATGAAGGCAACGCTTCCCATAACGCATCCGCATTTGGTCGCGTCATTGGGCGCCATAACCATAATGGCAACGGCGCCAATAAAAACGCCCACATATGCCGCTCCATACTCCGCTATTTCGAAAGCGATTACCATAATGCCGCCCCGACCGGTCCGCATTTGCCGTTCACATTGCCGACAACGGAGACGCCGTTATGAATGTCCACGTGATAGTGCTCGGAGCCATCAATCGGGGCGCCGGCAACGTCCGCAACCATCACAACCTGAACCTTGCTTTCAACCGCGAGCAGGTTCAGCAGGTCGCCAAGGCGCGTTCTCGCATCGCCACGGATGAATTTGAAAGGTTCATCCAAGAAAAGGACCTTGCGATTCTTGGACAAGAGCAGGCAGCAAGTGCGCAGGGCGAACGCAATCACGTCCACCACGCCGCCGCCAGCGGCTTCCAAGGGCGGAACCTTTTCGCCATTGCGATCGAGCCACATGTCCAGCTCCGCCTGATTACGGCGCGATTCAAATTTCATCTTGAACTGGTATGAGCCGGGGAACACAATGTCAAGCGCCGACTGGACGCAAGAGGTGAAGAACGCGGTAAGATCCGCCTGCAATTCATTGGCGATGGTTTGCACCGTAAGAATTGCCTGCGTGATATGGTCCGAGCGCTTCGTCAGGTCGTCAATGCGCTGACGGGAATCGGCTACGGCCTTGGCAAGCGTTTCGCGCTGCCCTTCGGCCTTCGCCAGCGATATCAATGCGTTACTAAGTTTCATATTGACTTATACGGAAAAAGGGACAAGTTATAGCGGCTTGCCGCAAATCGGGCACGCCTTGCCTTCAAGCGATGCGGACACCTCCGCCAATTCATGTTCAGCGGTGTGAATCGAATTGGAAAGGGTTTCCACCTCGTTTACATAGCGGATTGTTTCTTCAAGATCGCGGATGCATTCGCCAACATACTGACCTCGCTCAATAAGCGCGTTTGCTGCGCTTATACAGCTGTTTTTCTTGGCGAGTCCATTAGTTAGTTGGTCGAGCCCATAAATCGCCGTAGACAGGGTGGAAAGCTCGCTATCGAGCGTGCGGGTGTCAATGCGGGAAAGCGCATCAATCTTCGGTTCGACTGCCTGAACGGCGAACTTGGCGCGTTCCAGCTTGGCCCCGGTATCCTTGATTTCGTCAAGGCGCTGAAGGCTCATCAGGTCCGCATACAAGGCGTCCGTGTTCGGGTAGGAATTGATTTTGGCATCCGCGTTGATGAGGACGCATTTGGTGCGCTGGATTTTTTCATCAAGCTGAGCCAATTCATCCAAGGTGCCCAACGCGGCAATATCGGATTCAAGCCCTTCAACAACGCCACAAACCTTTTCCAGCTCGGCAACCTTTTCTTTGGCGCCGTCAACCCAATCATACTTGGCAAGGTTCTTTTCAGCCTCGGCAAGGCGGGCGGTTTCGTCCTTCAAGGAATTGGCGTTGTCGCGGCTCTTGCCTTTCAATGCCTTTTGATAGGTATCGATTTCTTCAAGGCCGACCAACGAATTCAGGTAGCGGGCAGCTTCGCCCGGGGTGGACGAAAGCAGGAACGGCGGATCCATTTGACGCTGAATGTTGACAGCGCCAATGTTGACGGCGCGTTCAATTTCAACGGGGACGGCGCCCTTCAATGCTTCATAGCGCTCTTCGCCGTTGGCGCCGTAACGGATATAGCCGTTAAACTCCTTCGAGCGAATGCGCGAGATGTTGTCAATCGAAACGGAAACGGGGGCTTGAATTTCGCCCTTCTTGTTCTTTGCCCAATAGGAGGCAAATGCGGTTCCATCCGGCTTGTTTGTCAGCGCCCAAAGCATTGCACGCAAGACTGCCGACTTGCCGGAATCGCTCACGCCTTCAAAAGAGTTGACCGTAGGGGACAACTCAATTTGGGTTTCCTTGTGCGATTGGAAGTTTCGGATGGTTACGTGATGCATTGATTATGCTCCGGCAAAGATGGTGTCGAGTTCGCCTTCGATCTTGGTCTGTTCCGCCTTGGCGCTTGCCAATTCGTTTTGCTTGCTGTTGCGGATCGAGATGAGGGTCGGAATGTCATCCGTGCCGAACTTTGCTTTCAGGTCGGTGAGGATGGTGGCACGCTTGTTTTCCATAATGCCGATGTCAACCTTGATTTGGTCGCGGCGCTTGATTGCGGTTTGAATATCCATTGTAAAACTCCTTTGATTTAATATACGGACTAGTCCGCGTTAAGTGATTCCATAACTTCTGTGAGGACCTGCTGAACGCCTTCGGGAAGGGTAGGCATCTTTTCGGCGAGCGCCTCGGAGAAGGATTTCATTGAAATTGTCCCGGACTGAAGGGTGGCAATGAAGTGCGCCTTCATCCCTTCGACCTGATGCTCGCGCTCAAGGTATTCGGTGGCGACTTTGCCTTGAACCGGAATATCCACGCGCTCGGCGGAAAGATCGAAAGTGTCATAGATGTAGACATGCGGTTGGTAGTCCTTCATGTCAGCAGCCTGAATGTTCAGGCAGCCCGGCGTAATAACGCGGCGGCCATCTTTGGGGCTAGTGTAAATGTAGCCGTGGTGGTAGTCGCCAGTAAGGACAACGCTTGCGGCCGGGCAGGCATCCAACAAATCCTGAGCGATGACGCCTTTCATACCGGGGACCGGCTTCGCTTCTTCATTAGGGAAGGTGAGCTGGTGGGTTGCCCAAGTGTGCATCGCATTTGCCTTCATATAGTTGGACAGCTCCTCGTATTGAGGTTCCGTGCCGAACGGGTATGAGACAAGCCCGGAGGGTTGGTCGATGCCGAGCATCGGATGTTTATGAAGAATGATGCCGATGGAGGAGCGCTCCAGTTCCCGGAAGTTGTGGTAGGGCAGGTCGTGGTTTCCGCAAAGCACGCGGACTTCGCACGGCGCCTTTTCAAATTCCTGAAGCACGAGGTTCACCGCCTCGGTGGAGACGCGGCTAGTGTCGAACAGGTCGCCGAGAATCCAAATCGATTCAACTTTCTTGGCGCGGGCAATTTCCCACACCGATTCAATATCGCGCCGTTGGGTTTCAATCCAATCTTCATCGGCGCGGCAAAGCGGACGCGATCCGCTTATGTGCCAGTCTGCTGTAAGTAATACTCTCATAGGCCTTAATATACGGACAAGTTGTCGTTATTTCTTCTTGGTTTTGGTGAGCTGCTTTTTGAGCATCTCAATCATCTTCACGCGGTTGTGGTTTTTCTCTTCGCTGTTCTTGCCATCCATCTCATAGAGGTTCAGGCGCAGCATTAAAATATCCAGTTGCGTGTCGTGCAATTCGGTGGCGCGTTGCGCGACCTCCGCCAGCAAGCCCCGGAAGATGACAAGGATGGAAGGACTAATGGTTTCCTTCGGCAACGCATTAGGGATAATGTCATTGAGCAGGGCCGGCGTATCAACTGACCACTCCATTTTTTGCGGTATACGCATTGTGAGTGTTTTTGCCATATTTCTTTCCTTATATCGGTTAGTCGGTGATCAAATGGAAACCGCTTATGAAGCGATTCCACTTCTTATCGTTTTTGATTGCACGGGCATCCGAAGAATTTTTCCCGCTGAACTTTTCATATGCACGGAGGTATTCTTCTCGGAAGGCTTCTTCGCCTTCTACAATTTTATAAGGTTCGCCGTTGTAATAGGCGATCTTTGCGTGCTTCTCCGCGATCTCCGCAGACGGGAATTTATTGGGGAGATAGCCTATCTCGTAGATGACGTAGTAATTTGCCATATTTCTTTCCTTGAACCGGGACCGCTGGATCGCCGCCCCGCCACTATAATATACATTCGTTGTTTGAAAAAGACACCCCGTATTTCGAAATCAAATATGGCGATTTTAGCGAAATTTCGCGGATTTCAAAAAAAGTGGACTTTTTCTCAGAAAAGGGGTGTCTTTTTCAGTAGACGTTTCTATATTATTGTCATACGGCACAGGTAGCGCCGGAACAAGGAAAGAAAAATGCAGTTTGAAACCACAAAGACACTCGTTCGCACCGACAAGAACGGAACCAAGATTTATAATGTCATCCGCCCGTGCTACCGCTGTGGCGGCCGCGGGATCCTCAACTGCTATATGCATGTTGAAGCGGGCACCTGCTTCGCCTGCAACGGAACCGGCCGCGAAGAAGCCACCGAGAAGGAATACACTGAAGAATACCTCGAACGCAAGGCCGCACGCGCCAAGGCAAAAGAGGACGCCCGCAAGGCCGCGTGGAATGTGACCGATGCGCTGGCGAAACTCGGTTACGGCGAATACATCGGCATCGTCACGGATATGAATGGCACGCGCAACTACGGCGACAACTTTGAATGGCTGGTCCGCGATGGCAAGTGCAAGTATGAAAAGGGCTGCTCGGGCCTGCTTTCCCCGGATGTGACCCGCAGCGAAATCACCTTCGCCCTGATGCCTGCCACCGAGAAGTTCCTCATCGTGCCGGTGCATTGGTCCGAATTGCTCGAAGCCGACTATGAAAATTGCCGCCTGAGCTGGAAGGATGGCGCCGCCAAGGTCGCCCTCAAGAATCACACCTACAACTTCCCGCAGGCGAAATTCGAGTCCGCATTCGTTGGCGCCGAAGGCGATAAGATCGAAATCAACGTGAAGCTCCGCCGCGTCACCGGTTTCGAATCCACATTTGGCTACACCAATGTTTACACCTTCGAAGATGCCGCACACAACCTGATCGTGTGGAAGACCGGGAAGGGCCTTGACTTGGAAGCTGGCGCCTACGCCCGCATCACCGGAACGATCAAGGAACATTCCGAGTTCCGTGGCGAAAAGCAAACCGTTCTCACCCGCTGCAAGGTCATTGCCGCATAAGGAGGTCATCATGAACAAGCCCGTTTATTTCGAAGAATACAAGAGCCCGGCATATTGGGCACAGCAGCGCAAGGGTCACCCCGTCCGCGATCGCCTGCTCGCCCTTGCCGCCTTGGCGCTGGTTATTGGCGGCGATATGCTCACCTCTATGATTTGCGGAGGTTAATATGACCGGACACGCAATTTTACTCATAACGGTGTTTATGCCGGTTATCGCATACATCGTAATCTATTTCTTGGAACGCAGGGTCGGAACCGCCCCGCTCCGTGCCCATCGGCGCACCTTCTTATGGCTCATCAAAAATTTGTCCGCGTCTTACGGCATTGGCGTATTGCTGGTGCTTGGCTACAAGCTGGCGGAAATTCTCATCGGATAGGAGGCACAAATGACTTCGGAACAGTGGTATGCACCCGCGCATCAGCGCATCGCCGAAATCAAGGCAAAAGGCCGCGACCCGTATTGGCGTGCCAAGGACTTGATCCGTGCCGCACACCTCACGGATGGCAAGGTGAAAATCAACCTCAAGAATCTGTATGACAAAACAGACGTCCTCCCGCTCACGCTGGAAGAAAACAGTTGGGGCGATTTTGAACTGCGCTACGGCAACGGAGTGCTTTGCGCCAAACTCCAACGCGCCACCCACGAAAAGGCGGCGGAGCAGCTGACCCGCGAACTGCTTGCAATGAGCGCCAACATGGACCTGACTTGGAAGCAATACAACATTGACACCGCCCGCGCTCGCGGATATGACGTATAAGGAGGCAGTATGGCAACCCTTTATGAAAAAGAATTCACGGCACAGGTCGCCCGTTTGATCGCGGCCGGATATACTATAGCGGTCCATCCTATGGGCGGAAGTCAAGGCGAAATCGCCAAGGTCTGTTTCGAAAAGGATGGCAAGTATTACGCCCTGTATTTGACCAACGAATTTAACGATGATGGCGCAACGCCGGAAAAGCCCGGAGATGCCGTCCACATGATTTTTGGATCCGCAGCCGGAGATTACGGGGCGCCCCAGTCAATCATGTGGCTGAAAAACCTATTTGAAATTGAACGCCGCACCTTTCACATAATCGGCGGCTATAACAAAAAGAACGCGTTTATCACGGAAGATAAAGACGCGGCTTGGAAGGCAGCACAAGAACACGAGGTAGCGATATGCCGGTAAAGACACTAGCAATGCGTAGGCTCAACGGCCAAAAGCGCTCATTCTATTGCGATGATGGAATCCATCACTGTAACATCGACTTCTACCCCGCCGAGCTGGTCGAAAAAATCATTACGGATCTCGCCGATCAGGTTCTCGAGGGCCGCAAGAAGTGGAATTCCTTGTTTGACCAATTTAAGGCGAAGCGCAAGGAACTCCGGGACGATCGCCACACAGCCATCGCCGAACTCCACGCGCTTCAAGACAAAATGTGCGAGGACGTGTTCTATGGGGTTACGCCGAGCCACATTGCGTGCCCGCCGTTGAGAAACGCGGCATACATCACCAACAAGACACGCCGAAACTATTTTCTCGCCCTGGCGCGTGCCGCCGAAACCGGTCGCCGCTTTTGGGCAAAAGAAGGCATCTTTGCGTTGCGCGAAGGCCGCAAGAAGGATTCGGAAAAGGCCTACAAGATGGAACTGCGCCGTAGCCGTCAGGTTCGCGTGTTCACGGAAAAGGCGATGGAGGTCAAAATCTAATGTATTGCGATTACGTTTTCATAAAGGCTAGACGCGCCCTTCGCGAACTCTGTGACCGCGAGGCGTGGGAGAACCTGAAAAAGCGGGCCGCCAAATGCACCGTGAGCCTTCCCAAAGGACCGGAATGCAAGGCGCCTGAAGAACATGGCTATCCGGTATACTTTGTGGATTATGTGGGTTGCATACTCGCGCCGAATCCACAACCGCTTACGAATCCGGACCAACTAATAGGGTGGGAACGCAAATGACTGATGAAGAATTCCAAAAGGCGCCGGACTGGTCTTACTGGACCCCGAAGCGCATCCTCAAGAAGAAGTGCGATTGCCCGGACTTCTGTGAACGGCGCGTGGTAGGATGCGGCTATGATGGCAGCAAGCTGTATCTGTGCAAGAACTGCGGCCAAATTTATGAACTGAAAGAGCTCCGCACGATCCGCTTGCAGCCTACCCCGGCGGTTGCCGCAAAACTGAGACAATGCGAAAGGAGGATAAAATGAGCGCGTATCCTAAACAAACAATCATGATTTGCACGAAATGCGGATTGACCGAGCCGCAAACCAAACAGAACGAAACCGGCTATTGCAGCCGCTGCGATGCCTTTCATATGGTCGCGAAGGCTGGAAAGCGCGTCTATTTGACGGCGGATGAGATCCAAATCATCAAGAAGGCGATGGACGCCTATTTCGACCACTGCGGCGAAGTCATTGCGGACTACAAGGAAAGCGAAACCCTGGAGATGCAGCATACGGACTTTGAAACGGAGAACTATCATGAAGCATTCCACGATCGGGATGTAATCCGGCTCTCGTTGACGCGCAAGCTCAAATAATATATTTTTGAAGAAACTAAGGAGGCATCATGTCCCGCATAAAACTCATTAAAAATGAAGCAAATACCCCAATATCTGCAGCGGATGTCACTGCCGCGAATGCCGAAGACTTTGTCGGCCAAGTGTTTCACCTGAGGAGTGATTCCTCCTACACAGCATCTATCATTGGCACCGGCAAAACATTCAAGGGCGAGGATGTTCTCCTCCTTGATAATGGCAAAGCGGTTCCGGTCGCCAATTTCCAAAAGGCTTACATGTCCGATGCGGATCTTCAGCAACGCCGAGATGTCAGCCAGCATGTAAATGACTGCGTGACCGCCATCATTAAAAAATACCGCACCGAAGCACAAAAATTAAAAATGAGTCCCGGCCCCCTTACCGGTGGCGATAGTAAATGGCGACATGAAACCACATTCACCATTAAATACCCGGACGCCGGCGAAATCTCCGTAATGGGCGCCCGCGGCTACGGGATTGACGGGACAATCAAAATCGGGCAGTCTAAAACGGAAATTCGCGCAACGGATCTTCGCGTAGACCGCAACACCCCCGAAGAATTGGCGGAGTGGGTCTATTCGAAATATCCTCTTGACGCCATTGTCGCGGGATACGGCGCATAAACAGCGATTTAAGGCGATAAAAGAAGGCGGGCATATAAATGCTCGCCTTTCGTATTTGAAGCGCTTATAAGCGCGTTATTGCGCAATTATAGTGATTGTCCGCCTAGACAACCCAATATGTGAATCGGGCGCCACGCGTAGTATAAACGGACTCCTTCGCAACAACCAATCGCTTATCATCCGTCAATGCGGAAATGACCATACTACCAACCGGAATGTCCTGCCCGGTGGTCGTGAACGTTTGCTTCTTGGCCCACAGCGCCGCAAGGTCATTGTAGTTCTTTACCAAGTTGCGCATGATGCCAGCGGATCGAAGATTGGGCCGCCCGCCTTCAAGAACCACATTCGGCGCCTCATGTCCGCCATACGTGGTTGACCCCGGTTCGGACAATGTGTATCCTACTGAAACCGGGCGGCTGTATGTTGCCTGAAATCCCGACAGCACCTCGATCGGCTGCTGCTTGTAAAGGCGATTCAGGAACATCACCTTCAAATTCGTAAAGTCAACAAACGCGGGAGAACTGCCCATATTCGCAAGCGCCAAAACCATATCGGCGTCCGAATGCGTCATATTCAAAAGCGACATTTCGGCGGACAGCATATCGGCGCCGTCAATTTCAAATCCATAATTCGCAATCATGTCCGCAATGGGCGTGTCGCGGAAACTGGTCGGATGGACCTTGTCAAATTCAGGGCAGGCGGAATCAACGGCGCCGACATTGTAGAGCAGGGCGCCGTTCGCATCAACGGAAACATCCATACCGGAAAGGACGCCTTCGAACTCCTTATCGCCAGCTTGAAGTTTCACCTTCTCACAAGAGGTGTAACTATCGGCCTTGCAGGTAAAGCGATAGAACGGATATTCGGACAGCGCCTCGCGGACAATGAGGTTCTCCGGCGGTTCCGATGCGATTGAAATGCTTATGTTCATATATGGAAGTCCTCATCCATATCCACGAGCTCGCGGTTCAGCGTAGGATGATCCGGGGTCGGATAGGCGCGACCCGCCACAAGCATCCAGGGCGAATCAATGCCGGTTGCGACCATATCGAGTTTCATATACTCGGTAGTGCCGAATATCTTGTCCGGGCGGTATTCCGTATTGCGTGTGATGACAACGGGGCGCCCTTGCTGAACCTTCTTGACGTGGAGGTCGCTGTTCGTGGTGAGCAGCATTTGAATGTTCTTAGATTCCAAATTTACGCCGGGCATAAAACCTCCTACCACAATTTCTTCGCTGCGCTCAAATAGTTGGACGGGACTGTTTCAAGAGAGGTGCTGCTGTCCTGAGCCGCACCGGCCTCTTCATTCGAGAAGTTAGCAAGCAGGCCGCCAAGCGGGTTTTCCATTTGAATTGAAATGGCACATTTGGTCGGATAGAATCCGGACTTGTCTGCCACAAAGGCGCCCGGAGTTATCGACATGCTGGACGGCATATACGAGATGTTTGCGTGAAGGACCGGTTGCCCATCCACTATCAATGTCGGCGAAGCCTTGGCGCCCATTCCTGCCCACTGGTTTTGAATTGCCAGCGGGGTATTCGAATAATACTGAATGGCCGCCGTATTGAACACGCTGCCGCCAAGATAGCGGTCGCGTGCGGCAAAATACGCTTTCTCCTCATTGGATCCGGCTTCAACATCTTCATTCGTGGTCGCAATGGTAAGAGCATCGCCCACATCGGAAAACGAGTGCATCACCATACCCTTGATGGCTGCCTGCACCGGATCCGAGTTCGTGAATGAATTCTTGGCGGGGTGGTAGACGGCGCACGAGGTAGCCTCGGACACCGACTGGCGCCAGCCGTATTCCTTTGCGATACTGGACACATTCGAGATGAACGCTGCATACTGCTTGGCGTCCTCGAAATACACATCGCCGGACAAGGTCATGCTCATAGATGAAATTTCATCATAAGTCACGCCGGGAACCGGCTTGGAGTCACTCATGCGCAAGCCCTTGCGGATTTGCTCGATCTGAGTATTCATGTTCACCAAAGTGGAGAACAACTGAGATACGGCGCCGGTAGGACTTTGTGTCTTGAAATTCGGAAGGGCGAGTTTTTGCATCTCAGGGATATTCGTGACATAGATGGGAATATCCAAATACTTAATGCAATTCTTGCGGGCAGCGGCACGGAATGATCTTGATTCTACTGCATCAGGCATAACTACCTCCACTCATCTACGTTGCGGTTGCTTGCGCCGACCGGGACAACTCCAACGGACTGCTCGGTGGCGCGAACCGGAAGATTGCGTTGGCGTTCTTCTTCCCTGACCCTTGCCTGAGCCTGAGCCTGAACGGCTTCATGGGTCGGGGCTTCGTGGGTGATGCCGGACGCTGTGCCGGGGATCTTTTCAACAGAATACGATGCCGGCTCATTCATCCGAACGGGTCCACTCAGTTTGGCCGCACTCAAAATACCGCCGTCCGAGCTGGTCACCTTGACAGACTTCGCACGCTGCTTTTCTTCTTCAACACGGGCATCCTGATATGCGGTAAACCACTCGGCGCGAGACTTGCCGGTGGCATCAATAACTTCTTTATTGGACTGTTCATAACGCTCGCGGAGGTCGTTGTCCGTGAAGCGAATGGCATCGGAGATTTGAGAGCCCAAGAAGATGAGCTTTGCGGTCAACTCATTGCCGAGAGTAATAGCCACGGCAGGGAGCGCCGTAGCCAATTCAATCAAGGCGCCACCGGTCTGTTCAATGACCGGGAACATTTCCTTGAACTTCTCCATCACCTTGCCAATGATAACAAGGGCAGGCGGGGCGATCGCCATATTCATAGTGTTGGCGGATCCGATGTTCTTCTTTTCCTCGTCCGAAACAAGGGAGCCTTCTTGCTTTTGGGTAAAGGCCTCCTTAACGGTTTGCTCCTCTTCCCTAAGGGCGCCCGCCTTTTTATCAACAGTGGCGTTCTCAATGTAGGCAAGTTGGGCGTTGGCGGTTTCTTTCGCCTTCATCGCCGCACTTGCATCCCCGGTGCCTTCGGCGTATTCTACAAGGCCTTGGGTGTCCTTCGCCACAGCCACCGCATACTCATCGCCAGCCTTGGACACTTCGGCATCGGCAGCCAAATTCTTTTCGGCAACCTCGGCTTCAACCTTGGACACCTTTTCTTTTTGGATAGCGTCCTTTGTAGAAGCATCCAAGATGAGACCGGAGTTCTTCTCGGTTCCCTCACGGATCGCGGATGCAATGTCGCCGAGCGGAGCAGCCAACGGGGCAGCGCCACCACGTTCAGCGCGTTCGCCACGGGCGGGTGTTTCTTCATTGCCTTCTTTGACCGCCTTGATCTTGGCAGTGCCTTCGTCAGCAACAGCGCGTTGATTTGCCTTTGCGGCCTTCAATGCGGCGTCCGCTTTCTCGGTAGTATCGAGAGTCTTGTCGCCCGCCATCATCTTTTGAAGGGCGCGACCTTCCATCTCGGTTGCATTTTGAATTGCTTGCCCGTGTGCCTGCTTTGCGGTCTCAAGCCCCTTGTCCGCTGCCGCGAATTTGTCTTCGCGGGCTTCGGCGGCCTTCGCGGTTATATCCTCATAACGGGCATCGGAAATTGTGGCGATGTCCTTTTTGGTCTGTTCGCTTGCCTTGACAAAATTCTCGACAACGCCTTGGAAACCTTTTCCACCAATGGCGCCGATAAGTCCAAGCCAATTCTTTTGACGCTCGCCAGCTTGGCGATCCCCAACCGAGTTTAACTTCTCAGCACGGCGATTTGCGGCTTCAACGCGTTTACGATAGGCTGCACCCTCTTTCGCCTCCTTTTCGGCGAGTTTGAGCGAATTAGCCTCGGTTTCGTTGAGTGCCTTGAAGATGCGGGCGGTTTCTTTAAGATCCGCCTGATATTGGCGGAAAAGACCATCAATAGCCTGATTGCGTTTTTCGGAAGCGGTCAACTCCTTCTTGGAAGTATTCGTGCGCTCCTGCATTGATTTGGTGATGGCTTCGGTTAACTTTTTAAGCGAATCGGGAAGAGAGGAGTCCTCACTCCCGGCGGACTTATTTCCGCCCAATGCCTTCAACAAAAGAGAGCTAATATCTTCCGCCATAGAAACACCTTAAATGCCCGTAAAATCTAATACAAATCTACATAATTAGGCGGCGCCAAACACCGCCGCCTATTTACGCTTCGCATCCCTTTGACGGATCATTTCCTCGCGTGCACTGAGAAAATCCAATATCTCCGCAAGGCATTGATCCTCGTCAAGGTTATAGCCTAAAATTAGTTTTATATTGGCCAAGCGCTTCCGTGTCAAGAAACGGGACATACTGAGTGACCTCCAGGGCACTCAGCGGCACTCGATAAGTTTTCTTGCACTTGGGGCATTCAACCTGTTTGTAAGTGTCCGTGATTGCAAAATACTTGGACACCGTTTTGAGCATAAGCGCAATCAAAGAGAAGTCCGTAATACTGCCAAGGATTTCGTAGATCTTGTCCGGATCCGTTTCCTCATCAATCTTCGTTACATACTGCGCAATACTGGCGATCAGGTTTTCGCCCTTCGGGTCGCGCTCCTTAAATTTCTCCATCGATTCAACCGTGGCGAAACCAAGAGTGTAGGTATGCGTTTCATCCGCAATGGTGAGCGGATACGGAGCATCCTTTTCAAGAACCGTAACCGGCGGGAAGTCGTGGCGGGTCAACCCCATCGTGCGCTTGTCATTACAATACGGACAAGTCACGTCCACGCGCCAAGAGCGGTCCTTCTCTGTGTTGAATGCCAACACGGCAATCAAGAAACGCAGGTCCTTCGGGACAAGAAGCGAAGTGTCAATCTCATCGGTCAACTCGCCCATCAGGTCGCGGATCTCGCGGTCGGTCGGACGAGAGCCCAACTTCAGTGCCTGATTGATGGTGAGTGCCTTGAGTTTGAAACGTTTGAAAGGATATGGACGAAATCCAGTGGGGAGTTCATTGATTGGTATATAGATCATATTTATATTAACCTCAATACCAAAGATACGGGCAACATAGTCGCGGACGAAAAACTCACATTGTTCGGTGGGGTATAGGACGCAAGATAGAAATCATGCGAGTCCAAACCGGCATCATCCAAAAGGCCATCGACATCGGCGGACGGATTTGCAAAAGGCATCTCCGAGACATCGCCCCATTCAACCTTGATGGGGTAACGCTGATCGATATAACCGGGATGAACTGTTGCCGCATACAGATGGCGGAGGAGCGAGTCCTGCTTTTTCGTGACGTGCGCCGAGATCGTAATCTCGGGGGTATGCATTTGGCCGTTTTCCATCAGGAAAGCGTTGGCGCCATTTATGCTTTCTACCAATAAGGAATTAGGCCCCCCGTCATAGGGGGCCGGTAATTTCACGAAAACATCAAAGTTCCCGTTATCGAGATATTGCGTCTCAATTACAGATTCCAAGATGTTTTTTGCCATTCATTAAGCCTCGAACGGCTTATGCCAGCCGTGAGCATACAGGGTGAGCTGCGTGCCTACGATTTCGGCATTGTTGCCGGAAGTGAACGTGCCGGGTTGGACACCCTTGATTTGGACGCCATCCAAGATGATGATGTTGTCCGCGTCAGCCTTACCATCATTCCCAAGTTCGAGGAGCGTGATGCCGGAGAACGTGTAAACACTCTTCGGGGCGATATCGCGCTTGTCGAAGTAGCCGGCGCCCTTATTCTGCGCCTTGATAAGCGCATTTTCAACCGCACGGCTCATAGGTTCGAGGATCGTGATTTGCAAGCTGTCAATCACGCGGGACTGCCAAGCAGCCTGACTGATAGGAATGCCCTTGATGTTCGCCTGAGCATAAGTCGTTTCGGAGTTGAACGAATAATCGCTGGTGCACGCATAGCTCATGTGCTTTGCGATACCAACGTCACCGCCCAACAGATCCACGAACTTCTTGCAGGTCGCGAAATCAATACGCCAGTTCGAACTGACGGCGTAGTCCTTCTCGCTGAAGTCCTCGCCGAGCAATTCGTTGAAGGTTACGTTTGCAATGTCTGCCATAATTATGCATCCTCCGCCAAGCTGATTTCAAGTGACTGCGTCTGCGGGTAGGCGGTAACGTAGATGTCCACGTAACGGCCAACGCCCTTGAAGCGCACCGGGAAGTCGAAGCGCATAACCTTGTCACCGATAATGTTCTTGTCGGCGTTCGGCTTGCCTTCTTCAATGTAGTTGCGTTCCTTGAAGGTCTTGTTCAGGCTCTTCAAAACGCGGACGCCTTCGTTGATGGTCGGCACATCATTGTATTCCGCAACGAACGGACGCATTGACTGGTAGATCATGTATTTCATCCAGCAATACGAAAGAATGACGTGCGTGTCGGAAAGAGCCGTGTCCGTGAGCTGGGAGGTGGTTTCTTCCCAAAGATAGAAGCCGCCTTCATTGATACACGGATTGAGCTTGTAGGTCTGTGCAAGAACCTTGCGCTGCGGTCCGGTGTATTCTTCGGACAACTCTTCGCACTGGATTTGACCATAAGAAAGACCCATCGGAGGACGAGCCTCGTTGCCGTTCTTATAGTTGTTGTTGAGGCAAAGAGTAACCAATGCCGCAAAGGTCATCCACATGCGGCGGCCAGCAACAGTCTTGCGGCCATACTGCGGGAAGTCCGCAATGAAGCGGTTGCCGTGGCGGCCGCCCAAGTTCGAGAATACCGCGAGAGATGCAGCCTTGCCGATGTTGGTCACGCCAAGGGTCGTTTCGCTAGCGGCTTCAATCACGCCCAAGAAGTCCGGCACGTTCATCACGTCACCGAGGTTTGCCGTAACCACGCAGCGATGCTTAGTCAGGTTGTCCCCGGCGATTTGGCGAAGAGCCAACGCATAAGCGTAAGACTTCTGCCCCGGAACGATCGCATTGGATTCCAAGTCGCCAGTGCCATCGAAATACTGCGGGGTCTTAATGAAAAGACTCGGCTCGGCGGGTTCATCCTCGCCAGCAATGATCGCGGCATCGACATCGCTTTGGAAGTCAATCTCATAATCGTCAAACACTTCACTGGTGCGGGACACGAGGTAGTTCGAAGAAGCAAGGACAGAGTCAAGCTGCATCGAAACATAGGAGCCATCATAGTCATCGTAGTTGAAGCTGGCGATGTAGGTTTCCTTCAAGTAGGCGGAGTAGCAAGATGCCCACACGGCATTTTCTTCGCCCATATACATGTAGTTCTTGCGGTTTTCGAGGTAAAGACCCGTTGCAATCGCAAATTCCACAGTTGCCATTTCGCCGTCCGCATCCGGGGTGACGGAGACCGAGCCGCAACCATAGTTGAGGTAAGCGGTGCGAGCCTTGCCTTCTTCCGGAACGCCCTGGGCGCTTGCGGAGATCGAGATGGAGATCGAAAGGTTAAAGCAGTTGAATGCGCCGGCGGCAACCGTAAAGGTGCCATCGCCATTCGACTTGAAAGAGGTAAGGACCGGTTCGCCCTTCGAATCCTTCGCAGCAAGGACAGCGTCTTCGATAGCCTTATACACGGATCCGCCGGTATACGGCGCCGTGCCCTTGCAGCCATTCACAAAGGCGGTCACAAGGTTGGTTGTGCCAGTCGAGGAGCCTTCGCCCGAAGAACCGGAATCAAAGGACAACTCATAGCCATCCAAATGAAGCATGTCGGAGTCGCCGGATTCGCCACCGCCCAAAACAGGATCAAGACTCGGAGTCAAACCCAAGACCCCGGGCATATCCTTGTCAATGTGGCGGGCGCCAGCAAAGTCAAACACCTGAAGCTGGAAGGCGCGATGTTCATCCGCATAAGCGGACTTGGTAGCAGGTTCACTGAAGCGGAGGACGATGTTCGAATAGTTGGCGGGGTCGTTGCCCTGACCAATAACCTTCGAACAATAGTTACCTTCACCCTTGAAGAAGAGCAACGCGGTGTTCTTGTCCGCCGGGGTGGCAATGGCATTCGAGTTGGCGTTCGGATCGATGAACAGCTTTCCACGAATGCCCTTTTCCGGATCGGCGCCCTGAATGCTTACGCGCATACAGCCGAAAACCTGGTCGCCCGGTTCAATGCTCGGATCCTTTGCACGGGAAATCACGAGAGGCACATTGTGCTGTGCCAAGAAGTAGGCTTCCATGTTTGCCTGACCATACTTATCGAAAGCAGGGTTGCCAAACACCTTCACAAAATCATCTGCACTCGTGATAAATACCGGCTTGTTGCAAAGGCCGCGTTCCGCTTCCATCGCAACGGCAGCCTTGAACCCATCCGCAGAAGCGGGGCGCTGGGACTTATCAACGAGAATTACGTCAGTTCCGGCGGAATCATTAACCATTTTTCTTACCTCATAAGGTTGAAAAGTTGGGGCAAAATTGGATTACTTCGCCTTGATCGTTTGGCTTGCGATGATCGCGCTCACACCGGGGCTAGCACGATGAGAACCGGTCATACCACGATGAAGGTTGTCCAAAAGCGATTCAAAGGCATCCGGAGAAGTTGCCTTCTTAGGATCACCCTTCGGGGCGGGAGTGCCAAGAGCTTCAATCACGGCGCGAGCCTTGCGGGCACCGAAGCGAAGAGTCATCAGGGCTTCAGCCTTGTCGTTGCCGTAAGCGTCACGGACGGAAGCAACCGCCTGAGCGAACTTTTCATCGGACATCGCAAGGGCAAGGCCATCAGCGCTCTTCATGAACGAAAGGCGGCGAGCCATATTGGCGTCCGGGGTAGCGGCTTCAATGTCGCCAACCCAAGAGTCAACGTCCTTCGGTTCCGGCTTGTCAGCATCATCAAGAACGCCAACCACAGCCTTGTCGATGAACTGGAGCAATTCTTCCACGCCGAAGATTTCGGACGGAAGGACCACCACCACGCAGTCGCCATCATCGCAAGTTTCGAAACCGGAGCCGTAGTAGTCATCACCGCCAGGGATCGATTCGCAAATCTTGGAAAGGGTTTCGCTCTTGGCGCCCTTAATGCGAATAGTGCGATCTTCGCGCTTGATGGTGCAACCGGTGCCGGTAAGCGCCGTCATTGCTTCTTCAATGCGGGCATCGATCAGGTCTTCAGCCTTGCGGAAGTTAGAGCCGGTGGTCTTGTTCAGGTTGGCAACATACTTGTCGGGGTCTTCAACTTCAACAGCCTTGCCATCCTTGTTGACCATATACTTTTTTCCGTCCTTTTCGATGGAGGCCACAGTGTTGTTGCCATCCTTGTAAACGGATTCGCTTTTCTGTGCGCTAGCCGGAGCGGCATCACGGGCGCCAGTAAAGTCAATGGTAAACACGTAAGATTCATCCGCCCTGGAAGTGGAGGAAACCTTCACGCCGCAACCGATGGCTTCTTCCAAGCGGGTGCAAATCGCCATAGCATCGCGGGCGCTGGTAGCGTGTTCTGTTACGGCCACATGCCCACGGACGAAGTCCTGCTCATACAGCCAGTTGTCGGGGTTTTGCGTGGGCCTTCCAAATACGGTGGAGATGCCTTCGCAGATTTTTTGACTCAATTCGATACGGGTCATGATGATCTCCTAATGTCTAATGGAAATATAAGAAAAAATCCCCAAGGAGAACACCTCGGGGTTTTGTAAAAACGAGGCCTACGCTTCAGCGGGCGCCGGAGGAAGTTGGTCATCCTCGCCGCCCACGGGGTTCGGCGTTGCGTCAGGTGAAGTGGGCTCTTCATTGTAGATGGCGGACACTTCCGAACTCAAGGAGTCCGAGGGTGCGCCAGCTTCTTCTTCCGAGCCGCCTTCTTCGCCGCCGGCGAGTTCCTTGATGGCATCGCCGAGCATCGAAATCGCCTTCATCGTATCTTCGTTCTTTTGGTAGGACATCGACTTGCCCATCGAATAGAGCGAGATGGAAGCCTTTTCAACACAAGACTGCATTGTGGCGATTGCGTTGTTGAGGGCGAGAATGTCGCCTTCGCAATCTTCCACCATAACAGAGTTGGTGTCGTAAAGCGCCTTCACGGCTGCATTTGCCTTGTTAGCAAATGCTTCCAGGGACTTCTTCAGGCACATTGCCGGGGCAGGGGCAGCACCTAAAGTGGATGCGCTTTCCTTGGACGGCTTGGGATCCTTCGGAAGAGGCGGATTTTCCGGAGTGCGGACTTCCATAGCGGAGTAGAGTTCTTTGTTTTCCTTTGCTGCGGCGCCGAGTTCGGCAGCTTCTTCTTCGGAGATGAAGTTGTCTTGGACAAGGCTTGCGGCCCAATCGTAGACGTCTTCCAGCTTAGGCTTATCGGTTCTACCGCTGATGGCGAACCAAGTGGGGAAATCGGCAAAGTAGTGCCTGATTGCGTTTTCGGTCATTTTGGTTTTCCTCCATTAGTCTTCGGCCGCATCAAGCACGGTCATAAGGGAATTGACTTCGTCATCGGCTTCATTGACGAGGCCGAGAACGTTGCTGACAAAACCACGGATCTTGTCGGCGATGTTAGTGAACCAATCCGCCAGCTTGGAGAAGATGCCTTCGCGGAGCTTGGCTTCGCCGAGGGTATCCGGAAGCGGGATTGCCTTGAGATCTTCAGGATCAGCAGCGGCAACGGTGGTCTTCACAGTTTGCTTGATCGTTTCAGCATCCTTCTGTGCCTCATCGAACATATCCTTCATTTCGAGGAGGATGGCGTTGAGGTCGGAGCTGACGATCGCATCGGCTGCCTTGACAGCGTCAATAGCCTTTTCCAGCTGAGGGCGCATCTTCACAATGAATTCGGCAACAGCCTTGCTCTTCTGAGAATTGGTGATGGTGGTTGCGGAGTAGAGGCCGGTAGTGACATCGTCACCGGTAAGGCCATACTTTTCCATTTCCGCCTTGGAAACTTCGATGTTGTGAATGCCATCTTCAAGCACGCGCTTCGCATTGGAAGCATACTTGGAAGTAAGCGTGTTCACCATACCGTTGAGCTTCTCGTCATAGATTGCCTTACGGACAAGGAACACAGCGCTGCGGGCGCCCTTAAAGATGCTTTCCTTGTCGGCGTCAGCCTTGGCAAGGGGGCTGTGGATGCGGTTGAGCGAAGCACGCATATCGGCAGGCTCAATCTCCATTTCCTTCGCGAGTGCTTCTTTGGCATCCGCGATCTTCTGTGCAAGGTCTTCGGATACTTCGGCGGACGCGAGGGCTTCTTCGCAGCGGGCGATAAATGCCTTGTCGTCATCGAGATAGTAACCGAAATTGGTCATCTTCGCAAGGGATCCCTTGCGCTTCACGGTGCCGGTAGAACGGGCGCCTGCTTCATTGTGTGGATTCATGATTTATCTCCTATAGGGTTTCTTCAATGAAAAATAATAACATTGTATCGGGAAGGGCACATACCTTGCGCATAAACGCTTGTTTTAAGGCGTTAAATAGAAAAGGCGCCCAAATACTCGCGGAGAGAATTTGAGCGCCGTAGACGCGCAGTATGCGCAGTTATTTAGATGTCCCACGGACCATCGGAGATATCATCCGGATAGGTGTGAGCATACGCGCACGATGCGGGTTCAAGCCTGCCGAGAATAGCGTTAAGGTTAGTCTCGCCTTCTTGAACGATGGTGTCGGCAATGCGGTGGACAACTTCGGTGAGCGGCACGCGGCCGGTCATCTCGTTGTGGACCTTGTCGATCAGCTCTTTTTGTGTCATGTTTTCTCCTTTGCTAGAATATGACCTTCAAATATACGGAATACAAAAAAGGCCCCCGCCGCAGCGGGGAACCTTCTCGTCAAGGAAAGAAACCTTGATTAGCCCTGAGAGCCAGCGGAGCTGTTGCCACCCACCGCGTTGGTGAGAGCGACAACTGCGTCCGGAGTGACCACCGGAGCCTTGGTCAGGACGATGCGAACCACGAACTGCGGGACGACCGTTTCGATGGCCTTCCAAGTTGCGATAGCACGCATGTTCTGGAACGGGTTGTTGGCAACCTTGAGGGTGTCCGTGAGGAACGCCGGCATGTAAGTTGCGTCAACCACGGCAGCTTCATACGGGCTGTTCGGGTTGAGGTAGCAACCGAGGATTTCGTTCGGAGCCACAACAGTGTTCGAACGGATCACAGTGATGCCTTCGTTTTCGAGGGTTCCGAACACATGCGGGCCAATGCCGTTCTGTGCAGGAGCCTGACGGAAGCCGTCAAGAGCAGCGATGTATTCACATGCTGCGTAGCCAGCCACGATCTTGTTGATGCGGCCGCGACCGGTGCGGGTGCCGATGAGCGAAGAGCCAGCGTTGATCGTGAAGAGCAAGCTCTTACGATGCTGGGCTTCAGCGATACCGACCGGGCAGTTGACGCTCCAAGTGAGCGGCTTGCCGTTTGCATTGGCAGCCTTCTTGAGGGCGCCGATGACCTTTTCGGATTCGGCCATAGCGAGGTGGCCGGAAAGGTCGGCAACCATATCGTCTTCAGCGGACTTGCCGAAGCGCTTTTGGAACTGGTAGGACTTGAAGTCGCCCTGGAGTTCCTTCACACCGAAGATGTGAGCGGTCACGAAGGTGGACGTGGTGGCGGATTCGATGGTCGGAACATCCGGAGCCTTTTCGAAGTCCACATCATAAGCGACAGCGCCGCCGATGATTTCCTTGCCCTTGATCTTGCCATCGAAAATGAGGACGAGATCGTTGCCCTGCGGGACGACTTCAGTGTTGATGCCGTTGCCGTAGAAGGCGGGGAGCTGACCCGGACCATCGCAGACACCCTTCAGGTCCACGAAGTCGCCGTCTTCGTTCACGAGGCGGACATCCATCGGAACGTTCCAGCGGGTGTTGCCAATGACGTTGGCGAGCGTGACAGTGCCGTCAACCACCTTGGCGAACTGGCGTTCACTCATGTAGGCGGTCGGAGAGGACACCCAACCCTTCAAGGCACTGAAGGTAATGGCGTCAAAGTTCTTGGCGGAAATGTCTTCGGACGGGAGCTTACCGGCAGAAGAAGCACCTTCGGAACCCGTGGGGGCGCCGCGATGATCGTGCCAAGTTTTCCACATGCCGTTGAACTTGGAGCCCGGTTCGTTGCCATCTTCGTCCATCCAGCCATCGTTCGGAAGAGCGCGAAGGCCTTCGGTAGCGGTGAACGGATAGCCGTGCGTGAACACCTTCTTGAAGTAGATGATGCCCTGGCATTCATCGATGTTCTGCATCGAGGCGAGCTGCGGTGCAACAGTGAGGCCGTAGGTTGCGCTGATCAGGTCCACGGCAATGCTGGGAAGCTTGCCAAGGGAAGCAGCGGAAGAGCCGCCGGACACGAGATCAGATTCGTAACGCTTGTAGGCATCGAGGTTGGAGCCGAGAACAAAACGAGCGTTGTCATCAAGGCCACCCTTGTAGGAATTGGACTTGGCGAGGGCTTCGAACTGTTCGGCATAACGGCGGTCGAAAGATTCAAGCTGGCGAGCGTGCTTGGCAGCGAGAACATTATCGTCCATCTTTTCGGTAGTAGGCTGTGCCATAAGAGTTGTCTCCTTGTAGTGAAAATTGTTTAGCGCTGGAGGCGGGCCTTGATTGCGTTGCGTGCTTCTTCAACAGCAGCTTCTTTCTTCTTGGCTTCTTCAGCTTCCGGGTCGCCGGCAGCCGGTTCTTCACCTTCGCCAACGGTAACAGACGCGAGGACTTCTTCTTCTTCGAGGTTGTCCTTTTCAGCAGTTGCAACAGCAACAGTGATGCCGCCATCCTTCGGATCTTCGCCAACCACGACCTGGATGTTTGCTTCCTTGTCGGTAAACATCACAGTGGCGGTGTCGGCATCGAGATTGATGTCAGCTACTTCTTCACCATCGCCTTCGCCTTCACGCTTCTTGGCCTTCTTGGCAGCAACAAGCGCTTCGGCAGCCTTGCGGGCAGCACGGCGGGCTTTGAGCTTGGCGACCACAGATTCGTTCTGCTTCGCTTCGTTCTTCTTGCCGCTGAACTGCTTAATAATTTTGATACTCATAAGTTTTTGTCTCCTTAAAGAGGTGGTTAACAGTAATATAACTCATTTTGATAACGTGGGCAACACCCCGTTAGCTCAAAATCCGCTCAAGACGAGATTTTGTCCGCTTCGGCTGGAATCCATTTGCTTCGGCAATCTTGAATTCAGGCGTGTGGACAATGTGTTCTTTCGCGATCATGTCAAAGGTGGCGCCTTCATCCAAACGGCGGCGGACATAAGATTCATCCAGTCCGTTTTCATTTGCAAAGCGGGCAATCTTCAAATCTTGGACAAGTTCGGAGTGGTCCTCATTCTTGAAAGCCTTGATGATGGACTTCTCAAGGGCCGGAATGGCGAACTCGAAGTCCTCAAATGTGTAGGACTCACAAATATGAGTGTCCGCCGTTTCCATCTTGGCGCCGGACTTGTCCATCGATTCAACCATATAATCGCGGCCATCAAGGAACAACGGAGCCTTCAATGCTTGGGCAATGCGGAGCAGGGATTCAACAGCGAGCATCTTGCCGCCATCCTTATTCAAGGATTCGGACACAAGGGAAGGCTGTGCTTCAAGGAATCCGGGGTCTTGGACGAAATCAAAGCGTTCAAGGCAATAGGTGTCCGGATCCATAATATCATCGCCGCTTTCGGTTTTTCCCTTATAATCACCAGTGGCGCGGGAGCTCACAAACAAAACAATACCCGCACGAAGGCAGGTAAGCAGGTTGCGCCCCATCGGGGTATCAATGATAACGGATTCGGCTTCGCCGGTTTCCCAATTGATGTTGCGGGTGAAATGCGAGAACTTTCCTTCGCCGATGTCTTCGTCCGTAATTTCAGGTTCGTGGCCAACGCGGCCCACCACTGCATTGCGCTTGAGGCGTGCCATAAAGTTTTCATCATTCTTCACGCCGGTCCAAAGTTCAGGCGGATACCAACGGTGATTGCGGGAGGTGCCGCCGGGACAGAAATGCTTGCCCTTCACAATGGCAAGGATGGCGCCACGGCTGTTGTTGACCTCGTCCTTAAACGCTTCGGAAATCTTAGCGCGATCTTCAATAAGGGTGTAACCTTCAAATGCGATCTCGTCAATAATTTTGCGTTTCATATGTTTGGAACCTCTTTTAATAGTGAATATATGAAAAAAGAGGGGCGATGACAACCCCTCCTTTTCCCATTCAGGACTTTTTTAGTTCGACACATTCTTGTCCATCAAGGCGAATGCTTCGGCGCGTGCAGCGTCATTCTCCGTGAAGATGCCACGCACACAGCTGGTAGTCGTCTTGGAAGTCTGTTCGGAAGCGCCTCGCATAGAGACACAGGAATGGATCCCGCTAATGCGAACAGCAACGGCAACGGCGCCGAGCTTTTCCATAATGGCGTCCGCGATGTTTGCCTGCCAGCCCTCCTGAAGATTCAGGCGGCGGCCATACATCTTGACCATACGGACAATCTTAGAAAGTCCGACCACCTTGTCCTTCGGGATGTAAGCAACATCCACGCGGCAATGCATTGCGGCAAGATGATGGACGCAGTTGGACCACGCATCGGTCGAAACAACCACAATTCCCTGCTCGTAAAGGGACGGGGTGGCTTTGGCATCAAAGTGGCGGTTTTCCGCATCGTCAGCCATATTCGGGCTGTTCACGGGGAACATCTTGTTCAAGAAGTCCGCAGGGTTAGTGCGATAACCTTCAGTCATTTCGGTCCACATCTTGCAAACGCGATGCGGAGTTTCTTTAAGGTTATCATCCAGTTCTTCATTCTCGGAGATGCCAAGCATCTTGCGAATGAGATGTTCTACCATCTTTTCGTCTTCGGCGTTAAAGATGTTTTTGGTGACGGACACCTGTTCGGTGATTTCATATTTGCGTTTCAAAGGGAGTCTCCTATTGTAAGTATACAAATATACGAAAAGCGGCCCCTCCCGAAGGAGGAGCCGGCTCCATTTGAGTGATAGGAACTCTTACTTAGGCTTGACCGGCGAACTATTCCATTCATTCGAGTCAAATACCACGCTGTCCCTGGAAGGCGCCACAACCATCCAAAGAGAGGAGGACTCCTGATAACGGGACTGAGCAGGATCATGCGAAGGCCATTGCGTATACAAGGACTTCAGCCCCGGAACAATGGAAGCATCCACCGTGCCGTAATCGGACCCTACGCGCTGGCACACCGGCTTTCCGGTCTTTTGGGCGCGTTCAACCATTGCGGCGTAAATCTGTTTAAGATCGCCAATCTTACGGGACAAAAGAGTTTCATTGTCGTCCTCGTAAGTGCCAAGCGCCTTCGAGAGATTCTTGCGGTCAATCCAAGAACATTCGCGACCACCTGAATAATCCTTCGCATCCAAGATGAGCGTTGCGAGGAAGCAATCGTCAAACGGAATGAAAGTTCCAGTCGGAGTTTCGGCAGCCTTCGGGGCATCGGAATAGGGCGCATCTGTCTTGGTATCGCGCTTCACGCCTTTGAGATCATAATAATACGGGCGACCCAAATCCTTGCACGCGGAAACATAAAGGCGGTGAAGTTCCGGGGAGACGCTGTAGACGTAATACGGCTTACCGGGGACCTGTTCATAGCCAAGGCCATCCGTGTTGAGAAGCACATTGCGCAGGCCCATATAATGCGAATAGATGCCTTGAAGATCCTTGGCGTAAGCCTGGTTACCCGTGGCGGCGATGCGGCCGACAACTTCAAGGAGACCGGTCGGCTTACCGCCACGAATAAAGGTTGACGCCTCGTTTGTTTTGGAGACAAGATTGATTTTCATTAGTCTTCTCCCAGCGCAATCAAAATGTTTGCGGCAGCGCTGTTGAAATGGCGTTCAAATCCAAGGGCACGTGAAGATTCACGGAGCTGGTCGGCCACTAAGGTCACCGACTTTCCGCCATCCTTGCTCGGGGATTGTAGCTCACCATTGATGAATGCGTGAATCGCCTTTTCGGCCGCATAGCGCAAGGCATCGGAAACGGTTTGCGAATTGAATGGGGCGCCTACCAATGCAGTGCCGGTGTCCCTTGCGGCGCCGTTCTTATCAATAAGAGTCACTTCAAGAAGGATGTCTTCCGGGCGCTGCTCGTAATAAGCGGAAAAGCCGGAGTTGATTTCAAGGGAGCCGGAGTTGCCTTCACGGACATTCTTTTCAACAAGCTTGATCTTTGCCATAATGACCTCTATTTGTAATCCCAATCGGTGATACGCGGGTTGGCGGGGTAAGGTTCAACAAACTGGACCTCTTCATCCGTCTCATACCCATCCTTATTCACAATCACGTATTCGCCATCGCGTTCGCCGGTCGGCTTGAGTTTCAAGCCGTTAAAGTATGCCTTGAATTCGTCCATCGTGGCATCCTCTTTATAATCCGGATCCCAACCAAGGCGGCGAACATAATACTCGGTGGACCAAACAATCGGACTCCAGCCCCACCCCTGATCGATCTTGTGCGAGAAGGTGAGTTTGATTTTCTCGCAAGACGGGGCAGCATCACGCGGTTTCAGTCGGTTGATGTAGCGGGATGCCTTGTCCATAACATCCTGAGCGGCACGGTTGTAGCGAATGTCAATATCAAAATTACTCACGCGCTGCTTAATGCGATTGTAGAAGTCCACGTCCTTCGGGCCGTTATCCAATGCACGGCTCAGCGCATCGAAATACGCGAAGGTCGCACTGGTATTGGCGGTATCGGGGAACGGGGGCAAATCGTATTTGTCGGCGCTCTTCTTCGGAGCAGCCGGAGCGGGAGTTTCGCCAGCCGGGGTTCTACCCAATTCTTTGCAGGCGGCGATGTAATCCTTCTTCAAATCGTCCGTGACCGCCAACGCAGGGAAAGACCCGGAGGTGTCGCGGACGATGCCGGTAGCATTACGCAATGTCGAATAGAGGACCTGAGGACGGGTGAAGAACTGGTGAAGATCCTTCCCGCGGCACTTTCCGCCATTCTTAATGATGAAATCAACCACATCAAAAAGCTTGGTAGGGCGCCCGCCACGAATCAAGGCGGATGCTTCGCTCTTGCTTGACACTAAATGAATTTGCGGCATATAATTCTCGGATAAAAGTTTTCAATAATATACTCTTTTTCCGGAATATCAGGCACCTGACAAATGCTCCAACAATAGGCGCTTCAAGCGTTCTACCGCTTCTTCCAGCGGGGGATCACCCCAAAAGCCAAACCCCTCCTTTGTATGAAGGGCGGATGCATCCCTTATCGGATAGACAAAATCCTTGAATGGGCGGGTGGATGTGAAAAGCGCGTGAATGTCCCTGTCGGACACTTTCTTTGGCGCCGGGAAGAAGGCCAAGAAGGGCCACAATAAACCCTTGGCGCCTGAATGCGAAACTAGGTCGCCGGTATCGGGGACAACCATTCCCTTGCCGGGCGAATACATGTGCTGGCGATGGACAAGATCCGTGGTCTCGCCGACAATTATTGCCTTGCGATAATACTTGGTTCCGAGCAGGTTGTCGCCTGCAAAGTAGATGTATTTTTGCTTGTCCGCCATTAACCTTCCACCGGCATCGGGGTCACAACATACTCTTCGCCGGTTGCCTGCTTGATGGCATCCGACACCGCCTTAGCGGTCGCCAACATGTCGGCATTGTGTTCGGCCCCTTCGACATGATTCAGGGACAACGGCATATTTGCGACCGCCATATACGGCGTCTTATGAATGGAAACTTCGCCGCCAATTCCAACCACGGCGGATTCAATCAAAACACGCGCTTCCGGCGTGATTTCTTCAACGGCGCCGGCATAAGGCGCCGTGATTGCAAACGGGGCGTAATCATGCGGTTTTGCGGCAGTAAGCGCCACTGTAGGCTCGGCAGGCACCTCAACGGTTTCGCCAGTAGTTGCCGTATGCGTTTTTGTGACCGCATAGCCGAATTGGTCCAGCGATGAGATCGGGAAGCCCTTCGGATCATAAAGGTCAATGACCAATTTCTCGACCGGATAAACACGCGACCACGCAAATTCGGACACGTAGTTCATATAGATGGTCGCGGACCAAGCATACGCAAAAAGGTTGCCCTCTTTGAAGTTGACAAGATCCGCCTCGCCCAAATTTTGAATGTAGGTGAAGTTGATGATCTTGTCCTTGACATACTCGGAGTTGTAAATGTATTGCAAGGAACTGACCTGCGTTACATTCCCGGCCGCGTCCTTCTTAGGCGTGGTCAGCGGCATATTGTAGGTGTTTTGGAAAACAGCCGCAAAGGCTTCTTCCAAGTCTTCTACCGCTTCGGCCTTGTTCGATACGAAGGCGCATGCAATCTTGAACGATGCGGAAACCGTTGATTTGCCGGACGGGCGGTTCTCCGGATCCTCATGAGTATCAAGCAGGCGATAACGCTGGCGCACAATCGGCTCAAGCGAAGTGCGCGTCCAAAATAAGCACATGAACGGCTTGGAACGGACATCTTCTTTAGTTGTCATTCCTTTGCGGTCCATTTTCTTCTCGGCCAATTCGTCCGAAAGCCACGCTTCATTTTTCGCGTTCTCGGAATCATAAATGACCTTCATAGAGTCATCAAAACCCTGTTCCTTGAACAAGGCTCGAATCTTGGTCAAATATGCTTGAACGGCAACAGAGGTTATCATTTGCCATCCTCCGATTCATTTACGATAGGCTTGCGTGCGATGGTGATTTCAAAGTGCTCGTGCAATGCCTTATGCAGCCCGAGCTTGCGATAAAAACGGCGGCCTGCCAACGAGTGGGTCCAGTTCAACATCCCTTTCTTACGCTTGATACCGGTAATGGTCCAAGAGCGGGAAGTCCGTGCCGCCTGAATTGGGTTGGGGCGATGATACAGATCGTGCATCAACTTCTTCGCGCCAACCGGCTCATGATGCAAAAAGTAGTCGCCCATTATGACCTCTTCTGTTCCGCAGTTTCTTCATCAGGCACGTTGATAACCTGAGTGGCGCCTGAAATGCTATCAAGCAGCGACTCGATATAGCGTGCCTTTTCGCGCTGGCTCACGAACGGCTGGACATCCGGATCGGTTGTCAGCGTGTTGATGGTATCATAGATGTTCTTGATAACCGTGGTCGTTGCGTCCACATATTCCATTCGGTCAAGTTCCGCAACGTTGACAGCACAATACTGGCTCACATGAATGTATTCGTCCGGAACCACCATTCCGTAGGACCGGAGAAGTTCCTTCAATACCCTAGTGAGGAATTTGCGAAGTCCGTTCTGCATCATCTTCACTGCACGCGCATAACGCACATACTGGCGCATTGCAAGACCGGCGGGCTGTGCCGTGCGACCTTCGGGGCTGAAGAGGAACGAATACGGAACGCCCTTAATATCGGTAATAAGATTGCGAAGCGAATTGATTTGGTCCGGAAGGGTAGCATCATTCGTCTGTGCGGATCCGAGCGCAACGCTCATAGCGCCACGCTGAGATTGTTCCGGAATCACGCGGAGCTTGGAAGCAGCGGCGGCGAACATACGGATGGCGCCAAGGTCCTGAGTATTAAGGGTTGTCAGGTCGGCGTTGTCATTGTTGTTGAGAATGTTTTCGTAGTAGGCGGTGAACGACCGGATCTGCGGAAGATCAAGTCCGTCCGGCGCCTTCACGCCAATAATCGTGTTGCGCTGCATAGCGGCGGCAATGCCCGCGAGATACATTTGCTCAAGCAATTCAAGCGAGAAAATCTTGTCGTAGATGTCCACACAGAACGGGCGCCCAACCGTGGAGGTTTGCGCAATAACGGAGTCCCTGCCTTGAATCATGATAGGATCTTTGGACAAGGAGAAGCGCAATCTATCCGACTGCATAGACAAGCACACGATGTTGTCGTTATCGATGGTGGCGATGCGGGTAGTGTTGCCCGGTGTCACGCGATAATACAGCGGCTTAGAACTCAAGCCTTCAAGGCCAATCGTGAACACGGAACCGGGCTGGTAGCTGTCCTGAAGTCCGACAACGTGGTTTTCCTTATCGCGGAGATATTCAATCCAGTATTGCCCGTAGAAAATGGCATCGCAAACAATCTTATTCAGAAACGTGTCCAGCGAGATGTTGTAGCGGAAATCGTCCACAATTCGCTGTGCCTTCTTTGACGCCGGATACTTGGTATCGATGGTCAAATCAAAGGACTTTTCGGTTTGCGGGTCAATCGCAAGCACATCATAGGCGTAGGCGTTGATCATTGCAGACACCAAATACTGGTCCTTCAAGGGCTCGTATTTGTTGAGGTCATTGCGATAAGTGACGAAATGCTCATACAGCTGCATCCACAAGCCCATTTGAGCCGTGGGTGCATTGGAAATTTCTTTAAGGCGTTGGCGGTCGGCATCGGACGTGGCAATAGCGTATTCAACACCGGTCATGCGGGTTGCGATGTCCTTCATGATCGTTTGATCCGCGAATACCTGCTGAAAAGTCCGTGACGCTCGAGTAAAAATGTTCATACACTAAATATACTATTTCTTGCGAATCAGGCGCACCGGACAAATAACTTATGGCAAGCGCACATGATTGTTGTTTTCAATCCAATACTTGAAGCGCCCCCATACCGGGGATTCGGGGCACACAAATCCATCAGGAACCCAGCCGCCCGCATTTTGATATGCGGACACCGCCGTGAACAAAGAGGACGCCTTCCCCAACAAAAGTTTCTTGCTGTCCGTGTCGAGGAATGTTTCCGGGATGTCCTGCCAATAGCGAAGCAGGTTCAAGGCGCCCTGCCAAAAGTATGCCGGCGCCTTCATCTTTGCCTTCAGTCCGATCGACTGGACCATTTCACAAATTCGCGGCTTGAGTTCCGCCTGAGCCTCGGCGATGCGTGCCGCCTCGGACTTTTGGAAATAGAAATGGAGGAACGGACTGAATACGCCCTGCCCCTTTGTGACCGGGGCTATAAGAAAGTGTGCTACCGGAACTTTCATGCGGACGCCGTTCTGTAAAGGCGGATACCAACATCCCTCCTTTTGGCGCTCGCTGATTGTCTGCAAGGCGGTTGTGATTGCATTGACCGCTGAATCTGTCCCGTTAAAGACTAGCGGGTAACGCGGCTTGCAGTGATCCGCCCAATCGCGGACAAATCGGTTGGTCGCAATTTCATCAATAAGGGCGAGACCTTCTCGGTGCGTCTTGGTGAACGCATTTTGCGAAGGCCTTAAAATGTTCGGAAAACGGCGCTCGAGGACAAATACCGGATCGTCCTCGGCTGCTTGTGGTTTAAGATTGAATGCCATACCAAATTATACGGCGCCCTTTTGCTTTCGATCCACGCTCTCGCGGACGGAAGGGCTGAACTTGAGAATTGGGATGAAGCGCTCCGGTATGGCAGCCTTCTCACCGGTGCGGGGATTTCTTGCGGGGCGGCTCTTGCGGCGCTGGACGGAGAATGTTCCGAAGCCCCGGATCTCAATGCACTCGCCCTTCAAAAGATGGCGTTCGACTGCCTTCAAAAATTCCTCGACCACCGGGCGAACTTGAGGTTCCTTAATAAACGTGCGGTCGACAATGTCGTCAATGAGATTCTTCTTGGTGATGTTCGTAGCCACTAGTCCTCCTAAATTATCCGATTGAAATTGTAGGCACGGTTGAGGCGTGAACGCCTTGGAGCGGACAAACCGTGCAGGCGTTGAGTGCCGGGGCGATTGCGTTGCCCACATTGATGATATCGCCCGTGATGGTTACAAGGCCGGACGCCTCGATCTTCGTGCCGACCGGGTCGTGCGTAATCTTCAAGTTGCCATCACCGGTTTCCATCGAAATCATTGAGCCGTCCTTCTTGCCAGTAATGATATTCTTCCCGAAGCGCAAATAGAAGTCGGTGGTGAGGTCGGTCCCTTCCAATTCCTCCGCAAGTCCCATAATGTAGCTTTGCATAAAGGTATCAACCGAAACGACCACCTTATCACCAATTTCATAGGAGAATGTCATTGGCGCGAGCTGGCGGGCAAACGTGGTCAGCTGCGTTTCATTCCCCTCGGAATCCGTGTAAGTGATTTCAACGGTGTAATTCGGTCCATCTTCGGTGATTACGCCGATATAGCAGGCACGGCGGGGATCGAGAAATTTATGCAAGGCGCGAAGCCCAAGATCAAACTGCATACATGCCTCCATTTGCGCAATAACGCGCTTCTACGGCGAGTTTTCGCATCAGGCATAAACTTATACGGGGATTGCGGAAAACGCGCTTAAACTCTCATTAAAATATAAAAAACGCCCCCGATAATCAATACCGGAGGCGCCTTGTAGTTTAGGGGTTACTTGATTGACGGACTGGTCAATTCCCAAGGGAACTCAAACCACGCCTCGCTATCCTTATGCAATTCCGGGACGAACAGCCCGCAAAGATCCGGCTGGACTTTCGCGGTCTCCTTCGAGACATCCGTGTAGAAAATCGGGTTATACTTTTGATAGTCAACCAACGTATTTCCGGTGTCACAAATATCGTCCACAATAAGGCAGCCTTCACGAGGCGCCGTCAAAAATTCAACCTTCAGCAGGTGCGAGAAAAGGACCGCAAGGCAGGCGCCACCGCGAGGGATGCCATACACCCCATTCACGAAGCGCTTAGTCTTCACAAGTTCCTTTGCCGCAGTGCCTGCCGAAAGGACAACATCTTCCCAAGTGCGATGGACAACTCTAGGCGTTTGCTTCATATTCAATCGGATCCTTTGTTCCGTTTGCTTCAAAAGCAGCCTTGCGGTCAATGCAGGTGCCGCACGTGCCACAAGCCTTTTCGCCGCCCTTATAGCAGCTCCACGTCAATTCGTAAGGAACTTTCAGGCGCAAGCCCTCGGCGACCACGCCAGCCTTGTTCAGGTTGATGAGCGGGCGCCAAACGTGAATCTTTCCGTAAGTGCCGATCGAAATGGCGTTATCCATAGCATCGGCGAAGGCGGGAGAACAATCAGCGTATGCCTGCCCGGCGGCATCATCCGCATGTGCGCCATACACAACCACGGCATCCTGACCGGGGAAGAGGGAATCGGCGTAAGCGGTAGCGATGGACAAAAGCAAGCCGTTGCGGAACGGGACGTAAGTGCCAACGCGGCCTTCACCATTTTCTGCGATCTGTTCGGCGTAGGACTTATCCGGAATTTCCGTCTTGGAATCCTTCATGAGCGAGCAAACATCGCCGGCATACTTCATCACGCAAGAAATGTCTTCTTCGATATGGCGGACGCCATAATGTTCGGCGACCTTGCGAGCGCATTCAAGTTCCTTGTCGTGGCGCTGCCCGTAATAGAGCGTGGCGGTGACAACATTTTCCTTGCCATACTTTTCAATGGCGAGGGCAACACAGGTGGTAGAATCGACTCCACCGGAATTCAAAACCAATGCCTTCATTTGACATTCTCCTATTTGAAATGTTTATACGCAAAAAGGACACCTTAGAAAGTGTCCCAAATGAGCTGGTTCAACTTGGCGACTGCACAACTAATCATATGCCCGCGGTTGTATCCGTAAGCCCGGATGAACTCCGGAACGGATGTGACCGGCTTGATGTAGGTGAACGAGTCAACCGAATCAAAGTCAATATAGCGTGCGAGTTTGGAAGTGATGCCGAGGCCGTGAATATGCACATCGCGAGCGCGGGCATACCAAACGAGTTCACGCATCAGGCGGGCAACATCGTGGCAGTTCGTCAAACCGGATCCGGCAACGCCACCAATAGCGAAGAAGCCGCCGGGGCCGACCTGCTGGCAGTAATCGGCGAACTTTTGAATCGGGTCAAAGATATGCCAAACGAGGGTAGGTTCCTCGCCGACAAGTTTGATGAGTTTGTCACGGAGACGCGCATATTCCTTTTCGCCAACCACGGACTGAATATCCAGTTCGAAGAAGTGAGTGAAATACTTGCGGTATTTCTTGATGAAAGCCGCGTAGTCTTCCACATACTTGTCGAGGTTAAATTCGCCCTTGAGTTTGCCCTTCTTGTGCGCCATCATCATAGAGAAGGCGCCGGAGTCAAGCAAGATTTCTTGTCCCGGTTCGGGACCTGAATAAAGCTCCAGCGCCTCCTCAACGCGCTCGGGGGATGCCTTGGACAAGTAATAGAACGACACAAGGCAATACTTGAATTTGTATTTACGGAATGCTTCTTTCGAGACGGACGCATGAAGCTTTCCGATGTCAAGACCGGCGTAATACTTCAAAGCGGACCTCCTTACACCTTGTCCCAACCGATAATGTCAAAGTTTTCTTCGCCTTCGGAATTATCGTTGACCGGACCTTCGGAACCATCAACATCCACCGGGCATTCAGGTTCAGCGGCGGGCGCATTGGATTCGCCAACAATTTCGGAAGCGATGCCTGCTTCTTGCGGGAGCATGTTGCGCTTCTTGAGAATCTTGGGATCGAGCGGGCGGATGTTCTTGATGTCCGTGATGATGTTTTTCATTTCAACAAGATACTTGGAGTGAACGCGGCCGCCCATAATTTCCTTCGCAACGGAAGCAAAGTCCAGCTTACCGAGGGACTGTGTCACGTTGTCGATAATGCGGAATTCGTCTTCAGCCTCCTTGTCAAGGTCGGAGATGATGCACGGAATTTCGGACAAGCCAAGTTTCTGCGCAGCCATAAGACGGCCGTGGCCGGTGATGACAACATGTTCGGCGTTCACCACAATCGGAATTTGGAAGCCGAAGCATTCAATGGAGTTCGCGATCGAGTCCACATTGTCTGCGTGAGTCTTGTTGTTGTTCTTGTAAGGATAGATGTCCTTTACGGGGAGATAAACGATTTCGAGTTTTTTAGTCATAGTAACCAAATATACGAAAGCGGGCGCCTAAATCCAGCGCCCGCTTTACAAGGAAAGAAAAAACATGAAACCGCCACCGGAGTTCGGATTTCCACCGTATTAAACAGGACTGTCTCCCGTCAGGTGGCGGCTACCCTCATGAGGTATGACTAAATATACGATGCCAGTGACTCGGGGAAGGATCGAACTTCCGAGGATAGAGGCCCATCCAAGTCGCGGCGCCTCTGTTTCCGCGACTCACGGCTTGCCAACCACCGCTCACGCAAGCCACTGACATCAAAAAGAATGTTCGCCCCAATCGGCTCGGGGATGCTTATGGCGGAATGCTTCGTGCCACACCTTGCCGAGATTTGATACATGAAACACTGTATCGGAGCAAGAAAAATCGGGCCCTTTCCTGATTGTCATAAGCCCTTTTGCGACCAATGATTCACAAGCAAGAAAGAGTTTTCCTTTCGAATTGCTATTGAGCCCCAAGAAATTGCGATAACCACCGGAGCCCCATCCATTGAAGACCGGATAGGTGTTGAAGCCCAATGCGCTTGACATTGCCTTGACTTCTTCGACCGAGCAGGTCACTCCATAAAAACTAAGTCGCAATCCTTTTGACATTTTGAACTCTCTTAAATGGTATGCGGCAGTTCCGCTCTTACCTGCCCGGTTTCCGCTTTGGGCGGGCGCCGTTAAGCCTCGGAGTAGAACTGCCGCTAGGCATTGGCCACTGCTGTTAGCCACCAACTTTTTTGCGGTAGTTAAGTCCCGTCAGGTGTATCGGGCCCTGCGCCGCCACCATTGCCAGGCGTGGAATCCTTCCCGTCTTGTTCACCGCGCTTCGCCTCGGAGTCCAACCCTTGCGGGTGTATGCCCCACTGGCAGATTACTTCTACAAGAAACTACTCACAGCGGTCGGTTGATGTCTCTTTGATAGGAGTGAAGTCAACCGAAAAACAAAGCTCTCCTCTTTCAAAATGAAAGGTGCTGGCAAGGGATTCTAGCTTTATGCCACGCGCGGCTCTTCACCGTCTCAGGGGATTGCTCCCGCACCTCTTTCAAAAGCGCCGCCTCGGAGATGCATTCCCCGAGACTTCTGCCGTGTGCCTAAACCCGTTACCGGACTTGAACCAGTGACTTCCCGGGAGTGACCACCCGAGCTCTACCAACTGAGCTAAACGCACAAAGGCTCCGACAGCATTTCAAACTTGCGGTGTGCCCTAGCCCGGTGGGCGATGCGTTCCTCGTAAGGACGGAGCATCTGAGCATCACCAAACACAATATACAAAATGTTCGTCCGCTTCTACTTATTACCCCCAGCCCTTTCGGCCGCCAGGGACAAACATAAGGTCCGATCCCGAATCGTTTGCGCATGATGCCCAAGCCTAGGACGAGGCACGCACGCCTTCTTTTATGTAGGGGCAGGAGCCGGACTCGAACCGACAACCTCAGGGCCGAAACACCCTGCGCTCTCCCAGTTAGAGCTATCCTGCCATAGTCCTTGTGGTTGATAGTCACTTTTCATCCGGTAGTAGCCGAACGAGCCCTGAAGGATGCCGGGCGCTCCGTCTTCACACCCTATTGACGGAACCGAGGGAAACTACTTCACACGGGTAATCAGCCCGCACTACGTAGGCGGTCCTGATGCAGTTTGGCCCTCCGCCGGGCGCTGCTTAGTCGGTAGTCGTAACATCCGACCTGCACCAGTCAGTTTTCCGATTTCCACAGAGGCACGTCCTACGGGGCCACTTCATGCTAGAAGCTCTAACTTCATCGGGAAGCTATTCAAATTCAAGTAGGCGCTGCCGGGGCTTTCCGCTTCCCTATTGGGTTGCCGCGTCTTGGCTTCGAACCAAGGGAGCGACCACCGGGCTTGGACCCTATTTCATCAGTGCGACAACGCCTGCTTGAATTCAAATTAAGTGGGCAGGAATGAACCTGCATTGCCCGCGGAGTGCTGTCTTTCCCTGCCGGGATGTTTACACCATTCTGCCGCCGCCGGAGTCCTAAGCACACCGGATATTAACCGATGCTCATTTAGACGACCACTTCCGGAATGTTAAAAGGAACGCACAGCACCTGCTGGCACACCACGGGCAGGACCTTACCCCCGGCTAAACGGGTCATGGCCGCCGGAGCCTAGCAATTTATCTCGAGTTCAGCTAGGACGCTACTGCACGTTCCTTCTAAAGGTTGAATCTCAATGCTTCTACCGGCGTTAAGCGGATCCAATGGCGACTAACCTGACCCGGCACGGGTGCGACCCGATTTTCAATTAAGCCCACAAAGAACAACGGAATGGGCGCACTGAGATTTTAATGGACCTGCCTGGAGTCGAACCAGCGCATCCTCAACATCGCTTCTGCCTACCGATTGGCTGTAGCGGTTTCCCGCCCAGTGTTTACACGCACCTTATTTCAGAGCTATCGGCATATTGCGTTGGTTTGAGGCAAGCCCACGCGTTCGCAAGCCCAAGATTTTTTAGCAGCACCCGCCGGGATCGAACCGGTAGGCTTCCCAAGGAACATCCTACTACAAGCTTCGGATTCTATTACAAGGGTCGCCAGCGCAGAAACATTGCAATGCCGCTGCCATTTAGAACGGAACCAACCTTCACCTCGGGCAAGTTTGCAACCCTGCCTCCGGCTATCCGTTCAGGTGCCAAAAGATTTTTTTAGTAGCGGGGGCAGGACTCGAACGCTGCGACCTCGTGGTTATGAGCCACGCGAGCTACCAACTGCTCTACCCCGCATCGGGTTCGGGAACAGCGTTATCCTAGCTTCCGGAGCGCGTCAACGCCCAGTTCCCTGACAGCGGGTTGTTCAATCCCTATTCTCTGTTGCTGCTACAACATCATCCGACTGCGCTGCCGGCGCGAGGCTGATACGCTCAGGCTCTTAGGCGACACATTCTTACGCTCCAGTGTCTTGCCCTCTCGGGCGCAACTGGCAACTACGCATCCGCATTTCATTTTTTTGCCGGTCGAGGCGGTGTGCGAGACGGACCGGTGAGATCTTTCCCTGAACTCGGGGCGATTCTCAAATTCGCTCTTCCGCTGGAGGTCTTTAATTATACCAGCTCTTTTTACGGCTTGCATTCCGCTGCCGCACCCGATTTAGAATTGCGTAGGATCTGCAGCGCCCGCGCAACTCACGGAAGAAAAACTTTGCCGTTGCCTTCGCGTGTAACGATTGCCACCCGGCGAATCTATTATACGCTCTACCCCGTGCTGAAGGGCGGTGTCGCCGACAACGGCGAGAAATTAAAAGCGCATACCCGCGGTCCACCTATATCCGCCAGTATTTAGCCGTCCCGGACACGGCGGGGCACAGTGGTTCCAAGAATGACTTGTCTCCCACACGTATGCGCCATTCGTGGAGGTGGCGGGAGTCGAACCCGCGTCCAAAAATACTTACGCGCTTGCTACTACACGCTTTTTCCTTGCATTTGCTCTCGCCTTGCCACGCCCAAAAGGAAACGGCGATGCTTCGGCCTACAGCGACAGATTTCGGATATGCGCCTCGCTGTCAAGCTTCTATCCTAGCCCGATTTGCGACTCGGACTCCATCCCTACGGGCGGCGAGGTGGGTCCAAGGGTTGCCCTAAATTAGGCAGCCTGTGCTACAGGTGCAGCATTTATTTTTTACAGACTTTTTTACGAGTGCCCACGTCTGTGACCTCGGCGTGCAACTTGCGTATCGGTATCCCTGTCGAAACCAGGCACCCCCGATAGTTTAAGCCTGAGCCGGAGCTTCAGCCGTTTCGGTCTTTTCAGCCTTGGCGCCCTTTTCGGCAGCCTTGGCGGCCTTTTCGGCAGCGCGTTCAGCCTTGCGCTGTTCACGGAGCGGGGTCAGTTCGGCGAGAACGGCGGCGGTGTCCTTTCCGGCCTTCTTGAGGGTGGAAGCCTTGTGGGCGAGTTTGCGAATCTTCAACTGTAATTCGGTCATTTTGATCTCCTTGGTTAAAATGCCAGTTAAATGTCCTCTGTAATATACGGACTTGTGGACTCATTGGCAATGCCCGCCCGAAAAAAGTCCATTTTTCTGCAAAAACGGGGTGTCTTTTTCAAAATACGGATGTATATTATAGACATAGCCCGCAGGTAGCGGGTAGACAAGGAAAGAAATTATGGAAGATAATAAGAAGAAGCCCCTCTACCGCCTCGGGACCGCTATGGAACGCGCTTTGTTTGCCAGCGGAAAAGCACAATACTTTAATGAATGTGCCGAATATCATCGCGCCATTTGGCGCAAAACCCGCTCACAAAAGCGTGCCGCCCACGCTATGGCGTGGATCTCCAAGATGCTCAAAAAAAAGGAATTTTGGATGAAAGCCGCAGAATACTGGGGCAACAAGATTTGTGAAACATACCGCCTCGGGCAGTCCGCCCGCGTTATTTTCGGAGTATAGGGGGCGCCGATGAAAATCCCATTGCTCAAAACTAATATGGAGCGCCTGCTTTTCGCAGCATCCCGCCAGCGCGTTTTCGAAGAGGCGGCCGAAACGCATAAGCAACGCGCCTGCCGTGCGCAGCGCCCGGACACATACCGGAAAGCATACCGCCTCGCAGTCCTGACCTTAAAGCGAGCCAACTTTTGGAATAAGGCCGTCAAATACTACGCGGCGAAGATCAAAGGCGCCGACTATTTCATCACACGTTATTTATAAAAGGAGTCCATCATGACAAAAGCAACAGAAACCAAATTCTCCAGCGAAGAAACTTTCGTCCTCGGTCTTTTCGTAAAGGCCCATAACGGCAAATCGTGGGTCGCCTTCAGGGAGACCGCCAATAGCATCTACATGTCCGCTACCGCAACCGGAAAGCAGGTCAAGAAGATCGAAATCACAAAAACGTCCGATACCGGCTTTCAGGTCGAAATCTCAAGCGGCCATTTTGTGCGCTGCCACATGCACTGGTTAGGCTCGCTCACAAACCTGCTCCGCCGTATGGAACTTGAACTGATTCACCCCGAATTTCAGGAGGACTAACAATGAAGTCCGTATCTTATGAAACACTCCGCCGCATTATGGCGGACCGCATTGCAAGTCGCTACCACGATGCCGCCATCAAGGCCGTGCGTGAACGCCACGCCAACAAAGGAGATGCAAAATGAGAATCACATATGAAGATGTCCCAATAGCGTTTGCCGTGAAACATCGCGCCGAATGTGAAGCGGAATGCGATAGCGAAACCTCGCTTACCTGCTATTGTGGCAGGCTGGCGACCGGTTTCCACACTATGAATTGCAGCCGATACAAGAAGAAACTTCAGGCGAAGATCACCGCCCGCTATCGTGCAGCGTTGAAAACAATGAAGGCGAGCGCCGCAAACGCCCCCGCAAAGGCGGCAGTATGATCGCTATACGCCATATTAGAAAAGAACGCGAAGGCAGAAAAACCGTAGAAAAGGTCTACGGCGATCCCATCAAGTTTTTAGATTTACAATCGCAAGCGGCCGCGTTTGTGCAAAACTGGAATAGCGGATCGATGCTGTCGAGAGTTACGGCGGAGAATTGGTCGCCCGCGCAGTTTGCCGAATGGGTGCGCGAGCAGCTTGAAAACATCGCCAACCGATTGGACAACCATAATTTGTAGGAGGTCCTATGTATTTGTTTCGAAGAGTTATGCAGGAGATAAACGAGACGAAGCACACCGCATTCATCAACGTTTATCAAACCCTCAGCCCCGATTTGAATGACCTGATCAAGTCAGCGAAAAGCAACGTGGCGCCCGGATTTGATGTCACCATTCGCCGAGCATTTTACACTCCCGCGCCGAATCAGGTCCTCTATCAAGGATGCGTGTTCAGTTGCCGTGGATGGTATCGCTTCAAAGACAACGCTACCGGAAACTCCTACTTCACCCGCATGCGCATTTTTATTTACAATGTAGACAACAATTACAGCCCGAATGTGGACATTAAGGCGTTTGAGAAAACACCAATCGCGGGCGGGTATGTTGGCGACAACATCGGCGAATTTGACCACTACTACAACGTCCTTTCGATGAGATAAAAATGCAATACGGCGCTTAAATCGCATGAATGCGGCAAAGGCGCCTCTTACTATGGGCAGGCGGAGAAACCGGCTCAAACGCGCGTTTACGGCGAAAGAAACGCTACTAGGCGACTAATGGGAAATGAAAAATACATAATCGGACCATATGAAAAAGGAAAGATCTACGAATGCTCTTGGTTTGACAGCCGCATGAATGGGTGCTCCGCCCGTTTCAAGGCAGTCATGCGCAAGGGCCGCATCGTATTCAACGAGCTGGACTCGTCCAGGGTTCATTCCCCGGAGGAGTTTTATTATATTGGAATTGCGAGGGATCAGTATCCGCACGAGCGCATAGTCTTCCAACAAATTGAAGACTAGCGTATATTTGGTAAAACAGAGGACCGCTATGAAAAAACTCACCAAGGCACAAATCGAAAAAATCACGAACTACGCCAAGGAACATTTCACTGTCGAAAAGGACAAAGAATGGGCGGATTCGTGGGATGTCCTGATGGACGGCTGCTTCATTGGGCTTGCCCACAAGGAATTTGAAAACGAGGACTACACCTACAACATCCCGGTCGGAGATCCGAAACTGGAACTCGCATTCGAACCGGATGGCGAAATTCTCCTCCTTGTCGAAAAGGAGATTTCGAAGGTGGAAGCCTACAAGGACTTTGATAAAACAAGCGACAGCCGCGTTGCCTGCATCGGATTCTCGGAAAAGAATCAGGCGTGGACGGGCTGGTCACATCGCGCCTGCTGCAGTTTCAAGATCGGGGACGAAATCAAGAAGGGCGACCTTGCCGCGTCCTCCGGTTGGATCCCCGAATACGAAAAGGAACATCCGGAACGCTGCTTCAATCTCAAGCCCGGTTTCAAATGCGAAACGCTTGATGATTGCCGCAAGGCAGCAATCGCCTACGCGATGGCCGTGGCATAACAAACATTTACCCGTAAACAAATAACCCCGGAATTGCTTCCGGGGTTTCCTTTTGTGCGGGGAAGGAAATTTATTCCTCGATGATCACGGCGCCAGCAGGTTCGAGATATTCGTGTGCTGCCTTGTTCTCCATCTTGCAACCGCGATACTGGTCCCAACCCTTGACGAAGAAGACGATGTCCGCAGTGGACAGAAGTTCGAAGGACTTGCCGAGGAACCACAGCGGCTTGGCGTCATGCGGGGCATCCTTGAAGAAGGAGTCGATGACTTCGATCTTGCGTTCGCCTTCAGGGATACCAAGCTGAGCGTTGACGTAATTCTGTGCGGCTTCAATCGCACGCTTACGTTCGGCTTCGATCTGTTCGTTGGTCTTGTCCTTCATGGGCTGGGAAATGAAAAGTCTATGCGTAGACATTTTGGATTCTCCTTTATGGATTAAGTGGATACTCATGCGGAGCGTCTCCGGGCCCATTCGGCGATAAGAAGCGCATCGGCATCTCCGTGCTTGCGGATAAGTTCCTCATGGGCGGGGAACATGCGGATACCAATTTCTTTGCTTGCCTTCTTGAGAACGGGGGCGCCTTTAAGTCCGGCGGGAAGAAGCGCCTTCTGCCAAGCACCGGAATCGATGTATTCATAACCGAGTTTCAAGCGCTCCAGCACAATCAGCGTTGCTTCAATGGAGCGGGCCGCCGAGATGGATGCCTGAAAGCGCATTGCGTTAATCATTGGGCGCTCAATCACAACGCGCGTGCTCATCGAATTGAACGGGGAAAGAAGTTTCTCCAGTTCAACCGTATCAATGCGGTTGATGTGGCGCACCTTGGATTTTTGATAGCCAAGGCATTCAAACACCGGGGTTTCAAGGAAAGTCGTGGTGTCGCCGTCAAGGATGGCGATGGTCCCGGTTACGCCGTTGTCGATTCCGATATAGGTCATATTAGTCCTTTATTTTCCAATCGTTAATAGCAAGGGAGCGCAACCACTTTTCCTGATCCGGAAGGGTGGCGGCGATTTCATCGAGCGAATGCGGAGTGCCGACCTGTTCAAGGCACTTGCCGTATGTCGCAATGAAATTCGGAACTTTTGCCATAGCACGGAGGATGGTTGCCGCATCATCAAAGCCGCATTCAAGATTTAGAATCCGGAGCGCTTCGCGGGCGGCGGCGTTCATAGCAGTTTCACGAAGGGCATTTTCAAACTCCTCGCGCGTTACCGGCGGGTGTTCCACCTTCGGCGCATCAACCTTCGGTGGTTCAGCCTTCGGGACTTCAGCCTTCGGCGGTTCTTCAACGGGAGCCGTTTCAGGTTCACCTTCAAGTTTCTTGCGGTCTTCTGCCTGTTTGATTTTTTCAAGTTCGTCCGGTTCTTCCCAATCGCTGACATTGTCCGGCGTGCACCAATCATCGTTCGGCTGTTCGGCAGGTGCTGCGGCTTCCACCGTAACGGGGACGTTTACCGCATGAACATCATTACCGCGTGCCGCATCAAGATGGACCACCACCTCCGGTTCGGCGGGCGTAAGCGCAACCGCATCTTCAATGTCGGAAGGTTTCTTGGGTTCGGGAAGGGCTGCCACCTGAATCGGATCGAGGCCATCGCCTTCCATAACGCAGGCGAGGAGAACATCAAAAGTGATGCCATCCAAATTGACGGCGCCACCATCAAAGGTGAGCGATTTGAGTTCACCACCATTTTCGATGTATTTGAATCTTCCGATTTCGCGGAGCTTGCCTTCGGGCGTCCCCGTATATTTTCGCGTGCACGGCTGGTTGTAATCAACTGCGCCGCACGCATAGCGTAATTGCTTAGATTGAGCTTTCGTGATAATCATGAACTAATATACGAGGTATAGGATGCCAACGGACAGAAAACAATATAATCGGGATTACTACAAGAAACATCCCGGTATATGGAAAAAAAATTACGAAAAGAACGCGGACGCACGCCGCGAGAGTTCTAGGAACTACGCGAACAAGAAGTGGGAGTCCGACCCCGAGTATAGAAAGAGTCATACCGAAAATACAATCCGGCGCACGCGCATTTTGCGCCTTGCTGGCTCTATAACTAAAAGCGCTTCCAAGGCCCTTGCAGCACTAGAAAAGCTCTTATAGGGGTGTCTTTTTCAAACAAAGAATGTATATTTAAGGTAGGCGGCGATGTTGCCTGCCTTCTTTTATGCGAGGAAATTATGAGCAGAAGTCCTATAATCGAGGCTTTGAAAGCCACAGACGCGAAAATGCTTCGCGATGCAAAATACACCATCGAAAACGGCATCCTCGAACATGCAGGGCTGGACGAAATCAATGGCGTTATGGTAGTCAACGCGACTATCCAATTTCCGGGAGGAGGTGGCGCGTGCTCCCTCGGCGGCCTCACGTGCGGCCAGTTCATCCCCTTCGACAAAACAATTCACGGTTCCCGCTTCGGATTGGAAGCGCTCTTGTGGCTGATGGCCGTTGCCGGGGTAGAACATAGCGAGGACCTCTGTGGCCAGTATGTCCGTGTAGCTTTTGACGAAACCGGAAAGGCTCGCTACATAGGCCACATTGTCAAGGACATTTGGCTCGACTTTGAAAGGCTTGCCAAGGGAATCAAGGATGAAGACGATGCAAAAAAGTGAGAATCCAATGGAACACAAGACCAATACAGCACGGCTGCTCAACGCCGGAATCACCACGCGCGTTGAAAACCGCTTGAAGGCGGAGAACATCCCCTACGAAAGGATTCACGACTCCATTGCCGTGGCGCCGGAACACTTTGCCATTCTCCAGCGCATTACAGATGAAGTGATGCACGAAATGGTCGAGCAGGCTTCCACAGCTACGGACGCGATACGGCAGTCCATTCAAAGAAAACGTGAGCTTGCCGAGAAATGCACACGCTACTACCCCGTGATGCAGCGCTGCAAGGGATTCTCTCAGCAGGTGGCAGCAGCGGCAACGATTGAAGGCGCCGTCACCATCAAAGATACGATGGAACGCCGCAACCGGTCGGAAGAGTATTTCATCGGTCCGCGGACCATCATATTCAGCGATGAACTGGCAGCCCTTGAATTTGAACCAACCGAATTTGAAAGAGCGGAGATGGAAAACGAAGCTGCCTACGCTGCCGCGAAATTGAATCAATCTCTCCAAATAGATCCGGAAGAAATGAGGCGCCAAATTGAACAAGGGTGAGGCAATTATGAGCGAGCTGACCGTTTACAGAGATCCCAAAGAAGGACCCGCATACCGCGAGTTCTATGAAAAGACTGAAGTGGACAAAATCCTTGCCGAAAAGGATGCCAAAATAGCAGGCTTTGAGAATGCGCTCCATTGGGACAACAGCGAAGCGCTGATCAATGCGGTCGAGAAAACCAAAAGCCTTGAAGAGGAATTGGCGAAGGCACGAGACGAAATCAAATCCCTGAAGGCAGAACTCTTTGACAAAACCAAAGTGCAGGTGTTCAGCGTGGTGGACCAACGCATTGACGAACTCAAGGCCGAGCTAAAGAAAAAGGGCGCCGCAAACCTTCGTCTTGAATGTGAAAAGCGGGATCTGTGGTTGAGATTCGTCCAGCTCCGCCGGGCGCTGTGCCGCCTTCGCATCGGCTTCGCCCTGCACTTCGGCAGGGTCAATTCAGGAAAGAAGATTATCGACTACTGGAAGCACCGCTGCAAAACGGCGCCCTACTGGGACAGCAAAACTTACAATGACATTCCACAAACACCGGTGGAAAAGGAAATTTAGTATGGACATCGGAAGCAACGGTAAGTGGCCCGGTTGCGCATTGAGCAACTTCGCTGCACACGAATTTGAAATTGACGGCGTGAAATGCGCATCTATGGAAGGATTCCTCCAGTCGCTCAAGCACAAGAATCCGGACATGCAACGCGAGATTTGCAGCTATGTCGGGATCAAGGCGAAGCGTGCCGGCGGAACTCATTGGATGCGGCATCAAAAACTCTACTGGAAAGGCGTAGCGTATGTGCGCACATCGCAGGCGTATCAGGACCTGCTTGATCGCGCATACGATGCCCTCTACCAAAACGAAGGGTTCAAAGCTGCCCTTGCGGCAACCGGAAACGCCGAACTCCGGCACAGCGTTGGAAAACATAAGCAGGGTGAAACCTGCTTGACTACCCAAGAATTTTGCCACCGCCTTAATAAACTCCGTGAACGCCTCAAGCGCGAAACGGAGGAGGCGCTTGGTATTAAGAAGTTCAAACTTTAAGGAGTAATTGAAATGGACGAATTGCGCACACTGCTTACCGCCAAGGGATTCAAAGTCACGGCGGATGACACATTCACCAAACTGGAATCGCGCTGCGGCCCGGACTCCAGCACTTCCCGTATGGCAGAATACATCAATGATTGCCGTAACGCCAAGGGATTCAAGGACTACAAGATTGTGCCCAACGGCAACGGATTTCTCATTGCCACCGACTACGATTACGGCGCTGAAATCGAAAAGTTGGACGAATATGCAAATGCCGCCATCAAGGCGGATATTGAAGGCAACTACGCGAACATCCATTTCGATCCGGGGTCTTTCGAGGTCGTGGTTGTAGACGGGAAGCTGGCATTCAAATATGTGATGCTTTACAATTCAATGATGTGTGGGTTCGGCGCAAAATCGGAGCATACGGATGAACGCCCGGAACTCGAACGCCGTATCATTGAGTATGCTATGAAGATTCTCCCTGAGGAGATCCAACCGAAAAAGGCAGGTTAAAATGATTACGCGAAGTGAACTCGCCGCCGCAATGCTGAAAAGCAAAAAGCTCACGCTCGGCACCACCGAAAAATTCTATGACCGGGAAACCCAATGCGCCTACTGCGGCGACAAGGGCCAAGTGATTTTCGATCAGGACAATCAGGAACTGGAACGCTATGAAAACGATTTCTGCGTTGCGGTTCTTCCGGTTGATTCGGTTGAAAGCGCCATTGCTGCGTTGGAAGCGTATGCGGATACCGGAGAACTTCCGGATGAAGAATTCGTGTAGGAGCAGCCAATGGCGTTGGACCACCAAGAAATTTTCGCGATAGCGCATATGCTACAAACCGCCAAGGGCCAAATTCCCTCGGATGAATTTGCCCAAGGGTTTCTTCAAGGCATTCACTATATGGAGGTTCTCCACGAAATCCGCGTGATGGAAACACCGGATCCGCCCAAACACTCTCCAGCGGCCGAAGCCCTGATGCGAACGAAGGTCGGACCGGTTGCCCCGGAAAAGAAGAGCCCGATCGGACCTCCGCCACCTCCACCTATGGATGGTCTATGAAATTGATATGGCTCATTATCGGATATTTCTTTTGGACGCTCGGATGGTTTATCCAGTTAATTGGCGACTGGTGCAATTCGTGGCTCGATTGGATTGAAGAATGGTTGGACTATTGCGAAGACCATATCAACAAGGATGACCGATGAAAATCTTTCGCTGTGGCAAATGCCATAAACATTTCCCCGCCGAATACAAGGTGAACAAATGGACTGTTGGCTGGTGTCCGGAATGCAAGGTCATCCGCAGAATTTACTTCGAGCGTGAAGATTAGCGTGCCATCGCGAATTGATGTTCGTATATTATTCAACAAAGGAAATCACATGAAGCAGTATTTCGCAAATAATTTCAACTATGAAGCCGAGGCCAGTTCCGAAGCTTCAATTTTGCGTATACTGCAGCGGTGATAAAACTCCAAGAGAAGTGTGAAGAGAAGTCCGCTGCGCAAGCAGCGGATTTTTTTTATGCTTTTCAATTCGGCACTATAGGCAAGCGGTTACGCCTCCTGAATTTCACTCAGGCGACTGCGGTTCGACTCCGCATAGTGCTACTATTGGGACGTTAGCTCAGTTGGTAGAGCACCTGTTTTGCAAGCAGGGGGTCAAGGGTTCGAGCCCCTTACGCTCCACGAACGGATAGGTATGCAAGTGGTAAAGCAGGCTGACTGTAAATCAGCTCCCTTCGGGGTTCGCGGGTTCAAATCCTACCCTATCCACTAAACATTGGATTGTAGCTCAATGGTAGAGCGGTGCGCCGTTAACGCAAGGGTTGCAGGTTCGAGTCCTGCCTTTCCAGCTATGGAAGCGTCCCACAACTGGTGGTGGAGCGGTCTTGAAAACCGCCGGCCGTAAGGTTTGGGGGTTCGAATCCCTCCGCTTCCGCTACATAGAGGCGTGGCCGAGTGGTCTAAGGCAGCACTTTGCTAAAGTGCCGTAGTGAAATACCTACCGCTGGTCCGAATCCAGCCGCCTCTGTCCACGGCGCCACAAGATAGGTTGGCGCCGTTTTTATGTCCGTGTCGGCAGGCGCCCAACAAAGGTATATTTCCAGTATGCCGCATAGTTTCAATGTCATTACAAAGCACGCCGACTTCAAGGAGTATATCGCCCTCAAACACCTGGTCCAAATCCAGGGCTACGTTACGGACGTCTACCTCCCTATTGATGACGCATATGACCCCGCGACAAGAACCGGATCCATCTACAATTCGAAGGACCACGAATATCGGTATGCGGACAAACCGGACTTCCAAGCCCGCATAGCATACACCGACCCGCAATCCGATATGTTCGATCACGGCGATGTGCAGGAGGTGAACTACACCAACATTGCCTACACGCTCAAGCGCACACCGCCTGCAACCGGCGGTCCCGGCCAATACACGCCAAAGCAGGCAGACAAATTCTGCCCCGGCGAAATCAAGCAGTTCTCCAAATTGTATGTCAACTACGGCGGAATGGATCTTTCGTATTTCGTGCGCGAGATTACAGTTTTGCGCAACCCCAATTCAAAAAATGTTGACGCCGAGGCGCTCATCCGCCTTGAACTGGTCATCCACGTTTAATTAGGCGATTTATGCGCCGGAAACGCGCATATAAGGCTGTTAAATACAAAAGGCGCCCATTTACATGGGTGCCTTCTTTTATCGCCTTAAAAGCGCTGTATTGCGCTAGTCGCCGTAATCCGCCGGGACAATGGATGCAAAATAAATACCTTCCAGCTCCATTTGATTGTCCGGCATCATTTGCCCAATGCCCGACAGCCCATACGCCATCTTCCCGGCGCCCTTGAGGATCAATTCCTGAGCGGCACGCCCTTCCGGGGTATTATGCAAGGCAATATCAATACAATCGCCTTGGCTACCGCAAACGCGCACCACATGCCCCGCAATGCCAACGCCGTTCTTGGCAAACGATGCCTCGGCGCCATCGCCTGAAATGATGTTGGCGGATGCCTCCCTGCCGGGGAAGCCGATCGTCACGCAGCGCTTGTCTTCGGGACGTTTCATGAATTCATCAAACGCCTTCGGCGCAATTTTAAGGTGACGCTTAATCGGTCCGAGAGAAATCTCAACGCGGACACGCTTCGGATTGCGCTTGAAGAGTCCGAAAAACCATTTGAAAAACTTCATGCGGTCTCCTTTAAGTATCGCGCTCGGCGCCGTGAACTACCTTCAAGGTCGGGAAGCGCAGGGAGGTGTTGCCATCCGCGTTTGTCGTTTCCTCGAAATACTTAACTGTAATGACCTTGCCGACAATGAGCTTCGGATCATTCATCCAAGCGATGCGCTGTTCGCGGGAAAGCCCGGCGCCAACGCCAACGCGGGTGCCCTTATGCGTAATGAGCAGGCGCGTCACGCCTTCAAATGTCACATTGCCTTGACCGGGAAGGGCGGTGGTCATCGACCCGCACTCAACGCCCTCAACGGTGTATTCGGCATCAAAGAACTTCTTGACCTTCAAAAGATCCTTGGTGCGCCCGGACTGGTAGTAGGTGTTCTTGCGAAGCATGAAGCCTTCCCAGTTGCCTTCGGACACGTAGCCGGACCAACGATCGAAGTCGTCCTGGCTGCGGAGGAGTTCCTGCTTGAGCGGCTTGACATAGCAGCGGTCATGCGGGAGAGCGGCATATTCCATCGCCAGCTCGGCAAGGCGCTTGAAGCGGACGGACAAGATTTCTTTGGACTTGCCTTCACAGAATTCATCGTAAGTGAGGATGTCGAAAACCTGATAGCAGCAATCTTCAATCATGTAGTCCTTGCGGCGAATTTCCTTCATCATCGACTGGAAGTCTTCATCGCCGTTGGCGTCCACCTTGCAAAGTTCGCCATCGAGAACCCACTTGCCGGAAAGCGGAGCGCAGAAGCGGCTTACGCCGGGCTTGAGATTTTCGAGGGTGGTGAACTCCTTGTTTTGGCGGGAACGGAATTCAACCGTGCCTTCATCCAAGTCCACGATCGCCACGCAACGAACGCCATCACACTTGCGGCTTGCGAAGTAGGTGCCGTTGACCGGATTCACGCCCTTGACTTTTTCGAGATGCTGGGCGAGCGCCACTTCAAACTTTTCGGAGATGCCCAAAACTTCGGCACGCCAAGTCTTCCAGCTAATGCCCATCTTGAGATCGCGGTCAAGAACCTGCTTGAGAAGTTCCTGCACCGGGGCATCCTGATACGAAAGGTATTCGGAAATTTCAGTGATGGCCGCATTTCCGGTAAGGGTGCGGGCAGCAAGGCGTTCGAGAATAGGACGGAAGCCGTCATACCAACCGGAGAACAAATGGTCCGAATGCCTCGGGCCGGCAACGATGTCCTTCGAGGTTACACCATAGGTGATGCTCGGATCCATTGCATCGGCAACGATTTGGTCGATGAGTGCGCTGTGGTGTTCTTTTGCGTAGGCAACCTTCGCAGCGGTGCCGGGGATGGAGCGGATTGTTTCAAAGAAATCAGTCATTGTTAAACCTCCTTCACTTCAAGGATTTCGTGCTCACACTGATCGAGCCCATACAGTTTTTTGCATTCTTCTACGGAGCGGACAACACATTCCTGCTCACGGAATTTGCCATCGCGGCAAAGTTCATCGCGGTATTTGAAGCGAACATGAACCATTATGCCCCCCTTTTGATTACGGCGTATGCCCTGAAATCCTTGCCCTTGCGCCAAGCATCGGCGGCGGCCTTGATGCCGCAAAGAGCGCTTTCATATCTTTCCTTGCAGGTCCACGGGAGGACGCGGGCGAGGAACAAACCGCGAGGCGTGATCGGGCGCTTAGAACCTGCATTGCTCTTGCGGTCATACCAACCGGCGATGCAAGCGTCATAAAGCGTGGTGGCATCGGCTCCAGCCTTGACCACATATTCGCGAAGCGTATCTTTTTCATCGGGCTTGCCAATGAGTGTCAGCAAATCAACAGTGCCTTCGCCATCGGAGGAGGAGCCCTTAGTTACATTGTTCTTATGCTTGGATTCAACGCGGATGTCTGTGCCAGTAAGGCGGCGAAGCTGCGTTGCGACATAGGTGGGAAGTGCGGCATCGCCGTTCGGATCCCAGCGGAGGCAGGCGATGCAGAAAATCAAATTCGCGCGTGCTTCCAATTCATCGGCCGACATCGGCGTGCGGGAGCTGTGGTAATAAACGGCGTAGTCAATAACCTTCTTGCATTGGGCGTAGTAGGCCTCTTTATTTTGTTCCCAACGCTTCCAAACTTCAGGCGAAATTTCGGAGAGGTGCTCTTTATAATCATCCCGGTAAAGACCGGTGCTCGGGCGTAATTCAACAACCATTATTTTTCTTTCCTTGTTACGCGGGCGTCATTACCCGCATGATTTTAATATAGAAACATTTATTGAAAAAGACACTCCTTTTCTGTAACTTTTTCGCAAATTTTTGAAGAAAACGGCGCCGGACCTCGCCCGGTGGTCCGGACTAAAAAGGCGGGAGCATACCCGCCTATGAAATTACCCCGATTGCCTTGAGAAATGGCAGCAGCGCCAGCCCCACAAAGGCAAGCGTGGCGAACCCAATGATGGTCCAACCAATTATGCGATCATTGCGCCGATAATCATCCTCGCACTTCTTGGATGCGTATTCGTAGGCGCCTTCGGTTGTGCCGTGCTTCTGCGCATATTCACAATAATACCACTCGAACATTTCATTCATATCGCTGCCTGCTATTTGGTAGTGGCGCCATCGGGAAGTGTAGTGTATACCTCTTCGAACTTGCGGGCAAGACCCCAAGCATCGTTCTCGCGCCAAAAGTCAAAGCACAAACCAAGATTCGAAGGGATCGATTCTCCGCGTTCATCAAACAGCGATTCCCAAAACTTCGTGATGCGCCACGGGAACGGATCACACTGATTCGACCAAGAGTAATCGGTGAACTTCTTGAGAGGTGCGTAATTCCGCATAAACGTGTCCATCTCGCATCCGGGGAAGAACCACAGAACGATGATGCCCATGTGCTGAACGACAACGCAGTTGCCTGAGCAATCCCACGGCATACCACGTTCAAACCCGGCGGCCTGCTTGAGAAGGAACTGGCGGTAATACATTTCATCACCAATGTCGAGGTTGTCGAAATCATGTGCACCGCGTTTCTTCTTGAGGAATTCTTCCGTGTAGCGGATAGCCCACTTCGCTGCATCCGGAGTGATGCGCGACTGCAAATACGCAAGATAGTCCGTGCGCATCTTATTCAGGAACTTCATCAGTTTTTCGGTCGTTGCCATTCGCGTAGGGACGCGGTGGCAGTTATAGCACCTTGTGCTCATTTTCACTCCTCAGCGCTTCCAGCTTCGCGCTATACTTTAAGTGGTTTGCAAATTCAAAAAGGCACTCGGCAATCTTCGATTCAAGATTGACTTTGCCCAAATACTTCATGAACCGGCTAGTCCCTTCCCGGGCAGCACGCAAATCGGTTGTGTAGTAGGATGCACGAAAATCAGTGTGCCAATCAACTTCGCCAACCTTGCGCCATATTCCAATTCCGTGGGAGATCGGGCCGGCGCATGAAATCTTGATAAATATGCGCTCGATTGACGGGGAGGATATATTCTCATACATTTCGTTCTTCATTTCTTTTTCTCCCAATTGACGTGGGTTTCATAAAACTCCGACCAAGTGTCTAAATAAACATCCTTGCGCAAGTATTCATGAATCGGTCCATAAAAAAGCAATGTCACAAGCGAGTCCTTCAAGCGGACATAACTGGAGCAGGCGCCAGCGCTGCGTTGCCACATGCCGGCGTGAGTAGTGTGCCAAGTGGTCGGATCAATTTCAAATCCGAGTTCATCCTTGAGTCGCTTTGCCAGTCGCTCGCGCTGAGTCATAGATCACCAAACCCAAATCCCGCCAACCAATGCGGTGAACAACAAATCAAAGAGGGTGGCGCATAGCACGGCGAAGCCCCTATCGGAGCAGGCGAAGAAGCCGGAAGATCCATCGCGCGTCCACGCCCAAATTTGAGTTACGACCCACACCACGATGATAACAATAACGGGTAAACTAAGCGTAATTTCCATTTCATACCTCGGACTACTTATACGGGCTTAGTCCCGCGGAACTTGCGGAAACTTTGTGCCCGGGCCTTGATTTTCATTCTTGAGCTTTTCGGTTATTTCCTTGCATATCGCGATGGTAGAGGACATATCGATTGGATGCCCGCTATACCGCCTCGGCGGATCTATGAAAGGCAGGCCGCTGCGCATCATCGGATATCCTGCTACAAACGAGAATGCGAAAATGCAGACGACCGCCAAACCCGGATGAGCATCCATCCATACGGAAATCTGCGCTTGATACGCCGCCATCGCCAAGGTGAGGAAAAACAGCAAGAACAGAAACCACGCGAATGCGGTCCACTTAGCCAACGCGGCCGGAACCTGCTTCAACAGAATTTTCATTTGGCGCCTCCTTTTTTGAATCGCCCATAATTGAAATCGGTGTAGGCAAAGAAAAAGCCTAGAATGTGAAAGTTGAGATCGAGGCAGTTGTCTTTCCCTTTGACGGCGCCATTTGAGTGACACCAAAAATGGAATGTGTGGCGGGGAACCCAATGGCAGCTTACAACCAGCCCCGGTTTTATCCACCACTCAATCAGCATAAGGCTCCACCCGATCGGATGGAGGATCGTGAGCCTTCCCTTAAACAAATCCTTCATAAGCCTACCATTTGAATTTTTTAGCCTTTTCGCGGCACTTGGCTGCCACAGTGTCCCACACGCTGACCCACTGGGCTGCCGTGAGCATTCGACTGCATTTCAAGCCCGAGAACACAATCTTCCACTTGTTGCCGAAGATCCAAAACCGCTGCTCGTCATCATCATTGATGTCCTCGAAAGTGCGGAACATCGATGCATAGCTGTCGGCGGCGAATGCGCGTTGCATCCATATGTGCTTTCTTGCGGCATAGAGTTCGCCATCGCGGGAATCCGGCGGCGGGGGAATGATGCCATCAATGTCGCCATCGGCGGTCAGGCGCACGGATCCATTGATAAGGTCCACGCGCTTCACATCGCGGGTCTTGCCTTCGCGCGTAAACGTGCTTACAAACGCGTCCGGCGGATACAGCAGCATCTGCGCGATTACTTCTTTGTTGCGCATTCTAATTTCTCCATTTCATCCGCAATTTGCGGTTTCTCCAGCGCGATAGCGCATGCAGGTTTTTCAGTCTCTTCGACAAGTTCATACGTCAACTTATGGCGGGCGATTACGCGCTTGCACGCCATCGTATACTTGAAAGAATTGGTCCAATCCTTCTTGACGTTCTTCAGGCGGTCGTTTTCCTGAATCATATCCGCAATCGATGCCACATCACCGGCCGCAATCAATTCACGGGCTTTCACTTCGGCATCCATACGCCGAATGATGCGCTTTTCGATCGATTTCATCAATTGGGCAAGAGCGCTTCTAGCCATGTGCACCTCCTTTGTTTATCTTCGGCGCATTTCCGAACTTGCGGACCATATCGCAATAAATTTTCTGTGCGCGAAGCACACTCGATTCTTCCGGGGAGAAAGCGTGGACGGGAAATGCAAAGATTCCCGAACAATACGAGAGCACCGCAACGTGCCCGTCAATGTGGGCTTCGCCGGAACGCAGCACTATGTGGTGGACAATGCGAACAGACCACTCCTTACCGGCGGCGCCGTTTATGGCCGCCAGCGCCTTCGCAAGATACCATTCCTTGGATCTTCCCTTGTATCTCGTGCCTCGCATGTTGCCTCCACTATTTTCTTTTGGCGGGCGCCTTCACAAAGGCAACCCGGAGTTGTCCGTTAGCCCCTGCTACCAGCATCGGGGCGCTGTATGTTGTTTCCTTCTTCATCTTGTTTCCTTTCATATTTAATACGGGTTAACTTGTCCGGAGTCCGGGCATCGAAATACTCGAACTCGCATTTGATTGCTTGCACCAGCACATCCTCGCGCATGCGCAGCAGGATGGAATCGCGGCCGAGAGTGTTGAGAGCATCGGCATCGCTCAGCCCGACCCACGGATCCGTCTTCTTCAGCTGCTCACGCACAAAGGCAACCAAGTCTGTTGTCAATCGCTTCGCTGCTGCATTGCAAATGGAACGCACACACTCGCCGATTGCATCCTCAAGATATTCCGTGACTTCATCATCGGAAGGACCATTAGACCAGCGCGTGTGAATGCGGGAAAGATAATCCTTGCGAACGTAGACCGGATCCAGCGAATGTGAAACGGTTAGAATGTTAGGCTTGGGGTCCATCCGGCGCCTCCTTTTTACGCTGTTCTTTTTTGTGTTCGAATGCCTTGATCAAAACGTTGGCGAAGGTTGCACGCGCGAAAGTCGCCTGCTCCTGCCCGTAAAACTTTTCAGTCCCTTTCAGGCATTCAATGACGCGTTCGGAAAGATTCACCCCGTCCTTCACCACGGCGCCATCGCCATAGAAGAATTTCGAGAGGTGCGCCAAGAACATCGGATTGCATTCGAGAAACATCTTTTGGAAAGATTCCGAACGCAGCCAATCGCCTTCGTGTGCCTTCATATACGCGGCGAAGGCGTCCGGGATGCCACGTGCCTTCGCTTCTTCCGGGGTCAAATTCGGAATGCGGTATTCCGCATTATTCTCATAGAAGAAGCGCCACATAGAGCGGCTCACCAAACGGCGAGTCATTAGAATTGCAAGATCGTTAGCCATTTGAAGTCTCCTTGCGCTCAAAGTCGTTTCCGGCGGGGACCTGCTTGGCAACCCATTCGCGGAACGCCTTGACGCTTTCAAATCCATAATCGTAAGAGTGGGTGCGCCACAGTGACACACAGCCGGTGTTGCGATTATAGGTCACGCGGTCCACTTCCCAATTCCCAAGGGTCTTCGCATACAAATGCAGGTCGGTGGATGCTTCGCCGTAAAATTTAATGCCGGGGTAATGCTTGGTCAAAATGGAGCGGAAAGTCCGCTCCGCCATTCGGCCAAAGTTCTTCCTCGGCGCCATATGATTCAAGAGCCGCTTGAAGTTCATAGCCGCCTCCTATTTCGTGCAGTGAAGCGCCTTCATAGACACTTCAGGGACACCGCAGAAGAATGCGCCCGGATCATTCTCATCGGCGAGATACCAGGTCTTGAAGATGTTGAAGTGCAAGGCTTCATCTTCATCCAAGTCATCGCGGCGAAGCATCAGCGAGAAGCAGATCACCGCCTGCCCTGCCTTGTGAGCGAGGTTATACAACCTCTGTGCGCGTTCATACGTTTCCTTGTAATCATAGCCGCAAACGGCAACGTGCGTGCGCTCGCAGTATCCGGCGTCTTTCGTGGCGCCGATGTCAAACTGAATGTCCCAAAAAAGGTTTCCGTGTTCCTGCATAATTAAGCCTCCATATCGGAAATGATGAGGATGGAATCAATCGATTCTTCATCGTAGTGTTTGAAGATATAGGCGAACAAGGACTTGCGGTCCGGCGCCTCGTGTTCAATAGTGTGAGTCAGCTTGGTTTTGGTTTTGCCAAAAGAGCGGATGATGACGACATTATAACGGCGCATGATTAGGCCTCCTTCTTGGCTTCGCGATAAAGGATGGTGTAGACCAAAACGACAGTGTCCTGCCTGCCGTTGTTGTGGCGGTCAAGCGTGTAATTCATCGGCTTGATGTCAATCACATCGGCCTGCTCCTTTTCGATCCACGCATTGATTTTCTTATCAATGGACTTCTCATCGTCAATTTTATACTTGCCGCTCTGAGCCGTCCAAAATTCAATTGAGGAGTCGCGATGGAGGTTGTTTCCGGCCGCGTGCGAAACGAGAAACTGGAAGGTCTTGGTCTTAATCATATTCTTTCCTTGGCTTGGGCACTACCCGTGCCCTTATGTCCTAAATATAGATTCCTGTTTTGAAAAAGACACCCCGTTTTCTCAAAAAAAATAAAAAAAAGGCGGCAAGCCGCCGCCCTAATCTTCCGAAAAACTTCCCATTACGTGAATGCGCTAGTAGAAACGCCCAGTTTCTCGGTCAGGCATTGCTTGATGGCATCTTCAAGCACAAGGCGATCGC
>Ga0310696_10000131_pt1 | contig 131246 bp, 114 predicted proteins | sample AusTroGonzalo_MG_4_FD_203885 | JGI IMG/M metagenome (GOLD analysis project Ga0310696, IMG submission 203885) | Bovine rumen microbial communities from tropical cattle in Woodstock, Queensland, Australia - Gonzalo_02 (v2) (version 2) | ecosystem: Host-associated > Mammals > Digestive system >...
ATAAATATGCAATCAAAGTAACAATGTATGGAGAATTGTCTGATGACAAGAATGTTTGGCATATAACAATCTTGGATTCAGGCTTGGGAATGTCAAAAGAAGATTTGAAATTTTTATATAAAACCGGAAGTTCATCTCAAAACAAAGAAAAGCAAGGATATCTTTCGGAAATGCCGGAATGGATGAAACCTTCAGGAACTTTTGGTATAGGTTTTCAAAGTATTTTTCTGCTGACAGATAAAGTCCATATTAGAACAAGAAAATATAATAGCGGAGATGAATATGACATCGATTTGTATAATCCAACTGGTGAAGATAACGGAACTATTTTATTGAAAACGATTAAGAATTCCAATTTTAAAGTTGGTACAGAAGTGTCTTTTGATTTGGTTGCAAAAAAAATACCTGAGTATATAGATTACACTTGTAATGACGAAATTACCGGTGCTATTGTCGCTGATTATGATTTTATAAAATCTGAATATTTGGATTTTAAAATTGGTAAAGTTAGTGACGCAATCCTGAAATTTTCATCAGCATCTTGTTTAGCAATAAAATTGAATATAAATGATAATGAAAAAGACATTAATCTTGAACCAGAGGTAAAATTTCAATATTATTCAGAAAAAACGAACTTAGCTGTTTCTATTAATTGGAAATATAGTGGTAACTTGTCGATTTTTTACAGAAATCAACATCTTGAAACTGTTTCTCCATTTAATTTTCATTTTTTAGATATATCTATAAATATTTTGGGCGGTAATGCAAAAGAGATATTAACATTGAACCGGAATGGCATAAACAGACAATATTCAGGTAAACTTTACAAAGATATTATTAGCACGGTAATGGAATGTTTACAGCGAGATTTTTCAACGATGACAGATTATCAACAATATCACGCCAGCGCATTTGCTTACTTATATAGCGATATTGTTGGTATCAAGAATGATAATTCTGAAATTTTTACTAAATGGATGGAATCTCCCTTTGTAGTTAAAAATACAGCGGGAAAGGAAATGGACTCTACTTTAGGAGACTTGATACAAGTAAATAAAGTTAAAATAATTTATGAACAATCACATCTTAATTATAAGTCTCAATTCAAGTTAGATAAAGATTCTCTTCTTATAACAACATCCGACTGTCATGACAGGGATAGCGATAAAATAGAATTGTTATACAAGGCTTTCCCACAATATTTTAAGAGTATTTCTTATGATGGCGAAAATGATGTGGAATATGTTTTGTGTAAAAAAGAAGATTTACCTCTAATTAATAATAATGTATGGAAATCATGGTTCTTGAACATATATTTGCAGAATTCTTCAGCAAGAGGATTTATTCCTTGTAATCCTAAATATATAAAGCTTGCAATAAAAGATAATTGCAGAATTCCTTCTTTTGACAATACTTTCTACTTCATCGTTGACAGATTTTTTTCTTATCCCAAAATGGTAAGTCCTTATGTTATAGATAGGGACAGGTCAAGAAACGGTGAAATATTAAAAAAAGATATACCAGAAAAGCTTATAGATTTTGTTTTTAAAAACAGAAAAGATGAGACTGTAACGAAAAACGAAATAAGAAAAACTTATGAAGAATTTATGAAAGATAGCGAATCTGCAATCAATGAAATAAATAGTGAATCGTACACAAGTAATCAAACCGAATAAAGGAGCCCAACACAATGCCCCCACTCAATAAACTCAAATCCGGCGCATTCACCATTGAATTTAAGCGGGAATTGCCGCAGAATGCGGGTGGAACGGAGATAATTTGGAGGTAAGATAAATGAATCTCGAAGATTCAAATTCGACCGTCGTAACGGACGAATTGGCTGTGTCGAAAAATCCGGTAATCGCAATTACAAACCAATGGGGGTTTCGACATACAAATCAATGTCGGAAATACCTAAGAAATTTCAGTAAGTTATGCCAGATATAGGGGAAATGAAAAAGATCCTTTGAACGTGAATGTAACTAAGGAGCAAAACTGTATGAGTAAAGAAATAATGAATTACGATGAAGATGTAAAAATCATAAAATCTGCGATTCTCGAATGCCAGCACAAAGTCGTAAGGCAGGCAAACGGAGACCAGCTTTAAAACTTTGTCGATTTAGACATTTTTTAGACGAAAAACACGGAATTTGGGATTTCAGACTATTCCTCTCTCTGCTATTTCATTCGAGCGTTTGATTACTGTATTAGTCTGCACTCTTCAAAATAAAAGTTGACACGGTGTCATTTTTATTTATTCTGACACGGTGTCAGGATCGTGGAGAGTGATTTGACAGAAATTTACAAAAAACTTTCGGACTTGCGGAAACTTCTGAAATCTTTCGGAAGTGCCGCTATCGCCTTTTCGGGCGGGGTCGATTCGACTTTTCTGCTGAAAGTCGCGCACGATGAGCTTGGTGAAAAAGCTGTCGCAGTTACGGTTGTTTCGCCGCTTATACCGAAAAAAGAGGCGCAGGATGCCGAAAATTTCTGTAAAAATGAGGATATCAGACACTTTGTTCTTGAGCTGGATCCGCTCAAAATCTCTGGTTTTAAAGACAATCCAGAAAACCGCTGCTATATCTGCAAAAAAGAAATATTTAATAAAATCAAAAGCTTGGCTTCAGAAAACGGAATTTTCACGGTCTGTGAAGGAAGCAACGCCGACGATACAGGCGACTACCGCCCCGGAATGCAGGCTATTCGTGAGCTCGGCATAAAAAGCCCGCTTCTGGAATGCGGACTTACGAAAAACGAGATCCGGATCCTTTCAAAAGAGATGGATCTTCCGTGCTGGAACAAACCTAGCGCGGCGTGTCTTGCTTCGAGATTCGTCTATGGTGAGGAAATAACAGAAAAAAAGCTGAAAATGGTCGAATTTGCGGAAGATTTTCTGCACAAAAAAGGTTTTTTGCAGCAGCGCGTGAGGATTCACGGCGAAAACCTTGCGCGGATCGAGATCGAGAAAAACGATTTTGAGAAAATTCTTGCCGTAAAAGATGAGATCAACAGTTTTTTCAAAGAGTTAGGTTTTGTCTACACAACTTTGGACCTGACCGGTTTCAGGAGCGGCAGCATGAATGAGGTGATCAATGAACGGAACTGATATTTTGAACTTCGCGGAGCTCGACCTTGAGCGTAAAAAACGGACAGGTTTCGCCGAAGTGGTCTTCTGTCCCGGAAAAAAGGATGAATTTCTGAAAAATATTTTCACAAAACTTTACGCTGAAAACGGCGAAGTTATGGGAACACGCGCCACGAAAGAGCAGTTTGAAATCGTGAAAAGCGTCCTTGAAAACGCAAAGTACGATGAAATTTCGAGAATCATAACTGTACGGAAAGAGAAGAAAAATCTTATCGGCAACATAGCGGTCTGCACTGCCGGAACCGCCGACATTCCTGTTGCAGAGGAGGCAGCGCAGAGTGCCGAATTTTTCGGCTGTTTCGTCGAAAGGATCTACGATGTCGGGGTGAGCGGGATCCACAGACTCCTTTCAAAAACCGAACTTCTGCAGAAAGCGAACTGCGTGATCGCGATCGCCGGAATGGAAGGCGCTCTGGCGAGCGTCATAGGCGGCCTGGTCTCGGTTCCCGTCGTCGCTGTTCCGACATCGGTTGGCTACGGAGCGAGCTTCGAAGGGCTTTCCGCACTTCTCACGATGATAAATTCGTGTGCAAACGGCATTTCGGTCGTCAACATAGACAACGGCTTCGGAGCGGCCTACATCGCATCCCAGATAAACTTTTTGGCTGAGAGAGGAAAAATAAAATGACTGGAAAAAACCTGTATTTCGAGTGCAATTCGGGAATAAGCGGCGATATGGCTGTCGCCGCGCTGCTTGACCTTGGGGCAGATAAAGAAGCGCTTCTCAAAACGCTTGATTCGATCCCTGCCGAAGGATTCAAAATTGAGATAAGTGAAGTCGTTAAAAACGGGATAAAATGCTGCGATTTCAATGTTATTCTTGATGAAGAGCATGAAAACCACGACCACGACACCGAGTATCTTTTCGGTCACAAGCATGCAGATGAAGAAGAACACCACCATCACCATGCACACAGGCATTTAAGCGATATTGTTGAAATTATTGCTAAAACCGAGCTCTCTGAAAACGCGAAAAATCTGGCTGAAAAAATATTCAGGATAGTCGCAGAATCCGAAGCGAAGGCTCACGCAGTGCCGCTTGAAGAAGTCCACTTTCACGAAGTCGGCGCGGTCGATTCGATCGTCGATATCATCGCGTTCGCATTCTGTTTCGACGATCTGGGGATCGAGCGTGTGTTCATTCCTGAACTTTGCGAAGGGCACGGTGAAATCAGGTGCCAGCACGGAATTCTGCCGGTTCCCGTTCCTGCAGTCGTAAACATTGTTGAAAAATACGCTCTTCCGCTTCGGATCACTGAAACTTACGGTGAACTTGTGACTCCGACCGGTGCCGCGATCGCTGCCGCAGTCAGGACAGACGGAACGATTCCCGGACTTTTCAAAATCGCAAAAACGGGGCTTGGCGCAGGGAAAAGAAACTATGAAAAAACGAGCATTCTCCGCGCGTTTCTGATCGAAGAACCTGAAAACGCAGAAGAAACACGTGAAGAAACTCCGAATAAAATCACCAAGCTGGAAGCCAATATCGACGATTCGGCAGGAGAAGCTTTAGGTTTTGCTATGGAACAGCTTTTTGAAGCCGGCGCGCTCGACGCATTCTACACACCGTGCTTCATGAAGAAAAACCGCCCCGCGTATATGCTCACCGTTCTCTGCCGGAACAGCGATATCGAAAAAATGGAAGATATAATTTTCAACCACACCACGACTATCGGGATCCGCCGCTGCGTAATGGAACGGACAGTGCTTGAGCGCGAGGAACTTTCAGTCCAGACACCTTACGGAAACGCGAAAATCAAGCTTCTCATCCACAACAACCGCAAGCGTTTCGCGCCGGAATACGAAAGCGTCGCCGAAATCAGCCGCAAAACCGGCATCTCTTTCGGCAAAATATACAATGAACTCATAAGTTTGTGCAAAGCACAGTTCTAATTTTTTTTGGAGGTTTCAATGGCATGTTTCACAGTTCCGCTTGCCGAGGCTGTTATTGTTTCGGCGGCAAAAAAAGTTGCTAAAAAGGCTCACTGCAGCGAAAAAACGCTCGAATTTATCGACAAAAAAGTGGGCTGGCTCGAAAAAATGCTCTACGGCGGCTCCGCTCTGCTTGCAGTTGAGCATCTTTATCACGGTGAAATTTCGGTTTTCCCGCCTTTTCTGACTGCTCTCAATACGCCGGAAGAGATCCCGATAATGCTGCATGAAATGGCGACTTCAGGCGTTGCGATGGCGCTTCTGACAACTGCCGTATGGGGAATGATCGTCGGCGTTTCAAGTGTGTTTGAGCGCAGTAAAAAGCAGGTCCCGGCGAGCGAAGGAGGCAGATGATGTGCCTTATAATGACAATAATCGCGGCGGTCGTTTTTACCGCGCTTGGGGCGAAAATGAGAACGCAGAGCCTTCTCACTACAACGCTTATGTTCTGGGCCGCGGCTTTGATGTGGAGCGTTGACGGCGTCGCTTCGGTGCTTGACGGAGAGCCGTTTTTCGACATCAGCCGGGAAGACACGATTCTGGGAGCGATAATCATTCTTTGCGGAGTTGCGATATTCGCAGTGCTCGCGGTTTTTGAAAGACGTAGAGAATTGAAAGCAAATTAAGGAGAAAACCATGAAAAAACTTTTACTCGTAGCAGCCGTTCTTGTTTTTGCGGTCATTTCATGCAAATCGGCTTCGGAAAAGGCTGAAAGCAAGTCCGAAACCTCGCAGACCAAGGATGAAAATGCAGAAAAACAGGAAGAAGAAAAACCTGCTCAGAATGAAACTCCCGCTCCGGCGGAAGAGAACAAAACGGAGGAAAAAGCCATGCTTCCCCACCAGACAAATGATGAAAACGCACCGATAGTTTATTTTATAAAAGAGATCACGCCCGAAGCACTCGTAAAAATTTACGACACTCTCGGCTGGAAACCCGAAGGCAAAACGGGCATTAAAATCAGCACGGGCGAATCGGAAAAGTCGAACCACCTGAGACCCGCATTGATAAAGGATCTCGTCCAGAAAATAGGCGGTACGATAGTTGAGTGCAACACTGCTTACGGCGGCAACCGCAACACGAACAAAGCTCATTTCGAAGCGCTCAAACAGCGCGGATACCTTGAAATCGCTCCGTTCGACCTTCTTGACGAAGAGGGCGAAATGCTGATTCCGATCGAGGGTGCGAAACATCTCGTAAAAGGCGACTATGTCGGAACGCACTTCAAAAATTACGGCTCATACCTCGTTCTTTCGCACTTCAAAGGGCATCAGATGGCCGGTTTCGGCGGCGCGATAAAGAACCTTTCCATCGGCTTCGGAAGCGGGACCGACGTCGAACACTCGGGCAAAATCTACATCCATTCTGCTGGTCAGGCGACAAAAGGCTGGGTCACGGCAGAGCAGACTGCGTTTCTCGAATCTATGGCTGAAGCGGCTAAAGGAGTATGTTCGGCTATGAACGGCGGCAAAAACATCGCTTTCATCAATGTTCTCAACCGCCTCAGCGTTGACTGCGACTGCAACGGGAACCCGACAGAACCCGACATGCACGATATCGGTATCGTCGCTTCTCTCGACCCGCTTGCGATCGATCAGGCTTCGATAGACATGGTTTACGCCGCGACTGATTCAAAATCCCTGAAAGAGCGCATCGAATCCCGCCAGGGACTTCACACTCTCGACTACGCAGCAGAAATCAAACTTGGGAACAGAAACTACAGGCTTGTCGAGATAAAATAGGAGCTGACATGAAACTTTTGGTATGCTACGCGCTTGAATGCGAAAAAATCACGGTGCCGTTTGACGGCGAAGTCAGATATCTGCGGACAGGGATCGCCAAAATGAAAACTTCCGTTTCTGTCGCGGAAGATGTTGTGTCATGGAAACCCGATATGGTCCTGAATATCGGTACGGCGGGAACTTTCAGCCATAAAATCGGCGACATCGTTGTCTGCCGCAGATTCAGGGACAGAGACCTCGAGAAAGTGAAGATCCCGGGGATCCTGAGTTTCATCGACCTCGGCAGTCAAACTCTTCCGGCGTTTCAACAGCTTGCAGAGATGCCGGCCGGCGAATGCAGCACGGGCGACACTTTTGTCACGAATGCCGGCGAGATGGATTCCGATGTCTGCGATATGGAGTCCTTCTGCATCGCATATATCTGCAAAAAACACAAGATCCCGTTTGTTTCGGTGAAAGTCGTCAGCGACATCGTAGGTTCGAACTCGGTCAAGGACTGGCAGGAAGCTACCGATGAAGCGGTGAAAAAACTTCAGAATTTTTTTAATTCGCTTTTTTAGAGAGAAATCTGCTTCTGTTTCAAACAATATTTTGACTCTTTTTCTGCTTTCACTAAAATTTTTCGGATTTTTTACGGAGGAAATCATGGAAAAACTGAAAAATGCGGCTTCATACATTGCCGGAAAGGTAAAAGAAAAAAATCTCGAAATGCCTGAACTGCTCATAACTTTGGGGAGTGGTCTCGGCGCTTTTGCCGAAAACGCAGAGCAGAAACTCGTTATTCCCTACAATGAAATTCCCGATTTTCCGTCATCGACCGTCGCAGGTCACAAAGGGCGGCTGATCCTTGCTTTCGACAAAGAGTCCGGCAAAAATTTCTGGATCATGCAGGGGCGTATCCACTATTACGAAGGTTATCCGATGGAAGCTGTCGTTTTTCCGCTTCGCACGTTGATCCTTCTCGGGATAAAAAAATTCGTCGTCACGAACGCGGCAGGCGGCATCAACAGGAATTTTGAGGCAGGCGATTTCATGATAATCCGCGACCACATAAACCTTATGGGAACGAACCCGCTCATCGGCAGAAACAAAGACGATCTGGGACCGCGTTTCCCCGATATGTCGAGCGCATACAGCCGCAAAATGGCGCTTCTTATGCAGAAAGCGGCGATGGAACACGGAATCTCGCTCAAAGAGGGCGTTTACATCGCGCTTACAGGACCTACTTACGAAACACCGGCAGAAGTCAGAATGCTCGCGGCACTTGGCGCTGACGCTGTCGGAATGTCGACCGTTCCCGAAGTCATCGCGGCGAAACACGCGGGGATCGAGGTTTCTGGCATCAGCTTCATCTCGAACAAGGCGGCGGGACTTTCGGCGACACCGCTCAGCCACGAGGAAGTCAGCGAAAACGCGGCAAAAGCGGAAAAGCAATTCTCGGCCTTCATGAAACGCTTTATCTCTCTGGTTTTAGAGGACAAATGAAGAAAGAAATATTTGAAAAAGCCCTTTTAGCCGCGCTCGAAGTGAGGAAAAACGCCTACGCGCCTTATTCAAATTTCGCAGTAGGAGCGGCGATCGTCACTAACGACGGCACGATCTTCGCCGGAGTTAATGTTGAAAACTCATCTTTCGGAGCGACAAACTGCGCCGAAAGAACGGCACTTTTCTCGGCGGTAACAGCCGGACACCGCGATTTCGAGGCGATTTTCATTGCGTCTTCGCTCAACGGCAAAGCTGTTTTTCCATGCGGGATCTGCCGTCAGGTTTTAGCCGACTTCAACCCCGAAATGCGCGTGATCTTAGTCAACAGCGAAACAAAAAAAGTCGAGCAGGATCTCCTTTTATCCGATATTTTCCCCGGTGTTTTCGAATTTGGGAAATAATTTTGACAGAAAATCACCGCTAAATATGATTAGCAGTTTTTAAACCGTTTATGGTTATGTTTATTCAATTTTAATGGAGGAAATCATGTCACTTAAAGGAACAAGAACCGAAAAAAATCTTCTTACTTCTTTCGCAGGCGAGTCTCAGGCAAGAATGCGCTACAACTACTTCGCAAGCAAAGCTAAAAAGGACGGATTCGAGAAAATAGCTGTTATTTTTGAAGAAACTGCAAATCAGGAAAAAGAACACGCAAAAAGAATGTTCAAATTCCTTGAAGGCGGCGATGCTGAAATCACTGCAACTTATCCGGCTGGAATGATTTCCGACACACTCGCAAACCTCAAGGCTGCGGCTGCAGGCGAGCATGAGGAGTGGACTGAAGCTTATCCTGAATTCGCTCGTATCGCTGACGAAGAAGGCTTCCACGACATCGCCGAGATGTACAGAAAGATCGCCGTTGCAGAAAAGCACCACGAAGAAAGATACAACGCTTTCATAAAAGACCTTGAAGCAAGCGGAATGTTCGCAAAAGACCGCGAAGTCGTATGGCGCTGCCTCAACTGCGGATACATCCACGTCGGCAAAGAAGCTCCCGAAAAATGCCCCGCTTGCGAGCATCCTCAGGCTTACTTCGAAGTTCTCAACACGAACTGGTAGGAGTCTGAAATGACGAAAATGAACGAAGTCTACAAGTGCTCGATCTGCGGAAACATCGTCACAGTTTCGCACGAAGCGGGCGGAACACTTGTCTGCTGCGGAAAAGAAATGGATCTCATGCCTCTCAAAACGGCTGACCAGACGCTTGAAAAGCATGTTCCGGTAGTTGAAAAGACGGCGAACGGCATCAAAGTAACGGTTGGCTCGACGCCTCATCCGATGATGGACAACCACTACATCGAATGGATCGAAGTTCTCAAAGACGGTCTCGTTATGAGAAAGTATCTCAAACCGGGAGAAGCACCGAGCGCGGAATTCCCGATGGAATTTTCGGAAGACATCATTGCCCGTGAATACTGCAACATCCACGGACTCTGGGCAAATAAAAAATAGGAGATAAAATGTCGAATCTCAATGCAATAAAGATCAGCGAATCGGTCTACTGGGTAGGTGCGATCGACTGGAACATCCGCTATTTTCACGGCTATGCGACGCTGAAGGGAACGACCTACAACGCATATTTGGTGATGGCGGATAAGATCACCCTCATTGACGGAGTGAAAAAGGGATTTGAGTGCGAACTTCTTGAAAGGGTCGCTTCCGTCGTAGATCCGCAGAAGATCGAATACATCGTTTCGAACCACTCGGAACCCGACCACAGCGGTGGAATAGTAAAGATCGCCGAGATCGTTAAACCTGAAAAGATATTCGCTTCAAAAGGCGGCGTCAGGGCACTTGCGGCATACTATCCCGAACTTCAGGTCGAAGCAGTTGCAGACGGCGGAGAACTCAGTCTCGGCAACAGGACGCTGAAATTCATGGAAACGAAAATGCTCCACTGGCCCGACAGCATGTTCTCATACCTTGCCGAAGAAGAAGTCCTTTTCAGCCAGGACGCTTTCGGAATGCACCTTGCGACGAGCGAGCGCTTCGACGACGAGCTTCCGTGGTCACTTCTGGAAGAGATGTCCACCGGATACTACGCGAACATCATCACGCTCTACAGCCCCTTCGTTCAGAATCTGCTGAAGAAGGTCGCGGCAAGCGGACTCACCTTCAAAGTAGTCGCTCCCGACCACGGTCCTGTCTGGAGAAACATGGACAACTTCGTGAAAATGCTTGGTTTTTACGACAAATGGTCGGCAAGAAGAACTGACAAAAAAGCTGTCATCGTCTACGATTCGATGTGGCATTCGACTGAAAAAATGGCGCGTTACATCGAAGACGGCTTAGCGTCGCAGGGAATCAAAGTAAAATCACTTTTCATGCAGTCTTCCGACAGAAGCGAAGTCGCCACCGAAATGCTTGACGCATCGGCAGTGATCGCGGGCGCTCCGACGATAAACAACGAGATTTTCCCGTCGATGGCCGATGTTATGTGCTATCTCAAAGGGCTCAAGTTCAAAACGCCTTTGGCTGCGGCGTTCGGCTCTTACGGCTGGAGCGGCGAAAGCGTGAAATACCTCTCGCAGATGCTGACTGACATGGGCTGCGAAGTTGTAGGAAGCGTAAAATCGCTTTACGTTCCAAGTGATGAAGTTAAAAAACAGTGCTTCGACCTCGGTCGCGAGATCGGAGAAAAGATCAACAATAGAAACTAGGAGGAAACTATGGACAAGTATGTATGCGGAATCTGCGGTTATGTTTACGACCCCGAAAAAGGCGATCCCGACGGCGGAATCGCTCCCGGAACCCCTTTTGAAGCTATTCCCGAAGACTGGGTTTGCCCGGTTTGCGGAGTAAGCAAGGACAATTTCTCGAAAGAATAGTCTTTAAAAAATGACTTTCAATCCCGAAGATTCTTTTTTTATCATCCTCAACAAACAAAAAGGCTTTTCTTCTAACGGAGAACTTAACTTCCTGAAAAGACTGCTGAAAATCAAAAAGGCCGGTTTCTGCGGAACTCTTGACCCTTTAGCGAGCGGAGTTCTTGTAGTCGCGGTGAACAAGGCGACGAAACTCATTTCTTTAGCAACTGATTTCGACAAAGTTTATTCGGGAAGGATAAAGCTCGGTTTTACGAGCCCGAGTCTGGATCTGGGAACTGAACTCGTTGAGTCAGGCACTGTTCCCGAAGTTATCGACTGTAACGCAATAACTAAAAAATTTCAGGGAGTAATACAGCAGATCCCGCCAGTTTACAGTGCGCTCAAAATTGACGGCGAAAGGGCTTACAGGCTGGCGAGAAACGGAAAAACCCCCGAAATGAAAGCGAGGAATGTCGAAATAAAGTCGCTTGAGATCACACGAACCGCTCACGACGAGCTTTCGTTTTTTGTTAGATGCTCGAAAGGGACTTACATCCGCACTTTGGCAGGCGATATCGGCGAATTTTTAGGCTGCGGAGCAGTTCTCTCAGAACTCATCCGGCGCGAAGTAGGACCATTCAGACTTGAAAACGCCGTTTCGATGGAGGAACTCAAGGAAGATCCCGAAAACGTCTGCAAGGCAATCCTTTCAGTTCCTGAATTTTTATCTGGCAGAAACACCTGCACAGTTGACGAAGAAGGATTCAACTATCTCAGAAACGGCAATGAGATCAATAAGTTAAATCTTGATCTAAAAGAAGGGTTGAACCTTCTCAAATTCAAAGGAAAAGTCTTTCTGATAGTCGAAAAAAATGGGGAGAAAGTCTCTTATTTCGCGTTTGTGTAAAACGGAGTCAAATTGACAACTTTTTCCAAAAAATATAAGATTCCCTGCTTTCTGTGAGGTGAAAAATGGTTACTGAAACAATGATTGTTATCGCTCTCAGGCAGAAAAACTGGGAGGCTGCGGCTGAAATGGCACACGAGCTTGCCGGAAAAAAGCCGGAAAGCGAGATCGCGAAGATAGCTCCGGCGATAGAAAAGGCGGAAAAATCGCCTGATGCGGCATGGCTGCTTTCAATTTTTTCAGAAATAAAATGGCGCGAAATGAACGAGGTTGAAATATGAAAATTCTGCTTGTCGAAGGGCCTCTGCTGGACAAAATCGGTGAAAGGGAACCGCAGATTTACGGTAAAAAGGGAACACGCGAGAAACTGCTTTGTGCGTTTTACGAAAAGGCAAAGTCGCTCGGAGTTGAAACCGAAACCGTTTCAGAGTATTGCGAAGGTGAACTGGCAAAAATTCTGGCCAATGCAAAATGTGACGGGATCGTAATAAATCCGGGAGCTTATACTCATACTAGCGTTCTTTTGCGCGATGCTTTGCTCTGTTCGAAAATCCCTTTTGTCGAAGTACACTTGTCCAATATTTTCGCAAGAGAGGAATTCCGCAGAAAATCTTATCTCAGTGATGCCGCTGTCGGCGTTGTAACAGGCTTGGGAAGCGCGACTTATTCAGCTGCGCTTGAAGGACTTGTCAATAAGATCTCAACCGACAAAGAAACCGATCTGGGCTGAGCAGACTTCCACGCCGTCTACAAAAGCTGATGTTCTGCCTGTTCCGAATGAGTGACGGAACGAGATCATTTCAGCATGAAGTTCCATGGTGTCGCCGGGAACGACTTTTTTCCTGAAACGGACATTCTCTATTGATGTAAAATAAACTTTTTTTCCTTTAAGTTCAGGGGCGCTCAGAAGCAGGAATGCTCCGAGCTGCGCCATAGCTTCTATTATGAGGACTCCGGGCATGACCGGTTCGCCGGGGAAGTGACCTTTCAGAAAAGTTTCTTCACCGGTTATTTTTTTGAAACCTTTCGCGTGTTTGCCGGGCTCGGTTATTTCTGCTCCGTCAATCATCAGAAAGGGAGGTCTGTGCGGAATGATTTCCTGAATTTCATCTTTTGTCAGCATGAAATCCTCTATTTTTTGAGAATCATTGCTATGTAGCTAAGGTTTTTTTCTTCCGCGATGTCGAGAGCGGTTTTTCCGTCTTTTCCTGCGATGTTTCTGTCAGCTCCTTTTTCAAGAAGCGCTTTGACGATTTCGCTCATTCCGTTTTCCGTCGCATAAATAAGGGCGGTTTTGCCGTAGTCGTCGGTGATATTGAAATCCTGTTTGAATTTCGCGACCGATTTCACGAAACGCCTGTCTTTAGAAAGTATTGCGATCATCATGGCGGTTCTACCTTTCGCGTATTTGAAGTTAAAGTCGCCGAGAGCGCCGTTTTTGAGAAGTTCCTGTGCGAGCTGGATCTTGTTCGAAGCAAGACAGAACATTAAAATCGTGTAGCCTTTTTTATTTTTGAAATTGACATCGGCATTGTTTTCAAGCAGGAGTTTCAACATAGCCTTGTCGTTGTTCCTGATCGCTACGAAAATAGGCGGTTCGCCCGCTTCGTTCCTGAGATTCGGGTCAACGCCGCTTTTCAGCAGTTTCCTTGCTTTCGAAGTATTGCCTGTTTCAACGGCTATGATGAAATCATGCGGCCTGGTTTCGTAGGCTCCAAGCATTTTTATTATCTGCTTGTCGTGCCCTGTCATGGCGTAATTCAGGGCATTCATCCCTTTTTTGTCCTGCTCCATGACATCGGCTTTCGCTGCGATCGCCTTGTTGATAACATCCAAATTCCCGGCTTCGGCTGCATACATAAGAACTGTTTTACCTGAGTTGTCTTTCGCTCTGAGAGAGGCTTTCGAGCGGATCAGGATGTTTACGATTTTTTTGTTTTTCGACGAGAGGGCGTGCATCAAAGCTGTTTTTCCGTCAGGTCCGGCTATGTCTATTTTGACACCTTTCCTCAGAAAAACATCCAGCATGGCTATGTTTCCGCTGTTTACGACGGTGATGAAGAAAGGCCATCCATCGTCGTCGACTGCGTTTATGTTTGCTCCGGCCTTGAGCGCGTTGAGTGTCTTTTCGACATTCATCGACTGCACGGCGTAAAAAAGCTTGTTGTCGGCCTGAGTATCGGAAAATATGTCCAATGCAGGAAAGACAATCAGAAACAGAACAAATATCAGTTTTTTCAAAATAATTCTCCTTTACAAAACAGCTTTACCCGCCGTAAACATGTCAGTCGGTGACAATGAAGAACTCGACTCTTCTGTTCTTTACCATGTCGGGTTCAGTATCGCCGGTCGATACAGGTTCGCTTGAGCCGAAAGTTTTTGTCTGTATTCTTTTTGCTTCGACACCGTTTTTGATAAGCAGAGCCTTTACGGCATTGGCGCGTTTCTGAGCGTAAACCTTGTTCTCGTGCTTGTCTGTATGAGCTTCGATCCTGATTTTCAGCATGAAGTTTTTCGTCAGGATGAGAGCTACTTTCTCGATTTCGACAGGGTTCTGGATGTAATCGGACTCATGCAGGAAGTTAACGACATTAGGAAGTTTTTCGCCTGTTTTTTCAGCCGGCTGAGGTGCTGCGCTCTTAACCGGAGCTTTTTTCTTCGGAGCAACTTTCTTTTCCTTCTTTTCAGGTTTCTTTTCTTCCTGTTTCGGCTGCTCGGCAGGTTTCTCATCCTGTTTCTTCTGAAGTTTTTTGACAGTTTTTTCGCCTTCTTCTTTCGGCGGAAGGACATTCATGTTCCAGGAAATTCCGGCGTAGATGCGGAATTGCGGAACTCCTGCCGCATCGCCGAAACCGCCGAATGCGCCGGCCATGACATCAATGTTTACAGGAGTTTTGACGCGTACGCCGCCGCCGATTTCGATGTTGTCCTGAGCATCGTTCTTGAAAGGTGATTCTATCGAGGTCGCGGAATGGAACTCTGCGTTTACATCAAGCAGATTTTCTATGGCGTGGACATTGAGTGCGAGTTTGAGGCCGAACTCATCGTCAAATTTCGACGATGCGAAAGTTTGTTTCGGAAGAACATGGTAAAAAAGGTTGAGAGCCGCGTCGATCCATTTCGACTGCGTTCCCAAAGCGATTGCCGGCCGGAAAGTGAACTGGTTGCTGCCAAGAGCAGAGTGGATCTCTCTTCCTGTAGGAGCTGTGACTTCGGTGATTACCGACATCGAAAGGTGTTTGTCGAACAGGCTGAAAAGCTGGAAACGCGGAACAAGTCTAAGATCGCCGACACCGGCAGCCGCAAGCGAATCTTTTTTGTTCCAGCCGTCGCCGTTTTCAAAAAATATCACCGGAAGCGAAATGCCGAGATCGAACCATTTCACAACGCTGTATGAAATCGATATGTCGGAAGCAAGCTGGTTTTTGATAACTTTGTTACCGCCTGAGACCGTAAGAGGTTCATGCTGAAAATTCAGAATGAAATCAACGCCAAGCAAGCCTTCTTCAAGCCCTTCCGAGCCGTAGACCGTTAAAAATCCGTCGGAAAAAGGCGATGTCTTGAATCTGTTGCCGTCCAGTGCGAAATCAGCGTAAAGATTCGATATCAAAAGCAGTATTATTGAAGAAAAAAGAACAATTTTGTTTAATTTCATTTTATCCTCCTAATAAATATTGCCGACAAGGCCGACGGTTTGTTTGACTTCCTTTATTGTTTCAACCGCGGTTTCACGCGCTTTTGCGCTCCCTTCCGCGATAACTTTTTTTACATAATCCATGTTTTTTTCAAGCTCGGCGCGTTTTGCCCGCATCGGATCGAAAAATTCGTGAACTGCCGTCAGAAGCTCTTTTTTTGCGTGACCGTAACCGTATCCGCCGGCTGAAAGTCTGTCAGCCATTTCTTTGGCTTTGTCAGCGGAAACTATCAGCTTGTAAATGTTGTAGACATTGCATTTTTCTGGATCTTTTGGCTCTTCAAGCGGAGTGGAGTCGGTGACGATCCCCATGATCTGTTTTTTCAGGACAGGATCAGGAGCAAACATTTCGATCGTGTTGCCGTAGCTTTTCGACATTTTCTGCCCGTCTGTTCCTGGAACGACTGCAACATTTTCCGGAATGACCGGTTCAGGAATTACAAAAAGTTCCTTCTGGTAGAAAAGATTGAATTTTTCGGCGATATCCCGGGCGATTTCGACATGCTGTTTCTGGTCTTTGCCGACAGGAACGATGTTCGATTTGTAAAGCAGGATGTCGGCTGTCATAAGCAGCGGATAGTAGAAAAGTCCGACATTGATGAGTTCGCCTTTTGCCGTTTTTTCCTTGTAGCTGTGGGCACGCTGCATGAGCCCCATCGGTGTGTAGTTGCCGAGAATGAAAGCAAGCTCCGCGACTTCCGGGACAAGCGACTGCAGGAAGATCACGCTTTTATTCGGATCAAGCCCGAAAGCGAGGTAGTCAAGAACGATATTCCATGTGTTTTCGGTAAGTTTCGCCGGATCAGGAAGAGTGTTCAGAGTGTGGTAATCGGCTATGAAATAAAAACCTTCATAATTTTTTCCCTGCATGATCTCGAACTGGCGCGCCGCACCGAAATAATTTCCCAGATGCAGTGTGCCGGTCGGTTTTATCCCCGATAAAGCTCTCATTTTTCCCCCGTAAAATTTTAACCGCCGAATGAGGGTTCCCAAACGGCATTTATTGAAAAAGTTATATAGTTAGATTCGTTATACATAAAGTTCCCGTAAATTCCTCCCGCGCCAGGTTTGTAAAAGGCCAGAGATATGGTTTTTGTCGTCGTGAACCATGTCAGTTCCTTGCTGAAAGAGATGTTGTTGAATCCGATTCCGGCGCGAAGCCACGAATATCTGAACTCAAAACCGGTATAAAAATCGAAACCTTTCAGTGTCGTACGCTTGTTGGGAAATTTCTCCCGTCCCTGCTGCAGGTGATACTGCCAGCCGTTGTTGATGAAAAACATGTTTTTAATGTTGATTTCTGCGTTCCAGCTCAGTTTTCTCGGAATGTCGCGGCCGTAAAAAGTCCAGACATCAAGCGCAGCGAAACCTAAATTGATGAAATTCGTTATCTTGCCTGTGATTCCGATATCGAAAGAGTGGGAGTTTGTGTCCTTATTCTGTGTTGGCTCGAATTCTCCGATGTAATTGTTCATGTTTATTCCGCCGAAAATGTGTTCCGGCCAGATCGGGAAAGCGAAATTTGTCTTGATGTGGTGAAGCCCGTAGTTATAAGAATACATGATTCCGCCTGCGACGACAGAGGTGCTCGAATCGCTGACAGAAACCGACATCGCCTCGACAAACTGGTAAAGCGCAGTTACGCTGAACATTTTGTTGAGCATTATCGCTGCAGGATTCATCACGAAATGGGCATTGTGACTGAGCAGTGCGCCGCAGCCTTTGCCGCAGTTCTGCGTATCGATCGCGTGTCTGAGTTCACGCGAGCGGTTGCCCCAGGATGTGTCTGAAACAGGAGCTAACGGATCCTCGTCATACCAGTTTTCGTTTTCCGCGTGAAGGACTGGAACGATCAGAAGAATAGCGATAATGAAAAATATTTTTCGTCTGCAGATAAAGTCCAATTAAAGTCTCCTTTTAGAGATGCTGTTTCCACTATGAAAAGTCCGAGCCCGGCTCCCGGTCCCGTTTTTCTTTTGACAAAAGGCTGCGCCAGGAAGTCTTTGAGAGTTCCGGCATTCTGTTTTATGAAAGGCGTTTCGGTGTAATCGTTTCTGAAAACGATCTCTTTTTCGCTCACGATACTCAGGATAAATTCTCCGTTTCCGTGAGTTTTCCAGTTCATGATGATTTCGTCAACTGCTGTGTCTACAAGAAATCTGTTCTTTATCGAATCTATCGAAAGGTAGTTCCTGTTTTCGATCGCAGCATTGAGTCCGAGTCTGCGGCATCTGGCGTTGATGTTGCAGATGAATTCGTTGAAACTGTAAGGATTATCAGTGTTTTCCGCAGAATTTACGATCCTTCCGAGAATTCCAAGCTGTTTGCCTAAGCGTATCCCTCTTGCGACTCTTGCCGCGACAGCATCGTCGTCAAGATATTCCAAGTGTTCGAAAGGAGTGAGAATATTGACGATTTCGTGGCCGGTTTTTATCAGAAAATCTCTGTTTACGGTATTTTCAAGCATTTCACTGTTCATTTGAAAAACCTCTCACAGCGATTTTCGTGTTGTTCATAAACTTTGAAACAGAAAGTGAAACCTGTTCCCGCGACCGGCTGTCAGAGCCTCCGTAAATCAATGTGATTCTTGAGGAATCAGCCGGGACGATGCCGAATGTCGAGTCAACGGAGATCCATTTTCCGTCTGCGAAAACCTCATTCCAGTTGTGGAAGAAAAATTCTCCTTTCGGGGTCAGGACGACGCCGTAGACCATTTTGGCCGGAATTCCTGCGGCACGCGCCAGAGCAGCGAAAAGTGCCGAATGTTCAGTGCAGTCACCACTTTTATTGCGCAGAACTTCGCTTGCCGAAAGCATCAGATGGCGGTAGTCTTTGTTTTTTACATGTTTGTATACAAATTTCGCGATCCGTTTTGTCATTTCATTCTGATTCGGAGCTCCCGCAACGATTTTTTGCGCCGCACGGACGATCTCAGGATTTGAACTGTCTTCAATGATGTTCGGTGAAATGTCTGAAAATCCGGGCTTTTCGTTACAGCCGGCTGCGTCATTCATGACTGTCACCGTACCGTTTTCATTTTTTTTCTGAAAACATGTTTTCGGAATCTCGGAGAAATGCGGGCTTTCAACCGTGAAAACGGTTTTAGCAGTTTTCCGCGGATATTTTACAGAAATTCCGCTGTTGAAAATTTTTGAAGTTTCAAGCAGGTCTGTTTTTTTCTCGTTTGCCTGGACCGTCGGCTGCAGCGGTGCGCCGCGCAGATTGTAGACCTGCATTCCGTTCAGCATTTCGGAACGGATGACCGTTTTGCCGGAAAGCGTGTATTTTATCGGGACACCTTGAAAGTTGACTGTGACCGAAAGCGTTCCGTCTGCGTTTTTTAAAGCTGAATATGAAATTTCGTTTTCGGTAAGGCTTTCTTCAGAAATTATTGAGGTTTTTCCTCCTTTCAGAAAGTTTTCCTCATTCAGTTTGCGGAAAATGACTGCGAAAAATGTTGTTCCTTCGTTCAGATCAAAAGAGGAATTCTCGCTTACGCCGTTTTTTGTTATCTTGGTGAGGAAAATTCCGTTTTCATTTTTTCCTTCCAAAATGGTCTCGGAGCCTAACTCTGAAATTTTAGCTTTTATTTTAAGGGGTTTGAACGTTTTGCAATCAACGGCAAGCGATGTGTTCGAGCCGACTGACAGAGAGAAGCCGCCACGTTCGATCTTTATTTCGTCAACGGATTTCAGAGAGAGTTCGCAATTCCCGTCCGGAGTGTTTTTTTCTTCCCATGTCTGAGTGCTTTTTCCTATGTTGTCGCCGGCCATGGAAATGTCGTATATGTTTGTTTCGGCAGCGGCCGAAAGCGAAAAAAGTACAAATAAAGCGAACCAGAAACACTTTTTCATTGAGCTCCTCACCAAAAAGCCGCTTATTATCTGATAAAAACAAATTAAAAGCAAAAAAAAGTGTGTTTTTAAGACAATTTTCAAAAACATGTGTTCCGGCGGGCGGCCTGAATGAAAATCCGCACTCTCTGACGCATTGACAACAACTGCTTCAATGCGTATATTCGGGCGGTTTTTGTTTTTAGGTTTTGATGGCTGAAAAACTTCTTTTCATAAATCCGTTCGTCGAAGATTTCACGGCTTACAACCTCTGGGCTGCACCGCTCGGGCTTTTCAGGATCATGGAGCATCACGAAAATATCGGCGATGAGGTGACTTACCTCGATTTTCTGGACGGTTCTTTCGTCGGGGATGATGCTGCGGTTCCGCCTGTTTACCGCACCTGGGAGCGGCATACATACTGGAAACGCGAGATTGCAAAACCCGCTGTCCTGAAGATGATCCCGCGGAAATATTACCGTTTCGGAGCGAATGACGATACCGTCAGAAAAGTGCTTTCCGAAGTCGGCAAACCCGATAAAATTTATATTTCTACCGGGATGACATACTGGTATAGATCGGTTTTGAAAATGATCGCTTTTGTCCGAGAAATTTTCGGGAATGTCGAGATAAATGTCGGCGGGATTTCGGCGATCCTGATGCCTGAAATTTTTGAAGGCGAAAATGTCTCTGTCAACACTGGAAAAGCCGGGATTCCTGAAAATATTACCGGAACAGGTATGAGTTATCTCAAAAACCTCAGATTCTTTCCGGCGAACCTGATCGAAGGCTGTCCGAACAGATGTCCTTACTGTTCAAGCGTGATTTTCAATCCGAAAGTTTCATACAAAGATGTCGCGGTTCTTGCCGAAAACCTTGAAAAATGGCATGCGGAGACCGGACACTGCGATGTCGCTTTCTACGACGACGCCCTTCTTCTGCGCAATGGCGGGATGCTCCGTGATTTTTTGGACAGACTTCCGTCAGATATCTACAGATTTCACACTCCGAACGGTCTGCATCTGCGTGAAATCGATGAAAATTTGTGCATGTGTCTCGAAAAATATAATTTTCCGCAGCTCCGTTTCGGTTTTGAAACCGCATTTTCACGCTACGAAGACAAAACTTCGCTCAACCAGCTGAAATCGGTCGTGAAAATGCTGAAAGACCACGGTTTTACGAGCGAAAGGATAGGGGTCTACCTTCTTTGCGGACTTCCGGGGCAGACAGTTGATGAGGTCGATAAAACTATCGAAATCGTTGCTGAAATCGGCGCAAGGCCCTATCTTAACGAATATTCTCCTGTTCCGAAAACCAGACTTTTTGAAGAACATTTCAAGGAAAGCAGACTTGACTTCAAGAGCGAGCCGCTTTATCAGAACAACTCTGTTTCCGCGTGGCGCAGCCCTGTTTTTACTCCGGAAGTCGTGAAAAAACTCAAAGACAAACTTACCGGAATCTATTCTAAAAAATAAAAAACATGCTAGAACATGCTTTTTGTCATTAAATCATTATATTTATATTTGTATTCGGAGAAATTTTAAATTTATATTTGACAAAATATTTTTTTAAAGTAATTGATAATTGTTGTTGTGTTTTTTTATGGTGGTGATATGCGAGGGTTTTGTTTTGTTGCTATTATTGTTTTATTGTGTTCATGTTCTCAAAAAGGATTGACTGAATATGATCTTCCCGAAGAGTGCGGCGGAAAATGTGAGATCGCGGATGACGCGAATTCTTTTTATGACGCACTTGTCAATTCGGCAGCTGCATTTTCAAACTGTGTCTGTCTGGGAAGCGGTGTTTTCGAAGCTGATGCAAGAGTTGGAAAGAGTTTGAAGATAATCGGCAGAAAGGACGGTTCTTCCTATCTTAAAAATCTTATTGTCTCTGACGCGCGGGATGTTTTTCTGCATGATTTTTCATTTAAGGGATTGTTTTTGTCTTCTGCCGCTTTATCGATTTCGGGTAGTTCGGTAGAAATAGACAATGTTTCTTTTTCCGATATTTCGGCTGCTTCTGTTTCCGGCGGGCGAGGAATCGTTATTTCGGGGAATGCGTCTGAAGTGGTGATCAAAAATTCAAAAATAGAGAAAACTGACGGAACAGGCATTCTGATAAACGGTCCCCACAAAGTCTCGCTTGAGAATGTCGCTTTGTCGCAATGCGGTTTTGCCGGTGTCTGGGTGCAGAACAGAAGCATGAAAAGCGGTTCGCTTTCGGTGGAAAACAGCACTTTTGCAGGGAACGGAGCTGTCGCGCTTGAAATTCTGGGCGATACGGTTCTAAAAGTATCGGACAGTGTTGTTTCCGACATAAAAAAGCGCGAGATGATGCTTGAAAGCGTAGGGGACGGTATTGTCGTTAAAAACCGCTTACTGTCGGAAAAAGATTCGGTCGTTGTCAGCAATACCTCGATCGAGAATTTTAGTCGTGCCGGAATAATTCTTGACGGCAACGATAGTATAAGTCAGGTCAAGGCAAGCTTCAGCGATCTTTCGATTTCTTCGGACCGGGGCTCTTTCGGTCTTGTTGTACAGAACGGTGTCGAAAATCCAGCTTTGCGCGAAGGAATAGTTCTTAATGATTTTTCTTCCAGTGACGGAAAGCTGGATGAAGCTCTTTTTATAATTGATGATTTTTTTGAAATACAATGATTTTTGTTATCTTTTTTATTGTACTTTTCGCGTTTTCATGCGGTGAATCCGGCACAGGCCGGGAATATGCAGGGGAAGATTATTCTCCCGGGGAAGGAAGCCCGGCAGAGACAGACTGCAGTGAAAAAGAAATTTTTTATTCAAAGCCTGCTCTTCCTGATGAACCTGAGGTAAATGTGCCCGTGGCGTATAATGAAAATCAGAAATGTATGCCTCTGCCTGAAGCGGAAAACGGAAAAATCGTTTTGGGAAGCGGCTGTTTTTCAGGTTGCATAAAAGTCGAAAAGCGTCTTGCAATAGTCGGAAAAGGTGCTGAAAATACAGCGATTTTTTGTGACGATGAAGAGAAAGGCGCCGTCATCGAAGTTGCCGGAAATGCGGAACTGAGTTTGGAAAATCTCTCTCTGCGCGGAAAAACGCGTTGCCTGACCGGGGCTGACAACAGTATGACAAGTGTTAAAAATTCCAATTTGTCGCACTGCACGAAAGGGGGGATCAACATCTGTCAGGACGGGGCAGGATGCAGAGCCGTTCTTTCGGTCGAAAACAGTTTTATCGGCGATATCGATGAGGCGGCTTCAGGCATAAGTTACGGGATTTCTTTCGGAAACGGCACATTGAACATTTCAGGGAGCGAAATTTCCGGAATGAATTCATTCGGAGTCGCTGTCTGGGGCGAAACTGGCGAAAAAAATGAAATCAATATCGAAAATTCAATTATTTCCAGTGTTTATGGCGGTATCCGCAGCTATGAAGGGCATGGTTTATATGCGGAGAATTCCGCAAATATTACAATAAGGAACAGTTCTGTTTCCGATACTGCGACATCGTTTGTTTTTTTGAGTGCGGATGAAGGGGAAATTAAATTGCAGCTGATTGATTTTATTGCCGAAAATATGCTGGAAACCAATGAAGAGCAGGGCGGTGTGGTGCTTGACGGAAAAGTTTACGCTTTTTTTGAAAGAGTCCGCATAGAAAAGAGCCGCGGTAACGGAATTTTTTTGCGCGGATCTTCGCTTAATGGAAAAGATCTGACAATAAAATCAATAACTTCAGATGGTCTTGGCAATAATGGTTTTGGTATGCAGCTTCTTGAGGGAAGCGAAAGTTCCATAAAAAATCTTTCGGTTGTTTCAGCGGAAAAGGCAGGTCTGCTTCTGGACGGAAATTGCCGCGCGGATATAGACGGTTTTGAGATCGTTTCGACAAAATCTGATTCTTTGTCTGGCGAATTCGGCGTCGGGGCAGGTGTTCAGGATGGAGCGGAACTTTCGGCAAGGAACGGTGTTTTTTCAGCTAACAGAGAATCGGGGGTTCTGGTTATAGGCGCTGATGTTTCTTTGAAAAATGTCGAAATAAAAGGAACGAAGCCTCGTGAATGCAGCAAGGCGAAAAAATGTGTTTTCGCGCCGGATACCGATTTTGGTCACGGAATTTCGCTTTATTCTTTGTCGATTCTCCGTTTCGATGCGCTTGCTCTTTCCGGCAACAACAACGGACTTAATGTGGAAAATTCCGAAATTTTTTCTTCCGGTGCAGGGGACATTTTTTTCAATAGAAACACAACGGCTGTAAATGCATGGAATATCAATGATTGGGATAAGCTTGAAAGAAATCTTTCCAATTCGTCTTTTTGTGAGAACGAAACTGTTTTTACAGCCGATCTTCAGCCTGTAAGAGAGGGCTTATGAGTGATTTTCAGCTTCTGACATAGTGCGGCATTTCAAAGGGAATCACCATTGAAATTTCGACGAGGCCGCCGATTTCGCCGTTTTCTTTGTACCACGGAGCCTGGTAAATCATCTTTTTTCTGCCGTTTTTTTCGATCGTGTAGACATTTGAATGATCGTTTTTCATCATGTCGTGCATGATGTCGATAGAACGCTGCTGATGGCACTTCATAAGGTTTTCGCCGATCATGCTTCTGCCGCCTGAAAGGGCGTTGCATGCCGCCTCGTTCATATCAAGAATGTTTCCTTCGGTATCCATGACGGTTATTGCCGCACCGAATTTGTCGACCCACTCTCTGAACATTTTTCCCTCCTATATTTCACATGGAATTCTTGTGCAGGTGCCGCTTGCGGAGCTGCCTGACGACGGCGTGCAGGTGTAGTTTGCCGCTTTGCAGTCGGATATGTTTAAACACTCCAGGCTGCCGCAGTAACTGCCACTGCCTGAAGAGTTTGTTTTGCAAATCATGCCGGGACCGCATTGTTCATTGGAGAAACAGCTTCTCATGCAGTAGCCGGAAATGCAGGAGACAGGGTCGTTTTCGTCAACGGCAGGACAATCTGAATTATAGGTGCATCCTTCGCATCTGCCGGAAGGAAGTCTTGGCGAGCAGTTGAGTCCTCCGCAGTCTGAATTTTCGGCACAGAAGAAATTGATTTCGGTTTTGTCCGCGCAGTAACCGTTCTGGCAGACGAAGCCAGTGGGACATTTTTTTACGGTTTTGGGAACGCACTTTCCGTCTTTTTCGACTGTTCCCTCGTCACATTCGCATGTCGGAACACCGAGTTTTATTTCGCATTTTGTTCTGTTTATATCTTTGCACGGATTCTGGCTGCAGCTTGAAACGCATTTACCGTTTATGCAGGCTTCTCCCGCATTCGGGCAGGTTCCGTGCGGATTTGTCTCGGAGCAGGCAGTCTCGTGGCACTCGAGCCTGTTGCAGTATCCGTAGCCCTCTTCACCCATCTTGCAGACAGTTCCGCCGAAGCAGTCTTCGTTGCTGTAGCACTTTTTCTGACCGCAGTAGCCGAGTGAAGTGCATTTTCCGTAAGGACAGTCGTTGTCGCTGTCGCACATCAGAGCGCATGTTCCGAAATTCTCCATGCACTGCGTGTTTCCCGGGCAGTCGCTGTTGCTGCTGCATCCCATACAGACTCCGCCGGCAGCTCCAGGAGAGGCGCAGTAGGTAGTTGCGCTTTCGTTAAATTCGCGGCAGTCGCTGTCTTTGATGCACTGCTCGTTGCTGAGATCCTGCGGAAGGCAGTATCCCCTGAGGCACTGCATGTTGTTCGGACAGACATCGTAAACTATCAGATTGCACTTTCCGGTTTCGTCCTCCGTGAAATTTTCATTGCATTCACAGTGGTAACCGGCTTCGCTGTTATCTGCTACACACTTGTTTTTGTTGAGATTTTTGCAAGGTTTTGTTTTGCACGGGTTATTGGTGCTCATAACGCATTCGTCTCCCGACATTTCATAGCCGGTGTCGCATTTGCAGGTTCCGTTTACATTTGTCGAATTCAGCGGACAGCACTTTCCGTTACTCATCTGTAGCGGGCTTTCGCACTGGCAGAATGGTTCGTCGTTTTTTGTGGTACATGTGCTGTTTTCAGGGCATGTATATCCTGCACAGCGGTCTTTTATGCAGGTTCCCTGCTGGCAGATGTAGTCTCCTTTGCAGTATCCGTTGAGACCTTCGATCGTATTTTCGGTGCACTGTGCGACGCATTTTCCTGCTTCTTCTTCAGGTTCGACATAATAAGTGTCGCATACGCATTTCCCGCCTTTGTTTGATGAGTGAGCCTGACAGCAGAGACCGTCGTAGGAGTAGTAAGACGCATCGCATTCGCAGGTATATGATGTACCGTTGTTTTCCGGCATGCATCTTGACTTGTGCGCGGCGCGGTTTTCTTCGGTATCGCACGGATTGGGCGAGCAGATCCCGCTTTCGGCCGTGTCGGAATCGCCTGTTTCTGAATCGCTGTCATCCGGCGTCGTGCCTGAATCGTTGTTGTTCTCAGGGTCGTTGTCTGCCGTAGCATTGTCTGAATCTGTTTCTGCCGGCTCCGTGTCGGTTTTTTCGCTGTCAGAATCCTGGATTTCAGACTCGTTGCCGTCAGAATCATTCACCTCTTTTTTGTCGGAATTTCCTGATGAGCATGCAAAGCAAAAGAGCATTGCAAAAAATAAAATAGAGAATTTTTTCATTTTATACCTCCGTTAAAAGTTTTAACAAATTCAACCACTTTTTCTACAGCATTTCTGACTTTTCCTTCGTCCGGCCCTTCCGCCATGACACGCATTACGGGCTCTGTTCCGCTGTAACGGACGAGCATTCTGCCGCCGCCGAGTTGCGCTTCCTGCGATTTTATCAGTTCGATAAGTCCGGGAATTCTGTCGATTGGCGTTTTTTCCTTTACTTTGACTTTTGCCTGGATCTGCGGAAAAAGCTCGATCTCATCAGCAAGAACCGAGAGTTTTATGCCGCTTTCGTGCAGGATTTCAAGGAGCATTAGCGAGGCCACAATGCCGTCGCCTGTCGGATTTATCTCTGTTATGATCAGGTGTCCGCTGTTTTCTCCGGCGAAACTCAGCCCTTTTTCATTGATTCTTTCAACAAGATAGCGGTCGCCGACATTTGTTCTTTCGAGTGCGATCCCCTTGTTTTTGAGGTGTTTTTCAAGCCCCGCGTTGCTCATGACCGTGACAGCGACTGAATTGTGAGCAAGCTTGCCTTTATTACTCAAAAATTCGGCGATTATCCCGATGATTTTGTCGCCGTCAATAACTCTGCCGAGCTCGTCGACCGTGATCAGCCTGTCGCCGTCGCCGTCAAAAGCGAAACCGATATCGCACTTATTTTCCAGAATTTTCGGAGCAAGGTTTTCCGGGTGGAGAGCACCGCAGTTTTCGTTTATGTTTATGCCGTTGGAAGTTGTAGAAAAGAAAAATTTCTCCATTTTTTCAAACGAACTGAAAATTTTTTCCGCGATTTTTGCCGTTGCGCCGTTTGCACAGTCGATGCATACTTTGAAGCTTGAATCCTTGAGCGTTTCAAAGCGTTTCGCAATTCTTGCAATATATTCGTAAGTCGGATTTTCCGCGTTTTCAAGCGTTCCGATCGTTTTTCCGGTTTTATTTTCCGAGCTGTTTGTGAAAAGTATTTCCTCGATTTCGATTTCTTCACCGTCGTTGAGTTTTTCCCCTTTTTCGTTGAAAATTTTGATTCCGTTGTCGTCAAAAGGGTTGTGGCTTGCCGAAATCACAATGCCGAAATCACAGCGGTTCGTCCGGACAAAATCGCTGACGAGCGGAGTTGAAACGATACCGAGATTTATGACATTTCCGCCTGCCGCCATGATTCCTGCCGAAACTGAGGAGTTGAGCATGTCTGACGAAATGCGTGTGTCAGTTCCGATCGCCGCGGTAATTTTTTTTGTCGGATTCTTCCTTTGGAACCATGTGGTTATTGCTTTTCCGATCGAAACAGCCGATTCGGGCGTAAGCGGATAAACATTGGCTTTTGTTCTGATTCCGTCTGTTCCGAAAATCTTTTTTTCTGCCATTTTTCCCTCTTTTAATTTAAATTATTCCTTGTTTTTAGCGCATTTATTGCTGCACTTGCGGAAAATCCGCGCGATATGAGTTTTTGAAACAGTTTTTCCTTTTCGCAGTTCCCCAATTTTAAGATAACTTTTTCAGCTGCCGCACATTCTTCTTCAAAAGGGTAGAATTCGGCTAAATTTTTTGATGAAATGAGAGATGCACACCCTTTTTCAAAAAGTTTCTGCTTTAAATAGTTGATCCCTTTTCCTTTTGCCGAAATTTCCGCGACATATTTCCGGAGAACTTTTTCATCATCAAGATAGTTGAATTTATTTAGCTTTTCTATAACTTCCGTCACTTCTTCCAAAGTTGCACCCTTGTCAAAAATTTTCTGCCTGATTTCATCTGTGAAATAATCTCTTCTCGCAAGAAGCCTGCACGCGAAATCAAAAAATTTTGTGACTGAGTCCATTATTACTCTTACAAAAATTTATATTTTCCCTTTCCCTGCCCTGCAACAGGGGCAATCAGCTGCAATTCCTCGTGAAGTCGCCTGATATAAGTTGTTGCGGTAACTTCCGAGCAATGAAGAATTTGAACAATCTGGGAATTGCCGAAAATCTCCGTTCCCAAGCTGTCGTAAATCAAAGCCATATTCCGTTTTATCTTTTCTGCGTATCCGGAATGTGCGATCCGATTCTTGATTTCTTTGGTTTTGTTCTCAATCCAAAGTTTTTCTTTTGGTTTGGTGCCGTTTTTGATTCCATAATACTCTTCATTCACTGGAATCACTACCGAAGTGATGTTCTCGTTTCCGTCAAATACTTTGTAATAAAGCTGCGGCGAACCGTTATCTTCAAGCGACTTTTTCGCCTCGCCGATTCCTGTGCCGAAAGATTCAATAATTCCGAGCTGTTTGAACATATCCCTTATTTCGGGATTTTCCGTGTCGCGCTCGCTGAAAAAGCTCCTTTCGTTCAAATCGCTGATTTTCAAAGGCGGAAGCGGCTTGTTGTAGTTGACGATGTTGATTTCTTTTTCGGAAACATAAATCTGGATCGCCTTCCCGTTCTCGTAATTGTTGTGAACCAACGCGTTTGCAACAAGTTCTTCGACCGCCGTGAAAGTGAAGTTCGCGACTTTTCTGTTTTCAGCCTTGTTCTCCTCCCTGACGGTCAGCGTATTCAGAAAATGGTCACTTATATATTCGACAGCCATGCGGTACTGCTTCCAGAGCGGCCCTTTGAAAAGCCTCGATTCCATTTTTCTTTTTGTCCCGAACATATCGACGATCATTTCGATGTATGAATACGGAATAAATTTTTCAGGATTTGCCGCAAACATAAGAACTGCATAGTTTTTCACCCTTTTTCCGGCAGGATCATTTCTGTCGAGCAGCCGGAGTGTCCTGCACATTTCAATTTTATCCAGATTTACGGAAATTGTTCTGTCGCTGGCCGAAGCAAAGTATTCGCGCATAAAATCGCCGTCCAAGTCGTCAATCGCGGCATCTGTGCTTGAAATTGAAGTGAAATGAAAATTGGAGAATTTACGTAGAAGATCGTATTCTTCGTCAACTTTTGCAAGCTTAGTCTCAGCCTCGATTCTGACATAACGCCCGGCTTTCAGATTGATTTTTCTGTCACGCTCGGCTTTATCGCTCACCATGAATGGACCGCCTGTCTGTCTTGGAACGACAAGCAGAATGTAAGGTTTTCCATCAAGTTCGTTCGTTATCAGGCTGTATGCGACATTCGGATGCAGAAACGAGCGGAGAGAATTCAGCAGATTCTTTGTTTTTTCGATAAATCCACGAGGAATCCCTTTCAGCGGAAGGCGCGGAACAGCCTTTTCACCGTCTGAGTCCGCTTCCTCGACACCGATAAAAATATATTGGATATCGTTGTCGTAGTAGTTATTACCGTAAGCGCAGATCGTTTTCAGTATTTTGTCCAGCTGATTAGCCGATGCTTTGTATTCGATAAAGGAACACTCCGGCATTCTGCCTTTCAAAATCTCGTTGGCCTGTTTTTTTATTCTTTCGTAATCTATGCTTTTCTCCATCGCAAACCAAAGTTTTTATACATCAAACCAAAGTTTTTATACATCAAACCAAAGTTTTTGTCAAGCAAACCAAAGTTTTTTGCTCAGAGCAAGTTTTGTCTGCAATTTCAGAAAAACTGCTTAGTTGATGGAACCAAGCCCCAGTTCTTCGGAATATTCTTTCATTCCTTCGAGAACTATCGTGATGAAATCTTCGAGCGAAAGGGGAAAATTTTCGGTCGCGGTCGCGATCTGTTCTCGGTTTGCGCCTGCTGCGAAACGCTTTTCCTTGAAGCGTTTCATGACAAAACCCATATCGAGAAAATGGATGTTTTTCGTTGGTGACATCAGAACGCATGCGGTGATGAAACCGGTCGTCGGATCGACTGCGTAAAGCGCTTTTCCCATATTCGTAGTTGCCGGAACATTGCCGGAATGCATGACTATCGCGTCAAGGATCTCGCTGTCGTCAAAACCCTGTTTCCGCAGGATTTCGCCTGTGAGAAGCCCGTGTTTCGGAAAGTTGTCCTTGGTTTCTTCGTAGTCGAGATCGTGGAGAAGCCCAGACATCGCCCATCTTTCTTCGTCTTTCTCGCCTAAGAACTGAGCCATTTTTCTCATTCCGGCTTCGACTGCGATGCTGTGTTTTATGAGATTTTTGTTCGGCAGATGCTGAGACAAAAGTTCAAGCGCCTCGTTTCTATTCATCGTCTTCCTCGTCTTTTTTAAATGGTAAAGAGTCTTTCGCGGCCTGATTCGATGCGGCTAGGATCACATTTTTCCTCGATTTTTTCCGCTCTTCGATTTTGTGCTTTGATTCGCATTCCTTGCACCAAATTTTTCCGTTTTCCCTTTTGGGAGCATAGAACGCGTGCCTGAATTCGCCGCAGATGTCGCAGATGAAATCAAACATATATTTTTCATTTTTCGGGTCGAAAACCTTTTTGATTTTTCCCTCTTTCCTGCTTTTGTGCATCTCTTTCAGGCAATCGTCGCAGTAGTAGTCACGGTGACCGTCCGCAACGAACGAGACGAAATACTCTTTCCCGCACTTCGCGCATATAACTTTTGTCGATGTGAGTGTCTTTTTCTCCTTTTTCACGGGATCCTCCAATCAAAAAAAACGGCAAATAATACGGATTTTTCAAAAATCGGCAAGGGAATTTTGATAAAGAGCATGTTTGTTCCGGCAATTTTTGCAAGAACATTGCATAAATGGATTCTTGAATATATAACGGAACGAAGATAAATGTTTTTTTATTCAAGGAGCTGAAAAATGACGGTTTTTGATTCAATTATTCTGGGGATCCTGCAGGGGCTCACCGAGTTTCTGCCGGTAAGCTCGTCGGGACACCTGGTTCTCGTGGAAAAACTGCTCGGACACAAGGATGTACCGCTTCTTTACGACATTCTGCTGCATGTGGCGTCGCTTTTTGCAGTCTTCATTTTCTTCCGGAAAAAACTTTTCAACCTTGCCAAAGAATGCGCTTCATTCAAATTCAACAAGTCGCACAAGTATGTTCTGATGATCCTCGCGGCGACGATCGTGACTACTGCGATGCTTTTCATGACGAAGCCGATGCTTGAATCCATCAAGTCACAGCCGGTTTATCTCACTATCGCGTTCGCTTTCACGGCGATCCTGCTGCTTCTTGCTCAGTCTTTCTTCAAAAAGGCTGTTCCCGACAAAGAGATCACCCTTAAAGACGCCCTTTTCATCGGCTTTTTCCAGGGAATAGCGGTCCTTCCCGGCGTTTCGCGTTCAGGTTCTACGATAACAGGTGCGCTTTTCAGAAAAATTCCCGCCGCGGAAGCTGTGGAATTCTCGTTTATGCTTGCGATCCCCGCGATTTTAGGCGCACTTCTGCTTGAACTTGTGAAAGGGGGCTTCGCTTTCATCGACCCGATTCCTTCGATCGTCGGCTTTGTGGTTTCCTTTGTCGCAAGTCTGGCAGCGCTCAAACTTCTCGTTTTTATGATGAAAAAAACGATACTTTATCCTTTTGCAATATACCTTTTCGTACTTTCGGCACTCGTGCCGTTTGTGGTTTAGGTGAGTTTATGACTCTTCCTTTCCTCTTAAGAATCTGCCGAAAAGAATCATTCCGAGCGGAGAAATGACGGCGACTGCGCCGACCCAGATCCAGATCATGTAGTGGTGTGAGATATCGCCGACCTGCAAGGTCTTTTCACCGGCTTCGTTGACGATCTCGGTTGCCGGTGTGTAGGCTGAAAGAAGTGCGCCGGACATCCAAGCGACGAGTGGCTGAGAGATGAATTTCGGAAGGAGCGAAAGGCTGAGATAGCTTGCCTCCTGACCTTTCGGCGCGATTTTAGCGGTGTATTCCATGAGTCTCGGCGACCAGATAGCTTCGCCTATCGTGAAAAGAACGACGAAGAAGCAGAGTCCCAGGCATATCGCAATCGTTGAAAGCGAAGAACCGTCCGGAAGAGCGAGCCATTTCTGCCAGATGAGCCTGCCGACGATCGAATCGGCAATAGGAGCATAGAATTCATCAGGCAAAACGACGAAAAATACCGATGCGGCCGAGATCAGAGAGCCTATCGTTATCATTTTGTATGCGCTCCACTTTCTTGTCAGCCATGCAATCGTAGGAACGAAGAAAATTACGATCACGGGGTTCAGAACACCGTAGATGTTGCCGATTTTCGCCCCTTCGCCGAGTACGCGGATCCCGTATTTCGGGAACGTGTAGTGAAAATGGTAGAAAACGTAGTTTACACCGAGAAGTATCGCCAAAAGCGCCATGAACTTCCAGAAAGCTTTCTGTTTTGCGACATTCACGAAGATCTTGCCTGCGTCGGCAAACGAATTTTTTATCGAATCGAGGATCGAAACAAGCATGTTTCCTTCTTTTTTCGCTCTTTCGTTTTCGATGTGCTTGACAAGCTCGCCGTCGTCGTTGAGATCGATGTTGTCACGGATTATAGCGACAAAGAAAAGTGTCGGGATGCTGATGAGGAAAGCGACAAGAAGGATGAAGCGGTAAGTCGAGATCTCACCCAGAAGCGGGATCGCGATGTTTCCGTATTCGCCGTAGACTTCGCGGATCCCGTCAAAAATAAGTCCGCCCATCGCGAATCCGACGTTCATCAGAGTGTAGAACATCGCGAATCCGAGAGCAGAAGTATCTGATTTTGTATATCTTTTGAGTGCGACTGAAATGACGGGGCTCATAAATGCGACCGAAACCGCCTGCGGAACGAAGCCGAGAAGCGTGACGACCCAGAAATTTGTCGTGAGAAAGAGGAAAAATCTCGAAAATATCGCGAGGATCGTGCCGATAAGAAGCACTTTTTTGATCCCGACAGCGTCAACAAGCGAACCTACTCCGAAAATAAGGAGGGTATAGGCCAGATTCCATGTTCCCATGTAGTTTCCCGCCGCGACATCGCTTAAGCCGAGATCACTCGAAAGGAACAAAGTGAGCGTCATAAGCATTACCGAATAAGCTGTGTATTCGATGATTTGCGAAATAGAGACGAACCAGATCTCGCGCGGCGAAGTTTTAAGTCCGCGTTTGTAGTTGTAAACGATGTAAATAAAGTAAACGCATGCCGCAGCAGCAACGGAGTAAAGCAGATAGGTTATCCACTGCGGAAATTCAATATAGGACATTTTTACCTCCGAAAAAAGGAGTTGAAAAAATAGGTGTTAAACTATGCAATAGCTTTTGAAATATAGACTGCAAGTTTCGTCAGGCAGTTTACATAGCTGCCGAGTTCGTTGTCGTACCAGCCGAAAATCTTCGCGTGGGTGACAGGAACGTTAGACAACGGCGGAATATCGACGAAACCGGTCCTTGTGTGGGTGTCGTTGCCTTCGATTACGCATGCGGCCATCTTTCCTTTGAGGTCGCTCGAAACGTTCTGTCTTTCCGAAAGATAGAGCAGATCGCGCTGAGCGCCGGCCGAAGCTTCGCGGTAAACGTTGTTTATGAACTCGCGGGTGATCGTCGGGAAACCGTCCTTGTCAAGCGGCGTGTGAAAAGTAAGGTTGAGGTTGATGAGTGATACCGTCTGGACCGGAACGCGGACTGAGTCAGCCATGAAACCGATGTTTTTCATTACCGGAAGGATGTATTCAAGAGCCTTTGCCGCGCCTGTCGTCGAAAGGATGATGTTGTAGCCCGCAGCTCTGTTTTTGCGGAGATCGCTCGTTCCGCTTTTGGGAACAGCGTCGAGAACGTTCTGCGAATTGGTCATCGAGTGGATAGTCGACATGCTCGCGGTGAGTATCGCCGAAGTCTCTTCGTGATCGAGAAGAGGCTTCATCATGTGTGCAAGCGCCGTCGTCGTGCAGGATGCGGCCGAAATTATGTGGTGGTTCATCGGATCGAAATTCCTGTGGTTGACGCCGTAAACCATCATGACTGCGTCTTCCGGAAGGGTTTTCGATTTTCCTTTGAGTTTGAAGGGAGCCGAAAGAATGACTTTTCTCGCACCGCCTGCAATGTGGCCGCGGAGAGTGCCGTTCGGCGAGGTCTCATCGGTCGGGTCTACGAATTTTCCGGTCGTGTCGATTACGACTCTCGCACCTTCCTGACCCCACGGAATCTTCTCGGGATTTCTTTCGCTTCTCAGGAATTTTACACTCTTGCCGTAGAATCTGACTTCGCCGTTTGCCTCGTCAGTAATTTCTATTTCAGGCTCTTTTCCGCCGCCGAAACCGAAAAGGAAATTGTGAAGAGTGCCGTAAGTCGAATCGTAAATCGCGTAATCGACAAGATCTGTAAGCGATTTGCCGACTTCACGCCCGAGGTTGATGACGATTCTGTCAAAATCATCCTTCAGAAGCATGTTCCAAAGTGTAAGTTTTCCGATCCTGCCGAATCCGTTGATCCCGATTGTAGCCTTGCAGTTGATGTCAATCATAACGCCCTCCTGAAATTTGGTAAAAAATCAAAAACACAATAGTTTAAAAATATCGGTTTTTTTTGCAAATTTAAAATTTTTTAATGGAGATGGCTGCTGATTTATGCTTTGACCTGGTCGCCTGTCTTGCCGAAACGGCGTTCTCTGGCGGCAAAATCCTTGAGAGCGGCGATAAACTCGTCTTTTTTGAAATCAGGCCACAAAGTGTCAGTGAAATAAAACTCTGAATATGCGATCTGCCACAGAAGATAGTTTGAGATCCTGTATTCGCCGCTTGTCCTGATGACTAAATCGGGATCCGGCATATCGAAAGTGTAGAGGCTTTCCGAAATCAGCTTTTCGTCAATACTTTCCGGCGTGATTTTGCCGTCAGCCGCCATTTTCGCGATCTTGCGCACAGCGGTCGTGATTTCCTGACGCGAACCGTAGCTAAGAGCGAGAGTAAGCGTCATTTCGGGCTCGTATTCTTCTGTTTCTGCAATAGTTTTGTTCATGATTTCAAGCAGTTCAGGTGAAAACTTGTCTTTGCTGCCGATTATATTGAGACGTATTTTTTTGTCGATAAGAAGTCCTTTTTTTGAAATCAGAAATTCTTTGAAAAGTTCCATCAGACCAGAAACTTCCGATTCAGGCCGGTTCCAGTTTTCGGTCGAAAAAGCGTAGAGAGTGAGATATTTAACGCCGATTTCCCGGCACAAAGTCGTTACAGAGTCGACCGCATCGGCACCGGCTCTGTGTCCTTTCAATCTGTTCCAGAGCCGTTTTTTTGCCCAGCGTCCGTTTCCGTCCATGATTATCGCGACATGGCGCGGCAGACGCTCTTCGTTCAATCCGTATTTTGCGCAGTATTCGTTCATCAGACACCTATTTCGCGAGTTTCTGTGTGACTTCCTGGATCAGTCTGTCGATGTAAGCGTTGTTTTTCTCCATCGAAGCGGCCATTTTGAGTTGCGTCAGAGCTGATCTGTAATCGCCTGTCTCGATAGCTTTTGTCGCCAGAATGGCAAAGCGCCTTGCCTGATTGTTCTGGATCGTGTCTTCCGGTGTTTCATTGTATGCGACCTTGATCCTAAAATCGAAACGCTTCGTCTCAGGATTTTCAGCAAGCATCTTGTCGTAGAGGACCTTGCGTGAAGGGTTCATAAGGACCGAATAGGCCTCGTTCGCACGCTTTGTGATTTCGTATGCCTTTTCTCTGATGCCGGCCGGAATATTCCTGAATTTATCCGGATGGTATTTCCGTGCCATCGCGATATATTTTTTCTTTATATCGGAAATTGAGGCGTTTTTCGGCAGACCGAAAAAAGTATAGTAGTCGTAACTGTCCATATTGTCCGAGAAATACGATATTTCTTCAAGCATATCGACTGAAACGGCGGTAGGAATCTTCGCTTTATCGGTTCCGTTCTCGACGATTTCCGTAATTTTTGCAAGGAACTGCTCGCTGTTGAGAGGCAGTTTGAAGAAAGCCGCCGCACCGTATTTTGCGGCAATGTCTGCGTTGAGTTCAGGGCCTTCGGAAACTGCCAGAAGAACAAAACTTCTGGCTTTTCTTATGACTGGCAGGGCTTTGAGCCATATTCCGTCGGAAAGAACCGACGAAACAATGAGAGTGTTGTAGGATTCCAAATCCTCCGTCAGCAGTTCTTTTACATCCTGCGTGATGAAACATTCGCAGTCACTGATTTTTGAAGTCAGGAATTTTTCCAATGATTTTAAATACTTTTCATCTTTCATTAAAATCGCTATTCTTTTTCTCATCTGCGTTGCTCCAAACCAAGAATATTCAATGAAATTTTCTGCATTCTTCCTGTGTCAAGGTCGACTGCGCTGACATTCAGCACGCCGTTTGTGTCGATTTCGAACTTGACCTCAATCTTGAGCTCGCCTCTTTTCGCCTTTCTCATTTCGGAAAGTGTGAGTTCGCCCATAAGGTGAGAATCGCGTTTGCTTTTTGCGTCTCCCTGATAAATTTCGATTTTGACAGAATCGACATCGTCCGCCGCATTCGTGAAAATATCGGTCCTTTCAAGTGGGAGAGGTTCGTTTTTCTCTACTAAAATCTCGATGTAGTCGCCGATGCTGCCTACACCTATTGAAAGCGGTACGACATCAAGGAGGACCGGTGCCTGATCACTGTAGTCACTTACGAGTGAATTGCCCATGATGCTCGCTCCCATCGCGATGACGAGGACCGATTCGATGCCGAAATAAGGCTGCTGCTTGAAAAATTCGGAAACGCGTTCCTGAACTCTCGGAATTTTCGACGAACCGCCGACCAGAATTACTGCATCGAGAGCCGATACATCCAGGTGAGCGCTCTCCATAGCGTCGCGGCATATGTCAAAAGCCTGTGAGATTATTGGGTCTATGATCTGGTTGAAAAGCTCGCGGTCAATAATTCTTTCGTAATCGGCAAAGCGTTCTTCACCGAGCGGGATCATATTGCGGATAAGGACTTTTATCTTTTCCTGACTCGAAAGGGCGATCTTTATGCGCTCTGCCTCGGCAAGGAAAATCGTCATCATTTCGCTGTTCATAGAGACTTTGACGCCGTAGTTGACCTCAATGTCGTACATCATGAACTGTACTATCGCAGCATCAATGTCGTCACCGCCGAGAAAACTATTTCCGGCAGTAGAAAGGACCTCAAAAACATTATCCTTGACCTCGAGGACCGTGATATCGAAAGTTCCGCCGCCAAAATCGAAAACAGCGATTTTCTCGTCACGGTTGCTGCCGAAACCGTAAGCCAGAGCCGCCGCAGTCGGTTCGTTGATTATGCGGAGGACATTGAGTCCTGCAAGCTGGCCGGCTTCCTGTGTCGCGCGGCGCTGAGCCTCGTTATAGTTTGCCGGAACAGTGATGACGGCATCAGTAACTTCCTCGCCAAGATATTCGGCTGCCGCTTTTTTCGCCTTTTTCAGAACGAGCGAAGAAATCATCTGCGGAGTCACGCGCTTGTTGTATATTTCTATTTCAACAGAATCGTTTCTGCCGCCGACAACTTTGTACGGAAATTTCCTCGCATACTTGATTGTTTCAGGGTGGCTGAATTTTCTGCCTATAATCCTTTTGATGCTGTAAATCGTGTTTACAGGATTCAAATGACGCATATCCTTGGCTTTTTTACCGACGACCACATTCTTCCCGTCGTTGATAAAGGAGACGACCGAAGGCATTATCTTGTCGTCTTCTTCACCTTTTATAGGAATAACGGTCGAAAGCCCGTCCTGAACAACTGCAACTGTTGTTGTCGAAGTTCCCAGATCTATTCCGAGTACATATTTTGACAATTTCATCTCCGCTAAAAAAACATCCAAACCGTCCCTTACAAAACAAGGGGCAATATTTATACAGTTTTTTATAGTTTTAGCAATTATTCAGAAATTTTTTGTGCCGGCAAATTAAAGAATTGTATTTTTTTAATCCGAAAATCGTATTCTATATTTTATATTCTGTTTATGTATTGTTTATATTTTGGCTTGTTTTGCTATTTTGGCTGAAAATTTGTTTATATATGTTGAAAATTTCTTCTGTAAAATAACAATAATTTTAAATGTTTATTAAAATATTTTTCTAATTAATGATAAATAACTTGAAAAATAAAAATTCAATATTAATAATTAAGTTGACTATATGTTTGTTGATATGTTTGATTAGTGAGGTTGCGATGAATAGGAAGTTGCTTTACTTTTTTATTGTTTTTAGTGTATTTTTGATTTTTTCAGATTTTCTGTTTGCGGCTGCCGATACCGGCGGTATAAAGTCGAAATTTCAGGAAATGGCCGATACGGTTTTCGATGTCGCGAGATATATAGGTATTTACGGCGGTCTTGGCGGAGCGATAATCTCACTTTTGTTCAGGTATATCAACAAAGATCAGAATATCTGGTCAGATGCTCTCAAAATTCTCGGGGCCGGCGCCGCCCTTGCTGCTTTTTCATCGATTTTAAGCATCGTTGCGGGTTGGATATGAAGGTTTTCGGTATTCTCGGCACAAAACAGACTCTTCTTGACAAAGGGCAGATTATCCTGATGACGCTGTTTTTTTTCACCGGTGCGGTGTTGAAAAATATTTTTCTTCTTGTCGTTTTTCCGGTCCTTGTCTTCAGCGTTACTTTTTTTATCCGAGAGCGGATTTTCGGCGGCAAGCCTGAATGGTGGATCCTGGTTTTAAGGATGATTGACGGAAGGGGTTCTTTTTATTGTTTGCAGATAAAAGACAGGGCGGACGGGGAGAGGAATGAAAAGCGTTTTTGACATGCTGAAAATAGCCTCTGTCGAGGACGGTTTTATTCTGACTTCCTCCATGCGCCGTTTTTCTCTGTGGGAAACCGTAGGGGCGGACTGCTATTTTCGTCAACCCGATCTGCGGAGGGCATACTCGTTTTTCATGCGTGAAGCGAAAGAGGGGACGACAGTTGAATTTTTCATGCTTGTCCGCAATGAAGATCCTGCAGTCAATGCGAGATGTTCGGCAGAAAAGGAGCCTGTGCTGAGGCAGCGCCTAAATTTTGTCAAGGGAAAGGGGATTAAAAAAAGCCGTTATTTTTTTACCGTTTCAGATGATCTGCCGAAAACGGGATTCCCTGGAAACGAAATCGATCTTGAATACCGTAAAAACCTTGTAGAAAGTTTCGATATGAAGATCAGGCAGCTGGGAACCAGTGAAATCAAGGCACTTCTATACGAGCTGATATCGTTCGGGGGCGAGATGAAAATCCATCCGCAGATGACGGTCCGGGAAGAGCTTATCCAGAAACAGTGTTCCGCGACCCCCGCTTATTTCAAGATCGGCGATGTTTTCTGCAAAGTGCTTTCCCTGAAATTTATGCCGAAAGAGACCCGTCCGTTTATGATTTCATATCTGACGGACTGTTTTCCCGGCAATTTTACGTTTTCTTTATCTTTTTCTGTTCTTCTGCAGTCACGAGAGATGCTTTCTCTCGAGGCTAAAGAGCGTTTTTATATTGCGACAAGCGGCAGGGGAGCGGCTCACAATGCCGCGGAATCTGACGAACTGATGAATCTTCTTGCCGTTTCGAAGCACAAAATAGGTTTTCTTTCCGCTAAAATAATAGTTTTCGACAGGAATCTTTCGGTTCTCGAAAAAGAGGCTGCCGATATTGCCGCGCTAATGAAGAACGAAGGTTTTTTCTTCGAGGAGGAAACCTGGGGGCATGATCTCGAATTTTTTTCCTCGCTCCCTTCTCTGATGAGCCGTTCAGAGCGTCAGCTCAGGGTCTTAAGCCCGAATTTTGCCGATATGACGGCAGCGGCGAAGCACGGTCACGGAAATGTCAATGGCGGTTTTCCCCTGTTTTTGCGGAACCGTTTCGGTGAAATATACGGTTTTGACGCCGGATGTCCGGGGAGAAACAACAAAAACGGATCGATTTTCGGATGTTCCGGAAGCGGCAAATCGGTCATGGTCAACATGCTGATAGCGCACACTTTTTTCCCGAATATAAAAGCATGCGGAAATGTACCGGGAAGGATTTTTGTCGTAGATTTCGCCGGAGCTGAAAATTCAAGTTACATAAAAATGACCGAGCTTTACGGCGGAACATTCATTCCTGTAGATTCGTCTGGAAAAGTTGTGATAAATCCGTTCCCTGAGCGGAGCAAGGTGCTCAGAAACGGCAAATGGGACAGTTCAGTGCTGAATTTTCTCGGCATAATTATGGATCTGATTCTTGAAATCAGGGAAAAAAACATGAACGCCGATCTTTTCAGGAACATTGTTTCAAGGGCTGTAAGGAACATGTATCTTGCAAAAGAAAATCCGGTTCTGGGTGATTTAGTCGATTTTATTGAAGATTCTGACTCGGCTAAAGCTGAAGTGATAAAAAAGCTGCTTTTGGCTTTTATGGAAGATCCTGTCTCCGGGATCATCAACGGAAAATCGACAGTCGCTTACGGCGACGGACCGTTTGTGATCTATGACCTTCAGGGAATTTCGGGGCTTAAGGACAAACTCAAGGAACTTCTGACTTTCATAGTGATACGCGAGGCGCAGAGAAGTGCTTTCGAAATAACGAACAGTTTTATAATTTTCGATGAGGCGGCCCAGCTTATAAAAGACCCGCGGCTTTCCGATCTTATAGAGGAGCTTTTCGCCACGGCCAGAAAATACAATACCGGAGTCTGGACCGTGACTCAGAATTTTCTAAGTTTCAAAGAGGCTGCGATTTCTTCAAAGATAAAAATCAACACGACGACGACGGTTTTTCTGAGCCACGCTAACGACATGGAAGCGGAGAGGGTGATAGCTGAGGATTTCGGTTTCACTCAGAGGGAACTTGAGGCATTTGAAAGCCTTAGGACTGTAAAAGGCGAGTATTCTTCAGCACTTTTCAGAACACAGATCGGAGATTCCGTGGAGTCCGAAGTCGTAATGACCGAACTTTCTCCGTTCGACTATGCTGTCGCGACAAGCGACAAGGAGGACAACCGTCTTTTGAAGCGTTTCGCCGGAATACTCGGCGTGCCTCTTGTCGAAGCCTGCGCAGAAGCGGCTATTCTTGCAATAAGAAACAATGTTTTTGTGATGACGGCAGTAAAAAATTTTTTAAGGGAGAGGGTAAACAGTGGATTTTAACATTTGCTACAATCCGAGAACACTTCTTGAATCCGCAGGGGTAGGCTGGCTTTGGGAAGTGGTTTTTATCGTGATTTCGATTGGTCTTGTCATCAGTTTTGTAAGCGAGATTTTCAAAATCCAGAAAGGCGAGAAACCTGATTTTGCCGGTTTGGTCTGGAAAACGCTGACTATAGTCGTACTTTACCGCTATTTGCCGGATATGATCGAAAAAATGATGAAGGTTACCTACAGTTTCCCGCTTGTTTCCGAGCTCGATGCCGAATTTTACAAAGCTTTTGATCTTTATTCGTCAAATCTCTCCATGACAGGAAATTTCCCCTCCGATGTTTTTGAATATTGTCCGAAACTGGCTGATTCGACTTTGTCTGATACCGGGATTCCGCTGTTTACATCATTTTATTTACAATATTTCTTCAAACTTGCGGTTTTTCTTCTGATGTTTTTTGTCTGGACGGCAAAAGAGGTGATTTTTTCCTACGGTTGGGGGACGTTGCTTTCTTTGAACATGATCGGGCTTTGTTTCGCCCTTGTTTTCCCTGCTTTCCCCAACCGTGGTTTCGCCTCGCTGGGAGGTTTTTTCCGTTCTACAGCCGTGTTTGCCCTATGGCCTCTGCTTTACGCCGTTTTTCTGTTTGTCGCCGGCAAGGCTCAGGTCGGAATTTTAAAAACGGCTCAGAAACTCTGCTCTTGTCCTTACAGTTTTGAGATCGGAAAAGATACGGTGACTGTTTTTTCAGGCCTTGTTTTTATGGCTATCGGTATCGCAGGAGTTCCTTTTTTTGCTTCAAAAATCGCCGGTTCCGAACAGCTTGAAAACACGGTTTCCAACATAAAAACCATAGTCGCCGCCAGGATCGGGCCGTACATGGGGAAGCAATGAAAAAGGGTGATGAAATGAAGTTCTTCGATACGCTGAAGTATCGTGATGTAGAGAAGATCAGAAAAGGAACGATGATTCTGGCCAGTATGTTCTGTGTCTTGATGTCCGCAGTCGCTCTGACAGCGCTTCTTTTTGCGTGGTCAGCCGCGATCAGGCCTACCCCTGTGATAGCTTTCGACAAAGATGGAAAAAGAATGGTCTTTTCGGCGAACGAAACTTTGGAAACCGAGACGAACAGGGTGCGGATCCACCGTTTTCTTACCGATTTTATAGGCAGATTCGACGGTGTGAGCCCCGATATAGACGAAGATCTCAAGGAAGCCTACAATATGCTGACTCCCAAATTCAGGCAGATACTTCTCGATAAATCGGTCCACAGGGAAAAGATAGACACATGGAAAAACAAAAATTTTGCCAGCAGATTCAGGATTACGAAACTTAAAGTCATAAAAGGAAATTTTTCGGTCGGTTCTGTGCTCACTGTCGAGGGACTCGGCGAAATGAGTTTCGGTAACGCTGTCGATTATTCCGGCGAGAACGAAAGAAAGACGAATCTGACCTGGTTTTCAGCTCTTCTGCTTGTCGTTCCGGTCTCTCTCGATTTTTCTCCCGACGGGCTGCTTGTCGATTTTTATGCTGGGAAAAGTTTCAGTGATTTCAGGGAACTCAGAGCCTATCTTTCGGAAAACGGAAAAGAATATCTTTTGGAAGGTGATAATGAAGAGCGTTTTAGTGATTGAAATTGCGGCGATAGTTCTGCTTTTTCCTGTGTTTTTTCTTTCCGGAAGAAGTTTGATCTCGGAAAAGGATATGGCAAAGTTTATTCCGATCACAGAAAAAGTCGCCGTTATTACGATCCAGAACAGCGATACTGTCATTTACAGAACGGTCAACATCGCTCTAGGCGAGGTTTTCGTGTTCGAATTTCCCGAAAATATCTCTCTTACCGAGACTCCGACGGTGGGGGATGCCGCTCTTCTTAAAATAGAAGTCGAGACGGAACCTCTGAAAATGAAAGTGTGGGCCCTTATGTTCGAAGAGGCTTCAGAAGAGGCTTTGATGTACGGGCTCAGTTCCAATGTCCAGTTCAAAATCAATTCCGGGCAAACTTTCATCTTTAATTTTGTCGTTCGGCCGTCGGAAGAGGCCGGCAACAGGATCATTTTTTCGTACCCAGAATGGGAGACTTCCAACAAAGCTGTTAACAAACATCTGGAAATGCTGAGAAAAGAGCTCGAGGAGAAGTATGAGAAGCGTGCGGAAGAAATAGAAAAAGAGATCGAGACACGGATGACGGGGATGATGGCGAAATCTTTCAGCGAATTTTTCCAGTGCAGCAGTTATTCGGCGAGAACGGAGAGAGAGCTTGTCTTTCTGAGGAGCGACAGGATCTGTAAAATCGGGAAAAATGCCATGGTCGCGGTCAATTTTTCGGTAAAGAACCGTTACAGGCAGCGTTTCCACATCGATTCCGTAAAAATTTATTCGACAAAAGGGGGAAAGGTCGAGATCGACAATGCCAGATACCACATCGACAAATTTTCGATGCAGTTCGACGAGACTGTAAGCGGCGGAATAGCCTTTAAAATCAGCGACGAAGACTATTCCAGGGAATATATCATAGAGGTCACGGAAAGCGCCGGGAAAAAACGCAAACTGGAATTGAAGGTGTCGTTTTGAAAGAAAAAGCGGAAAAAAAATCGTATTTGGAAATTCTGGCGGAAGAATCGGAAAACGGGAAATTTTTCTCAGGGGAAGAAACGCCGGACATATCCGGTCAGGGCGGAAATCAGAGAAAAAGAATAGTGTTTGCGTCAGTTGTGCTGCTCATTGCGTTTGTAGCGGTCATTTCGGTTTCGCTGGTTTTTCAGAAAGAAAACAGAAGAAAAAACGCCGAAGATGCGGAGGAAATAAAAATCACCGATTTCGATGAACTGGCGAGAGGCAGGTTGAGCGGAAACATCAGATCGGCCATGAACACGGCGAAAGGAACAAACGGGTTCGAACCGGATAGGGAAAACAGTACCGGAGAAAAGGTAAAACCTTCGAAAAATGTAGATCGCAGAAAATCATTAAAAAACAAAAATGAGGAAAAAGACAGGGAAATAATCGAAAGTTACGCAAAACTTTCAGATGCTGCCGAATTCGGCGGAACATCAAAAGGCATAAGAAGAAGATTCGTTCCCGGAGGTGAAAATGCGGGCGGCGGCGTTTTTGTGAAAAAAAGCGCGGAAAAGACGAAAACAAAAGATGTTTTCGCGCTTCATGACGTGAAAATAAAGGCAAAACTCGATTTTTCTATCCGTTCGACAGCGCAGTCGACGGTCGTCGCGAGCGTGACAGAGGGAATCGACGGAATTCCGAAAGGGGCTAAGTTCTACGGAACGCCGAGAAGTTTCGTGAACAAAAGGACTCAGCTCTATTTTTCAAAGCTGATAATCGGAAGTGACGAATTCAGTGTCAAAGGATTCGCAGTTTCAGGCAAAGATCCTGGAATAGAATCTGAAGTTACTGATATTTCAGGAGAAAATATAAAATCCGAAGTCAAGCAGGGGCTCTCTAAAACTGCTGGAGCCATAGTTTCGAAACTTGCCGGAAGTGCCGGAAACATTGCCGGAACAGCTGCCGGAAACACTGTCGGACCGGCGTCTTCTGAAATGGAGAAACAGGAAGAGGCCAACAAAATGAAGCAGGAATACAGAGTGCCTGCCGGAACATCATTTTTTGTTTATCTTGAGTAACATGAAAAAAATCGCCGTTTTGTTCACGATGCTGTTTTTTCTCAATATTTATGCGGAAGAAGGGGAGATCCAGATAAATATCGGCGGCGGGGGATTCTTTCCTTTTTCGCTTCGGACTGACAACAGGACGACGGTTGTTTATGCAAGCTGGAACGCCGGATTGAACTTCTTTTTCGGTCTGAGCGACAATTTTGACATCGGTCTTCAGCCTTCTTTTACCAGAGTCGGTGACACTTCGAGAAAATCTGTTTTTCAGGAGATTTCAGGGAAAGAGTATTTCGATTACTGGAGAGTCCAGATGCTTGTTCTTCTGCGATACAATCTTTTCCCGGGGACATTTTTTTCACCGCATCTCGTTGCCGGAGGCGGTTTTAAAGTCGAAACTTTTTCTAATATCGAGTTCGTCGCCGAAGGAGGACTGACTCTTGCCGGTTATAAAAAAGAGGATTATGCGGAAGTTAACGGTGTCGTTGCCGCAGGAGTCGATTTCCAGTTCAGAGTCTGGGAATGGATAATTCTGTCGGCGCAGCTGCTCTACAAGTGGTCTCCTCACGACCATTCTCTGGATCTGTTCGGATTTTTCGGAGCAACATTCTTTATAAATTATTATTCATGGGGGAAAGTATGAACAAAAAACGCTCTCTGTTTTTTATTGCGGCACTTCTCTGCCTCTTTGTATCTTCATGCGACGGAAAAAGGCCTGATAACGGTATTCTCGAGTTCGATCTCACTGTCAGGTCGCTTCAGAAAAATGCGGAAGTCGGAATCTTCCGCGGTGAATCGCCTGTCGCTTCCGGGAAAACCGATGAAAAAGGGGAATACACTTTCCTTTCCATTCAGGAAAGCGGGAATTTTAACGTCAAAGTATGCGGCGGAACGATAGATCTTGTTTCTTCTGCGGAACCTGTCGCGTGGAACGGGTGCACCGAAAGGAGCGTGAAGATAGGCGAAAATTCCGAAACGGCAGTTACTGTAGATTTTCTTTCCTCTTTTATCGAAAAATACGACTCTGAAACTTCGCGGAACGAGTGGTTCGAATATCTCGGCATTTCAGGTGATGTTTTCCCAGAACTTCAGAGCAGTCTTACAGATGCCACGAAGCGTTATCTTTGGCAGCAGGCTTTTGCCAGAATTGCGGAAAGTGTCTCAAAAGCCAATGAGACTGCGGCGGAGACACAGTTTTCCACGGAAACTCTGCTGGATCTCCTTTCGGCGGATCTGGATGACGACAGCATTATAAACGGTTCAACAGCTTCCGTATTCGGAACTATGCAGATCAATGCGGCTGTTATGAAAGGAACGGTCGCGGATGCCCTGAGTTCGGTCAGTGACCGTTTTTCCGTGTCGGAAGTCAAGGAGTGGAGCGGGAAAATCAGAAATTCAGAAGCGGCCTTTCTCGGAGACGGAAAAGAGGAAAAAACTTCGGTCGAAATAGAGATCGAGGCGTACCGCGAAGGGATGAAAGGAGCGGAAAGCGAATATCTGGGCGGCACAGTGGTTGTAGAGGCTGCGGCAAAGCCTGAAAAATCCGTGGTGTTATTAAACTGTTCCGTGAACGGCGTGAAAATTGCCGACAAAGATGAAAAAAACGCCTTTTTCAAAGGTTCGTTTTCTTCTGAAAGCATGGAAAACGGCGCCACCGCTCTGATCCGATGCGAAGCCAGCAACGGCGTTGATGTTAAAGCTGAAGAGAAATCGATACTTATAAACAATGAAATGCCGGAAGTCGTGGCTTATTTTTATGAATACGGCACTCTTAATTCCTGTGCCGGCGAAGAAAATCCGGCAAGAAACACGATCGACATCAAAGTCGAGGCGACACATAAGGTTTATGCGGTGGAAGATCTGGAATGTTCAGTCAACGGCTTGCCTGCGGCGGACAGCAGCAGTGCGGCATATCAGTATAAAACCGTTGTGAATACCGAGGAACTGCCAGACGGAAAAAACATCCTTGAATGCTCTGCCGGGGTGAACGGCATGAAATACAAGGTCTCTTTTCCGTTTTTTGTGAAAAACACCGTTCTTGTCAATGTTAAGGCCTATATAGCGAATCAGCTTTCCGATATTGGCAGTGTCTCGGTTTCATGCGGCGGTGATTTTTATGACAAAACCGCTAAAGAGACATTCGCTGCCGATCGCGGCATTCCTGTCAAACTAGGTGAAATATGCCGCTTTTCTGTTTCCGGCGGCAGATACAGGCCTGTTGTCTCGGACAACAGTGAGGAAGAGAGGATTTTTAACGGCACTTTGTCCGCGGTATACAGACCTGTTTCTGACGAAGATATTGTTGTTACTCCGCTTACCACAGTGGAATCGTATGTTTTCATTGCAAGAAGCGGAAAGGGCGATATTCCGCCTGATGAGCTTTACAAACAGTCTAAGGAGCATTTGTCAAAACATTTAAGTTATTCTTTTGAGTGGAATGAAGAACCTTTGAACACAAAATCTTTTGACAACGCGACAAAATACTACGCTCTTCTGGCCGGTATGGAATATCTGGCGTACTTTTGGGAGACAAAGACTGGTAGCGAACACGGAAAGTATAACATTGTCAGAGTGCTGCAGCTTCTGGATGAAGATTACAGGGATTTGAGTTTTGACGGCAGGAACGGCGGGACGCAGCTCAGTTTCGGCGAAAAAAGCGGCGGATCGGAACTCGATTCCAATTTTTTCCGATATTATTATGCCCTTTCGGTAAAACGGTTTCTTGCGAGCGGTTTCAACGATACCGGATTCACACAGCTCGGGAACATTGTCAATACGATTTCTTCGAATACTGATCAGTTCCTGTTTCCTGCCGGAAGCGATATCGTTCCGATAGACTGGACCGGGGTCGAGATAAATTCGTTCGTTTTTACGGATCTTTTTGAAGTCAAGAGTTCCGAAACGACGGAAATAGTAGGTTATCTCGGAAATTACGGCAAGGGTGAAGATGAAAACACCGAATATGATCTCGGTGCAGGAATCATTCCTTACTTTGCAAAAGCTTTTCTGCTGAAATTCAAGGTGGTTCCGCATGAGGGTAATTTCATAGATATTAATTCCGTCAGCGTGAAAAGCATGGACGGGAACCTGTTGTTCAGCATAAAAAAGAGAGATCCGCTTGATATGCCTCCCGGCGGTTTTTCCGGTTCGGAAACAGAATTCGCTTTCCTGCTTGAATATTCGGACGAAGGGCAGCCTCCGATGGAGAAAAAGATTCCTTTTTCGGTCTCTGCTCAGGATATAGCTTTCAACACTACTGAAAAAGAGATCTTTGGATTTCTGGATGACAAAAAGCCGTTTGTTGCCATCAATGTTCCTGAAGTTCCCGTCAGACCTGATGATGTTCTGGTTTCATGGAATGTCTCTGACAACAGAATAAAAAAGATCTATTCCGTTCTGTCGAAGGAAGAGGCTGATGCTGAAACGGATATTCTTGCGTACACTCCGGCTGAATGCGGTGAAGCAAATTGTGTTTTTGACGGCGCGGAATTTGTGAATGCTGTCAGCAATGCTATTGCGGAAGGGCGGATAGATAAAGTTGACGGGATCTATATTTTCACTGTTTCAGCATTCGATTATTCGGGAAATTTTTCAACAGTTTCAGCGAGATTCGAAGTTGACGGCACGCCGCCGGAACTTCCTGTCATCAGGGTCGAGTCAAACGGAAAGATCCTTTTCGGCAGCAATGTCACGAATCAGAATAATTTCAATGTTTCTCTGGTCAATCCTGACGATGATGTATACCTGTGGAGTGTAAAAATTGTCTGTCAGGACAGGCTCCAGACTCAGAATGCCCAGTATACCAGACCGTACGTTGCGGCTGACGAAACCATTTCTTTTGAAAATCTGCTAAAACCTGAAGGCGATTTTAATCTTGTGGAGTGTAAAGCCTATCTTTCAGCATGCGATGAGGTGGGCAACTGTGCCAACGGGGATTTTTCCGAATCGGTAGGTTCCGTTTTCATCGATACCCAGCCGCCGTTTTACTGGGGATTTGACGAGGAACAGTCTGTTTTTAAGGAGTGCGTTGACAGTTCTTCAAACGGTTTAGTCGGGAAACCGTGCCTTAGTTTAGCCAACTGTTCCGCATCCGAATTTTTTACGGTATGGGGCCAGTATCAGCCTCAGATTCTTCTTACTTTTACCGATAACTACTCCTTGCCGGGAAACATGCAGGTCATAATCCAGAATACACGGACCGGATGGTTCAAATACTGCAGCTATGTTCCTAATAGTGAATCGCTTTCTGAAAATAATCAAGGTACCTGCAACAAATTCTACTGCAATCTGGAAGGGAGCGAGAACGGACTCAACAATATCCGGATCAGAGCTTATGACGAGGTCGGCAACTATGTCGAAGTGAGTGAACCTGTCGAAATGGATATGTCGGTTACGGAACCTATAAATCTGACAGTCGACCGTTTTGTCACGGATAAAGGGCGCCTTGATGTGACATGGAAAGAAAAAAGCGGCGTCGAATATGAATGCAGAATAACCAAAAAGGGCGATACGGCGTTTTCAAGTGTATGCCGGAACGCGGTCATGATCAATCCGTCCGATCTTCCCGGCAGCGGTTATTACACTGTCACTGTTGTCAGCAGATCCGCTGCAACCACAAGAACAGATTCGGCCGAATTCAAGTATTTTAACACAGAGGATCTTTCTCTGACGCTTGAACCGGTCGAAGGGCAGTTCCTGCGGAAAAACGGAACATTCAAGGTCAAGGTTGTAGCCGGTTCAGGCGGAATAGCTGAAATCAAGAAAATAAAGCTTAACCTGTACGGCCGTTATTTGAACGGAGTTCTGCAGGATAATACGAAATATCAGATTGTGGAAAAGTCTTTTACCACAGATCTTTTCGGCGGGGCAGTCTCTTCGCTTAGCAGCATATATTCAGGAAGTCTGGCGGAACTGAATATGGGAACTGGTCAATATAGAAAAATGGAGGCGCTGGTGACATTTGCCGACAACACGACCGTATCCAGAACATTTACGCAGAGTTCTTCAAAAAAGGCATACCTTTACTGCCTTCTTGAATCGGATGAAAAGGCCGACAACGCGAAAATAAGCTATAAGAACGGTGCGCTGGAAATAAATTACACTAAACCCAAATGTCTCGCTTCCAGCGACTACACTCTGAATCTGACGGCTTACTATCCCTCGCTCTGCGGCGGCAGCACTCTTTTGGATAGCGCTGTTTCTGTCGATAAAATCACTGACGGCAAATTCAAAGTTACCGGTGATTTCGATTTTTATAAATCAGCGCTTCATTATCACAGGGAAGAAGACGACGGCTGGAATTCCGACGAGGAGGAATGCGGACATTATTGTGTCGTCAGGACCCACTCTTTTTCAGCTGACACCAGCCTGCGGATAAACTATAACTGCGGCAAAACATTCGATGTCAAGTCTGACAGTTCCGTAAGCAGTGCTGAATCGGCGACATATCTTGATTCTTTGGGTGAAACATCGGAGTGGTGCGCGACGAATTTTACTATGTCTGACTGCAAAAAATGCAACAACAAAATGGGTGCAAAAGTAAACTGTTCACAAAGTGTTTCGCGAACAGTTGAGTTGAAGTGAATTTATGCTGTTCATTCCTCTTCACTCAGTCTGTCAAAAATGAATTTTTTGATTTTTGTGATGTCTTCTGGATCAAAAGCATCGTAGAAGAAGCCTTTTCTCAGAGGCTGTTTTATCTTGATTTTTCCTTTTTTTGAAAGGAGCGGGACAATGTTCCGTTTTTCGCAGCCGTTTCCTGTGAGGAGCGTCTCGACGAATTTTTTTCTCTCCTCCCATCCTTTTTCTGTGGAGTCGATGATGTGGAGGATCAGGTCTGACGCGGCGATCTCAGAAAAAGTGGCGTTGAATGCGTCTGTTATGTCGTTTGACATGTTCGATATGAATCCGACAGTGTCGAGGAGAAAAACAGGTTTTCCGAAGAGACTGAACTTTCTTATTTTAGGGTCGATCGAGCTGAAAAATCTGTCGCTTTCCTTTGTTGCCTCCTCGTTGAGAAGCGCGTTGAAAAGGGTCGATTTGCCTGCGTTCGTATATCCTACGATCGCGACGGTCGCTATACGGCTTCTTTTTCTGAATTTGCGCTGGAACTCAAGGCGCGAGAACTCGTTTTCAAGCTGTTTCCGCACATTTTTTTCCTTGTTTTTGAGTATCCGTTTCCGCTCTTCTTCTTTGGTTTCTCCGGGACCTTTAAGGCCGATTCCCCCTTTTATTCTGCTCAAACCTGTTATTTTATTGCGGAAAGCTGCCTTTTCCTTCGCTACGACGGCGCTTGCGAGCTTGAGTTTTCCACCGGTTCCCTCGGCCCTGGCATTGAATATCGAAATTATGAGGTCGTCGCGTGAAAGAACCGTCAGATTTGTAGCTTTCTCGAGTTTTGAAAGAAACGATGCATTTGTATCGGAAAAGAGAATTATGTTTTCCACTTCTGTCGCGGTTTTAAGAAGCTCCGAAATGCGGTTTGTGCCGTTTTTCAGAGACTGTGCCGAGACTACAAACGATTCTGTTATTGAAAATCCGGCGTCTTCGGCAAGTTTTATGTTCTCGGCGATAGCTGACGCGGTGCTTTCGGACGAAAAAAACGCGGCTGTCGGGTTATCGGTGATCTCTTTTTTCGAAGGTTCTTTGAAAAGGAAAAAAGGGCTTGAAATTTTCTGGATCTTTGAAGAAGTTTTATAAAAAAGAGTGATATTTTCAGGGATTTTTTCATCATCATGTTCTACTAAAGCCAGATTCTGCAGAAGAAGCCCGTCCATAAAACTCCTGATTTCAACTATTTTCGGGGCGGTTTTTGCCGCAATCAGGATCGTATCAAAGTCGTTCGAGGCTTTGAGTTTCTCCAGAAAATCGAAAAGATCCCAGTTCGAGACAAAAATGGTGCTGTGTGTGACAGCTCCTTTTGAAAGAAACATCAATTTTATTGCGTTCAAAGGATTTTCCTTAATGATTTTAAGAACTTGTTCCTGGCTGAAAATCAATCGTATATCCTGAATTTTTTGAATTGTTCTTCAAAATTTTCTTCGCATTTCTTTAAATACGAATCGATTTCACCGGCAGGAGCGAAGTTGTAGAACATGTCTATAAGCGTCCGGTCACCCAAAAGAAGTTCGATCGCAGGAATTTTATCAATAAATTCATAAGGTTTTGCCCTGAAAAATCCGTTGTCTCCCAACATTTTGCGGAAAACCTGGATTATCGAGATGTAGGCCCTGAGCGGTTTGACTTTTTCGCGGTCGGTGAGGGCTATGTAAACTCCTCCGCAGCGTTTCATCGACTGTTTCTGGAACATCGGGCGGAACTCCATCGGAATGAAAGTGATCCCAGGGATATTTTCTTTATCGAGTTCCTTTTTCTGTTTGAAAGGGTCAATTCCGGTCGTTCCGGCAAGAAGGAAAGGCATTGTTGTGCCGCGTCCTTCAGAAAGTTCGGTCCCTTCGAGAAGGCAGCCGCCGGGGTAGAGTATCGCAGTGTCGAGAGTGGGCATGTTAGGTGAAGTCGGAAGCCACGAATAGTCGTATTCGTCTGCGTAAGAATCACGCTTCCAGCCTTGAAGTTTCCCGATTTTCAAGGGGAAATCGTATTTTTTTAAGTTGTAGTAGTAAAGCGCGATCTCTCCTGAAGTCATGCCGTGACGGTGAAAAAGCGGGACATATCCTACGAAACTGCTGTAGTTTCCACTATCGAGAAGCGAGCCTTCGAATTTTCCGCCGATCGGGTTCATTCTGTCAAGAACGATAAGTTCGCGCGGATTTTCCTGCAGCTTGTCCATGAACATCGCAAGTGTCGCAAGGTAGGTGTAATAACGCGAACCGATATCCTGAATGTCGTAAACAACCGTATCGAAAAGGTCAAAAAGTTCATTTTTCGGCGACAGCGTTTCAACGGATGCTCCGTAAAGCGAGAAAACAGGTATGTTGTTGATTTTATTCTCTGTTCCTACACATTCCATGTCCTGGGCGACTGGAAAATATCCGTGTTCGGGGCTGAAGACCGCGGTGATGTTCAAGCCGTAGTTCTGCATTTTTTCAATCAGCGAGACGCCGTTTTTGTCAATCGAAGTAAAATTAGCGATGACGGCGACTTTTTTTCCTTTGAGAAGGGAATACTCGAAAGTGTCGATTCCCTGAAGCAGTTTTCTGCGCAAAGTCAATTCTGTTCCTCCTGTTTTTCAGGAGTGAAATCAGCCGAATTATTGATTGAAACGGCGATTTTGCGTGTCTTGAGAACTCCGATGACAACGTACATGATTCCAGAAATGTAGATCAGCCACGGAAGTTTCCGCATGAAAATCAGGCAGCACAGGAAAAGGAAAAAAGAAACACCGAAAACCCGCGCGATCCTGTTTTTCGGAAATTTTACTTTCGGATATTTGAACGGAAGCAGCATGAGACATGCCTGGATCAGCATCATTCCGGCAACAATATCGGTCGAAAGAAGAAATTTAAAATCAGGATTCTCGATTGCAAAAACCATGTAAAGCGCAATCAGTCCGCCCGACATGGTCGAAGTGAGACCGCTGAAATAGTCGTGATCCTCGCTCTGATACGAATTGTAACGGGCAAGACGCACTGCGCAGAAAATGACATAAAGCGGAACAATGGCGACAAAGTAGGGATGTTCCAGAATCTTTCCGCCCGGCATCTCTTTGCTGAAATATGAAAAAACAAGAACTGCCGGAGCAAGCGAGAACGAAACGAAGTCGGAAAACGAGTCGAATTCTACGCCGAAATCGCTCGAAGCCTTGAAAAGCCGTGCTGTCGTACCGTCAAGTTTGTCCATGACCGTGCAGAGAAGAATCAGCCACGCCGCGTTGATAAAATCTCCGCTTATCGAATAAAAAATCGAAACCAGACCGATAAGCATATTTGTTCCGGTAAAAAAATTGGGAATGAGTATCTTCGGATTTTCCTTCAGCATAAAAACCTCATTGACAAGTTGTTAAAAGTCCAAAAAAATCGAAAAACTATGCTTAAATATCGGAATTTGTCAAATTCGTAGTATTCGTGTGTAAGAGCAAAGCAGCAATTCCGGTATGTGCAAAATCTCACTTTTTTTTCGTCAACTTTTCATACATCTTGAAAAGTTCCGCAACAATCTCTGCTTCACTCATTTTCTGACTAAAGCCGTAAGCTGCCATAACGGCTTTGTCGTTTTCTTTGTGGGCTTTCCTCAAATCCGGCGGCATCGTAGTTTCATCGTAAAGGTCGGCAAGTGATGAATCAGGATATTTTGCGCGGGCATCGAGAATTGCCTGCGCTGTCTGCTCGATTTTTGCTTTCTGCGTGTCTGTTGGATTGCACCACGGAAAGTTGTTGTAGACAATATCTTTCGAATAACGGTAATCGCTTTTCAACCTTCCGCAGACCGCACGCATCCAAGCATTGTGAACGGATGAAGTTAGAACACCGAAATGATAAAGCGTAGCATCGGAAACGATGAAGTTTAAATCTGTTGAAATGATTTCACTGTCGAAAAATCCTATAGGAATATACAACCTTCTTTCAGAACTGACTTTTGGAACAAGAAGAAAAGTTTCAGGATTGATTATCTCTCGAAAAAGTGCCGGAGTTTCGGCGAGTTTTCTTCTTCCTGCATCCGGAGAAGCTTCCCTCGCAGCCTTGCACTGCTGGACACGCTTGTATACTTCGGGCATTCTCTTTATTTCGGCAGGAGTCGCATTAACCAGCCACAAACACCATCGGATTTTGTTGTTTATGAATTCTTCTGATCCTAACAGTTTTTTTATATATTTTTTTGCATTCGGTTCCTTTTTGATGAAAGTTTCGTAATCGTCATTCTCAATAATAAGATTGCCGCCGTCGGTCGGACGGTTTCCCGTAGTCATCTGCGGCACATCACACAATGATTTCGCACGGCTCTCGACCCAGATATTCGGCGCATCAAGCAGATATCCGTTGATGTTCTTGGCCTCGATGACAGTTCCGTCAGCATTGAAAATCCGCTTTTCGTCATGTTGAGCGCCTGCGAAACATCTCTGAGATTCTTCGCTATGCTCAGAATGACGGTTCTTTGCGGGTAGGCAGACATGGTTCCGACAGGAAAACCCGATAATTACGCAGTGAACTGCCGCCATATTCTTTTTGTCGGATGTTTCATTCGCCCATCTGAATGTCCGCCATGCAAAGTCAATTTTGATATTGTAATCGCTGAAAAGCGGTTTCCATAGAGCAGCGACCTGTTCTCCCTGCGTAATCGAATTCGTGGATACAAAAGCTGCTTTCGTGTCTGTTCCCTGGATAATTCCAGCCGTTTTAAAATACCAGCCGGCAACATAGTCGATTTTTCCGACTCCCTTGTAAAAAACACCGTTTTTGTTGCAGCAGGTTGCAAAAATATCGTTTTTCTGTTCTTTCGACTGATAGGAATAACCTATAAACGGCGGATTTCCCATGATGTAGTCATAATGATTTTCAGTCTTTTTGGTTTGCGGTTTCCCGACATTTATTTCGTCAGTGATAAGATTTATCGCTTCGTATTTTTCTTCGCGTTCATGCACTTCAAAAGGATAAATGAGATTAGTCTTTTTTGCCGTTATCGTTGGGATTTTCTCTTCTTCGTGCAGATATCTCCAGTCCATTCTGAGAGCGTTTCCTTCAACTATCGTCGCGCTCGTTGAAAGAGGCAGAAAATCGAGGTCTTCATCAACAATTTCTTCGGTTTCTTTCATCATCTGTGATTCGGCGATCCAAAGTGCGGTTTTTGCGACAGTGACAGCAAAATCGTTGATTTCAATGCCGTAAAACTGTGAAATTTTGACTTTTATAGGAGAAAAATCACTGCCTAAAAGCTGTTGGCTTCCATGAATCTTTTTAAGGATTTCATTTTCCAGGCGGCGCAGCGAAATATAGGTCTCAGTCAGGAAATTGCCGCTTCCGCAAGCCGGATCCAGAAATTTTAAGGACGCGATTTTATTGCGGAACTGCTCTAATTTCTTGCGTTTTCGTAGAGACGTTTCCTGAAACGTCTCTTTTGCGGGAATCGTGCTTTTTGTTTTATGAGCCGTCTCAGGTGACGGCTCTACAATTTGGGAAAATTCTGCACGCAAATCATCCAGAAACAGCGGATCGATAACTTTGTGAATGTTTGCGATCGATGTGTAATGCATTCCGCCTTTTCTGCGTGTTTCGGGGTTCAAAGTCGATTCAAAAACTGCTCCGAAAATCGTGGGCGAAATTTTTGACCAGTCGAAAGGAGCACAGTTGTTTACTAAAATATCTACAATTTCTTTAGTAAAATTAGGAATTTCAATCGTGTCATCGGCAAACAGACCGCCGTTGACATATGGGAATGAATTGATTTTTGTATCGTATTTGTCACGATTTTCCGGTTTCGTGTTCAGGATCTTAAACAAATCCATAAGTCCGCGTCTCAGATTTTCAAGCGAAAATGACTTTATATAATCTTCAAAAGCCGTCCGCGTCTCGAAAAGTCCTGCATCTTCGGCATAAAGACAGAAAACGATGCGGACACACAGAATATTCAGGCTTCTAAAGCTGTTTTCATCGGGATTTATGTATTCTTTGATGAGCGCGTCGTAGAGCTTCCCGACAAGTTCTCCGGCCTTTAAAGAAACCTGAGTTTCCGGCGGAATCAAATCTTTTTCAGAATCGACCAGAAAACGTAAATTCTCAAAATCATTTGATAAATTCTCAAGTAAAACAGCACCAAAATGCTTTTCCGGTTCTTCTTTTTCCATGTCGTAAATGCGGAACTCGGCAAAATTCGACACCACAATCCAGCGGCAGCGTTCTGAGTAGCGCAGATTGTCGTTGTAGCGTTTTGCCTGCTCGTAAGGCGTGAGCAGAGTGCCGTCGCTCTGGAGTTCTTTTTTGTCGAGGTCGGTTTTCAGGCTTTTCTGCTCGATAGCGGCATTTGTCGTCGCAATGTAGGCATCAATATATTTAGTTCCGTTGATTTTGACCCGTTTTTCAAAGTCAATTATGGTTTCCGGCTTTTCAATTCCGAAAACATTGCGCAGAAGCGATGTTAAGAAAAGCTGCGTGTGCTGCTTTTCGTCGCCTTTATTTTTCCAGAAATCAGCGAATTCCTTTGCTGCTTTTTTGCGATTTATTGCAGTTTTTGCCATATTTCACTCCGCTAATCACGATTAAAGCACAAGATTGTATCAGATAAACAAACAGAAAACAAGTTTTAGATGAAATTTTATTTCCGGAAATTATTATTCCGCCATCATGTAGACGTCGGTGATCATTATCGGTTCGACCGGAACATCGTCGTAGATTCTTACTGACTGGGTTTTGACATCGGAAATAGCGTCAACGACATCCATGCCCTCGATTACTTTGCCGAAAGCTGCATACTGGCCGTCAAGGAAGTCACAGTCTGTGTTGCAGATGAAGAACTGGCTTGTAGCGCTGTTGGGATCGGATGTCCTTGCCATCGAGATAACATATTTTTTGTGGAGAACTTCAGGGCTTCTTTCGAGTTTGATCGGGTCTGACATCGCCGATTTTTCCATCATGAACTTGTTCATTCCGCCGCCCTGGATCATGAAATCCTTGATGACTCTGTGGAAAATGAGCTTGTTGTAGTATTTCGCTTCGATGTGCTTGATGAAATTCGCGACGGTTACCGGCATTTCGTTGCCGTAAAGTTCGATGACCATCTTGCCTTTTGTCGTTTCGATGACTGCTTTGTTCGTTGCTTCCATTTTTTCCTCCAAAATAAAAAAGAATAAAACCGGAAAATAATATTTATCGCGGCGTTTTTTTCAACTTAAAAATATATTTTGATTTTGCGGGAAAATATTTTTAAGTTGTTGTTAGTGATATGTGGTGCGCACGAGTTTTTGTTTGTTTTTAGTTTTTTAGAATTATTTTATTTAAAATTTGATTTTTGTATGTTTGTATGATAAAATGAACGGCTTTTTGTTGATTTTTAATCTATCGGAGGTTCATGTTTACGATAATCAAAAGCGGTGCGGTTTCCGGAATAGACGGAAATGTGATCGATGTCGAAGTTGACATTTCAAAGGGGATGCCTGCGTTTTCCATTGTCGGACTGCCTGACAATGCTGTGAAGGAGTCAAAGGAGCGCGTAAGGACGGCGATAATCAACAGCGGTCATCTTTTTCCGCAGAACAGGATCACGATAAATCTCGCTCCTGCGGGGATCAGAAAGGAAGGGGCTGGTTTCGATCTGCCGATGGCCATGGCGATAATCGCATCTATCTACAGCATGGAGACGGACAAAATCGACGGATATATGATTGTCGGCGAGCTTGCTTTGAACGGCGATATACGCCCGGTTACGGGAGTGCTGAGTCTTGCGATAACTGCAAAGGAGTGCGGCCTGAAAGGGATAATCGTTCCTGCCGGAAACGGCGACGAGGCTGCCGCTATAACTGAAATAAATGTCGTCGTTGTACGGAATCTGGAGGATGTCTTCTATCTTCTGAAGGACGGCCCTAGGGAGTTCTATCATGCAGAGACGAAGAGCGTTAAAAAGAAATATGTCCTTGATTTTGCCGAAGTCCGAGGTCACGAACAGGCTAAAAGGGCGATCGAGATTGCGGCTGCAGGAGGTCACAACATTCTTATGGTCGGCTCTCCCGGAAGCGGAAAAACTATGCTTGCACGGCGGATCCCCACGATTCTGCCTGAACTTGAGCGTGAGGAAAGTATCGAGACGACCAAAATTTTCAGTGTCGCCGGACTTATGCCGGGAACAGGTCTGATAAACGAGCGTCCTTTCCGTTCGCCGCATTCGTCGTGTTCGCACATTGCGCTTGTAGGGGGCGGGAATCCGCCTAAACCCGGTGAAGTAAGTCTCGCGCACAACGGCGTTTTGTTTCTTGACGAACTGCCGGAGTTCAGCCGGAACGCCCTTGAAGTGCTGCGGCAGCCGATGGAGGACGGCGATGTCTCTATTTCCAGGGCGACCCACACTATCCGCTATCCGGCTAATTTCATGCTGGTAGCGTCAATGAATCCGTGTCCGTGCGGTTATCTTTTTGACAAAAAAAAGCAGTGTGTCTGTCAGCATCAGGCCGTTCAGCGTTACCAGCAGAAAATTTCAGGCCCGTTGCTTGACCGTATCGACATTTCAATCATTGTTAATTCTGTTCCATACGAAGATCTGCGCAGCCGGACGGCAGGAGAGACGAGCGAAGAGATTCGTGAACGGGTCGTGCGTGCAAGGATTTTGCAGCGGGAACGGTTTAAAGATTCGCCTTTTTTTACGAATTCCAAAATGCAGGCTTCAGAAATCGAAAAGTTCTGCTCTCTGGATGCGGCGGCTGAGGCACTTCTTAAAAACGCTATGGAAAAGCTCGGTATTTCGACCAGAGGATATTCCAGAATACTGAAAGTTTCTAGAACAATAGCCGATATCGACGGCAGAGAACAGATAGAAGGCGTTCATATTGCCGAGGCGATACAGTATTATAACCGGACGATGTTCAACGGCGGAGAGAGCGGATATTAGCGGTGTCATGCGAAGTAGGGCGTTCTTCTTGCCAGAGTGAGGCCTTTGACATCCGCGGCTCCGTTCTGTTTAAGCAGTTTCGCGATTTCGTTTATAGTCGAAGCGGTAGTGCAGACATCGTCGACAATAAGAAAATTTTCACCTTTAACTTTTCTGGTCAGGGCGAATGCTCCGTTCAGGTTTTTTATTCTCTCTTCGTAGTCGAGCCCGGCCTGATGTTTTGTTTTTCTTACTTTTTTCAATAACCGGGGGTCAAATTTCAAACCGTGTGCTTTTGCGATCCTGTCAGCCAGGATCTCGGCCTGATTGAAAGTGCGTATGAATTTATCGGAAAACCTCATTGGAGGAAACACCACGGTATGTCCTTCGACAAAATCGTGAGGAGTGTTGTCTGCAAAATATTTTCCAAGGATTTCTGCGATTGAAATCACATGACCGTATTTCATTTCTGAAATCAGACGCGAAACAGCGCCGCTGTAAATGAACAGAGAAAAAATCGCGTTGAAATGCATTTTTTTCCCTTTGCATGAAAAACATTCAGACTCATTCGGAGTCAGCGTGAAATTCCCGCATTTAGGGCATCTTCTTTCACAGAAAAGGGCGAATTTCCCGCACTCTTCGCATAAGAAAAATCGATTTTTTGTAGCGTTTCCGCAAATCAGACATCCGTTCATTGCAAACATCAGATAAAAAACATAAAATTTTATGATAAAAATTTTTAAAATCAATAAAGTTTTTGACTTGTTTCTGCATCTCCTTATAATCTCTGGTTTTTGAATGTTTTTTGGGGGTGTCTATGGATAAAACATTTTGTGAAAAGCCGGAATCCCGTTCATTGATTCTTGCTCATCCCAACATATTTTTAGCTGTCGTTTCCGCACTCATTTTTCTTCCGATTCTGGGTAGTTATCCTGTTCTGGGGCAGTGGGAGCCTCATTACGGCAGGGTCGCGATGGAGATGATGGCGAACAGTTCATGGGACTGGTTTCTTGACCCTGTTTATCTTGGAAAGCATGATTTCTGGTCGAAGCCGATCTTCTGTTTCTGGATGGTTTTTCCTTTTATGAAAATTTTCGGCGCAACTGAGCTCGCTCTCAGGCTTTCGTTTGCGATAAACGGAATATTTTTCGTGATTTTAGTGCGTTTCCTTGCCGAAAAAATTCTGAAAGACCCGGTCAAAGCCATGGCCTCGGCTGTTGTCGCCCTTCTCACTCCTTACACATACATGATTTCACGGCAGTTCATGTGGGATATAACTTTTGTAACGTTTCTGACTGCGTCAACCGGTTTTCTCTATATCGGTCAGCGCGATTCAAACAAAAAATATCTCAGGCTTTCATATGTTTTCATGGGTCTCGGGATGCTCACGAAAGGGCTTCTCTCGGTCTGCATGCCGGTTGCGGCAATGATTCTCTGGATGATGGTAACTCTTGATTATTCCAAAGGTTTTAAGGCTGTGTGCAAAGATGTTTTTGCCTTTTTTAAGTCTATGAAGCCGTTCGAAGGTGCCGGAATTTTTCTTTTAGTCGCTCTTCCGTGGTATCTTTACATGGGAATCAAGCACGGAATGCCGTTTTACAATGAATTTTTTATGGAACACCACTTCGGCAGGCTTGAAGGAACGATCGACAAACCTGACGGACCGTTTGAATTTTACATCTGGCAGCTTTCTCTCGGCGGATTTCCATGGGTCTGCTTCCTGATCCCCGCAATGTTTTCATCTGCAAGAAAAGTTAAGGAAAACAAAGACTTGGGTTTTGTTATCCTCTCCTTTTTCTTCATTTTCCTTTTCTTCACGCTCGCCGCGACAAAGTTTCCGCACTATATTTTTCCGATTGTGCCGTTTATGGCTTTGATACTCGGTGAATATTTCGTTAATTTGTGGAAATGCCGCGATATTTCCAGGGGTTATGCTGTGACCGGAGTTGTTTCGGCGCTTTTCCTGATCCTTATAGGCAAGGATATAGCTACCGATTTCAACTATGCAAACATAATTTATCTCATAACGACTCACCATGTTCAGACATGGTTCGGAAGGGTTTTCGACATTGTTCCTTTCCTGAAATTTTTCATTCCGGTAACGGCTTTGTTTATCCTTCTGCCGCTTGTAAAACCTGATAAAAAGCTGCTTCTGCACATTTCTCTCTGCGGATTTCTTTTTGCTTCACTCTGTTGGGCGGCATACATCAATTTTTACTGGGTTCCTAACATGCTTGAAGTTTTCACGCCGAAGCACCTTGTCGAAAAATACTTCGAAATGAAGAAGCCGGGTGACAAAATGGTCGATTTCGACAACTGGAAAAACCGCTCGATGTATTTTTATCTCGGTCTCGGCGAGCAGCTCCTGCGCTATAAAAAAGTTGAGCAGATCCAGTCACTTGTCGAAAAAAATCCAAACGCTACGGTTTTTATCACAACCAAAAAGGACAAGGCTTCGGAACTTCGTGCGGCTCTTCTTGACAAGCCTGGAATTCCGATAACGAAAGTTGCCGACGACGCTGTCGACACATACATGGAAATCGAAATGTACACTGCTTCAATGAAGGATAAAAACGCCGATTTGTCCGACAAATGGAAGAAAAATCTCCTCAGTGAACAGGAAATTCCATCAAACATTACTAAAGTCGGCGGCACTTTGGGTGCAAAAACCATTGAAATCATAGGCTATTCCATCAACAAACAGCGTTTTGACCCGGGGGAGGAGATCGAACTGACGCTTTATTACAGAGTTTTGAAAGAGATCGATAAAAACTGGAAGGTTTTCTTTCATTTTGATGTTTACAGCGGTGCGCTTCCCCATTCTTTCAAGCTGGACGATTATCCGCAGCAGGGTTATTTCCCGATGACGAAGTGGCAGCCTGGAATGATTTTGAAAGACACTTTCAAGGTTACTGTGCCTAAGGCGCATCCCGGCGGCGGAGTCAAGATCTACACCGGATTTTATGAGGGTGACACCAGAATGGCGGTTGACAAGGATTCTTTCAATGACGGTCAGAAACGGTTCATTTTAGGAACTTTCAATGTGAACATCAAATAATGGAAGAGAAAAAGAAAAACAAAGTATTTTATGCGGTAGTCATTTCGATTGCCGCGATCATTCTGGTTTTCAACATTTTTTCATATTTCGGCGCATCGATAATGCTGCCTGGGCGCGAACTTGCCGGAGTTTCGGGAAGGGACCCTTTCACAGGCCGCCAGGTCTCGCTTGATATTTCAAAAGGGACGGTGATCCTCAACATATGGGCGACATGGTGCGGCGCCTGCATCGCGGAAATGCCTGAGGTCAAAAAAATTGCCGGAAAACACAAGGTCTACGGCGTTATAAAACCCTCTTTCAAATATGAAGTTTACCGTGAAATTGCCCCTAATTTCGAAAATGTCATTATGCCCGAGGAGTTTTTCGAAGAGCTTTATATTTCGGTTCTGCCGACTACGCTTTTAATTCAGGACGGTATCATCAAAAAAGTTCATGCCGGCATGATTTCGGCTGATGTCGTTGACGGCTGGATGAATTCTTTGTAAAAGTATTGCACTTTTTTCTGCAAATGGCACGGTTTTTATTGTTTTATTTCAGGATTCCAGTATAATATTGCGCTTTTTTTGGAAAAACTGTTTTTTCGGAGGACAAAATGAAAAAATTTTCGGTTGTTTTTTTACTGCTGGCGGCCCTCTTTTTCTTTGCGGCATGCAACGACGAAGATAATGAAAACGAGGCTAACAACGATGCTGAAACCACAGACGAAGACGGCAACGGCGGCAACGGCGGAAACGGCGGCAAGGGTGACGGAGACGCTGTTTCAGATGCTGATATCGAGCCCACGGAAGAAAGCGGTTATATCACTGAATGTACTCCGGGCGAAACTCGTGAGTGTTATGAAGGTCCTAGCGGAACAAAGAATAAAGGAGCATGTAAATCCGGTATTTCAACATGTGTTGACACCGGAGATGACTGGAGCGAATGCGTCGGGCAGGTCGTTCCGACAGCAGAAATCTGCAGCAACGGCATAGACGAGGACTGTGACGGCGAGGACATGACCCCTGAAAATGCGGTCGATTATGACAGCGACGGCTACACTTACTGCACAGGAGACTGCTGCGAGACAGGCTGGGAGGCAAACTGCTACGGAACAGATTCGCCCGAGAGAATAAATCCGGGTTCATTCGAGATGAGAGACAACTATGTCGATGACAACTGCAACGGTCAGGTCGACGAGGTCGAGCACTGCGACGCGGGTCTGGCGCTTAAGATTGACGACTACGCAGGCAATGCTACAAAACTTGCTCAGGCGATGGGAGCATGCGCGGGACTGATTTCTGCGGAGCTTTCACTTGCAGGAGAACCGGTTACCGAACAGATCGATACCAATCCGGACGGATGCGGTAGTAGTCAGGACAATCCATGCAATCCTCAGCCGAGAGAGAGCCTTCCGATGCCTTACTATGACGATAAATACCAGACTTTTGCCGTAACACCGAATTACGGAGGAATAGTGTCTGTAGACGAGAGCAACATGATCGCGGTCCTTTCGACAGGTCCGTGGAACAATCCTACAATGAATGCAACTGTAGCGAGTCTCGGTGCCGGTGATATGAAGACTGCGAGCAGAATTCCCGAGGACTGGGTCAATATGATGCTTGGATGCGAGATTCCAAAAGCTCCTTCGTGCGGCGGTCAGACTCAGCAGGACGGACTTACGAACCAGTGCGCCGGCAAGGAGATCCCGGTCGGTCAGGATCCTATTATGCTCACTTTGAAGATGAAAGTGCCTTCAAACGCGAGAGCTTTTGAATTCAGCCTTTTCTTCATGTCGATCGAATATCCCCAAACGGTTTGCAGTGATTCTAACTATAATGATTTCTTTATCGCTCTGCTTGATTCTACCTATAACGAGAAAAATCCCGGTGCGGAATACAAGAACCCGTATGACAAAAACCTTGCGAAAGATGAACTGGGCAACCCTGTCGGTGTAGACCTTGCGCCTGCAGGGCTTTTCAGAGCATGTAAAGCTGACTGTGCCGCAGGTGTCAACAAATGGCATTCCTGCAATGGCGAGGATATGCTGATGGGAACAGGTTTCGAAGCAGGAAATGGTTTCGGTGCCTGTCAGAACGGTCACGGCGGCACGGGCTGGCTCAGAGTTATCGGAAACGTAGAACCAAACGAAGATATCACTTTGAGACTCGCTCTCTGGGAACAGGGAAAAGTTCCTTACGGTCCGGACCATTCCTACGATTCAACAGTCGTTCTTGACGGTTTCACATGGCTTCCGAGTCCTGCAAAACCGGGTGTTTCACCGAAATAATATAATTCAATCTTGAAATTCCATTAAAAATCAGAGGTTTGTCCATGCTGTCAAAAATGTCGGTCCCTTATCTGCACGATTCTCACAGCCATTTCACGCTTTATGCCGGAATGTTCAGATCGGTATGCCTGAAAGAGGTTGAAACTAAAGAAAAAGCATTGGATTTATTCAGAAATTTTGAAGACGGAAAACTCAATTCGGCTTACGGCTGGAACAGCGGTTTTTATTCATTTGAAAAGAGTGAACTCAACAAGTTTCCGCCGCTCATAATTTCGAATCTGTCGCTTCACGGTTTCGTGATGAACGAAAGTGCGGAAAAGCTGCTTCGCCCTGATTTTACCGAGATAATCGACAACTACGAAAATTCGGACTGGTGCGAGGAACATGTCACGGAACTTCTCCTTTTCTTCGTGCAGATCCTTCCTTCGACCATTGAAACAATGGAGGAATTTGCCGGTTTTCTCCTCAAAGAATGCGGAGTTTACGAAATCGAGGATATGCTGCTTCCGACGCAGAAAATATTTGAAACTATCGACAAATCCGTGCTTAAAAACCGCGTTTCGTTCTGGGCAGACATCAATACTTTCCGCAAGCTGCCCGATCCGACAAAAAAGAGGATCAAAGGGATCAAACTTTTTACAGACGGCGCGAACGGTTCCGCTACTGCCGCTTTGAGCAGGCCTTACAAAAACGGAAACAAGGGAGTTCTGACTCACTCTCTGCCTGAACTTGTTGAACTGCTTGAGGAAGCTGCCTCTACGGCAAACGGCGTTGCGATCCATGCTTTGGGAGACATTGCGGCAAAACAGGTGGTCGATGCCGCGGAAATCGTTAGAAAGCACGGCAGTGACCAGTTTGTCAGGCTTGAACACGCTCAGTTTATCGATCTTGAAACGGCGAAGAGAGCAAAAGATCTTGGAATCGTTCTTTCGATGCAGCCAAATTTTACCGAAGATTCGCTTATCTACGCAGACAGGCTTCCTGACGGTTTTGCCGAAAGGAACAACCCTTTCAGAATGCTTATCGACAAAGCGGGGTTTGTTCCAGGTAAAGATATGTTCTTCGGCTCCGACGGAATGCCGCACGGTGTAAAATTCGCGCTTCAGCAGTCGTTACAGCCGGTTTTTGAAGGGCAGAGGCTCACTTTAAGCGAATTTATCGCAGGATACTGCGTGAAAAACTGCGGAAACTATGAATTTGACCCGACTGAAATTTTCGGATGAGGTAAAAATGAAAAAATCGAGAGTCATAACTTTGGGAAAAGTGAAAATCGGCGGCGGAAATCCGCCAGTGATACAGACGATGATAACGGCTCCTCTGACTCGTAAGGAAGCGGCTCTTGCCGAAGCTGACCGTGCGCTTGACCTTGGTTGCAGGGTTGTCAGAACGGCATTCAAACACATCGACGAACTTGACGGACTTAATTATTTGGTCGCAAATTTCAAAGGCGAGATAATCGCCGACATCCACTTCGACTACAAACTTGCCCTTGCGGCGATCGAAGCGGGTGTGAGCGGTGTGCGCTTCAATCCGGGAAATGTCGGAGGCGCAGACAAAGTCGACGCGATAATCGAAGCGGCGAAAAAACGCCCTGAACTTGCCGTCAGGATCGGTGTAAACGGCGGCTCGCTCGATAAAAACATCCTAAAAAAATATGGCGGAGTGACTTGGGAAGGACTTGTCGAAAGCTCGCTTTTCTGGGCAAACTACCTTGAAAAAGAGCACGATTTCTTCAATTTCAAGATTTCGGCAAAGGCTTCGAATGTCATGGAAACAGTTGCCGCGTGCCGCAGGATCCGCGAAGGCAGCGACGCTCCGCTCCATGTCGGAATTACCGAAGCGGGCGGCGGAAAGCACGGAATAATCAAAGGAACTGCCGGGATCGCTATCCTTCTTTCGGAAGGACTTGTCGACACATTCAGAGTAAGCCTCACAGCGCCTATTGAAGAGGAACTCAGGACCGCAAACATGATTTTGAAATCGCTCGGAATTTTAAAAAACGGCGGCGAGATAGTAAGCTGCCCCACATGCGGCAGGACTCACGGCAAAGTGATCGAATACTACAACCGTCTCGAAGCGTGGTTTGACGAGGAAAAGTGGTGGATGAAACCCAATCTCAAAGTTGCCGTCATGGGCTGCGAAGTCAACGGCCCGGGAGAAGCGCGTGAAGCCGATCTCGGCATCGCTTTGGGAAAAGACTGCGCCCTCTATTTCGAAAAAGGGGAGATCGTCAAAAAATTCGACGATCAGGACGAAGCTTTCGGCTTTCTGACCGGAAAAATTAAAAAAATGTGGGATATTTAGCCAGGGTTCTACACACAATGGCGGTCACTTTTATTCCTTCTTTTACAGGCGGAAAAATCGCAAGCAGTGCCGAACGCAAGGTGTTCGATATTTTAAAAAATTTCAGGATGAATGCCTTTGTTTTTCATTCTGTGGGGCTTCCGAGGCATGAAAAAAAGGCTTACGGCGAAGAGGTTAGAGAGGTGGTTTATGACGGCGAAACATCTTTCAAAAATGAGATCGAAAAAATTCTGAAAAATCTGGAAACTGGCGGTGTAAATGCCGGTGATGTCGTTTTTCTTTCGCATAAACGCTATAAAAATTCGATTCTTTCCAAAGTCGGAATCGCTGTCGAAGAGTCATGCAACGACGATATGCCGGGACTTCCGAAGTTCTCGACGATCCACAGTTTCAAGGGACTTGACTCGAAAGTCGTCATTTTATGTGACCTTGAAGAGATCCCCGAGGAAAATTATCAGAAATTTGTCTATATTGCCGCTACAAGGGCGAGAACCCTGCTTTATGTGACCGGGAGCAGGGATTTTTTCAAAAAAATCGGAAAATAATTAATTGTTTTTAGAGAAAGATCTGAAAACAGCGAATGCGATCATAGCCGCGAAAGCTGCAAGAACGATATAAAGCGGATTGGAATCGTTTTCCGGAATTTCGGAAATCGAGCAGCCGCCGTCGTCACTGTCACCGCCGCATGCGTTCGGATCTGTTGCATCGCATTCATAGACAAATTCGTTCGAAGAGAACGGAACGCCTACAGCATCGCCTTGTTCAAGGGTGACTTTGTTGATTTTGATCTGTGCTTTCTGTTTGACATCCATGCTGAATTTCAGTTTGAAGATGAGGAACTTTTCTTCGTTTTCGGCATAGTTGAGCTTGTCACCGAAATTCTTGAGGGTTACGCTTCCTGATTCAGGGAATTCCTCGACTTTTTCGATGAGTGTGTCGCCGTCGGACTCGATTCCGTTTCCGTCGTTGTCAAGGATGAGCGAAACAGATTTTATTCCTTCGCCGAATCTTACGGAGGTTGACGGAACGGTGATTTTTATCTGTTTGATCCTGTTTGTAAGGGCGATCGATTTTGTTCTAGCCTGAAGGATTTCGTGTTCGCCGTTGAAATCCTTGAAAGAGGGAACCGGCGGGTTGAAGGTTCCTTTCGTGAAGACAAAACCTTCGCTGGGTTCGAATGTGTAGTTCGCAAATTCAATCTTGTCTCCGCTTACATTCAGTCTTCCTGCCTTGTCGGTGACCGTTATGCTGCCGCTGTCAAGGGTCGTGCTGAATTTGTCGGATTTGCCGGAAGGACTTGAAACGTCGGCGACTACGATGAAATGGTGTTTGATCTCAGCTGCCGTCAGTCTGAAAGCGGGGTCGGTTATATCGAAATGGATGAATTTCGAGTTGGTGAGCCCTTCAGCTTTTGCGATTTCTTTGTCGCCTTCGTCAACTTTGCCGTCACCGTTTTCGTCTTTGTAAAGCTTGAAATTCTTCGAAATGACACCGTCTGATTTTGTGGTGAATTCAAATTCTGCAGAGTCAAAATTGTAGAATTTGTTTGCATCGCTTCCCTGTGAAAGAAGGTAGAACTGTCCGAGAACGAGTCCGTCGCTAGGATTCGGGATGATTATGTCAGTTTTGTCGCCTTTTCCTGGGCTGTTGAGGCCGATTCCGAAAGAAACAGCCGCGTTTTCGGTGAGGTCACCGCTTGCGTCAGCCTGACATTCGTTGTTGATGCATTTTTTGCCGTCTTTGCAGTCTTTGTCTTCGGTGCAGTAGTTTTCGTTGCCTTCGATTCTTATACCGCCGCACTGTGTTTTCGGCGGAAGTTCACACTCCGATTTTGCGGGGCAGTCTTTTGCAAGTGTAAGTCTGAGCGGAATGTTGCTGTTGGTGTGGTATGTTACGCCGCCTTCGGAAATAATGTCGGCCGAGTTTTTGATGACTTCGTTTTTGGAAAGCTCTGATTTAGGCTGAACGACAAATCTGACCCAGACAGTCGTATTTTCCTGACAGGGCTGAGCTCCGCAGTGTTCAAGTTTGTCGGAAACCAGTTTTGCCGCTGCATACGGGAATCCGCCGTTAGGATCGTCCGGAACAGGAGTCCAGTCTGTTCCGTTGCCGCTTGCATCGAATTTAGTAGCGATCTCGGTCGTTCCAGCAACATATTCGACCTGAGCCGGAAGAGTATCCTTAAATTTGATGTCGCGTGCCGCATTCTGACCCCAGTTCTGGATCTTGACCATGTAGTAGAAAGGTCTGTCTGCGCAGATCGCGTCGGCTTCTTTGAACTTGTCGGCGCATGAGCAGTATTCTTTTTCCCTTTCGTTTGGAATATCGAAATCGGGAAGTTTGGTATCAACGCTGACGATGAGAAGGTTTGTGTAAACCTGATCCTGGTTTGCACCGATTTTAAGCTGGAAACTTTTTTCTCCTTTGAGGAATTTGTTTGCGAAATCACCGGTCGGGCTTGAGTCGACCATAAGAATATCGGCATCGATCGCGTATTCGAGAGGATTTGTCGGATCTATAGGCCACAGCTTGTCGGGGTTGCCTACGCACCAGTAATCGCTCGGGTCCGACCAGCTGAAAACCGAAGAGATCGAGTTATACATTTCGGTATAATTTAGCGTTCCTCCATTATAAGGGAATCCAGAATATTCATCAGTAAGGGTTCTGGTAGGGTTGCATTTATTGTAAAGAGGTGCCCACTTTGTATCGTCGCCAATCTCCTTTTCGCTGCGGATATAAAGACCTTCGGCTTCTGCCGGCTGCATATTAAGATTTATTGTCATTGCGAGTCCCGGGTCGCCTTCAAAAACGACAAGACCGAGCTTTATGACTGCTTCGTCGGGAAGTTCGAAACCTGAAACGGTAAGTTCTTTATTCTCGAAGCGGTAAGCTGCAAGACCGTTATAAATATAGATCTTTTTAGCGCTGATGTTTGACGAAGTGTAGATGAAAGGAAGGAACCAGCCGCCGACAAGACCGCTTGTTTTAAGGTAGTTTTCGTGGTTCGAGCCGTCCATGCCGCTCACGGTGTAGTCGCCGTAAAGAGCCTCGCCAGGTTTCAGACTTTCTTTTTCACCCATTTCAATGATTTTTTTCATGAAGTCGGAAACTTCGACACGGTATGTGTAAACGCCGGTCGCACCAGACTGTGCATCTGCCGGCATATTGAGAGCTTCGTATTCAAAATTGCCGATCGTCGTTGATCCGAGGTTGCCCTGAAACGAAGCGGTGACATCCTGGGTAAGCGTTATAGCTGGGTTCGTCGAATTTTTGAAAGTAAGAGTTACCGAATTATCGGTCGGTCCTGACAGATTGTTCGGATCCTGAGTCGAAAGCCAGACAAGGAAAGCTCTGTCGATATCTGCGTCAAGCGGAATGTGCTTTGAAGTAAGGGTGTAAGTCGAAGAGTCAATAAAAGTATCGCCCTGCGGGTTTTTATCGGTTGTATCCGTGGTAGAACCGTCAGTGTTTTGCTGTTTGTTCGCTTCACCCGTGACATGGTCGATAAGTGTTTTGTGCATGATGAAGAAGTCCCACGCACCTTCCTCCCATTTGAGCTGCGTTCCGTCGGGAGCTACAGAGATGCCGTTGTCGCCGATCGCGGCAAAAAGAAAAACAGGAACAAAAAACATGAACAAAATTAAGAATTTTTTCATCGTCTCCTCCGAAAAGTTTAACAAAAAAACAATATATTATAGTGATTTTGAAAATAGAGTCAACAGTTGCTGAAAAACCTAGTCTGCAATTAAAAGCGAGCAGCCGCCTGAACCTGCTTTCTTCGATGTTTCGCTGTCGGAATCGTTTTCGTTTCCGCTGTTTTCCTGATCTGTATCTGACTCGGAAGTTTCTTTGCCGCCGTCATCGGGAGTTTCGCCCGACCCGTTTTCTTCAGAACCTGAATCGCTGCTGTCACTGCTGTCGCCGGAATCGCCGCTGTCACTGCTGTCGCCGGAATCGCCGCTGTCACCGGTTTCTCCTGAATCGCTGCTGTCGCCGGAATCGCTGCTGTCTTCGTCGGGAAGCGTATCGGAATCGTCTTCAGTGTCGTCATCCGGATCTTCGCCTGCCGCACAGGTGCTTGTGTCATAGGCGGTGCAGCTGTCGTTGCAGAAAGCCGAACCTCCGGTAAAACTGCTGTCTATCACCTGGCATGATACATAATCGCCGTCACACTCTTCGCCTGCCTCCAAAATGCCGTTTCCGCAGATAGGATCGGGCTCTTTTTCTTTCGGAAGGATTTTGTTTGAAATGCACTGGTAGCCTTCGCGGATTGTGTTGTAAGTGCATTTTGCGATGCAGTATCCGTCTGAACATTCAACTTTGCTGTTGCCGTTGTAGCAGTCGGCGTTCTTTGTGCATTTCGCCGAGCAGTATCCGCCTTCCCAGTCTTCGCCGGTGAGGCATTCCGGTGTCGCGGCAGTGTTTATGCAGTCGGAGTCTGCGGTGCAGGCGTCGCCTGCTTTGCCGTTTCCGCCGCTGCTGCAGTTGTTGTCGACAGTTCCGTCGCAGTCATCATCCCTGTAGGCATAGTTCCCGAAACAGCCGTCTATCGTGGCGATCGGGATGCAGAGCGGGCAGATCTCGCTGTTTTTCGCATTTTCGACCATTGCTTTCGCATCGACGACCCCGAATCCGAAACAGGGCGAGTGTTCTTTCGAGCCGGCCGCGATCCATTCGTCCTCCTGCACTGTCCATTCGCCTTCATTGCATTCGGTTGCAGGTTTACGGGCTGAAATTTTTATGCAGTTCATTGCTCCGGAGAAGGTCATTTCCGGATTTGCCGCAAGCATTAGTGCCACTGCGCCGGATGTGACAGGGGCAGCCGCGCTTGTTCCGCTGAAATTGTTTGTGTAGTCGCCGTTGCTGTCAAGGGAATATGAGCCGTTGTATGCGTAGCCGTAGTCTTTTCCCTGAATGTCGGTCGTTCTGTTTCCGGCAGGAGCTGAAATGTCGATTTCACTGCCGTAATTTGAATAACTTGCCATGATATCATGATCGGAAGTGTTCGGCTTCAGCGCGCTGATTGCCAGCAGATCGTTGTCTTTGAGCAGTTCGTTGAGAGTTGTGTCGCAGTGCGAGTTGCCGGCAGACCATATAAAAATCGTTCCTTTGCCGTTTCTCCCTTTTGAACGGCCGTAGTCTACGCCCTGCGCAATACTGTTGATGGCCGGAGTAGCGATACAGTTCTCGTCCTCGTCCGTGTCCGGAGAATTCCAGCTGTTGTTTACTACCCAGGCTCCGTTATCGGTAACATATTTCATTGCCTCGTAGAAAGTGCTAGTGCTTACACTCTGCGGAGTATCCGGAACGAGCCTGACAGGAATAACAGGACATCCCCAGCATGTGGCGGAAACGCCGGTTCCGTTGTTCGTTTTTGCCGCCGCAAGCCCGGCGCAAGCTGTCCCGTGCGGAACGCCTCTGTGGTCGTCGCCGTGTTCTTCATAATTCGGAGCGCCGCCGAGTTCTCCGAGATAGTCCTTGCCGAGTTCGGTAAGGACATTGAGGTCGGGATGCGTCAGGTCGACGCCGGTATCGACGATAGCGATTCGGACATCTTTTCCCTCGGCTGTTTCTATATCCCAAGCTTCGGGAGCTTTGATATTGTTCAGGTGGTCCGAAAAATAAGGATCGTTCGTAGTAGTCGAAAGAGGTTTGATATACCAGAGCCAGTTCGGCTGTGACCAGCGGACGAACCGTCTTTCAAAAAGTGAATTCGCGATCGCGAAAGGATCTGTGCCGGCAGGCAGCGAAACAGTGTAGAAATTCGCTTCCTCATCAACGATTTCGACAACTTTCAAACCGTAAATATCAAGGATTTTTTCCTGTTCCGCTTTGCTCATGTTTCCAGGGAAAACGAGATCCATGGTGCCGTTAAGAACGACAGGGGCATTTTTTGCGTGATAGGTGAGGACAGGCCATGCAGCGACACCGTTTTTCGCAAGGATATTACGCAAATGGATCCAGTTTTTGCGGTCATGCTTGTCGGTTTTGATTTTGAAAGCCCTGAAATTCTGCGCGTTGAAAGAGACATCGGACAAAATTTCGGAAAGCTTGATTCCGTTGAGATCAACATTTTTCAACGATTTAAGGTTTTTCTGATACGGGATCGCTATTTCGTCGTATTTCTGGAGCAGATATTGCGGTCTGCCGTCAATGCTGTAGTAAAAAGTGTCGTACTGCAGGCCGTTTTTCTCGATCAGTTTGCCTAAAACCGGTTTTTCAATTTCCAGTTTTTCTGCAGCCAGAACGAATGAAATGCAGATTAAAAAACAGAACAGTGCTTTTTTCATGGTGTATCTCCTTCTCCTTGAATTAATAAACTGTCATGACAGAGCAGCCGCCTGCACTTTTCATCTGTTTGACACAAATATTTTCCTTTTTGTTGCAGGCAAGTCCTTCGTTGCATGTTCCGTTAGGATAGCATTCACCGTTCAGTTCGCCCCAGTTCCCTTTTTCATTGCCGGTATCCGAATCAGCCTGGTCTGTCGGCTCAGTGCTGCCGGTATCGGAAGTATCATCGTCACTGCCGGTGTCTGAAGTGTCTGTATTGTTGTCGTCAGCTTCCGGGTCAATGCAGATGTTGTGTTCGATGTCGCATTCAAGTCCTTCGCCGCATGTTCCGTCAGGATAGCATTCGCCTTCAAGTTTGCCCTGATTCTGAGTGTCTACGCTGACGATAAGCATGTTCGTGTACACGGAGTCCGCATTCGCGCCGATTTTGAGATTGAATGAAGTGTCTCCTTTGTTGAATTTTCCGTAGAAAAGTCCTTTCGGACTAGCGTCGACCATCATGATGTCTGCGTCGATCGCGTATTCAAGCGGATTCGTTGTGCTAAAAAGATTGTCCGGATCGCCTATGCACCAGTAGTTTTCGCTGCTTTCCCATCCGAAAACCGATGAAATAGAGTTGTACATTTCAGTGTAGTTGATGACATTTCCTAATGAATCCTGAAAACTCTGCGGAGGATTGCAGTTGTTGTAAAGAATCGCATAGTTGTCGGGGTCAGACTGTCCGCTTATCGAGAGACCTTCAGGCGGAACCGGCTGCATATAGTTGGGTGAAGAGGAATCATCGAAAACAGCCTGTACAAGCCCGGGGTCGCCTTCAAAAACGACGAGACCGAGCTTGATCTGCGCATTTTCGGGAAGTTCAAAGCCTGAAACATTAATGCTTATTGAAGTCTTATAGCATTCGGCAAGACTGTTGTAAAAATAGATATTTTTGGCGTTGATGTGTTTTGAAGTATAAACAAAAGGCAGGAACCAGCCGCCGACAAGAGTGGTATATCCAACATATACATTGGCGTTTGAGCCGTCCATGCCGCTCACGGTGTAGTCTCCGTAAAGGGCAACACCGGAATCCATTCCTTTATCTTTGCCCATTTCGATGATTTTTTTCATAAAGTCGGAAACCTCGACACGGTAGGTGTAAACGCCGCTTGACGAATCCGGCATCTTCAAAGCTTCGTATTTGAAGTTTCCCTGCTGTGTCGAAGCAATATCGCCCTGAAAAGAAGCGGTAACTTCCTGAGTCAAAGTTATTCCGGGATCGGTTGCGTTTGTGAAAGTAAGAATGACTGAATTATCGGTAGGTCCTGCCAGATTGTTAGGATCCTGAGTTGAAAGCCAGACGAGGAAAGCGCGGTCAATATCTGCATCCGGCGGAATGTGTTTTGAAGTAAGAGTATAGGTCGAATGATCAAGGAAACTGTCAGCCTGAGGATTGGTTGGCATTGTTGCCGGATCTGTTGTTTTTTCAATAAGAGTTTTGTGCATGATGAAGAAGTCCCAGTTGCCTTTCTCCCATTTGAGCTCGGTTCCGTCCGGTGCGACTGAAATACGGCTTTCGCCGATTGCCGCAAAAAGCAGTGCCGGAACGAAAAACATGAAAATCAAAAACAATTTTTTCATAGTTCCCTCCGAAGTTTAGCAAAAAAACAACAAATTATAGAAATTTTGAAAATTGAGTCAATTTTGGGAGATAATTAAGGAAAAGAGCTTAGTCTACGGTCAGAAGCGAACAGCCGCCTGCACTTTTCATCTGTTTGACACAAATGTTTTGTTTTTTGTTGCAGGCAAGTCCTTCGTTGCATGTTCCGTTCGGATAGCATTCACCGTCAAGTTCGCCCCAGTTTCCTTTTTCATTGCCGGAATCCGAATCAGCCGGGTCTGTCGGTTCTGTGCTGCCGGTATCGGGATCTGCTGTATCAGCGGTGTCTGCGGTATCGGCAGAATCTGTATCTGCTTCTGTATCGGCTGTATCGGAGATGTCGGTATCGGTATCTGTATCGGGATCAGACCAGTCTTTTTGAGTGTCGACGCTGACGATAAGCATATTTGTGTAAACCTGATCCTGGTTCGTGCCGATTTTGATATTGAATGAAGTTTCTCCTTCATTGAATCTTCCGTAGAAAGGACCGTTCTGGCTTGCATCGACCATCATGATGTCGGCATCCATCGCGTATTCGAGAGGGTTGGTTTCATCCATAGGCCACAGCTGGTTCTGATTGCCTACACACCAGTATTTGCTCGGGTCTGACCAGCTGAAAACCGAAGAAATCGAGTTGTACATTTCTACATAGCTGAGAGATCCATACACATCATTAATATTCTTAGGCGGATTGCAGTCATTGAAAAGAGGCGCATAGTTGTCGGGGTCAGACTGTCCGCTTATGTAAAGACCTTCTGGTTCTGCTTTCTGATAAGGGATAATTACCTGGTTAGTATCTTTATCAACTTTGGCTGTCGTTGCAAGTCCCGGGTCGCCTTCAAAAACGACAAGACCGAGTTTGATTACTGCTTCAGCGGGAAGTTCGAAACCGGAAACCGTAAGTTCTTTTGTTTCGAAGCGGTAAGCTGCAAGACTGTGATAGAAATAAATATTCTTTGCATTGATGTGTTTTGATTTATAAACGAAAGGCATGAACCATCCGCCGACAAGACCGCTTACCTGAAGGTAGTTCCAGTGGTTAGAGCCCTCCATGCCGCTCACGGTGTAGTCACCGTAAAGGGCAAGACCCGAATCCATTCCTTTATCTTTGCCCATTTTGATGATTTGTTTCATGAAATCGGAAACCTCGACACGGTAGGTGTAAACGCCGGTTGCATTAGTGTTCATGGTTGCAGGCATATTCAAAGCTTCGTATTCAAAGTTTCCCTGCTGTGTTGAAGCAAGATCGCCCTGAAAAGAAGCGGTGACTTCCTGCGTTAAAGTTATTTCAGGATCGGTCGCGTTCGTGAAAGTAAGTTTTACCGAGTTGTCTGTCGGGCCTGCAAGATCATCAGGATCCTGGGTCGAAAGCCAGACGAGGAAAGCACGGTCGATGTCGGCATCCTGCGGAATGTGTTCTGAGGTAAGGGTGTAGGTCGAACTCTCGATAAAAGTATCGCCCTGCGGGTTCGAGGCGGTAGTATCCGTGACACCGCCGGTACCGCCTTCCTGTTTGTTGGCGTCACCAGTGACATGGTCGATAAGAGTTTTGTGCATGATAAAAAAGTCCCAGTTGCCTTTCTCCCATTTGAGCTTCGTTCCGTACGGAGCGATTGAAATACGGCTTTCACCGACTGCAGCAAAAAGCAGCAGCGGAACAAAAAACATGAAAACAAAAAATAATCTTTTCATCACGACCTCCATTTTTTAAGAAATCGATTCACGCCGTCGATATTTCGTAATTTCGAGATTCGAAATTTCGGCAGAAAAGCGGCGTGTCGAAAAAACCACAAAAACCACCGCATTATACATAATTTTTCATAAATTGCGAGATTACTTGCTAAAACAAATTCATGTCTTATACTCGCGCAAAAATAGCTCTTTAACTGTTTTGAACTTTTAATAACTTTTTTGAAGGAGAAAAAAATGAATTTTATCGAAACTTTGCGCGAAAAGGCAATCAAGGTCCAGAAAACGATAGTTCTTCCGGAAGGAACCGAACCGAGAACCCTCAAAGCGACCCAGATCATTCTTGAGCAGAAGATCGCGAAACCGATCCTTATCGGAAATCCCGATAAAATCGCTGCAGCCGCAAAAGAACTCGGCGTCAAAATCGACGGCGCAAGAATAGTTGACCCGGTAAACAGCGAATATTACGAAGATTTCGTCAACACTTTCTATGAAATGAGAAAGGCTAAAGGCGTCGATATGGAAAAAGCACGCAAAATGATGGCTGACGAAGTTTACTTCGCAACGATGATGGTCAAAAAAGACGTTGCAGACGGTCTTGTAAGCGGTGCCATCCATTCTACCGGCGACACGATCCGCCCGGCACTTCAGATCATAAAGACGAAACCCGGCATCAAATCAGTTTCCAGCGCGTTCGTTATGATAGTTCCGAACTGCGAAATGGGCAGCAACGGAATGTTCCTTTTCGGCGACTGCGCAGTCAACCCTAACCCGACTTCCGCAGAACTTGCAGAAAGCGCAATTCTTACGGCTCAGACTGCAAAATCATTCTGCGACATGGATCCGAAAGTTGCACTTCTTAGCTTCTCGACCTACGGCAGCGCAAAACACGAATTCGTCGACAAGGTAGTCGAAGCGGTAAAAATCGTTCACGAAACAGCTCCGGACCTCAAGGCTGACGGCGAGATCCAGGCTGACGCAGCTATGGTCGCAAGCGTAGGCAAGACGAAATGCCCGAACAGCCCGATCGCAGGACAGGCTAACGTCATGATTTTCCCCGACCTTCAGAGCGGAAACATCGGCTATAAACTCGTTCAGAGACTTGCAAAAGCTGAAGCAGTCGGTCCTTTCCTTCAGGGAATCGCAAAACCGGTCAACGACCTTTCGAGAGGCTGCTCCGTTGACGATATCGTAAACGTAGTCGCTGCAACTGCGATCCAGGCTGCAAACTAATCTTAAAAAAGTTCATAAAATTAAGTCTAAACATTCCTGTTTATTTCCCGATTGTAAAGCTAAAAGATTTGGTTTCGGAATTTAGTCGTTTTTGCGAACGGTTTCCGATTACAAAATTTGCTGTTTTATGCTTGCTTTTATTGTAAAAAATAAAATTTGAGTATAATGGTTTCGGAATTTAGTCGTTTTTGCGGGCAACTTCCGACGGAGGAAAAATGATAGTCGAGCGTGAAAAATATCTTCAGACTTTACTGAAAAAAAGATGGAACGGTCAAATAAAGATTGTGACAGGCATCAGAAGATGCGGGAAAAGTACGCTTCTTTTCGGACTTTTCCGACAAGCTCTTATTGATTCAGGTGTAAGGCAGCAGCAGATTATAGCTTTGGAGCTTGATTCCGATGCAAATGAAAAATATCGGAATCCTGACGCTCTTTCGGCGTATATCCGCCAGAAAATCATAGATCCGCAGGAAAAATACTATGTTCTGCTTGATGAAATCCAGTATGTTATATCGAAAGAAGAACTGAAAAACAAGGATAAACCGGTAAAATTATACAGTGTTTTAAACGGCTTGCTGCATCTTGGGAATGTTGATGTTTATGTGACCGGCAGCAATTCAAAAATGTTGTCAAAAGATATTTCCACCGAGTTCAGAGGACGCGGAAATGTCGTCAAAGTTTATCCTTTTTCATTCAGCGAATATTACCGCGCTTCCGGCAAGGACAAATTCGACGCATACAACGAATATGTGATGTTCGGCGGAATGCCGTATCTTTTGAATTTGGATTCTGACAATGAAAAACACGAATATTTAGCCGGACTTTTTGAAGAAATTTACTTCAAAGATATTGAGGAACGCTATGATGTGGCGACGCCGGGAATTTTGCGCGAACTTGCATCTGCTCTCTCATCTTCTGTCGGTTCGCTCACAAACGCAAGTAAAATATCAAAAAGCATAAAAACAGCCAAAAACATCAGCATTGATCCTGAAACTGTCGGGAAATATTTGAATTATCTGACAGATAGCTTTTTGTTCAGCGAGGCCGCAAGGTATGATGTCAAAGGAAAAAAATATTTTGAATATCCTTACAAATATTACTGCGCAGACATTGGTTTAAGAAATGCTCGGCTCGGCTTCAGGCAGCAGGAAGAGAGCCATATTCTGGAAAATTTGATTTATAACGAACTTTTGTGCCGCGGCTGTATTGTTGATGTCGGAGTTGTTCCTCTTGTTGAAAGGGATAATGACGGCAGACGAATACAAAAAAACTGCGAAATCGATTTCGTAGTCAGAAAAGGAAGTAAACAATATTACATACAGTCAGCTCTTTCCATGGATGATCCGGTAAAAGAAGCGACGGAACTCAGACCTCTTCTCCAGACAAAAGATTCTTTCAAAAAAATTGTTGTCTCAAAGTCCTACGGCAAAAGCTGGATTGATGGAAACGGCATTCTTCGGATAAATCCGATTGATTTTCTGCTCGATGAAGACAGCATGGAAAGGTGAGATCATGGGGTGCACATCAAAAAATATCATGACTCAAAAATCCCCGTCAATCTTCAAAAAAAGTTCCGATTTGGCAGTTTTAACAATAATTTCGCGTGTTTTAGGTTTGGTGCGCGAATCTGTCACGGCAGCTTTTTTGGGAACGGGGGCGCTGGCGGACGCTTTTGCGGTCGCTTTCACGATCCCGAATGTCGTGCGGAGGCTTTTTGCCGACGGAGTCATTTCATCGGCTTTTATTCCGCGCTTCAAAGGGCTTCTTGCCGAAAACAAAAGGGGAGAGGCTGCCGAATTTCTGAGTGCGCTTTTCACTCTTGTGAGCCTTGTTGCGTTTGTTTTTGTCGCGGTTGCATTCGTTTTTTCTGGCGGCATAACTGCGATTTTGGCTCCGACGCTTGAGGAAAACGCGGCGGTTGAGGCTGCGCTTCTTGCGAAAATAATGTTTCCTTATGTTTTTTTCATTTCGCTTGCCGCGCTTACGCAGAGCGTCCTCAACAGTTCCGGGATCTTCAGGCCGAGCGGAGCTTCGCCTATCGTTTTCAACATCGCTTTCATCACGCTTGCTTTTCTTCTTGCGCCTCTTACCGAAAATCCGGCTCGCGCTTTGTCGATAGGTGTTCTCGCAGGCGGCTTCATGCAGCTTGCGATACAGCTTCCGTTCATGGTGAAAACGCTTTTCCGCTTTTCTTTCGTGAGCCTGAAAAAAGCGTTCACGAACCCGAATATCGCAAAATCGGGAAAGATGGTTTTGGCCGCGCTTTTCGGCACAGGCGCATACCAGCTGAACGTTCTTCTCACGACAAACATGGCCAATAGAGCGGGAGAAGGCGTTGTCAGCAGTCTTAGATTTTCGGCGAGGATCGAAGAACTTGTGATCGGTGTTTTTGTCGTAACGCTGAGCACAGTGATTCTTCCGGAACTGGTTGAAAACGCGAAAAGCAGGAATTTCGCAAAACTTACGGAAAACCTTGATTCAGCCTTGAAATTCGTAGCATTCGTATCTATTCCGGCGGTAGTTTTTACGCTCGTCAATTCGACTGAAATGGTACGCCTTCTTTTCGGATTCGGCAAATTTGACGAAAAATCGGTCGGACTTACTGCTTTCGCCCTCGATTTCAGGATCGCGGGGCTCTTTTTCCTCGCCCTTTCAAGGATTTTGAACTCGTTTTTCTACGCGCTTGAAAGGACAAAACTTCCGGTTTTCGCAGGGCTTGTCTCGATTGCCGTGAACTTTATTGCCGCATATTTTCTCGTTGACACCCTTGCCGGAGGCGGTGTTGCCCTTGCATCGTCGCTCGCATCACTTGCGGCGGCAGTGATACTTTTTGCCGCAGTTTTCAAATTCTTCAAAGGCGGTTCAAATTTCGGAAAAGCAATTCTCTATTTCGTTAAAATATCAATAATTTCAGTTGTTTCCGTTTCGCCGTTATTCTTTTTGAAATCACCGGTTTCCGCGTTTTTCACTTCTCTTTTCTCGAACGCCAAAATAAGCGAACTCTGCTCGTTTTCAGTCTCCGCGGCTGTTTTCGGAGTGCTTTTCATCACAATTTCTGCGGTTTTAAAAGACGAAACACTTGCGGTCGTGAAAGGGATTTTCAGGAAATAAAAATAAAATCAAAAACTTGCCATCACCTTGAAATTCCTCTAAAATGCTGTGTTTTTTTTGAATGATTCGTTTTTTTTGAGGATAAAAATGAGAAAAGTTGTTGTTTTCTTTTTGTTTTTCGCGATTTTTTACACACTTTCGGCATGGGACGAGTTCAACCAGTATTCTATTGCAGACGAACTGAAAAAGCCCGGCGTAAAGCTGGTTGCGGTTGATTTTTATGCAACATGGTGTGAGCCGTGCAACGCGGCGATCCCGAAATGGAAAAAGCTTCAGGAAAAATACGGCGACAAGGGTTTCAAACTCATTGTTGTTTCGGTGCAATCGGAAGGAAGCTGCTCGCAGCCTCCGCAGTGGAATCCCGACAAAATCGTCTGTGACTATGACGGCGATATAGCCGACGCATGGCACGCGAACGATCTTCCTCAGGCGTTTCTCTGGAGTTGGCAGGGAAATCTGCTTGTCGCGCACGGCGGAGTTGACAACGTCGCAGCTGCGATCGAGAAATATTTCAAAAAAATTCCGCGTGTTTATGTGGAAGAAGGTGCAGACAAGAACATTTATCAGCTTGTCAGATCGAAACTTCGTGAAAATTCCAAGATAGAAATCGTTGCAAGCGACGCCGAGCGCAAGGCTTTGGCGGAACTCCGCAAAAAAAGCTCAAACATGAATTTCGACACCAAACTGCAGTGCAAGCTTGGCGAGGAGATCAGTGCGAACTCGCGCCTTGTCATCTCAAAGCAGAAACGCGGCAAAAAAGATGCACTTGTGCTTGAGCTTTTCTCGGTCGAAAAGGGATGCCTCACGGCAAGCGGCACGGCAACGATGCGCGGAAATATCGACACGGAAGTCGCGGAAGCGGTTTACAACCTTTTGAAAAACCTTTTGGGCACAGTTTCGATGCCAAGCGAAGGGGGAGTCTCAGCAAAACCAAAGAAACAGGCTCCGAAATCCAATTTCCAGACTGGCCGTTTCGGCGGCAAAACCGATGATTGGGAGATCGGCGGCGGTGAAGAAACCATCGTAAAATTTGAGAGCTCTCCGAGCGGAGCAGTAGTTCTTGCAGACGGCAAACTTCTCTGCCAGTCAACACCATGCTCAAAACTTCTGACACAGGGAAACCACGAAATCGAGATGCAGAAGGAAAATTATGTGCCGGTCTCTCAAAAACAGGAAATCAAAGAAGGGAAAACGGTTAAATTCACTCTTGATCCCGATTTTGCGTGGCTTACCGTCACCGGAAATTATAATGTTTCACTCAGACTCGACGGAGCAAATATCGGTGAAATTCCGATAAAAGAAAAGACAATCAGCACGGGAAACCACAGAATCGAGCATACAGACAGCTGCTTTTATGATTTTGGTGAGAATTTCACAGTAAAACGCGGCGAAAAGAAAAACATAAAATTTGATCTTGAACACCGCGAATCGGCGATAAAAGTTTATGCTCAGGATGAAAAAGGCAACGACATCGATGCCGATGTTTTCGTTGATGACAAAAAAGTCGGACGTGCTCCCGGCACATTCAAAGTTCCGCTTTGCAGCAAGGAAATGCGCGTGAAAAAGAGCGGTTACAGTGATTATTCGGAAAGACTTTCTCTCCAAGAAAAGCAGGTGAAAACTTTTCAGGCAAAAATGAGAAGTGATAAACCTGCGAACCGCGGCTATGCTGGTTCCGGCTCTGTTTCAGGTTCAAACCTACAGTGGTCAAACAAATCATCGCGTGCAATGAACTGGAATGATGCGAAACAATACTGTGCGAATCTGAATGAAGGCGGTCACAGCGACTGGAGACTACCGACAATAAGCGAACTTAAAACAACAATACAGAACTGTCAGTCAGGCGGTTCCTCGTGCAGAGTGTCGGACAGCTGCCTTTCTTCAGACTGCTGGTCAAAAAGTTGTTATTGTGATGGCCGAAGCAACAACGGCGGTTATTACAGCAAGCTTGGTGATGACGACGAAGTTTGGCTTTGGTCGTCTTCTACTCGGTCTGGTTATCAAGGTTACGCATGGTACGTGGGTTTCTACGAAGGTTATGTGTCCAGCTACAATAAGTCCCGCAATGGCTATGTTCGTTGTGTGAGGTAGGAGATGGTCGTTGAGACCGCTTTATTGCGAGCGCAGCGAGCATATTTTGCGCACGCCGGTTGCGGAGAGGCGGGCGCTTAGCTCCGACAAGTAGTCGTCAGTAAGTTTCGTTGTTACAAAAATCTTCTATTTCTTTGATGAAATCAGATATCTGTTCGACTGATGAAGGCGGTTTGAGGCCGCAGAATCTTGCGGTTGCGGCTTGAACAATTTCGTGGATTCCTTTGACTTTGATTTCGCCTTTGAGGAATTTTTCCACTGCGGTTTCATCCGAGATCGCGAATGCAACCATGCCGGATAAATCGCGGTTTCTGAGGAGTTCGAAAGCAGTTTTTAGAAGCGGATATTTTACAAGGTCGGGTTTTTGGAAAGTCATGTTTTTTCCCGTAAACTCGAATTTCATTTCCGGGAATTTCTCGGCGACATCGAGCATTCCGGGGTAGGAGAGTGCCGCCGCAATGGGAACAAGCATGTTTCCGACGGCATTCTGCGAAATTGCCGAGCCGTCCTTGAAAAGAAGCGCCGCGTGGACATTTACGCTCGGGTGGACAAGGACATCGAGTTTTTCCGGATCGAGATCGAAAAGCCAGAACGCTTCGAAAAGTTCCAGGCCTTTGTTGAGCATTGTCGCGCTGTCGATTGTCACTTTCTGACCCATGCTCCAGACGGGGTGTTTGAGTGCTGCAGCCGCGTCGGCGTTTTCCATTTCGGCTGCGCTCATATCACGCAGAGCTCCGCCCGAAGCTGTGATATAGACTTTAGCCAGAGTTTCGCGGTCGCATTTTTCAAGAAGCTGCATGAGGGCCGCGTGCTCGCTGTCTATCGGGATTATTTTGGTGCGGTCGGAAGTGATTTCCTGACCGAGATAATATCCCGCGATCACCAACGATTCCTTGTTCGCAAGGCAGACCGGAATGCCGCGTTTTATCGCTTCGATCGTGATTTTCCAGCCCGATTTTCCCGGCAGAGCCATGACGATTTTGTCCGGGGCGAGGTCTAGAAGGCGCATAATTCCTTCTTCGCCGGAATATACTTGGTCGCTGAATGCGACTTTTTCTGCATCCTCCGCATCCGAAACTGCTACAGCCTTCAGCGATTTATGACGCGGAATCATTTCGTTTAGAAGCGTGACGTTTTTTCCTGCCGAGCAGCCGATTATTTCAAATTTGTCGCTGTAAGCTCTGACGAGGCGTTCGGTGTTTGTGCCGATCGAGCCTGTGATACCGAAAATTACGATTTTATCCGACATAGCTTTTTACAAGAAGGGAAACGAAAACTATAACTGCCGAAACAAGAAGAGAATCGGTTCTGTCGAACAGACCGCCGTGGCCGGGAATCAGGTTGCTTGAATCCTTGACGCCGGCGCCGCGTTTGATAAGCGATTCGATCAGGTCGCCGAACTGTGCGAAAATGCCGTCAAGAAGTGCTACGACGAGGACGAACCAGATATTTTCGTTTTTAAGAAGGGTGAGAGCGAAAACAAGACCGGCAATAACCGAAAAAATCATGCCGAATACCGCTCCTTCCCAGGTTTTTTTGGGGCTTATCGCCGGTGCAAATTTGTGCTTGCCGAGCGCTTTGCCGCCGAAGTATGCCGCACTGTCGCAGACCCACGGAATTACGAGCATGAAAAGAAACCAGTGCGAATTGGAGTAGGGAAACTTTTCGAACAGAGGTTCAAGTCCGAAAGTGTAGCTTTTGATGAGCGGGAAGAGTCCGAAAGTTATGCCGAAATAGAAAAATCCGAAGAAATAGACGTTCATCCTTCTGAATTTCACTTCGATCGGATCTTTGCCGGTGAGAGCGATCATCGGAATGAGTGCGACGCCTGCAAAGAGTACCGTCAGGAACTGCTTGAGGGGCATACAAAGTTTCCAGAATGCTTCGCCTGACTTTCCGACTTCAACTATCGAAGCTGTTGCCGGGTTTGCCGCAGCAAGGAAAATGGCGTCCATCCGCATGATGGAATTTGCCATCGAAAGCATGAGTATCGCCGCGATGATGAAAAGCGGATGATTTCTTTCCTTGAACATCGAAAGGTATTCGGCAAAAGTAAAAAATGCGACGGCGATGATGAGATAGTTAAAAATTGCGGGCGGCAGGAAGTAGATCATTCCGACCAGCGCTGTAATGCCGATTACAGCTGTTATGATGCGTGTTTTCATAAAAAACTCCGTTAAAATCAGATATTTGCTTGATTAGTCTCCGCTGATCTTCCAGCCTGCGTTTCTGAGAGCCGCAAATACTTTCTGCTGGGTCTCCTTCATCTCGTCGATAGTGAGAGTGCGCTCCTTCGCGTTGAGGACGACTCTCATCGTGATGCTTGCAAAACCCGGAAGGATCGGAAAACCGGTGAACTTGTCGACAAGTTTCGTCTCGATGAAAATTTTCGGATCGACCGCTTTTTTGATGACGCTCAAAAGCTGTGCGCTCTCGGTCCTTTCGGGAACGATCGCCGAAACGTCGAAACTTGTTGACGGGAACTTGAGGAGCTGCGTGAATTTTGTGTTTCTTTCGGGCAGGTCGAAAAGCATCGTCTGCTCGATCTCGATGTATGCAACGGGAACGTTGATGTCGCATTTTTTGAGGATCGCCGGGTGAACTTCGCCGAAAATCGCAATCGGATCTTTGCCGGCAAGGACGACTGCCGACTTGTTCGGGTGAAGGAATTCCGTTCCGCAGAGAGCGTTCCCCGTGATTCTTTCGAAGCGCAGAGGCGGCGTGCTGAGCTCTTTTGCGATCGAGACCATGATCCTCTTCGTGTATTCAAAGAGTTCAGGTGTTCCTACAGCGATGATGCCGATTCTCTTTCTTTCGTCATCAACCGTGAAGATACGGCCGAATTCAAAGAGAGTGAACTGCTTGAAATTCTTGAGATTTTCGTGAACATTTTTGACTAAGCCCTGGAAAAGCGAGTATCTGAGGTAAGGAGTGTCTCTTTCATCGACCGTTTCGACGATTTTTTCTTTCGGGAAGGGAACGAGCTCGAGATCGCTTGCGCCGTAGAACGAGTAGTTCATAACTTCGTTCGCGCCGAATCCTTTTGCAAGAAGGTTCTTCAGGATCTCGGTTTTTTCCATATCTTTGTTGCGTGCCGGACGCTCGACTTCAAAGTAGGGGCTCTGCGGCTTGATGTTGTTGAATCCGTAAAGTCTGCCAACTTCTTCGACGATATCTTCTGCGATCGAAACATCCTTGCTTCTTCTGTGAGCCGGAACTTCGATCGTGAGTTTCCCGCCCTCGTTTTTTACGCCGAAATCGAGGTAGGTGAGCATCGAAACGATTTTTTCATCGCTGAGATCTTCTGCCGGAATGCCGAGAAGCGAGCGAATCCTGTCGGTCGTGATTACGATGTTTCCTTTGAAGCCGTAGCCCTCGCTGTTATCGGCTGTTGCAAGTTCCGAAGTGATTATTGCGCCAGGAATTATCTCTTTGATGAGAGTGACGATTCTTTCCATTGCAAGGTAGCAGTTTTCGACCCAGAGCGATTTTTCATATCTATTGACCGCATCGGTCCTGAGGTCTAGCCTGTTTGCCGTTCTGCGGACGCTTGCCGGTGAGAAAAGAGCCGATTCGATGAAGATTTCAGTCGTATCGTCCTTGATTTCACTGTTGAGACCGCCCATGACGCCTGCGATCGCAAGGCTTCTTGTTTCGTCCGCGATTACTGCGTCTGTCGATTTGAGAACTCGAGGAACGTTGTCCAGAGTCGTGAAGTTTTCCCCTTCGAATGCGTCTCTGATCACGATTTTGTTTCCTGCGATGTCGCGTCTGTCAAAGGTGTGAAGCGGATGACCGACTTCATACATGACGTAGTTCGCTATATCGACGATGTTGTTTATCGGACGGAGCCCTACATTTTCAAGTCTTGCCTTCATCCAGTCAGGCGAAGGAGCAGTTTTGAGATTAGAGACTTTGAGTCCGAGATAGTGGAGGCAGCGCGGAGTTTTGATCTCGATTTCGAATTTTTCGTCAACTCTGTCGGCTTTGATGCCTGTGTATTTGAGTTCACGCTTCCACGGAAGTTCGAAGATCGCCCTGATCTCACGTGCAATTCCGTAGTGACCCCAGAGGTCGGGCCTGTGGTTTATCGTCTTGTTCTCGATTTCAATTACGAAATCCTGACGGTTGAAGATCTTTTTGAGGGGAACGCCGATCTCTGTCGAGGGATCAAGAACCATGATGCCAGAGTGGTCGGTTCCCAAACCGAGTTCATCTTCAGCGCAGATCATGCCGCAGCTTTCGACTCCGCGGATCTTAGCCGGCTTTATCTCGAAATTGCCCGGAAGGACCGTTCCAAGCGGAGCGAACGCGACAGTCTGACCTTCTGCGATATTCGGCGCGCCGCAGACGACGGTCTGTTCTTTTTTGCCGTCAAAAACGGTAGCCAAGTGAAGGTGATCCGAATTCGGATGGTTCTCGACTTTCGTTACTTTCGCCGTAATAACCTGATCGAAGTGCTTGAAAAGCCACTCATAATCCTCGACTTCCGCCGATTTCATCGTCAACTGTTTTGCGATCTCTTCCGCGGCTATTCCGCTGAGATCAATATAGTCGCCAAGCCAGTTCAAAGATAATTTCATAATAATCTCTCCTAAAATTATAAAAATTCATTTGTTATAGCACAAAAAAACGGAAGTTTTATAATCAAGTGCGTCTGAAATGCAAGAAAGGAGGCCAAAAAACTTGAAGCGCAGCGAAACACGGCTAAAATTATCCGCTTATTGTTTGTTTGGGAGCTTTGAATGCTTGTTTCGGTTTTTATTCCTTTTTGCAATGAGGAAAAAAATCTTGCTGAAATCATAGAAAGAACGGAAAAAGGCGGAAAATCGGCAGGAGTCGATATCGATCTGGTTTTTGTTGACGACGGTTCGACTGACGGCGGTGCGGCTGTCGTCGAAAACGCGATGAAAGAAAAACCGTGGGTACGCCTTTTCAGACACCGCAAGAACAAAGGGCTTACCGAGGCGATGAACACCGGTTTCAAGGAGTGCCGCGGTGAGATCATTGTTTTTCTTCCTGCCGATCTGGAATCTTATCCTGACGAGGATATTCCGGCACTTCTCAAAGCGTTCGAACCAGGTATCGACATCGTCTGCGGCAAAAGGCAGAAAAGGCGCGAATTTAAAGTTTTCTTATCTAAAATTTACAACGAGATCAGTAATTTCCTGTTTGGTATAACTTTGGGCGACATGAACTGGATCAAGGCTTTCCGCCGCGAGTGCCTCGAGGATCTTGAACTTAGAAGCGACTGGCACAGGTTTATTGTCCAGATTCTTGTTTCTAAAGGTTACAAAGCGGTCGAAGTTCCTGTTTTGTGGCACAGACGGCATAGCGGAAAAAGCCATTTCGGACTGAAAAGGATTCCGATTTCCTTCTTCGATTCGATCGCGGTGAAGTTCATACTCACATTCACAAAAGCTCCGATGCGTTTTTTCGGATCCATGGGTTTTATACAGATCTTAAGCGCGCTCATTACCGTAGCCTGGATGCTTTATGACCAGTTCGTTCTCGGAAATCCTGCTTTCAAGATGCGGCCGCTCCTTTATTTCAGTCTGGGACTTTTTCTTTCCGGACTTATATTCGTTTTTATGGGATTTCTGGCAGAACTTGTCGTCGGTATCCGTGACGACATCAGAAAAATGAAAGATGATTGGGGGAAAAAATGAAGAAAATATCGACAATTATTGCTGTTGTTCTGATTCTGGCCACGATTGTTCCGTTTTATTTTGTGAGAAAGCACCTTATTGAGAACGAAAGACCGAAAGTTGAGACGATCGCGGCGTATCCGAAACCGGATGTCGCCAAAATAATGTTTCTCGGAATGAATGCTTTCGCAGCTGATCTTCTTTTTGCAAGGTCGCAGTATTATTACGGAAGTCACTATGTCACTGACAGAACTTACGCTTTGCTTGAGCAGATGATCCGTGTAATAATGGCTCTCAATCCGAGTCTTGAGTATGCGATTCCTTTCGGAGAAGCTGCCATTTCATCAATGAGGACTCCTGAAGCGATCGAATCGGCCAATTCGCTTCTGAGACTGGGGCATGAGCTTTATCCTGACGACTACTATTATGTGTTTAACCAAGGGTACAACTATTTTATATATTTAAACGATATGGAAAAGGCTTATCCCTTGATGTATGAAAGTATAAATATGAAAAATACCCCTTCGAAAGTTATATGGCTTGTAAATCATGTCGCGACGATGGGCGGCGGCTACAGAATGGGCTATGAATACACGAAAGACCGTCTGGAAAAAGCTAAGGACAAAAATATGCGCGACCAGTTCGAAAAAGAGCTTCAGCATTTTGCAAACCTTCTCTCTTTGACCGAAGCGGCCGAGGAATATTATAAAAAATACGGCAAATCACCCGATAAAGAGCTCACTGAGCTTGTTAAAGCAAAGATTGTTACCGAAATTCCGAAAGGTGTTTACGGCGGCGAATACTACTATGACGAGAATGACAGGATCGTCAAAACGAGCTCACAGGGCGACAGAAAATATATCGAAAAGAAGGAAAAACAGGCTAAAAAGGAAGCTGAAGCTAAGCAGGAAGCAGAAGCTCAACAGAAAGAACCTGTCAAAGAAAAAGAAAATTCAGAAAAATCAGATAAATAAAACTTGAAAATTTAATAAAATCAACTGGTTTAGATTATTCAGGAACTCTGTCTGCCGGAAAAAGAATCACAAAGTTTTGTTTGATTTCTTCCTGGAAATAATCGGGAAGTTTGTCAAATTCAGAAATATCCATTAAAAACGGAATGCGGCTGTCTTCAAGAAGTTCTTTCAGTTCCCAAAGTTTTTTGCTTGGATCGTTGAAACTTTTTACAGTCATATCAAGATCGCTTCCTTCGTGCGAATCGCCGTGAACGCGGCTGCCGTAAGCCCAGATTTCGGCTTTGGGGCAGTATTCCTCAAAAATTTTGCGGAGCATTTCAAAATGTCTTGGAAGCAGATTAATCATTGTCGATAACTTTTTTCAAACTTTGGACATCGTTCAAGAAATCGGGAATCAGTTTCAAAGTCTCTTCTGCAAACGATTCGCCGTAATCGTGTGCGGTGGTGTTGCGGTTATCGCGGTAAGCCATCCAGCGTTCGGTTTCTTCATTGGAAATCAACGAACATTTGTTGGCTTCTCTGAAAATATCTTTGAAAGTGAGCATGTCAGCCGCTTTTTTTGAAACCAGAAACGGTGTGATTTTCTTTTTCAGCAGTTTGCCGCTCTGTTCCAAAGTCATTTCAAAACCTTTTACCAAAGAATTCCTGAAAACTTCATATTCGATTGAACCGACTTCAGATTTTTTTAAGAAATCGTATGATTTTACGACGGTATCAATACATTTCTGCAAATATTCGGTGTTGATTTTTGACAATGAAATCTCCTACTTTGCAGCGGTCATTTCAGCTTTTCTTCTTTTTTCTGCTTTAGCCATGAACCAGATCGCAAGGAAGATGAAGCCAAGCGATACCCAGTCGATAAGTGCCGGATATTTTCCGCCGAAAACAGCTGCGAAGATTACGGTTGAAAGCGTTCCAGCGATGAGCGATGTCAGACGGTTTGCAAGGTTTGCAAAAGTCGCCGTTCTTCCTTTGAACATGAAGATGAAAACGGAGAAGAACGCGTTGATTCCGTAAGCCGTACCTACAAGTCCTGCCCAGATCGCCCAGTCCCAGTTGGTGTTGAAGAACGCCTTTGAGAACGGGTCGATCCTTGGACCGGTTACGCCGAATTTGCCGGCCGCGATGAGAACGCAGATCGTGACAAGCGCCATCGTGGTGAAAGATGCGATCTGCTCGATTGCGAAGAATGCCTTGTTGTTGTCTTTCTTTGCAGCTTTTTCCTCAGCCGGACGAGTGTTTTTGTAGTAATTCATAATGTAGATCCTGAACATGTAAGCCAAAATGTAGCTTGCAAAGATGACCATGAACGGAATCGACGAGAACGGACTGTCCTTGCCGTCGCTGCCGCCGGTGAAAGCTTTGATGAGAACTGCAAAAAGGGCGATACACATCGCGATATTTTCTTCCATGAAGACTTTTTTCTTCAAAATTCCCTGTTTGATCTGGATCGCATCAACGAGTCTGCCGATTATGATGACCGAGCCGCGCATGATGATCATTGCGACCATGACCGAAATGTGGTCAAAAGTGTAGAGCAGGGTGGTCGTCGGAACTACGACAGCGGTGCAGATTCCCGAAAAAACGATGTAGGGCAGTTCGCTTGGCATCGTTATGCCGCAGACCGTGATCTTTCTTACAGAATCGAGACGATACCAGCGCAGGATGAGGACGATCGCCGTGACGAGAACAGTAGATGCGAGGGTGCTGTAGAAAAGGTATTCCATCCCTGGAAGTCCGGGGAAGCCGTCACCGGTTTTGAGGAAGAATTTAACTCCGACACCGGTTATGATGTAGAAAAAGAAATAGCAGAAACAAAGCTGCAAAAGCCTTGAGGTCGATCCTGAATTGTTGTCAGACAAGTTGTTCTCCATTATGTAAGATGTTAATAATAGTGGTTATTTTACGGGACATGCGATCGTTTTTTCGGTGGTGAGGTCGCCTGCGACTCCGTTCTCTGAGTTGATATACATGGGAGCGTTTTTGAAACTGTAAAGATCGATTTCGCTTGCCGTTATCGCAATAGTTGTCGTGCCAGGCGTGTGGCTTATAGATGAAATCGTGACAGAACCGTATCCAAAGGCATGGAAACAGGTAAGTTTTTCACCGTTTGTTTCATAAATGAACAACTGTATTTTATCGTTTTCACTCAAACCTACCGGATAAGTTCCGGGGGTCGTAACGCTTGCATCAATGATCATTTCAGACTGCGGGTTGAAGACGGTATCGTCTTTGTAACTCTGCAATATGTCGATATCAGAATCTTTGTCCAGCTCTGCAAAAGTGTATGTTCCTTTGATTGAAGTAGGATCGACGATGTTTCCTGAGCTGCCGAAAACCCCGGTTATGAATGTTGTCGTTGAATTGGCGTAAGCGACTGTTAAGCTTCCGTCAGAGTCTCTATCTGTGTAGGAATAAAGGTATGGAATAGAAGTCTGTACCGTAGCGTGTCCGTAAGGAAGGTCATAAGTCGTGTCGCCTGTCTGACCGCATCTGTAGACGGTATCTTTGCAATCAGGGTCTTTAACAAGATCGTTTAATTCATAATCGTGCTCTGAAAGACATTTTTCATAGGCGTAATAGTCGTTGTATGCTTCTGTCTGCCCGCGGTTTACGCATTTTGTTCTGCATGCAGAGTTCGAGCAGGCTTTCTTGCAGTCGTAAATAGCTTTGCATGTTTCCAGATCCTGTTCAACCGGTTCGGTATCGCTGCTGTCATCCTGATCGCTGTCGTCCGCGGTGTCGCTGTCGTCTGCAGTATCGCCGTCGTCTGTAGTATCGCCGTAATCTGACGAGTCTCCGTCGTCGCCGGAGCCTGAATCCGATGAATCGCCGTTGTCTGACGAATCTCCGCCGTCTTCACCGTCTTCCGGTTCAATGACGGAATCTTCATTGTCATTATTGGTGCTGCTGCCTGAGTCATTGCAGCTGTATGAACCGCTTTCTGTCTGGCGGCAGTATTGACCGAAGTTGAGATTGCATGTTTTTTTGGTCTGCCACGACAAATCACGGCATATCAGTATTTCCGAGCCGTCCGCCGAACATGCTTCCGTGCCCTCAACTGCACATGAAGCTCCCTGTTTGTTTGCTATTTCATCCTCAATGTCTCCGCATGAAACAACAAAAAACACGGCGAGCAGTGCCAAGACAATCAATAAATTTCTTTTCATAATGACCTCCGAAAAATTCGACCCTAAAACCTTTCAATTTTACATTAAAATAAAGTTGTTGTCAAACAGAAGGTTCTGCGGCAGCAGTATTGTGTCGGTTTTTAGGAGTTTTTCAGCTGATTTTCAGTCCAGGAAGAGCTTCCTTCAGGATCTCGCGGCACTCTTTTACGAATTTTACTTCGATCCCATCTTTGATCTCATCAGGAATTTCGCTGTAATCGCCGCGGTTTTCTTCAGGAATGAAAAGTTTTGTGATTCCGGCCTGTTTTGCCGCCATTACTTTGGCTTTGAGACCGCCTATTTTTGTGATTTTTCCTTTGAGCGAGACTTCGCCTGTCATCGCGATTTTAGGCTGCACCGGAATTCCAGACATGAGAGATGCGATCGCAAGTGAGATCGCGCCGCCGGCCGAAGGACCGTCTTTCGGTGTTGCGCCGTCGGGAAAGTGGATGTGGATAGTCTGCTTGTCCCAGATTTTGTCGTCCACGATTTTATTTTCCGAGAATAGCGAGCGGACATAACTTGCCGCGATCTTTACTGATTCCTTCATGACATCGCCGAGACTTCCGGTGACTTCAAAACCGCCTTTCCCGGGATATTTTATAGCTTCGACTTGAAGCACCGTTCCGCCGTACGGAGTCCAAGCCAAACCGTTTACGACGCCGATCTCGGGCTCTTTGCCGATCGCATCTTCGGAATACTTCTCGACTCCGAGGTAGTTGCCGAGATTTTCTTCGGTTATTGTAGAAGCAGTCTCTTTCCCTTCTGCTTTGGCGAGAGCGGTTTTCCGGCAGATCGAAGCGATCTTTCTTTCAAGTTCACGCACGCCGGCTTCGCATGTGTAAGATTTTATTAATAAATTTAACGCTTTGTCTGTAAAATCAAGATTTGTGTCTTCGATCCCGTTGAGTTTTTTTTCTTTCGGAATCAGGTGTTTTTTAGCGATATTTTTCTTCTCAAAAGTCGTATATCCGTCGATGTCGATTACTTCCATTCTGTCTTTCAATGCGATCGGAATTTTGTTTTTGTCGTTTGCCGTCGCGACAAAAAGGACATTGCTTAAATCAAATTCGAGATCGAGGAAGTGGTCAGTGAAAGTCTTGTTCTGCTCAGGGTCTAAAACTTCAAGAAGAGCAGAGGAGGGATCACCTTTGTAATCGGCACCGAGTTTGTCGATTTCATCCAGCAAAAACAGAGGGTTATTGACTTTGACCTTTTGAAGCGAAAGGATGATTTTCCCCGGCATCGCCGCTAAATAGGTGCGTCTGTGACCTCGGATCTCAGCTTCGTCCCTGACTCCGCCCAGAGAGTGGCGGACGAATTTTCTGCCTGTTGCAGCCGCCAAAGACGAGGCAATACTTGTTTTGCCCACTCCGGGAGGGCCTGCGAGACAGATTATCGGAGCTTTGAGGTTGCCCGAAAGTTTGAGAACGGCTAAATATTCAAGGATCCTTTCCTTGACTTCGGTAAGGCCGTAGTGGTCGTCGTCAAGCTGTTTTCGAGCGCGGTCGATGTCGATTTCGGTCTTCGTCGACTCCTCCCACGGAAGCGACTGGATCGTTTCGATATAGTTCCTGATGACTTCCTGCTCAGGCGTGAACGGAGGAATGCGGGCTGCTTTAGTCATTTCGTTTTTCAGTCGCTCCTTGACATAAGCCGGTGCTTTGAACGCGTTCAGGTCGAAATTCATGCTTTTGTTCGGGTCTATGTTTTCCTGCTCGCCGCCCTGATAGTTGTCGGCGTTCAGTTCTTCGTTCAGAACACGGATTTTCTCTCTTAAAAACTGCTCGCGCTGGCTTCTTTCAAAACGCTCGTGAACCTCGTCGTCAATTTCGTTCTCGAGATTGACTATATTTGTTTCGGCGACCAGAATGTCAATCAGCATGAAAATTCTTCTGTTGAGATCAGCCTCCTCTAAAACTTTGCGGAAGCCTTCAGGATCGATCGACTGGTCAAGCGAAGCTGCGCAGCAGTCGGCGAAATCTTCAAGATTCTCCTCTTCGATTATCTGGTTCGCCTTTTCAGGCGGGAAGCCCGCTATGTCAAAGTATCGTTTGACAGAGTCTTCCAGGACTCTTCTTGCGAGTATCAGGTTTTTCTCTTTGGGGCATATAGTTTTGAACTCTTTTACTTTTACGGTGAAAAGATGTGTGCGCGGATTCCGCTCGTAGGACTGGAAGACGACGCGTTTCGCCCCGGCAAGGACGATTTTGTATTTTCCTGCTTCGACTTCCTCGATATGGATGACGTCGCACAGCGTTGCTACTGGAAGAAAAACACTTTTTTCGGGGTCATCCGGAAGTTTTTTGAATGCTGCGACGACAACCTGTTCCTCTTTGCTGAAGGCTTTGCTGAAAACTTCGTACTCATGAGGGTCGTCAACGGAAATGGTGAACGAGTAATAGGGAAATATGACCATGTCGTTGTAGAGAAACAGGGGAAAAGTATTTTTGGAAATCATTAAAACTATGCTCCTTTGCCGGAAATTTCAGATTTGTATTTTTTCAGTGGTTCCGCACCGGATTCTATAACTTCGGGTGTTATGATCACCTCGTTGATTTTTCCTTTTTCCTCAGGTGCAGTGTACATTATGTCAAGCATTGCCGTTTCCAGGATTCTTCTGAGGCCTCTTGCCCCGGTTTTGAGAAGTTCCGTCTTTTTGACGATTGCATCCAAAGCTCCGTCAGAAAAAGAAAGTTTGATGCCGTCGAGTTTGAAAAGCGCTTTATACTGCGAAACAAGTGCGTCTTTCGGCTCAATCAGAATCCTTCGCAGCTCTGCGGAGGAAAGTTCCTCAAGATAAGCCGTTACCGGGAGTCTGCCGATAAGCTCAGGGATAAGCCCGAAACGGAGCAGGTCGACCGGCTGGATCTCTGCCAGGATGTGCCTGTCGTCCGTTTTTTTGCCGAGCTGTGCTCCGAAACCGACTTTCTTTTTGCCGATTCTGCGCGCGATGATCTTTTCGATACCCTCGAATGCGCCGCCGACAATGAAAAGGATGTTCGAAGTGTCGATTTTGATATATTCTTGCTGCGGGTGTTTTCTTCCGCCGGTAGGAGGAACATTCGCGATCGTTCCTTCGACGATTTTAAGAAGTGCCTGCTGGACGCCTTCTCCGCTGACATCACGGGTGATCGAGCGGTTCTCGGATTTTCGCGCGATTTTGTCTATTTCGTCGATGTAGATTATTCCTCTCTCGGCTTTTTCTATGTTGTATTCTGCGGCCTGAATGAGGGAAAGAAGGACATTTTCGACATCCTCGCCGACATATCCGGCTTCAGTCAGAGTCGTAGCATCGGCAATGGAAAAGGGGACATCGAGGAATTTGGCGAGAGTCCGCGCAAGCAGAGTTTTTCCCGAGCCTGTCGGTCCCAAAAGAAGGATATTGCTCTTCTGAATGTTGTTCTTTTCCGCTGATTTTACCCTTTTATAGTGGTTGTAAACCGCTACCGAAAGAACTTTTTTAGCATAGTCCTGCCCGATTACGAACTGGTCGAGATGTTCCTTTATCTGCATCGGAGTGACCGAAATTCCTTCGTAGGGTCTGCTTTGACTGACTTTTTTATTTCCGTGAGTTTCAGTCTCGGACTGCCCGTTCAAAAGTTCGTGACACATCCCTACGCATTCATTGCAGATATAAGCGTTCCTGCCGTAAATTATCCTGCCGACTTCGCTTTGTGTTCTGCCGCAGAACGAGCAGCGGATATCCTGTTTGTTTCGCTGTGCCATTTTTACCTATCTTTTTGTTACAACGCTGTCTATAAGACCGTAATTCAGAGCCTCGTCGGCCGACATGAAGAAATCACGCTCCATATCCGCACGAAGAGTTTCTATGTCTCTGCCGGTGTGCGAATGAAGGATCTGCAAAAGTCTGTCTTTGATGAAAAGAATCTCTTTTGCATGGATTTCTATGTCTGTCGCCTGACCGCGGAAGCCGCCAAGAGGCTGGTGGATCATAAGACGCGAGTTCGGAAGCGAAAATCTTTTTCCTTTTGCACCGCTGGCCATGAGCACTGCCGCCATGCTTGCCGCCTGACCTACGCAGATCGTCGAAACATCGGGTTTTATGTACTGGATCGTATCATAGATTGCGAGTCCGGCTGTGACCGATCCGCCCGGGCTGTTGACATAAATGTAGATATCCTGCTCGCTGTCCTGTCCTTCGAGAAGGAGAAGCTGTGCAACGACCGCATTAGCCAGATCGTCGGTGATTTCTTCGCCGATGAAGATGATGCGGTCTTTGAGAAGGCGCGAATATATATCATATGATCTTTCACCGCCGCCTTCCTTTTCAACGACTATAGGAACAAGCCCAGCCTGAGGTCTGATTGTTTTTTGCATTTTTTTCTCCATTGCAAAAATTAAAACCGCCTTATTTACCACTTTTTTATTTTTTTGCAACATGGCTGCTGCAGGTCAAACTGTGAAATAAGACAAAAATTGCAGAGTTACTTCTCAAAAAAAGCCGCGATTTTGCCGAAAAATCCGTCGAATCCGGAGTTCGACATGATGACTGTGACGGTGTTTTCGCCGCTGTTTGCCCTGACCCATTCGACGGTGTCGCTGACATCCTTGATATAAACGGCTTTATCCGGTGTTTCGGCGTTGATCGTTGCGACTACGCGCTCCGGCTCGAACCTGTTTTCAGGCGGGAATTTGAATGCTTTCGGCGGGAAGCCGACAACGACTTTGTCCGCTTTTTTGAAGATCTCGGTATACTGTTTTTCAAAGACGTTCTGGCCATTCGAGTTCGTTGCGGGGTCGAAAACGACGTTGATCTTCTTTTCGGGGAAGAAGTCGATAAACGATTCAAGCGTGAGTTTTACCGCTGTCGGATGGTGCGCGAAATCGCTGTAAATAAGTCCGCCGTTGATCGAACCCAAATATTCCTGGCGGCGTTTGATGCCCTTCAAAGTCTTTATGGTTTCAAGGATCTTAGCATCTTTGAGGTCGAATCCTTCGCATTTGAGGAAGGAGACGAGCGCCCCTAAATTCATCAGGTTCTGCATTCCGAAAAGTGGAGTCTCAAAGAAATATTTTTCGCCGTTTTTGAATGTTGCTGAGAAGTACATCAGTTTGCCGTGTCTTTCCTCGAATTTGACGAATAGATCGGCAGATTTGTCCGAAATCGAGTAGGTGAAAAGTTTTTCTGCCGGTATAAATTCGCGCAGTCTTAAATTGTGGTCGAAATCAAGGGAGAGAATGACTCTTTTCTTAGTAATTTCAACAAGTTTCTTGAAGTTTTTGAAGATCGACTCAACTGAATCGTAAATATCGGCGTGGTCGAATTCTATCGAAGTTATGATAGTTGTTTCGGGTTTGTAGTGGAGGAATTTCGGCCCTTTGTCGAAGAAAGCGGTGTCGTATTCGTCTCCTTCTATCACAAAGTATCCTGCTCCTTCGCTGAAAGCCGCGTTCGTGCCCGAAAATTCGGGGATCCCGCCTATCATGTAGGATGGATTTCTGCCGATACCGGCAAGAACTTCGCTGAAAACGGTCGTTGTCGTGGTTTTTCCGTGGGTTCCCGAAATTACGACGGGCGATTTGCCGTCAAGAAGGAAATCTTCCATGAGGGAGGGCATCGAGTAGTAGGGGATTCCGCATTTCATGATGAACGCAGCTTCTTCAGATTTTCCGTTGAGGGCGTTTCCGACAACGATGAGGTCGGGTTTTTTATCTTTCACGAGGTCAAAAAACTTCTCCATCGGGTAGCAGGGAATTTTTTCTTCTTCAAGCTTCGTGCTTACCGGCGGATAGTATTCAAGGTCGGTGCCGATGACGTTTGCCCCAGAGCGTTTGCAGATGATCGCGAGCGAACTTACTCCTGTTCCGCAGATCCTCGCGAATAAAACCTTTTTTCCTTTGAGTTCCATAACTGCTCCTTTTTTTATCGTTTTAAAATATCAGCAACTTTTCCGTTGATATCGATATCGCCGTCGTAGAACTGCGAAACTATCGGAATGTTGTATGTGCTTTTTACTTCCTGAAAAATCGAATCGGTGATCGTTCCGTGCATGCAGCCGAAAGGTGAGACGTTGACGATCATCGAAGCACCCTGTTTCGCGAACATGACAGCTCGTCCGACAGTGAGGATCGCTTCTCCTACAAATTCGGGGTGGAGATACTTCATTCCTTCGTTGAGAGTCTCTTTTATCGAAGGTTCGTGACGGTCGGCAAGGATCTTTTCAGTCGCCTTGCAGTAGGATTCGTCGATGTGCGAGACAAAGAGGTTTTTGATAAGCGATTCGCCTCTTCCGAAGAGGGAAAATGCCTTCTGTTTCGCCATGAAATCCTGGACCCAGACTGTATAAATGAGCCACTCGAAAAGCGGTGCAAGCCATGCTTCGCCGCCGTTTTCCTCGATCACACGGATCAGGTTCTCATTAGCGCAGGCGTTGCTTCTGACATATATTTCTCCGACGATGCCTACTAGCGGCTTCTTCTCGTTGTAACGCGGGATCCTGGAAAGTTCGGAAGCGAGTTCCTCGATAACAGGAACCGGATTCTTTTTCTGCTCAAAAACTTTTTCAAGAGTGCGCATAGCCTTTTCCAGAAAGGCATCGACATCGCCTTTTGTCTTTTCGTAAGGCCTTGTCCTTGTCGTCATTTTCATCAATGCGTCGCTCGTGACGACTGAATGCATCAGGTATCTTCTCAGCTGTTCTTCGATCCCCTGATACGAGTTTATGCTCGAAGGTGCCAGGATATCGACATTGTCAAGCCCGAGCTTCTCGAATGCAATGCGTTCCAGCATATTGTACTGCCCGAGCCTGCACGGCCCTTCCGAAGATGGCATGAAAAGCGTGTGCTGTCTGCCGGGCTCTTTTTTTATGCAGTTGAGAAAAGCTCCCAAAGTGAGGATCATCGGCAGGCACTCCTGACCGCGGGTGAAGCGTTTTCCAGTCATGAAATCGTGCTTTGTCTCAAGCGGGATCGCTGCCGCATCATATCCGAAACCTCTGAAAGCCGCAGCAAAAAGAGGAGAACCGAAGTGCATCGGCGGGATCCATATCTTGCCGGCTTTGAGTTTTTTGTCCGCGAGATAGATGTCGGGAAGCGGATGCTCGTCGGATTCTTTTACCCCTTTCATATAGCTTTTTACGACATCGATAAAAGCTTCTACTCTCGTGAGGTATCCGCCGTCGCTCGAATGCTCGTCAAGTTCCAGGATAAGCATCGGTTTTCCTTTCATTTCGTTCTCGGCGAAAGAAAGAATGAAGCTGTCGGGGCCGCATGAGAAGTTGGTGAGATAGATCGGAAAAACATTTTCCTCATTTTTCGCTTTTTTCAGCGCGGCGATGATCTTCTGACCGTAATTCCAGAAAAGATTCCAGTAATTTGTGTCGGCAAGTCCCCCGACATTTATCTTCATCATGTCTATCGGAAGCACGTCAAAGCCCATTCCGGCGATGGTTTCTGGCAGGCCGAGGTTGATCCCTTTGTCGTAAAGGTTGTAAGGTCTGCCGACAAGGAGGAAGAGAGGCTTTTTCGCATTTTTTGCGTTTTCAAGCATCGCCTCGCCTTCGTCGATAAGGCGTTCAGTCTCTTTTCTGAAGTAGTCGCGCGCCTCTTTCCACGCCTTTCTGACCTGTTTTTCCTTGAGTTCCGGGAAGAAAGGTTCAAGAGCCTTGAAAATGAGAGTTCCGTTTTTGTCATCCGACATTCTGAAATCGATCACAGGGTCGATTATTTTTGTCTTCGGGTCCATTCCGTTCTTTTCCATGACGGTCGAAATGATCGACGGATTGCTCTGAACATAAGGACAGAAGAAGCTGATCGCCGTTTTTACGTTGTCACCGGCAGAAATGAGAGTCGGGTAGAAAACAGGAATATTTTTGTTCGCAAGTTCAAGCGTGTGGCCTATCGAAGTTTTGACCGGGAAGCAGAAGTCCGATGCCGAGTATTTTGACGAAAGCCCTTTGATCTCAGCGTTTGTCGAAGGTGCCGAAAGAACGCTTTCGATATTTAGCAGCGAGAACATTTTTCTCCAGAGCGGAAGGAAAGTCCAGCTCGATACTGCAAGCGGGATCCCGACTTTTCCTATCGGCTCTTTTTCAGGAAGCATGCTCTTGAAAAATGACGAGTTTCTCTTTTTTATAAGCTCGAATTCCTTGATCTCACGTCGTGTTGTCGTCTCTGCATCTCTTCCGCAGCCGTAACCCCACGAAGATTCGCGGCCTCCTTTTTCCGAAATGTGGTTTATCCGGCAGAAGTTGCTGCAGAGTTTGCAGGTTTCAGTCCTTGAAGTGACTTCGATAGTCGCCGATTCCGCTCCACGGAACGCAGACTTAGAATCTTTCTTTGCCGAAACTTCTTCGAGTGCTACCAATGCCGCACCGATGCAGCCCATGACATGGCAGTATGGAGAAACGATGATCTCAACGCCGAGCAGATTCTCGAAAGCCGCCGCAAGCCCTTTGTTACGGGCAGTCGCACCTTGGAAGAAAATTTTATCCTGACTGATTTTGCGGTTTCCGACGACTCTGTTGAGATAGTTTTTCGCAACGGAATAAAGCACTGCCGCGATGACTTCCTTTTTGTCGAAACCCTGCTGCAAGAGCGCGCGGATATCCTGCTCCATAAAGACTGTGCAGCGGTCGCTTGTAGCCGGCGGAACAATGTCTTCAGTCATTTTTCCGACCAGATTTATCGGAATTTCGAGCTTTCTCGCCTGTTCCTCGACGAAAGAGCCCGTTCCTGCCGCACAGACATAGTTCATGTTGACTTCTTCAGGCATTCCGTTTTTGAGACGGATGAATTTCGCGTCCTGCCCGCCGATCTCGAAAATCGTTTCGACTTCAGGGAACATCGAAGCCGTTCCTCTCGCGTGAGCCGTGATCTCGTTGATTATCGCATCGGCTCCGAAAATTATTCCGGCCAGTTTTCTGCCCGATCCGGTCGTTCCGAAAGCGCGGATTTTTGTAGTCTCTGGAATCAGTGAATAAAGCGCTTTGAAAAGCTTTTTCGCCGCATTCACAGGGTCTCCGCCTGTTTTTCTGTAAATATCGAGAACTGGAACTCCTTTCATATCGAGAAGCGCTATTTTTGTGCTTGTGGAGCCGATATCCATGCCGAGGATCGCTTCAGGGATCTCTTTGTAAGCGGCATTGTGGATTCTGATTTCGTTGCCGAGTTCGTCTAAAGTGAATTCCGCGAAAACCGGATATTTGCTCTTTTTGAGAGTTAGCGGAGGCATTTTTTCAGTCACGAAGGAGTGTCTGAGCTTGTCCGGATCTATTTCGGAGATCTTCACGACAGCCGCTTCCGCAGCACCTTTTGCAAGAAAAGCCTCGCTAAGATCAGGAACGATCCACGATGAAGCGGGGAAAAGAGTCCTGAACCAGCGGACGACCTCTTTGTTGAGGCTGACTCCGCCGATGAGAAGGAAGTTTCCTTTTATTTCAAGCCCTCTGAAAAGGGTGTTTGTCGCCGAAACGACGAGCGCGCGGCACATTCCCGCCCACATTTCCTCTTTCGTGCGTCCTTCCTGCTGATGGTGGATGAGGTCGCTTTTCGCGAAAACAGTGCATCTGCTGGCGATCGAAGGCGGTTCCGCGATATCGAGAGCCGGCATGTTTTCAAGGTCGATCGAAAGCCTCTCTGCCTGTTCTTCAAGAAAAAGTCCCGTTCCCGAAGCGCAGAGCGAATTTGAGGAAATATCTGAAATTTTTCCCGATTTTATCACGTATTTTTTAAGCGACGACGCACCTATTCCGATGATTGCGGCATAATCCTTACCGGCAAATTCCGCGCTTTTTAGTTCCGCACTTGCCGCCTCAGCTTCCGAAACAAAAATATCGCTTCTAATCTTGGCGAACTCCGCCGCATTCTTTCCGGTAAAACGGACACAGGTATCTTCATCTGCGTAAGCAAAGATTTTTTTAATTATTTCAGTGATTTTTCCGCCGTGCCTTGCGCGGAAAACGACTTTATTTTCATTTTTTGAAAAAACAGTGATGAATGTTGACCCGATGTCAATTCCGAGACGCTCCTGCATTTCTCCTCCGATTACAAAAAACCACCCGCAACCTTATATTTTTAAAAAATTTTATTGCAAGTGTAAGAGAATTTTTATGACTTGTCCTGATTCCGTTCTGATGCAGAGAACCGGCTAATACCCGTAATTATTTGGGTCGTTCTCTTCTTTTTCCGGTTTTTTGCACAATTCTTCACCTGTAACGGCAGTTGAATTTTTGAAACAGTTGCGCCGCGTGTAGCAGCAGCCGGTTGAGTTGTGACCTGTATCTGCGCAGTGGCATGCAATACCGTCGGTGTTGCCGTCGTAGTCTGTCAGCGCACCGTTTGCACACTGAACAATGTAGCCCTTCATATGATAATGTTCATTGATGCAGATTTGCAGCGAATTGTGGCAGACGCCGTAATAAGTTTTGTCGGCATTGCACGAAACATGTTGCGTTTCGTTTGTGAGATCAAGTTTGAAATTCTCCTCTCTCTCCGAAGGGTCTGAAACCTGCTCATGATTATTGAAGTTGTAACCGAAAACCGTTTTCATCGTTTTCTGTGCCTTGGTATAAGCGTGTTTCTCTATCAGCTTGAGAGAAGTTTTGAAATCGCGGAAAGGCGGATAATCGGGGTCTTCTTCAGCAAGAATCTGTGCGCATCTTTCGTTGCTGTGGCATGGGTTGTAATCAGAATAACTCTTCGGATGTTCAATATCATCATCGTCGCCTATTCCCCAGCACGGATCACAGCTCAGGCATAAATCAGGATCTAGTCTGATTTTTTCTCCGCATACTAGGTCTTTATACTCAGGAAGTGCATCCATGCGGCATTCTGCGGGACACTTGTAGTTTTCTGTGTCGAACGGATCGTATTTGTTCACGAGGCGCTCCCACTTGCCGTCGGTGCAGCGCCACATGATCGCGTTATTGTTGTTGTCCTCTGTGCATTTGGTCGTGTTGTTTATGCATTCTCCGCATGCAGGAAGATCTGTCCTGCAGGAAACATTGACGCAGTCGGCAATCTGCTTGCCGGATTTCCCTTCCTGACATTCAAGGATCCTGCCTATCTCTTCGCCTTTATCGCTGAGCTTGTTCTCGCAGAACTGCTCGTAGTTTTTGCATTTTCCGCATTCACCCTGGTTGCACGATTTCGTCGAACACGATTTTTTAACGATTTTACCGTTTTTGCATTCAGTCGTTTCACCGATGAAAGAGGGGCTGTTCGTGCATGTCGTTCCCTGCGAGTTAAGGCATTCGCCGCATGCGTCGCCGGCTTCGTTGCAGGAAACCGTCTGGCAGCTGACATTGACTTTGTGGCCGTTCTGGCACTCTTTGACGATGCCGATCCCGATACCGGAATTCGTGCATGTCGAAGGTGTGTCGACCGTGCAGTCGCTCCCCGCTTCGCCTGCGTTCGCGCACTGTTTCGTCTCGAAATTGCAGACAACGCCGACATCGCATATCGCTTTGCTGCATACGCATATCCCGTCGGTCGGTGTTCCGCCTGAAGCTTTGCATGATTTGTCGAAATCAAAAGACTTGGTTTCCGATGCTGTGTCTGAAGAATCGCCGCTGTCAGGCTTATCGGTCGAACCTGAATCAGCCGTATCCGTGGTATCGACAGGATCGGCATCCGTCGATTCGGTATCGGTTTTGTCAGTTTCTTTTTCCTCTTTTTTGTCAGAGCCGCAGCCCGCAAAAATGAAGAGTGAAAAAACAATGAAAATCAAAAAGAATTTTTTCATTTTATCCTCCTGAAAACAAAAAACTGCAATATTTTAATCAAAAACAGGAAAAAGACAAAAATTGCCTGAACTCAGATGATCCTTTTGCCCTTGACGAACACTTTTTCGCAGTGGTTGTGCGCGAAGTGGTATATCGGATATGCTACGCTCGGCGAATTCATGATGACGAGGTCTGCGTCCTTGCCTGCTTCGATGGAGCCTTTGGTCTTGTCTCTTCTGAGAGATTTTGCGCCGTTTATGGTGATCCCTTTAAGCGAGTCTTCTACGCTGAGACGGAGCTGTGTCGCGCCGAGACTTGCCGCAAGCGGTAAGAATCCGCACATACAGCTTCCAGGGTTCATGTCGGTAGCTAAAGCGACAGTCACGCCGTTTTCAAGCATTTTGCGCGCTGGAGCGAAGGGAAGTCTCGAAAAAACGGAAGTTATCGGCAGAACGCCCGCGACAACGCCGTTTTCTGCAAGTTTTCTGATCCCTTCGTCGCTTATCGCCTCGAGATGGTCAACCGAAGCCGCGCCCATTTCGGCTGCGAGTTCGGTTCCGCCGAGAGAATGGAATTCGTCCGCGTGAAGTTTGAGTTCGAAACCGAGTTCTTTCGCTCTGAGCATAAGTTTTTCGGTCTCTTTGAGCGAAAAATAACCTTCCTCGCAGAAAACATCGGCGAATTCGGCAAGATTTCTAGCCTTTATTTCAGGCAGCATCTCGTTGTTTATCAAGTTGATGTAGCCTTCGTGGTCGTTTTTGAATTCCGGCGGATAGGCGTGCGCACCGAGAAAAGTCGAAACTATCTCGACCGGGAAACGCTTTTTGAGCTCGGCGATCGCCGTGAGCAGTTTGAGCTCGCTTTCGGTGTCTAAACCGTAGCCCGATTTGATCTCGACCGTCGTCACGCCGTAGGAAACAAGCTGGGAAAGACGTTTTGAAGCCTGTTCGACTATTTCTTCAAGCGATGCTTTTTTCGTTTTGACTGTGCTGTTGATTATTCCGCCGCCTGCTGCCGCGATTTCTTCGTAAGTAGCCCCTCTCGATTTCATCGCGAACTCGTCTTCGCGTGTCGCAGCAAAAACAAGATGCGTGTGGCTGTCTACAAGCCCCGGAAAAACAGCTTTGTTTCCGGCATCGACGATAACTTCCTTGAATTCTGTTTCGAAATCGGGTTTCGTTTTTCTGAAATCAGCGCTTTCACCGGCAAAGCAGATCTTTCCCTCTTCGTCAGCTGCAATAAGAAGAGACGGACCTTTTAAAACCGGAGATAAAGTTGTAGCGGTGAAAATTTCAGAAATGTTTCGGAGTATAAGAGAGTATTTCAAAACTTATTTTGAGAAAGTTCTGTTGAACTGGCGTGCAAGTCTTGCGACCTTTCTTGCAGCGGTGTTTTTGTGAAGAACGCCTTTGCTTGCAGCTTTCTGGATTTCGCTTATTGCCGTATTAAGTTTTGCGACCGCATCTTCGCGGTTCTCAGCTGTCTCGGTTGCTGCCTCGAAGTAGTGCGAGAAAGTTTTTACTCTTGATTTGATAGAACGGTTGTAAAGTCTTCTTTTTTCACTTGTTCTAATTCTTTTTTTTGCCGATCTGTGGTGAGCCAAAATATCCTCCATTCATAAATTTAAGTCTCACGGAACCAAAAAACCGCCCTTTTATACGCAAAAAAGTTTCAATGTCAAGTTTTAAACTATTCTTGACTTAAATTAAGTTTGGACTTTAATATTGCGTCTTTTCCGCTTCGGGCGGGAATTTTTTGTATTTTTTTAGGAGGTTGTTATGAAAAAAATTCTTCTTTTTGTTTGTGCTGTTTTTGTATGCGTGTCGTGCTCATGCGACAAGGGAAACGTAAATCTTTATCCGGAAGACAACAGCGGCAAGACCGTTGCTGAGTTCGGCGGCGTTAAAATTTCAGATAAATATGTAAAAACATATGTCGACAGTTTCAACGACTATATCAAAAGCCGCTACAATACTCCTGAAAGAAAAGAGGAACTTATGTCCAAGATAGTCGAAGCCGAGCTTGTAGCTATGAAGGCGATCAAGGACGGCGCGCTTGACGATCCGCTTCTTCTTTCACAGATAAAGAACACGATCGCGAGATATTACAGCGGCACAAAACTCAAGACACAGATTGAAGAATCGCTCAAAATTTCCGAAGATGAAATGAAAAAATATTACGAAGAAAAGAAAGACACGTTCAACACGCCGGAAAAAGTAAAAGCGAGCCATATTCTTATTAAGGTAACCGAAGGCCGCGACAAAGAAGCTGCGAAGAAACTTGCTGCGAAAGTTGCCGACGAAGCTAGAAAAGCTGCTAAAGACATGGGCAGCTTCGCGAAACTTGCAGAGAAATACAGTGAAGACGAAGGTTCCAAGAAAAGAGGCGGTGATCTCGGTTATTTCGAAAGAACCGAAGAAGGCGGCAAAATGGTCAAAGAGTTCAGCGACGGCGCTTTCGCTTTGAAAGAAGTCGGTGATATCAGCGATCCGGTCGAGTCCGAATACGGTTTCCATGTCATTAAACTGACCGGAAGAAAGGAAAAAATCGAGAGAAGCTTCGAGGATGTCAAAAACTCGATCGAAAATACTCTGAAAACAGAAAAGAGAAAAACTTCTTTCGAAGACATTGTCGACGGTATCAAGAAAGAGCTCGGCTACAAGTTCAACAAGGACGCGGCTATGGCGATCGAGATCTCAGTTTCACAGAGCGCAAAGGACGCATCGGACAATTTCGACAAAAGCCAGAAGCTCAAATTAAAGGATCATCTTCTTTCTGCCGATCAGATCAAAAAGCTTAAACAGCAGCAGCAGGAAATGGAAAAGAACGGTGTAAAACCTGAAGGAAACGGCAATATTAAAATTCAGCTGAACAATAACGACAAGAAAGTTCCAGATAAACAATAAGGCCGGCGATGCGCAAACTTTTTGTCTGCATATTCCTTTTGTTTCAGTTTATTGCGGTTTACGCAGGGGAAGAACTTGTGAACAAGATGGTCGTCCGCGTGAACGGCAAAGTTTACACGATCTACGACTGCAAGAAACTTCTCCGTTTCGATAATCCGGAAAGCGTTTCCACGCAGGCGGTCCTTGAAAGGAAGGACAAGCTGATAGAACAGCTGATAAACAACGCTCTCGCGAAGGAAGAGGCTAAAAATCTGGACATTCAGGTAACCGACGAGGAACTTGATTCTGCGGCCGCTTCAGTTCTTGCGCAGAACAGAATGACGCGTGAGGAGTTTGAAAAGGAACTTGCTAAAAACGATATGACTTTTCAGGTCTACCGTGAAGAGGTCCTGAAAGAGCAGCTGCTGCTTCTGAAGCTGAAAAAAAGGATAATCGTTACGATGGATGTCGATGAAAGGGCTTTGCGCGATATTTACGAGAAGGAGTTCAGCAAGGAACAGGAGCTTTATTTCACTGCATCGCACATAATCATGCAGGCTAACGAAAGCAATGATGCCGAGATAAAGGATGCTGTTTCGGCTGTCCGCAAGGAGATAACCGACCAGAAGATGACTTTTGCAGAGGCGGCTAAATCCTATTCGCAGGACGGTTCGGCTGCTAACGGTGGATCTCTGGGAACTTTCGCGGCGCGTGATATGGTTCCCGAATTTTCGGAAAGACTTGCCGAAATGAAGGAAGGCGAGATAAGCGAACCTTTTAGAACCCGCTACGGCTGGCATATCGTGAAGCTTGACAAGGTCGAGAAACACGATCCTCCGTCATACAACGAATCGTACGAAATGCTGCGGAACATTTATTTCCAGCGCAATGTCGAAAAAATGTTCCAGACATGGCTGAAAAAGAAACGCAGCGAAAGCAAGATCGATATTCTTCTCTGATTTTTTCCATTCATAAAAAAGTTGTAATCAAGATGTTTTTTTAAGGGATTTTTTCCGTTTTTTGTGCTTCGGTGTAGGCAAAATCCGGCAAAAAGCGCTGTTTTTTGAAAAAATAAGCAAAAACTTCAAAAAAATCGCTCAATTTTGCAGAAAAAAATTTGACAACGGATGTCACGCCCATAAAATGCCCGCGTTGTTTGTAAACTTTTTGCAATGGAGAGTCTTATGGCAAAAGCATCAAAGAAAAAAAGAGAGTATCTGGTAGCAACGACAAAAACAGATTTCGTTAAGAAAATTAAAGAAACTGTTAAATCTGTCGCTCTTACGAACGATCAGGCTAAGGAGCTTTACGATGTTTTCACAGCTATCCTTAAGGATACTGTCATTTCTGAGAAAAAACTCAGCCTTAACGGCGTAGGAACTTTCAAAGTAAACGAAAGAAAAGCTCGCAAAGGTATCAACCCGAAGACCCGCGAAGAGATCAAAATCCCCGCAACGAAGACAGTTTCTTTCAAACCGACACCTGTTTTCAAGAACGAACTTTAATTTTCGTTTCTAATTGAATTTTAAACGGTCACCTTCGGGTGGCCGTTTTTTTTTGCCCTGATTTTTGAATTATTGTTGGATTCTCAGAATTCCGCAGCAAAGCGGCTGATGAACTTATAGAATGGTATGATTGTTGATTCAGCAGATCGTGTCGAAGCGTTACTTTCTTACGCACCTGAATTGAGTGTATCCAGCCTTACCCATGTTGCTTACCTGGCCCTGGCTGAAATCCACGAACCATGCAAGATCCGTAGCACTATAATTAGAAACAGCAGTAGAAGACCACAATATATCTTTATCTTTGAATTTGCTGTATTTCGGGCTTGCTGATTGTTGACAGGAGCAGTCGTCCCAAGTCCCGCAGCTAGGAGACGAACAATTGTCTGTGATTTTGCAGGTACCGCCTGTTATTGTTTTGTCGCAGTTTTTGATCAATGTTCTGAGTTCGTCAATTGTCGGCAAATGCCACCCGCTGCTGAAACCGGCGTAATTTAATGAGTTCAAACTGTCGCAATGGTTCTTCGCCTGCTGCCATGTCATCTTGCCATAGAGTTCCGACCAGATATAATTAGTTTCCTTGCACGGGAACGATAAAGATGTCGTGCTTGTAGTGTTGCATTCCGAAAATGTTGCCGGGATCTGTTTGCACAGAAAATCATTTCCGTTCCATAAGGAACCCTGTTGGCAGCCGCAGATGTAGGTCGTTTCAATCAGTTCGCCATACTCGTCAGAGATTTCTTGTTCTGTGCAGTTTCCTGTTGAATTGTCGATACTGTCGCAAGGATTTTTCGGATAACACATTGTCGGTGTCACACACACTGAGCCGTCCCACGCTGTGCCGAATTTGCATGTGTAACGGCAGGAGTTACTGTCGGGAGTATCATCGTAAACAGATATCGCCTCCGGCTGCCAGGAAGTACCGGTCCATGTCTGCTTTATCCGTGAAGTTTCGTTCCAGCTTGTAGTCGCTGGTATTTCAGAGCAGTCCATGTTTCTCCAGCACATCGTTTGCTCATTATTCCAATTCCCGTTGACTGTACGGCATTCTTCAGCTGCTGTATCAGTATTTCCGCTAATAAGCGTATCTACGAACTTCCGTCCTTTAGTCGTCGCAACTAAATAGCTGTTCCCGCTGCTGGTATCCAGAAGTAACATGATCAAAGTGTTTTGCTTATTGCCGCCAAGATACGAATGATCGAACGCAGGCTCTTTCTCCCATCTGCCTGAGCTCGTTTCTTTCCAAAGCGTTACCCTGCTGCTGTCAATATCGGAGAGAGGTTTTTTCCCGCCTTCATATTTAAGATCTTCAAACAGGAAACGGTGAGAATCTCCATCGGGGGAACCGGTAGCGATCGAGGTATTGCCGGTAAGACCGTGGTAGGTGATATTCTCGAGGGTTTTTCCGTCGGCGCTGTGGTATGTCGCTTCAATGTAGAGGTGAGAATCAGAATAAGTATCGAATGCAAAGCGCAGGCGCTGACCGTTTTTGTATCCTGGTAGCTTGACATCAAGGTTTACAAGTTTGTAGCTGGAATAGATTTTTGTGGATATGGTTTCTAAATTGTTGGACATTTCGTCATAATTAGAAGCGGTAAAGACATAGTCGTCGCAATTTTCGCTGTCGGAGTCGCAACTTGATAACTTTTTCATATTCTCTATTACTTCGCTGTCGCTTGAATTCCAGCCTATTGTGTAGGCCTCAACTTTTTTCCCGTGTATTTTTTCGTTGATGATCCTGTCGTGAAGAGCATTGAGGTATTCATCATTACTGCCGTAGTGTGCGGGATTGTAGTTGTTGTCATCGAGTGGTAATTGGTCAGGAAATGAGGGGATCATTGTAATCAAAAACACCCTTTCCGGCTCAGAGGACATCAGACTGTCGCGCATCATTTCAAGCGCGGTATAATCTGCATAATAGAGAATGTGGGAATCATAACTGTTGTAGGTGAGTGCTTCAGGAAAACTTGTGTAACTGTCGGCAGTTGAACTATCCAGCAGGCCGATCTCTTTGACAAACAATTCTTTGTCGAATCCGATGATACCCAGGTAGATATCTTTATTCTCAATTTCGGTATTGCCGCTGTCAGCATCGTCATCAGAGACCGGAGTTGTGTCAGCATCGTCATGCGCCGTATCAGCGTCATCTTCCGAATCGGTTTTGTCTCCGGAATCAGCGTCTGTCGAACCGGTGTCGTTGTCAGACTTGTCTGTGTCAGGCGAACCGGTATCGGCCGTGTCTTCGTCGGTCACATTTTCACCGGTGTCAGGATTTTCATTGTTGTTGTTCTTTGAACTGCCGCCGCAGCTGACGACAAAAATCAAAGCGGTAAAAAATGCAATAAATAAAAAGAATTTTTTCATGGCTTTCTCCATTATTTAATTCTTGAAAGAAACTCTTCCGCAAGCTCGATATATTTTTTCGCGCCGATCGAAGCGACATCGTAAAGAAGGATCGGCATTCCGAAGCTCGGCGACTCGCTCAGTTTGACATTGCGCGGGATTACAGTCTCAAAAACAAGGTCGCCGAAATGTTCGCGTACATCGTTTTCGACTTCGTAAGTGAGTTTCACGCGTTTGTCATACATGGTGAGCAGAATACCGCATATCTCAATGGCGTGATTTAAGTTTTTTATGCTGTTAAGTGTTTCCACGATCCGGCTAAGCCCTTCAAGGGCAAAGTATTCGCACTGGATAGGGATGATGATACCGTCTGAAGCGACCATGTTGTTCACGGTAAGGATGTTCAGGGTCGGCGGTGAGTCGATGATTATGAAATCAAACTTGTCCTTGAGTTTTTTCAGGATCTCTTTCAGAACAAATTCGCGGTTTTCGACTTCGAGAAGCTCTATTTCCGCTCCGGTGAGATCGGAATTGCAGGGTATTATTTTCAAAAAAGGAAGTTTTGTCTGGTAGACCGCCGAGATCTGCGGATCAGCCATCATGTCGTAGATAGTGCTGAAATTTTCTTCTTTGATCGAACTCATCGAGGTCGCGTTTCCCTGTGGATCCATGTCGATGAGCAGCACTTTCTTTTCAAGCGCGCTGAGCGATGCAGCGAGATTTACCGCGGTCGTGGTCTTGCCGACACCGCCTTTCTGATTGATTACGGAAATCACTTTTCCCATTTTTATCTCCGTTCAAGGCATTTCATATTCTGTTATTTTCTGGCGTTTGAGAAGGTTTTTCTGCCAGTCTTCCAACGCTTTCCGTTTGTCTTCCGCCGAAGGATTTTTCCCTTTCGGAAATTTCTGTTCGATGAAACGGTTCGTCATTTTATCTGTTATAAGCCGCATTTTTATTATAGTTTTGAATTCCAGATCGGTCAGCTCGTATTTTTCGATGAACGCTTTCATGTTGACATTCTTTTTATATGTTTCGGTTTTCTGCCTGACCGTCTTTTCGTTCACTGTGATTTCGTGTTCACGCGCCTCTTCGAAAGTGATGATCCTGAAAAATATGAGTTCCAGGATTTTCTTTTTCATTTCTTTTGAAAGCGGAGTCTCGGGCGGAACATTGTTCTCGATGTTTAGAAGTTCGCCCTCCTGAAGAATCTCGGAATATGTTATTGCGCGGTTGTTGATGCTTGCTACGACCGTTTCCAAGGGAACTGCCTGCAGAAAAAACAGCGAGATGACAAACGGTGCGAAAATCATTCTGACTCCTTTTCCGATAAAACTTTGTCAATATAGTCAAGCAGCACGGCCTTTCCTTCGCCTGAAATGGCGCTTGCAAGGAAAGCCCCCTGATTTTTCTGTTTCAAAGCTGAAAGTTCGTTTTTTGTCAGTTTGTCGGTTTTGGTGAAGACAGGGGTAAAACCGATTTGGTAATGATCCAGAAACTCTGTCATCTGCTCGTCGTTAGGCATAAATCCGTGTCTCGAATCGATCAAAAGGAATATGCAGACCAGCGTTTTTCTTGTTCTGAGGTATTTTTCAATTAAAACGCGCCATAGATCCTGCTCGCTTTTTGACCTTGACGCGAAACCGTAGCCGGGAAGGTCGACCAGATAAAATGAACCGTTCACGAGAAAGTAGTTGAGCAGAACAGTTTTTCCCGGTTTTTTTGATGTCTTGACAAGGTTTTTGCGACCGAGCAGCATGTTCATAAGGCTCGATTTTCCTACATTCGAACGGCCTATGAATGCGAATTCGGGTCTGCCGTCGTCAGGAAGCCCCGCCGCCGAGGAGACGCTTTTTATGAATTCAACGGTTTTTATCTGCATTCTGTTTCCTTTCGGCTTCGCGATGGGCGATGTCATGCCTGAAATACATTTTTTCAAATTTTATTTTTCCGACATTCCGGTAAGTGTTTTCAATAGCTTCTTCTATTGTTTTTCCATGCGATGTGACCATAAGGACGCGTCCGCCGTCGGTCAAAATATTGCCTGATTTGTCTGATTTCGTCCCTGCATGGAAAACGACGCAGTTTTCATCGACATCGTTAAGTCCGGAAATGACTTTTCCTTTTTCATAAGCTTCCGGATAACCTCCGCTCGCCATGACGACACACATCCCGTAGCCGCTTCTCCAGACAAGTTCAGGCATAGCTTCAATCGAAGTGAATAGCGGCATGGTTGCGTTGTCTGCCGCGGCTGAACTGTCTTTTCCTGCAACAGCGTAAAAATACGGAACGATGTCGCTTATCAGCATATACATGAGCGGTTCGGTTTCAGGGTCGCCGAAACGGACATTGTATTCAAGGACATAAGGTTCATTTTTTACGACCATAAGTCCGATGTAAAGTATTCCCCTGTATTCGATACCGCGTTTTTTCAGCTCGGCCAGAAGCGGCTGCGTTACTGTTCTGTCGACTTTTTCATAAAGTTCTGAAGTCCCGGATGCTACGGGAGTATAAGCTCCCATTCCGCCTGTGTTCAGGCCTGTGTCACCGTCGTTCAGAGCCTTGTGGTCCTGAGAGAAAAGAAGCGGTTTTACATTTGTTCCGTCGGTAAGCAGAAGCAGCGAAAGTTCTTCGCCTTTTAAAAATTCCTCAATAACGACTTTTGTTCCGGCCGATTTGAATTTGCCGCCCAGCATCTGCGAGAGCTCGTTTTGTGCTTCTTCATAAGTGCTGCATATTATTACACCTTTACCGGCTGCCAGACCGTCAGCCTTTAAAACCAGCGGATATTTTGAAGCCTTGAGAACAGCATTCCCGCTTTCAAAATCGGTGACAGTCGAATATGCTGCGGTCGGAATTCCGGCAGTTTTCATTACTTCTTTCGCGAAAGCCTTGCTCGATTCAAGCTGTGCCGCTTTCCGGTTTACGCCGAAAATCCTGAGTCCTTTCGCTTCGAAAGCGTCAACGATTCCTTTTGCAAGGTAGTCTTCAGGGCCGACGACCGTCAGGTCAATTGATTCCCTGATCGCGAAATCAAGCAGAGATTCTACTGAATCATCAGCGATTTCAGGTATTTTTGCAATCTCAGCGATTCCTGCGTTGCCGGGGAAGCAGAAAAGCTCGTCCACATAAAAACTTTGCGCTATTTTCCATGCAAGTGCATGTTCGCGACCGCCTTTTCCTATCACAAAAACTTTCATTTGCCCTCTTTTGTCGTCAGCAAATCAATAAAACAGATTATTTTAAGGAATAACTCTATGATGTCAAAATTTGTTTGAAACAAAGCCCAGAAGCAGAGTAAAATGTTTTACTGCGAAGTTTTTTCAGGAAAAGTTTAATCCAAACCGGATTCTTTCATCTTTTCCATCTTCTTTTCGATATTTTTGACGCGGTCGCGGATCGTCGGGAAATAGCGGTTGTGGCGGTTGTCGCGCATTGACTGCTCATAGAAGTTTTTAGCACGTTCAAGCTGGTTCATCTTTTCATAGCAGACTCCGAGCAGAAGCTCCGAACGGTCTTTCGGAAGGTCTTTTTTTGTATAAATGAAAAGAAATCTCTCAAATGCGATCGCCGCTTTGTTGTAATCTTTCATCCGGTAATATGAAAGCGCCGTGAGATAGAAAAGATTCGCGACATGGTCGCCTGTGGACGAAATGTCCAGACTTTCCTTAAACCTGTCGATCGCCGCTTCGTAGCTTTTGCGTTTGAAAAGCGTTTCGCCTTCGTCATATTTTTTCAGAGCGGCTTTCTGTTTGATCATGCTTGTTTCGTTGTCGATGATCGTTCTTTCAAGTCTGGAAAGCGCCGAAAGGTTGAATTCTCCGTAAAGTTTGAATGCATTGTCGGGGTCGCCTTCCTTCAGCGCCAGGTAGAGGTTGTAAGCTTTGATATCGTTGTTTTCCATCGAGAAGATCTTGTCTTTGAGCTCGGCGACCTCTTTTTCGAGGTATTTGTTGTGCTCTTCGCGGATGCGGCTCTGGTTGGCATAGTTCATCGACTGCGACCTGAAATAGAAAAAGAAGGAAAGGATGATGACGATTCCCAGGATCACGAAAGTGGCGAAATAGCGTGTCACCTGATTCTGTTCCTTGGTGTTGACCTTCCGGTTGATTTCCTTGATCGCCGCGTCAAGACTGCTCTGATTGTTTATTATGTGCGTCATCAGACGGCGCACTTCCTTGATGTCGTCAAGACTTTGCGGCTTTTCGGTTTTCTGTTCAGGATTGTTATTTGATTTGTTTTCGACCATTTCAGCCTCGCAAAAAACGCGGAAGTTTAGTTTATTTCTGTGGAATTACAAAAAAAATCGTTAAGAAGGTTGAAAACAGTTTTGCTAATGAAAAAAATCACTAAATTGAAGAAAAAATCTCAAACATGTATTGCTTTTGTAAGCACAATCGTGTACGATGTCGTGTTTTGGTTTTGGCAAAGTATGAATGGAGTGAATTATGACGGTAAAATCAGCGAATTTATATGCGAGGATCGAACCCGATGTGAAGGAGCAGGCAGAAAGAATACTTTCCGCGCTCGGCGTTCCGGCCTCCAACGCGATAACGATGTTCTACAAACAAATCATCATCCAGCGAGGCCTGCCTTTCGAAGTTAAACTTCCTGCGGCAAGACCGCTTTCGATTGACGCGCTTTCAAAGGATGAACTTGATGCCGAACTCGAAAAAGGCTATTCCGACATGATCGAAGGTAAAACCAGAGCGGCAAAAACAGTCTTTGACGAAATTAGAAGAGACCTGAATTTATGAAATACGAAATAAAAATCACCGAAAAGGCAGAAAAGGACATTCGGGGAATCTACAACTACATAGCAATGGAACTGCTTGCGCCAGAAACTGCCGCGAATCTGCTGAACAAACTGGAGAAAAGTATTTCGGAACTTGATTACATGCCGTCAAGATTCAGAAAATATGGCTCTGAGCTTTGGCAGTCGAGAGGTCTCCGCATAATGCCCGTTGATAATTTCGCGGTTCTATATATTCCGGATAAACCGGCAAAAACAGTAACGATAATCCGTGTTATGTATGCCGGACGGGATATCGAAAAACAGTTGGATTCAATGCCGATTGCTTAATTCGCAATATAACAATTAAAATTTTCCAAAAAAATAGGAAAAATATGGATTTTTGTTATTCTCCGTGCCGTATTTTTTGGACTTTGGGAGATTGAAATGAGTAATTCCTATTTTGATTTGAAACCGATAAGTTTCAGGGGCGAGGTCGCTGTCGTTGCACCTTCCTCACCGTTTGACAAAACTGTTTTCAATGCCGGGATCACGGAACTCAAGCTGAATAAGATCAAGCCTGTGATCGATAAAAACGCTTTTGCGAAGGCAAGTTTTCTTGCGGGAAGCGACGAACTCCGCGCCGAATCGCTCCTCAACGCGTTCACGACCGGATCGATCGAGGCTGTATGGACTGCGCGCGGCGGTTACGGCTCACTCAGGCTGCTTGAAAAACTTCAGGAAAATATCGATAAAATCAAGGCGAATCCGAAACTTTTCATCGGTTTCAGCGATGTTACGGCGCTTCATGCGTGGCTTGTCGACAAGTGTGGTTTTGTTACGGTCCACGGGCCGAATATCACGACTTTGAACTCGATCGACCGCTTCTCGAAAGCGCAGATTTTCGATCTTCTTCAAGGAAAGGAAAAGGCTTTCACGATTTTTAACAAAAATATGCGGGCTCTCAATCCCGGCAAAGCGAAAGGCGTCGTAAAAGGCGGTAACCTGACGACTCTCGTTTCAATGATCGGAACTCCGTATGAACCAGATTTCAAGGATTCGATACTTTTCATCGAGGAAGTGAACGAGGTCCCTTACCGCGTCGACAGACTGCTGACACAGATGCGTCTTGCCGGCAAATTTAAAGGTATAAAGGCTCTCGTTTTCGGCGATTTCACATACCGCGAATTCAGACCGCCGGCTGAAAAAAGCGTAAATCCGTTTGCGATGCTTGAAACGATCGGTCTTGACAAGTCGGTTCCCGTCGTCTGCAATTTCCCGGCAGGTCACGGACAGCAGAACATGGCTTTCATGCTCGGTGCGGTCGCGGAGCTCGATACTGAGGCTAAAACGCTTAAATACTGATAATTGAGGGTGAATCATGGCTGAAAAGCGGACAAAGGAAGAGATGGTTTCACTCGCTTACGATCTGCAGAACGCGATTACGGCTTTCTGCGGCCACAGGCCTCTCAGAATTACAACAAACAAGGATTTCAAGCTGCTTCGGGTCGTATGGATGCAGGGTTTCGAGCGGAAAGAGTGGTACAACGGAGTAGGGATGAAGATCCTTCTCGCCGCATTTTCCGACAAACACCACATTCAGGTGCGAGAAATCACTGCTGAAGAGAGCAAAGAGTCGGCGGTTTGGCTCACCAAAGCCGAAAACGATCCCGCAAAACACGGAAACGCTCGATGATTTTTGTTTTTGTTATTCTTTTCTTATTTTTTCCGATCGGGATATTTGCCGAAAGCTGCGATCCTTCATTCATAGTCGTTCCGAAACTTTACCGCACGGCGGAAGATGTGAGTTCGTGCGATTTCAATCCGCTGATACACATAAATACTGATGACAGAAGCGTTTATGATTATCTTGAATCGCTCAATTCCGAACCGAAGGACTCGTTTTCGATACTTCCGCGCGGTTTTTATGACACCAGAAAGGATATAAAATCGCTTTATCCGCTTTTTCCTTACTTGAACGGTGTTCAGAAAAACGACCGCTTCCGCAGCAACTGGCAGATCGTTTCAAAAGTTGGGTTAAGTTATTATTTTTCCAATAGAAACGGGAATTTTATCCCGGGAGCAGGCGGCAGGATTTTCGACAAAGGTTCGACGATCGTGATGAGCCAGAGCGGAAATGCTGTTTTCCTTGATTCATGGGCGTTTTACTGGGAACTCGAGGAGAAAAACACTTTTGATTCGGGTAACAACTGGACTTCTGCCGATGTCGCTTTCAGGCGTTTTTACGCTAAGTTCAAAATGTGGAAGCTCTCGATAATGGCAGGCAAAGACACGGTCCATCTTGGTCCCGGCGAGTACGGAATGCTGATTTCTTCGAATGCCGATCCGTTTTATATGCTGAAGATCCAGAACGAGCAGACGATTCATCTGGGCGGAGACTGGAATTTCATTTTTTTCAACGGCTGGCTCCGCGAAGAGAGGAACGATGTTTCCAATCCGCAGATCCTGGCGATGCGCCTGACATACAGACCACCGAAAATGTTCAGTTTTTTCGAACTCGGAATGACGCGCAGCATGATGTACGGCGGTAACGGCCGGCCGAGTTACAATCTGACGGAATATCCCTATCTTCTGACAGGGGCTTCTGACAATATCATGAACAGCAAGTGGGATGTCGACAGTTATGCCGCGGTTGATTTTACTTTCAACATTCCGATGTATAAGCTCAATCCGAAAATAAAGGTCTTCAAGTTCTATATTCAGGAGTCCGCAACGGATATCGCGGCCTTGTGGCAGGTCGAAGACAAAATAGAGCTTCTTCTTCCATATATTCTTTTTTCTTTTCTGGAAAGGTCATATGTTATGGGTATATTTGCCGCGACTGAAAAAGATGTCATGCGTCTTGAATACACTAAAACATCGCTGACCTATTATTTCCACCACACTTACAATGTCGAAGGTTTCTCTTACGGCGGGCTTTCTCTCGGGCATCCTTTCGGAAAGAATCATCAGGCGATAAGGTTCAACCACAAGCACTGGTTCAATGATTCGATAGCTTTCAAGTGGGAGCTAGGCTACTATCAGCTGGGCGGTGCGTCAAGAATGGATTCAAACATGAGAGTTACTGCGATTTATCCGCTGTTTTCTCTCCGTGACGGGCTCGTTCGGCGCGGATATGCCTCGATGTGGCTCGACTGGATATTCTATGGTCATCTGGTCCGCGGGTATGTTTCCGTCGATGCCGGTCCCAAAACCGATGCGAATATTTCTCCGATCAAAATTAAGGTGAAAGACGAGCCGTCAGTCAATGTTCTGGCTGGCATGAATGTCATACTCAAGTTCTGATTTTATAAATCTGAATTTGTTGCAGAAGTGCAGAATTTATTTTTGATTGTCTAATTATTCCGCCTTTTTATCTTCTTCAGCGGGTTTGACTTCTTCTTTCGGAGACGTCTCAGGGGAGGTCTCTACAGCCTTTTCTTCAGCCTTCGGTTCTTCCTTTACTTCTTCAGCGGGAGACGTCTCAGGGGAGGTCTCTACAGCCTTTTCTTCAGCAGGAGCTTCTTTTTTTGCCGGAGTTTTGAGAGCTTTCAGAGTTGCTTCGTAGTTTTCTTTTCTGCCTGAGAACTGAGCCATATATTCGTTAGCCAGATCTTCTGCGGTTTTGCTGTCAGCGTTTTTGAGAGTTGCGTCAGCGCCTGCGTTGATGAGGATCTCTACGACTTTGTCGTTTCCTCTCTGTGCTGCGATCATAAGAGCCGACTGATTTTTAGCATCAACTGCATTGACATCGCTTCCTGCCTTGACAAGTGCATCAACGACTGTCGGCATGCCGGTCCATGCAGCCCAGATGAGAGCGGTCCATTTGTCTTCGTCGACTGCTTTGACATCGGCGCCTTTTTCAAGAAGAAGTTTTGTCATTTCGAATCTTTTTTCCTCAAGGCTCGGATTTTCGATTTCTGTTCCGTCCTCTTTCTTGGAAGTCGATTTCTTCGTGATGAGCTCTCTGTCACCGTAGTTGAGATAAGCGACCCACATAAGCGGAGTTCTTTTCTGCTCGTCCTGCTGGTTGACGGTTTTAGCGTCCTTGCCGATGATCTCCTTCATCTTGTCGATGTTGTCCTGGATTATCGGGGAAACAAGCGGACTTTCGTCAACATCGCCGCGAAGCTGATCGAAACCGAGCTTTACGATGAAAGCGAAAACGAGACCTGCTATCATAAGGATAAGACCGTCTTTGAGTATTGCTTTGTAGTTTACATTCTTTTTAGCCATGATTCCCTCCTTATGCCTCTGCCTTTGCTTCTTCTTTCGGCGCTTCCGCAGGAGCAGCTTCAGTGTTGTCCTGGGTGAGCGTTCTCTTGAGCGCGACTACCGCGATCGGGCTGATGATAGCCAGAGCGAAGTAGATCATCCACATGAATTCAGGGCTTTCGAGGTATTCGATGTTTCCTGTCTCGATCTTAGCCTTGACACCGTCGTAGCAGAGACTTGCGATAAGAAGTCCGCTGACGAAGCCGTTGATAGGCCTTGCTATGAACATCGGAAGAGCCGAAAGTCCCATGTAGGAAGCAACTTTATCCTTTGGAGCAACAGATGCGACGTATTCTGTGAATCTGGGTGAGAAAATAAGTTCACCGACTGCGAAAACGAGGATCTGCGCGATGATTACGAATCTGTAAGCCTGGTCAAGGTTGCTGATTCCGGGGATTGCAAGGAACCATTCGCCCGGGAACGCAAGGAAAAGAAGCGAAAGGGCGGAAAGTGTCATACCGACGACCAGAAGTTTGACGATGTTGAACTTGCCGATGAAATTCATCGTGAGGGCAAGACCGACCGTGATGATAAGCGGGTTGAGCGAGTTTACCGCACCGAGCTGGAAGTCAGCAAACATCGTTCTGAGGTAATACTTCGGCATAACCATTGTCTGGTGTGTGAAAACGAGACGGACGCCGAGAGTAAGGCAGAGGAAGAGAACGAGTTTCTGGAAAGCTTTTTCCTTCCATACTTCCGCGAAGATCTTGAGCGGGGTCTTGACTTCGCCGCTGCCGTCGTCTTCGTCTTTTTCTTCCATGTTGTCCTCATTGATGAGGAAAGCGCAGAGGAAGCAGATCGCACTCATTACGAAACCGAACGTGAAGATCGCGAGGTTGCCTTTAACAGGGCCGAGTGCGTTTCTGAAACCGTCGCATACCGCAACACCTGCAAGCATCGCGCCGATGTTCATAATAAGGTAGTAAAGGTTGAAACCCTTACCGCGGTTGTCCTTGTTCGTGAAGTGACGCAGAGCCGTGCTTGTGATCGTTACGAGCATAGCGGTTCCGAGCGCCATGATGAAAAGAAGTCCGCCGATCGAATACTGGAGCACTTTTCCTTCCATAAGACCGGGGAAAACGCCCATTCCCAAGCGGCTGATCATAAGCAGGATCGTCGCGAAAATGAACGACTTCTTGTCGCCAATAACGTCGCAGATCGAGCCGACAGTGAACATGAAAGCTGTGATGAACAGGAAGAAATAGCCCTGCCATGCACCTGCTTCGTAGTCGCTGAAACCGACATTGTCAGTGAGGAACATCGAAAGAACGATGATAACCGAGAAATAAGAAAGACCGTCAAAGAACTGGATGGCGTTGACCAGCCAGAACTCTTTGTTGAAACCACCTAAAGTTTTTGCCATAAAAACACCTCCTCAAAAAAAAACGACGCAGTTTCCACAAAAACGGCAATTAAGTCAAAAAAAATGTCGGTTTTGCAGTAAAACGAGTTTATTTAGAATATTTTTTTAAGAAATTCAGGTGGTTTTTATCGTGCTGATTCTCTGCGGAATCCGAAAGAGGTTTGCCCTGATATGAACATTCCGGCAGCTCTCTGCCGAAAACCAGAAATTCTGACGGATGCAGGTCCATAGCTTTTGCCATTCTGTTGATCAAGTCTATTGTTGCCGCTGATCTTCCGTTTTCGACTTCGGAAATATATCCGCGGTCGATTCCGCTGAGCCTGGAAAGGTCACCCTGGCACATTTTTTTGTATTTTCTCAAAAATTTCAGTCTTTTTCCGAATTCTTCACGGATATCGATATTAGTCAAAACAGACTCCATAAAAAGCAAAAAAACCGGCGGCATTATATTTATTGTTTCAGATATGTCAAAGAGTTTCCGACTCTATTTGCCGACAATCGATGCAGAAAAGTTAAAATCGAAAACCAGTTGAAACGCCGTTTCTGTAATTTTTCAAAAATTTTCAGATGCATTAAATAAAAAGTTGCAATAGTTGCTGTTTTATGAATTATAACAATTGATTTTTTTAACTGATTTTTGTTGAATAAAGCCGACAATCGGAGTATATAAAGGATGATTTTTGAGTTTTAAAAATTGAAAGGTTTCATTGTTAGAACGGGAGGGAATCATGGCAGTGCGCAAGAGCAAGAATGTTTTTGACAACTTGTCGGAATCCGAACTGGCTTCGAATTTTATCGACAGAGGCGATTACATTGAATTAGTTCGCCCCATAGGCACAATAAGGATGATTCAGAAAGGGATGGCTCGGAACGCTATGAACTGGCAGGAAGCCATGGATTACGCAAAAAATCTCAAACTCGGCGGTTTTAATGACTGGCGCCTTCCCACAATCGAAGAACTCAAGGCAATTTACAAAATACAGAAAATCTGCGGTATCGACAAGTCGGACGATTCCTGGTTCTGGTCATCCACAGACTCCAAAAATGATTCAGAATCAGCCTGTTTTGTCGGTTTTTTCAGAGGCAAAAACAGCAATAACAGCAAAACCGGAAGCTGCGGCTGTGTCAGGGGTGTCAGGTAAAATCAATCTGGTTTAATCTATAAAAATGTAGTTTTTGTTGAAAAAACTTTACTTTTTGCACTTTTATATGTTGAAAAAACTTTACTTTTTGCAAAAATTGATATTGAAATAACGGTGTTTTTTGATGGAGAGCATGATGTTCAGACGTAAAGTTTATGACAAACTGCTTAGGTGGAAAAAGGAATACGCCGGCAGATATGCCTGTCTTTTGGAAGGTGCACGCCGTGTCGGCAAATCAACGATTGCGGAAAATTTTGCCAAAAACGAGTACGATTCATATATCAGAATCGATTTTGCCGACATAACGGAAGAAATGCTTGATGTTTTCCGTGACATCGCTAAACCTGATATATTTTTTCTCCGTTTGCAGGCAGAAACGGGAATTACCCTCAAAAAAAGAAAATCCGTAATCATTTTGATGAAATCCAGCTGAATCCTAAAGTTCGTCAGGCAATCAAGTATCTTGTAAAAGACGGCCGTTACGACTACATAGAAACAGGCTCTCTTATTTCCATTAGAAAAAATGTGAAGGACATCGTGATTCCGTCAGAAGAACACCGAATAAAAGTCTATCCGATGGATTTTGAGGAATTTTCATGGGCTTTAGGTAAAGATCCGGATACTTTGCGGCAGCTTTTCAAGGCGGGAATACAGGCCGGAAACGCTCTCAACAGAAGCCTGATGCGCGATTTCAGGATATACATGGCGGTCGGAGGAATGCCGCAGGCGGTCGAGGCCTACATCAAAAGCAACAATTTCAACCATGTTGACAGCGTGAAAAAAGAGATCATCGACCTTTATCTTGACGATTTGATGAAACTCGATCCTACAGGCAGACTTTCCGCGATATATGACTCCGTTTCGAGCCAGCTCGCACTGAAAAAAAAGCGTTTTATCGTATCTTCGGCGACAGGAAAGCAGAAAACAGTCAGAGATGACGAGCGTATTTTTGAACTCATCGATTCGAGAATGGTCATTCCGTGCTGGCATGTCACAAATCCGGGAACAACGCTTGCACTGACAAAGGAAATCGACAAGTTCAAACTCTATCTTTCCGACACAGGACTTTTTGTCACGATGATGATAGCAAAAGAACCGGAAAAAGTGGCCGATATTTACAAAAAGTTTTTAGGCGACAAACTTCCGGCAGATTTAGGTTATCTCTACGAAAACGCGGCTGCGCAGATATTCGCCTCGCACGGTAAGGAACTCTACTATCACACATGGCGGAAAGAAAACAGCACTCACAGTTACGAAATAGATTTTCTCCTTTCCAGCGGAAGCAAAATCGTCCCTGTGGAAGTAAAGTCCTCCGAAACAAGAAACCACGAATCAATCGACAGATTCTCTGAAAAATACAAACAGTATGTCGGCAGACGGTATCTTTTTTCCCAGAAAGATGTCGGCAGCGACGGCCAGTTACAGCTGAAACCGATCTATATGCTGCCGTTTGCGGCGGAAGAGATATAACGGTTGGTGAAATCCGCTCTGGGCAATAGGGTCGTTATAACAGGCTTTTTCAAAGGAAAAAACAGCAAAACCGGAAGCTGCGGCTGCGTCAGATGCTGCAGATAGTTTTAATTAAAACTCTTCTAATAAAATCAGTATACTATCAATATTTTGTAGCATATATACGAAAATGTTGACAATGACCTACAATTAGATATAAAAAATCAGGAGTTTTTTGGTTGTTTTTTTATCAGGAGGATGCGATGATTAGCTACTATTTTGAGCTTAACAGTGTCATTTATGGTCCTTATAGCCTTGGAGATATGAAGGCTTTCAAGGTTTTTGTTGATACCCCGATACATGCAACATATATGCCAGAGAATAAGTGGGTTATGGCTAAAGATGTTCAGGAATTGCGTCCGTTTCTGAATGATTTGACAGTTGATGATCCGGCAGAACAAGCACCTATGCCTGAGCCGCCAAGACCGGCTAATCCGACTCCAAGAAATACAACGAGACGACCGAGACCTGAATCTCAGCCTCAGCCTCAACCGCAACCAAGACCGGAATCCCGCCCAGAGCCAACTGCAACAACAAGAACAAGCCATACGACACCGGTACAGCATACAATTGATCCGCTTATTAAGGATTTTGATATCAATAAGGATCCTATGGAGTTCTTCAAGAAACTGTTTGATGATTTTTCCAAAACAACAAAATCGTTTTTGCAGATTCTGCCGAAAGAGACCAAATCATACAAGAAAGTTTTTGAGTCTGATGCAGCTGAACTTGAATATTATATTGATACTTATTCACAATCTTCGGACAGAGTTGTAGAACTGATAGACAAACTTACTGAGATTTCAAAAGAAATTAAAGACAAGAAAGAATCTGTCTGCGACCGTGCCGAACTGTTCGGAGAATCGGAACTCAGAAGAATTTTAGCCGAAGAGGAATCTGCGAAAAAAGAGTGCGGAAGCAAATATGAAGCTGAGATCAGAAGAGCCTCGGAGATGGCTGTCCGTGCTTTGGAATCAAATCTTACTGTCGAACTCCAGCAGATTGCGGATGAATATAGAAAGAAAAAGAATGAAAGCGAAGAAAAATGCAAGAATTACCGCCAGAATGTCAGCCGTCTTGTCAGAGATTTTACCGCAAGTTCCGTGCGTGAAGTTGAAAAGTGTCTGAATGCATACAACGGATGGTTCAACAAGTTTTTCTCGACTCGCTGCGAAACGGCAGAGTTTTCAGAGCCGATTTGGAAAAACCTTAGAAAAGGAAATGTCCCGCCTGCAAAAATCGAGTTCGGCAAATTTGTAAACACCTATGAGTTGTTTGATAAATTCGTTGATGTGGAAAACAGGTCGTTCATTTCGCTCTTCGATAACAATAATATGGTTGTTAAGTATGATTCATCGAGTAAAGAACGCTGTCTCAACGCGATAAATTCACTGATTGCAAGATCTCTTGCCTCATGCGAGCCGGGAGATTTGAACATTACAATGATCGATTCTGACGAAATGATTGGAACTTCGAATATTCTCAAGCACCTCAACAAAGATGTCTTTTCGCTGGTAGTTCGATCGGATGATATAAACCGTAAGTTGAATTCCCTGCAGAGCCGGATCGAAAATATATATCAAAATATTTTGGTTGGCTCCATAGATTCTCTTGCTGATTTCAACATCGGAAAGGAGAAAAAAGAAAGCTACAACCTGGTTGTGATCAAGGCTTTCCCTGCAGGATTTTTCGGAGAGTCACTTACTCTTCTGAAAAAAATTATGAAAAACGGCATCAGAGCCGGATTCAGCGTAATAGTTCTGGTCGATTCCGATCTTGTTGAATCTTCGGAAGATTATTCAAAATCCTACACACTTCTTAAAAGAAATATCTCGGACTGCTCTGTTTTGGAATTCGATTTTACAAAGAGCGAAGACGATATCAGCAAAAAGTATTTCGACGACCTTCCGGAAGATGTTCTGGAAAGCACGATCAGCTACGTGAACGGCGGAGTTGAGGAAACAGCCGGCGAAGTAGAAACCGTTTTCGGAAAAGATTTTGTTCCGGCAAAAGAACAGTGGTGGAGCGGCAGAAGTGCTTCGAAAATCGAAATCCCGTTCGGAATCGGAGAGGATAAATCAGTACAAAGTCTGGTTATCTCTCAGGAGAGCGGTCAGAACACAGCAATCGTCATCGGTATTCCAGGATCCGGCAAGAGTGTATTCCTACATTCGATTATTTTAAATGCGGCACTCACATACTCGCCGAACGAACTTAACTTCTATCTTATCGATTTTTCAGGAGTTGAATTCAATAACTACGCTTTGCACCACCTTCCTCATGCCCGTGTTATCGCTCCTGAAGCAGAGCGTGAATTCGGTATCAGCATTCTTAACGAACTAAAAGAAGAAGGTCTTCGCCGAATGGCGCTTTGTCGTGACAACGAGGTCAGCAGTATCGTTGATTTGAAACGCAAAAGACCTGATCTTGTTGTTCCGAGGCTTCTTGTAATAATTGACGAGTTTCAGAAACTCTTTGAAGGAAACGACGCGTTGAGCCGCGATGCACAGGATAAAATCGCAATCATCATTCAGGAATACCGCAAATTCGGAATCAATCTGATTCTTGCAACACAACAGCTTGTTTCCGGTGCTTCTGTTCCGAGAGATCTTATTGCAAACCGCATTGTTTTCAGAGCCAAACCCAGCGATTTCAGCCAGTTGATTGAAACACGCGGAAGAAACACGCCGCTTTTGTCGACAGGTGAATGTATCTACAACTCACAGTCTGGTTCTGAATATGACAACCGTCTGGTCCGTTCCTTCTTCTTCCCGAAAAAGGATATCGATTCGCTTCTTACGGAACTTTCAAGATTCGCGGCTCGCAATCAGAAATTTGAGCATGTCGATACTCTGGTTTTCAGAAGCAACGATCTGCCCACCTACCGCGATTGCAAGCTGGCTGAAGAACATACCGGGGCAAAGGAATTCCCGGGTTCAGCAGGCATCGGGATCTACTTCGGAGAATCAATTGCCATCAGCGATGTAGATGTCCACGCATCGATCAGGAATGAATCGAACAGCAATATCCTTGTAATCGGCGGAGAACCCGATGTGGCAGAAAGGATCGCAATGACATCCACAATGTTTGCGCGTGACGGCCAGAAAAACAAGAGTGCAAGCTTCTATATCATGAATTTTACTGAGAATTACGACAATTTAAACAGTGTGCCTAAAGAGGCTTTTGAAGGTTTTGAAAGCGTTTTCCCGAATGCAATTCACTTTGCTTCGAAAAAATCAGAAGTTCTTGAAGCATTGAATGAAATCAAGGCTGAAATTGAAAAGCGTGAAGCAATCGAAGATGGAGACGAGCGTTTCCAGAGCATCTATCTTTCGATTTATGCTTTCCAGCGCGGTGCAATGTTTGATCAGGAAGCTACAAAATACGGCGCAAAGGTATCGGAATCGGGAACTTTGCTTGACTTCGTTTTAAAACACGGTCCGATGGTCGGAGTCCACACGATACTGCAAGTCGACAACCTCTCGAATCTTGCAAGAATCGACAGTCCTCTTCAGATTTTCGACCACAAAGTCGTGCTTCAGATGAGCGAAAGGGATTCCAACAGGCTTATTGATTCGCCCGCAGCAAGCAGACTTTTTGTCTTGAACAGACCAAGTTCGAAATTCAGAGCATACTACTGCAATACGAGCAGAAATACTTTAATAAAATTCAAACCTTACGGCAAATTCGATTTTGAAACTTATGAAGGATAAGGGAGGGAAAAATGTCGGCAGTAATTAATGATGTCGAATCGTTGAATACATTTAGAAGACAACTTAACGAGACATCTGATGATTTAAGAGAGCAGCTCAGAAAAACAGAGCAGTCGATTGAAACGGTTGCGCAGGGCTGGAAAGATACACAGTTTGATAAATTTAAGGAAGGTTTTGAGAAAGATAAGGATGTAATTGAGCCTCTCTGCAAAGATATAGACGAGTTCGAGGCAGAAATTCTGTATCCATTGGAAAAGACTTTGAGAAAATATTTGGCTTTGTCGTAGTCGGAGGTAAAAATGGCTATAGCATCACATACCGAGGTCGGTTCAAAAGAGTTGGAGCAGCTTCAAAGTGATTTGATAGCGCTATCTAAAAGTTTAAATGATTGTTACGAGTTTGTGGAAAGCAGCATCAAGACACTCAACGATGAGTGGAAAGATGAAAAGTTCGACGAATTTGAAAATAGTTTTCGCCGAAGAAAAGAGTTGATAATGCAACTCTCTCAAAAATATTATGATTGGGCGACAAGATATCTGCAACCGCGAATTGATGTTATTAAGGAAGCAGAAAATACAAGAATGAGTTTGTAAACAGGCGTTAAATGTCAGATTCAAAAGTAGATGTAAGTCCGGAAGCTTTGCAGGAGCTGGCTGTAGCAATTGACAATTTTTCATCGAAGGCCACTTTTTTGATGGATACAGTAGATGCCGAGATTAGCGGAGAATTGGATATGATGGATACTATCTGCGAACAGATCCGGCAAAAATGGGAAATAGCAAAACAACTGCGCGAAGAGGCTGAAGAAAGATTGTATGAGGCTGAGAAATCTCTTGATGCCTGCGAAGCTTCTCAGGAAAAGGATGAAGACGGCAACTGGTGCCCAAGCTGTGCCAGTGAATCGGCGGCTGTTGCCGCAGCGCAGGCAGATGTTCAGGCCAAAAAAGATGAAGAGTATAAATGGAGCTGTAATTACGAAAAAGCCGGTAAAATAATAGGCTGGCAGAAACTCTGTGTTGAAGAATTCTGGCGTGAACCCGGGTTCATAATTCCGCCGGGACCTGGACATGACCTTAAACGAATTGTAGGAAAATATTCAGAAGAAGCGGTTGCCAAACTCGATGAATGTCTGGAGCAGCTCGGAATATATGAACAGGCCAATTTATCTCTTGATGTCAAACACGCCGTTGATTCCGGAGCAATGGAAAAACCGGCTCCGGTCTTCTGTCCGAACTGCGGCAGACCGATTCGTAACTGTGTTTGTCGAAGATTCAAAAAATCTTGAGGTGAAGTATGGCACACGGAATTGTGAATGAACTGCTGGTAGAACAGGGAAAATTAAGGATAGCGTTGGATGGGACAAAAGAATTATGGAAAGATTCTGTAGGAGACAGGTTCTTTATGCATAAAGCTGATGAATTCGAGGGCAAATTTTCCGAATGCTGCGACTCTTTGGAAAGTCTTCTCGAAGATCTCGACAAAGCAATGCGCGAATTAAACGAGCTTAACGAAAGCTGCTGTGGCGGCCCCGGAGGTTCAGGTTTTGATATCCCGCAGAATTTCAGGCAACACACAAGATAAAAACAGGTGGTTAAATGAGTGAAAAATGTAATCTGATTGTTTTTTCGGACAGGGCTTACAACGCAATTATCGATGAAACTTTCCGGAAACATCCGCTTGAGACAGGCGGTATTCTGCTCGGTCATGTTTTGGACGGCGGGGCCTGGATTGTTATGGAGGTTCTTCCTCCAGGACCGAATGCTGTTCACCAGACTGCCTTTTTTGAATATGATGAGAAATTTGTGAACTATCTCGCAAATTCTGTTGCTTCAAAATATGAAATTCCGCTGTTTACCCTTGGTTTGTGGCACAGACATCCAGGTAACTACGATAAATTTTCGTCTGTTGATGACGGAACTAACCTCAAATTTGCAAAATTATCCAAAGTCGGTGCAATTTCAGGTTTGGTCAATGTCGATCCTGAATTCCGTTTCCAGATCTGGCATGTCAGCGATCCGCTGCATTATGAAGCTGTCAATTTTGAAGTCGGAGACGACATGATTCCGAAACAATATTTCGTCTTGAAGCATATGAAGGATTCTACACCGGTTATTCCATCAGAACTTGCTGAAAGCACAGACGAAAAACACAATTTCAGTGATGAGAGAAACGAATTCCCGGAAGAGGAAAAGGCTTCTGAGAACGGAAAAGTTCCGGAGACTATTTCGGTTGAAATGTCCAGAATCCTTGCAAGACTTGACGCTATCGTTGAAAACACGAGAAACACAAACGCCATGCTCGAGGCTGTCGTTGAAAATACAAGCGACAAAAATGCTCTGCTTGAAAAGTTTGTGAAGAAGGCTCAGAAAATAAGCCTTAATTTGCTGAAAAAACAAAAGAAAGATGCGGAGAGCAAATAAATGAACACTGAAAATCAAAAATGTAAAGGTGTTGTTTTTTCGAATAGGGCATATCAGGCGATCAAAGCCGAAACTTACGACAAGGATCCCGTTGAAACAGGCGGAATCCTGTTCGGACATATACTCCCTACTGGTGCGTGGGTTGTTGTCGAGGTTATTCCGCCGGGAGACAATTCTACGCATCAATACGCTTATTTTGAATATGACGAACATTTTGTGAACCGAGTTGCAAGCCAGATTGCCGACAAGTATGAGATGAAAATTACGCAGTTGGGGCTTTGGCACAGACATCCAGGCAGCATGGATTTTTTCTCCGGTACAGATGACGGAACAAACAGAACTTTTGCTGAACTGAATCCCTCTTACGGCGCGATTTCGGGTCTTGTCAATATCGACCCGGAATTCAGAATGACGATGTATCATGTTGATTCGCCTTTGAATTATACCAAAGTCGAAACATTTGTCGGTGATGACATCATTCCTGCTGAACTTTTGAAGCTTAAGGAAGGTGTCACTTTTGAAGACATAGATGCAATCAAAAAGCCGAAAATACGCTCTGAACAGTCGCCTGCTGCACCGCAGCAGCAAACATCGCAGCAAACACGGCAGACAACACCGAATCGTGAAGAGCCGCGCCGCACAACACCGAGCCGCGAAAATCACGAAAAACCGCAAGTCGTGATCCAAAGACCTGAAACCGGAACTGATGTCTTTAAAAAACTTATCTTGGAACATACAACAGCGTTTTGTTTCTTGGTTGCGAGTGTTGTGGTTGTGTTAGCTGGAGTATTTATTTTTTCCAACTCCCAAAAAACTCAAGTGAAACAACAAGAAATTGCTGCTAAAGCAGAAGCTGAGCGATTGGCGCAGGAAACAGAAGCAAGGAAAGCCGAGGAAGCGCGAAAAACGGAACAAGCTAAGGCTGAACAAGCTAAGGCAGATGCAAAGAAAGCCGCAGAAGAGGCAAAGAAAGCCGAAGAAGAGGCAAAGAAAGCCGAGGAAGCGCGAAAAACGGAACAAGCTAAGGCTGAACAAGCTAAGGCAGATGCAAAGAAAGCTGAAGAAGCTCGAAAAACAGAACAAGTTAAAACAGAAGGTGAAAA